>PVML01017193.1_pt1 | contig 617227 bp, 613 predicted proteins | sample 1853371 | NCBI WGS metagenome assembly PVML01 (sample SAMN08533508, study PRJNA380276) | Human gut metagenome, whole genome shotgun sequencing project. | isolation source: participant 1, chromium library | host: Homo sapiens | collected 2017 | reverse complement strand
AATTTCTCTTGACAAATCAAAAATAGCGGATATAATATTTACTGTTGGGAAGACGGTAAGGAGAGAAAAGGCGCAAGAACTTTTCTTTGCTTACTTTCTTTTCGGAGAAAGTAAAGTAGGTGCTGATTAGAGCGAGGGTCCACCCGTTCCCATTCCGAACACGGAAGTTAAGCTCGCTTCTGCCGAAGATACTTGCCTGGAGACGGGCTGGGAAAATAGGTAGTGCCTACACAGACGAGGAGCAGTTTTATCTGCTCCTCGTTTTTATTTTTAACTGTGTTTTTTCCTTGACAAAGGGGCAAAATATGATATACTGAAGGAAATAACAGGAATGATTCCTATTAAATGAGTGATGAGTGCGGAGGGAATATTATGAATCGAAAGGCGTTTAACCGGATCAATTATGGACTATTCATCGTGGCGGCTGCCGCCGATGGGAAGCGCAATGGGTGCATCGTCAACTCCCTGCATCAGGTGACCTCTTCCAGCCCCTACAAATTCTCGTTGACGGTCAATAAGAGCAATGAGACCTTCAAGACCATCGAGGCCGCGGGCAGCTTTGCCGCCACTGTCTTGGCCAAAGATACTCCCAAGGATCTGGTGGACCTGTTTGGCTACAAGTCCGGCCGGGTGGTGGACAAATTTGAGGGCTTTGATGTCCAGACCGATGAGGCGGGCAACCCCTATGTGAAGGACCACGCCCTGGCCCGGATCAGCTGCAAGATCGTGGAAAAGCTGGATTTGGGGACCTATATGCTTTATATCGGAGAGGCTGCCGAGGCGGAGACCTTGGGCGAAGGCCCTGCCCTGACGGTGGATGACTTCAAGAACGGCGGGGGCTCCACGCCTCCGGCCGCTACCGTGTACCGCACCCTGGAGGGCAATGAGGGCTGGAAGTGTACCATCTGCGGCTATGTGGCTGAGAAGGAGACCCTGCCCGAGGGGTATCAATGTCCCATCTGCCGGGCCAATCGGGACAAATTCGTCAAGCTGTAAGCGGGCCGGAGAAGAGAGCATAAAAGAAGGGCGGCTCCCATAGGAGCCGCCCTTGCTCGCGTAAGGTGGACAGACAAAGTGACGGGCCGGTTTAGGGACGGCGGTTCAGGATCAGGATCGCCCCGAAGATGGCGGCCATACCCAGCAGCTTATAGGGGGTGACTGCCTCATGAAACGCGAAAATACCGATGAGGGCGGCCACAAAGGGCTCCACAGTGGCCAGAATAGCGGCCTTGCCGGGCTCTGCCCAGCGCAGGCCCTCCGTATAGAGCAGATAGGGCAGGATGCAGCACAAGACGCCTATGCCAAGACCGCCCAGGATGGCCCTGGGGTCTAAAAGGAGGGAGGCGTCCTCCCATAAACGAGACAGGGGCAGGGAGCCCAGAGCGGAGAACAGAAAAGTATAGAAGGTGATGGTGGAGGGGGAGTACCGTTTCAGGGCCAGTTTACTGAAAATGCTGTACAGGGCATAGCCGAAGCCGGAACCCAGGCCGAAAAGCACCGCGGCGGCAGAGATGCTCCCCACCCCGGCGGGAAACAGGCCGGCCACCAGCACACAGCCGCAGAAGGTGAGCAGGAGGGCGCCGATCTTGCGGGGGGTGATAGGTTCCTGGAAGCAGAGCGCAGAGAGCAGCATCACAAAGACGGGAGAGGTGTACAGCAGGACGGCGGCCACGGACAGGGCACTGAGTGAGATGGCATTGAAGTAGCACCAGTTGAAAAAGAGCACGCTGAAGATGCCGGTCCCCACAAAGTACCAGAGATCTTGCAGGCGTACCCGGACGGCGGCCCGGTCAGTGAAGAGCAGCCAGAAAAAGTAAAGGATGGCAGCCACCGTGCTGCGTACTGCCACCGACTCCATGGAGTCCAGGCCCGCGGCGGTGAGCAGACGGAGAAATACACCGATGCAGCCCCAGAGGGCGGCGGCGGAAATAATAGAGAGGTAAGCTTTCTTCTGCATCGGGAGACTCCATTTCCTCGTTGTGACGGGCGGCGGGATGCCGGCGGTCCGTCCCTATCATACCATGATAAAGACAGGAGCGGCAAGATGAAATATGAAAAGATACGGCCCGGGACCTTCCTGGACCGGCCAAACCGGTTCGTGGCTCATGTGGAGCTGGGCGGTACGGCGGCTGTGTGCCACGTGAAAAATACAGGCAGGTGCCGTGAACTGCTGGTCCCTGGCGCGAAGGTCTATCTGGAGGAGAGCGGGAACCCGGCCCGAAAGACCCAATATGACCTGATCGCAGTGGAGAAGGGGACAAGACTCATCAATATGGACGCTCAGGCCCCCAACCGGGTGTTCGAGGAGTGGGCCCGGGGCGGAGGATTCCTTCCGGAGCTGTCTCTGCTGCGTCCGGAGACTACATATAGGAATTCTAGATTCGATTTCTACTGGGAGTCTTCAGCAGAGCGGGGATTTGTGGAGGTGAAAGGGGTCACATTGGAGGAGGACGGGGTGGTCCGCTTCCCCGATGCCCCCACGCTGCGGGGGGTAAAGCACCTTCAGGAGCTGGAGGAGGCCCGCCGGGCGGGATACCGAACGGCGGTGTGCTTTGTTATTCAGATGGAGAACGTCTCATGGTTCGAGCCTAACGACCGGACCCACCCCGCCTTTGGGGCGGCCCTGCGCCACGCGGCAGAGGCCGGCGTGGAGGTGCTGGCCATGGAGTGCCGGGTGACGCCGGAGGAGCTGCTGCCCGGCCGGCCGGTGCCGGTGCGGCTGTGAGCCTGGGCGGAAACAACGGCATCAAGACAGCTCCCGCCACGGTCTGCCCGCGGCGGGAGCTGCCTTGATGGGAGGGTCACATGCCCAGGGCCTCGGTCAGATCCTCCACGGCCTCATTGACATGCTTGGCCACCTTGTGGGCGGTCTTTTTCATCTCCCGGCGGGAGGGTGCCACGCTCATGCCCACGACGGCGCCGGCCACCAGTCCAGTGGTCATGCCCCACCAAAATTGTCCGCTGCTCATATCCATTCCTCCTTTTTTCCAAAACGCACCGTGGACGGGCGTTTCGGTCATACGCTATTCTTCCCCAAAAGCGGGAAAAATCCGTTGCTAAATCCTGCTGGTTTCGCTATAATAAAGCCGGTATCGAGATGCGGCAGGCTCCGGTCTGAGGCAGTGGAGCTGAGAAGGAGGACCTGGGCCGGACCGCAGGGGCATACAACACAGAGAAAAGCTGACAGTGGTGCCCGGGCATTCCCCCCGCGGTCCCCGGAGGAGTTTGACATGAAATTACTGATTCAGAACGGAAGGGTCCTGGACCCGGTGAGCAAGACCGTGACGCTGACCGACCTGCTGGCGGAAAACGGCCGGGTGGCCCTGCTGGAGCGGGGTCTGGAGACGGAGGCGGACCGGATCATCGACGCCTCGGGGCTGGTGGTGAGCCCGGGCCTGGTGGACATGCACGTACACCTGCGGGACCCGGGGTACACCTATAAAGAGGACATCCGCACCGGCACGGCTGCGGCGGCCCGGGGAGGGGTCACCTCCCTGGCCTGTATGGCCAACACGGACCCGGTGCTGGACTGCCCGGAGCAGCTGCACTATGTGCGGGAGCGGGCCAAGGAGGGGAGCGGCGTCCACGTCTACCCCATCGCGGCGGTGTCCGTGGGGCTGAGAGGGGAGGAGCCCACCGACGCAGAGGCGCTGAAAAAGGCGGGGGCGGTGGCCCTCTCCGATGACGGCTGCAACGTGGACAACGCCAACCTGATGCGGGACGCCATGATAAGGGCCAAGCGGCAGGAGCTGCCTGTCCTCTGCCACTGTGAGGACACCTCCATGGTGGAGGGCCGGGCGGTGAACGAGGGCAGCGTATCCCGCCAGCTCTGGCTGGAGGGACGGCCCGCCATCGCTGAGGAGCTGGAGGTGATGCGCGCGGCCATGCTGGCGGAGGAGACCGGCGCCCGGGTCCACATCTGCCATATCTCGACGGCAAAGGCGGTGGACATCGTGCGCCGGATGAAGGAGCACGGGGTGCCCGTTACCTGCGAGACCTGCCCCCAGTATTTTACCCTCACAGAGGACGAGATCCTGACGCAGGGGTCCCTGGCCAGGATCAATCCCCCCCTGCGGACACAGCAGGATGTGAAGGGGATCATCGCCGGCCTGCGGGACGGCACCATCGACGCCATCGCCACCGACCACGCCCCCCACTCCGCCGAGGAGAAGGCCAGGCCCCTCACCCGGGCGCCCAGCGGCATGGTTGGGCTGGAGACCTCCCTGGCAGTCACCCTGACCGCCCTGTATCACACCGGAAAGATGGAGCTGACGGAGATCGTCCGCCGGATGACGGTGAACCCCGCCTCTATCCTGGGGCTGTCGAAGGGACGGCTGGCTCTGGGAAATGACGCGGACATCGTCATCTTCGACCCGAACGAAGAGTGGACGGTAGACCCGGAGCAGTTTGCATCCAAGGGGCGCAACACCCCCTTCGCCGGATGGAAGGTAAAGGGGCGGGTGAAGTACACCATCGTGGGCGGAACGGTCATCTACGAGGCCCCCTGAGAGCCGGCCTGCGGCGGAGGGGGAGCAGAAGGGTGGGATCGGCATGAAGACGCGGAGGAGCGTGCCCAGCTGGGTGCCGACGCTGTTTTTTGTGATGGGGAATCTCCTGATCATAGGGGCATCGGCCCAGCTGATCCGGCTGGGATATATCCCTCTCCCAGGACTGATCGCGGCCTTCTTTTGGGGAGAGACCTGGGTCTTCTGGGGGATCACAGACCTGCTGGGATGGCCCTGGCGGCTGAAACGGTCGGTGCGGGAGGCCCCGTGGAGGAAAGAGTATCAGCGGCGGATCGGGCCCATTCAGATCATCACAGGGGGGCTCATCATGCCAGCCTCTCTGCTGGAGCTCATGCCGGCCTTTCTGCTGTCCCTGTTGGTGACTGTGGCGGGGGGCCTGGCCGCATATAATATCCGCTGTCAGTATCCGGGAAGCTGGTGAGACCGGCCGGAAGAGGGGCCAGGCCCCCAAAATGCAAAACAAATAGTAGAAATAAAGATGAAAATAACGAAAAGGAATGATATTTGATGTCTTTTGACGTTCTCCAGGACAAGATCCGGGCCATGAAGAACCCTACAGTGGCCGGGCTGGACGCCCGGATCGACTATGTGCCCGAGCACATCCGCCAGGCCGCCTTCGCGGAGCACGGCACCGGGCTGGAGGGAGCCTGTGAGGCCATCTATCAGTTCAACGTGGGGCTGATCGACGCCCTGTGCGACATCGTCCCCGCAGTGAAGCCACAGTCCGCCTACTATGAAAATCTGGGCTGGCGGGGGATGGAGATGCTGGAGCGCACCATCCGCTATGCCAAAAGCAAGGGGCTGTTCGTCATCGCCGACATCAAGCGGGGAGACATCGGTTCCACCGCCTCCGCCTACGCGGAAGGCTGGCTGTCCGGGGTGAAGATCGGGGAGGAGACCTTCAAGACCTTTGACGCCGACTGCGTCACCCTCAACGGTTATATGGGCTCTGACTCTATCAACCCCTTCCTGAAGGCAGCTCAGGGGGAGGACAAGTGTGTCTTCGTGCTGGTCAAGACCTCCAATCCCGGCTCCGGAGAGCTCCAGGATATGGTGGCTGGGGACCGGCTGGTCTATCAGGTGATGGGCGACCTGAATCAGCGGATCGCTAAGGGGACCGAGGGCAAGTACGGCTATACCATGGCTGGGGCCGTCACCGGGGCCACCTACCCCTCCGACATCCGGGCCCTGCGCAAGCGCCTGGAGCACACCTTCTTCCTGGTGCCCGGCTACGGCGCCCAGGGGGGGACTGCGGAGGACGTACAGTATGCCTTTGACAAGTACGGCCACGGGGCCATCGTCAACTCCTCCCGGGGCATCATGTGTGCGTGGCAGAAGACCGGCGGGGACGGCCGGGATTTTGCCCAGGCGGCCCGGGATGCGGCCATCGCCATGCGGGACGACATCAGGCGCTTCGTCACCATCGTGTAACAGCTCCCGCAAAAGGGCGGGGCTGGGGGAAGGAGGAAGGACTATGGCAAAGCGGGCCTGTGTGCTCTGCGGAGAGATGGCGGGAAGCTGGTCCCTGTGCTACATCACCCTGTGCGGCACCAGTCAGACCCTGTGCGAGAAGTGCATGCGGCGATACCGGGATGCGGCGGGGGAGGAGAAGATCGCCCTCAGGGAGTATATGGCCCGGTCCCCTCACCTGAGAGAGGGGGAGGAGGTGCGGGAGCGCCTCCCCCAGGCCCGGGTCCAGTGGCAGCGGGAGCTGGAGCAGGCGCGGGAGCGCCGGCAGCAGGAGGAGCAGCGCCAGGCCCAGGTGAAAAAGACCGCCCGCTGCTGCGGCCAGGACATGACCAAGCTGGGGGTATCCACCTTTCAGCTGGGGGAGCACACCTTTTTGGGCGGTGACCTGGACCATCTGCTGTCAGGCAGCATGAAAATGGCGGTGTTCCGCTGCGAGGTCTGCGGCCGGCTGAAATTTTTTGACCCGGAATGGGTCCAATAAGGGCCGCCCCAGGTGTGCCCGCGAGACACTAAACTTTCCACAGAGGGTGTGACGCCATAATGAAAGTAGAACAGAAATGCGGCATCATCAGCAGGACGATGCTCAATGACGCCGCCATCAGCCTCACTCTGGAGGTGGGGGACATGGTCCGGACCGCCTTCCGGGCCCCGGGGCAGTTCGTCCACATCAAGTGCGGACATTCCCGGCTGCTCCGTCGGCCCATCTCCGTCTGCGCCTGTCAGGCGGGGGAGGGGGACGCCCCCGACCGGCTGACCGTGGTCTTTGAGGTCCGGGGAGAGGGGACCGCCTGGCTGGCCGGCCGCCGTGAGGGACAGAGCCTGGACGTGATGGGCCTGCTGGGCAACGGCTTCCCCATAGAGCGGGAGGGCCGCTATCTGCTGGTGGGGGGCGGCATCGGCGTGCCCCCCATGCTGGGCTGCGCCCAGTATGCCCCCGGGCGGTGCACCGCCATCCTGGGGTTCCGCTCCGGGGACAGGGTGATGCTGGAGGAGCAGTTCCGCTCCGTGTGCTCCCAGGTGCAGGTGGCCACAGATGACGGCTCCTACGGCTTCCACGGCTATGTGGATGCGCTGGTGCGGCGGGAGCTGGAGGGAGACCGGGGCTATGACGCGGTGCTGGCCTGCGGCCCCCGACCCATGCTGAGAAACGTGGCCCGGGCGGCGGAGGACTTCGGCGTGCGCTGCCTGGTGTCCATGGAGGAGCGGATGGGCTGCGGCGTAGGCGCCTGCCTGGTCTGTGCCTGCGACATGGCGGACGGCAGCCGGAAACATGTGTGCAAGGACGGACCCGTCTTTGAAGCCAGGGAGGTGGATTGGGATGCCTGATGTGGATATGAGGGTGGAGCTGGCTGGGGTGACTCTGAAAAACCCGGTGTGCGTGGCCTCTGGGACCTTCGGCTTCGGCCGGGAGTACGGGGCGTTCTATGACCTGGGCGAACTGGGCGCCATCTGCGCCAAGGGCCTGACCCTCCACCGCCGGGAGGGCAACCCGGGCCCCCGAATCGCAGAGACTCCCATGGGCATTCTCAACTCGGTGGGCCTCCAGAACCCGGGGGTGGACGCCTTTGTGGAGACGGAGCTCCCCTTCCTGCGGCAGTATGACGTGAAGGTGATCGCCAACATCTCTGGGAACACCCCCGAGGAATACGGCATCATGTGTGAAAAGCTGGCCCAGGCCGGGGTGGACCTGATCGAGGTGAACATCTCCTGCCCCAATGTGAAGGCGGGGGGACTGGCCTACGGCACCAGGCCGGAACTGGCCGCCGAAGTCACCCAGGTGGCCAAGGCTCACGCCGGCTCGGTCCCAGTGATGGTGAAGCTCTCACCCAATGTGACGGACATCACGGAGATCGCCCGGGCGGTGGCCGGGGCGGGGGCGGACGCTCTCTCGCTCATCAACACCCTGCGGGGGATGCGCATCGACGTGAACACCCGGCGCCCTGTGCTGAAGATGAACACCGGCGGCCTGTCCGGCCCCGCCGTCCTGCCTGTGGCGGTGCGGATGGTCTGGGAGGTGGCCCAGGCGGTGGACCTGCCCATCCTGGGGATGGGCGGGGTGTCCAAGGGGGAGGACGCGGCCCAGATGATGCTGGCCGGGGCCTCCGCCGTGGCGGTGGGCACCGCCCTCTTTGCTGACCCCTACGCCCCGATCCGGGTGCGGGACGAGCTGGCCGCCCTGGCGGCCGGCCAAGGCCTGGAGCGGGCGGCGGAGCTCATCGGCGGAGTGAAGCCCTGGTAAGGATACGCGGCAGGCGGAGCCCCGGTGGGGCGTGCCGCGAAACTCAAAAGAAGGAATACCGAATATGACGACCATCTATCTGATCCGCCACGCTGAGGCGGAGGGAAACCTGTACCGCCGCATCCACGGCTGGTACGACGCCCTGGTGACCGAGAACGGTCTCAGGCAGATCCAGGCCCTGGAGCAGCGCTTCCAGGGGGAGCACTTCGACGCGGTGTGGTCCAGCGACCTGTACCGCACCTGCACCACGGCCCGGGCTGTCTATGAGCCCAGGGGCCTGGAACTGCGTACCGACCCGGAGCTGCGGGAGCTGAACATGGGGGACTGGGAGGACCAGACCTGGGGCCAGGTGCGCCGCACCCAGCCCGGGGAGCTGGACCGCTTCAACCGCAGCGACCCCACTTGGACGGCCCCCCGTGGAGAGGGGCTGGGGGAGCTGGGGGAGCGGGTGGAGCGGGCCCTGCGCCGCATCGCCGCCGCCCACCCGGACCAGACGGTGGCGGTGTTCAGCCACGGCACCGCCATCCGGCAGGCTCTGGCGCGGATCAAGGGCATCCCGCCGGAGGAGTGGCACGGCCTGCGCCACAGCGACAACACCGCCGTCTCCTGCCTGAAGTGGGACGGAGCGGCGTTCCAGCTGGCCTTCGAGGGGGACAACTCCCACCTGGACCCCGCTATCTCCACACTGGCCCGCCAGTCCTGGTGGCGGAGGGACGGGAAGCGGGCGGAGGACGTGAACCTGTGGTTCCGGCCCCTGGACTTGGAGCGGGAGAGCCAGACCTATTACGAGGCCCGGCGGGAGGCATGGATCACCGTCCACGGAGAGGACACCCCCTTTGATGGGGAGAGCTTTCTTCAGGATGCCCGCCTTCACTGCGGCCGCACCCCATGGGGGGTGACCTGCGCCATGGCGGGGGACCGGATGGCGGGGCTGATCCAGCTGGACCCAGAGCGGTATGCCAAGGACGGGGCCGGCTATATCCCATTCTGCTACATTGTGCCCCAGCTGCGGGCCCAGGGGCTGGGGGTGCAGCTCATCGGGCAGGCGGTGTCCTTCTACCGCCCCCTGGGGCGGCAGTATCTGCGCCTGCGCTGTGCCAGCTACAACACCCCCGCCCAGCACTTTTATCAGCGGTACGGCTTCTATAAGATCGGCGAGGAGCAGGGGAGCCGGGTGCCGCTGGATATCCTGGAGAAGTACATCGGCTATGACCGCTGAGCTGCGGCCGTTCAAAAGGAGGGACATGGGATGGACCATATTGCCCAGATCGCGGGAAAACTGGCGGACCATCAGCTGGACGCCATGCTGCTCGCCAGTCAGGCCGGGGAGCGGTACGCCGTGGGCTTCCACGGGGAGGGCCTGGTGCTGGTGACCCGGGAGGGGGCCCACTATTCCACCGACAGCCGCTACATCGAGGCGGCCCGGCAGGAGGTGCAGGGGGCTCAGGTGGAGCTGGTGACCCGGGAGCGGGGCCATCTGGCCCTGGCCGCCGGCTATCTCCAGGAGCACGGCCTGAAGCGGGTGGGCTTTGAGAGCGGGGCTGTGAGTGTGGACGCCCTGGCCCGGTATGAGAGGGCCCTGCCCTGCACCCTGGTCCCGGCTCAGGACCTGCCGGACGGCCTGCGGGCGTCCAAGGACGGAGAGGAGCTGGCCGCTATGGAGGCGGCCCAGCGCATCACCGACGAGGCATTTCAGGCGATTTTGAATTTTATCCGCCCGGGGCAGACGGAGCGGGAGGTGGCCGCCCGGCTGGTGTATGAGCTGCTGCGCCGGGGCGGGGAGCGGGTCTCCTTCGACCCTATCGTGGCCGCCGGCGCCAATGGCTCCAAACCCCATGCCGTCCCCGGAGACACGGTGATCCAGCCTGGGATGTTCGTCACCATGGATTTCGGCTGTGTGTGGAGGGGCTACTGCTCCGACATGACCCGCACCGTGGCGGTGGGAAAGCCCGCACCGGAGATGGAGCGGGTATATCAGGTGGTGCTGGAGGCCCAGCAGGCTGGCATCGCCGCCGCCCGGGCCGGGCTGGCCGGGCGGGAGATCGATGCCGCAGGCCGGACGGTGATCCAGGCGGCGGGGTATGGGGAGGCATTTTCCCACAGCTTCGGCCACTCCCTGGGACTGGAGATCCACGAGTCCCCCAATGCCGCGCCGGGGGAGGAACGGATCATGCCCGTGGGGGCAGTGGTCTCCGCCGAGCCGGGCATCTATCTGCCCGGGCGTTTTGGCGTGCGCATCGAGGACGTGATCGTCCTGTCGGAAACGGGATGCCGTGACCTGACAAAGTCGCCAAAAGAGCTGATCGTCCTGTGATTTTACAGAAAACCTCTTGTCAAATCCAGAAAAAAAGGGTAGAATATATCAGTTCATAAAAACATTTGGAGGATGATTCCTATGGCAATGATTTCCGCCAGTGATTTCCGCAACGGCGTGACCTTTGAGATGGACGGCAAGGTCATGCAGGTCGTCGAGTTCCAGCACGTCAAACCCGGCAAGGGCGCCGCCTTTGTCCGCACCAAGATGAAGAACATCATCACCGGCGGTGTGACCGAGACCTCCTTCAACCCCACCGCCAAGTTTGAGCAGGCTTTCGTGGAGCGCAAGGACATGGAGTACAGCTACAACGACGGCGATCTGTACTATTTCATGGACATGGAGACCTACGACATGCTGCCCATCAGCAAGGATATGCTGGGCGACGCCTTCAAGTTCGTGAAGGAGAACATGAGCTGCAAGGTCATGTCCTACAAGGGCAGCGTCTTCGGTGTGGAGCCCCCCAACTTCGTGGAGCTGGAGGTCACCGAGACCGATCCCGGCTTCAAGGGCGACACCGCCACCAACGTGACCAAGCCCGCCACCCTGGAGACCGGCGCCGAGATCAAGGTGCCCCTGTTCATCAACCCTGGTGACAAGATCAAGATCGACACCCGCACCGGAGAGTACCTGGAGCGCTGCAAGGGCTGATGGCAGAGACAGATGTCCGGCCCCGCAGAGAGCGGGGATGGGTATCGATGAGATTCTGCAGAGGCTGAAAAGAACAAAATCAGGTCGGGAGAGACACTGGGGCAGAGGGTACGACACAGAATTGAAGGAGGCTTAGCCTCAGAAAGGGAAACTGCTATGACTATTTCCGAGAAAGTTGCTTATCTGAAGGGGCTGGCTGAGGGCCTGAACCTGGATGTGGAGAAGTCCAAGGAGGGCAAGCTCATCTCCGTGATGATCGGCATCCTGGAGGAAGTGGGGCTGTCCATCGAGGACCTGGAGGAGAACGCTCTGGCCCTCGGGGAGGAGATCGACACCATTTCCGACGACCTGGCGGATGTGGAGTCCGTGGTCTACGGCGAGGACGAGGATGAGGACGACTACTTTGAGGTTGAGTGCCCCAATTGCGAGGAACCCATCGTCATCGACGACAAGGCGCTGGCGGAGGGGGAGGTAGAGTGCCCCAACTGCCAGACCAAGTTCTCTCTGGACCTGTCGGATGACACGGTGGAGGGAGACGAGGAGTAACTCCCTGCCCGAAAGCACAAAACAGCGGCGTGACGATTTCGTCACGCCGCTGTTTTTCTCTCCGCCCCGCCGGACAGGTGTTCAGGGCAGGGGAGCACTGCCCATGGCCGCTTCCAGAATCTTATCCGCTCCCCGCCGGTAGCCGCCGGCGGCGCGGAACCCTTCAGAGATGTGCTGGGCGCTGTGCTGAAAGGCAGGATCAGCCAGGACGAGGGAGAGGGCCTGATGGATGGCGGCGGGGGTGGGAGCGGGCAGCGGGACGCCCGCCCCCAACTCCTGGACCCGGCGGGCCACCATGCCCTGCTCCTCCTGCTGGGGGAAGAGGACCAGGGGGACCCCCAGGTAGAGGCTCTCGCTGACGCTGTTCATGCCGCAGTGGGAGAGAAAGGCGTCGGACTGAGACAGGACGGCCAGCTGGTCTACCTGGGGAAGGACCTGGACATTGGGCGGAACATCTCCCAGCTCTTCCGGCCTGCACCCACCGCCCAGAGAGAGAACGGCCCGTACCCCCTCCCAGCTCCGCAGGGCCTCCAGGCAGGCGCGATAAAAGGAGCGGCTGCGGTTGTTGACAGTCCCCAGAGAGATGTAGATCTGCCTGTCCCCGCCGGAGCGTGGGGCGTGAGTCAGCTCGGGCACCGAGGGCCCGATAAAGGCATACCGGCTGGAAAAGGTGTCGGCCAGGGGCTGGAATTCCCGGGAAGTGTAGACGATGGTGTCGGTGTATCCGTCGTTCTCAATGAGGGAGAGCAGTCCCTTCACCGGATAGCCCGCCTGGCACAGCTGGGCCATGCAGCGGCGGATGCGGCCCCGACCCGCAAGCAGCCGCAGGAACTGCCCCGGCGTCTGCTTCATCAGCTTGGCGGTATGGCGGTTGAAGGCGAAGGTGGTGGTGGAGCAGACATAGGGGCAGGCCAGCTTGGCGGCCCACAGCTTTCCCCAGAAGCACAAGGAGTCGGATACCACGCAGTGGGGCTGGAATTGGGCCAGATCCCGGCCCACGGGGCCATCCATGGCCAGGAGGGTTTGGGTGATCATCTCCACCAGGGCGGCGAAGTCGCGGCCCACCCTTCGCTCCAGATCCGGAGGCGCCGGCGGCAGATAGGAGTCGCAGGGGACGAATTGGGCGCCGGCGGCCTGGATCTTCTCCCGAAAGGGGGCGAAGGAGTAATAGCGGACCTGGTGCCCACGGCAGGTCAGCTCCCGTACCACCGGAAGAGTGGGATTGGTGTGCCCGTGAGCATAGATGGAGAAAAAGGCGATGCGGTACATGAAGTCCCCTCCTTTCCCTGGCAGAGCTTACCGTTCCTCAGGCTCTTCCGGTGTGCTCAGCTGCCGGATGGCCTGGGCAAAAGCCCTGGACTCCGACTCGCTGTGGTCAGGATAGATATCCCGGCCCCGCCCCTGGAAGATGGACTCGGCGATCTGCTCAAAGACTTGGTAGCGCTCCAGGGCGATGCCCCGTTGTGCGTCGGCCAGGATCAGCAGGGTGTCCCCGGGGCTGATCTGGAACATGTCCCGGATCTCCTTAGGAATGACGATTTGGCCTTTCGGTCCCACCTTGACGGAGCTCATATACTTCTCATTGTCAGACATCTTGATCCCCCAAATCTCCTTAAAGTAATACTTGTATAACTAATCATACCTGCGAAAGGCGGAAATGTCAAGAAAAATCTGTCCCCTCTCCCGCGCGGGGGTGGACGGCCGCCTGGCGCTCTGCTATAATGCACCTGTTGATCCAAAAGAGCGGCCCCCGGCGGGGCTGGCCGATTCAGAAGAAGGAGCGGGTGAGAACTGATGAAGACAAAGACCGTACTGTTGCGCGGGGTGGAGATCGGTGCAGGCAGACCGAAGATCATCGTCCCCATTGTTGGGAAGACGGAGCAGGAGATCCTGGACAAAGCCGCCGAGCTGGTCCAGGCCAAGCCCGATGTGGTGGAATGGCGGGTGGACTACTTCCAGGGCGTGGGCGATGTCCAGCGGGTGGTGGATACTGCCAGAGAGCTGAACGAGGCACTGGGGGAGATCCCCATCCTCTTCACCTTCCGCACCAAGCGGGAGGGCGGCGAAAAGGAGATTGGTATGGAGGACTACACCGCTTTGAACCGGGCCGTCGCCCAGTCGAGCTATGTGGACGCGGTGGATGTGGAGATTTTTTCCGGTGACGAGGTGGTGCGCAAGAACATCGCCGCCATCCATGATGCCGGCGCGGCGGTGGTGGGGTCCAGCCATGAATTCCACCGGACACCGGAGCACGCCGAGCTCATCTACCGGCTGCGGAAGATGCAGGATATGGGGGCCGACATCCTGAAGGTGGCTGTGATGCCCCAGAACAAGGCGGACGTGCTGACCCTGCTCTCCGCCACCGAGGAGATGTATCGGCTGTACGCCCAGCGGCCGCTGCTGACCATGTCCATGGCGTCGGACGGCGTCATCAGCCGCCTGTGCGGCGAGGTGTTCGGCTCCGCCGCCACCTTCGGCATGGTGGGCCAAGGCTCCGCCCCCGGCCAGATCCCGGCGGATCAGCTGGAACAGGTGCTGGAGATTCTCCACAGAGCGCTGTGAGGTTTGACCGGCCCGCCTGTCTCCAGGCGGGCCGGTGATTTTGCCAGGGAAAATGGACTCACCAGCATAACGGACGAGCTGCGCTGCCCCATAATGCTACTGATCTGTGCAAAAAAATTGTAAAACACAGCCATGTCTGCCCCGATTTACCGGCAGTAAAGGGCAACGCTGTGGGCACAATAAAGCTCGGATGGAACTTCCGTATGAGAAAAGTGTGGGATCAGGTCCCGTCTGGAACGTGTGCCAGGCGGGACCTGACAGCCCCGGCCGGACCGGCCGGGCTGGAACGGAAAACGGGAGGATTTGGAATGAAAAAAGAGCTGATCGCCCTGGGGGCGGCTCTGGCCCTGGTGGGGACCCTGACCGCGTGCAGCAGCACGCCGGCGGACCAGAATAAGGGGAGCGCCGGCAGCGGCGCTACCGGCAGTACTACCGGCAGCGCCGCCGGGACCGCCTATCCCCGGTCTACCCGCTACGGGATGAACGGGACCGCCGGCGGCCATGGCTACACCTATGACGGCCGCTATACCGCCTTCCCCGACGGCAGAGTGGCACCGGGCCGGGGCAATGCGGCCCGGGACATGGAGCGAGTGGGAAAAGGCGTGGCTGACGGGACCCGGGACTTGGTGAACGGCGTGGGCGACGTGGTGCGCGACGCCGGGAACGGTCTGCGGGATGCCGGCCAGGCAGTGAAAAACGCAGCTGACCGGGACATGTGACCCATAAAACGCTGAGAAAAGACCGCGCGGAGATCACTCTCCGCGCGGTCTTTTACTTTGGAGGCCGCTTGCCCCGCTGGTGCGCCGGCTTTGCCCGGCGGCCGGTATGGGAGGCGCGGCCACCGGCTGCCGGGGCCGGGCGGCCCTTCCATGGGGCCTGCCTGCCTTGCCGGTCCTCCTTCCGGCCGGAGCTGCCCCGGGCCTGCTTGGCGGGGGCATCCCCCCGGCGTCCCTGCCGGCTCCCCGCCCCGGAGGCGGGGGCATCCGGACGGATCAGGCACCGCTTCCCATAACCGATCAGATCCTCACGGCCCGTGCGGTGGAGAGCCTCCAACACCAGCTTCCGGTTTTGGGGCTTGCGCCACTGCATCAGTGCCCGCTGGAGAGCCTTGTCGTGGGGCGTGCGGGGGACGAAGACCGGCTGCATGGTGCGGGGGTCCAGGCCGGTGTACCACATGCAGGTGGACAGGGTGCCGGGGGTGGGATAGAAGTCCTGCACCTGCTCCGGCATGTGTCCCTGCCGGTTGAGCCACTCCGCCAGCTGGACCGCATCCTCCAGGGTGCAGCCGGGGTGGGAGGAGATGAGGTAGGGGACCAGGTACTGGTCCTTGCCGTAGCGGCGGTTGAGCTTGAAGTACTTCTCCCGGAACTTTTCATAGACCTGGATGTGTGGCTTACCCATATAGTCCAGGGTGTGGGCGGAGCAGTGCTCGGGCGCCACCTTCAGCTGGCCGGAGATGTGGTGCTGGATCAGGTCGGTGAAGAACTCGCCGCTGGGGTCCTTCATCAGAAAATCGAACCGGATGCCGGAACGGATGAAGACCTTTTTTACCTTGGGGAGCTGCCGCAGCTTGCGCAGGAGCATCATATAGTCAGTGTGGTCGGCGTCCAGGTTGGGGCAGGGCTCCGGCGCCAGACAGGCCCGGTTCCTGCACATACCATGCTTGAGCTGTTTCTGGCAGGAGGGACGGCGGAAGGTGGCAGAGGGGCCGCCCACGTCGTGGATATAGCCCTTGAAGCCGGGGTGGCGGGTGAGGGCCTCTGCCTCCCGGAGAACAGACTGGTGGCTGCGGGCGGAGATGGTGCGCCCCTGGTGAAAGGCCAGGGAGCAGAAGCTGCACGCCCCAAAGCACCCCCGGTTGTGGGTGATGGAGAAGCGCACCTCCTCAATGGCGGGGACGCCCCCCATGGAGTCGTACATGGGATGGGGCTCCCGTACATAGGGAAGCTCGGCCACCGCATCCAGCTCCGCCGTGGTCAGGGGATAGGCGGGGGGATTGACCAGCAGGAACTGGTGCCCGTGCTTCTGAAGGATGGCCTTTCCCACGAAGGGGTCGTGCTCGTCATATTCCACCATGTTGGCCCGGGCGTAGGCCTCCTTGGAGGCGGACACCTCCTCAAAGGAGGGGACCTCCACGAAGGGGTAGGCACATGCGCCGGGGTGGGGGACGGCGGCGCATGTGCCGCGAACATCGGTGATCTCCCCCACCGGTGTGCCGGAGGCCAGCCGGGCGGCGATCTCCCGGGAGGCGGTCTCCCCCATGCCGTAGGTGAGAAGGTCCGCCTGGGCATCGAAGAGGATGGAGCGGCGCACCTTGTCTTCCCAGTAGTCGTAGTGGGCGAAGCGGCGCAGGCTGGCCTCCAGCCCACCGATGACGATGGGGATGTCGCCGAACACCTCCCGCACCCGGTTGGAGTAGACGATAGTGGCCCGGTCGGGGCGCAGGCCCGCCTTCCGGCCGGGAGAGTAGGCGTCATCGTGGCGGCGCTTTTTCGCCGCCGTATAGTGGGCCACCATGGAGTCCAGGTTCCCGCCGGAGATCAGCACCCCCAGCCGGGGGCGTCCCAGGGCGGAGAAGGCCTCCGGCCGCCGCCAGTCGGGCTGGGAGAGAACGGCCACCCGGTAGCCCTCCGCCTCCAGTACCCGGCCGATGATGGCGGGGCCGAAGGAGGGGTGATCCACATAGGCATCCCCGGTGATGAGGAGAAAGTCGTAAAAGTCCCAGCCCCGGCGGGCCATGTCCTCCCGGGAGACCGGGAGAAAAAGATCGCGGTCAAGTTCCATGGTGAACCTCGTTTCTCAGTGTGATCAGGCATGGATCCCTCAGAACCAGAGGGCCCTTTCCTCCCGGAACATGGGCGGATCTCCGTTCCGGTAGGGGTCATAGGTGTCCAGGTTGCAGCCGAACTCCTGGAGACGGCGGATGGTGCCCTCCTGGGTCCACTCCACCAGAGAGAGGCCGTCAAAGGTCTGGACCGCGCCGTCGTTCATCACACAGCGGAAGCGCCACTCCACAATGGTGGCGTCCTCCCGGTGGAAGAAGCGGCCGCTGTCCCAGACCTCCACCCGGCCCCGGGTGTTCCACTCCTGGAACCAGTGACGGATGGCGGCGGCGCCGTGGTACTCGGGGCCCCAGCTTTCAAGATAAACGGCATCAGGAGCAAAGAGCTCCAGAATACCCAGGTCTTCCCGCCGCAGCCACATGTCCAGCCAGAGGCGGATCTTTTGTTCCCGTTCCTGCGTATGGTGCATATGGGTCTCTCCTGAAAATATAAAGATGTTTGAGATCGGGGTCCCGGGAGCGTCCTTATCCCTGTGCAGTCAGGACCTCCTGGTAGATGCGCTTCATGGTAAGGGCATCTTTGGCCTGCGTGCCGGCGCTCTCGCAGATGAAAGTGGGGGACCAGCCCCGGCGGGCGATCGCCCGGGCCAGCGGAGCCCAGTCAGGGCCGTATCCGTCGTCGTCGTCAAAGGTGCGGTGGCACTTTTCTCCCCCGCCGGGGGTGAACTGGATGTGGGAGAAATGGCTGTGAAAGACGCTGGCCCTGGACTGCCCCAGAACGGACTCCACCCGGTCCAGCATCCGCCCGAAGGCCTCCGCTCCGTCATCCGCCCCAAGGGAGCGGGCGTACAGGTGGCCGAAGTCGATGCAGGGGATCAAGCGCTCGTCCAGGGTGCACAGCTCCAGCACCTCCTCCAGATCTCCCAGTTGGTTGATCTTGCCCATGGTCTCGGGACACAGGGCGATGTGGCCGAAGCCTTGGCCGTCGCAGGTCCGGATCACCTCCCTCAGGGAGCGGAGGGCTGTGTCCAGCGCCTCCCGACGGGTGCGCTTCATCAGGGCGCCGGAGTGGATCACAACCCGGGAGGCCCCCATCTGACTGGCCACCAGGCAGGCGGAGGTGATATAGCCGATGGTCTTTTGCAGGCTGTCCGGGTCCGGGTTGGCCAGATTGATGAAATAAGGGGCATGGAGAGAGAGGGAGATCCCGTGCTTCCGGGCGTTCTCCCCTACCCTCCGGGCGGTGTCCTCCCCCACATGGACCCCCTTGCCGCATTGATATTCGTAGCAGTCCAGCCCCTGCTCCGCGATCCACTGGGGGGCGGCCAGGGAGGACTTGTGGACGGCGGAGAAAGCGTCGCTGTTGCCGGCGGGCCCGAATTTGGCACTCATAGGAAGGGCCTCCTTTTGCCCAGCAGGCGGAAGGGGGTCTCCGCCGCGTAGCGGAGATAGCGCCCCGGGTTGCCCGCCAGCTGGATGGGTTCCACCAGCAAAGGGGTAACTCCGGCGTTGTTGGCCCCCAGAGTGTCGGTGAAGATCTGGTCGCCCACCATCACCGTCTGAGCGGGGGTGCAGCCCATGCGCTCCATGGCCTGAAGATACCCCCGGCGGCGGGGCTTGCCTGAGCGGCCCTGAAAGGGCACACCCAGGGCCTGGGCGAAGTTCTGGGCCCGGCCCGGCTTGCGGCTGTTGGAGAGGATGAACAGGGCGATGCCCTGGGCGGCCAGGGCGTCCCGCCAGGCGGTCAGCTGGGGGGAGGGCTGGGCGACCCGGTAGGGGACCAGAGTGTTGTCTAGGTCAGCCAGCACCAGCCGGATACCCCTGGCGGCCAGGGCCTCTGGGTCCAGGGCGGAAAAACCGGGGTAGACCCCCCGGGGAATGGGTGAGAATCGCAATGAAGGTCGTCCTCCTGTCGGTGTTCTAGGATGGAGCGGGACGGCATAGAGTGGGGGTGTGAGGCGGCGGGGCCGGGCGGAAGCCCGGGCCGGACCGCTCCGTTGAGGTTGAGATCATATCATTATATCATTTCCAAAGAAAATGGACAAGGGGGAGCTAGATATGAGCATGGAACCGCTGATCGTCACCGTCCCGCCGGCCCGGATCGGGGAGCTGAGGGGGCTGCGGGCCGTGCCGGCCCACCAGGGCTACCGGATCGGCCGGGGGCCCCACCTCTTCCGGGCGGCGGCGGGGCCGGTCCCTCAAGGCGGACTGATGGCCCTGGACTGCGTGGGCTTTGACGGCAGAGGGGAGGCCGCTCCCCTGTGTGATGAGGTGGTGCGGGAGTGCGCCGCCAGGGGCTTCCGGGGCGCGGTGTGCGACTTTGAGCAGGGCGGGGTGCCGCTGCTGGATCAGGTGGTGCGGCGGCTGGGGGAGGGCTTCGCCCGCCGGGGCTGGACGTTGTATGTGACGGAGCCCTATGGACACAGTTCTCCCCGGGCCCGGGTGATGATCCCGTCGGCCCTGTCCGGAGGCTCGCTGTCCCGGCGTCTGGAGGAGGCGGCGGAGCGCTTCGGCCGGGAGCGGGTGACCCTGGCGGTGCAGCGGGTGGCGGAGGACTTTTTTCTGCCCTCCCCCACAGGGAGCGGGGTGCCCCTGAGCCGGCGGGAGCTGGAGGAGAAGCTGGAGCAGCTGCACCCCTCGGTGTTCTTCTCCCATGAGCTGTGCGCCCGCTACTTCACCTACATGAGCCGGGAGAGCGGGGCCCACTTCGTCCTCTTTGACGACAGGGACACCCTGCGCAAGAAGCTGGAGGTGGCCCAAGAGCTGGGCATCACTTCGGCGGTGGCGGCGCTGCCTGAGGTGCTGGACGCGGCGGGGGAGCTGGGAATTCGGAATTGACGGCAGGGGGGCCAGGGAGTAAAATTGGGGTACAACAACTGTGAGGAGGCGGCCCCAATGGTACGTCATATCGTGTCCTGGAATTTCAAGCCCGAGCTGAGTGAGGAGGAGCGCAGGGCGGCGTCGGAGACCCTGGTGGCCCGGATGACCGCACTGCGGGATCTGGTGCCCTGCGTGGAGAGGCTGGAGGTGTTTCAGCCCCCCATCGGTCTGAGCAACTGCGACCTGTGCATGTACACGGAGATCGACAAGGAGGAAAATCTGGTGGTCTACCGGGACCACCCGGAGCACCAGAAGGTGGTCAAGCTGATCCATCAGTGGTGCTGTGACCGGCGGTGCACCGACATGCCCATGTGATGGGAAAAAGAGCGGCAGGCGGAGGGCGTGAGCCCTCCGCCTGCTGGCAGTTTTGAGGGGATAGATATGATGGGGAGCGGGGCCGGGTCTCTGTACTACATGGGGAACGGTGCCCTGCCCCGTCTGGGTGTGCGGCCCGATGGGGCATGGGGCCCTGTATGGTGCACAGTTCTCCCTCAGTCCTTTGCAGGGGGGGGCCTGCCCCCGCCCGCAGTTCCTGGATTTGCGGCGTAGCGTAGGGGCGAGTCCCAGACCCGCCCCTTCCGCCGATGCCGGCGGAAGGACACCCCTCATCCGTCACGGCTTCGCCGTGCCACCTTCCCCCCGGAGGGGGGAAGGCTTTGGGGGGCGGCTCTGGGGGCCGCCCCTGCGGGGTATCTCCGCCCTTTGCGTGATCCTTGAGGTGCAGGGTCCGATGGGGGCATCGGGCCCTGCATGGCGGGCATTTCTCCTGGTTTTGGTGTAGAGCGGATTCGGGGTCATTGAAACGCTCAGGCGAGGTCCTGGGCGTTTTCAGCATTTCGGCTGTCCATCATCTCCTGCAGGTGGCGGAAAAATTCCTCTGGAGGCATGATGGATTTAAAGCGGCGGTAGAAGGCCACGCCGAACCCCATGGACAGAAAAAGACTGACCTCTTTGTTCTCCTCGGTATTCGGGAGCATCTTGACGGCGGACAGGATGGTGGAGCCCAAAATGTCCACGATCTCCCCCGCCTCCTCCATTGTGGCGGGTCGTTTCAGATATGTTTGGAATTCTTCCAATGTCATAACACTCACCTCAACTCCTAACATACCAAAAACAATTAGAAAAAACAAGTTGTAATTTTGATTATATTAAACATCAAAAGAACAAAATATAATTTCCTCATAGAATAGTGAGGAGAAAGTGCAATGGCCTTTACGATAAAACCAACAAAGAGGAAAAAGGAATCCGTAAACCGTTCTATTTATTTGAGCAAAGAAGTCCATGACAAGGTGTTGAAAATTGCGGCAGAGAACGACACCAGCTTCAGCAACGTGGTGGTCAGCATGATCGAATACTGCCTGAAGGAGCAGGAGTCAGAGCAGGAAAGAGAGACATAAAACAGCGGGCGCCGGGATCTCCGGCGCCCGCTTCAATTTGCTAAAATTCGCGCCCGCAGGCGCGGATCAAGTTGAGAAGTGTTTTCCCCGGCGGCATGTGCGTCGGGGAAAACACTTCTCAGGCTGCAGGTGTGGGGTTTGTCCGCCTGCGGCGGACAAACCCTGCGCGCGGCAGACTGCATCTTTCTCCTCGAAAAAGCGGCAAAGCCGCTTTTTCGACAGTTTCCGGCGCCCGCTCCAGCTTTTGGAAAAACCTCGCAGAGTCCGCGCCCACCGGCGGGGCGTTCTCAATAGGTGTGGGTGCACAGCTCCTGGATCTTGGCCTGGAGCTTTTTCAGGTCCTCAAAGGTCTCGGGCCTGCGCCGGGGGTCCCGGAGGATGGCGGCGGGGTGGAACAGGGCCATCATCTGGACGCCGGACTTCTCGAACCACTGGCCGTGCTCCTTGGTGATTTTGAAATCCTCCTTGATGATGCGCATGGCGGCGATGCGGCCCAGACATACGATGATCTTGGGGCGGATCAGGGCCGCCTGATTGCGGAGATAGCCGATGCAGGCATCCTGCTCCGTATTCAGGGGGTCCCGGTTCTGAGGCGGACGGCACTTGACGATGTTGGCAATGTAGACGTTCTTATGCCGGTCCAGGTCGATGAGCTCCAGCATGTCGTCCAGCAGCTTGCCCCCCCGGCCCACAAAGGGCTCGCCCTGAAGGTCCTCGTTCTCGCCGGGGCCCTCACCGATGAACATGACCTCGGCGTCCCGGGGGCCTACGCCGAACACCACATTGGTGCGTTTATCCGCCAGGGCGCACTTCTGACAGGAGAGGCACTGGGCCTCCAGCTCGTTCCAATTCAGCATCATGAAAAACCTCACTCCAAATGATCCGGGTCCGGGGGCGCGGCCCCCTCCTTTGTGCCAGTCTAGCATAAAATTTCCTCGTGTGCAACCAAAAATCGGACACGGATTCTGTATAAAATGACCATTGACAGGGAAAAGTAAAGAAGCGTATAATCCGACCATAAAAAATCCATATGGCAAAAGCGCTGATGAAGACCGCGCTCCAAGGCGTCCAACAGAGAGACCGGGTCACCGACTGAAAGCCTGGTTGGGAAAGACGGAGCTGCGCAACACTTCTGAGCTGGCGGTTCGAACCGGAGAGATCCGGCTGAGGGCCGCACGTATTCCCCACGTTAGAGGGGCTCGAAAGAGGTTCCTTGTTGGAGGAGCAACGCGGGTGGCACCGCGGAATGATTTGAAATTCCGTCCCGGGTCGTATCATTTTTAGATACGGCCCGGGATTTTTGCGTTCCTCCGGAAAGATCGATCAGGAAAGGATGAGATCAGCATGAAGTATGTCACGGAAACAAAGCACGTCCCCCTGGGGTTCGGGGAAATCGCGGGAGGAGCGCTGGACGGGCAGGCCGTCACCCTGAAGGGGGCGGTCCACAGCCTGCGGGCCATGGGCGGGATCACCTTCCTTGCCCTGCGGGTGCGGGACGGGGCGGTCCAGTGCGTGTGCCGGCCGGAGGAGCTGCCGGAGGGGCTGTGTGAGGAGTGTGCCGCGGTGGTCACCGGGACGGTGCGGCGGGAGGAACGGGCCCCCGGGGGCCGGGAGCTGGCGGCGGAGGAGGTGCGGGTGCTGTCCCGGCCCGCCGCGCCCATGCCGGTGGCCGTCTCCAAGCGGCGGCTGAGGCTGAACCTGGACACGGAGCTGTCCCTGAGGCCCCTTGTGCTGCGCAGCCTGCGCACCCGCTCCGTCTTCAAGGTGCAGGAGGGAATCAGCCGGGCCTTCCGGGAGTACCTCACCGCCCAGGGCTTCACCGAGATCCACACCCCCAAGATCGTCCACGCCGGGGCCGAGGGGGGCAGCAACATCTTCCGGCTGGACTACTTCGGGCGCAAGGCATTTCTCGCCCAGTCCCCCCAGTTCTATAAGCAGACTATGGTGGGCTCCTTCCAGCGGGTCTTTGAGATCGGCCCCGTCTTCCGGGCGGAGAAGCACTCCACCCCCCGGCACCTGAATGAGTACACCGGCCTGGACCTGGAGATGGGCTTCATCGACTCCTTCTACGATGTGATGGAGGTGGAAGCCGGGTTTTTGAAATACTGCATGGAGCTGCTGGCGCGGGAGTACAGCGAGGACCTGAAGCGGCTGGAGGCGGAGCTGCCCCGGGTGGACCGTATCCCCTGCGTGCGGTTCGATGAGGCCAAGCGGCTGGCCGCGGAGAAGTATGGCCGCCCCATCCGGGACCCCTTTGACCTGGAGCCGGAGGAGGAGGCCAACATCGGACGCTATTTCCAGGAGGAGTATGGGGCGGACTTCGTCTTTGTCACCCACTACCCCAGCAAGAAGCGCCCCTTCTACGCCATGGACGACCCGGAGGACCCACGCTGCACCCTGTCCTTCGACCTGCTGTTCCGGGGGATGGAGGTGACCACCGGCGGCCAGCGGGTCCACGACTACCAGGCCCAGGTGGCCAAGATGGAGGCCCGGGGGATGCACCCGGAGGAGTTCCGGGACTTCCTCACCATCCACCAGCACGGCATGCCGCCCCACGGCGGCCTGGGCATCGGCCTGGAGCGGCTGACCATGAAGCTGTGCGGCCTGGAGAACGTGCGGGAGGCCAGCCTGTTCCCCCGGGACCAGAGCCGCCTGGAGCCGTGAGTTTGAAAACATGCAGAGAGGTGAAACAGAATGAAGATCACAACGGAAATGGCGGCCCATATCGCCGCCCTCTCCCGGCTGAAGCTGTCGGAGGAGGAGGCCGGGCGGATGGCAGGGGAGCTGGAACAGATCCTCTCCTATATGGACGTGCTGGACGGCCTGGACACCAGCGGGGCGGAGCCCATGAGCCACATCGTCCCCCTGAAGAACGTGCTGCGGGAGGATGAGACAGCCCCCTCCATGGATCGGGGGGAGCTGCTGAAGAACGCGCCGGCCACCGACGGAGGGACCTTCCTGGTCCCAAAGGCCGTGGAATAGGAGGGAAGGACGATGCAGGAGATCATGAAACTCACCGCGCTCCAGCTGGGGGCGGCCATCAGGCGGGGCGAAGTCAGCCCCACGGAGGCGGTGAAGGCGGCGCTGGAGCGCATTGAGGAGACGGCGGGGGACAACGCCTTTACTGAAATTACGGCGGAGCGGGCCCTGGAGCGGGCCGCCTGGGCGGAAAAGGAGCTGGCGGCGGGACGGCTGGCGGGCCCCCTGGCGGGGGTCCCCATGGCCCTCAAGGACAACATCTGCACCAGAGGGGTGTCCACTACCTGCGCCTCCCGGATCCTGGCCGGGTTCCGCCCCCCTTATGACGCCACCTTGGTAGAGCGGCTGGAGGGGGCGGGGGCCGTCTCCCTGGGCAAGCTGAACATGGACGAGTTCGCCATGGGGTCCACCAGCGAGACCTCTTTCCTGGGGCCGGTGCGCAACCCCTGGGACCGGGAGCGGGTTCCCGGCGGCTCCTCCGGCGGTGCCGCGGCGGCGGTGGCCGCCCGCTCCAGCTGGTACGCCATCGGGTCGGACACCGGCGGCTCCATCCGCCAGCCAGCCGCATTCTGCGGCGTCACCGGGATCAAGCCCACCTACGGGACCGTGTCCCGGTACGGGCTGATCGCCTACGCCTCCTCCCTGGACCAGATGGGTCCCCTGGCCCGGGACGCGGCCGACTGCGCCGCCGTGCTGGACCTGGTGATGGGCCGCGACCCGAGGGACGGCACCTCTCTGGATGTGCCCGCTGGGGGGCTGCTGGCCTCCCTGACCGGAGACGTGAGGGGCCTGCGGATCGGGCTGCCCCGGGAGTGCTTCGGGGAGGGGCTGGACAGTGCGGTGCGGGCCTGCGTCCTGGCGGCGGCGGACGTGCTGCGGGACCGGGGGGCAGAGCTGGTGCCCCTGTCCTTCCCCATGATGGAGTATGTCATCCCGACCTATTATATCATTGCCTGCGCGGAGGCGTCCTCAAACCTGTCACGGTTCGACGGGGTGAAGTATGGCTGGCGGGCGGAGGGGTACGGGGACCTGCGGGAGCTGTATCAGCAGACCCGCACCGAGGGCTTCGGCCCCGAGGTCCGGCGGCGGATCCTGCTGGGCACCTTCGTGCTCTCCTCCGGCTACTACGACGCCTACTACCTGAAGGCTCTGCGAGCAAAGGGGATGATCAAGAGGGCCTTCGACGAGGCATTCTGTCAGTGTGATGTGATGCTCACTCCCACCGCTCCTGCCGCGGCCCCCCGGCTGGGGGAGAGCCTGTCCGACCCCTTGCGGATGTACCTGAGCGACATCGACACCGTGCCGGTGAACCTGGCGGGACTGCCGGGGCTGTCTATGCCCTGCGGCTTTGACGAGACGGGGCTGCCGGTGGGCGCCCAGCTCATCGGCCCTCCGCTGGGGGAGAAGAACGTGCTGAACGCCGCCCACGCCTTCCAGCTGGAGACAGACTGGCATACGCGGGCTCCGGCGGAAAAGGAGGTTGGATGATATGACCTGGGAAACTGTGATCGGGCTGGAGACCCACGTGGAGCTGGCCACCCGCACCAAGATATTCTGCTCCTGCACCACCCGGTTCGGGGGAGAGCCCAACACCCACTGCTGCCCCATCTGCACTGGAATGCCGGGGACCCTGCCCATGGTGAACCGAAAGGTGGTGGAGTACGCCTGCCGTGCCGGGCTGGCGCTGAACTGCGAGATCACCCGGCGCAGCCGGTTCGACCGGAAAAACTACTTCTATCCCGACCTGCCCAAGGCGTACCAAGTCTCCCAGCTCTACCTCCCCATTGCCCGGAACGGGCGTGTGAGCATCGCCACGGCGGCGGGGGAGAAGGTGGTCCGCATCCACGAGCTGCACATGGAGGAGGACGCGGGCAAGCTGGTCCACGACCCCTGGCTGGACCAGACCCGGGCGGACTATAACCGCTGCGGCGTGCCGCTGGTCGAGATCGTCACCGAGCCCGACTTCCGCTCCGCTGAGGAGGTGATCGCCTATCTGGAGAAGCTGAAGTCCATCCTGGAGTATCTGGGGATCTCGGACTGCAAGATGCAGGAGGGCTCCCTGCGCTGTGACGTGAACCTCTCCGTCCGGCCGGCGGGCTCCCAGGAGCTTGGGACCCGGACGGAGATGAAGAACCTGAACTCCTTCAAGGCCATTGCCCGGGCCATCGCCTACGAGGCCCGCCGCCAGGCGGAGCTGCTGGAGGAGGGCGGGCGCGTGGTCCAGGAGACCCGGCGCTGGGACGACAACAAGGACGCCACCTTCTCCATGCGCTCCAAGGAGGACGCCCAGGACTACCGCTACTTCCCAGAACCGGACATCCCGCCTCTGGAGCTGTCGGAGGAGTACCTGGAGGGGCTGCGGGCGGAGCAGCCCGAGATGGCGGAGGAGCGGAAGCGGCGGTATCAGACCCAGCTGGGCCTGCCGGAGTACGACGCCGGCATCATCACCGGGCAGAAGGCTCTGGTGGACTTCTTCGAGGAGGTGACGGCCCTGGGGGTGCCGGCCAAGGAGGCGGCCAACTGGATGCTGGGGGACATGATGCGCCGCCTGAAGGAGGAGGAGCTGGAGCCAAAGGACATGAGGCTGACACCCGCCACCCTGGTCAAGCTGATCGGGATGGTCCAAGCGGGACGGATCAACCGAAACACCGCATCCAAGGTGTTCCGGGGCATTTTCGCGGAGGACCTGGACCCGGAGGAGTGGGTGACGGTCCACGGCCTGGAGCAGATCCGGGACGAAAGGGTCATTGCCGGCGCGGTGGCCCGGGTCCTGGAGGAGCATCCCCAGTCTGCGGCGGATTATCGGGCGGGCAAGGAGAAGGCCCTTGGTTTTCTCATGGGCCGGGTGATGAAGGAGCTGAAGGGCAAGGCGGACCCGGGGGCGGTAAACGCTCTGCTGAAGAGCCGCCTGGAGACAGGAGGATCGGAGGGGGGATAAAAGAGTGCCCCGGAAAGGAAAGAAAGCCCGGTGTATCCTGAACGGAGGGGCGGTGCCACATATTGTGCGCTGAAAACCGGTCTATACAACGCCTTGCATGGGTCAAAAGATGTAAACCAAAATCGGGAGGCGGAAACACAGTTTCCGTGCCGAAAAACCGCTGATTTTCTGAAAAATCAGCGGTTTTTTTCTGTGCCGAATTGAAAAAAAGTCTTGCATTTTATGTAAAGTGCTTTTATACTAAAAGGCAGAGTGGGGCAAAGTGGAGTAAAATCCCGCTAAGATCCATCAAAGTGGGGAGGGAGAGCGATGACCGGCACCTATGAACACAGCATCGATGCCAAGGGCCGTCTCTTTATCCCTGCCAAGCTCCGTGAGGAGCTGGGCGTGACCTTCTACCTGGCCATGGGGGTGGACGAGTGTCTGGCCATCTACCCCCAGGAGACCTGGAACCGCTTTACGGAAAAATTTGCCTCCCTGCCCATGAGCCAGTCGGCCGCCATGCGCCCCCTGTTTGCTAACGCCTCGAAGTGCGAGCTGGACAGCCAGGGCCGCATCGTCATCCCCCAGAAGCTGAGAAAATACGCGGGCTTGGAGAAGGCCGCCGTCATCATCGGCGTCAACGACCGGGCCGAGATATGGAGCGCTGAGACTTGGAATGCCCGGGAAGAGGAGGAGATGACCCCGGAGAAGATGAAGGCCTGTCTGGCCGCACTGGGGTTCTGACGAAATGAGTGAGACCTTTACCCACCGCCCGGTGCTGCTGAATGAGTGCATCCAGGCGCTGAACATCCGCCCGGAGGGCGTCTATCTGGACGGGACCCTGGGCCGGGCAGGACACAGCCGGGAGATCGCCCGGCGGCTGACCACCGGACGGCTGATCTGCGTGGACCGGGACCAGGCCGCCCTGGAGGCAGCGGAGGAGCGGCTGGCCCAATGGCGGGACCGGGTGACCCTGGTCCACAGCAATTTCGACCAGATCGATAGGATCTTGAACGAGCTGTCCCTGTCCGGCGCGGATGGGATGCTCTTTGACCTGGGGGTGTCCTCGCCCCAGCTGGATGACAGCACGAGAGGATTCTCCTACATGGCGGACGCGCCCCTGGACATGCGGATGGACCAGAGCGGCGGGATGACCGCCGCAGAGGTGGTCAACCAGTGGCCGCAGGAGGAGCTGCGGCGCATCCTGTACCAGTATGGAGAGGAGCGGTATGCCCCCCAGATCGCCGCCGCTATCGTCCGGCGTCGGCAGGACAGGCCCATCCAGACCACCATGGAGCTGGTGCAGATCGTCCGGGAGGCCATGCCTGCCCGGGCACTGAAGGAGAAGCAGCACCCGGCCAAGCGGTCTTTCCAGGCCATCCGCATCGCGGTCAACGACGAGCTCGCCTCGGTGGACCGGATGCTCCAGGCGGCTGTGCCCCGGCTGAATCCGGGGGGACGGCTGGCCGTTATCACCTTCCACTCCCTGGAGGATCGGATCGTCAAGACCGGCATGGCGGAGTTTGCCCGGGGCTGTACCTGCCCGCCCGATTTTCCGGTATGCGTATGCGGGAAAAAACCCCAGATCCGGTTGGTGAGCCGCAAGCCGATCCTGCCCTCGGAGGAGGAGGTCCGGGACAATCCCCGGGCCCGCAGCGCCAAGCTCCGGGCAGCGGAAAAGCTGTAAAAAACGACTCTGCGGTCGTCTGTGATATGTGTGTTATAAAGGATACTGAAGAGAAATGGAGTGAATGCCATGGCCACCCGCCGGCGCAGTCAGCTAAGCTCATACCGAACCTATGGCAGTGTGGCCTACGCCCCCGCCTATGACGGCACCGCTGTCCGGGCGCCGAGGCGGGAGGAGGTGCTCCGTCCCAAGCCCCGGGTCCGCCCCAGGGAGCGGGTCCTCACCCGTACCCAGGTCCAGGTCCGAGAGGCGGGGCAGGCTTCGGTATTCGCGGTGATCGGCTTTTTAGCAGTGGGGGTGTTCGCCGCCCTGCTGCTGCTGAGCTACACCCAGTACGCCGTGCTGACTGACCAGGTGGTGACCCTGCGCAGTGAACTGACCACCCTCCAGACGGAGAACGCTACGCTCAGCGCAGAGTATGAGAAGGTATTTGACATGGAGCGGATCCAGGCGGCTGTGGGAGATACCATGATCCGGCCCACCGGTGACCAGGTGGAGTATATCGATCTGTCCGAGCCTGACAGCGTGGTGGTGTACGGGCAGGAGGACGCCAAGACCGGCATCCCGGGCCTGCTGGCGGGGCTGGAGGAGATCATCTCCAGTCTGATCGAATATTTCCGGTGACCCGCCGCATATAGTGATCCATGGGTGGACGAAAGAGATAGACCGGGCGGAAGGGGCTCCCCCCGCGCCCGGAGCAAGGGGGCGCAAGAAAAGAGAGCTTTTCTTGCGCCTCAGATTATCAAGGCAGAGCGGAACGCACGGCAAAGCAGGGAAACGGACCCGGAGGAGGAGACCCCAGGATGGACGATCGCAGAGAACGAAATACCGGCCGCAGTGGACGGGAGAGCGGCTCCAAGCGCAAGATATTCCGTCGCACGGTTTTTCTGATGCTGGTGTGCGGCGTGGGTCTGTTCATCCCGCTGATCGGCCAGCTGTGGAACATCGCCATCGTCCACCATGAGGAGTATCAGGCTGAGGCGGTGGAGCAGCAGACACGGGATGTGGAGGTGGCTGCTTTCCGGGGGAGCATCTACGACAGCAGCGGAGACGTGCTGGCCATGTCAGCCACCGTCTACAACCTGATCCTGTCTCCCAGGGACCTGGAGGCCAGCGTGGACGAGTCCAAATACAAGGATGAGGAGGGCAATGCGGACCTGACGGCCTATCAGGCGGCCCTCCAGGCCAAGAAGGACCTGGTGCTGGACGGCGTGCTGGCCGTGCTGGACCTGGACCGGGAGGCTCTGGCGGACCGATTGGAGCGGACCTACTCCCAGTATGAGGTCCTGAAGACCAACATCGAGAAGGAGCAGGCGGAACAGCTGCGCGCCTTTATCACGGAAAACAAGCTGTCTCATTTCCTGTACCTCACCCCCACCACCAAGCGGTATTACCCCTACGGCGACTTGGCGGCCCATGTGCTGGGCTTCTGCAACAGCGAGGGAGGTGCCTACGGTGTAGAGGCCATCTACAACGATGTGCTGGAGGGCACGGTGGGCCGGGTGGTCACCACCCGCACCGGCACCGGCGTGGAGATGTACGACAGTTACTCCGAGTATGTGGACGCAGAGGACGGCTGCGATCTGACCCTGACCATCGACACCACCATCCAGTCCTATGCCGAGCGCATCCTGGAGGAGGGGATCAAGGCCTATGACGTGCAGCGGGGCGGCTGGTGCATCGTGCTGGACCCCCAGACCGGGGCAGTGCTGGCCATGGCCAGCTCCCCGGACTACGACCCCAACCAGTACGGGACCATCCGGGATGAGAGCCTGCGGGCCCAGGTGGAGGCCGATGTGCAGGCCGAGCTGGAGAAGCGGCAGGGCGAAAAGGCGGAGGGCAAGACCGACGAGGAGATCTACCAGGAGGCGGTGAACGCCGCCACAGGCACGGCCCAGAACAAGCAGTGGAGGAGCCAGGCGGTGAACGACACCTACGAGCCGGGCTCCACCTTCAAGGCCCTGGTGCTGGCCGCAGCACTGGAGGAAGGCGTGGTGTCAGAGAGCGATACCTTCTACTGCCCCGGCTATTACATGGTGGAGGGCTGGCCAAAGCCTATCAGCTGCTCCAAAAAGGCGCCGGGCCACGGCACCCAGACCCTGGCCGAGGCGGTGCAGAACTCCTGCAACCCGGCCTTTATGCAGATCGGCCAGCGGCTGGGCATCGAAAAGTTTTATGAGTATTTCGAGGCTTTCGGACTGAAGGAGCCTACAAATATCGATTTGAATGGAGAAGAGGATGGGAATATCTGGGAGAAAATTGACATGACCGGCGTGGACCTGGCGGTAGGCTCCTTCGGTCAGCGATTCACCGTCACCCCCATCCAGATGATCACAGCCTTCGCCGCTACCATCAACGGCGGCAAGCTGCTCCAGCCCTATGTGGTCCAAACGGTGACGGCCGCCGACGGCACGGTAGTGGAGAACACGGAGCCCACCGTGGTGCGGCAGGTGGTCAGCCAGGAGACCAGCGACAAGTGCCGGGAGATCCTCACCAGCGTGGTGATGGCCGAGAAGGGCACCGGCAAGAATGCCCGCCAGGCGGGCTACACCATCGGCGGCAAGACGGGCACCTCGGAGACCACCGTCCCCGGCGAGGTGGTGGTGTCCTTCATGGGCTTCGCCCCCGCCGACGACCCCCAGATCCTGGTCCTGCTGGCCTACAACACCCCAGCCCGGTCTGCGGAGGGGAGCAGCATCGGCACCACCGGTACTTACATCAGCGGCGGCAACATGGGTGCCCCTATGGCGGGCAAGCTGATCGGCGAGATCCTGGACTATCTGGGAGTGGAGAAGGAGTACACCGCCGACGAGGCGGCCCTGGCCGACCTCCAGACTCCCAAGGTCACCGGGATGACCCCCGCCGACGCGGAGGCTGCCCTGGAAAAGAAGGGGCTGGACTCCCGCACCGTGGGTGAGGGCGAGACAGTCACCGCCCAGGTGCCCGCGGCCGGCTCCGTCATCCCCGGTGAGAGCACCGTGATCCTCTATCTGGGCGGCGCGGAGCCGGAGGAGACGGGCACCGTGCCCGACGTCACCGGGATGAGCTTCACAGCGGCCCGCTCCAAGCTGGAGTCTGCCGGGTTCTTCATGCGGGCAGCGGGAGCGGCCACCTATCTGGGCTCCTCCAGCAAGGCTCAGGGCCAGAGCGTGGCCGGCGGAGAGACTGCGGCCATCGGCACCATCGTAGACGTCACGTTCAGCACACCTCAGGTGGAGGACGGATACCTCTACGACGGATAAGAAGACACAGGCGGAGAAAGACCTGATTTTTTGCGGCGGTCTTTCCTTATTTGGCACCTCTTAAAGAAAATGAAACCCACCCTTGAGGGGTGACACCATGAAGCTGCGAGATCTGCTCGCCGGCGTCCCCCTCACGGGGGGCAACGCCGACCTGAATATGGAAATAAATTCCATATCGTATGACAGCCGGACCCTGGAGCCGGGCGCCCTGTTTGTGACGCTCTCAGGGTCCAAGACAGACGGACACCGGTATGTGGCCCAGGCGCTGGAAAAGGGCGCCGCCGCCATCCTGTGCCGGGAGCCGCCCCGGACAGGGAGCTGGCTCTCCACTCCAGACCCCAGGGCCGCCCTGGCCCGGGTGTCCGCCGCTTGGTTCGGATACCCGGGGGAGGAGATGACCCTGATCGGGGTCACCGGCACCAACGGGAAGACCACCACCACCTATCTTATCAAGGCCATGCTGGAAGGGGCGCTGAAGACCCGTGTGGGCCTGATCGGCACCAACCGGAATCTAATCGGTGCCCTGGAGCTGCCCGCCCACCGCACTACACCGGAGCCCTATGAGCTCCAGGCGCTGCTACGGCGCATGGCAGACGCGGGATGCACCCATGTGGTGATGGAGGTCTCCTCCCACGCCCTGGCCCAGAGCCGGGTGGAGGGACTGACCTTCCAGGCGGGGGTGTTCACCAACCTGACCCAGGACCATCTGGACTACCACGGGACCATGGAGGCCTACCGGCGGGCTAAGGGGAGGCTGTTCCGCCAGTCGGAGCGTGCGGTGCTCAACCTGGACGACGAGGCGGGCCGGTGGTACCGGGAGCGGATCGCCTGCCCCTCCCTGACCTACTCTGAGAACAAGGACACGGCGGACCTGACCGCTAAGAACATCCGCCTCTTTCCCGGCCACGTGGAGTTCGAGGCGGTGGCCCGGGGGCAGATCACCCGGGTCCATCTGCCCATCCCCGGCGGCTTTACCATCTACAACGCCCTGGCGGCGCTGGCATGCGGGCTCTGCCTGGACATCCCGCTGGACAAGGCGGCCGCCCCCCTGCGTGCGGTGCGGGGGGTGAAGGGCCGGGTGGAGGTGGTGCCTGTCCCCACGGCCTACACCGTCATCATCGACTATGCCCACACGCCGGATGCCCTGGAGAACATCCTTACCACCGCCCGGGACTTCACTGCGGGCCGGCTGATCTGTGTGTTCGGCTGCGGCGGAGACCGGGACCGGGGCAAGCGCCCCCTCATGGGGGCAGTGGCCGCCGAGCTGGCTGACCTGGTGGTGGTCACCTCTGACAACCCACGCACCGAGGGGCCGGAGGATATCATCGAGGATATCCTGCCGGGCATGGAGGGGATGGACACCCAGTGCCACGTGGAGCCCGACCGTCCGGAGGCCATCTGCTGGGCCCTGTCCCAGGCGCGCCCGGGGGACGTGGTCGTGCTGGCTGGAAAGGGGCATGAGACCTATCAGGAGATCAACGGCGTCCAGTACCACCTGGACGAGCGGGAAGTCGTGGCCGGCTATTTCCGCGGCCAGCGGGAAGGCGCGGGAAAAAAGCAGGGACAGGGGACAGAAAACGGTGGAAAAGTCCCTGCGTATGTGGTAAAATAATACGCCATTGAGCACAGACCTGTGTGTGATACCCAAGAGAAAGAATGCCTGGAGGGTGGCAGCTATGTCATATATTCTCAGCTTTATCGTGGCCTTTGGAGTGACCTTTATTGCGGGACAGATCTTGGTCCCCCTGCTGCGCAAGTGGAAAGCGGGGCAGAGCATCCGGGAGGACGGACCCACCTGGCACATGTCCAAGCAGGGAACGCCCACCATGGGCGGACTGATGTTTATCCTGGGGATCGGGGTGGCCATTGTGACCGCGGGCTGGGAAGAGATCCAGCGGGGGAACTTTATCTATCTCTTCGTGTACCTCTTCGCTCTGGTGTTTGGAGCCATTGGCTTTGTGGATGACTTTCAAAAGCTGCGCCATCACGCCAACGAGGGGCTGACGGCCCTGCAGAAATTTCTCCTCCAGCTGGCGGCGGCGGTGGCGTTCACCGTGCTGCTGCGCAACTACGGATATCTGACCCCGAGTCTGTACATCCCCTTTTTTAATGTGGAGCTGGCCATGCCATGGGTGGTCTATATGATCTTCGCCGCCTTTGTCATGGTGGCTACCGTCAACGCAGTGAACCTGACGGACGGCATCGACGGGCTGGCCACCGGGGTCACCATCCCCGTCGCCCTCTTCTATGTGGCGGTGTCTGCCTGGTTCAACCGCAGCGACCTGACGGTGGTGTCTGCGGCCCTGGCGGGCGGCCTGTCCGCCTTTCTGATCTATAACTTCCATCCAGCCAAGGTGTTCATGGGGGACACCGGCTCCCTGTTCCTGGGGGGGGCGGTGTGTGGTCTGGCCTTTGCCCTGGACGTCCCCCTGGTCATCCCTCTGGTGGGACTGATCTATGTGCTGGAGACTCTCTCTGATATCATCCAGGTGATCTACTTCAAAGCGACCCACGGCAAACGCTTTTTCCGGATGGCGCCCCTTCATCACCACCTGGAGCTGGGGGGCTGGAGCGAGACCAAGCTGTTCTGCGTTTTCTCCGGCGCCACCCTGGTCCTCTGCGTGCTGGCCTTCCTGGGCGTCATGAACCGATATCCCATGTGACGGGCGGGGCGGAGCGCTTTTCTCTCCGGCGGGTCACTGTCACAGTATCTCAGAACAGGGGGTGGTCCTCGTGGCCCGAAAACCAAAGCGCGACCTCACGGTGGAGGAACAGCTGGCCCGGGGGCCGCTGGATCTGCCCTTTCTCATGCTGACCATGCTTCTATTGGGCGTGGGACTCATCATGATGTTCTCCGCCTCCTTTGCCACGGCCTATTACAACGACGGCGACCCGCTGGTATATATCAAAAACCAGGCGGTCTATGCCGCGGCTGGGGTAGTGGTCATGTTCCTTGTCTCCAAGATCAACTACCAGACTTTCCGACTGCTGTCCGTACCTGGCATCGTGGCCGCTATCCTTCTGCTGGTGCTGGCCCTCAGTCCCCTGGGAGTGGAGCTCAATGAGGTGAAGCGCTGGGTGCGCATCGGCCCTATCCAGTTCCAGCCCTCGGAGGTGGCCAAGGTGGCGGTGATCCTGTTTTTTGCCACCCGCCTGTCCAAGCGGGACACAGAGAAAAAGAAGAAGTGGAGCCGCCGCACCCTCACCGGCCGGACGCTGGAGCGGCTGGACCGCATCGGCTTCCTGGAGCTGGTGCCCTATGGGGCCATCCTGATGGTGATCGCCCTGCTGATGCTGATGGAGCCCCACATGTCGGGCACCATCCTAGTGCTGGCGGGGGGGGCCTCGGTCCTCTTCGCCGCCGGGATCAGCCTGGGCTGGTTCGCCGCCGGCGGGACCCTGGTGGCGGGAGCCATGTGGTTCATCATCACCCAGACCCCCTATATGACGGCCCGCATCAATCTGTGGCTGGACCCATGGGCCCAGCGGCAGGGGGACGGCTTTCAGACGGTGCAGTCCCTGCTGGCCATCGGCTCCGGCGGCCTGCTGGGCCTGGGGCTGGGCAAGAGTCGACAGAAATTCCTCTATGTCCCCGAGCCGGAAAACGACTTTGTATTCCCCATCGTGGCGGAAGAGCTGGGATTCATCGGGGCGGTGGTGGTGCTGCTCCTGTTCTCCCTGCTGATCATGCGGGGGTACTGGCTGGCACTCCACGCACGGGACAAATTCGGAGCACTGACCATCGTGGGCATTATCACCCTGCTGGCGGTCCAAGTTTTCCTGAACGTGGGCGTGGTCACCAATCTGATCCCCAACACCGGAATCTCCCTCCCCTTCTTCAGCTACGGAGGAACAGCGCTGATGATCCAGCTGGCGGAGATGGGGATCGTATTGAGCATATCCAGACAGATCCCTGCACCCAAAAATGACTGATCCGGAGGAAGACAGGCGGCGGGGCAGCCCCGTCGGAGCGCGCGCCTTCGGCCTAAACGAGAGAGTGGAGTGATACCATGAATATCCTTTTTACCTGCGGCGGCACGGCGGGACATGTCAATCCGGCGGTGGCGCTGGCCCGGATCTTCCAGGAGCGGAACCCGGACTGCAAGGTCCTGTTCGTGGGAGCGGATGGCGGGATGGAAAACCACCTGGTCCCCAAAGAGGGCTATGAGATCCGCTCGGTGACCATCACCAATTTTCACCGCTCCTTCGCGCCGGCGGATATCGCCCACAACCTGGGCACGGTGCGGAACATGGTCCGATCCAAGCAGCAGGCGGCCCGCATCCTGGACGAATTTCAGCCGGATCTGGTGGTGGGCACCGGGGGCTACGCCTCCTACCCCGTAGTGAAGGAGGCCGCCCGGCGGCACATCCCCACCGCCATCCACGAGTCCAACGCCGTGCCCGGCCTGACCACCAAGGGATTGTCCAAGGTGGTGGACCGGGTGATGGTGGGCTTTGAGGAGAGCCGGAGCCACTATGACCACCCGGAGAAGGTGGTGGTCACCGGAACCCCGGTGCGGGGCGACTTTTTCCGCTATACCCGGCAGGAGGCCAGGGAAAAGCTGGGGTTGACCGATGAGCGGCCTCTTCTGCTGTCCTACTGGGGTTCCCTGGGGGCGGAGGTGATGAACCGGAAGATGAGCGAGTTCATTGCCCGTGAATGCTATGACGGAGCCCCCTTCCACCACATCCACGGGGCCGGGCGGGACTATGGCTGGATGCAGGAGGAGATTGGCCGCCGGGGCCTGGCTCTGGAGGGCACGGGCATCGAGGTTCGGGAGTACATCTATGATATGCCCCTGGTGATGGCCGCCGCCGATGTGGTGCTGTGTCGGGCAGGCGCCTCCACCATCTCGGAGCTCACCGCCATCGCCAAGCCCTCGATTCTGGTCCCCTCCCCCAACGTCACCGCCAACCACCAGGAGAAGAACGCCCGGGTGCTGGCCGACCAGGGGGCCGCGGTGCTGCTGCTGGAGCGGGACTGTGTGGAGAACACCCTCTATGACGCAGCGGACCATCTGCTGCGGGACCGCCGCCGCCGGGATGACATGGTCCGGGCACTGACGGCTATGGCGGTGCCCGACGCAGGGGAGAAGATCTACTGGACCCTCCGGGCCCTGATGAAGTAACCAAGATCCTCTTTTTTCCATAGAATGACCTGAATCCATAAGGATTGGAGGCCATTCCATGAGCTGTTATCAAATCAACGGCGGAACCCCCCTGCGGGGGCGGCTCGCTGTTCAAGGGGCCAAGAACAGTGTGCTGCCCATCCTGGCCGCCGCCCTGCTGGCCCCCGGAGAGAGCGTGATCCACAACTGTCCGGACCTGTCCGACGTGACCGCTACCCTGGACATCCTGCGCCTGCTGGGCTGCGGGGTGAGCAGGGAGGGGGACACCGTCGCGCTGGACGCGAGGGAGCTGGATGGGACGGTGATCCCCGCTTCCCTGATGGGGGAGCTGCGGTCCTCTGTGATCTTCCTGGGGGCGCTGCTGACCCGGATGGGGGAGGTGGAGCTGTCCTACCCTGGGGGCTGCGAACTGGGCCCGCGGCCCATCGACCTCCATCTGGGCGCGCTGCGCCAGCTGGGGGCGGAGATCCGGGAGGAGGGGGGCAGCCTCCTGTGCCGGCGGGGAAAGGAGATGCGGGGGCGGGAGCTGTGCCTCTCCCTGCCCAGCGTGGGGGCCACAGAGAACATCCTGCTGGCCGCCTGTGGCTGTCCTGGCCGGACCACTCTGGTGGGGGCCGCCCAGGAGCCGGAGATCGTAGACCTTCAGGAGTTCCTGAGGGCCATGGGTGCACAGGTGGAGGGGGCGGGGACGCCGGTCATCTCCATAGAGGGCGGACTGCCCCTCCACCCCGCGGAACATACCGTAATCGGAGACCGAATTGCCGCTGCGACCTATCTGTGCGCAGTAGGAGCCGCGGGGGGCGAGATTGTGACCACGGGAGTGGACCCGGACCACCTGACAGCGGTGCTCTGCGCACTCCAGGAGGCGGGCTGCCGGGTGGAGACCGGGGCGGGGGAGATCCGTCTGACCTGCTACAGCCCCTTGAGGGCTATCCGCCCAGTGCGCACCGCCCCCCACCCGGGCTTCCCCACCGATGCCCAGGCCATCCTCATGGCCGCCCTGGCCGGCGGGACTGGGAGCACTATGTTTGTGGAGAACATCTTTTCCAGCCGTTACCACCACGTAGATGAGCTGTCCCGTATGGGGGCTGACATCCAGGTAGCCGGCCGGGTGGCAGTGGTCAACGGGCGCAGGCTCCACGGGGCACGCGTCCGGGGCTGTGACCTGCGGGGCGGCGCTGCGCTGGTAGTGGCCGCCTTGGGGGCGGAGGGGACCTCCCGAATCTCGGGGCTGAAGTACATCCGGCGGGGCTATGACGGACTGGATACCGCCCTGCGCGCCCTGGGGGCGGAGATCACCACGATTTTGTAAGAGAAGGCCGGGCACCCGCTGCGGAGGGCCCGGAGGAACGGAGAGACCCATGTCATCCAGAAGCAAACGAGGGAGAAGGAGAAACCGGGGCCGCTTCAGCCTGCTGTTCAAGCTGCTGGCCGGAGCGGCACTGGTGGCTGCCCTGACCTTCGGGGCCACCGTCTTCTTCCAGGTGGAGCACATCCTGATCGCTGGGAACAGCCGCTACACCGCCCAGGAGGTGGAAGAGGCGTCCGGCATCCAGCTGGGCGACAACCTGTTCCGGCTGAACAAGGGGCAGATCTCAGAGGATATCCGGCGAAAGCTGCCCTATGTGGAGGAGCTGACCATCGTCCGGCACCTGCCCAGCACCATTGCCATCGAGATCCGGGAGTGGGACGCGGTGGCCAGCATCCTGCCCTCCAGCGGGACTTCAACGGCGGAGGCACCAGCGGCGGAGGAGGCAGAGGACACTGAATTGCCCGAAGAGACCGGGACGGCGGCCGGGGAAGCTTGGCTCATCAGCGTGGGCGGCCGTCTGCTGGAGCCCGCTCCGGAGGACAGCACAGCGCTGACCGTCACTGGCCTGACCGTCCTCTCCCCCCAGGCAGGGACCCAGATGGCGGTGCCTCAGGCGGAGGAGACACGGCGCCAGGGCCTGATGGCCCTGCTCGCTGCCCTGGAGGAGCGGGGGACCCTGGAGAAGGTGTCCTCCATCGACCTGTCTGCGGGGACGGAGATCCTCCTGCGCTACGACGGCCGGTTCGATGTGAAGCTGCCCATCAGCGGCGATTTTATTCACAAGCTGCGGGCACTGGAGGCGGTGGTGGAGAAGCGGGAGAGCTATGAGACCGGGACAATGGACCTGACCCGACAGGACTATGATGTGGTCTTCAGCCCCGGATGAAGAGAATTACTGGAAAGTTTGCGAAAAATCCCTGTTTTCTCTTGACCTGTCTGAAAAAGAGCGATACAATGTAACAAAATATAGACTGCGATAGGGCTTCCCCCACAACATGTCAGATCGTGGGGCCCCTAGTTTTTTACATAGGAGGAGCGATCAATGGCCTTCGGATTGGATATGGGTCCCGACAGTGTGGTAAATATCAAAGTAGTGGGTGTCGGCGGCGGCGGAAACAACGTGGTCAACCGGATGGTAAAGACGGGGACCAAGGGCGTGGATTTCATCGCGGTGAATACGGACAAGCAGGCGCTGGCCGTATCCAGCGCAACCTATAAGATCCAGATCGGCGAAAAGCTGACCAATGGCCAGGGGGCGGGCTCTGACCCCGAAGTGGGCCGCAAGTCTGCAGAGGAGAACCGCACGCAGATCTCCAAGGCCCTGGAGGACGCGGATATGGTGTTCATCACCGCCGGCATGGGCGGCGGCACCGGTACGGGAGCGGCTCCCATTGTAGCCGATATCGCCAAGGAACTGGGCGTGCTCACCGTAGGCGTGGTCACCAAGCCCTTCCGCTTCGAGGGTATGCGCCGCATGAAGCAGGCGGAGGGGGGCATTACGGAGCTGCGCAACAAGGTGGACTCCCTGGTCATCATCCCCAATGAGCGGCTGAAGCTGGCCACCGATCAGAAGATCACCATGGTCAACGCTTTCGAGATCGCTGACGACGTGCTTCAGCAGGCCGTCCAGTCCATCTCGGACCTGATCAAGAATACCGGATTCATCAACCTGGACTTTGCTGACGTGTCCGCTGTCATGAAGGACGCCGGCCGGGCCCACATGGGCGTGGGCCGCGCCGCGGGCAAGAACAAGGCGGAGGAGGCCGCCCGGATGGCCATCTCCAGCCCCCTGCTGGAGACCTCCATCAACGGCGCCAAGGGCGTGCTTATCAACGTCACCGGTTCCATGGATATCGGCCTGGAGGAGGTGGAGACCGCCGCCAACCTGGTACAGGAGGCCGCCCACCCCGAGGCCAACATCATCTTCGGCGCCGCCTTCGACGACACCTTGGAGGACGAGCTGCGGGTCACTGTCATTGCCACCGGCTTTGACGAGGTGGAGAGCTCCATGCCCAGCAAGCCCTTCACCCAGGCAGGGGCCAAGGTGGAGGAGAAGAAGGCGGGAGAGCCGGCCGCCCCTGTGGAGGAGCCTGCCCCCGCCCAGGAGAAGGCCGTGGTCAGCGACGACGACTGGGACATCCTGGAGCGTATTTTCAGCAAAAAGCGCTGATCTCATCCCGTTTTATGCACAGCCGCCCGGCGGAACTTTCCGCCGGGCGGTTTCTTATAGATAGATCAGCATTTATAAGGAGCGCATGCGCTGCATAACGACACGACCCTCTCCCTGGTCAGGCTCGTCCGTGCTGTGCTTCTGCCCCTGTTACATTGTCCACCTCATCCTCTATATCCCTCAACTGAAACTTTGCGGTCAGCTCTTTCAGGATTCGGGACTGGTTCGCCATCTCCTGGCTTGCTGCGGCGCTCTGCTCTGCTGTGGCGGAATTCGTTTGGACCACACTGGATATCTGGTCCACGCCCTGGGTGATCTGAGCCAGAGCCTCAGCCTGCTGATCGGACGCCTCGGATATCTGCTGGATCGTCTCTGTGATCTCCTGTGCGCTCTGGACTACCCTCTGCATATATTCCGCCGTCTCATTCATACTGGTTGTGCCCTGTTGGATCGCTGACAGAGACCTTTGGATCAGCTCTGCTGTGTCCTGGGATGCAGCAGAGGACTTCTGCGCCAAATTTCGTACTTCTTCTGCCACCACGGCAAATCCCTTCCCGGCAGTGCCGGCTCTGGCAGCCTCCACCGCTGCATTCAGGGCCAAAATGTTAGTCTGGAAGGCAATGTCCTCGATCGTCTTAATGATATTTCCGATTTCGCCGGAGCTGCGCCGGATCTCCGTCATTGCGGACAGCGACTCCTGCATCTTCTGGTTGCTGTCCACGATTTCACGGCCCACCGTCACCGCCTTTTCGCTGACATTCCGCGCATGCTCCGCATTGCTTTGTACATGCTCCAAAATGTCAGAGGCCGTGGCCGCCAGTTCCTGAATGGCGGATGCCTGCTCCGTGGCGCCCTGCGCCATAGACTGAGCGCCTACAGATGCCTGCTCTGACCCAGAAAAGACATGATTGGCCGCGCCATCGATCTGCCTCAATGTGTGGCTGAGTGTCCGGTTGATACGCCGTATCGAATCCAGGATACGTCCGTACTCCCCGACATAGCGCGCTTCCTCCCGGGTATTGATGCAGAAATTTCCCACGCTCATTTCATCCAGCATATAGTCGATATCCTGAATGATCGCCCTCAGGTTTTCTGTCATCGTCTGGAAGGAACCGGCGAGCAGTCCGATCTCATCATGACGGCTGACATCCAACTGGATCTCCAAGTTACCGCTGGCGATCTCATCTGCGGCCCTGGCCACCCTCTGGACAGGCCGCAGCATTTGCCGGAGAACTACGATCACAACGGCCAGGATCAGCAAAAGGCTCGCCAGGGAGAGGAGCAGGAGCAGGCGCGTCGTCTGGACCAGGGTGCTCTCCGCGTCGGCGGTGTAGAGGCCGGTCATAGACCACCAAGTCTCGTCCCCGGCCTGAAGTGGGTTAAAAAAGCAGGAAATATTTTTTCCTTCCTCAGCGGGTATCTCTGCCTGAAAAGCAGTTCCCTGGGCCATCAGGGACCTCAGCTCCTCCAGCCGGTCAGGGTCTGGCACCATATCAGACAGATTGAGCCCGGTGGACTCCGCGCTTTTACTGTTCCAGACAATGATCCCATCCTGATTGAACAGGGTGGCCCACATGGAATCATAATTCGTACTTGTGGTTTTTACAGAAGAAAAGGCGCCCAGGTCCACACTGGTGATCACCACACCTACGACCCGTCCCCCGTAGGTGATAGGCGTGCCATAGGCCACCACCATGCCATCTCCATCCTGATAGGGCTGGGAGATGTAGGGATGTCCCTCTCCAGCGGGAATGCGGTAGGAGTCCTCTTTCGCATATCCCTCGTAGGCGTCATAGATATGAATGGAAGTATCCGCTGTATCCATGGTGACGTAAAATCCGTATTCTTCCATATCGCTCTGAAGCTGGTAGGGCTCAAACATAACGCCGAGCATCTTGATCCCGGGGGTGTTTTTCACTGTATTTCGGGCGGTCTCTACGACAAATTGTTCCAGATTATAGGCGGCGGACGTCAGAGCTCTCCCTGGATAAAGCGTGCTCTGCTGCAGGTCAGCGTCGCCTTCTTCCGTGACCTGGCCGCTGTAAAGTCGTCCTATGTAGTCCTGGATGCCCAGGGCCGCCCGCTCCACTGTGTCAAACCCGCTCTGGATCTCCCCGCCGTTGAACTCCGCGATTGAGGCAAGCTCGCCGGAGATCCCCGTGTAAATGCTGGCCCTGGACGTAACGACAGTTATGGTGATGAGGACCGCGAATACCACCATCACGACCGCGCTGATGACCAGAGTCAATTTTGTCGTGAGCTTCAATTTTTTGAACAATTTTTTCTTCTCCCCTCGTGCTGCTATCGATGATCCATACAGACCCCCATGGCAACTGATCTGTTTCTCCCATGTTTTATTTATTATATCGTCCCCTATTTAAAAAAAATAACATTTGTCATCAATTTTCTTCCTGAAAATGCGTTTTTTTCCGCTGCTTCAAAAAATACAGCAGAAGGGGACGGAGCAGCTCTCTTTCTGCTGGCTTCTTGCGGATTCCGTTCCTGTTCTGTATAATTAAGATATATTGAGTTTTGGGGAGATCCTATGTGTGATATCATTGAGGTGACAGACCTGGACGCGCCGGAGCTGGACGTGTACGCCCGGCTGACACAGGCTCAGCTGCGCAGCCGGCGGGAGCCGGAAAAAGGTATTTTTATTGCGGAAAGCCCTAAGGTGATCGGACATGCCCTGGACGCGGGCTGCGTCCCCCTCTCCCTGCTGATGGAGCGCAGGCAGCTGGAGGGACAGGGCCGGGGCCTCGTAGAGCGGTGCGGCCAGGTGCCGGTCTACACCGGGGACCGTGCGGTTCTGGCCGGGCTGACCGGCTATGAGCTGACCCGGGGCATCCTGTGCGCCATGCGCCGGCCCAGGCTCCCCTCTGTGGAGGAGCTGTGCGCCCGGGCCAGCCGGGTGGCGGTGCTGGAGGGCATCGTGGACCCCACCAATGTGGGGGCTATCTTCCGCTCCGCCGCTGCCCTGCATATGGACGCCGTGCTGGTGACCCCCACCTGCTGTGACCCCCTCAGCCGCCGGGCGGTGCGGGTCAGCATGGGCACCCTGTTCCAGATCCCCTGGACTTTTCTGGGCACCGACGCATCCCAGTGGCCCCAGCCGGGGCTGGAGAGGCTGAAGGAGCTGGGCTTCCAGACTGCGGCCATGGCCCTGGACAGCACCGCCCTCAGCATCGAGGACCCCCGGCTCCGCGCGGCGGAGAAGCTGGCCATCCTCCTGGGGACAGAGGGGGACGGCCTGGCCCCCCGGACCATCGCCCAGTGCGACTTCACCGTGTGCATCCCCATGGCCCGGGGGGTGGACTCCCTGAACGTGGCGGCGGCCAGTGCTGTTGCCTTCTGGGAGCTCCGGGCCCGGTAGCGTCCCCATTGTATGGAAAAACGGCGGACCGTCTGGCGGTCCGCCGTTTTCCGGCTTGTGAAAAAAGCCTCGCAGAGTTCGCGCCCGCAGGCGCGAATCCAGTTTTGATCTGTTTTCCCCGGCGATACGTGCGTCGGGGAAAACACTTCTCAGGCTGCAAGTGTGGGGGTTGCCCGCCGCAGGCGGTCAAACCCTGCGCGCGGCAGACTGCTGTTTTCTCGCAAACGTGGCACAGCCACTTTTGCGACAGTCTCAAAAACGGCGGACCGTCTGGCGGTCCGCCGTTTTTCTTGTTTGATTCAGATCACGCCCGCCAGCACCAGGGCAAACACCACGAAGGTGGCCAGCAGGGACAGGGCAAACAGCACGAATCCGGCGTTGATCCGCTTCTCCTGGGTGCTCTGGGAGGAGGGCACCACTCCGGCTCTCCGCATGGCGGACACCACCGGGGGGTAGAGCAGCAGGGTGGCCGCCATGTTCATCCCGCCCTTGGCCAGATTGAAGGGGAGGAACAGGGTGGGCAGCAGCCCGGCCACGTCGGCCCGGGAATAGCCGGTCATATACAGGGGGGTGATGAGGTAGTTCCACAGCAGCATCACCGCGACCAGGCACGCCACGCCGCAGGCCAGGCCCAGGACCGCGCCCTTCTTGGAATGGACCTTCTTGTAGATGAAGCAGGCGGTGCAGGAGAAGGCGCAGGTGGCCAGGACATTCATGATAAAGCCAATGGGGCCGGTGTGGCTGATGGTGAGCATCTCGATGAAGGCCACCAGGATAGAGATGATGGCGGCGGCGAAGGGGCCGAAGGTGAAGCCGCCGATGCAGACCACCACGTCCTTGAAGTCGAAGTCCAAAAACATGACGCTGGGCATCAGCTTGGACAGGAGCATCACGATGTAGGCGATGCCGGTGAGCATGGCGATGCTCACCATGGTCTTGGTGTCCATCTTGGGACGGGAGGGGGTCTGGACTGCGGAAGGTGCGGACATAAAAAACACTCCTTTTTGTTTTGGTACACCTGAAAGCCCATGTCTTCCAGGTGTAAAACAATAAAGGAGGTGCGCAGGACCGCGCGCCTGACGGCGCACGACATTGTTTTGACACACATCTTCTTCCATCCGGACTTTAACCGTTGGTCCCGGAGTTTCACCGGGTCAGCGGGCGCATTGCTGCGCCCGGTCGCGGACTGTACCGCCAGTGGGGGATCTCACCCCGCCCTGAAGACATTCGATTCAGTTGTCCGAACTTATTATAATGCATCCCTGCGCCAAATGCAACAAAAATTTTGTTCCCCCCTCCCACAGCCCCTGCGGTTCTGCGCCCCCTTCCATATGCCGCTTCCTTTTTTCGTCGAAATCTGATATAGTAGTCAGGTCACAGCCCCGGCCCTGCCGGTCTGGGGCCGCATGGGAGGGATCTTATGACCGGCATCGGTACGCTCGTCAATGTGTGCGCCATTATTTTAGGCGGATTCCTGGGCCTGCTTTTTAAAGGCGGCCTGAAGCAGCACTACCAGGATGCGGTCCTGCGATGTCTGGGCTTGTGCACCCTGTTCATCGGCGCGGCCGGCGGTTTGTCCGGTCTGCTGTCCGTCTCCGGCACCCGCCTGGAGTCCGGCGGCTCCCTGGGGATGATCCTCTCTCTGGTGCTGGGCACCCTGGTGGGGGAGCGCTTGAACTTGGAGGGCCGGCTGGGGCAGTTGGGCGAGTGGCTCAAGGCCAGGGCCTCCCGCGGGGAGGACAGCCGCTTTGTGGAGGGCTTCGTCACTGCCTCCCTGGTGGTGTGTGTAGGCGCCATGGCTATCGTGGGTTCCCTTCAGGACGCACTGGACCACGATCCCTCCACCCTTTTCACAAAGGCCATCCTGGACTTCATGATTATCATGGTATTCTCCTCCACCTACGGCAGGGGGGCCATCTTTTCTGCCCTTCCCGTAGGGGTCCTTCAGGGGAGCGTCACCCTCTTTGCCGGCCTTCTCGCACCCCTGCTCAGCGGCACCGTTATCGACAGTCTCTCCTTTATCGGCTCCCTGCTCATCTTCTGCGTGGGCGTCAACCTGGCTTTCGGGGATCGGTTCCGCGTGGCCAATATGCTCCCCGCGCTGATTTTCGGCGGCATCTGGGCTTCCCTCATGGGATGATTTAAAAAATGGCATGCCGGCAGACTGACCCAAACACTTGTTCAGTAACATGAGTCATTCAAATCGCTCCAATCTTGTACTGAATGGGCTGAATCGCTCTTATCATGTCCCATACGAATGACTTCTTTTGCTCATGTATGCTGATAAGAATATTTTTCTGGATATCGCTAAAAAATTTTGAACACCACCGATACAACCGGTGGTGTTCATTTTGGGCGGCTTCCAGAGCCATCTCTACAAAAAATTCGGACGGCCGTGGCATCGGACCCTGCGTGGTTTGTACCATTCCTGCTCCCTGTCCGTGATATTGCTTTAAATTTTCTTTCCGTCCAGCTACATGGACCATTCTCTACCTGTACCGATATATAATGCATAACAGAGTCCTGTCTGTGTACAAGTATGTACTCGAACAGGCACACCGGAAAAGTCTTTTTTGTACATTACCTTAGTTTGAAAAGTATGGTAAATTGGATGCAGAACATGTCGAAGCGGGTGATTTTATGGATGATTTTTGGATCGAGCGGGCCCCGGAGAAACTTTCCAGCATCAGCCGGACCATCCGCTTGGATGCAGCGCTCTTTGAGCGCATCATGGAGGAGAGCGAAAAAACAGGGGTCTCATTTAATAAGATAGTCAACCAGTGCATTACATATGCGTTCCAGCACTACCGGGAACCGAAGGTAACACCGGATGGAAGATAAGACGATCCTGTATTCTGTGCGCTATCCTTCGGCCCAGGAGGAGGGGGAGCGCATCAAGGTCCGGGGGGACAGGCAGGCGGCAGAGGCGAAGCTGACCGAATTCCTGCGCCGCATGAGGGAGGAGCGGACTTATGAGCCCATCCCGGGGCGGGAGGAGAAGGGCAGGCGCTTCGCCGCCCTGGCCCGGGAGCTGTCCCAGATCTATGAGGTGGGCCTGGACATCCTGCGGACGCCCGACTCCATCGAGGCCGCCCTGCACCTGTACTGTTCCGCCTATTCCAGGGATATGACGCGGCGGCTGGCAGAGCTGTTGGGGATGTGTGATGTCTGTGCCGCCAGCCGGCCCAGAACGGAGCCCAGTGATCTCACCCTCTCCCTCATGCTGTACACCCACCGCTGTTATGTGTCCGGCCGGCTGATCAGCGGCTGACCGGCCCAAGGGATAAAAAGGCGCGCCGCCCGGCTGGGCGGCGCGCCTGTCTGCGTCCATCAATAGTTCATCTGCTTGCGGCGGGACAGGTTCATGGTCCCGTCCTGCATGTGGTCCAGGTCATCCAGGGACTTGCCCGTGCCGTAGGCCACACAGGAGATGGCGTCGTCGGCCACATGGGTCTCGATGCCGGTGTGGGACTCCACCAGCTTGTCGAAGCCCCAGATCAGGGAGCCGCCGCCAGTCATCACGATGCCGTTGGTGGAGATGTCGGCCACCAGCTCGGGGGGCGTGCGCTCCAGCACGCCGTGGATGGCCTCCAGGATGCGGGTGGAGGGCTCCTCAAAGGCCTCGATCATCTCGCTGGAGGAGACGGTGAACACCCGGGGCAGGCCGGTCATCAGACAGCGGCCCTTGATGTCCATGGTGACCTCCTCCGGGCGGGGGAAGACACAGCCGATGGTCATCTTCAGCTCCTCAGCAGTACGCTCACCGATGAGCACATTGTGCTTGCGGCGTATGTACTTGATGACAGCCTCGTCGAACTTGTCGCCGGCGATCTTGATGGAGGCGGACTCCACCACGCCGGACAGGGAGATGACCGCGATGTCGGCGGTGCCGCCGCCGATGTCCACTACCATGTGGCCGTCGGGCTTGGCGATGTCGATGCCAGCGCCGATGGCGGCGGCCACAGGCTCCTCGATCAGGTAGACCCGGCGGGCGCCCGCCTGGATGCCCGCATCGATGACGGCGCGCTCCTCCACCTCCGTGATGCCGGAGGGGACGCAGATGACCACACGGGGCTTGAACAGGCGGAAGGAGGTGACCTTCTTGATGAACTCCTTCAACATCCGCTCCGTCATATCATAGTCGGAGATGACGCCCTCCCGCAGGGGGCGCATGGCGATGATGTTGCCGGGGGTGCGGCCCAGCATGGCGTTGGCCTCGGCCCCCACCTTCAGCAGCTTGCCGGTGTTCTTGTCCATGGCCACCACAGAGGGCTCGCGGAGAACCACGCCTTTTCCCTTGACATATACCAGAACGGAGGCGGTACCCAGGTCGATACCGATGTCCTTGCTAAACCAATTCATATCATTACCTCATTCGATTTATCTTGTATTCCAGGAGAGTATAACCCTGAAACTGGAAAATATGCAAAAACAGGAGCTTTCTTATTTATTATAACGGCAAGCAGGCTGCATTTCAACTGTTATTTCGCAGTTTTTCGCGGCTTTTCCGGCCTGTCCTTCCGGGCTTGTGCCAGGGTGACGCACACCACCTCCGCCGCTCCGGCGGTGAGGAGGGTCCTGGCACATTCGGACAGGGTGGAGCCGGTGGTGACCACGTCGTCGGCCAGCAGGACCCGGAGGCCGGCGGCGGCATCAGGCGCTCTGTACACCCCCAGCACGTTGGCCCGGCGCTGGCCCGCCTCCTCCAGACCGGACTGGGGCGGGGTATCCCGGGTCTTGCTCAGCAGGGGGAGGGCGGGGACCTCCAGCACCCGGGCGGCCTCCTCCGCCAGCAGGCGGGCCTGGTCATAGCCCCGCTGCCGCAGGCGCCTGGCGCTGAGAGGGGCCCAGGTCACGCAGTCGAACCGTCCGTCCAGCTGGTCCCGGACGCACTGGGCCATGAGCTGGCCGAAGGGGCGGGCATAGCTCCGGCTGCCGGAGAATTTGTAGCGGTGGACGGCCTCCCGCACCGGGCCCCGGTAGGCCAGGGGAGAGACGCACACCCCGAAAAATTCCCCCGTGCGCCGGGCGGAGTCCCCCTCCAGCCAAGGCAGCGTCCGCTGACAATCCGGGCAGAGCAGGGCGTGCCGCTCCGTCAGGAGCCGGCGGCAGAAGGGACAGCGGGGCGGGAACAGGAGGTCGAGGAGCGCGCTGCCCATCTTCACGGAACATCAGCCCTTTCCGGTCCGGCCTGCCGCGGGGGCACGGCAGCCGGGGATCATGCCCTCATGATAATACGCATCGGAAAAAGACGCAAGTGAAAGCGGAGAAAAATGACAGAGACCGGGGAAAAAGCAAGGGTGCCCGCCCCGTGGGCGGGCACCCTTGCTTCTTAAAAACACCCTCCCCGGAGGAGAGCGGAGGTCAGGTGGACTGGACAGAGGGGTCCTCCAGATCCTCTTTGGTGATCTTTCCATACTCCTTTTCATGCTCCTGAACGCATTTCCGAAGCAGATAGAGGACCTGACCGCTCATGGAGCGTCCCTCATAGGCCGCCACGTACTGGAATTTATCGTGAAGTTCCCCGTCCATTCGAATACTCAGATGTTTTTTGACGTTCAAAGCGCACTGCCTCCTTTCACCTGCTGCTTCAAAGCATAGCCTGCGCCGTTTTTTCGTCATTTAATCTTAGTGCAAATGTACGGCTTAAAATCTTAAACCGCTGGAAAAATATCGAAATTTGGCCGAATTGCAGGAGAAAAATGGTATGTTTTGGGCCGGGGAGAACTCAGGGCCCGGACAGGGGGAAATCTTAAACTGGGATGCAGAGAATATGAAAAAAAGATTAAATCGCGGCTGCCTGCCTTGCGCTGGCCGGGAAAGTAGTATAAAATGAAGCCACCAAGCGGAAGGACCGCGTTTGAAGCATTTGAAGGAGGTTTTGACCATGGCATTTTCTTTTGATGATCTGCGGGAGAAGGTCACGGACCTGGCCCAGAGCGGTGTGGCGAAGTCAAAGCAGCTGGCGGAGATCGCGAAGCTGAAGACCAGTAATATGGGCGAGGAGGACACCATCAAGAAGGCGTACCTGGAGCTGGGCCGGCTGTACTACGCGGAGCGGGGCGCCGCCCCGGAGGGGGCCTATGCCGCCGCCTGCGGACGGATCAGCCAGGCTAAGGCGGCCATTGAGACCAACAACGCCCGCATTGCGGAGCTGAAGGCCCAGGGCTGTGTGGAGGAGGAGGCAGAGAGCGTCACCGCTGAGCCGGTGGTGGAGGATGTCCCCCCCGAGGAGCCCGCCTCGGAGCAGGAGGTCCCGGAGACCCCGGCAGAGGAGGCCGCTGCTCCCGAGGGGGCGCCTGCGGCCCCGGAGGAGCCCAAACAGGACGTATGACCCCATAGGCCAAAGGCCCGGACAGCTTCTGTCCGGGCCTTTTCCGCATAGGAATGGGGCCGGCGGGGGACACTGTGGGCGGAGGAGGATGACTATGAAGCAGTATTTCCGCCGACCCCAGGACGTGGTGGGGGAGGACCGCGACCTGCTCACCTACTGGAACACTATGTCTGGCAAGGTCCAGCTCCGGCTGCTGGAGAGCGGACTGTCGGTGTCCACCCTGGGGGAGCTGAAGATGCTCCAGGAGCAGATCGAGCACGAGGGCTGAGGAAGGGGCCGCGGGTTGCAATCCGCGGCCCGTTTCGGTATAATGGAGCAAGAAAACTGCGGTCCCGGTCCGGGGCCGGGATGGAGTGGGAGACATGCTTCTGGCCATTGATATTGGGAACAGCAACATCACCCTGGGGGGGATCCAGGAGGGGGAGATCCTCTTTGAGGCCCGCCTGGCCACTGACGCCACCAAGACCTCGGACGAGTATGGGGTGGAGATCAAGGACATGCTGGATCTCTTCGGCGCCAGGGTGGAGGAGATCCGGGACTGCATCGTGGCGTCGGTGGTGCCGCCGGTGTTCAACTCCGTCCGCAACGGCATCGTGAAGCTGACGGGGAAGGAGCCCATGGTGGTAGGCCCTGGCATCAAGACCGGGATCAACATCCTGCTGGAGGACCCGGGGGCCACCGGGGCGGACCTGATCGCGGCGGCGGTGGCGGCGGTGGACGCCTACCCCACCCCCCTCACCGTGGTGGACATGGGGACGGCCACCACCATCGCGGTCATCGACGACGGGAACGCCTTCCTGGGCGGGGCTGTGCTGCCAGGCCTGCGCATCTCCGCAGAGGCCCTGTCCAGCCGGGCCTCCCTCCTGCCGGGCATCCAGCTGGAACGGCCCCGGCGGGCCATTGGGAAGAACACTGTGGAGTGCATGCAGAGCGGCCTGATGTTCGGCGCCGCGGCCATGGTGGACGGCCTTATTGACCGGATGGAGGCGGAGCTGGGCCGGCCCACTACCGTGGTGGCCACCGGGGGAGTGGCACGGTTCGTGGTCCCCCTGTGCCGGCATGAGATCGCCCTGGAGCGGGACCTCCAGCTGAAGGGGCTGGACCTCCTGTATCGAAAGAACCGCCCTCGGAAGGAGGCGGCCCCCGATCCCCGGTGAAGGAAAAAGGAGACTGTCGAAAAAGCGGCTTTGCCACATTTTTGAGAAAGCTTCAGTCAACCGCGCCCAGGGTTTGACCGCCTGCGGGCGCGAACTCTGCGAGGCTTTTCCGCAAGCTGAAAGGACCTCCCGGCCCAGGCCGGGAGGTCCTTCGCCTCCTATAGAGGCCTCACCAGAAAAAGGGGACATACCAGCCGCCAGGGACGCATACATTGGGAGCAACAAACGATAGGGGTGTTGCCGCAATGCAGACTGAATGGAATGAAAATCGGATCGTCCTCCACGGGCGGGTGTGTCAGGCCCCCGTGCCCTCCCATACAAACCACGGGGAGTCCTACCTGAAATTCCCCCTGGCGGTGTGCCGGCTGTCCGGAGCGGAGGACCGGGTCAATGTGGTGGCCTCGGCCGCCCTGCTGGAGCGCTGCCCGCTGACGGAGGGAGAGGAGCTGTCCGTAGAGGGGGAGGTCCGCTCCTTCAACAACAGGAGCGGGGTGGGCAGCCGGCTGGTGATCTCGGTCTACGCCAGACAGATGCACCGGGAACCGGGGGAGGAGGAGAACCGCCTGCGGCTGACGGGCACTCTGTGCAAGGTACCGGTGTACCGCAGGACCCCGCTGGGCCGGGACATCTGTGATCTGATGCTGGCGGTGAACCGGCGGTACGGGCGGACGGACTATCTCCCCTGCATCGCCTGGGGCTCCCTGGCCAGAAGATGCGCGGAGCTGGCTCCCGGCAATCGGGTGGAGCTGGAGGGCCGCCTCCAGAGCCGGGTGTATACCAAGCGCCTGGGGGAGACCAGCGAGGAGCGGACGGCCTTTGAGGTGTCGGTCTCGGTGCTGGAGCGGCTGGATGCCCCGGCTCCGGCGGAACAGCCCTGCGGATGAGCGCACGTGCCTGTGAATGAAATGTGAATTTTTTGACATAGTTCCAAAAGAACGGTTGCGCTCCGGCGGAGAAGCTGGTATGATATATCACAAATGAAAGGGGCGCGTCCACGGCTTTCCCGCCGCGCCCCCCGGCGGCCCGGGCCACCGGAGAGAAGAGGCTCGCGGAAGGCGGGCGGGAGGGACACTTACATGAGCAAAAAATATCGGATGGGGAAGCGGTTCCAAAAGGTGCTGACCATGGGCATCCTGGCGGAGATCGCGGTCCTGGTGGTCGCCTACTTTGTCTATGACTGGCTGCTTGGCGAATGGATCCCCAGTCTGACCGGCGGGCCTCTGCTGGCCATCTTCGGTTCCATCGGCATCCTGGCTGTCTGGTGCACCAATAAGTTTCTCCGGCGTTTTAACGAGAACTACTGGTATGAGGTGACGGAGAAGGGCCTGCGGATGAATCGCGGACAGACGGCCCGGTTCTATCCCTGGGAGGACTTCAAGGGAGCGCGGGTGAACCGCTTCAGCTTCCTCAGCGCGCTGCCGGTGATCTTTGACATGACCAACGGCCCCATGGAGCTGGACCGGAGCCTGGAGGACTCCTACGGCCTGACGATGGAGGTGCTCCGACACATCAAGGACCATGCGGACATCTCCCAGGACGTGAAGGATCGGATCAATCTGGTGGACCTGATGGCGAAATAAATGCAGAGATCCCGGCAGAGACCATGTCTCTGCCGGGATCTTTTAGATTCTGGCCGCACCGATCAGGCGAGGGCCTTCTTGGCGGTCTCGGTCAGCTGGGTGAACGCGGCCTTGTCATTGACGGCCATCTCAGCCAGCATCTTACGGTTGATGGCGATACCGGCCTTCTTCAGTCCGTTCATGAAGGTGGAGTAATTCATGCCGTTCAGCTTACAGGCGGCGTTGATCCGGGTGATCCACAGCTGACGGAAGTCGCGCTTCTTCAGCCGGCGGCCGGTATAAGCATAGGTCAGGGACTTCATCACGGCCTGGTTGGCCATCTTGAAGTGCTTGGACTTGGAACCCCAGTAGCCCTTGGCCATCTTGAGGATCTTATTTCTTCTCTTGCGCGTCATCATCGCGCCTTTTACACGTGCCATTTGTCTGTTCCTCCCTCTATCTTACTTGTACAGGATCATGCGCTTGATGGCGGCCTCGTTGGTCTTGTCGGCGTAGGTGGTGCCGCGCAGAGCCCGCTTGAGCTTGGTGGTCTTGCCGTGGCCGTTGAGCAGGTGACGCTTCTTGGTCATGGCGCGCTTGACCTTGCCGGTCTTGGTGAGGGAAAAACGCTTCTTGGCGCCGCTGTGGGTCTTGATCTTGATCTTCGGCATAACAGAGAACTCCTTTACTTACTTTTTCGCGTCCTTGGCGGGTTTGGGGGAGAGGAAAATGGACATGTGCCGCCCCTCCAGCTTGGGGCTCTTGTCCATCACGGCGATCTCGCCGCACTCCTCGGCAAACTTCAGAAGCAGGTCCTGACCGATGTTGGTGTGGGCCATCTCCCGGCCGCGGAAGCGCACGGTGATTTTGCACCGGTTGCCGTCGGCCAGGAATTTCTGCGCGTTGCGGAGCTTGACGTTGAAATCGTTGACGTCGATGCTGGGAGACATCCGGATCTCCTTGATCTCTACCACGCGCTGATTCTTGCGGGCTTCCTTCTCGCGCTTGGTCTGCTCGAACCGGAACTTGCCGTAATCCATCAGCTTGCATACGGGGGGGACAGCGTTGGGAGAGATCTTGACCAGATCCAGCCCCTGCTCCTCGGCCATGCGCAGCGCCTCCTGAGAGGACATGAGGCCAAGCTGCTCGCCGGACTCAGAGATCAGACGGACCTCTTTATCCCGGATCTCTTCATTGGTTTGATGACCTGTGTTAGCGATGGGAAAGCACCTCCTGACAAAAAATAAATGCAGCTGCCAGAACAGGCACCCGCATCACGTGAAGACTACCGCCGGGAGACCCGGCGGAGCAGATCCATGTTGACCCTTCGGCGCTGGCCTGGGGTGAGGACGGGGTACCGTTCCTGCTTTGTTTTGCTCAGCTACTATATCAGAAAGTTCCGTCCTTGTCAAGGGGGATTTTCAGAGATTACCCAGTGTATTTCAAAAGGGGCCGGGCAGAGAGGGCGAGACTTCTCCCTGCTCCGGCCTTCTCTGAGGCGCCTAAAAAATCCGGAGTTTCCAGCCAAATAAGGCAGCGCACCAACTGGCTTTTTATTTTACATAATACAGACATGGAATTTTTGTTTACGGAAAGTTATACACATTTTCCACAGGGTTATCCACAGCCTGTGTGGAAAACTCCGGCTCTCCAACCGGGGAGCGTAGGACTGTGGCGGGGAAGGAGGGTCGGGCGGCGGAGGGCCGGTAAACGAAACGCAGGTGACATAATGACAAAAAGGTGTCATCCCAGGGAGATGTCCCGAGTGGCATAGGCATTCAGGTCCAGGCCCGCAGTGCGGCCGGCCAGAAATTCGTAGTACCCCTGGCAGCCAATCATGGCAGCGTTGTCGCCGCAGTATTTGAGCTCCGGGAGGAAGAGGCGGTCACCGCTCTGCCGGCAGGCAGCCTCCAGGTCGGCCCGGATGCGGCGGTTGGCCGCCACCCCTCCGGCCACCGCCAGCCTGCCGTATCCCTTCCGGCGGGAGGCCTCCATGGCCCGGGGGACCAGGCTCTCGCTCACCGCCCGGCCGAAAGAGGCGGCAAAGGAGGGCAGGTCCAGGGCATCCCCCTTCTGCTGGGCGTTGTGGATCAGGTTCAGGCAGGCGGTCTTCAGGCCGGAGAAGGACATGTCCAGCTCGGCCCCCTGGACGTGGGCCCGGGGCAGCTCATATTTGGCGTCGTCCCCCCCGTCAGCCAGGCGGTCCATGGGGGCACCGCCGGGATAGCCGATGCCCAGCACCCTGGCCACCTTGTCGAAGCACTCCCCGGCGGCGTCGTCCCGGGTCCCGCCCAGCACCTCCATCTCTGTATAGGAGCGAACATCAACGATGGCGGTGGTGCCGCCGGAGACGCACAGACAGACGAAGGGGGGCTCCAGGTCCGGGTGGGTAAGGTAGTTGGCGGCGATGTGGCCCCGCACATGGTGAACAGGGATCAGGGGCCGGTCCAGGGCCAGCGCGGCCCCCTTGGCAAAGTTGACCCCCACCAGCACCGCACCGATCAGGCCCGGGGCATAGGTCACCGCCACACCGTCCACCTCCTCCCGGCTCAGGCCGGCCCGCTCCAGGGCCTCCCGGGCCAGACCGCTCACTGCCTCCACATGTTTGCGGGAGGCGATCTCGGGCACCACGCCGCCGTAGATAGTGTGCATCTCAATCTGAGAGGCCACACAGTTGGACAGCACGGTCCTGCCGTCCCGCACCACCGCAGCGGCGGTCTCGTCGCAGGAGGACTCAATGGCCAGAATGTTCATTGGGAAACACCGTCCTTTTCCTCTTCCATCCAGCGTCCGGGGGGATTGGGCCGCTCCCCGGGCCGGAGGGGGATCTGCATGAAGCGCTGATAGAGTGCCGGCGGGAAGTGCCGGCGATAGATGGACTGATGGACCTGGAGCAGTTCCTCAGCCGTCACATCCTCCGCCCCACGGATCAGGGCCCGGTAGTGGACGCCGAACAGGGCGCAGTCGTACCCGCCGTAGCGGAAGCCGTTGCGCTGATAGAAGGCCAGCCGCCTGCGGCGCAGGGGCTCCCCGGCGGGGTCCCCGTTTTCAGGGGCCTCCGCCTCCCCGAAGATGCCCCGGAAGTGGGCGTAGTGCTCCGCAAGCAGGTCCAGCATCCGGCCGCCCAGGCCCCGGTCCCGCAGGCCGGCCATGGTGCCCAGGTAGTCCAGCAGGGCAAAGGGACAGCCCGGCTCCAGCCAAATCAGGGCGTAGGCGACCAGATCCTCCCCGTCGTACAGGCCCAGGGCCTGGTAGCGTCCCTGCTCCATGAGGGAGAGCATGGAGCGCAGGGGCTTGAGCTCCTCTGGGGGAAAGGCGGAGGTCAGCTCCTGACGGTACAGCTGGGCCAGCTGCTGGGGGGAGAGCTCATTCAGCTTCATGGTGTTCAAACTCCCTTGTCATGATGATGGCGTCCTCCCGGGGCTGCTGGTAGTAGTTTTTCCGGCGGCCCGCCTCCTGAAAGCCATGCTTGCGGTACAGGGCGATGGCGGGGGCGTTGGAGGCCCGCACCTCCAGGGTCAGGAAGGAGAGATGGGCCTGCCCGAAGCGGCAGAACACGTCCAGAAGGGCATCCCCCACCCCGTGACGGCGGGCGGCCTCCTCCACGGCGATGTTGTCGATGTAGCCCTCGTCCAGCACCACCTGGAGACCGGCGTAGCCCAGCACGCCGCCCTCCCCGTCCTCGGCGACAATGAAGCTGGCCTTGGGGTCAAAGAGCGCGTCCGAGAGCATGTTCTCGCTCCAGGGCGTGGAGAAGCACTCCCGCTCCAGCGCCGCGATCTGGGGGATATGGCCCCGGTCCATGGGGACGATGATGTATTCCATAGGGTCCTCCTGTTCTCCCGGTGTGACGGGTAGATGTCATATTATCATATACCAGAGGCAGGCGTTTTGTAAAGGGAGAAGGGGGGGGCTTTTCAAGAGGACCGGCGGCGCAAAGCCCGCCAGTCCAGTATGATCGGTGCTGCAGGGCGTAGAGAGGGGGCCCGGGAGCCATGCGCACTAAGCAGGACACGATGCCGGGAGGCCTTCGCCAGGAAAGACGGGCTTGTTGCGGGGGTATCTCATATGGTAAAATACAGCCAAACCACAGAGAAGAAGGGATCGGTGGAGATGAAGGGAATCAGAGCGGCGGTCCTGGCACTGGGGGGCGCCTTCCTACTGGCTGGATGCGGTGGGGAGAGCGGCGTTCTGGCGCCCATCCCGGCAGAGGGCTTCTCTCAGGGGGTGTACGACGCACTGGAGGAGAACTGGACGGCCTGGGAGGCGGTGGACGAGTTGGAACGCATGCTGAGCAGCACACTTCCGGGCCACTGCGCCCAGGAGTTTGACAGCTGGGCGCAGTGCGCGGATTTTCTGGGGCCGTCCATCCCGGACCCGGCGGCGGACTGCGGCTGGCTGGAGGAGGCCACCTATGCGGGCATGCCCCTGGAAGCCTCCGACGCCCCGCGGGTGAAGGCCGAGTGGTACGGCACACGGGAGGGCCAGGTGGAGTGGGTCAGCGTCCAGTCGGGCTGGCGGGACGGAGCAGTCCGGGTGATGGTATCCGCGGCCCTGTACGGGACCCGGGCGGAGGACATGCCCTCGGACAAGGGCTGGGGGACAGAGCTGGCGCGGCAGGCCTATCTGGAGGCGGCGGAGGCGGGGACGCCGGTGGTGACCGCAGAGAGCGGGGCGAGCTGGTGCTCCATCCAGGCGGAGCACGCCCGAGGCAGCGTGCTCTATACCATCCGCGCGGTGGGGGAGTCTGGGACGGAGGAGCAGGTGCGGACGTCTCTGGATCGGGTGCTGGAGACCTGGCTTTCGGCCCCGGAAGGGGAAAAACATCTGAAATATGTTAAATGTATACAAAAATTTAGCGATTATAATCTGGAATTATAGATGAAACGGCGATTGCAATTTTCACTTTATCGGGTTAAACTAAGAAAAAATGATTTTCAGTGAGGTGCCACATGAAGCAGCACATCCTCACAACTGCATCTTTCTATTTTACCAACAGCTGGGCTCGATTTATGAGCACCGGCTATTTCGTGCTGGGAAAATACAGAGAGATGGAATGGATGTGCCGGTCCCAGAGTGGGACGGCGGCCCTCTCCGTGTGATCAGATCTGGATGCTGATGCGGGGGACACATCGATTTCATCGGTGTGTCCCCCGTTTTTTTGCAGCACAGCGAGAAAAGGAGCGGAACATATGACAGTGATGATCGAGCCTGGGCTGCTGGCCGGTGCGGTGACGCCGCCTCCCTCCAAGAGCCAGGCCCACCGGCTGCTGATCGCCCGGGCGCTGGCGGGGGAGAACCTGGACGACCCCGCCCACCGGGCGGATTCCCAGGATATCCGGGCCACCCGGGACTGCCTGAAGAGCCTGCGGGAAGGGGAGGGGAAGCTCCCGGTGCTGGAGTGCGGAGAGTCGGGCTCCACACTGCGGTTCCTGATCCCGGTGGCGCTGGCCCTGCGGGGCGGAGGCGTGTTTCGGGGACGGGGGAGGCTGATGGACCGGCCCCAGGAGCCCTACTTCCGGATCTTTGACGGGATGGGGATCACCCACCGCCGGGAGGGGGACTCCCTGACGGTCCGGGGCCGGCTGCGTCCCGGGGAGTATCCCCTGCCGGGGGATGTGTCTTCCCAGTTCGTCACGGGCCTGCTCTTTGCCCTGCCTCTGCTGGAGGGGGAGAGCATCATCCGGCTCACCTCCCCGCTGGAGTCCAGAGGGTATGTGGACATGACTCTCCAGGTGCTGCGGGACCGGGGCATCCGGGTGGAGGAGCTGCCCGAGGGCTTCCGGGTGCCCGGAGGCCAGCAGTACGGCCGCGGCACTCTGGGGGAGGAGGCGGACTACTCCCAGGCCGCCTTCTGGCTGGCCGCCGCCGGGCTGGGGAGCCCGCTGACGGTGGATGGCCTGGACCCGGACTCCACCCAGGGGGACCGGTGTGCTGTACCCTATTTCCAGCAGCTGGCCGGGCCGGGCCGGGTGGAGCTGGACATTGCCCAGTGTCCGGACCTGGCTCCAGCCCTGGCGGTGCGGGCCGCCCTCCGGCCCGGGCAGACGGCCCGGCTGGTCAACGCGGGGCGGCTGCGGCTGAAGGAGTGTGACCGCCTGGCGGCTATCCCGGAGGAGCTGAACAAGCTGGGCGGCCAGCTCACCGATGGGGCGGATTTTCTGGAGATCCGCGGCGTGGAGCGGCTGCTGGGGGGCGTTGCGGACAGCCACAACGACCACCGCATCGCCATGATGCTGGCGGTGGCCGCCACCCGGGCGGAAGGGACAGTGACCATCCGGGGCGCGGAGAGCGTGGCCAAGTCCTACCCCGACTTCTGGGAGGTCTATGAGAGCCTGGGCGGGCGCGTCCTGCGGCAGAGAGAGGAGCGAGAAGCATGCGATATGTGATCTTTGGAGAGTCCCACGGCCCCGCCATCGGTGTGGTGCTGGAGGGGGTGCCTGCGGGGCTGGAGCTGGACCTGGAGCGGGTGTCCGCCGAGATGGCCCGCCGGGCCCCGGGGGGAAGTCCCCTGTCCACCGCCCGGAAGGAGGCGGATGTGCCGGAGATCCTCTCCGGCCTGTTTGAGGGCAGGACCACGGGCACCCCGCTGTGCGCGGTGATCGCAAATACCGACACCCGTTCCAGGGACTACGCGAAGCTGAAGGACCTGCCCCGTCCAGGACACGGGGACTACGCCGGCTATGTGCGTTATCAGGGGTGCAACGACTACCGGGGCGGAGGCCATTTCTCCGGCCGGCTCACTGCGCCGCTGGTCTTTGCAGGGGCGGTGGCCAAGCAGCTGCTGGAGCAGAAGGGAGTCCAGGTGGCCGCCCGCATCTCCAACGTGGCGGGCATCCCGGACCCCACGCCGGAGCAGTATGAGCAGGCGGTGCTGGAGGCCAGGAGCCAGCTGGACTCGGTAGGCGGGTGCATCCGCTGTGCCGTCACCGGTCTGCCCGCCGGCCTGGGGGCGCCGGACTACGGGGAGAACGTGGAGGGCATCTTCTCCCAGTACCTCTTCGCGGTGCCCGCGGTGAAGGCGGTGGGCTTCGGAGACGGAGTGGGCTTTGCCTCCCTGCGGGGGAGCCAGGCCAACGACAGCTTTTATATGGATGGAGACACAGTGAAGACCCGGACCAACCACTCCGGCGGGGTGAACGGGGGCATCACCAACGGGATGCCGGTGGAGTTCGAGGTATGCATCCGGCCCACCCCCTCCATCGCCCAGCCTCAGCAGACGGTGGATCTGGTCCAGCGAAAAGACGCGGAGCTGACCATCACCGGCCGGCACGACCCCTGTATCCTGCATCGGGCGCTGCCCGTGATCGAGGCCGCCGCCGCCCTGGCTGCCTGCCAGCTGATGGACTTATGACCGATTTGGACAGAGAGAGGGACGCGATATGAGCGATTTGGAACAGTACAGACAGGAGATCGACGAGCTGGACGAACAGCTGGTCCGGCTCTTCCTCCGGCGGATGGAGGTCACTGGCAAGGTAGGGGAGTACAAGCTGGCCCACGGGATGCAGGTGCTGGACCGGGAGCGGGAGCGCCGGGTGCTGGCCAAGCGGGCCAGCCTGGCGGTGGACATCCGGCAGGAGGAGGACGTAAAGGAGCTATTCCAGACCATCATGGCCATCAGCCGCCGCCGGCAGCAGGAGCTGATCGACCGCAGCGGCACTGGCACGGTCCGAAAGACCAATGTGGTGCTCATCGGCATGCCGGGCAGCGGGAAGTCCTGCGTGGGGGCGGCCCTGGCGGAGCGGCTGGGGATGCCCCTGGTGGAGACGGACGCCATGGTGGTGGAAAAGACGGGGCGCTCCATCCCGGACATTTTTGCCCAGGACGGGGAGGCCGCCTTCCGCCGGGAGGAGACCGCCGCCGCCCGCCGGGCCGCGGCCATGGAGGGGACGGTCATCTCCACCGGCGGCGGGATCATCCTCCGGCCGGAGAATATGGAGATCCTCAGCGCCACCGGCACCGTCTATTTCCTGGACCGGGACCCCAGGGACATCGCCAACACGGAGCTGGACGGCCGGCCCCTGCTCAGCGGGGGGCGGGACCGGGTATTCCTGTTGTATGATCAGCGCATCAACCTGTACCGCAAATATGCCCGGTACACCGTCCCCAGCACCACGGTGGATGAGACGGTGGACTCCGTCCTGGCCCTGGTGCGGCGGGGCCAGGACGTGCGCTGACCGAGAAGGAGCGCCGCCGTGTCCCGCCGCCCGGAGAGGGGCGGGAGACCGGCGTGGGAAAGTGAGGCTGACATCATGATGGAAAAAACGGAGCAGGGCCTGGGCAGGCTGTGCGTCATCGGTGACCCGGTGGAGCACTCCAAATCGCCCCTGATCCAGAACGCGATGATCGCGAAGCTGGGCATCCCTTATCACTACACCAAGCGCCTGGTCCACCAGGGGGATACCCAGGAGTGGCTGGATACCGCCTGCCGGGAGGGCTTCGCGGGCTTTAACGCCACCATGCCCCACAAGGTGGCCCTGGTCCCACTGATGGATGAGCTGGGGGAGGATGCCCGGCTGTACGGCGCGGTCAACACCGTGTGCATCCGGGGAAAGCGGTGCATCGGCCACAACACCGACGGGATGGGTTTCTACCAGGCTCTCACCGACCTGGGGGTGGAGGTGCCGGGCCGCCGCATCACCCTGCTGGGCGCGGGGGGCGCGGCCAAGGCTGTGGCCCTGAAGCTGGTGCAGCAGGGGGCGGGCCCCATCACCGTGTGCAACCGGACCCCCCAGAAGGCGGAGGCCCTGTGCAATCTGGCAAAGGGCCGGATGGGGCACATCGGTTTCGCCCTTGAGGACCTGCGCCGGGGCGCCAGGGACTGCGACATCCTCATCAACTGCACCAGTCTGGGCATGACAGGGACGAACAGCCAGTTCCGGGACCTGAGCTTCCTGGACGAACTGCCCGGGCACGCGGCGGTGTTCGACCTCATTTACAGCCCGGCCGAGACCGAGCTGCTGCGGCAGGCCCGGCTGCGGGGGCTGAAAGCGGCCAACGGCCTGGGGATGCTGATCTATCAGGCGGTCTTCGCCCTGGAGTATTTCGCCGGCGTAAGGATCAACGCCAAGGAGATGGAACAGCACGTGATCGAGGCCTGCGGCCTGGGCGGAGAGGCATAAAAACGGTCCCCGCGGAAAAGAAACCCCTTTTCCGCGGGGACCGTTCTCTTTGGGGCGTCGGTCCTTCCAGCCAGTTACGGGAACACAGACAAAATAAAACGAGAAAATCATAATGAGGCCGGTTGCGCCGGGATAACCTATGTGGTAGGATAAAAGAGCAGAAGGATTTTCCATACGAAAGAAGGTTTATGATATGCATTGTGTGCGGAACGTGACAGAGGATCTGATCTGGATCGGCGGCAACGACCGGCAGAGCCCCCGCTTTGAAAGTGACCACCCGGTCCCCAGGGGGATGTCCTACAACTCCTACCTGCTGCTGGATGAGAAGACGGTGCTCTTCGACACGGTGGACCGGGCGGTCCAGCACCAGTTCTTCGAGAACCTGGAGCACGCCCTCCAGGGCCGGAGGCTGGACTATGTATTCGTCCACCACATGGAGCCCGACCACGCCGCTACCCTGGGCGACCTGCTGGTCCGCTACCCCGGGACTACCATCGTCTGTAATGGGAAGTCGATGAACCTGCTCCGCCAGTTCCACTGGAGCGCCCCCAAGGGGGCCATGCTGGTGAAGGAGGGGGACACCCTGTGCACGGGGCGGCACACCTTCACCTTTTACTCCGCCCCCATGGTCCACTGGCCGGAGGTAATGGTGAGCTACGATGCTGCGGACCACATCCTTTTCTCCGCCGATGCTTTCGGCACCTTCGGCGCCCTCAACGGCGTGCTGTTTGCCGATGAGGTGGATTTTGACCGGGACTGGCTGGACGAGGCCCGCCGCTACTACACCAACATCGTGGGCAAGTACGGCCCTCAGGTGCTGGCCCTGCTGAAAAAGGTGGAGGGGCTGGACGTCCGGATGGTCTGCCCCCTGCACGGTCCGATCTGGCGCAGGGACCTGGGCTATCTGATGGACAAATATAAAAAGTGGGCCTCCTACCAGCCGGAAGTGCGGGGAGTGCTCATTGCCTGCGCTTCCATCTACGGGGGGACGGAGACGGCGGCCGGTATCCTGGCCTGCCGCCTGGCGGAGCGGGGCATCCCGGTGGAGCTGTATGACGTGTCGGTGACCCACTGCTCCTACGTGCTGTCTGACGCCTTTAAGTACAGCCATATCGTCTTTGCCTCCGCCACCTATAACAACGGCATCTTCACCCCCATGGAGGAGCTGCTGCGGGACATCGCCCATCACGCCCTCCAGGATCGGACGGTGGCTCTGATCCAGAACGGCTCCTGGGCTCCAGCCAGCGGAAAGCTGATGGCCCAGATACTGGGGGAGATGAAGAACATGGAGCTGCTGGAGCAGACCGTGACGTTGAAGTCCGCCCTGGCTCCAGGGCAGGACCAGGAGCTGGAGGCGCTGGCCGATGCCCTGGCCGCCTCCGTGAGGGGGGAGCAGGAAGCGCCGGAGCAGGCGGTGGCGGACGCCCCCAAGGCCAAGGGCTTTATCTGCAAGATCTGCGGCTTCATCTACGAGTCGGACACCCTGCCGGAGGACTTCCGGTGCCCCATCTGCGGCCGTCCGGCCTCTGATTTTGAGCCGGTCACCTGAGAGAATGAGCGGGTCCCCCAGGCGGCATCGCCGCGCCGGGGGACCCGCTGCTCCTCTGGGGATACCTCCGGGGAAACGCCGCTGGCGTTCAGAGCTCAGCCGGCCGGGGTGACCGAGGCGGCGGTGAGCCCCGACTCCTTGGGCTCCGCCGAGACCACACCGGAGACCTCGCCTCCCGTGTCCACCGTGACGGTGGAGGAATCCGCTTCCCCGCCGGTATAGGTGTAGACCGGTCCCTCCTCGCCCTCGCCGTGGACCGAGCAGGTGAGGGTCCAGTCCTGCACACTGCCAGTGACGGTCAGGTCCAGTACGGTGCTCTCACTCTGCTGCTGAAAGGTGTAGTGCCCATCCTGGGCCAGGGCGTCTGTGATGTCCGTCTCCTCCCCGTCCAGAAGGAGGATCGCCCGGCCGTCCCGGTCCTCCAGGCTGACCTCAGGCATGTGGTAGATGGTGAGGTCCACCCCCTCCTCTGTGGTGATGTCCTGGCGGAACACGCCCACCTGAACGGCGGTGGAGATGTGGTACAGGAACTCCTGGACCGGTTCGGTGTTGACAGCGCCCACGGAGATGCCCAGCAGGGCCAGGGCGGCGGCCACCGCGGCCACGGGGCGCAGGGAGTGCGGGATATGTCTGCGGTCATTCTCTTTCATCTTGATGATCTCCTCCAGCTTGTCGGGATCGGCCCGCAGGGCCGAAATGGTGTCAAGGTACGATTTGCGGTCGAACATGCTCAGGTCCCTCCCCTTCCTCTTCCTCAGAAAGTGTGCGGCGCAGGCGGGCCCGGGCCCGCTGCAGCCAGGTCTGAACGGTGGATGGCTTTGCGCGGAGGGCGGCTGCCGTCTCGCTGACGGAGCAGCCCTCATAGTAGTAGAGATAGATGGTCAGGCGGTATTTGGCGTCCAAAGCCATCACGGCCTGAAACAGCTCGGACTGGGCCGGGTCCTGGAACACGGGGGCATCCCGCCACTCATCCAGGGGGACGGCGTGCCTGCGCCAGAAGGAGCGCAGCAGCTTCCGGCTCTCGTTGACGGCCACCCGGAGCAGCCAGTGCTTCATGTGCTCCTCGCTCTCAAAGGGCTGCCGGTGCTCCAGCAGCCGGAGCAGGGTGGTCTGCATCACATCCTCGGCGTCGGCCCGGTTTTTCAGGGCGTGATAGGCCACGCGGTAGACTGTGTCTCCATAGGTCCGAACAGCCGAGGTAAAGGACTCGTCTGTCAGGGGAGCTCACCTCCTTTGCGGGATCTTGAAAAGCTTTTCACCAGGAATATCCCCGGACACGGAAAAATATCTCATAGGGAACAAAGAAATTTCTCCAGAGGGGGAACTTTTTTACCCTTTGACCGTCTATCTCAGTGCAAGGAAAAATTTCCGAGCGTTTGAAAGAAAAAGGAGTGTTATGATATGAAACGAACCTTCTCTGCTCTCGTGATAAGCGGCGCCCTGCTCTGCACCCTTGCGGTCCCCGGTATGGCAGCGGAAGCCGAAGGTCAGCCTGGAGCTTCCGCCGCCGCCTCTGCACCTCAGGCCCAGACTCTCCCGGCCAGCGTGCTGTACTTTGGACAAGTGACCCAGGTCGTTCGGGATGAAGCGGGCACAGTCACCCGCCTGGTCCTCTCCTCTGAGCGCTACGGTGAGTATATCATGAATATTTCTTCTGATACAGTATGGATCGACAGCGGGAACCGCACTGCATCAGATCCCGCGGACCTGAAGGAGGGGGAGAGCGTCTATGTGTTCCACAGCCCCATTTCCACCCGCTCCCTTCCGCCCCAGTCCGCAGCCTATGCGGTGGTCCGGAATATCCCTCAGGATATCTCCTGCGCCCAGTACCATGTGGTGGAGGAGATCACAGAGGGGGAGGACGGCGGCCTGATCGTCACGACAGACAACGGCGGACTGCTGATCTATCTGGACGGTGATACCCAGACTGTCCGTTATGCGGGCGGCTCTGCCGCACTGGAGGACCTGAAGGCAGGAGACCGGATCATGGCCTGGTATCAGGCGGTGGCCCTGTCCTATCCCGGACAGACCCACGCTGACGGCCTGATGCTCCTGCCCAGTGAGAAGGAGGAACCGTCCTCCGTTCTCCCGGAGAACGGCACGGCGCTGGACCTGGTGCTGGAGGGAGATATGGTCCTGCCCGTTACCGGCCTCGTTGAAAACGGCACCGCCATGGTCCCCGTGGCCGCTGTGGCCCAGGCGCTTGGCTATCAGGTGATCTACACCCCCGGCGAAGATGGAGAGGGTGACAGGATCGCCGTGGAGAGCGATCAGTTCTCTGTCCAGATGACGGTGGGAGAGGACCAGATCATTGGCGTGACGAAGATCAAGGGGGCAGTGGGGATGACCGCCCCTGCGGACTATGGGATGGCCCCCTACATTGCCGCCCCCGGCACCACCTGGGCTCCTGCCCGGCTCTTTGAGATGTTGGGCCGCACAGTCACCCTGGAGGGCGATGCCCTGTCCATCCGGTGAGCCGGGGCCCCCTGAAAAAGGAGCTCTGGAATATCGAGAACGCTCAGCCGGCACTGTCTTTTGGACAGTGCCGGCTGTCGTGGATTTAGAAGGCGATACCGCCCAGATCAGCCGTCTCTCTTTTTTTGCATTTTCCTACGGAATGTGGTATGCTGTTTCTGCCATTTCGATCCGAGAGGAGTTTTTCATATGGAAAAGCTGTACCAGCAGGACCCCTTCCTGACACGCTTCACTGCCCAGGTGGTGTCCTGTGCTGCTGACAAGGGTGGGTGGTCTGTGGTGCTGGACCGCACGGCCTTCTATCCTGAAGGGGGAGGGCAGCCCTGGGACACCGGTACGCTGAACGGCATCCCAGTCACCCAGGTCCAGGAGCAGGATGGAGCGGTGGTCCACACCTGCGCCGCCCGCCTGGAGCCGGGGACTCAGGTGGAGGGGGCTGTAGACTGGGCGCGGCGCTTCGACCTGATGCAGCAGCACTCCGGGGAGCATATCGTCTCCGGCCTGATCCACAGTACCTACGGCTATGACAACGTGGGCTTCCATCTGGGCAGCGACCTGGTGACCATCGATTTCAACGGGCCGCTGGAGGAGGAAGACCTGCGGGACATCGAGCTGCGGGCCAACCAGTACATCTGGGAGGACCGCCCCGTATCGGTCACCTACCCCACGACGAAGGAGCTGGCTGCGCTGGACTATCGGAGCAAAAAGGCGATCTCTGGGCAGGTCCGCATTGTCTCCTTCCCTGGGGCGGACACCTGCGCCTGCTGCGGGACCCATGTGGCATCCGCCGGGCAGGTGGGGCTGGTCAAGCTTCTCTCCGTACAGAAGTTCCGGGAGGGCGTGCGGGTGGAGCTGCTCTGCGGCGGCCGGGCCCTGAGCTATCTGGATCGGGTGCTGGGCCAGAACCGGCGGATCTCCAATCTGCTTTCCGCCAAGCCCTTTGAGACGGCCGGCGGGGTGGAGCGCCTGCTGGGGGAGAATCAGGACCTGAAGACCCGCCTCGCCCGTATGGAGGAGGCACGGTTTGCCCAGCTGGCCGATGGTCTGGCTGGGGCGGGGGATGTGATCCTTTTCGAGGAGGGGCTGTCCCCCGACGGACTGCGCCGCCTGTGTGACGCAGTCCTCCAAGTCTGCGGAGGCCGCTGTGCCTGCTTTTCCGGGGGCGATGGGGAGGGGTATAAATACGCCATCGGCCTGCGGGGCGGAGATCTGCGCTCCTTTGTGAGGGAACTGAATCAGGCCCTGGACGGCCGGGGCGGAGGCAGGCCGGACTTTGTTCAGGGTTCGGTCCGGGCCGGGAGGACTGCCATAGAGGAGTTCCTGTCCGCCGAAAAACAGAGATAAACAAATGGTGTACGCCTCCCGGCACAGAGGTCGGGAAAAACGGCATACTGCCTTTCGACCATCTTGATAAGGAGATCCTATGGATTATACTGTCTATCAGCTGCTCTGGCTCTTCCTGTTCTATTCCTTCCTGGGCTGGCTGGCCGAAACCGTTCTAGCCGCGCTGAAACGCCGCCGCCTCCTCAACCGCGGCTTCCTCAGCGCCCCCTTCTCTCCCACCTATGGCCTGGGGGCGCTGCTTTTTGCCATTTTTCTGCCTGAACTGCGGGAAGACCCATTTTTCCTCTTCCTTTTGGGCATGATCCTCGCCACATTTCTGGAGTTTGTTACCGGTGTATTCCTGGAGCGCATCTTTCATCAGAAATGGTGGGACTATTCCGGCCAGCGGTTTCAGTTTGAAGGACATATCTGCCTGAAATACTCTGTTATCTGGGGCTTGTCCGCTCTGCTGGCCATCTTTGTTCTGAATCCCATCTTCCTTACATTGGTGGGCCTGATCCCCAGGACGGCGGGAGAGATCGCACTGCTGGTGGTGTATATTCTGCTGGGAGTGGACTTTGTTGGCTCCTGGGCCGCTGTGCTCCAGCTCCACGGCGCCCTGAGCGAGCCTACCCATATCTCCCGCTTCCTGAGCCGGCTTACCCATACCCTAGATACCACCGTGACCCGACACATCCAGAGACGTATGGAAAGGGCATACCCCAGCCTGGAGCGGGAACGGCTGAGCGGAAAGCAGGCTCCAAAGGTCAAGCCGGAGCGGTTTGCCCAGGGATGCGGCTTTTACAAGTTGGCCGCGCTGTTCTTCATCGGTTCTTTCCTGGGGGATATCACCGAAACTATTTGGTGCTGGGCAGTGTTGGGGAAGCTGATGAGCCGCAGCAGTGTGCTCTACGGCCCCTTCTCCATTGTCTGGGGGCTGGGCTGTGTCCTGCTCACTGCGCTGCTCTACAAATACAAGGACCGCAGCGACCGATATATTTTCCTGGCCGGCACAGTGCTGGGGGGCGCATACGAGTACAGCTGCTCCGTCTTTACTGAGTTGGTGTTCGGTACCGTCTTCTGGGATTACAGCCATATTCCCTTCAACCTTGGGGGACGGATCAATCTGCTGTTTTGCTTTTTCTGGGGAATTGCGGCCGTGGTATGGCTGAAGGGCCTCTATCCCAGACTCTCAGCGTGGATCGAGCGGATCCCCATCCGCTGGGGAAAGGCGGGCACCTGGGTGCTTATCGTCTTTATGGTGTGCAACATCATCATATCTGCCCTGGCACTGGACCGATACACCCAGCGCAGCGCCGGGGACGCCCCCCAGACTACTCTGGGGCTCTTCCTGGACCGCCATTACCCCGACCAGCGGATTGAGCGGGTCTACCCCAACGCCAAGATCGTGGACTGAGAGGACGGCCGCCTGCCCCCTGAGAGGGAGAATGTCCCAGGATAACAGCGCCCGGAAGCGGGCTGAGGTCCGCCCCTTAGGGGGCGGACCTCTCCGTCTCTCCAAGCAGCTGTTCCAGCACCGCTACATTGCCCCGCAGCCGCGGGTCCGATGGAGCACAGGCGAGGGCAGCCCTGGCCTCATCCAGCGCCAAGGCCCTCCGCCCAGTCTGAAAAAGGGCCTGACAGCGAAGGTCGTGGGGCAAGCTGCCCCAGGAGTCCGCCTCACAGATATAGGTTTTTGGGCGGATAGTGATGGACAGGGCACAGCCGGTAAAGTAGAGCACTCCATCCCATTCCTCCATGTCATACAGCATCCTGGCTAGATCCATATACGGCTCCCGCAGATGGGGGGCCTCTGCAATGGCACGGAGATACCAGTCCCGTGCTCGGGCCCGGTCTCCCTTTCGGAGCCAGGACAGGGCGATATACCGCATGGAGGCCGCCCGCTCATCTTTCCAGGTGGCGGTGGGCATGGACAGGTGGTGCTCCAGGGTGCGGATGCAGTCGTCCCAGCGGCCCCGGTACATGTACTCCCGGCCCAAATAGTGGGTGTTCCGGTCATCCTCCGGCTCCTCCTCCACGGACAGTTCCAGCAGAGGCAAGTACTGTCCCCGGGACTTTGTGGGGTCGGGGTGGTGGTCCAGCTGCATCCCCTCTACCGTCACGGTGGGGCCGGGGACCCCCTCGCCCACCCATTTAAGGACCTCGTGGACCGGGTGTATCCACTGATAGCCGTACCTGGCATGGGCCTTTTCATACCAGAAGACAACCCCCTCGCTGCCGTCAGGGTTGAAACTCCAAGTATAGCGGTAGGTCGCCTGTCCGGCGCCCGGCTGCCAGGCCCGCTCCAGCGCAGCCCGCCATCCGGGGTGAAACACCTCATCCAGATCGGTGCACACACAGATGTCTGTGTCCTCCGATACTAGGTCCAGAGAGCGGTTGCGGGCCACATCGAACCGCCAAGGAGAGATGAGCTCTACCGTGACCTGAGCGCCCCGCTTTTTAAGGCGTTCCACTGTGTCATCCGTAGAACCGGTATCCAGCACCACCACCTGATCTGCTTCGGACATGGAATCCATCCACCGGTCCACAAACTGGGATTCGTTTTTACAGATCGCATAGACCGCGATCCTCATGACTGTCACTCCTCCTTCTGAGAGGCGGGGTGGACGGCACATCGTACCATCCACCCCGCTTTATGCCTCAAGGCTCTGCCCGGGCAGTATCTTTTGATCAGTTCAGCTTTTGAATCACGATGGCGGCCTCAGTCAGGGTCACATTGTTTTCGGTAGAGGCCAGTGTAATGGTAGCCGTTCCGGTCACATTTACCAGCACCGTGGCCGCCAGGTTGGCGACATTGGAGGTGGTGGCAATGGTGGCTTGGCTCTCGCTGCCGGGGACGGGAGTCGAGTTGTTCTCCAGCTCCACACCTACAGTCCCGGTGCTGGTGGTGTTGGACGCCACCGCAGAGTAGGAGATCAGGTAAATCCCTGACTCACCCAGCGTAAAGGTGGGGGTGCTGGCAGTATGGGTAATGGCAGATCCTTCTTCCACCTGGTTGGTGTCAAAGGAGGCGTCATCGCCGGTGGAAGCCAGTGTCTGAGTCCCCACATTGGTGGCATACAGTGCATTCAGCGGGGGAGGAGAGCCGGCAGGTCCGGTAGCGCCCGTTGCGCCGGCAGGGCCGGTGGGACCGGTGGGGCCCTCAGCGCCGGCGGCACCCGCCGCTCCAGTTGCACCGGCAGGCCCAGTAGGTCCAGTAGGACCGGTTGGCCCGGCAGGGCCGGCAGGTCCGGTGGCACCCGTTGCGCCAGCGGGTCCGGCAGGACCAGCAGGCCCGGTGGGGCCCTCGGCACCCGTCGCACCCGTCGCGCCCGTCGCGCCCGTCGCGCCTGTCGCACCAGCAGGGCCGGCAGGTCCGGTAGGACCGGTGGCACCTGTCGCGCCTGTGGCGCCGGCAGGGCCTGTGGCTCCGGTGGGGCCGGTCACGGTGACCAGATCAAAGTCCGCCGAGGAGCCCGGCGTCCCGGTAGCGCCGCTGCGGTTGGTGCGGTAGAGGGCACCGTTGTAGTAGACCAGTGTGCCCAGGTCATACGGTACCCCGGGAACGAACTGCGTGACATCATTCAGCCCTTCACCGGCAGGGCCGGTGGGACCTGTGGGGCCGATGGGACCGGCAGGACCGGCCGGTCCAGTGGGACCCGTGGCTCCGGTAGCGCCCGTTGCGCCCGTGGCACCCGTAGCCCCCGTGGCTCCCGTGGGCCCGGTAGGTCCAATGGGGCCGGCCGCGCCGTTGGGGGAACCTGATATAATTGGGATAATCAGTAGGGACCCTTGTGCTGCCGCGGTTTCACTGGTCTAGTCCCATTTTTCACAAAAAATGCGGCCGCTTTTGCCGAGATAACAAAATAAAGGACCAGGTCATTTGACCTGGTCCTTCATTTTGTGACACTGCCCTATTTGTTGGCGCGCTGCAGGAAGCGGGTGGCCTGGACAGGCTGGCCCGGCAGGGCAATTCCATTAGCTTATGAACTTCCATTTCCAGAAGCCTTACAGAACACCATGGTGTCTCTGACGGGAAAGATCATTCAGGAAGAACTGTTGCCTCAGCCGGAAAAATATATCCTTGACTATCAGTAGGGATTTGGAGCCCCCAGACAAGAAGATGTTTCGATAGGAACGAAACCTGTGAACATGGACTTTGAAGAGTATCGATTGCAGGGATACATCACCCAGATCTCCACCCTCTGCGGCAGCAAACGTATTCCAGATCTTAACATGGTGCTCATCAACAAGAACATGCACAGGTCCGGGATGGAGCACAGTACGCAAGAGCTGGGATCAGGGATGAAGCAGAGATTTTTCCAGATCCTCCACCAATTTGACGCAATCCACATTGGCCGAGTCAAGGTTGACAGAGGCCGCCTGTTGGAGCTCGCTGCGCAGGATCAGCACGTCTTTTGGGGCATTGATGCCCAGCATGACGGTGCCGCTGGCGTCGACCGAGAGGATGGTCACACTGATCTGATCGCCTATGACAAGCGATTCTCCGCCCTTTCGACGCAAAATCAGCATACAGACCCCGCCTCCTCAGATCGAAACTCAGAAAGCCGGTGGCGCATATGATAAGTTCCGGTATCCAAAATGACCTGGACCGCTTTTTTCTCCTCAGCATGGATCACAATGGGACATTTCAAATTCACGGTACTCTCGCCTACAGGCTCCCGGACGACACACAGGACATAATAGCACAGGTCCTGGCTGGAGGAGACCCCCATAAGGTAGAGTTCCTCATCTGACAGAACAGGAGCATAATTTGGATCCAGAGAAAAAGGATTCATGGCTACAAAAGCAAGTGAAGGGGTGCCAACGCTCTGAAAGCAGAGCAGATTGCCTCCGCCCCCATGAAAGGGGAGAAGCAGAAACTGCTTCTCCTCTTCAAATCCAAAGATCCCATTCGGAAACGAGAGCACCTCGGTGGGATCATAGTCGATTTGGCCAAAATATTTTGTCATGAGATGCAAGATCGATCCCTCCTGTTATGCCTGCATATCAATGGGCTCATAATTTGGATCAGAGGAGGGGGGGACGTACAGCGGACCGCCCACATATTTGATGATGACATCTGGGCGCTGAGTCATGGTAAATTCAATATCCCCGGGTACAAAGGTGAAATTCATCTGATTCATGCGCCAGTTGAAGTTCAGTTTGTCCATCTCATAGCGGATGCTCAGCTCACCTCCCTCCCAGGAGAGGTCAGGGGCGGCGCTGGGGAGAAAATCGATGTTTACATTCAAAGGTCCTTCCGCAGTCTGCTGCCGGGCAAGCTGAGGAATGATATCCTGATCGATTTTGGCTTCCATCATCATACGCCCCTCCCGGGCCAATACAGAGGTGGCCTGATAAGCACCCTGTACTCCGTTTTGCGCCTGCTGCTGGATCAGCTGGGCTGTGGTGGGAGTAACGGAGCTGCGAGCCTCAAAGGTGTCAATATTGACCCGGATGGGATGGCTGCGGATATTGAGCCCGCCCTGTTCACGGGAGATCTCCATCTGAGCCGTTCCTCGGGCATATTCCAGGTGAGCGTCAGTGACCTTCATCTGGATCTCGATTGGAACTGTGGTGATTTCGATCAACGGATACATCGATGTTCACACTCCTTTTTAATCAGATCCGCAGCTGGGATTTCGATCTCACGGGCGGGCGGGTCTCCTTCCGGCCCGGCCCTAGAGCCGTTACCGCAGATAATCCATCAAAGACTGGGGAATGACATTAGCGCCTACCTGAAGAGCGGCGTTATAGCAGGTCTGGGCATAGGAGAGCTGCAGGATCGCGTCTACCCGGTCGATGTCCTCAATGGCGACCAGCTCATTGTTCAGCGAGTCAAAGGTGCTTTTCAGGCGGGTCTGATTGGTCTCCAGATAGTCGGCCTGGGAGCTGAGCTCCACGTGCTCCTGAATAAGGCCGTTGTGGGCTTTTTCAAATTTGCTTACCAGACGGCTGGCATCGTCATAGTTGCCGGCGGGGCCCCATGTCCCCTCTGTATTGGCCGCGTCATTGTGCTGATAGCCGCCGAACACATCAGAGATGCGCAGCATGATGGAAACGATGTTTTTGGGATCTCCATCTTCATCCAGCCCAAAGCCGAGGATATCCATCCCGGACAGAGCGGAATCAAAGGCGGTGGAGGGGATCACGGCTCCATTTCTGTCCAGCTGGAAGCCGAGTCCCACATCCACATACAGAGTTTCTCCGGCCATGTCCGTCAGCTTGTCGTGGACGTCTGAGTTTGTCAACGGCACTCCATTTTCCAGAACTTCTTTTCCGTTCAGGTCCAGATAGACGTCATCGTTGTCCGGAACATCCACCCTCCAGCCCCGGAAGGTAAGCACGTCCACGGGGGGATTCTGGCTCTGATCCTCCTGAATGGCGAAGGGAGCCTCTCCTGTTTCGGAGCCGTTAAAAATAAAGTCGTTCTCATACTTGCCATTGAGCACTTGAACAATGGCGTCCGCGCCCGAGCGGATGACCTGGGCGTAGGAGTTGAGCGAGCTGAGATGGCTGTTGTCCAGGCCGCCCAGTGCGGGAGCCTGCGCCAGGTCGTGGGTGAGCTCGTTGGTCACCTCATCCAAAATGGAGTAAGCGGTGCCAAATTTATTCAGGACAGTTTCGTTGTTGGCAGCTTGGGCATTGACGGCGTTCAGCGCACTGTGAAGCTTAAAGGCGCGGGTGGCCCCGGCGGGATTGGAGGCGTAGGAGTCAAAATTCCGCCCCGTCATGAGCTTTTCCATGGCGCTGTACAGCTGATTGGAACTCTGCATCAGATTGGACTGATACATATGGAGCGTGCTGTTGGTGGTCACGCGGATCATAGTTGATTCACCTCATTATGAAAAAATGCCGAAGGTCAGACCACAGTGCCGTTGATGAGGGAGTCCAAAGCCTCCTCCAGCACGGTCATCAGCCGGCAGGCGGCGGTATAAGCCTTTTGATAGGTCATCAGGCTGGTGGCTTCATCGTTTAGATCCACCCCCATGACGCCCTCGCGGTCTGTATAGACCTCGCTGGCCGTTGCGGAGTAGTTGGTCAGCAGGGCGGTGGTGGTCATCTGGTCCTCGGCCAGAACGGACTGCACATGGAGCAGCATGTCCTCGAAGGTGCCGTGATAAGCCTCTCCCACTGCATCTCCCCCGGCGACGTGGTCGGGATCGAATTTTATCTTCTGGTCAAAGAGGGCCAGGAACTTGGAGAGATTGGAGGTATCACCGCTGGGGGCATCCGGTTTGGTGGAGGCCTGGAGGGAGACCTTATCCTCTGCCCAGGCCTGGGAGATGGAGATGTTCGCTGCGGTGATGGCGCTGGCGTCGTTGGTGGCGCTGCCCATGCTGAACAGATTTCCACCCGCGAGCAGATTTCCCTTATCATCGTAAATATGATTCAGCTCGTTCATAGCGGCGGCAAATTCATGGGCCAGGGAATCCAAAGCCTTCTGATAGTAGGGGATGCCCCGCTTTACAGCGGCATTCGGGTCATTGGTGGTGCCGTCTATCGTGTATTCGCCGGCTTCGGTCAGCATTTCACGGGTGGACTGGAGCGCGCCGTACAGGTCGTTATCATCCAAGATCTTCGGATCGGTGGCGTTGGGCTCCTGCTTCTCCCCGTTTTTGTCCCGCAGGGCGTACAGGCTGACCGGACAGCCGTCCTTGGCGCTGCCAGCCAGGAGTTTGGCAGAAAATCCCCCATCCACCAGCTTGTCCTTGCCGCCGGTGCCCAGCGTAACGGTCATTTTTTCCACCATCAGGCCGGCGCCCACGTCCTCCATCTCATATTTTACGTCGATATCCATGTACTGACTCAGCTGATCCAGCAGGAGATTGCGCTGGTCCCGCAGCTCCAGGGCGGCATCTCCCCGGATGTCCGCATCCCGGATGGATATATTCAGGTCCCGCAGGCTGGTCAGGATGTTATTGACGGTGTCTACCTGGTCCTTGAGCTGAGTCTCCCAGGTCTCCGTCATGTCCGCAAGCTTATCTGCGGCATCGTTGAACAGGGAGCAGAGGGCCTTGGCCGAGGCGCGGATCAGTCCCTCCTGGGTGGAGTCAAGACCGCTGGTGATGGCCTTGTTGATCAGATCGCGCAGGTCGTTGAGCTGGTTGAGGAGAACGCCGTCATCCTGCTCACCGTCCCCCTTGCCCACCTCATCCAGGATGGAGGCCAGCTTTTCCAGACCGGCCAGCTTGGCGTCGGCGGCGCCCACGTCAGCCGAAGCATTGCGGTAGGCGATATCCAGCCCGGGGTCCCGGAGCTGGGAGACCCCGGTGGTCAAAACGCCCTGCCCCACCCGGGTCTTATAGGGGGAATAATACCGGTCCGAGGCGGAGGTGATCAGGCTGACCTGATCCAGCCGCTGGCGGGTATATCCCGCTGTATTGATGTTGGTGATATTGTTTCCAGTCACGTCCAGCCCCTTTTGGGCGGCATAGATGCCGAGACGGACTGTATTGAAGGAACCAAATGTACTGCTCATGATCGGCCTCCTCAGACTCTGAGATCGGTGTGTGTGTCGGAGCCGGTGCGGCTGGCGGTGGAGGGACCTTCTTCCTCCAGCCCTCTGCGCTGCAACTCCTCTTCGATCAGCCGGAGCCGACTCTCCATCAAAATGCGGGAGGGCTCCTGGGCGCTGCTCAGGATGCGGTATTGGTTGATAAGCCGCTCTGACATGCGCCTGGCGGCCTCCCGGTGCTCTGGAGGACAGCGGCTGGGAAGCTCCCGGAGGGAGACATCCTCCAGCCCCAGTGCGGCGAGGAGACGCGCGCGCTTTTGCTCAAAGCCCTTCAGGGTCATGGAAAAGGCCTGCTCCCGCTTCATGCAGTCGTTCAGCGCATCCAGATCCCGGGCGCTGACAGCGGCTGCCTTCTTCTGTTCAACGTCAACGAGCTGCTGGAGCGTGTGCTCCAGCTCCTCCAGAAAATTCAGATATTCAGAAAAATCCACCATATGTCAGTCCTTTCCCTGCAGCAGCATGCGGGCGGCGATCTGACCGGGGTCCACGGAATAGAGGCCGTCCTGGACCTGCTGACGGAGCGCCTCTATCTCGTGACAGGTGGGGCGGGTCCGGATCTGTTGAGAGATCTGCGCGGTCAGCTGGCGCACCCGCCCCTGCATGCCGGCGGGCTGCCCTGAAAACTGGATCTGATCGAAGCTCTGCCGGAAGCCCCCGGAGACCTTTTGGGTGCGGGAGGAAGAATACCGGCCGACCTCTCCCAAGGGAGAGAATCCGCCGCGATCGATACGGAATTCCATGGAAATGTCTCCTTTCGCGGATGCTCAACAAATATGGAGCGGGACCCTGGTCCGGGGACTTGGGGGAGCGGACAGCCGGGAAGATAGGAGGGGGGGATAAGAGACGGCTGCGGATATCCTTCCAAAGCCCCGGACCAGTACACTGTAAATATCGTCCGGAAAATCTAAAAGTTAAGCGGCGGGGGCAAGTTTTCTTGGAGAGCATGCCCGTTTGCAGGCAGTGAAGAAAAATTTTTGTCAGGGGCAAGGGGTTATTTTTTAAAATATTTGAACGATATAGAAATATGGGAGATCTATAAAAAATAAGCCGCGTTTTTTGGGATGCTCCCTCTCTGGCGGATGGGCGGAGCATGAAAGGAAAACCTTCCCCAGGCGCCAAAACAAGATCCGAACGATCATAATTTTGAGGGGAGATAGAGCTATGGCAATGAAATATGAGCTGACCAGTGATCTGATGACAGGAAACAGTCTGATCGATGCGGAGCACAAGCAGCTGTTCGACGCCATCAATGACCTGATGGATGCCTGTGCCCAGGGGGTGGGGCGGGAGAAGATCATGTCCACCACCCAGTTTCTGAACAGCTATGTCAATAAGCATTTCGGCGACGAGGAGAAGCTGCAGGTCCAGAGCAAGTATCCCGGCTATGCGGCCCACAAGCAGTTTCATGACGGCTATAAGCGCCAGCTTTCCCAGACGACTCAGGCGCTGATCGCGGAGGGCCCCACCGTCAAGGCGCTGGGCGACCTGAACCGGATCGTGGGGGTGCTGGTGTCCCACATCCGGATCGAGGACAAGAAGCTGGCCCGCCATGTGAAGGGCGCCTGAGACGGACACGGCGCCCCCAGAGGCGGCGGAATAAAACTGTGAGACTGCCCGGGAAAGCGGCGGAGCCGCTTTCCCGGGCAGTCTCAGGGGAGCGGAAAATTTTTCTGCTCCCCTTATTTTTTTCAAAACCTGGACGATGAGACTTACAGAGGAGGCAGAGAGATCCGGAGTCTCCCGCCTGCTCGTCAGCAGGATCTTTTGGCCGCCGTGAAGGCCTGCGGAGGCTGGGAGATCAGAGCAGGGCAAGAAGGAACTTGCCCGCAAAACATCAAGGAGGAATAAAGATCATGCGTATTCAGCACAACATCATGGCGATGAACGCCTACCGCAACTACACCAACAACACCAGCGCCCTGTCCAAGAACCTGGAGAAGCTGTCTTCCGGCTATAAGATCAACCGGGCCGGCGACGACGCCGCGGGTCTGGCCATCTCCGAGAAGATGCGCGCCCAGATCACCGGCCTGGACAAGGCCCAGGACAACGCCAAGGACGGTATCTCCCTGGTGCAGACCGCCGAGGGCGCCCTCACCGAGGTCCACGACATGCTCAACCGCATGTACGAGCTGGCCGAGCAGTCCGCCAACGGCACCTATGAGGACGGCACCGACCGTGTTCAGCTCCAGAAGGAGGTCACCCAGCTCAAGAACGAGATCAACCGCATTGCCGACTCCGCCAACTTCAACGGCATCAATCTGCTGGATGGCTCCATGGCTGGCGGCGCCAGCATCAGCGGCAAGATTGGAACTACAAATGTATCGTTCTCTATTGGCAGTAAAAGTCAGCAAGTAGATGGTGCAAATGATGCTAAGGTTACCTTATCGGGAGATGGCAATACAAATTCTGGAAAGATTGATGTAACCATCACTGACGAGGGTGCAATCACAATTAAATTGGGCACCAAGGGTGCTGCTGCTTCCTATACCGCCGATGAGATTACCCAGGCTGTCCGGGATGCCGCGAAGGCGCTGGCAGAGAAAAATGGCGCAACAGATGCTGAAAAGAAGGTTGGAAACGGGCTGGCCAGCTTTACCATGAAGGCAGACGGAAAGATCAACCTGGCAGCTAGCGGAACTGATAGCACAGGTGATTTGACTTTTGCTGCAGGCACTGGCAAGGGTGGCCTGACCCTGCAGATCGGCGACACCTCTGCCAGCTACAACAAGCTGGATGTCACTATCAATGACTGTCACACCGGGGCGCTTGGTATTGCTGACTTGGACATCGGAAACCAGACCGATGCTGCCGATGCGCTGAAGACCATTAAGGACGCCATCAACTACGTCTCCGACGTCCGCGGCACCCTGGGCGCCACCCAGAACCGTCTGGACCACACCATCAACAACCTGTCCGTCATGCAGGAGAACATCCAGGATGCCGAGTCCACCATCCGCGACACCGACGTGGCCGACGAGATGATGGCTTATACCAAGAACAACATCCTGATCCAGTCCGCCCAGGCCATGCTGGCCCAGGCGAACCAGGTCCCCCAGGGCGTGCTGCAGCTGCTTCAGTAATCCCAGGAAAGTTCATACGCAAAAGAGAACGGCCAGTGGCCGTTCTCTTTTTTGCCGGGGGAGGAGCAGGGGCTTTCCCCGCCCTGGGGGAGGGGCCCCCGCGCGAGCCCAGCGGAGCGGGTCGCGTGGGGAGAGGAGGCGCGACGGAGAGAGGGAGCTTTGCCGCAGGCGGCAAAGCGAGCGGTTCGAAGTCCGTGCCGACGAAGGGCGTGCTGCAGCTGCTGCAGTGATCCCAGGAAAGTTCATACGCAAAAGAGAACGGCCGGTGGCCGTTCTCTTTTTTTGCCTGTTAAAAAAGCCGCGCAGAATTTTGTGCCATCATGGGCGAAAGCGTCCAGATCCGTTTTCTCTGGCCGCGTGTGCGTGGAAGAAAACACGCCCCGCCCCGCGAGTGCGGGGCCTTTTCCCGGCCAGCAGACAAATGATGCGCGCGGCAGGCTGAGAAATCATTTGTCCCCTTTGAGGTGGGCCATCAGAACACCGGCAATGTTCTCGCAGGAGGCCTGGACAGCCACCGCACCGATATCATAGGCGACCATGGGCATTCCGTAGACCACGCAGGAGTCCTTGTCCTGACCAATGGTATAGGCGCCGGCCCGGCGCATTTGGAGCAGGCCGTCGGCGCCATCCCGTCCCATGCCGGTCATGATGATGCCCACCATAGGGCACTTCACAGCCGAGGCCATGGAGGAGAACAGGGCGTCCACGGAGGGGCGGTGGCCGCTGACCTTTTCTCCGGGCAGGCAGGACAGGGTGTAGCGGCTTCCCATACGGACTACCCGCGCCTGGAGGTCGGCGGGGGCGATCAGGGCCAGGCCGCGGCGGATCTCGTCTCCGTTCACCGCCTCCCGGACTTCCATCCGGCACAGCCGGTTGAGCCGCTCCGCATACATCTTGGTAAAACCCACCGGCATGTGCTGGACGATCACCATGCCGGGGATATCGGCAGGGAGGCGCTTCAGGACTTCCAGGGTGGCTTCTGTGCCCCCTGTGGAAGCGCCCAGGCCGATGATGGTGCGATCCAGATCCGAACGCCCCCCGACGCCGGCGGGAGAGACGGAGGACAGAGAGGGGGCGGCGGGAGAGACAGCGGCGCGGCGGCGGACCTTGGCGCAGGAGGCGACCACGATCTTTTGGGCGAGGGAGTCCAGAAAGGACTGCTTGCTCTCTGTGCCGTCCGGCTTCCGGACAAAATCCACTGCCCCGGCGGCCAGGGCGTCAAAGACCTTGAGGTTCAGAGACGAGACCAGGATCACCGGAAGAGGGGTGACAGGGAGCAGCTCCTTGAGAAAATCGATCCCATTGGTGCCTGGCATCTCCACGTCCAGGGTCATCACATCGGGCGCAAGACTGGAGATCTTTCCCCTGGCGTCCAAAGCGTTGACCGCATAGCCAACGACTTCGATATTAGGATAGGAAGAAAGCCCGCGAGTAAGAAAGGTGCGGGCGACAGCGGAGTCGTCCACAACGAGAACGCGAACTTTGCGGTTGATCGAGAGCATGGTAACGTCCTTTCCGGCTTGCCTGAATAAAAAGCCATTGTCACTTTTTGCGGTAGACTGCAGGGGCAACTGTCTGAAACAGGGGATTCTGGTTCAGGGATTCGGAGTGGCTGATGAACAGATAGGCCCCTGGGTTCATGGCATCGTAAAAGCGCCGGACAAGGGCATCTCGGGTGGGCTGATCAAAATAGATCATGACATTGCGGCAGAAAATGACATCGAATTTGAGACGGAAGCGGATCGGCTCCATCAGATTGAAGGAACGGAATATCACGTTGTCCCGGATGGGCTGGGAGACACGGTAGAGCCCCCCTGTCCCCTCCCGCTGGAAATATCGCTTGAGCCAGGCGTCGGGCATGTCAGCGGGTGGCTGGTAGACGCCGGCCATGGCCTTGGACAAGGCCTGCTGAGAGATGTCAGTGGCCAGCACCCGGGTATCCCACTGGGAGGCCCGGGTGCCAAAAAATTCCTTGAGACAGATGGAAAGCGTGTAGGGCTCTTCTCCGCTGGAGCAGCCAGCGCTCCAGATGGAGAGCACCTGGTCCCGCTGATGCTTTGCGGAGAGCTCGGGGAGGATCTTATCCTGAAAATAGGCGAAGTGATCCTGTTCACGGAGAAAAAACGTGTAATTGGTAGTGAGCTTGTTCAGCACCAGCTCCAGGTCCGCAGGATCACGGGTGGAAAACAGATGCTCCAGAAAGGTGCGGAAGTCCTTATAGCCCAGCTCCCTCAAAGAATGGGAGAGACGACTGCTGATCAGCTGGCGCTTTTTGCTCAGGTCGATGCCGTAATTCTGCTGGATGAACTGGACCAGTCTGTGGAAGTCGGCGTCCGATATGGTAAAGTCATGGGAAAATATATCCAAGATAACACCTTCTACTTTCCGGGCATCAGGTATGGGTCAGGATCTGAGGGCAGTCAAAGACCAGCATGGTCTGCCCGTCCTCCAGGGAGCACATGCCGGAGACCATGTCCTGGGTGTTCTGTGCCGGAGCGGGGAGAATGGCGGATTTCTCAATGTCCATCATTTTCTGTACGGTATCCACCAGAATGCCCACCATGGTGTCGTTGATGTTCAGAATGATAATACAGGTGTCCTGCTGGGCCGGACAGCCCAGCAGGATGCGCATGTCTACAATAGGAATGATCTGTCCGCGGAGGTTGATGATACCCAGGATATAGCTGGGGACCAGGGGGAGCAGGGTAATGGTGTGATTCGTGATGATCTCCACCACATATTCTGCCTTTACTCCAAACAGGAGCTGATCGGACAAAAAGAGAAGATATTTTTCCGTCTGGGAGTCAAGGGGGGCGGAAGGTGCCTCCTCCATCCCTGCGGGCAGAAGTAAAGCGTCTTGTGCCATAGCTGGCAGACCTCCTCTAATAAAAATGGGTCAGGCGGGGGTGTAAAGGTTGGAGATATCCAAGATGATGCTGATATTGCCATCCCCCAGGATCGTGCATCCGGCGATGCCGCTCTGCTTGATGTTGAAGCGGGAGAGATAGCTGGGCAGAGGCTTCACCACGACCTGCTGCTCTCCCAGCAGCTCATCCACAAACAGGCAGTAGGAGAGCTCGCCGGATTCCAGCCAGATCAGGATCCCATCGCTGATCTGGGAGCAGCCCCCCTCCAGCTGGTAGCGGTCCCGCATCCGGATAACAGGATAAAAACTGCCCATGCATTTGAACAGCTCCCCCCCGGAGGCGTCATGGATCAGGTCGGAGTCGTTGACCTTGAAGGACTGGCGGATGTTCTGAATGGGAATGGTGAAGATGGAGGAACCTACCGAGACCTCCATGCCGTCCATGATCGCCATGGTCAGGGGGATCTTCAGCGTTGTGGTCATTCCCCTGCCGGGATCACTGGTGATGACCACCGTGCCGCCCACGTCCTCCACATTCCGCTTGACCACATCCATGCCAACGCCGCGGCCGGAATACTCCGTCACCTCCGTGTTGGTGGAGAAGCCTGGGGCCATCAGAAAGTTGAGAATATCCCTGTGGGAATATTCCACGTCCGGCAGAGCGATGCCGTTGCGGATGGCCTTGTTGAGCACGGCGTCATAGTTGACGCCCTGGCCGTCATCCCGGATCTCAATGATGACCTCGCTCCCGGTGTGCCGTGCGGATAGGATGATCTCACCCACCGGGTCCTTTCCGGCATCGATCCGATCCTGAGGGGTCTCCTCGATCCCGTGGTCCATAGAGTTCCGAACGATATGCATGATGGGGTCGCTGATACTGTCTACGATGGTCTTGTCCACCTCAGTGTCCTCCCCCACCAGGGTGAGCTTGACCTGTTTCCCCAGCTTTTTGCACATGTCGCGCACGATCCGATGCATTTTTTGGAACGTCCCGGAGACTGGGACCATGCGCAGGGACATGGAAACATCCTGAAGCTCATCCGTAAGTTTGCGGAGCTGACGGGCGGATTTGGTGAAGGCATCCAGCTTGAGCCCCTTCAGGTCCGGAGAGGAGGTGACCATGGACTCGGTAATGACGATCTCCCCCACAACAGCGGCCAATTGATCCAGCTTGCTCAGATTGACGCTGATGAGACTTTCGCGGTGGTGAGCGCCGGCATCGGAAGAGGACTGAGAAGAGGGGGCGGGCGCAGCGGGCTTGGGATTGGCGGTGGTTTTCTGCTCCGGGGGCTCCGGGGCAGAGGCCTTCTGCTCGGCGGGGAGCGCCTGCGGGGCAGGGGCAGGAATGGAGCTGGACTGCGGGCGGTCAAAGGCCTGATAGGTCCGGACAGAGCCCGCGCCCGTGACTGCATGGACGGCATTTTCACGGTCCTCTGCATCCCGGAAGTACATCATGAAGCCGGAGTCGATGATCTGGCCCGCGGTGCTGGGATCTGTGGAGATGTCGGCGGGAGAAAAGTGAAAATTCCCCTCCCCGCAGATATCACGGACCGCATTGACCAGCATAAAGGCACGGGCATTTTCCATGCCGCAGCCCTCATCAAAAAAGATTTGAAGCGCATAGGGGAAATCAGGATATTCTGTCGGCTGATCCTGGGCGACCGCCCCCGCCTGCCCTGGGGAAGGGGGCTGGGGAGCACCGGTGTTTTGAATTTGCTGGATCAGGGTATTAACTTTTTGCAGCAAGCTGTCGATATTTTCAGTAAGGGGTTGCCCATTTTCGATATGATCGATCTCCTGACGGAAGAAGTCGATGGTCTGGAAAAGCAGCTCGAACAGCTCAGGGCGGTTGGCCTCTGGGACGATGTCCATGGACTTGTCCCGAATGATGGAAAACAGGTCCTCAGCGCGGTGGGCGATCGTCATGATGGAGCGATACTCCATCATGGCAGAGGAGCCTTTGATGGTGTGCATAATACGGAAGATAGTATTGATATCCTCCTCAGAGAAGGTGTCCTTTTCCTCTGACGCCAGTACGATACTGTCCAGCTGCTCCAGCAGAGTGTTTGTTTCATAAAGATAGGCGTCCAAAATGCTGTCGTTCCCAGTACTCATAAAGCCGTATCCTTCCTTTGCAGTTTAACATTCACTCTGTTTATCGACCGTGAGAGAGAAAAAATAAGGCTTGAATTTCCAAAAGACACACTTTGGGCGCTGGAAATGGTGGAACTGCCGCTGATGCAGCGGGAAAGTCCAGACAGATGCAGAATAGAAAGGTGATTTGAAGTATGGCAGACCTGCTCGGTGCGACCAATCCGGTCCCAGGCTACGATGGCGCCAGCCAAAACAGAAGTCATTCCGCCTTGCCGCAGGTCCAGGACCCCAGGGTGCAGAACGTGCCGGACCTATCCAGGGTCAGCCGGGCGGACGGACGGACAGAGCAGCAGGGTGCCGGCAACCATCTGGATGCCGGCAGGCTGCGGTATGATTCCAATCTGCAGACCTTTTTGCAGCAGCTGCGGGACGCGCCGGATCTGGCCGCAGTGCTGGCAAAGACCGTGGTTTGGATGCGTGGACTGGTATCGGCACCCGGACTGTCTGAGGGGATCGCCCAGGAGATGGCACAGCTGCTGGAGATGCTGCGGATGGATCAGGAGGGATTTCAGCGCTTTTTTCTGAACCAGATGCAGGCGGGGAACCGATTTTCCGGACCGCTGTTCTCCCTGCTCCGACAGGCATATCAGAACATGCCCAGCGAAGGGATGCGGGAGGCTATTCTTAATTTTGCAAAGCGCTATGGAGATTTTTCGGCGGAGCAGCACCTGGCAGAGAATATGACGCTTCGGCTGAAGCAGATGGCAGACTATCTGCCCAAAAGCTGGCGCGGCCAGCTGATGGAGCTAACAGCAAGGCTGGAAAACGGACTTCAGGCAGGCAGCCGGACGGGAAATCTGAAGCTGCTCCAGGGAGAGATCATTCCATATCTGGGCTCCTATGTGGAGCGGACCCATGATATTGGGAAGCTGAGGACTCTGATCGGACTTCTGATGCTGGATGTGGCGCGCTATGAAAACGGCGGGGAGGAGGGGGTCCTGGCCGCCTTCCGCCAGCTGAGCGGATATGGAGAGATGCTGGCCGGACTGAACGAACTTGACGATGCGGCCCTGCTGCGCCTCCTGCGGGAGAACAGCTTCACAAGAGCCGTTCAGGAGGACCAATTTGCCCAGCGCCTGGCCCACACGGCGGCGCAGGCACTCCAAGGGAAGTATGGGGCTGATGTCCGGGAGGGCTTCCAGGAACTGGTGCGGGCGTTCCTGCTGAATGAAAGCGTTTTTATGCCGCTCAACCATATGATCATCCCGCTGGAGTGGAACGGAAGGGCGATGTATTCTGAGCTTTGGGTAGATCCTGACGCGGAGGACCGGGAGAAGGGGAGCCGCCAGCCGGGCCAAGAAAAAATTCAGTTCCTCTTCAAGCTGGATATCCAGTCGCTGGGGTATCTGGAGATGACGCTGGCCGCCCGGCAGGAAGAGATCGAACTGGATATTTATGGTCCGGATGCGGTGATGGAGTGCGGCGGGGTGGTCGCAGAGGACCTTCGGGAGATACTGGCCTCCCACGGATTGTCTGGAAAGAACGTCCGCGTGATGAAACGGGAAAGACCACTGGCTCTGACGGAGGTGTTTCCCGACCTGTTTGAGGGAAAGAGGAGTGTAAATGTCAAGGTCTAGCAGAGGCCAGATCCCCGGGGAGGGGGAGCGGGCGGTAGCCCTGCAGTATTCTCCGGGAAATGGGGCACCGGTCATAGTGGCGTCAGGTATGGGCCACTTGGCAGAGAAGATCGTGGAAGTGGCGGTGGAGAGCGGAGTGCCGGTCTATGAGGACAACTCGCTGGCCACGGTGCTGTCCCAGATGGAACTGGGACGGGAGATCCCGGAGGAGCTGTATCAGGCAATTGTGGAGATTTATGTCTATTTTCTCAATTTCGACCCAAAGGACCCTGAGAAATTTCGGAGAGAACGAAACAAGCAGACTGGACCAGCCGCAGGAGGGGAAAAGACATGAGACATCAATATTTGATGATCGACAGCCGCGGGAACCCCGTGGCCCACGGAACATCTGATGACGGGCTGGAAAAGTCGGTCTGGGAGATCCAAGTGGACAGCGGGGATATCAAGCGGGTGCTGTCCCATGAGTATGTCAGCTTGGTGAGCTCATCGGAAAAAGTTCCGGCGATGGAGGGACGGATCATCCGCCGGGATGGAAATATCATCTCAGTCGAGTCGGTCCGAAGGCTGGGAGAAGATGTGCGGCGCAACCTGCGGATGCCGGTCCGGTTTGAGAGCTACCTGTACCCAGTCTCAGGGGAATGGAAGGGCAGACTGCCTATTTTGAGCAATGACCTGAGCTGCGGGGGGATATCTTTTTTCTGCGCAAGGACGCTGGCGGAGGGAGAGATCGTGCAGATCGCCGTGCCGATCACGGCTCAGCCCCTGCTGCTGAACATAAAAGTGCTGCGGCAGCGTCCCTCAGGGGAACCGATCCCACTGTTTGCAGCGGCGTTTGAGGAACTGGTCCATGAGGAAGAAAAGATGATCCGGGAGGCAGTATTCAGTCTGCAGCTGAGCGGGACGACCGGGATCTGAGTGAAGCTGAAAGAGAAAGGAAGCAGTGGACAGAGATGAAGAGATGGAAAGAGTTTCGTTTTGAATATCTGAGGACGGCGGCTGTCTTCCTGCTGCTGTGTGCCATGGCCTGCACCTTGATATGGGCGCTCCCGGCACAGGTCCATGCGGACTATACAGAGCCATATATGAAAAGAATGGAAGAGCTGGGACTGCTTCAGGGGGATGCAGATGGGGATCTGAGGCCGGGAGACCCCATCACCCGGGCGGAATTTGTCACTATCATCAACCGGGCATTTGGCTATCGATCTGCGGGGGGACATCCCTTCCGGGATGTTCCGGGCACCGCATGGTATGCGGAAGATGTAGACATCGGCTATACGGAGGGATATATTACGGGGACCTCCCCTACTGCCTTTTCCCCGAACCTGAGCATCACCCGGGAGGAGGCGGCTTTCATTCTGGCGAAGAACCTGATGATGGAACCGGCAGTGGGGGAGAACACCAGTTTTGCGGACGGAAGAAGCATCAGTACATGGAGCCGAGGAATGGTCTCCGCGGCAGCGGAGAATAACCTGATCAGCGGTTATCCGGACGGCACCTTCCGGCCGCAGAAAAGCATCACCCGGGGGGAGGCTGCGGTGATCCTCCTGAACGCCGTTGGCACCCCGGTCAGCAGGCCTGGTACTACTACACTGGGAGATGTTTGGGGCAACGTGACGATCACATCCTCCGGTGTTACTCTGAAAGATACCGTTGTGGCGGGAAATCTGTACGTCACTGCGGGGGTGGAACTGGGTGACGTGGTGCTGGAGAACGTGAAGGTGCTGGGGGAGATCGTGGTCAGCGGCGGCGGCGTCAGTGAAGCGGGCGAGGACAGCGTGATCCTCCGCAATGTGGACGCCCCCAAGCTGGTGGTGGACAACATCAAAAACCAGCAGGTCTCCCTCCGGGTGGAGGGAGATGGCCTAATCCAGCAGGCCAGCGTCCGGACAGACGCCTTTTTGGCGGACAATACCCCAGCCGGACACGGCATCGGGGAGATCGAGCTCAACGGAGAAAACGGCCTGGAGCTGAAGCTGGCAGGCAACATCAAGAATGTGGTCAACCGCACACCGGAGTCTGCACTGAGCATCTCTAGCGGACGTGTGGACACCATTACAGTGGATGAGAAGGCAGTGGACAGCACACTGGAGATCTCTTCCGGCGCGGAGGCAGATCATGTCAATCTGGATGTTGGGACCACAGTCACCGGGGACGGAGACATCGGAGATCTGGTGGTGAACGCACCGGGGAGCAATGTGTCCATGCTGCCCGATCAGATCGTGATCCGGCCGGGGGATACGGCCAACATCGACGGAGAAAACATGGACAGTGAGGCAGCGGCAGAGTCCTCTGCAGATCCGCGTCTGCTCTCAGGGTATCCCAAAATCACTGACCTGGCCCCATCCTCTGCCACAGCGCAGTTCAGCGGCAATAAGCGTGGGACCGTGTACTGGGCTGTCACCTCGGTGACAGATGGTTCGGTGGGGACGGATGAGCTGATCGATCCGCCCTCCTATACCACGAAGATCGTGGCAAATGGCTCTGCCGCTCTGAGCGGAGCGGGAGAGAGGTCTACGGCAAAAATCAGCAAGCTCGTCTCCGACGGCTCCTACTATCTTTCCGCGGTGCTGGTGGATGCCAGAGGGGATCAGAGTCCGTTGAAGGTGCTCTCCTTCACGACTCCGGACAATACGGTGCCAGGCTTTGCCGATGGGTACCCCTATATGTCCAAGGTCACAAATGTGTCTGCGCAGGTGACTGTGATGGCGACCAAGAGCTGCCGGCTTTACTGGGCGCTGCTGCCCAAAGGCGCGCAGGCTCCCACGGCGCAGGACTTCAAGGCCAACGCCGTAACAGGAAATCTTGGCTATGGAAGCAGAGATGTGACCAAAAACACCGCCTATTCCTTTGATGTGAACAACGTGGCACTGGAGGAACTGGAGAGCTATGATCTGTATCTGTGGCTCACTGATGTGGAAGGGGGACAGAGCTCCCGGGTGGAGAAGCTGTCCTTCACGACTGTGGACCGCACCCCGCCCAAGTTCAACACCAACGCCACAGTAAACAAGGTGGAGCGGACCTCGGTGGGCCTCTATGCCAATCTGAATGAGGCGGGAACCCTGTATTGGGTGGTGGTGGAACAGGGGACAGAGTACCCCAAGCCTCTGGCGGGGCAGTCCGGCCCGGTGGACCTGTCCAGTGATACGGCCAAGATGCAGGTTTCTGCGGGGATGAACGCCCTGAAAAGCGGCAAGGTGAACATGAGCCAGGACAAAGATGTGAGCTTCAATGTCAGCGGGCTCGACCCAGAGAAGGCCTATGACCTGTACTATGTAGCGCAGGACAAAGCAGGCAACTACTCCGCCAGAGTTCAGGTGATCACCATCCATACCCTGGACCCCAGCGCCCCCACCGTGGTCCAGGAGTTTACCCGCTACAACGGGGACGAATCGGGGACGCCTTATCCGGACACAGATATCCGGCTGGTGTTCAGTGAGGAGGTCCAGGACGCGGCAGCCAATGTGACACTGAAGGAGTATTACGACCGGGTGACTGCCGCCAAGGGGGAGACGGAGAAGGAACAGGCCAGAACGGCCCTGGGAAATGTGCTGAGAAACAGCATCAAGCTCTATGTGGACACAGGGAGCGGGCGCCCGGAGCTGGTGGCCGATGGTGTGGATGCCGCAGACAAGACCCAGGGAGGCTGGGTGATCGACTACCGTTATGCCGAGGTTACCATGGAAGAGGGAAAAACGGTGGTGATCTTCCGGACTGCGGACAGCGAGAAGGAGAGTGCTCTGAATCTCCAGAGCGGTGCAGAGTACCACTTTGAGATCGAGGCCAACACCATTTCCGACACCTCAGACGCCAAAAATATCATGGGAAAGACCAAGCTGGATACCTTCAAGACCATTTTCGCAGTGGTCAACCTGAGCAACCCCAATGAGTCCACGCTGGAGGGAACGATCACAGACTACCATGACCCGGGGCAGGAGATCCAGCTGATGGGGGATGACAAGCTGGTAGATATCAGCTGGCTGCTGGCCCCCGCCACTACTGAGAGCGTGCCGGACAACGTGGACTGGGATATGATCATCTGGTCAGACACCAGCATTGCCTTTGATCTGTACCGCCGGACCAATCTTGCTGAAACGCCGGGGAAATGGGAGCGGATCGGCGAGGAGATCGAGCTGACAGTGCCGGACGGAGACGACCGGAGGGGCGTCAGCCTGACTCGGATCCTCCAGAAGGGAAACAACCCCCAGTTCCAGCAGTTGAATCAGCTGCTGGAGGAGAACCAGTATGAGTATGCCGTCCACTTTACCCGGGTGGGCACCCTGGGGGACCGGGATACCTGGAGCCAGCGGGTAACGATGGGGGTCACTGTGGTGGCGGGCAGCACCAGCGATCTGGGAAGCCTGGCCAACGGACGGCTGGACAGCTCCGCACTGGAGGAAGCGCTGGCTGAAGGGGTGACCAACATTGGACAGCCGGACGACTTTACGCTGCGCAAGCAGTTCAGCGACCAGACCCCGCCCATCTTTGTGGATAACCGGCCGAACTTTGAGACGGGAGATTCCAGCGTCAAAATGTACCTGATGCTGGACCGGCCGGGGACCATCTATTATATGGTGGCTCCATACGGGACGGTAACTACAGAGGGCGAGAAGCGGGACGGCTCAAAGAAATATCATTTCAGTACCGATAAAACAGACTACGAAGCGCTTCCAAAAAATGGGGAGAACGATCCGGGCAGCGGCGGAATGGAATACCCATTTAACATCACCGCACCCACGCCCTTGTCTATCATCAACGCGGGGAATCAGGCCAACGCACGCATCAAGCACGGCTCCATTCAGGGCGGCGCCACAGAGGTGGAGAAGATCGTCCAGAATCTGGAAGTCAAAACGGACTACATCGCCTATTTTGTGATCCAGGGCAGCTCCTCCCAGGTCTATTCGGAGGTCTATGCCTACCGGTTCAGCACAGACGATGTGACTCCGGCCTACATCACGATGCGGGCGGTCAACCCGGAGGTGGAGTTCACCACCTCCCAGGATGCCACCCTGTACTATTCCCTGTTTGCCTCCAACAAGCTGCCCCCCCTGTTTGGGCAAAACCTGGCGGGAAATCATCTGGACCCAGAGTACCGAGATAAGGTTGGAACAGAGATAACTGACCTGACGCTGCTGGAGGCCATTCAAAAGACCATCAACGGTGTGACAGGCGAATCCTATTTTGACCGCTATGCCAGTGAGGAGACCAAGGAGCAGGTGCGTCAGGCCATCACCAGCCAGACCAGCAGCGAGGCGCTGGACAAGGGCAGTATCCCCAATATGGCGCAGAAAGAGCCCCAGGCCCATGACTTTACCAATGCCATGGACCCGGAGAGCGCCACTGCCTATGTCTGTTTGGCTACAGCCCAGAATGCGCTGGGCGGGAAGTGGACCTTCAAGGCGGTGGACGGGGTGCGCATCCCAGACGAAGACGCCCCTGTGCTGCTCAAGGTGACGACCACGGTGACCAAGGTAAACGATGCTGCAGATCCTGTACGGGTCTCCGGAACTGTGACGCTCCAGTTCAGCGAGACCATCTACCACATCAACGATTCCGGCAATCCGGACACCCTCCGGGCCATCATCCAGCGCGATGTGGACAAACAGAAGGAAGTGGGGTTCCTGAATCTGGTCAACCAGAGTCAGAGCAATTTGAAGTACAGCAAGGAATCGGGCAATACCACCAACACCATTACGCTGGATTTCTGGGATGCACCGGTGGGGGCCACGTTCAGCTTCTGCAACACGGGCCATCTGGCGGACGCATCCGCCAACAGCCGCCAGAACGACAGCTATACGCTGGAGCTGCAGTCGACAGAGGGGATCGGGCTGATCACAGGAGGGACCACCTATCGCTTTGTGGTGACACAGGGCAATTATCCGGGAAACTAAAGGAAAAAGCCGACATGGGCGGGCAAAGAATTGCCCGCCCATGGCTTAAGATCCGGGAGGGATCATGATGAAAAGAAGTATCGCGAACAGGATCGCCGCCCTGGCATTGGCACTGGTGCTGGCGGGCTCTTTGGTGCCCGGGGCCTGGGCGGCAGTGGGGGAGCCGGAGGGCGGCGGACAGCTGACCGGTGTGACGGTCACACCCTCCAACCTCTCCATGAAAGTGGGGGAGCGGGCCTCTGTGAGGGCTTCGGCCGCCGGGCTGAGCCAGGACCAGATGGAAGACGCGCGGATCGAGTGGTCCCTTGAGAACAACGATCCGGAGCGGGTCAGGATCGCCTCTGGTCGGGACAGCTGGACCGTGGAGGTGGAGGCAGTCAACACCGCCGAGACCACGGAGACAGACCCGGTGACCCTGGTGGCCACTGTGACCTGTCAGGGCGGCGCGGAGAGGGACACCTGCGCGATCACTGTGGTTCCGGATCAGCCGGCCGGCCTTCGGATCACCCCGGAGGGGGATCAGGAGCTGGAGCCGGGTGAGACCCTCCAGCTCCGGGCCGAGATCACCCCGGCAGATCAGGCTGAGCCTGTGACTTGGTCCAGCTCGGACCCGGATGCCGCGGAGGTGGACAGGGACACTGGACTGGTGACCGCGGGGCGGGAACCGGGGCGCACAAAAATTACGGCCCGGTCGCAGAGCGGCCTGACAGATTCCTGTGAGGCTGCCGTGCGGGGCATCGTTCTGCCGGAGAACCTTATTATGCGGGAAAATGAAAATCAGCGCCTGATCCCGGAAGTCTATGGCGCGGCGCTGGAGCGGGAGGATGCCGCCTGGACCAGCAGCGATGAGAGGATCTTGAAGGTGGACAATGGGTATCTCTATCCTGTATCCGTGGGAGAGGCCACGGTCACCGCCGAGATCCGGGCGGGCGGCCGCCTTTATACTGCTTCCTGCCAGGTCACTGTAGAGGCCAACACCGCTGATGTGATCACGGCAGCTGCAGGAGCGGGGGACCCGCTGCGCTTTGACGAGATCCAGAGAGAGTTGGAGCGGGAGTGCCGAAGCGTGCTGGGAAGCTCACTGGACTATGTGGGCGGCCTGTGGGTGAATACCCGGCAGGGCACGCTCTACTATCGCTATAATTCTGAAGGGGATACTGGAGCCGGGGTGGGGACCAGCGAGAACTACTATGCCGATCCCTCAGCCAGCCAGATGGGCCTGGGCGATGTGGCTTTTGTCCCCAAGGGAGATTTCAGCGGAACGGCGGTGATCTCCTATACCGGCTATGCAAGGGATGGGGGCTCCTTTCAGGGGACCATTGAGGTAGAGGTGGAGGAGACAGAGGAGATCGAGTATGCTGCCTCCGCCGATAAGGCGGTCCAGTTTGACCCGGATGACTTCAACCGAGTCTGCCGGAACCGGACAGGCCGGGATCTGAGCTATGTGGAATTTTCTCATCCGGACAGTGGAAAGGGAACTCTGTATTACCGTTATATCTCCCCGGCCAATCCGGGCAGCGAGGTAGACCCCTCCAAGGAGTACAAGCGTTCCGGAACTCCCAGTCTGTCCGATGTCTATTTTGTACCTGAGGGAGGCAGCGGTCAGGTCGTGATCTCCTATACCGGATACAACGTCTACGGCGACTCCTTCCGGGGGAGGATCACGATCCGGATCTCTGAGGCCAGCGGTCGGGGCGACCTGAATTATTCCATCGCTCAGGGGGGACGGCTGAACCTGGACGAGAGTGATTTCAATGACCTGGCCAAACGGATCACGGGATATGCTTTGGACTATGTCCAGTTTGAACTGCCTGCTTCTTCAGAGGGGACTCTGTATTACAACTATACCGGAAACGGCGCCTATGACAGCCGGGTAACAGAGGGACGCAGCTATTACCGGTCGTCTTCCCCTTACCTCAGACGGGTCACCTTTGTGGCAGACAGGGATTTCTCCGGAACGGCGGAGATCGATTTTAACGCCTGGGATACAAAGGGAAACCGGTTTGCCGGTACTGTGGAGGTGGCCGTTGGCCGGGGCGGCAAAGGAGATATCCGCTATTCCGTCCATCAAAATGGAAAAGTCACACTGGATGACAACGATTTCAACGCGCTGTGCCGTGAACTGACGGGGAGCACGCTCGATCATGTCAGCTTTGACCCTCCCCCCGCAGCCCAGGGGACCCTGTACTATCGCTATGATAACGGAGATTATGACAGCAAGGTGACCAGCTCTAAATGCTATTACCGCTCCGGAAGTCCCTATCTGGACCAGGTGACCTTCGTGCCAGCCCGAAATTTTTCTGGCGTGGTCTCCATTCCCTTTACCGGGCGGGGGACGAATGGAGAGGACTTCTCGGGCCAGCTGGAGATCGGCGTGGATACTGGATCGGACCTCATCGAGTACCGGGTGAAGCCCAACAGCTTTGTCACCTTTGACGATGGAGATTTTGACGATCTCTGTCAGGAGATGACTGGAAGCCGGCTGCGCTATGTCCGCTTCGAGCTGCCCAGCTCCTCCAAGGGGACGCTGTATTACGGATATGACGATGGTGACTATGACAGTAAGGTGACGGAGTCCAAGAGCTACTACCGTGGGACAGATCCCTATCTGGACCGGGTGTGCTTTGTCCCCGCTGAAGGTGTTTTCGGAGCGGTGGATCTGGAATTTACCGGCTGGAGCACAGATGGCGGCAAATTTGAAGGGACTGTGAGAATTACGGTGGAGGAGCCGAAAGGGCCTTCTGTGATCACCTACGCGACAGACGGCCGCCCGCTCTCCTTCTACGCCCGGGACTTCCAAGAGGCATGTGAGGACCGCGGGATAGGCGGACTGGCCTATGTGCGTTTTGATACACCCAGCAGCAGTGTGGGAAGACTCTATTTTCAATACCAGGGAGCGGGGGAAAGCAATACAGAGGTCCGGATGACCACCAGCTATTATCCGGCGAAGTCCCCTGGAATTTCGGAGATCACCTTTGTTCCGAAAGTGGGCTATCAGGGGACAGCAAGTATCTCCTATACAGGATGGGACACAAAAGGAAACGAATACCGCGGTCGGATCCAGATCTCGGTAAGGCCCGCCACAGCCTCACGGTATTTTTGGGATATGAGCTCCTTTGAGTGGGCGGTTCCGGCGGTGGATCTCCTGTATGAAAACGGAGTGGTCCACGGGACGGGAAATGGGACATACAGCCCCGGACAGCAGATCACCCGGGGAGACTATGTACTGATGCTCTGTCAGGCGTTTCAGCTCTCTGGGCAGGGAAAGGCTGGATTCTGGGATGTTCCCCGGGACAGCTACTATGCCCAGGCTGTTATGACTGCCCAAGCGCTGGGCATTACAGGCGGCTATCCGGACGGAGGGTTCCATCCAGGATCACCGGTTACCCGCCAGGATGCTGCGGTGTTCCTGATGAAGGCAATGCAGGCGGATGGATGGAGCCTGGGCAGCGGAAATGAGCAGATGCTCAGCCGTTTCCGGGACGAAAGCAGCATTTCAGACTATGCGCGAAGCGCCATGGTAGTTATGGTGGAGTATGGAGTCCTGTCAGGAACAGCAGATCAGACCATAAGTCCCCAAAAGGCGATCACTCGCGCTGAGATGGCTGTGATGCTGGCCAACGCGCTGACCCTTTGAGCGTTGAATATATGAGAATAGGATCCCTGCCGGACCTCCGTGAATAAGGAGGTCCGGCAGGGACTTTTCTATGCAGCAGGGCAGGCAGTGAAATAGACTTCCGTACTGGGACTCATAATGCATGTAAAAACATTCACTAAAAACAAGGGAACTTTTTGTCCCACCTACTACAATAGATGCATACCTCAACATGAAAAAAGCGATTGGGAGGAGAAATTATGAGTCTAAAAAATGCAGGAAAGAATGTCTTTGGGAAAGAAGATGGGGCACTGGAAGCCTTTCGCCGATGTCTGGAGCTGGATGAAAAAAGCGAGGCGACGATCAGAAAATATATGCATGATGTCAAAGTGTTCCTGACCTTTCAGAAGGGGAAAGGCTCCTTCCGGAAGGAGCAGATCATTGGATATAAAAATTGGCTGGGAGAGCGGTACGCGGTGCGCAGCGCAAATTCCATGCTGACCGCAGTGAATCAGTTCCTGAAATTTGTCGGGGCGGGGGAATGCTGCGTCAAGCTGTTCAAGCTGCAGTACCAGACTTTTTGTGACCAGAGAAAGGAGCTGGGGCGGGAGGAATATAGGCGCCTTTTGGAGACAGCCCGGCGGAAAAAACAGATCCGTCTGTACTTCCTGATCTTGACGCTGTGTGCTACTGGGATCCGGATCAGTGAGCTGCAATATATTACAGTTGAGGCGGCAATGAGTGGAAACACCATTGCAAAAAATAAAGGCAAGAGCCGGGTGATCCTGATCCCGCAAAAGCTTTGCGATGTCCTTCTGGACTATGCGGCATGGATAGGGATCTCTCACGGCCCGATTTTTATTACCCGCGGCGGAAGGCCCGTGGACCGGAGCAATGTGTGGAGAGCGATGCAGAAGCTGTGCAGGGAAGCCGGAGTGCCAGAGGAAAAAGTATATCCCCATAATCTGCGGCATCTGTTTGCCAGCACCTTTTACGAAAAAGAGAAGGATATCCTGCATTTAGCGGATATCCTTGGACACAAAAACGTCAATACAACGCGTATCTATACTCTGGCAACAGGTGAGGTCCATCGAGCACAAATCGAATCTTTAAACCTGTTCGTTCCGGTGCTGAATACGGAGCAGCCGTCTCGCAATAAAAAACAACGTAATAATAAGTTATGTTGTTTCTTTCGATGTGGGCATGATTAGCAAGCGGTCAAAATGCCGACCTGTATTTGAGCGGTTTTATCGATGTTATCCCGGCAAAATGTAAACTTTTTCGGTGGTTTAATGCGATTTTTCAAAAAATATCTTAGAAAATGTAAAAGAAAAAAGAATGGCCTCTTGTTTTTTTGTATAAAAAGAGGCAAAATTCGACTTGCAAAAGCATGGAGAAAACTGTAGAATAATAGCGCCAAAAGATTTTTCAGAACTTTTTTTTCGTATGTAAACAACATAACTTATTATTATGTTGTTTCTTTTTTGTGCGCAAACAACATATCTTATTATTATGTGGTAACGGGTTTGTTTTTTTGCAGATTTTGTCGAAAAACCATGAAAATGACCGAAAAAGAAGAGAGGGCTGGTCGATAAAATGGATGGTCTCAGCAGCAACTCATTCCTGATGATGCAGCGCTCCATGGAATTTCTGTGGAGCAAGCAATCCTGCATTTTAGACAACATCGCAAATGTGGAGACACCGGGCTATCAGGTGAAATACGCTACGTTTGAGGAGGCGCTCAAAAATGCCGTCCTCTCCTCCGCCCAAAATGGAATCTCCTCTTCTTCCATCCGGAAGGCCATTGAAGAGACACCCGTAGTCGTGCGGGAGGCGCAGGAGAGTGTCCGCATGGACGGAAACGGTGTCAATATCACAGAACAGTCCGTGGAGCTGGCACGCAACGGGTATCAAATGCAGTATGTATTTGGGGCCATTTCCAGCGACATTGCTACGCTTCAGGCCGTCATCCGCGGCTAATGAGACAGGGAGGGACCTAATATGGCGTTTTTAAGCTCAATGAATGTGGTGGGATCAGGGCTGACCGCTCAGCAGCTCCGCCTGGACGTAGTATCGGAGAACATCACGAACAGGACCACCACGCGGACAGAGGGGGGCGGAGCCTACCGACGCAAGATGGTGGTATTTGAGGCGGAGGGAGAGCGCAGCCCGTTTCAGGCGGCACTGGACCGTGCCTTGGGGAGAGGAGCCTCCGGCACCGCGGGAGGCGTTCGGGTAACTGAAATTGTGGAGGACCCCTCTGACTTTAAGCTCGTCTATGATCCTGAGCACCCTGATGCCAATGCGGAGGGATATGTAGAGATGCCCAACGTGGATCTGATGCAGGAGATGGCGGATGCCATGGCGGCCAGTCAGGCCTATTCGGCCAATGTGACCGCATTCAATGTGCTCAAACAGGTGGCGGCTAAGGGACTCGAGATCGGGAAATAAGAGAAAGATTGAAACCAGCACCTGCTGATCAGGTGCTGGTAGTGCAGATGCGGAGGAGAAAACAGTGATGGATTTTCGGCCTATAGACCCCATCCAACCCCTTTTTCGGGGAGATACTGCAGGAGGCGTCGGGACAGCCGGGGACAGCCGGGAGCAGGGCTCGCTGTTTGCTGATATTTTTCAGGCGGCAGTGGAAAATGTGAAAGAGACAGAGCGGGTAAAGAATGATGCAGAATATCGTTTGGCGACCGGTCAGATGGACAACCCTGCGGAGATGTCCATTGCCAGCAGCCAGTGGTCAATGTCTGTCAATCTGTTGATTCAGCTGAGGAATAAGGCTCTGGATGCTTACAACGAGCTCATGCGGATCAGTTTGTAATCACAGCAGGAGCCGGAGGGAGTAAGCAGTGCAAGAGAAGGTAAAGGGATTCTTCCAGAAGATCAAACAGTGGTGGCTGTCTGCGGCAAAAAAAACAAAGATCCTTTTAGGGGCCGGAGCGGCTGCGGTCCTTGTGGTGATCGCTCTGGTACTGGCTGTGAGCCTGAACCAGCCCTATACAGTCCTTTTTACCGGGCTGAACCAGACGGATCTGACCGCGATCGTCTCCTATCTGTCTGATAACGGGGTGACGGATTACCAGATCCAGGGGGAGGACACGGTCCTGGTTCCGGAAAGTCAGGAGGAGCAGCTGAAGGCGGCACTTCTGATAGAGGGCTATCCAAACTCCGGATCGGGTTATTCCATGTATCTGGACCACGTGAGCAGTCTGACCACAGAATCAGAGCGCAGTCAGTTGGCACTGTATGACTTACAGGACAGGCTGGCGGGCGTGATCCGCAATTTTTCCTCTGTGCGGGACGCAGCAGTCTTTATCACGCCTGGAGAGGATCATACCTATGTGCTGGACAGCGGCAATGTGGTGGAGGCCAGCGCCACAGTGATCGTGACCATGGAGGAAGGGGCCTCCCTCACAGACGGGCAGGTGAAGGCAATCCGCAATGCGGTCAGCCATGCGGTTCAGGGGCTGAGCATCGACGCTGTGGCCATTGAGGACCAGTTCGGCAACAACTATACTGCCCAGGACGGGATCACCGATGTACAGGACATCTCTGCGCTGAAGATGCGCCTGGAAGAGCAGACAAACAACAAGATCCGCACCCAGGTGATGCAGGTTCTGATCCCCTTGTTTGGGGAAGAAAACATCCGGGTGAGCGTTAACAGCATCGTAAACATGGACCGGACCTATACCGATTCCACCAACTACAGCGGTGAGGAAGATGGAGAAGGCATCATCGGAGACCGGGTCTTCGAGCAGGAGATCATCCGGGGGGGAGACGAGACGGCCGGGGGTACGGTCGGGACCCCTTCAAACGCAGATCTGAATACCTATGTTCAGGAGCAGCTGAATGCCAACGGGGATGAGGTGCTCATCTCCAACAGCGGTGAGGAGCACAGCCTGGTGGACACGGAGAAGGTCCAGGTGGAGCATCTGGCCGGAACTGTGGCGGATGTGATGGTGTCTGTCACCATTAACCAATCGGCGGCGGGGGGTGCCAGCGCAAACAGCCTCTATCCCCATGTGGCCCGGGCGGCCGGAATCGGCACAGAGCTCCAGAATGAAAAGATATCCATTCTGATCCAACCCTTCTATCAGGAGGGAACGGCGCCGATCCCGGTGCCGGATGGCGTTCCGGCATGGATGCTCTATGCGGCGCTGGCCGGGCTGGGCGTATTTGTGATCCTCCTGATGGTAGTCCTGCTGATCCGCAGGCGGTCAAAGCGCCGAAAGAAGCTGGATGGAGTGCAGACGGTCCAGAGGGCGGAGGAGATCCCAGCGCCTGCTCCCGAGGGGGCCGATATTATGGATATGAAGACGGAAAAGAGCTTGGAGCTGCGGAGGGATGTGCGGAAATTTGCGGAGGAAAATCCGGAAATTGCGGCTCAGATGGTGAAAAACTGGCTGCGGGAAGGAGATGACGCGGGATGAGCGAACCTATATCCAAGGGAGGCACCGCCCATCCCAGGCTGACTAGGCAACAGAAAGCGGCAGCGGTGATCGTCTCCCTGGGCACAGACAAGGCATCCCAGCTCTATCAGTACATGGACCCGGAGGACGTGGAACAGATTACCCTGGAGGTGGCAAAACTGGGTTATCTGGATTCCAGCGCCACTGAAGACGTACTGACTGAGTACTACCAGATGTGCATGACCAACAAGGCGGTGACAGAGGGCGGCCTGGAATACGCCAGGGCTGTACTGGAAAAGGCGTTTGGCCAGCAGACGGCTACCAGCCTGCTGGAGAAGGTGACCAAGTCGCTGAAAAACCGAGAATTCGCCTTTTTGAACAAGGCGGATGAGAAGTCCCTGTATGCGGCTTTGCAGCATGAGAGACCGCAGACCATCGCGCTGGTGCTGTCCTATGTGGATGCGGAGAAATCAGCAGCCGTGATCGAGGAGCTGGATGACGAGCGGCAGGTCCGGGTGATTGAGAATATGGCCAATATGGAGAGTGCCTCCCCCACTGCGGTAAAAATCATCGAGGCGGAGATGGAGAAGAAGTTCTCCAGCCTGATGACAGCCAGCAATGTAAAGGTGGGCGGAGTAGACTTTGTGGCGGATGTGATGAACAATCTGGACCGCTCCAGCGAGAAAAACATCTTTGACCGCCTGGCCGAGTACAACGAGCCTCTGGCGGATGAGATCCGCAAGCGCATGTTTGTGTTTGAGGACATCGTTACCATGGATGACCGTTCGGTGCAGCGGTTTGTCCGGGACTGCGATCCCAGAGATCTGGTGCTGGCGCTCAAGGGCGCAAACAGCGATGTGGCCAACAAAATTTTCACCAATATGTCGGCCCGCATGGCGCAGAGCATCCGGGAGGATCTGGAGATCACCAGCAATGTCCGCATCCGGGACGTGGAGGAGGCCCAGCAGCGCATTGTTGGGATCATCCGGGACTTGGAGGAACGCAGCGAGCTGATCATCCTCAAGGGCGGAAAGGACGATATCATTGCCTAATATTTTTAAGAGCTTCCTGAAGCCGGCTGTCAACTCCTATGTATTTCCGGATGCAGAGAGCCTCCAGGTGGAGGAGAGCCCGGAGCCCGAGGGGGAACAGGCGGAGGAAACGCCGCTCCAGGAGCAGGAGCCGGAAGCGCCCCATACTGCGGCGGCGGATGCCCTGAATTACGCCAAGATCCAGGCGGAGAAGATCTTGGAGGATGCCCGGCAGCAGGCGGAGGAGCTTTTAGAACAGGAGCGGCAGCACATCCGGCAGGAGGCGGAGGCCGAGAAGGAGCTGGCCAGAGCGGACGGCTACCGGCAGGGCTACGGAGAGGGACTGCGGCAGGCCCGGGTGGAGGGCGCGGCCCAGATAGAAGAGCATCGGAAACAGGAGGCAGAGCGTATCCGCAGCTTTCTGGAGCAGGCGGCGGCAGCGCGGGATTCGCTGCTGGAGCAGGCCCAGAATGAACTGTGTGAGCTGAGCCTGGCAGTAGCGGAGAAGGTCATCCACATCAGTCTGCGGACCAGCCGGGATGTGATCGCCCGTATGATCCAGGTGGCGACAGAAAAGCTGAAGCGCCGGGAGTGGGTGCATATCTATGTGGGGGGATATGAGGCCAGGGATCTGGCCCAGATCACCCCAGAGCTTACCACAGCGCTGGCAGGGCTCTCAGAGCATATCAAGATCATCCCTATGTCAGATGATGAGCTGGGTGCCTGTATCATCGAGATGCCGGACGAGATCATAGACGCCAGTGCGTCCACGCAGCTGAACAATATCCGGGACGTTCTCAGCGGAGGCTGACAGCCGGGACAGCGGAAAGGGCACAGATTCCATGTTTGAAGACAAGATCCAGCAGGTCCGAAAGGCGGAGACCATCAGCTATACCGGAAAAATTGAAAATATTGTGGGCATGTCTATCGAGGCATCGGGAGGCCGGGCGGCGGTGGGCGACATCTGTCAGATTTACAACGGAGAATCCGGTGGACAGGTCCTGGCGGAGGTAGTGGGCTTCAAGAACGACAGGATGCTGCTGATGCCCTACTCCGACATGAGCGGGATCTCTTCAGGAAATTTTGTCCGCAATACCGGCCGCAGGCTGAGCCTGATGATGGGAGCCTTTCTCAAAGGGCGGGTGATTAACGCACTGGGACAGCCCATTGATGGAAAGGGGCCCTTCCATGGAGGTACGTCCTTCTGTGTGGAACGGAACCAGTATATCAATCCCATGTCACGCCCCCCTATCCGGGAGCGGATGGAGTTTGGCGTGAAGGCGATAGACAGCATGCTGACCATCGGGAAGGGACAGCGCATCGGTATCTTTGCGGGATCTGGTGTAGGCAAAAGCACACTGATGGGGATGATCGCGAAAAATGTGAAAGCGGACATCAATGTTATCGCCCTGGTGGGGGAGCGGGGACGCGAGGTTCTGGAGTTTATGGAAAAGGACCTGGGAGAGGAGGGGATGCGCCGCTCCATCTTGGTAGTGGCAACCTCTGACCAGCCGGCTATGCTGCGCAAGCAGTGCCCCTCAGTAGCCACCGGGATCGCGGAATACTTTCGGGATCAGGGGTGTCATGTGCTGCTGATGATGGACTCACTGACCCGGTTCGCCATGGCACAGCGGGAGATCGGGCTGGCAGTGGGGGAGCCCCCGGTGGCACGCGGCTATACTCCGTCTATCTATGCGGAACTGCCCAAGCTGCTGGAGCGTAGCGGAAATTTTCAAAAAGGCTCCATTACCGGCGTCTATACTGTGCTGGTGGAGGGCGACGATACCAACGAACCCATCGCGGATACCGTGCGGGGCATTTTGGACGGACACATTGTGCTCTCCAGAAAGCTGGCCAACAGCAACCATTTCCCGGCCATCGACATCAACGCAAGCATCTCCCGCCTGATGAATGACATCGTCGCGCCGGAGCACCTGACTCTGGCGGCCCGGGTACGGGATGTGATGGGGATCTATGAAAAGAATGCAGATCTGGTCTCCATCGGTGCTTACAAGGCGGGGACCAACCCGCGGCTGGATTACGCGATCAGCAAGATTGACGGGATCAACCAATTCCTGACCCAAGGGGTGAATGAGGCATTCTCCTATGAGGAGGATCTGGAGGCAATGCGCGGGCTGCTGTGAAAAGGATGGAACGGAAATGAAGCGGTTTCAATTCGGTCTGGATACGGTCCTCCAGTATAAGCGCCAGGTGCTGGATGGTGCTCAAAATGAATACGCGGAGGCGATCCAGCGGGTCCGGCAGCAGGAGCGGCGGCTGCGGGAAGCGGAGGCGCGCCACCGGAGCCTGAATCAGCAGTTTCGCAGGGCAGAGGCAGAGGGGATCACCATTGCGGACGCCATGGGCTATGAGATGGGGCTGCGGATGCTGGAGGGAGAGATCCAGCGTGAGGAGAGCAGACTGCACCAGCTTCAGACGGAGGCCGAAGAACGGCGGAAGAGGATGATCGCGGCCAGGCAGGACACCTCGTCACTGGAAAAACTGCGGGAAAAAAAGCTGGAGAGCTATGAGAAAGAACTCCAGAGGCAGGAAGAACTGCGGATCGACGAACTGGTGGCCAATACTCGTGCGGTGGAAGCCGGCCTGCTCTGACTTTCAGCATTGAAAGGAGGTGAGAAAGATGAATACAAGTGATTTGACGCTTCAAATGGCTTATTTGGCCGGACAGATCGCCCAGAGCACCCTGCCGGATATCGGGGTGTCTGCTGGCAGGCCGGAGCAGAAGATGGATTTTCAGGCGCTTTTGAATGAAAAGCGGACCCAGGCAGACCGGGAAAGAACGGAGCAGGAGCCTCAGAAGACAGATCCGTCCCAAGATACAGAGACCGGAAAGACGGAGCAGAAGGACGAAGATGTAGCGGCTCAAGCAGCTGGACAGGGCGTTCCACTGATGCTGGATTTGAGTGCGGTCCTGGCCGGCGGGGGGATCGTGCCATTCGTGGGCTGCGTTGTTGTAACGGAGCAGGCAGAACAGATAACAGCACAGGCGCCTGCTTTGCCGGCAGCTGATGCTGTTGTGGAGGGAGAGAAGGCTGCGGAGCCAGCACTCCCGCAGAATATTGAGCGTTTTGGTGAAGCGGCTGTGCCGCAAAAAGCGGAACAGGAGGCCGCACCTGGGTCCCTTATCTCTTCTGCTGGACAGGTGGAGGGTGAAGGACAAGGAGCGGAGCTCCAGGTCAAGGCGGAAGGCCAGCACATGGAGCAGCCTGAGGGGCAGTCGGAGCAGAGTGGAAAGCAGCCGGGCACAGACCAGAAGATGGATGTGGAGGTCACACAGCTCCAGACTGGAGGCGATCAGAAGCTGTTCCAGGGGACGGAGGCCGCTCCCGTAAAGGTAGGAGACGGCGCAGTGCTGGATACCACGTCAGAACAGTTCGATGCCCGACTGAGCAGGACCATTCGCAGCATAGCGGACCAGGGGATCCAGAAGATAGAGCTGAAGCTGACACCGGAGCACTTGGGTAATGTGGTGGTGGAGCTGACCCGGAGTGAGGGCAGCGCACTCCATGTGGTGCTGCGGGCGGAGAGCGAACATACAGCCAACCTCCTGCGAGAGCACCTGGGGACTTTGGGCTCCATGCTTCAGAACGGAAGCCAGCAGGAAGTCCGGATCGAGGTGGCCCACCCTCAGGAGAGCGGGCGGAGCTGGCAGCAGACTGACCAGAACGGCGGCGGGCAGAATGGACAGCCCCAGGAGCAGCACCGGGACCCGAAGCGGGAGGAGTCGGAAAACTTCCTTCATCAGCTGAAGCTGGGGCTGCTGGAGCAGGAGACCGCACCTGTGTAAGAAAATAAGGAGGAAAGCACAGTGAGCAGCGATTTTATGCCCCAGGAGCTGGACAGCCTGCTGGCTAGTCAGCGGGCCAGCGTCTATGGCAGCAGCAAGACCGGCTCCTCGGACAACTCCTGGATGGAGGATTATGAGATCCATCAAAAGGGAGAGGACATGGGGCTGGATTTTACCGACTATCTGCAGCTGATGGTCCAGCAGCTGCAGAATCAGACCATGGACAACACCACAGATACTTCGGATATGCTCAATCAGCTGGTACAGATGTCGGTGGTGCAGATGATGACCACGGTCAAGACCAGCATTGACACGCTGGTGGACGCCAACACGCTGACCTATGCGGCCTCCCTGGTGGGAAAGACCGTGACGGTTGGAGAGTACGGCGAGGATGGAAAGCTCCAGGAGGTAGTGGGAACCGTCACCGGGACAGGGACGTACCAGGGAGTACCAGTGATCTTTGTAGACGGAGAGATGTACGCCCTCAGCGACATCATGGCGGTGGGGACCCTGCCAGATATTCCGGAGACTCCAGATGAGCCGGAGGGAGGCAGCGGTGAGGGCGGAGATACGCAGACGCCCGAGACCTGAGCCGCAGGGGCGGCTGATCCAAAGGAGGTGAGCGCAGTGATCGACAGTACAGCATCTATCACGGGGGCCAGTCTGGAAGCCGGGATAGGCCGACCGCGAGCCGTTCAGGCCAGAGGCGGGGACGGCTTTGTACAAGCTCTGCGCCAGGAGCTGGAACGGACGGGCGGAAGACAGATCGCCTTTTCCAAGCACGCCATGGAGCGGGCAGAGGAGAGGGGGATCGAGGTGACCCCCAATCTTCTGGACCGGCTGACGGACTCTGTGGAGCGGGCGGAGGCCAAGGGGGCGACGAATATCCTGGCCCTTGACCAGAGCCTTGCCTTTATCATCAACGTTCCAAACGGCCGGGTCATTACCACCATGTCCCAGGATGAGATGAAAGAGAACATATTTACCAACATTGACGGCGCCGTGATCCTGTGACAAACAGAGGACAGGACCATTTTTGGATGTCCTGGGGGACGTGCGACTGACGGGCCCCCGGCGGCGCGAAACAGAGAACACCAAAAGCAAAGGAGATCTGAAGCATGGCATTGACAGGAGCAATGAGCGCGGGAATTTCCGGGCTGAAGGCACACATGGAGGCATTGAATACAGTGGGCAACAATGTGGCCAATGTAAATACTTATGGCTATAAGCCCGGCCGCGTCACCTTTCGGGAAAGCATCTATTCCACTCAGGCCGCTGGTTCCGCCGGCACAAACATGGTAGGCGGGACCAATCCGCGCCAGACCGGCTATGGATGCAGCATCGGCACCATCGATCTGGATATGACGACCAGCTCTCTGGAGTCCACCGGGATGCCCACCGACTGTTTTATCCAGGGAGATGGTTTTTTCCTGGTGGGGCCTAAGGATGTGGATGTGAACAACGCGGAGGACGCCAAAGCTCTCTCCCTCTCAAGGGTAGGTGATTTCCGATTTGACTCGGATGGATACCTGGTAGACGGCGCGGGCAACGTGGTATATGGCTTCGTGACCTGCAATATGGATGGAGCTGATCAGGCAGATGAGGCCGGTACGAACGGAGATGGGATCAGTACCCAGCTGGTCCCTATCCGCCTGCCTATGAAGGCGGTGGGAGACGCCGCCCAGGGAGATATCAAGCCGGGGGACGCCCTGTTCCCTGGTGTGGATGACACCGGACACAATGTTCCGGCGGAGGAAGGAACGGACGCAGAGAACTCCACCGGTGACTGCATCGCCTATAACAGCCTGAAGATCGACAGCAACGGGCAGGTATCCTGTGTCAACGATGATACCGGGGACCCGGTGGTTGTGGGCTATATTGCACTGGGAAAGGTGACAAACCCCAATGGCCTGGAGCACACCGAGGGCCCTTACTTCACCGCGGGCGACGCAGCAGGGACGCTGACCATCGGAACGGCCAACAGTTCTGTAACGGGATACCTGAACAATCAGGACAAGCTGGGAAATGCGGACCTGGATCCTGAAAACATGCTGGCCGCTGGCAGCAAGACCAGCCTTCAACCTGGCTTTCTGGAGGCATCCGGAACCGATCTGGCCACTGAGTTTGCCAATATGATCGTTTACCAGAGGGGCTATCAGGCCAACACCCGGATCGTCACCGTGACCGACACCATGCTGGAAGAGCTGGTCAACATGAAGCGCTGAGCGCCGCTGGAGTAAACAGATGCCTTCCCCCGCCGGATTCCCGGCGGGGGAAGGCCGGAAGCGAGGAGGCATAATCTTGATCGTATTGCGGAAAATGAATAATGAGCGCTTTTTGGTCAATCACAATCAGATCGAGTGCATCGAGCTGATCCCGGAGTGCAAAATCGTTATGATGAACCATGACTATTATCTGGTCAAGGACACCGTAGAAGAGATCATCCAGAAAATTGCCGACTATAACGCGAAGGTCCAGGACATCCACCGGGAGATCAGTGTTCTGGACAGGCGGAGCTGAGGCGGGGCCGCATCCTGCCTCCCAATAGAGAAAAGAAGGGATACGCGCTATGAATATTGTGTATATCGTCGGCATTGTGATGGCCTTTTTCTTTACTGTGTTTGGAATTGTGGTCGGTTTCGATATGTCGACACTTCAATTCAGCTTCAGTATTGAAAACCTAAAGAACTTTGTGGACCTGTCCAGTATTCTGATCGTCATCGGCGGCACGCTGGCGGTGGTGGTCGCCTGCTATCCCAAGCAGATCAGGTCCCTGCCAAAGCACTTTAAGATCATGCTCCACTCCAACACCTTTGATCCGCAGGTGTATGTGGATCAGCTGACCGAGCTGGCACAGATCGCCAGAAAAAATGGGCTGTTGGCACTGGAAGAGAAGGGGAACGAGCAGGAAAACTCCTTTTTTAAGCAGGCGATCATGCTGGTGGTGGACAACAATGACCCGGAGCGGGTGCGCAGTATCCTGGAAAATGAGATCGAGCAGACCTCCGAGCGGCACCAGGCAGTCATCGCCATGTATGAGCGGGGGTCCAATGCGGCACCGGCCTTTGGCATGATCGGAACTCTGATCGGTCTGATCAATATGCTGAAGAACCTGGATGGAGCGGATATGAACTCCCTGGGGCCTGACATGGCCGTGGCTCTGATCACCACATTTTATGGCTCTCTGCTGGCACATGTGGTATTCAACCCCATTGCCGCCAATCTGACGGCGCGGGATGAGGAGGAGATCCTGTGCCGCCAGATCATCATGGAGGGGATCATGGCCATCCAATCTGGTGAGAATCCCAAGTTCCTGCGGGAGCGGCTGCTGACCTTTATGAATGAGAAGCAGCGGGAAGGCGGAGAGGCGGCAGAGGGAGCCGATGACGGAGGCAAAAAACGCCGGGGAAAAAAGAAATGAGCTTCAGGCGGCTTCAAGGAGGCGGGACCCAGAATGAAGAGAAAGAAAAAAAGCGGAAGCGGCGGAGCGAACTGGATGGACACCTATGGCGACATGGTCACGCTTCTGCTCTGCTTTTTTGTAATGCTGTTCTCCATGTCCAAAATGGATGAATCCAAATGGATCGCCCTGGTCCAGGCACTCAATCCCAGTGCAGTGGTCAACGGGACGAGCATGGAGGAGCCGCCCGAGGGCAGCGTCGTGACACAGGATCAGGTGGACCGGGATATGGAACAGCTTTACCAGGCCATGGCAGAATATTTTCAGCAGGAAAATATGATGGAAAAGGTGAGCATTGGGAAGGGAAACGGCTATGTGTTCATCTCCTTTAATGACACCGTGTTTTTCCGTCCCAATGAATATACCCTTCTGGACGAGGGCAAGGAAGTTTTGGACCAGGTCGCCCGATCCATTGCGGAAGTGGGCCCTTCCATCAATGAGATCAGGGTGCTGGGCCATACGGCGCAGGCGACAGCCAATGAGGAAAATGACTATACAGTGGATCGATTCCTGGCGTCCAATCGGGCCACAGTGGTCACTGTATATTTGCAGGAGAAAGAGATCATTGACCCAGCAAGGCTGGTCAGTGTGGGATATGGCCAGTGGCGGCCGATTTCCAGCAATGCCATTCCGGAAGAACGGGCAAAGAACCGCCGGGTGGAGCTGATCGTCACCGGACTGGATCTGGATGCTTTGGCAGGCGATGATATCAAGCAGTATTACAGCATGCGGGAGAGTACCGGCACGCCGAGCCCGGCGTACCAGCCGGAAGAGCAGAACGCAGCATCCTGATCCATACTCTGCCTGGGAGGGAAAACAATGGCGGAAGTTCTATCACAAAGCCAGATCGACGCCCTGCTGAATGCTGCTCGCAGCGGCGAGATGGATTTGGCAGCGTCGGCAGAGAAAACGACAGAGAAAAAGTACCGAAAATATGACTTTTACAGCCCGAGGAAATTTACAAAGGACCGCATGAAAATGATCAGCGGCATCTTTGAAAATTATACCAGGGTAATTAACTCCAGGATCAATGGACTGCTGCATACCACCTGCGAAATTTCTGTGGAGTCGGTGGAGGAGCAGCGCTATTACGAGTTTTCCAACGCACTGACAGAGGGGGATGTGCTGGTGCTGGCAGATGTGCAGTTTGCGCACAACCAGCAGGCGGAGGAACAGCCCGTTCTGCTCCACTTTTCCACCTCACTGATGCTGAGTATGATGGATCGCCTGATGGGTGGAGAAGGCGATGTCGATCCTGCGCTTCCGGCTGGATATAATTTTACGGATCTGGAGTTGAAGCTCTATGAGAGTATTGTGAAGGATCTCATCTCCGTGCTGGGGGGAAGCTGGGAAAACTACATTGACCTGTCCTTCGGAGTCCGGCGCATGGAAACCAACCCGACACTGGTCCAGCTGATCGGCCTGGATGAGACAGTAGTCATCATCGGTATCAACATCCAATTTTCCAACTGTTCCGGACAGATGAACTTCTGCCTGCCCGGTTCCATGCTGTCCGCCATCTTTGCCCGGATCGCCGCGGCCAATCAGGCGGGAAGAGGGGCCGGGGAGGACAATTCAGAGGAGATCCTTGATATTCTCAGGGACTCCGAGCTGGAGATATCTGCGGAGCTTGGCCGCACAGAACTGAGGCTGCAGGATATCTATTATCTCCATCCCGGTGATGTGATCGACCTTGGACACCCAACAGCGCAGCCCATTTACCTGTATATTGGGGGAAAGCCTTGGTTCAGCGGAAAAATGGGGACGTTGAGCAGCAATATGGCGGTAAAGATAGGGGAGACCTATCACAATCAGGGAGGAAGGGACAAGTAGGGACATGAAACAAAATATATTCAGCCCAATGGAGATCGATGCCATTGGTGAGATCATGAATATCAGCTTGGGGTCGTCCGCTACAGCGGTCTCCAATATGCTGGATCACCGTGTGGATATCACCACTCCATCTGTGTCGGTGGTGCCGATCGAGGAATTTACCCTGGGAGAACTAGAGCCTGCGATCGGGATCGAGATCAAATATGTCTCCGGCCTCGAGGGGAGCAACATCATGCTTCTCAAGCGCCACGACGTCAAGACGATCGTAGAGATCTTGATGGGAACGGAGATATCAGATGAGGAGTTCGAGTTTAATGATCTGACGATCAGTGCGGTATGCGAGGTCATGAACCAGATGATGGGCGCGGCGTCCACCGCTCTCTCTGACTTCCTAGGCCGCTCCGTCAATATCTCTACGCCCCAGTCCTTCACTCTGGATGACCTGGATCAGTTTGAGCGGGAACACTTCCAGTATGACAGCGGGATGGTGGTAGTGGCCAAGTTCATGCTGAGCATTGAGAATGTGCTGAAAAGTGAATTCGTCAATGTCATGTCTGTGGACCTGGCCAGGGAGCTGATCGCCGGATTTGGCGTAGATCTGAGTGATGGGGAGGGCAAGGGAGCTAAATCGGAAGAAGAGGTAAAGCCGGAGCCTTCCACCGGCGGAGCCAAGCTGAGTCAGGAGGAGATCGAGCGGCTGATGAGCGGGGGTGCCCCCTCCGCGCCGCCCCCCGCTTCCTCCGGGAGCGGAAAGCTGAGCCAGGAGGAGATCGAGCGGCTGATGAGCGGAGGTGCTCCCTCCGCACCGCCCCCCGCTTCCTCCGGCAGCGGAAAGCTGAGTCAGGAGGAGATTGAGCAGCTGATGAGCGGAATGGCTCCCTCTGCAGCTCAGGCGGCCCCACCCCGGCAGCCGGAGCCGCAGCAGAGTTCGGCGCGGCCTTATGAGGCAGCGGGGCAGTACATGCCGGCTCCTCCGGCATACGCTGGGGAACCGCGGGTGATCAACACGAAGCCGGTCCAGCTGCCGCCCCTGGATGTGGCGGATAAGATCGGCCAGGAGCAGGCTCAGAATCTGGAATTGATTATGTCAGTGCCGCTGGAAGTGTCAGTGGAGATTGGACGGACGCGCCGAAAGGTGGAAGATATCCTTACCTTTTCCAAGGGGTCCCTGGTAGTTTTAGATAAACTGGCGGGGGATCAGGTGGATCTGTTTGTAAACGGGCTGTGCGTGGCCCGGGGCGATGTGGTGGTCATTGACGACAACTTTGGAATCAGAATCACAGAAGTATTGAAGCGTCCTGAGCTGAGTGAGCTGACACGGGCAGACTAACCAATCAAATTTAGAAGAAAAGGATGATGTGACATGGCAAAAATTTTGGTCGTAGACGATGCAGCTTTTATGAGAAAGGTCATTCGCGACACCCTGACGAAGAACGGCTATACCGATGTCCACGAGGCGGTCGACGGAAAGGACGCAGTGGAAAAATACTTTGAGCTCCATCCCAACCTGGTCCTCATGGACATCACCATGCCGAATATGGATGGGCTGGAGGCGCTGAAGGCGATCCGGGCCAAGGACAGCAGCGCCAATGTGGTGATGTGCTCCGCCATGGGCCAGGAGGCTATGGTGATGGAGGCGGTACAAGCGGGGATCAAGGACTTTATCGTCAAGCCTTTCAAGGACGACCGCCTGATGAAAACGGTCAATTCCATTCTGGGCGCACCCTGATCAGAAAAGCAAAATGCGGGATGAAATACTGGAGCTGGTTTGGGCTCTGGCCGCGATCTGTGCTGTACTGCTGCTGTCCTACTGGTTTACCAGATATGTTGTGGCGGGGCGGGCGGCAGCAGGGCGGCTGAAAGGGCGGCATGTAACCGTCTTAGAAGAGATCCAGGTGGGGAAGGATCAAAAGCTGCTGCTGGTTCAGGCCGGAGAGCAGATCTGTCTGCTGGGTGCGGCGCCGGGCGGGATCACCTGTCTGAGGACACTGAACCGGGAAGAGATGGGGCAGTGGGAGCAGGAAGGAGCACCGGAGGGTGCCTGCCAACGGATAAGCTTTCAGGAGGCCCTGAAAAGTGTGCTTCAGCAGAGAAGGAAATAAGGGGGTGGGAGCTTGGACGCGCTGATCAATGTAAATGGAGAGAATTTTCAGACGCTCCAGATCCTACTTCTGACTACCCTGATCACACTCCTCCCCTCTATTGTGGTGATGATGACCTCCTTTACCCGGTATATCATCTCCCTCTCCTTTCTGCGTTCTGCCATTGGGCTGCAGCAGAATCCGCCCAACATGGTGCTGGTGGGAATGGCACTGTTCCTCACCCTGTTTACCATGTCCCCGGTGATCAGTGACATCCAGACAAACGCTTATGAGCCATACATAGCAGAGAGGATCACTCAAGAGGAGTTTTATGAAAAAGCTAAGGTGCCTCTGAAGGAATTCATGCTGGATCAGACGGAGGACAGCTCTCTGGAGCTGTTCTGTGAGCTCGCCGGAGCGGATATGCCGGCCACACGGGCACAGGCGGAGGGGCTGCCTCTGCGGATCATTGTCCCATCCTTTATGACCAGCGAACTCAAGCACGCATTTCTGATCGGATTTTACCTGTATATTCCCTTTGTTCTGATCGATGTGGTGGTGGCGTCCACCTTGATGTCTATGGGAATGATCATGCTGCCGCCCTCCATGATCTCCATGCCATTTAAATTGCTGCTGTTTATTTCGCTGGATGGCTGGCAGCTGCTGTTTTCTACACTGGTGCGGAGCTTCCAATGAGTAAGGAGGAGTTATGGACGTAGTCGATATCCTGCGGGAGGGCGTGGGAGTAGCGCTGAAGCTGGGGGCACCGCTGCTGCTGCTGAGTATGCTGGTGGGGATCCTGGTGGCTATTTTTCAGGCTGTGACCCAGATCCATGAGCAGTCCCTCTCCTTTATCCTGAAAATGATCGTGGTCGTCCTTATCCTTCTGGCGGCGGGCGGCTGGATGCTGGAGACTCTGAAGGATTTTACACGCTACCTGTTTACCCTGATGTGAGGAACAGACAGTATGGTTGGATGGTCAGAGCTCTTTGGATTTGAAATGGTGTTGGCCAGGATCAGCGGTTTTGTCCTGTTCAGCCCGATCCTAGGCCGCAGCAATATCCCCGGGTACGCAAAGACGGGCCTGATTCTGGTTTTGTCCGTGTTTGTCTACGGGCTTGGACAGCCGATGCCGGCACCGCCAGGAACAGTGGTGGAACTGGTGGTCCGGCTAGGCGTGGAACTTATTGTGGGATTCGTGCTGGGCTTTCTGATGCAGCTGTGCGCAGCTATCGTCCAGGCAGGCGGAGAGATCATAGACGCTCAGATGGGACTGACAATGGCGCAGATCTACGATGCAAGCAGTCAGGCCAACATGTCTGTGACGGCATCCCTGCTGAATATCCTCTTTTTTCTGAACTTCTTTGCAGAGAACGGCCACTACACCCTGATGCGCATTCTGCTGGGCTCGGCTGAGATCCTGCCCTTTGGCACCGCTGTCCTCGGGGAAGCAGCGGCCTCCTACGTGGCAGAGGTGTTTTTCTCTTCCATGCTTCTGGCGGTAAAGATGGCCCTGCCGATCTTGGCTGCCGAACTGCTGGGAGAGCTGGGAATGGGAATTTTGATGAAGGCTATCCCACAGATCAACGCCTTTGTCATCAACATGGAACTCAAGGTCATCATCGGACTGATCCTGCTCTTCCTGTTCCTGACTCCCCTTAGTGAATTCCTGCTGGGGGCAGAGGCGGACATGCTTTCTGGCCTGAGACGGGGGCTGGCCGTGATGGCAGGCTCCGGTTAGTGGGAAGGGCTCTGGAAGAGAGAAGAGGTGATGGGGCTTGGCAGACGGACAGAAAACGGAAAAAGCCACACCAAAAAAGCGGCGTGATGAGCGGAAAAAAGGAAATATATTTTTCAGTAATGACGCAGTCTCAGTGGTCGTATTGCTGGTCAGCTTCCTTGTCCTCAGGCTGAGCGCCAACTGGATCGCGGCACAAATATATGAGTTCCTGCGGTACTGTATGGATCTCATTGCGCAGCCATCTATGGAAGTCCCGGCGGAGGGAAGCGGGCTGTTCATTCATCTTCTGGGAACGTTTGTCAAGGCTGCGGTCCCACTGATGGCTGCGGCTGCAGCAGCAGGGGTGGTGGCCACTTTTTTTCAGACAAAGCTGCTGGTTTCAGGGGAGTCCCTGAGGCCGAAGCTGAGCCGGATCAGCCCTCTGCAGGGAGTGAAACGGCTGTTTTCCCTGCGCAGTGTTGTGGAGGCGCTGAAAGGACTGCTGAAGATCGCAGTTCTTCTGATACTGATTTTCCGGTATATCACCAACGTGCTGGACCTGTTTACCAAATATCTTTACACCGATCTTTTGGCGGCCTGTGCCCATCTGTTTGAGGAGAGCTTCCTGCTGTCCATGCAGATCGGGGCGGCCTTCGCGGTGCTGGCTGCGGCAGATATCTTTTATCAGTGGTGGGACTATGAGCGGCAGATCCGGATGTCCAAACAGGAGATCAAGGAGGAGTTCAAGCAGACAGAGGGAGATCCGAAAATCAAGGGAAAGATCAAGGAGACCCAGCGGAAAATGGCTCAGTCCAGAATGATGCAGCAGGTGCCAAAGGCGGACGTGGTGATCCGGAACCCCACCCATTTCGCGGTGGCTCTGCGCTACCAGCCGGATCGGGACCCGGCGCCCATCGTGCTGGCGAAGGGGCAGGACGAACTGGCGGCCAGGATCGTGCGTACCGCAGAGGAGCACAAGGTGGCCGTGGTGGAGAACGTGCCGCTGGCCCGGGCGCTGTATGCCTCCACAGACCTCAACCAAGTGATCCCGCCTGAGCTGTATAACGCAGTGGCGGAGGTATTGGTTTATCTGTATCGGATGGATCAGAAGATTCCATGAGAAAGTAGGCTCCAGGAAGAGATATGAGACGAATACTCAACAATGCAATATCCCTGATCGTGGTGGTCATCGTTCTGTTCCTGGTGATCCCGCTGCATCCCAGTGTGCTGGATGTGCTGCTGATCCTTAATATCTCGCTGTCCATCATGATCCTGATGATCACCATGAATATTTCCGAGCCGCTGGAATTTTCCATTTTTCCCTCCCTGCTGCTCATTACGACTCTATTCCGGCTGGGATTAAATGTGTCCTCCACCCGTCTGATCCTCAAGAACGGGGGAAACGCCGGTGTGGTCATTAAGGCGTTCGGGGATCTGATCACCCAGGGAAATATCGTCATCGGGATACTGATCTTTTTGATCATTGTACTGGTCCAGTTCATTGTCATCACCAAGGGGGCGGAACGGGTCTCCGAGGTAGCTGCCCGGTTCACCCTGGACGCTATGCCGGGAAAACAGATGGCTATTGACGCGGATCTGAGCTCTGGCCTGATCAATGAGAAAGAGGCCCGTCTGCGCAGGCAGAAGATCCAGCGGGAGGCGGACTTTTATGGCGCCATGGATGGCGCCACCAAGATCGTCAAGGGGGACGCCGTAATGTCCCTGATCATCACGGTCATCAACTTCGTAGCCGGGCTGATCATTGGAATCGTACAGGGCGGGGGAGACCTGAGCACGGTCCTAAGTGTATATTCCATCGCTACCATTGGCGACGGCCTGGTGTCTCAGCTTCCGGCTCTGATGATCTCCACTGCCACTGGAATGATCGTGACTCGCTCCGTATCGGACGGGAGCCTGAACACCGATGTGATCAGCCAGTTCAAGGCCCAGCCCAGAGCTATTATGGCGACCGGCATGATCCTTCTGATGCTGGGGCTTTTTCCAGGGACTCCGACCCTGCCCCTTCTGTTGGTGGGAGCCGTCCTTTCCGTAGGCGGATACTGGAGCGATCACAAAATGGCCCTTGCCAGACAGATGGAGGAAGCGGAGAGCGCAAGGGCCGGTGAGGCGGTGCCAGAGCTCCAGGCGGCCAGCGAGGCGGACTACTACAAGGACATCAACAATGTCTACTCCCTGTTGACTGTGGAGCCCATTGAGATGGAATTCGGATACAGCCTGATCCCTCTGGTGGACGAAGCCAGCGGCGGAAAGCTGATCAGCCGGATCGTCATTTTCCGGCGGCAGTATGCTCAGGACATGGGATTTGTGATCCCGTCCATCCGGCTCCATGACGGCGCATCCCTGGGAACCAACCAATACATCATCAAGATCCGGGGAGAGGAAGTGGCACGGGGAGAGATCCTGGTGGACTACTATCTGGCCCTGGAGCCCTCCAATCCCACAGGAGAGATCGACGGGATCGAGACAGTGGAGCCTGCCTACGGTATTCCCTCACGCTGGATTCTGCCAGAAAACAAGGAGATGGCGGAAATCTACGGCTATACTGTGATCACACCGCTGACGGTGATGCTGACCCACCTGTCTGAGACCATCAAAAAGCATACTTACGAGCTGTTGAATCGTTCGGAGACCATACAGCTGGTCGAGCACTTGAAACAGACAGAGCCAGAGCTGGTGGCGGACGCCATTCCTAATGTGGTTTCTTATGCAAATCTGGAGAAGATCCTGAAAAGCCTGCTCCGGGAGGGCATCCCGATCAAAGATCTCGCAACTATCCTGGAGGCAGTGGTGGAGGCCAGCGGCGGGACCCGTGACATTGATATGATCACGGAACAGGTGCGCAGTGCGCTGAGCCGGACGATTACCCGGCGCTTCTGTGAAAATGGACAGCTGAGGGTGGTGACGTTGGACGCTGAGGTGGAAAAGAAAGTGCTGGCTGCCCTGACGAAAAACGATCACGGGGTGTATCTGGCCCTGAGCCCGGATATCATGCAGCAGATCATTGCGCAGCTGGGAGAGTTGAGAAAGAAGTTCAACGACCTGTCCCAGACACCCATCGTCCTGACCAGCCAGATTATCCGGGTCTACCTCAGCCGAATGATCGCCCAGTTTTATCCTGATGTCTATGTGCTCTCCTTCCACGAGATAACCAGCAGCGTGCAGATCCAGGCGATCGGCAACATTACACTTCAGCAGCAGAATCAGCCTTCATAGGTAAGGGGCGACACGGATGGAAAAGTGCAGAGAAAAAGTTGAGACTGCCGCCCAGCAGACTGAATTGCTTTCAGAGGAAGCAGTGGAGCAGATGAGCAACCAAGAGCTGCTGTTTCTGTACAGGGAAAGCGGAGATGAGGAACTGAAATGGAAGCTGGTACTCCGCATGACAGGCATGGTGCGGGCCATTGCCGCCCAGGTGTGGGGGATCTACAGCAGCTTTGCCCAGCTGGATGATATTGTGGAAGAGGGGATCCTGGTGCTGCTCAGCGCGGTAGACAAGTTCGACCCCTCAAAGGACGTGAAATTCGAGACCTATGTCTCCAAGCGCCTGCGGGGCATGATCGTAGACCTGGCCAGACACCAGGACTGGCTGCCGCGTCAAGTGCGGCAGAAGTCTATCCGTCTGAACCGGGCCAGAGAGGAACTGTCCATGCAGATGGGGCGCACGCCCAGCAGCGCGGAAATGGCGGACCATCTGGGCGTGACAAGAGAGGAATATGGGGCTATGCTCTCTGAGACAGCGGTGTCCGGCCTGCTTTCCTTTGAGGCGCTGCTGGATACCCAGGGCAGGGGAGCACGGCAGAGGATCTCGGGGGAAAGCGGGAACCCGCCCGAAGAGCTGTGCGAGGAGCAGGAGCTGCATGAGACGCTCAAGCAGGGGATCTCATCCCTGCGGGAGAAGGAGCAGCTGGTCCTTTCCCTGTATTATGAGAAGGAGCTGAGCATGAAGGAAATTGCACAGGTGCTGAATGTGAGCGCCCCCAGGATATCACAGATCCACAGCCGGGCAATCGAGCATCTGAGGCAGTACATGAAGCAATACATGGAAGCGCAGTAAGTGGAAAGGCGGAGCGGTAACATGACAAAAGGCTTTTACAATTTGACCTCCGGCATGCTCTCCCAAAGCCGGAGGCTGGATGTGGTCTCCAATAACATGACAAATTTGACCACCCCAGGCTATAAGGCGGAACAGTACACGGACAGCACCTTTCAGGAAGTGCTGATCAGCCGCATAGGCAACAAGAACAAAAGCGGTGCACAGGAAATTGGAGAAGAGAGCTATATCCTGGCACCCAGTCAGCTTTACATAAACTTTGCCCAGGGGACTCCGGAGGAGACGGGGCTCAATCTGGATTTTGCGATCCAGGGAGAGGGTTTTTTTGCCATTCAGACGGAGAACGGCACAGAATATACCCGGGGAGGGAGCTTTGCGCTGGATCAGGAGGGCTATCTCTCCCTTCCGGCCCATGGCAGGGTGCTGGGACCGGACGGACAGCCTCTCCAACTGACAACGGATGATATCCGGGCCGATGAGTTCGGCCGGATCTATACCGAAGATGGAGATGCATACCTGGGACAGATCGGCGTATTCGCCTTTGCGGATAATGGACAGCTGACTAAGAATGAGAGCGGGCTGTTCGGGGCCGGCGGTCAGGCAGCTGAGCCAGTACAGCCGTCCATTCAGTGGCGGTGGGTCGAGAGCTCCAACGTGGATATGATCCGGGAGATGAGTACCATGATGACTGCGGAGCGGGCGCTACAGAGCGCGGCCCAAGTACTCAAACTCTACGACGGCCTGCTGACGAAGGCGGCCAATGAGCTGGCGCGGATGTAAACGGAGAGGGGGAGAGCTTATGATTCAGGCATTTTACAGCGCTGCGGTGGGCGCACAGCAGCAGATGCAGAAGATGAACGTGCAGGCAAACAATATCGCCAATGTCAATACCTGCGGGTTCAAGGCAGAAAAGCCAGCCTTTCAGGCGCTGATGTACGGCATGGTCAATGGGATCGGAGGGGATCAGCTTCCGAAGGGGAGCGGGACGCGCATGGTATCCACCGAGACAGACTTCAGTCAGGCACCTGTTGAGGAGACTGGAAGGAAACAGGACTACGCCATTGCGGGAGACGGCTTTTTTGCCCTCTTCGACCCATCCAAAAACGAGATATCGTTCACCCGGGACGGCTCCTTTGCGGCTGCAGGCTTTCAGGAGCAGGATGAGGAGGGAGAATGGCACGAAGTCTACTATCTGACGGACGGTGCGGGGCGCCAGGTCCTGAACTCCAGCGGCTACCCGATCCAGATGGAAAATTTTGAGGAAGAGCAGCCTGTGGGCGTGTTTATCGTGCAATACCAGGATGGACTGCAGCACCTGGACGGAGGGCGCTTCCTGGCAACGGAAAAAAGCGGAAATGTTTGGATGGGCAGTTCAGCAGTCCGGCAGGGATTTTTAGAGACATCCAACACGGATCTGGCCACTGAGATCGGAAAGGTGATCGAGGCACAGCGCTCCTACAGCTATGCGCTGAAAATGATGATCACGGCGGATGAGGTGGAGACGACTGTGAACAACCTGGCGAATGGATAAGACGGGGGAATTGTCTTGAAAAATTTTGATGAGCTGAATGTTTTGGAACTGGACACCATCCGGGAGATCGGGAGCATCGGCACGGGAAACGCAGCTACCGCACTGTCCAGCATGCTGGGGTGCGAGGTGCGTATCGACGTGCCGGAGGTCCGAATCATGGGCTACAACGAGGCCATTGACTGGATCGGCGGCCCTGAGGTAATTACGGCCGGCGTTGTAGTGCGCATGGGAGGCGAAGTGAATGGAATCATGCTCTCGGTGCAGCAGATAGAGTTTGTCAATCTGGTGTTGGGGCATATGGTAGGCAGGGAGATCGAAGATTACAGTCAGCTCACAGAGCTGGACCGTTCCGCCTTGGTGGAAGTAGGCAACATCATGATCTCCACGTTCATCAACGCTCTGTCCGGTTTAGCGGACCTCACCATCCAGGTAACGGTGCCCGCCTTCGCGGTGGACATGCAGGGGGCGATTTTGACCGTTCCCATGGCGGAATTTGGCGGTCAGTCAGATTACATTATGACGATCGGCGCAAATTTTATCTGCAATCGCAGGATCGTACCCTGCCGCCTGCTGCTCTCACCGGATATCCGCTCTCTAAATTTTTTGTTGAAGAAGCTGGGTGTTTTGGATGAGTGATAAGTTGGTGGTGGGGATCGCGGATATGAAAATGGCCCAGTATGAAGGGATGCTGGTGACATATGCCCTTGGGTCGTGCATCGGGATCTGTCTCTATGACCCCGGCCTGAGACTGGCGGCGCTGGTCCATGTGATGCTGCCGCTGAACATGGAGACCGGGCGGAGATCACCGATGAAGTATGCGGACACGGGAATTCGGGAGACCCTGCGGCAGATGGAGGCGAGAGGGGCAAGGCGCAGCCGCATGGTGGCCAAAATTGCGGGAGGCGCCCGTATGTTTGAGGTGGCGGGCGGCGGAAGCCTGGGAAATATCGGGCAGCGGAATATTGAAAGCGTGCATATGACGTTGAAAAGGGAAGGCATCAAGCTCCTGCGGGAGGATGTGGGCGGTACAGTGGCAAGGACGCTGCTGTTCGACGCAGAATCCGGAGAGGCATGCATCCGCAGCTATGGAAGACCGGAACTGATTTTCTAGCTAAAATTTTAAATGAGATCAGAAATGGGGGATCAGCATGGCAGAGCGAGGCAACCACGAGATATTACTGGAAACAGGGACAAATGAGATCGAAATTATGGAGTTTACCATTGACGGGAATCTCTATGGGATCAATGTGGCAAAGGTGCGGGAGATCCTGATGTCCGCACCTGTACATCCCATGCCCCATTCTCATCCCGCAGTGGAGGGCATCTTCAAGCCCAGAGACATAGTGATCACAGTGGTGGACTTGCCCAAATATCTGAGTGGACGGGAGGAAGAAAAGGGGAACAAGGACCTGTTCATCATCACCAATTTCAATCAGATGCATATTGCGTTTCGTGTTCATACAGTGGTTGGGATCAGCAGGATCTCCTGGCAGGATATACAGAAGCCGGATAAGACCGTCTCTGGGGGACCAGAGGGTGTGGCCACCGGTATCGCGCAGTGCGGTGAGGAACTGGTCACTATTTTGGACTTTGAAAAGATCGTGGCGGAGATCGCGCCTGAGACAGGGATCCAGCTCTCTGAGGTGGACCGGCTGGGGCCGAGAAGCCGGAACGAGACTCCTATCTGGGTGGCTGAGGACTCTATCCTGCTCACACAGATGATCCGCAGCGCTTTGGTGAAGGCCGGATATGTAAACCTAAATATGTATCCAAACGGCGGTGAACTATGGGACGCCCTCCAGCAGTGGAAGGGAGCGCCGGATCTGCGAGAACATGTGGCGCTGATCATCACGGACTTGGAGATGCCGCAGATGGATGGACACCGCCTGACAAAGCTGATCAAATGCGATCCGGAGTTCAGCCGTATCCCGGTGGTGATCTTCTCCTCCCTGATCACGGAGGAGATGCGCCGGAAGGGAAAAGAGGTGGGCGCGGATGAACAGCTGAGCAAGCCTGAAATTGGGCATCTGATCGGGATCATCGATCAGCTGATCGCCCGTGGAGAGTGACGGAAGCAGGAGGGAAGTCTATGAACAGCAAATATATCGTCCGCCAGCCGATCAAGGATGCAGAAAACCGGATCATCGGCTATGAGATCCAGTACTATGGTGAGAATCAGGCATTCAGCGGGGGAGATGGTCCTGGCGCCAGCGATTTCGCCGCAGCAGACACCATCTACAATTTTCTGACGCTGAACACAGACAAGCTGCTTCGGGGGTCCCTGAATTTTATGACCTTTACCACTACTCTGCTGATGAAAAAGACACCCAGGCTGTTTGACAAGTCGGAACTGGTCATTCAAATCGATGACAGTGTGATCATTCATCCTCTGGCTATGCGGATGGTACAGCAGTACGCGAAGGAAGGGTACCAGATCGCGGTCAATGAGTTTCAATTTGCGCCGCGGTATCTGGGGATTCTGGATGGCATCGACTACATCAAGCTGAATTTTCAGAGCACACCAGAGCTCACACTGAAAAATATCATTGAAATTGCCCGCAGCATGAAGAAAAAGTGCATTGCGGTGGGAATAGACCGGGAGGAGCTCTACCAGAAGGCGCTGAAACTGAAGGTGGATGCGCTGGAGGGCACTTATGTGGCGGAGAAGCTCCGGACAAAGACACACAGCAGCGGCTACCTGCAAAGCAATTTCTTCCGCCTGATGGTGGCGGTGACCAGGGATGAGCCTGATGTGGAGGAGATCGAGCAGATCATTTCGGTGGATGCTACTTTGACCTATGGCCTGCTGAAGATGGCAAATTCCTGCTATTTTGCCCTGAGACACAAGGTGGCTACTGTGCGTCAGGCCATCATGACCATGGGACTGAGCGAACTGAAGCAGTGGGTCTATCTGCTGAGCGCAAGCAATGCAGAAAACCAGATGGAAGAGGGAGCAGAGGAATTCCTGCGCTTGTCCTTTATGAGAGCAAGCTTCTGCAGCAACCTGATGAACTATGCGAAAGACATGCCCATTTCCAAGCCAGAGGCATATCTGATGGGAATGTTTTCTACTCTGAACTATCTGATCGACGCACCGCTGGAAGAGATCCTGGAGCAGATCCCCCTGTGCGCAGAGGCGAAGGAGGGGCTTTTGCATCACACAGGGCGGTGCGGTATGCTCTATGATCTGGCACTGTCCTACGAGCGAGCCAACTGGGCAAGAATTGACGAACTCGCGGAGGGGCTGGGTATCCCGACCAACCTGCTGACCAGCCTTTATTTCAGCTGTATGGAGGAAGTAAACCGGGTGTGGAACGAAATCACACGTCCGGAGCCCAGCCAGCTGGAGGCGGGCCTGGCGGAGGAGCGCGGGACCTGACAGGACCGGGACGGCTGACAGAGAACAGGGGGGGCAGCCGTCCCGGTTTTTTGCTGCAGTGGAAAGTCGAGTATGAGGGTGAAGAGACATGATACCAGTTTGGGAGCACTTTGAGGACCTGGAAGAGATCCTCTATGTGGCGGATGTGGAGACCTATGAGCTGGTGTACCTGAACCGGTACGGCCGCTCCGTATTTAGAATCGAGGATGAGGACAACTACGCAGGGAAAAAGTGTTATGAGGTTTTGCAGGGAAGGAGAGAGCCATGTCCATTCTGTACAAATTCACAGCTGAAGGAAGGCAAATTCATTGAATGGACCTATCGAAATCCTCTGCTCAAAGCCCCCTATCGGATCAAGGACACCATCGTTGAGTACGAGGGCAGACAGTACCGCATGGAATTTGCCATGGATGTGGAGAAGGAAAAGCGGGAAGCGCAGAAGCTGGATCTTGCCGCGGTGCGTCATTATGAAGAGCTGATCAATGAGTGCTTTCTGAAGGTGCGTGCCGTCACAGACATGGATGAGGCATTAAGCTTCATGCTCCATTATCTCGGGACCCATATTTCCTGCAATGCAGTGATGATCTACGAGAGCAGGGAGCGAAAATGGCTGCTCAACACCTATAGCTGGAGCAGGACGGAGAAGGCGCCGGAGAAAAAACTGCTGGAGCTGAGTGTGGCGGAACCCGTGACAAAGTGGTATGAAACATTTTTTCATAACGAGCCGCTGCTGCTGACAGATATGGAAAAGCTGTGCCGGGATATGCCGGCGCTGTCTAAGGTGCTGTCTCCGGAGCAGGTCCGGCGTATGATCCTGATCCCGCTTCTGGCCAAAGCGGAGGTAGTCGGCTTTGTACGCATAGACGACCCACCAGAGAAACAGATGAGCGCAGTGGCGGAGATGTGCAAGATCCTGTCTCATTTTATTGTCTCTCTCATACAGCAGAGGGACCTGATCCGGAATCTGGAGCAGATCAGCTTTCGTGATCAGATGACTGGCGCGATGAATCGGTACGCGCTCAATTCCTACTTAGCCAGAGCACATCTGGAGCGGGACATGGGGCTGATCTACTGTGATCTGATCGGCCTGAAGCGGGTCAATGACCGGTTTGGGCATGCCAGCGGGGACCGAACGATCATACAAGCCTATCAGGTCTTAGGAGGGATGTTTCCTGAGGACCAGATCTTCCGCATGGGCGGGGACGAGTTTCTGGTGGTGCGGGAAGGGGTAGGCAGGGAGAAGTTTCAGGAGAGTGTGGAGCAGCTGAAAGCGGCGGCGGTATCCAGCCGCTGCTGGCTGTCCATCGGAAGCGCTTGGTGTCAGGCCGGCGGAAAAAGCTTCAATGACCTGATGAATGAGGCGGACGAAAATATGTACGAGAATAAACGGACATATTACCGCCTGTGCGGCCTGACAGATGGACTGGAAGAGCACCGGATGGAGCATGATGACAGGGAGCTTGTGCAGAGTCAGGATGCGCTCCATGCCTTTGTGAGGGACTGCTATTTTGATGTGACCTCCTTTTTGAAATCGCTGACCATGACGGGCTCTTCCTTCTATATCTATTTCGGAGATATGAGGAAAAATCTATATTATATTTCCGACAATTTAAAGGAGGACTTCTGCTTCCCGGGGAATATTGTTCCCAATTTTGTGTCGCTGCTGGAGCAGCGCATCTATGGGCCGGACCAGCAGATGCATGTCGAGGATACGAGGGCCATGCTCAGGGAAAAGCGGGAGAGTCACAGCGTCCGCTATCGAATCTATGACAAAAATGGAGAGCTGACCTGGCTGCACTGCCGGGGGATCATGAAGTGGAATGAGGATAAGACAGAGCCGCTGTTTTTCTCCGGGAGCATGGTCAGCCTGAAAAATGAGTCGGAGGTGGATCCGATCACCGGACTGCTCAACCTTTCCCTTGCCCTGAAGCGGATCTCGGAGTTCAACAGGCTTGGGATCGAGACAATGCTGATGTGCATCGTGCTCCGAAAATTTTCCGATGTTAACCACGTCTTTGGCCGGGACATTGGAGACGCGGTGATGAAAGAGATCGGCTGGCAGCTGGAGCGGAATCTGGGCGTGCAGTTCTATTTTTATCGGATAGACGGAGCGCGTTTTTTGGCAGTCTCTCAAACGGTGCTGGAGCCGGAAGGGGCGGTGGCATCGATCCAAAAGATCATAAAAGACATATTCAGAAAATATAAGATCCATGTTGTTTCCCCCTGTGCCATTGGGGTGCTCCACAGCGCAGCGGGACAGAGAGAGGCCCAGGAGCTGGTCGACAATGTGATCACGGCAGCCCATACAGCAAAAGCGTTCCCAGATTTGGATTATCTTGAATTTTCGTCCCATATGACAAAGACCTATCAGGAGCATACCGACATGAGCATGGCTCTGAATGCATGCATTGAACATGGGTTCCAAGGCTTCCGCATTGTGATCCAGCCCCAGGTAGAGACAAAAAACGGACGGATGTTCGGCGGTGAGGTGCTGCTGCGCTGGAAGAACGAGGGGAAAGAGATATCACCTTCCAAATTTGTCCCGATACTGGAGCAGACGGGAATGATTGCTCCGGTAGGGAAATGGATTCTGGAGGAGACCATGCGGAAAGGGAAGGAGATCCTGAAGTATCAGCCGGATTTCCGGCTCTCGGTCAATGTCAGCTATCTCCAGATCATGGATCAAAAGTTTTTCCCTTTTTTAGAAGATACCATGGAGCGCTTCCAGATACCGGCGGAAAATCTGCTGATCGAGCTGACAGAGACCCATTTTGACGAGATGCCGGAGCATCTTCAGCGCTTTATCCGGCAGTGCAAGCAGATCGGGATACGGTTTGCTCTGGACGATTTTGGAAGTGCCTACTCCGGGCTGCAGCTTCTTCTGCAGTATCCGGCTGACCTGATCAAGCTGGACCGGACTCTGATGCGGGAGATCACTACCTCCAAGGAAAAGATGAGGTTTATCATGAGCGTGGTCTACGCCTGCCATCAGTTCGGAAAGGAAGTCTGTGTAGAGGGCGTAGAGACAAAAGAGGAGCTGGATATCGTCCGCCAGACAGAGTGCGACTTTATCCAGGGATTTTATTTCTACAAGCCTCTGGAGTGGGAAGAAATGCGTCAGGTTTTGGAGTCGCAGAAAAAAGAAGATATTCTGAGTTGGAAATAGGAAAATGGAAGGTGAGAGGCTATGAGCCCCAAATATGAAGAGGACCTCTCCAGTGCTTTGGGCGCGATATGCGAGGTGCTGACCCGGGAAAATCATCTTCTCTTTGTGGGGAGGATACAGGAATACGACAGGGCAGGCGGCCGGCTCTGTGCAGAGCTGCGTAAAGGGGAGGGAACTCCCGGGGGTGTTTTATACCATGAACCGGTAAAGGTACACATCTATATGGGACAGGAGCAGGGCAAGGTGATGATCGCCTATGGACAGGTGGAGCGGAACGCAGCGGACCACTGGTGGATCGAACTGGAGAACGTTGTATCTGGGCCGGAGAGGCGAGAGAACTTCCGACAGATGGTGAGAGGCCGCGGCATTTTGACTGACCGGGAGGGGAGAAAGCAGCCCTGCAATTTGGTCGATATAAGCATCAGCGGGGTGAAATTTTACAGTCAGGGCCGGTATATAGAGGGGGAAGTGCTGGAGCTGTCTGGATTTCGGTTGAGGCAGGAGGGGGAGCTCTATACCCTGCTTTGCCTGGTGCGGAGGGTGGAGCGGATAGATGCCGGAAAGGGCTGGTATTCTTATGGGTGCAGCTTTTATGACCTGCGTCCGGGGCAGGAGGACCAGCTGTGCAGGGATATCTTCAACCTGCAGGCAAGGTCTATCAACCGGAAGAGCTGAGAGCGCCTGAGGCCCCCCGCCAATATGGCGGGGGGCCTCAGTTTGTCAAAAAAGCGCTCCTGCGGAGGTCCGGCGCCCACAGGCGGCGGATAACGTTTGATGCTGCCCTAAAAGTGACTCCGCCACTTTTAGGCAGTCGCAGGCCCCACCAATATGGCGGGGCCTGCTGCGTCAATGACGCGGGTTGTCCCGGATCAGCTTGACTGCATTGCTGAGGGCGGCGAGCACATCTGTGCGGTTCTGAGAGTCACAATTCTTCAGCTTGACCATCATACGCCCGGTATCCGTCACCACATACTGCGGGGGGAGATGGTTCAGCGCATAGGTGATCACATCAGGTTTACAGATGTCGCAGCAGTAGCAGCCGTCCGCCTCCAAGATCCTATCTACATGCTGCAGCACGATATCCTCCATCAGATTATGGTAATTCAAGCCCATTTCCACATTCCCCTTCTTTTGAGAAGCGATCATATTCTTCATGATCCATATCCTCTGTAGACTAGAGGGAGGATCGATCTGTAGGCCGGAAAAAGCGAGGATCGCTGGGGAAATAAAAATTTTCTGTCAGCGAGAGCCGGCGGGCAGGATATGCCGGGGGGAGTCCATCACAGATTTGCAGGCCCAGATGATCTGCCTGGTGATCTCGCTGTCATACCGGGCCCGGTACACACTGAGCTTGGTGGGGAGCAGATCTGGCGGAAACACGGCATATTGGGCCGGGAGCCGGGTGAGAGCCAGTGCCTCGGCGTCCGCCAGACAGCGGGGACAGCTGCAAAGGCCAAACAGCTTTACATAACGTTCCAGCTTTTCCGCCACCAAGAGCTGCATCACATTGAAGAGCTCTGCGCCGTCTGACAGCTCTGTGGATGCCTGCTCCGGCACGGAAGGAGAGGGAGCGGGAGCAGAAGGAGCGGGAGCAGAAGGAGTGGGGGGCGGAGTGTCCAAAACCTGGGGAGAAGCTTCTCCCTCCGCTGCGGAAGCGGGAGATGCAGGAGGGACCGGAGAGGGGGCGGCAGTCTGCTCCGAGGAGGCCAGCTCCTCCTGAAGTGCGGATTCCAGCGCAGTGTGGATGCTCTCTGACAGCGCAGCATTGTTGCTGCGGGCCACCTCCAAAATGGGCGGGGAGAGACGGCGCGCAGCAGAGGACGGAGCCTCCGGCACGGACATGTCTGAAGCAGGGGGGGCAGGCTCCAAAGGGGTGGGGGGAGGTGCTTCCCTGGGGGGCGGCACCGCGTCCGGCTTTACCTCCGGCGTGCCGCCGGAAAGAAGATTCAGCACATGGGCCGTTTTGCTGCTTCGGCTGTTTTTGCCCGCCATCACACATCCCTCCCGGGCCCATCCTGATGGGTCCTGCGGGGAAAGGCGGCGCCGGCCAGCTCATCACACAGACACTCATAATCCTGGGAGGGCTTGGAGTGGGGAGAGTAATCTACGATGCTGATCCCGTGAGCCGGGGCCGCCGCCACCGAGACGCTGTTACGGATCTTAGTCTGGAATACTCTGGTATCCAGCTGTTCCGCCATCTGCTGGGAGAGCTCCAGCATTTCCCGATTGAGATTCAGCCGGGGATTAAAACGAGTGAGCAGAATGCCCATGACCCGCAGGCGGGAATTATAATACTCCCGCACACTGTCAATGGTCTCTTTGATCTGGGAGACGCCCAGCAGGCTGAGTACCTCCGGCGCCATGGGAATGATCAGGCTGTCAGTGGCGACATAGGCGTTGACGGTCAGAATATTAAGGGCGGGAGGAGTGTCGATGATGATGAAATCATATCGGTCCTGGAGCTTTGACAGGGCGGTTTTCAGCAGAAATTCCCGCCCCGGCTTCTGAAATTCCAGTTCGGCTGCGGAGAGAAGAATATTGGCTGGAAGAAGATCGCAGGTATCTGTAGGGGAGACGGCCTGTTCAGGGGAAGCGGTCCCGCGGAATACATCGTAGATCGTGACGCAGTGCTCAATATCAAGACCGAGGCTGAAGCTCAGACTCCCCTGCGGGTCCAGATCCACGCCCAGGACCTTGGCCCCGCGGTTATGCAGGGAGGACAGAAGGGCGCAGGCAGTTGTTGTCTTTCCGACGCCGCCTTTCTGATTGGTGATCGAGATAATAGTTGGTGACATACCCCTTTACTTCTCCTTTCGTCAGTTCCGGAAAAGCCTGTGCGCAGTCTGGCATAAGGGCGCCGCAAGAAAATGCGGTATCAGCTCTTAATTTTTGACGATTCCGGACGATATAAAAAGCGAGGTAGTAAGGAGTAAAAACGATGTGCAAATTGATTTTACTCAAAATAAACTGGATTGTCAATCTATTACAGTGCTGTCCTGGGGGGACAGCCGTGTCAAAGGAGTGAAGGAAACATGGCATCGATCGGAAGCTTGACTGGCAGCACCTCCAGCGGAAGCATTTATGGAAACAGAAATTCCAACATCATCTCCGGACTGGCCAGCGGACTGGACACGGAATCCATGATCGAGGGAATGGTCCAGGGCTACCAGCAGAAAATTTCGGGACTGGAGCAGAACCGCACGGTGCTCCAGTGGCAGCAGCAGGCGTACCAGAGCATTTCCAACAAACTGGTGGAATTCGCACGGAAATATGCCTCTTATACCTCCAGCACAAACCTGCTCAGTTCCAGCTTTTTCAACAATGCGGTGGTGACCACCCCAAATGGGACGTTTTCCAATCTGGTGACTGCCTCTGGAAAGACCAGCAGCAATGTGGTGCTCAATGCGGTGGCCCAGCTTGCCACCGCCGCCCGCTATACGGTCAACAACTCTCTGGGCGCGAGTGCGAAGGACGGTCAGATCACCGTAGCGGGTGAGGAGATCGATCTGGGGAAGGAGATACAGGTCAGCACCATGAGCGGATCGCTCACGCTGACTTATGGAAATCAGAACATCACCCTGGACTTCGGGGAGCTGGAGGATTTTTCCGGAAAAGACGGAAAGCTGGACTTGGATAAGTTTAAGGAAGCGGTAGAGAAAAAGCTGGCCGACCAGAAAATCACCACTTCCAGTGGAAATGTGGTCTCTGCCTCTGAGGTGATCGGAGTAGAAGTGGGACCTCATGGGATCGGGTTCAGCGACAAATCCGGTGCCGGGAACAGCATCTATATCAGCGGAGCTTCCGGGGACTTCAAGGACATGGTGATGGAGCTGGAGGATACCATCAGCGGCAAATCAAGCAGCATCCGGCTGGATACTGACAAAGCCGTGACCGAACGCGTATCCACAACAGAGTATCTCCGGGACAAGCCCCTTACCATCACCCTTAACGGGCAGACCAAGCAGATCAAAGTGGGCGAGGTGACACCGCAGAATGGTGAAACCTATATCAAGGCATTTGCACGCACTCTGAATGAGTCCATTGCGGACGCCTTTGGCGCCGGAAAGATCACCGTGGGAACGACAGATGCGAACAACGCCCTCACGTTCCAGGTGGCCAATGGAAACACCCTGTCCGTCAATTCCTCGGTCAACGAGCTGCTGGGCCTGGGGGAGAATGGCCTGACCTCATATCTGGATACCAGCCGGACGCTGGGTGATCTGCTGGGAGAGGATATGAAGGGTCTGACTGCCCTGAGAGGCGAGGGACTGGACGGTGGAAACAAGCCCATCGAAAAGGATGGGAAATATTATGACACAGCGGGAAATCTGGTGGATCAGGATGGCAACCGGATCGACAGCGAGGGAAACAAGCTCTATTCCATGAAAATCAACGGGGTGGAGATTGGGACCTATACCAAGGACACCGCGCTGGAAACTGTGATCAACGGCATCAACAGCAATACAGAGGCGGGGGTCAACGTCAGCTATTCCAAACTCACCAACCAGTTCGTCTTTACAGCCAAAGAGACGGGCGAGGGCGGTAAGATCGAATATGGGACTGTGGATGGACAGGGAAACGCAACGGATCTGGCGGCCGCCCTGTTCGGCGGTGCAGTAAATGAGAATGCTCCCGGGTATGTGAAAGGACAGGACGCCATATTCCAGGCCACCATCAACGGTGAGACCATGACATTCACACGCAGTTCCAACACCTTTGAGGCGGATGGAATGAATATCACCTTCAGCGGAACGTTTAATGCCGCAGATGGTGTGGGAAAGGACCCCATTACCAGCGAGGAGCTGAAGAATAAAAAGCCGGAGGACCTCTTCAAAACAGACGGTGAGGGCGTTACCTTTACCAGCAAGACGAATGCGGACACCATTGTGGATGCGATCAAATCCATGGTGGAAGATTACAACGCCATTGTCTCCGAGGTGAAGAAGGCGTACTCTGACATGCCGCTGGAACAGTCCGACGGCTCCAAGTACAAGCCCCTGACCGACAAGGACAAAGAGGGGATGACGGAGAGTGAGATCAAGGCCTATGAGGAAAAGGCCAAGACCGGGATCCTCTTTATGGACCGGGACCTGTCCTCTCTGTATAACGCACTGCACAGCGCTGTTGCGCCAGGCGGTGCAGATGGCTCCTTCCTGCGCTCCATCGGGATCAAGACCAGCTATGAGGACGGACTGACTACCATCAGCCTGGATGAGACTGCGCTGCGGGAGGCTCTGGAGACCAACCCGGACCAGGTGCGGGATGCCTTCACCAAGAGCAAGGACAACGGAGCGGCCACAGATGGTCTCATGACGATGATTCAGAAGGTGACGGACCGCTATGCTGCCACGACTGGAGATGTAAAGGGCATCCTGATCGAAAAGGCGGGATCGCAGTACTCTCCCACAGCGGCACTGGACAATACACTTTTGAATCAGATGAAAGAGATCGATGAACAGATCGAAAAATGGCAGGATAAGATGTCCAACAAAGTGGACTATTATACCAACAAGTTCACTCAGTTGGAGGTCCTGATCCAGCAGATGAACTCCCAGAGCTCCACACTTTCCGGTTTAATGGGAGGCTATTGAGCCGGATAGGAGAGAAAGGATTCCAACACCTATGGATATGAGAGGATACCAACGCTACCGGGAGGACTCGTTAAGCACCATGACCCAGGGAGAGCTCCTGCTCCTGCTCTTTGACGAGCTGGTGAAGCGGCTGACCCAGGCAGAGCTCGAACTGGAGCGGGAGCATTATCCTGCTTTTGAAGCGGCAGTAGACAGAAGTGTAAAGATCATCCGGTACTTGGATGACACGCTGGACCGCCAGTATCCGATCAGCCAGAACCTGGACCGCCTGTATGAATATTTCTGTTATGAGCTCAGCCGGGTCAAAAATGGAAGGAACCAGAAGGAGCTTTCCCGGGTCAAAGGAATGGCGGCGGAGCTGAGGGACAGCTTCCGACAGGCGGATAAAAGTCAGACGGACCGCTGAAGGAGAGACAGAAGATGCTGAGCAAACAGGAGCTTGACGCAGCCTTGGCGGCAGAACGGGCAATGTATCGGGCCCTGTCCGAGGTGCAGGATATCACCCGGGAGCTGCTGGATGCGGTAGACCGCCAGGATCAGGTATCGGTGCGGCTGTTTTTGAGCATGCGTCAGGAGCAGATCAACCAGCTTAGAGATCAGAAGGAACTGCTGAAAAAGCAATGTGGCGGACTGCCCAAGGAAGAGGGCGATCTGCTGCGCCAGATCCTGTCCGGAAAAAAGCCGGCGGGAGTGGAGGGAGAGGCCCTGTCCCTCCAGGTGGAACGGAACCGCGCGCTGTTAGAGCGGACGCTTCAGGCGGACAAGGCTCTGAGCAGGCGGCTGGCGGGGAGAGAGTCTTTTTACCAAAGCTGAGTCAGGCCGCTGTTTGGTGGAAAAAAGCCCTCTGCCGGCATCTTGCCGGCAGAGGGAGCTTGATGTCATTTTAGGGTGGAGAAGCGCCAGAGCGGCGCACCGGAAGAGCGGCTTTGGGATAGCTCCGCAAGGATCACTTCCGGGTCCCACGCGGCCAGGCTGCGCTCCCGGCTGTTTGGATCAGCCACCAGGATTTTCCCATCCAGCGTGACCCCGCGCAGGAGAATAAAGTGCCCGGAGCTGGTAAAGTGGCCGCTCCCCATCAGAGCTACAAAGATGTGCCCGGAGGAGAGATCCTGACGCAGTTCGCCAGGGGAGAGGTCCGGGACGGACTCAGCACTGAGCCCATATGCCTGGGAGACCCCCTCTACGATGGAGAGATAAGAGCCGCTTCCGGGCGCACAGTAGCCGTGCTCATAGGCCCACGCTGCCATTTCCTCCGGGTCGATGTCCTGATCGGTCAGAGAGGAGACCAGCATAGACAGGGCGGTGGGACCGCACCCATAGCCGGAGATCGGATCTGGTCCAAAAGGCCGGCTCGCCCAAGGCTCCTCACCCTGATTGTAATAAGTCAGCGCCACTGTGCCGCCGGTCAGGATCTCCCTATCGGCCCGGACGGCGAACTCTGTAATGTTGGCGTCCTCCATCGGCGGTGCCTCCGAAATGGCAGGATCACCGGCAAGCTGGCTGACAGGGGCCTCTTCCGGTGTGAGCCGGTCCAAAAGTCCGGCACCGGCGGTGCGGACGGTTTGAAAGAGCTGGGAGGCAGGGGCTGTGATCCTCTGAAAGAGGGCTGGGTCGGCATAGGCGCAGACCGCCAGCTCGGTCAGACCGATGCACAACAGGGCCAGCAGGCCCCAGAGGACCAGCCTGCGCCTGAAATGAGACTTTGATCGACGGGACAAAAAAACCACTCCTCTTTATTTGATTATAGCAAATCCGGGCCCTGATGTATAGAGAAAAAGGGGCGAAAAGGAGCGTAGTATGCCACAGATCCGCTTGGAACAGGTGAGTAAATATTATCAGCAGGAAAAGAAAGCGGTTCCCGCGGTGAGAGAGATAGACCTTACCATTGAACAGCAGGAATTTGTCTTTGTTACCGGCAGCAGCGGCGCAGGGAAAAGCACTCTGCTGAACCTGATCGCGGGGGAGATCACTCCCACTGCCGGAGCGGTTTATCTGGACAATGTGCCCATAGGGCAGCAGCGCAGATTCGGGCATCCCAGAAAGGCGGGCTGCATCGGCTATGTGCCGCAGATCTCCCAGCTGATGAGAAAGCGGACCATTGAAGAGAATCTGGCCATGGCATCCATGATAGGGCGGGGGCGGAGAAAGGTGCCGATGGAGGAGCGCATTCGGAAGGCGCTGTGTATGGTCGGACTGAAGGATGTGGAGAAACGGTATCCGGTGGAACTGTCACTGGGAGAGTGCCGCCGGGTGGAGCTGGCCCGGGCCATCATCAACAGCCCATCCGTGCTGGTGCTGGACGAACTTACCGCAAGTCTGGACGAGGACACTATATGGGATCTGTTTCACTTGATCGGAGAGCTTAACCGCCTGGGTACAACGGTAATCATGGCCACGCACGCCAAAAACTTTGTAAATCTCATGCGAAAGCGTGTGATCACTCTGGTGGACGGGAGGATCTTTGGAGATGTGAGAAATGGAAGGTATGGAGATGTGATGTAGAAAGAGCAGAGTATCGCAGAACTGATCGAGATAAATATAAAATAGATAAAGGAAGTAGTTGCCATGCTGAAAAATATGAAGGTCAAAAAAAGTCTGATCCTGGGATATGGGATCACTATTGTGATTTCTGTAGCGCTCATTATTGCCTCCCTCATGATGATGAACAATCAAAGGGGCCAGTATGAGATGCTTATGAATGAAGATGTGGAGACCAATATGGCCATCCTGAATGCGCGGGTCAATGCCATTACGGCGGGCCGGAACTACCGTGACGCGCTGTTGGTCCCCGAAAGCAGTGCCAACGAAAGCCTGATCGCGCAGGCGGAAGCCGCCCTGGAGGCGATGCAGACCTATACTGCAAGCCTGTATGAGACATGGCCCAGCCAGATCGAGGACCAGTCGCTGCTGGAAAAATACGACAGCATTAACAGCGAGTGGAGAGCGGTTGCGGAAAAGATCATGGGCCTTTACGAGCAGTATCACAGCACCGGGAACGAGCTCTATCTGGAGCAGGCAAAAGAGATCATTTACAATGAGGATACCCCGCTTCAGACAGAGATGGGGAATGCGGCCACTGAACTGGATACTTTTTTGGAAAAGAGCATGGCCGAGGAGCGGACCAGAATCGAGAACAGCGTGAAGGGAACTTTCTTTGCGATTATTGCCGCTATGGTGGCTGCTACCATCGGTGTTCTGGTCCTGGCGTTTGCGCTGATCCGGAATGTGACCGGCCCCACAGAGGAGGTCCGCAACGCCCTGGTGGGCTTTAGCGAGGGCAACATGGATATCCCGGTCACATTCAAAAGCAAGAACGAATTGGGCGATATGTGTGAGGCCCTGCGTACCAGCCAGCATGTTTTAAAAGAAGTCATTGCGGATGAGTGCTATCTGTTGGAAGAGATGGCCAACGGGAATTTTGACGTACATTCCAAAAACGTGGACATGTATGTTGGCGTACTCCAGTCCGTTCTCAAGTCTGTCAGGGTCATCAATGGAAACCTGAGCGATACCCTGTCTCAGATCGGTGTCAGTGCGGAGCAGGTGTCTGCCGGTTCCGAACAGGTGTCCAATGGGGCCCAGGCGCTGGCGCAGGGCGCTACCGAGCAGGCCAGCGCAGTCCAGGAGCTCTCCGCTACCATTTCTGATCTGGACCAGAAAGCACAGGAGAATGCGGAGACTGCCAGAGTTGCCAAGGAAAAGGCGGACCAGTCCGGCGAAAAGACCCAGGCCTGCAATCAGAAGATGCAGGAGATGCGCCAGGCCATGAGCGACGTGCTGAAGAGCCAGACAGACATTGGAAAGATCATTGAGACCATTGAAAACATTGCCTTCCAGACCAATATTCTGGCGCTGAATGCGGCGGTGGAAGCCGCACGGGCCGGCTCTGCCGGAAAGGGCTTTGCCGTAGTGGCGGATGAGGTGCGGAATCTGGCTTCCAAGTCGGACCAGGCGGCCAAGCAGACAAAGAAGCAGATCGAAAATGCCATTGCTCATGTGGAGCGGAGCAACGCTCTGGTGGAAGATGTGGTAAAGAGCATGGAGGAGACTGTGGAATATTCCGGTACTGCCATTGACTATCTGGATCAGCTGGCGGAGAATTCCATTGCCCAGTCCGAGTCGATCGCTCAGCTGACCACGGGCGTGGATCAGATCTCTGCTGTGGTCCAGACCAACTCCGCCACCAGCGAGGAGTCTGCAGCCGCGAGTGAGGAGCTCTCCTCCCAGGCGGTCGTCATGAAGCAGATGATCCAGCGCTTCCGGCTGAAGGAAGGAAGTGCCAGAACTGAGGAGCCCGCTGTCGGCCAGTGTGAGCCCGCCATTCCGGTCGGTGGGCTGGAGCTGTCCCAGGGAGAGAACCGGTTCAGCAAATACTGAGTGCCGGGAGCTGTGCGAAAAGAAAAAAGGGGCACAGCCAGGACCTGAAAAAGAATATTCGGCAGATAGATAAACAGGCGGGGTGGGGAGGTTGTCTTAAAAGAAATTTTAAGATAGCCTTCCCGCTTTCGTAAGGGGGTAATTCCATGGAAGAGACCAGCAGACACTCGGACCAGGAACAGGATCTGATCTATGCACTGGACATTGGGACCAGAAGCGTGATCGGGCTGTTGGCCCGGCAGGAGCAGGATAAAATGCGGGTCCTCGAAGTGGAGAGGCGGCCGCATGAGAGACGTACCATGCTGGATGGACAGATCGAAGATATCCGGCAGGTGGCAAAGGTAGTCTCCGAGGTGACGAAGAGCCTGGAGGAGCGGAGCGGGAGAAAGCTGGAGCGGGCTTGTGTGGCTGCGGCCGGCCGAGCCCTGAGAACGGAGCGGGGAGAGTACTGTCTGGAGCTCTCCGCTCCGGAGATCGTGAAGGGAGAGCGGATCAGCCAACTGGAGCTGGAGGCGGTGGCAGCGGCGGAACGCACCCTTCAGGATAAGGAGCAGGAGCAGAGGATGTTTCTGGTGGGGTACACTGTTACACAGCTTCGGCTTGACCATTACCCCATGACCAGCTTGGAAGGACACACAGGGCAGGTGCTGGAGGCGGCCGTGGTGGCTACCTTTCTGCCCAGCGAAGTGGTGGACAGCCTGTACGCAGTGATGGTGGAGGCGGGACTTGAGGTGGCGAGCCTGACCCTGGAGCCGATTGCGGCCCTGAACGCAGCCATCCCGGAGGACATCCGCCTGCTGAATCTGGCGCTGGTGGATATTGGAGCCGGGACCACGGATATCGCTCTGTGCCGGGATGGAGGCGTTGTGGGCTACACAATGGCTACGGTGGCCGGAGATGAGATCACAGAGGCGCTGATGCGGGCGTGCCTTGTGGACTACCACACTGCGGAGCGGATCAAGATGCAGCTGGGGAAGGGGGCACCCATTTCCTTTGAAGACGTGGTAGGCGTGGAGCAGAGCTGTTCGGACGAGGAAATTTTTTCTATGATAGAGCCGGAGGTCCAGCGGCTGGCCGATGAGATCGCCCGCCGGGTCCTGGAATTGAATGAGAGACCGCCTTCCGCGCTGTTTCTGGCTGGCGGGGGCAGCAAACTGGCAGGACTGAGCGGACGGGTAGCAGATGCGCTGCAGATGGACCGAAAACGGGTAGCTGTGGCCGGACGGTACTTCCAGAACAGCGCCTGCTCCGATATCCAGGACCTGGACGATCCGGAATATACCACACCTTTGGGCATCGCGGTCTCAGCAGGATTGGGACTGATCAGCGACAGCTATCGGGTCGTGCTCAACGGGAAGCCGGCAAAGTTGTTCCGGAGCGGGAGGGTGACAGTGCTGGAGCTTCTGATGATGAATGGCTTTACCCACAGCGACCTGCTGGGCCGGAGCGGAAAGAGCCTGATGCTCTACCTGGATGGGAAACGGACTGTATTTTATGGAGAACCTGCCCTCCCGGCGAGGCTTGCGATCAATGGAGTGGAGGCAAAGCCCTCCCAGATAGTCCATGCGGGAGATGTGATCCAGTTCGAGCCGGCCAAGGCGGGAAAGGATCAGGAACTGAACGCGGGTCAGCTGAGCCGACAGCTGGGAGTGGGAGGACTGGCGTGCCAGGGAAAACTGCTGGCGCCGGACACTCCTCTCAGCACGGGCGACAGCCTGGAAACCGTGCAGGTATCTGAAAAGGGGCCGGAGAAGGAGAAGACAGCTGGGGCGCCAATACAGACCGGGGTGCCAATACAGATCGAACTTAATGGCAGACCGCTCCCCCTTCCAGGGAAGGCGGATGGTACGCCCTACTATTTGATGGACCTGCTGGAGCGGTCCGGAATCGACTTCAAACATGCAGAGCGGCCGGTGCGGCTTACAGTGAACGGTGCGGACTGCACCTTTCAGCAGCGGCTGAATGATGGGGATAGAGTGGAGATCCAATATGAGTGATCGGATGGAACAAGGAAGCTGGAGGAATCTGGCGGGAGGCGTACTGACGCTGTGCCTGACCCTGACGGGATGCGGCGGAGGAGCCGAGCCGCCCGACAATTATGGGATCGGATCAGATGCACTGCCCGCGTTGACCAAGCTGGTGGCCCTGGGCAGCGAAATGACCTGTTCGGTGCAGGAGAATACACAGGCCGGCGGGGACCAGGACACAGATGAGGCCCAGGGACAGCCGACCTATGAATACTCTGGGCTCGAGTCCGGAAACCAGGTTGCGGCAGAATATGTGCAGATGTTGGAGGACAATTATGACTGCTCCATTCTGGGCAGCAGAGACGCCCCAAAGGAGGAGCCTGACTTTCAGGCGGAGAGGGGGGAGGTGACGGTAGGAACAAAGTGTGCAGAAGGGGACGGAATCTTTGCCCTGGAGATCAGATGGCAGACACAGTCCTGTTCTATCACGCCTGTTCTGCTGGAAGGGGCGGAAGAGGAGGCAGAGTCCCTTACAGTTGAGGAGGCGGTGCACTTTCTGGAAGAGATGCCTCCGGAGAGGCTGGGACTGAGCGGCAGTGATATGAGTTCCTATCTGTTGTTCCCGGAGGAGGGGATCGTGATGGTGGACGGGATGCCCTGCTACTGCATCAATGCTTACGGAAGAGAGGATCACCAGATCCTGGATACCTACCTGGTATCAGAGGATGGGAGCGGATTGTACCGGCTTGACCGCGGGGAGGATGCAGTCTCAGCGCTGACATAAGGGGGCGGAAGGACTGCCTGAAAGCGGGATAGAAGTTCAGGAGAAAAGTGATGCGTTGGGCTGATGCCCTTTTTCCGCAGTGGGTCCGCAGAACATCAGTAAAATTTGATCGCGAAGAATTTCGATGCATGGACAGCGTGATAGAAAAGATGCTGGTCAGTTTTGGCACTGACGCAGGGGACGGCGGGCACTGTTCAAGGCGGTCGATGTTCAGACTGCCTGGGAAATTATTTTTCGGCAGAAGAAAGTGCAGGCTGTCGGACAGGCATTTATAAAAGAGGAAAAAACTGGGTGGGACGATATGGATCATCAGATACAATATCCGGGGAATATGGCGGAAGGCACTTTGATGCCGCAAAATGATGCAGTCAAACTGACACCAGAGCTCATTGACAGCTTCGAGGCATACATGAAAAATAAGGGAATGGATCAGGGCTCCATTAAAAGCTACAGACAGGCTGTGGAGATGCTGTATCAGTGGCTGCCGGAAGAGAAAGTGATGGACCGGGATACACTGAGGCAATGGAGCGAGAACCTTCAAAAGGAATCGTATGCGGTCCGCACGGTAAACCGATTCCTCTCTGTGGGAAATACCCTGGCGGATTTCCTGGGGCACAGGGAATTTCAGATCAAGACCCTGATGGTGGATGCGGACGAGGTGCTGCCGGAGCTGACGCGCAACGAATATTTGCGTATGCTGCAGACGGCAAAGGCGTTGAAGAACGAGCGGGTCTATTTTTTGATAAAGGTATTTGCTAATGTTGATCTTCCGGTGCAGCAGGCATCCAAGCTGACAGTGGAGGCCGCAGAAGAGGGAAAACTGGTGATAAACAGAGGCGGCGGGAGAGAGATCATCCGTCTCCCAAAGTGCCTGTGTCAGGAGCTCTTGTCCTATGCAAAGCGGAGCGGGATCACAACAGGCCCCCTGTTCCTGACCAGACAGAAAAAACCGATGCGGAGGACACAGATCTCCGACAGTATCCGAAGAATGTGTCTGGAGGCTAAAATACCAGAAGGAAAAGGAAATCCCAGGTGTCTGCGGAAGCTGTATAAAGAGACCATGCGGTCTATTTATGCCAATATGGATTTCCTATTTGCGAAAGCCTACGAGCAGATTCTAGATCAAGAACAATTGATATACGGATGGGAAGAGAGTGTTTGAATCGGGGAGCAAGTGTACGGACAGGACAAAAGGCACCTTGGGCAGGATGATACGAAGGTTTAAACGGAGTGGCGCGGTGTGAGCGAGCCACTCCTGTTTTCCATATTAGGAACAGGCTTTCCCTGCATAAGCATCAAATGAGGGACCGCCCAGCCTTTCCAGGGGCTGGACGGCCCCTCATTTGACGCTTAGGATCTGCAATCTTCATTTTGACAGATATTTGATACCCTCTGCACCCTGAGGGAATAGTGCTGTTGGATATAAAAAGTAATATGGACAGGCTGCCTCTGAATAGCTATAAGACACAAGCGAACAGAAAGGTTGTGCCGAGATTGAGTGAATATGAATTGGATGCGCTCCAACAAATTGACCTTGCTGCTTTGGAGGCTGTGGATGTCCAAACAGTATCCCCTGATGATCTGGTCGATTTGAAGGATATCCAAATCGACCCTTCCCTTCCGAAGGAGGAGCGGATCGCATCTTTTATCCGACAGGTTAAAAATCCCTATTGCTACAAATGCGGAAAGATCGTGGTGAAGGTGGGGTTTGAGGAAGGAACGACCCTGGAGGAACAGCTGAAGACGATCTTCTCTACTATGATCTAGCCAGCTCCGCCTTGAGGTACAGCTTTTTGGATCTGTCTGTTGCCGAAACCTGAAATTTAAGCTGGACACCGCGAGGCGGTGTTATAATGTGTCTGGAGCGGATCAGAAAATACAGCACTCATAAAGGTTTCTGCGAATTGGATGGTCCATTGGGAGGAAACCTTTATGAGTGCTTTTTTTGCATCATCAACTGCATCACATGGACAGATCTGGGATGTAGATATCTATGTGCGCGCATCCCGCGAGGACGGCGACAAGGAACAGAGCGAAACCATTAGCAACCAGATCACTATGCTGACCGATTTTGTCCATGGGAGGCCGGAGCTCCGGCTGCACGAGATCCGCAAAGATGACGGTATTTCCGGTGTGACCTTTGACCGTCCGGGCTTTCATGCAGTCATGGACGATGTGCGATCCGGCGCAGCAAATTGTGTGGTAGTCAAGGACCTCTCCCGGTTCGGACGGGACTATATCGAAACTGGTAAATACCTGGAAGAAATTTTCCCCTTTATGGGGGTCCGCTTCATTGCTGTCAATGACAATTACGACAGCATGGCGGAACACTCCGCCGCAGACGATGTGGTGCTGCCCTTCAAAAATCTGGTGAACGACACCTATGCCAAGGATATCTCCATCAAGGTCCGCAGCAGCAAGGCTGTAAAGCGCAGAAATGGCGATTTTGTCGGTCCCTTTGCCGCCTATGGCTACTGTAAGGACCCGGAGAATAAAAACCAGCTCATCATTGACGAAGGAGCCGCCGAAACTGTTCGACAGATTTTCAGCTGGAAGCTGGATGGTATGAGCGCCCAGGCTATCGCGGACCAGCTCAACAGCAAGGGCGTACTGTCTCCCATGGAGTATAAGAAATCCATTGGGTTGAACTTCAAAACCAGCTTCAAGCTCAACAAAATGGCTAAATGGACCGCTGTGGCGGTGCTCCGCATCCTGAAAAACGAACTCTATATTGGGACAATGGTTCAAGGCAGAGAAACGACGCCCAATTACAAGGTCAAGACCCGTATTTACCAGCCTCCGGAAAAGTGGAGCCGTATTGCAAACGCCCATGAGCCGATCATATCTCCAATGATCTTTGCCCGCGTCCAATACTGCCTTTCCCTGGATACCCGTTCCGCCCCCCACAGTAAGCAGGTCTATCTATTTTCCGGGCTTCTGGTCTGCGCGGACTGTGGTCAGCCGATGATCCGGCATCCGGTTCAGAGAAAGGGAAAAGAGTACATCTACTATGTCTGTTCCTCGGCCAAATGTGGAAAAAAGTGTGAGAACCACAATATCCGGGAGGAGTATCTGAAGGAAAGTGTGCTGGTCTCCATTCAGGCGCGTATCCGCAGTGTGATCGACCTGGAAAACTTGGTTCGCTATGTGGATGCACTTCCCTTACAGCAGCGGGAGATCATCAGGCTCCAGGCCCAGCTCGCCCAAAAGCAGGAGGAAGCAGAGCGGTACAAGAGGCTTTTTCGCTCCCTTTATGAACGGCTTTCAGAAGGCATTTTGACCCAGAATGAATTTTTAGAGTTCAAAGCAGTCTATGCCCATCGTTGCGACGAGGCAGAGCGGGCGGCTGGCGCGCTTCAAAGGGAAATCAAGGCGGCAACAGCGGGAACCAGTGGAACCTTTCGGTGGATCGAAGACTTCAGGGAACATCGAAACCTGACGAAACTCACCAGAAAAGTGGTTGTCATGCTGATAAAGCAGATCAAGGTCTACAAAGATCAGCGCATCCACATCCAATTCTACCAAGAAAACGAATGCCGCTGCCTGGCTGAGCGGATCATGTCAGCCGCCGACGGCCAGCCTGCGGCTGATTACAGGAAGGGGGATAAGGATGGCGAGGACCAGCCGTAAACAGATACATCAGCAGACAGACCTTGCTCAGGCCCCTAAAACCTATCTGGGCGGCGCTTATCGCCGCCTTTCTGTGGAAGATGACCGCCACCGGGACCGCCACTCTCTGGAAAACCAGGAAAACATTATTCTGGACTTTTTAAAAACACATCCTGATATCCGTCTTGTGGAGGTCTACACCGATAACGGAGAGACCGGAACCAAGTTTGACCGGCCGGATTTTCAAAGGATGATGGAGGATGTGCGTTCCGGGAAGATCAACTGCATCATCGTCAAGGACCTCTCCCGCTTTGCCAGGGACTTCCGGGAGGCTGGGCACTATCTGGAACAGATCTTTCCCTTTTTGGGAGTCCGCTTTATCTCTATCAACGATCACTATGATTCCAGTGATCCGAAGCCTGATAAGGAAGGAATCGCCATTCCCGCAACGAACTTGATCAATGAGCTGTATGCCCGTGATATTTCCCAAAAGGTCAACAGCGGCCTGAAAACGCTGCGAAGTGCGGGGAAATTTGTGGGTGCCCTGGCGCCTTATGGGTATAACAAATCCCCCCAGGATAAGCACCAGCTTGTGGTGGACCCTCCTGCAGCAGAGGTCATTCGGAATATTTTCCAATGGCTCCTGGATGGCTGGAGCGACTGCCAGATCGTGTATCATCTGAACCAGCAGGGGATCCCATCGCCAGGACAATACCGCTATGAGCAGGGCCTTCTAAAGCATGAGCGATATGAGAACTGCGGTCCTTGGAACCGGACCGCGATCAAAAGACTGGTCCGGAACCGTGTCTATGCTGGAGATATGGTACAAGGGAAACGGAGCAGCTCCTATTTCAGCCGCCCTGGGCCAAGGCCGGAAAGCGATTGGGATATCGTAGAGGACACCCATGAAGCGATCGTGAGCAGGGAGACCTTTGATGCGGTCCAAAATCTTCTGAAGGACCGGACGGACTTGTTTAAAAAGCGGGCCGAGAAAAATAAGGGACTGACTTTCCATCAAAATCTTCTGCGTGGCGTGGTGTACTGCGGTGGCTGCGGCCGTCCTATGGAGCGCCTTTATTATCGCTCCGGCAGACACAAGAAAGGAGAACGCCGTGTCTATTACTATACCTGCCAGACCTTTACCAAGCGATCCAAAAGTCTGTGTGCCAGAAATATGGTTTCGGAGAAAGAGCTGCGGGAGGCGGCCCTTTCTACGATCCAGGCTCAGATCCGCATTGCCGCCGACTTGAAAAGGATAGCAACGGAGGTGTGGGATACGGGGGAAACCAAAGACCAAATCGCGGATATGGATGCCGAGATCCGGACCCTTCGACAAAAGCTCGCCCGCAGCAGCACCCTAAAACGCGGCATCTATGAGAACTACATAGAAGGCGTCTTAAGCAAGAGCCAGTATCTCTCTGCCAAGGAAGAATACACAAAGACGGAGGCGGCATTCCAGCAGCAGATCGACGCCCTCCTGAGTCAGAAACGCTGCATGGCCGAACACCTGACTCTCAATAACAGATGGCTGAAAGACTTCCTGAACGATGAGAGGGGTATGGAGCTTTCTCAAAAAATGCTGGCCGGTCTTGTGCAGCGGATCGATATATTTGAGGAAAAACGGGTGAGGATCACGCTGAAATTTCAGGATGGATACCATCTGCTTACTGATCATTTGACGGAGAGAGCTCATAGCAGAGAGAAGGTGGCGGGATGAATGAACTGTTTGCTCCCCCGGAAAGCGGCCTTTTGATCTCCTATCTTCGAGTGTCTTTGGAGGATGAAAACACAGGGGAATCGGAGAGCATTTCCAATCAGCGGGATTTGATCGGCTGCTATCTGAAGCAGCATCCGGAATTTACAGCCTACAAGGTCATGGAAGTGGTGGATGATGGACACAGTGGGACCAACTTTGACCGTCCAGGCATCAAACGCGTGTTGGAGCTGGTACGGCAGCGGAAAGTCGCGGCCATTCTTGTCAAAGATCTCTCCCGTTTTGGCCGGAATTACAAAGAGGTCGGGAGCTATCTGGAACAGGTGTTTCCCTTTCTTGGGGTCCGTTTTATATCTGTCAACGACGGCTATGACAGCAACGAATACATTGGCTCAACCGGGGGCCTGGACATCGCCTGCAAAGCTCTGGTTCACGATCTTTACAGCCGGGATATTTCCCGAAAGGTAAAGAGCAGCCGATATGCCCGCCTGCGGCGTGGCGATTACTTTTGCAGCGTTGCTCCCTACGGCTATGTGAAAAGCAGTGAAGATAAGCATAGACTGGTGATCGACCCGCCAGCGGCCAAAGTGGTCCGGCGTATTTTCGATATGACCCTGGCGGGCTTTTGCACCACGGAAATTGCCAGAACGCTTAATCTGGAAGATGTGCCCTCTCCCCTGATCTACATGAGGCAGAAGTATCCGGGCAAAAAGATAGCGGCCCTGGAGGATGGTTTTTGGAACAATTTTGTGGTGCTGTCCATTCTCTATGAGGAACGATACACCGGCAAGGCCATCAGCGGTATGCGCCCCAATCTTCGGGTCGGCAGCAAGCAGCGCCGGAAAACAAAAAGGGAGGACTGGATCATCGTTCCCGACTGTTTTGAGGCCATTGTCTCCGAAAACGAGTTTCAGGAGGCGCGGCGGTGTATCGACCATTTGGAAAAGAGAAAAATGACAGCACCGCCGCACTTGTTCTATAAAAAGCTGCACTGTGCGGGATGCGGCAGGGCCATGCGCCGCAGCAACACCACGGTCCGATACTTTTATTGCAATACCAGGAAATTCCGCGATTCTCCCAACTGCATGGAAGGCAGACTGATGGAGCAGGACCTGATAGACGCGGTCCTGCTTGCGATCCGGCAGCAGGCCAGGATCGTTGTGGATACGGGCCAGCTGATTCAGCAGGCAAAGAAAAATCGCGGTACACGTGTATCCATACTGGAACAGCAGATCAGAGCGTTAGAAAAGCGGATCAAAGCATCAAATCGGTCCCGAATAGAGCTGTTTGAGCAGCTGAACGATGGGGTGATCTCGACTGAACAGTATAAGACAAGACGTGACCACCTAAGCAGACAGATCCAAGAGCTGGAGGCACAGAACAGACAGCTTACTGAACAGATGAGGGAGCTGCTGGGAAATGCCACAGAGAATGGCTTTGTTTGGCTGTTCCGCCCCTGCGAGCAGGTCGAGTCTTTGACCCAGGAGATCGTAGATGCCCTGATCCGCTCCATTCGGATCTACAGGGCGGACCAAATTGAAATACAATGGAAATATTTGGATGATTATAAAAAATGCTTGGATCTCTTGAAAGATCAAACGGACAGGAAGGCGGTGTGATCCTATCAGATAAGCCCCTTGTTGAAGTATCTTAAAACACGATCGCGACAATTTGAAATCATAAATGGCAGACTTGTGATAATATTTATCATAAGCCTGCCATTTATTTGTCGTATTGGAGGAAGTGGCTTTTTGCTTACTTGACAGGTGAGGGCCCGGGAATACCCTGAGGGCCGGTAGGGCCAGTGGCACCGTTAGGTCCAGGGATACCCTGCGGGCCGGTGGGGCCAGTGGGGCCGGTCCCGACGGGCGGGATGGGCCCGGGGCAGATAGGCGGGCAGGGAGCAGGGCCAGGCCCAGGGCAGATAGGCGGGCAGGGAGCAGGCCCAGGCCCGGGGCAGATGGGCGGGCAGGGACTGGGGCCGGGCCCGGGACAGACGGGCTGGCAGGAAGGCGGGCAGGAGCACGAGCAGCGGCTGCCCGTACCCTGGGAGCACATGGAGTCCCAGCGTGTCAGACTTCTGTCTGAAGGAAGATAACGGTTCATTTGGGTCTCCTTTTCTTCATTCAAGATTGCGTGGCTTTGCCACAGCCCATTCTATGCGACTGCCGTTCTTCCGGTGCGCCTCCGCGCCCGGACGTCCTTTCCCGCAGCCGCCCCTTTACAATCCAGAACATTTCTGACATAATGGAGGCAAACCACCACCATTCACCAGGAAAGGCCGTGTTGTTATGTCTGACCGCCCCTATGTTCTCGCCCTGGATCAAGGCACCACCAGCAGCCGATGCATCCTGTTCGACCGGCAGCAGAATATTGTCGGCCTGGCCCAGCGGGAATTTGGACAGCACTACCCAAAGCCCGGCTGGGTGGAGCATGATCCCATGGAGATCTATTCCAGCCAATACAGTGTCCTCACCGAGGTGCTGGCCCAGAGCGGGGTGGACCCCGCCCAGGTGGCGGCTATCGGGATCACCAACCAGCGGGAGACCACCATCGTTTGGGACCGGGAGACAGGCAGGCCGGTGTACAACGCCATCGTCTGGCAGTGCCGCCGCACCGCGGCCCTGTGCGAGGAGCTGAAGGCGGATGACGAGCTCACCTCCTACATCCGGGAACACACCGGCCTGCTGCCGGATGCCTATTTTTCCGCCACCAAACTGAAGTGGGTCCTGGACCACGTGGAGGGGGCAAGGGAGCGGGCCCGTCGGGGGGAGCTGCTCTTTGGAACGGTGGACTCCTGGCTCATCTGGAAGCTCACCGGCGGCCGGGTCCACGTCACCGACTATACCAACGCCAGCCGTACCATGCTCTTCGACATCCAGCGCCTGTGCTGGGATGAGCACATCTGCCGGACGCTGGACATCCCTATGGAGATGCTGCCTCAGGTGAGGGACTCCAGCGCGGTGTATGGCACTGTGAACCTCCAGGGAGTGGAGGTCCCTATCGCCGGCATCGCCGGTGACCAGCAGGCGGCCCTGTTCGGGCAGGCCTGCTTCTCTCCAGGGGAGGCCAAAAACACCTATGGGACTGGCTGCTTCCTCCTGATGAACACTGGGCGGGAGCTGTGCCGGAGCAGGAACGGTTTGCTCACCACCATCGCTGTGGGCCTCAACGGTTCGGTGCAGTATGCACTGGAGGGCTCTGTCTTCGTGGGCGGAGCGGTGATCCAGTGGGTACGGGACGAGCTGCGGTTTTTCAGCGAGTCCCGGGATGCGGAGTACTACGCCCAGAAGGTGCCGGATACCGGCGGGGTCTATCTGGTCCCGGCCTTCACCGGCCTGGGGGCCCCCTATTGGGATATGTATGCCAGGGGCTGCCTGGTGGGGCTCACCCGGGGCACGACCCGGGAACACATTATCCGAGCGGCCCAGGAGTCCATCGCCTACCAGAGCTGGGATCTGGTCCGGGCCATGGAGCAGGACACCGGCCTGCCCCTGGCCGAACTCCGGGTGGACGGCGGGGCCAGCCGGGACCGGTTTTTGATGCAGTTCCAGGCGGATATCCTGGACAAGCCGGTCCGCCGCCCCATGATCCGGGAGACCACCGCTCTGGGGGCTGCCTATCTGGCGGGCCTTGCGGTGGGGGTGTGGGACAGTCTGGATGAGATTCGCGCCCAGTGGACCCTGGACAGACTGTATCAGCCCCAGATGGAGGAGCCCGTCCGCCGGTCTCTGCTGGCTGGATGGCACAAAGCCGTGGGCCGCAGCCTGAATTGGGCAGAGCCGGAGACATGATAAAAAGTGGCGTCCATCCGCACACTGCGGATGGACGCCTCAGCTTGTCAAAAAGCCCTCCTGCAAGGAGTTCCGGCGCCCGCAGGCACCGGAATCAAATTGGAGCACGTCATTTCCGGGGGCGTGTACCTCGGAAATGACACCTCTTACGCAAGATAGGACGACTTTTCCGAGAGGAATCAAGGCCTATCTTGCGTGCTTACTTTCTCGAAAAAGCGGCTCTGCCGCTTTTTCGACAGTCTGTGGCGTCCATCCGCACACTGCGGATGGACGCCTTTCGACTCTTATGCCATGCCTGTGAACCGGTCCAGGAGCTGCTCCTCCTCCACAGGGAGCACCCGCCTCCGGTCCAGCCACAGCTCACAGATCCCAGAGTCGCCGCAGTCCACAAAGTAGCGGACCAGCCGCTCCCCTTCCTGACACACCACTCCGGAGCGGCTGTATGCTCCGGTCCCGTAGCGGTAGGAGGACCACAGAATGTCGTGCTCCAGCGCCCGATCCCCGCCGCCCCCTAGAAGCCGCAGCCCGCCAGTGACTGCGCCGTCCTTGGTGAGCGAGACAGGGCCGCCGTCCTCCGGCTGGACCAAGGCATAGCCCGGGGGCAGCTCCATGCGGCAGTAGGGAGTCTCTCCGGCACGGCTCTGTCCCATGCCCAGCAGGGCTGCCCCCAGCAGCAGACCCGCGCACAGCAGCACCGCGCGGGGAAGTTCCGATTTTCGCCTCGTCATCAACGCCCCCCGTTTGTTTTTTTCAGCCTATCACACTCCGCCTGGCGCCGCCACCGCAGGGAGGAAAAAAGTATGTAAAACCTGTGTGGAGGTCTTGGCCCCGGGCTTATGATGCCCTGAAACGGCGGCGCTATTCGTCGTGTTTCGTCGTGCGCCGACAAAACAACAGGATGAAAAAATATTTGGGAGGCCCCTTCGGTCCTCCCAAACGATTCAGAGCTCGGCCAGCTGGGCCTGATAGAGGTCCTCGGTCCTGGCGTCAAAACAGACAAAGGTGACCTGGGGCCCTTCCGGATGCTCCTCCAGGAAGCGGCGGACAGTGTCCACCGCGATCCGGGCGGCCTGATCCGGCGGATAGCGGTACACCCCGGTGCTGATGGCAGGGAAGGCCGCGGTGCGGCAGCCCAGCTCCAGGGCCAGAGCCATGGAGTTTCGATAGCAGTCCGCCAGCAGTTCTGCCTCCCCATGCCCGCCTCCGTGCCACACGGGGCCCACTGTGTGGATGACGTATCGGGCGGGCAGGCGGTAGCCTCCAGTGGCCTTGGCCTGGCCGGTGGGACAGCCGTGCAGAGTGCGGCACTCGGCCAGCAGCTCCGGCCCGGCCGCCCGGTGAATGGCCCCGTCCACCCCGCCGCCTCCCAGCAGGGAGGTATTGGCGGCATTGACGATGGCGTCCACCTGCAATTTGGTGATGTCCCCTGTGACAGCGCGCAGTTCCATGGAAAGCCCTCCTGTTTTCTGAATTTTGGGATGCTTCTAGTGTACCACGCCCAGCCCCGGAGCACAAGGAAGAGGCGCGTATTATGTAAGTCTCAGCGGCACCATCAGGGCGCGGGCATTGACTCCCGACGGCGCACACCGCATGCCACTCAGAGCAGGTCACGTTCTGAACGTCACAAAAGTGATCAAAGCTGGAGATGCCCGGAGCGGCTGTGTCACCACTTCACAGCACAGGGGCCCGCAGGATGCCCCGGTGCAAGTACCGCAGAAACCAGCATCTTCAGGCCGCAGAGGAGGGACTCAGAAGCCCGGCAGCATCGGCAGGCATTCAGAAGGGCACTCCCATGGAGAGCAGGGGGCTCCGGCAGATCATCCATCTGACTCCTTCTGGGGCTGAGGATGGCCGCCGCGCCGGGCCAGGAAAAGTCCGGCGCACAGGGCGGTGAAGGGGGCCACGGTGACCAGACCGAAGGAGCCGATGACGGTGTGGATGATCTCCGCCGCCACATACTTGTAGTTCAGGATGTGGTCAACCGGGGTGCCCTGGGCCATGAAGACCATGAGCAGGGCAATGTAGCCGCCGGAGTAGGCGAAGAGCAGGGTGGTGGTCATGGTGCCCATGGCGGCCCGGCCCACGTTGAGGCCGGAGCGGGCGGCCTCCTGCCAGCTCAGATCGGGCCGCTTCTTCACCACCTCGTGGACGGCGGAGGTGATGTCCACGCTCAGGTCCATCACCGCGCCGGAGGCCCCGATGAAGATGGAGGCCATGAAGATCTGGGTCAGGCTCAGGTGGGCGTAGCCGGAGTAGAGCAGGCTCTCAGAGTAGGACATCACTGCCCCGTGGATCTGGAACAGGTCGGTAAAGAGGATGCCCAGCACACAGGTGACCAGGATGCCAAGAAAGGAGCCGGACACCGCCGCCCAGCACCGCCGGTCAAAGCCGTACACCAGAGCGATGATCAAAATGGTGAGAAAGAGGGTGATGGCCAGCCCGACCCAGATGGGGTTCCAGCCCTTGAGGTAGAGGGGGACCAGGAGCTTCCACAGGCAGAGCACAGTCAGCACGAAGGAGGCGATGGCCCGTACCCCGGTGCGCCCAGCGAACAGAATGAGGAAGAGGGCAAAGCCGGCGGCCATCAGGGCCTCCCAGCCCAGGCGGTAGTGGTCGCTCATGGTGACATTGGTGATGGTGTCCCCGTTGTGGCTCACCACCACCTGGGCCCTGTCCCCGGGAGAGAAGAGCTTGTCCTGCTCCAGAGAGCCGTTGAGCATGTTGATCCCGGTGACCGTCCTTCCCTGAAATCTGCCGTCCAGGATCTCAAGCTGGCAGCGCTGCTCACCAGAGCGGACCAGGCCGGTGTCGATGATGGCGGAGTTGTCTGTCTCCAGCACCCGGGCGGTGCAGCGCTCCGCCTCCTGGTAGATCAGAGCGCCCTCAAAGCCGGTGGGCAGGACCAGAAGGAGCAGGATGGCCAGCAGGCATACCAGCACAGGGGCTTGGTAGGAAAAAGAATGGGATCTGAGGCGGTCGAGCATGGATGAAAACTCCTTTTCGCATGATTTCGGGGGACAGGAAAATGTCTCACTCCAGAACACAGGGGCGGCCCGCCCCCGGCAAATATGCCGGAGGCGGGCCCGGAAGGGGCGCTGGAGGGGTTGCCTGGACCAGCTCAGGCGATGTTCAACAGGTCGGCCAGCTTGTTGTAGATGTCGGTGTTGTCATAGTAGCCGTTGAACATCTCGCTGCCTGCGCCCTCGGCCAGGACTGCCACGGGCAGGCCGGTGTGGCTGTAAGAGGTGAAGGAGATGCCGGACTTGTTGTTGATGATGTGGGTGATGGTGACAGAGAGGGGCTCGTAGGTGCCGTAGAGCACATACTCCGCTTGGTCGTACTGGCTGGAGGCGGTGCCGTTGATGCTCTTCTCATAGGCGGCCCGCAGCTGCTCCATCTCATAGGCGGTGAGGACCAGCTTGTCGCCCTCCTCGCCCTGGGCCTTCAGGCCAAAGAGCTTCTCAATGTCGGCCAGCACGGTCTCAAAGGGGGTCTTGTTGGCCTTATAGGAGGCCACATAGTCGCTGTCGTACTTGGCGAAGGAGATCTTTTGGTTCTCCAGCAGATCCAGATAAGTGTCGTAGTCGGTTCCGGCGAAGCCGATGGTCAGGCCGCCGGTCTCATGGTCGCCGGTGACTAGGATGAGGGTCTCGTCAGCATGCTCCTTGGCGAAGTCGATGGCCACCTGTACCGCATCGGCCAGGGCCTGGGTATCGTGGATGGAGGCGGCGGCGTCGTTGGCGTGGCAGGCCCAGTCGATCTTGCCGCCCTCGCACATCATAAAGAAGCCGGTGTCGTTGTCCAGCACTTCGATGCCCTTGGCTACATAGTCAGCCAGAGCCCACATGTCGTCGGTGCGGTCCAGCTCATAGGCCATGGCGTCGGAGTCGGCCAGGTCCTCGTCGATGATGATGGCTTTCTCTGTATTGGTGCCGATGGCGTCGGCCTCGGCGTGGGTCTTGGCCACGGTGTAGCCGGCCTCCTGGGCCAACTCATACAGGTCGGTCTGGTCTCCGCTGCTGCCGGTGGGCTTGAGCAGTCCGCCGCCGGCAAAGTAGTCGAAGCCAGACTCGACCAGCTCCAGGCCGATCTCATAGTAGCTGCTGCGGCTGGCCTGATGGGCATAGAAGGCGGCAGGGGTGGCGTGGTTCAGGTTGACGGAGGTGATGACGCCGATCTCCCAGCCCTTCTGGGCTTTCAGCTGCTCGGCAATGGTCTCATACTCGATGGTGCCGGTCTCATCCACATTGATAGAGCCAGAGTAGGTCTTGTGGCCGGTGGAGATGGAGGTGGCGGTGGAAGCGGAGTCGGGGGCGAAGGAGTTGGAGTCATAGGTGACGGCGGAGCCGGCAGCCTCAAAGTTCATAAAGTTGAGGTACTCGGGGCCGTCGAGGATGGCGCCCTGGTTGTCATCCAGACTGGGCTGGGCCTGCCAGTAGTCAGCGTCCTTCAGGGCACCCAGGTAGTCGGAGGTGGACTGGATCTGGGGGTAGCTCATGCCGTCCCCGATGAACAGGAAGACGTATTTAGGGGACTTGACGGACGCGGCCGCAGTGGCAGTCAGAGCGGCGGTATGCGGTTCCTGAGACTCCTGCGGGACCTGGGCGGCGTTGGCGGCGCAGCCGGCCAGCGTGGCGGCGGCCAGGGCACAGGACAGAAGTGCGGTTGCGATTTTTTTCATGTTTGTTTGTTCCTCCCAATTTCTCTTGGACAGTTTGTGACCGCTGGGTCAAGGCTATTCTAGCGGCTCTGCGTTAAGTCCAAAACAGCTGAAGTGTGAAATCTGCGTTAAAGAATATTATCGGCTCAGCAGCCCATGCCCGCACAGAGAGAGCGAGCGGAGCGGCAAGGAACGGAATAGAGGAACACGGCGTTTTGATTCAGATTCAGACAATGAAGGGACACAGGAGAATGTCATATAGGCATGACTATAATGTACAAATTTTGAAATTGAATTTTGTACAGGACTGCCAATTTTGTGCTGAGTAAAGAGGGGAGATCCATCAGAAGGCTGGCACAGGTGGAGGGGGGAGAGAAAATATTTTTCAATCCAGCGGAAAGTGAAAAGCGATTCGGATATTTGTTACAAAATTGTTAACGAAAAATTGGATAACTCTACCAGAAATCCTTTTAAAACAATGAAAAAATAAACACAAATAATGAATGAATTAGATATTATGAAATTGTAAAACGGGTAGATGCAAAAAATAGATTTAACTTCAGGCAGAATGAATGATAAAATAGAGCCTCAGAGGACACGAAGTTGTCTGAAACTGACAAGAACACATGGGACAGGCTTTCACAAAAATGAATCTCATGCATAAAGGGAGCGCTGTCCGGCTAGGGTGTTTTTTGTGAAACAGCTCAAAAATGGCCATGTCGGACGGTTTAGGCATTAAAAGCGCATCAGCCGCTCTGACAATGGGCTGAGCGGGATGAAAGGGAGGAAGTTGAACGATGCATATCGGAACAGGAGAGCTGATCGTCGTGCTCGTGGTGGCGCTGATCATCTTCGGCCCGTCGAAGCTGCCCGCGCTGGGCAAGATGGCGGGCAAGGCGGTGGGAACACTGCGTCACTATGCAGACAGCAACAACTGGGACGAACTGCTGGAGGAAGAGGAAGAGGAGAAAAAGTCCGGAAAGAAGCAGGAGGAGAAGTCTCAGAAGCAGACGGAGAACGAGCAGGAGGCGGAGCCTGTAGAGGAGCCCGCCGAAGAAGCAGAGCAGGCGGAGCCTGCCGAAGAAGTGGAGCAGCCGGAGCAGGCCAAGGAGGGCTGAGCAGTTCCGGCGGCAGAAATTGTCAAGAATAAAGGAGAGCGGATTGTAATGTTTGGAAAATTTGGTACTGTGGAGATACTGCTGATCCTGGCGGTGGCTCTGCTGATCTTCGGGCCCACCAAGCTGCCGAAGCTGGGCAAGGCCATTGGGCAGACCATTGGAAACTTTAAGCGGAGCAGCGCCGCCGCGGAGAAGGCTGAAGAGAAGCACGACAGCAAAGAGTCCTGAGCCCATCCATGAGCCGCGCCACATTAGAGCAGGACAAGAAGAAAACCAGAGCGAAGGACGGTCCGGGCGCTGAAACGGATCGGAAGGAACGGGAGGAATACGGAGAGGAGACGGACGAGCTGGAGGATGACGTGCCCCAGGGGGGCAGGATGTCCCTGCTGGCCCACCTGAATGAGCTGCGCCGCCGGCTGACCATCTGCGCGGTCTGCTTTCTGGTGGGGGTGGCACTCTGCCTGAGCCAGGCGGAGTGGTTCACCAACCTGTTGCTCTCCCGGGGAGAGAACTTCTCCTTTGTGTACATTGCACCGGCTGAGCTGATGATGACCTACGTGCGGATCTCCCTGGTGGGGGGCGTGGTGATCATCATCCCTGTCATCATCTATCACATCTGGCGCTTCCTCCAGCCGGGGCTGAAGCGGGCGGAACAGATGGGCTTCAACCTGATCATCACGGTGGGGTTGCTGCTGTTCTGCCTGGGTGCCCTGTTCGCCTTCACCATCGTGCTGCCCATCCTGCTGGGCTTTTTTGCACGGCTGAATACCTCCGGGACTGTGACTGCCATGGTGTCAGTGCAGGAGTATGTCAGCTATGTCATTTCCACCATGCTGATCTTCGGCGTGATCTTCGAGACCCCCATTGTGCTGGTGGCCCTCACCGGCGTGGGGCTGGTCAAGCCCAAGACGCTGCAGAAGAACTTTAAATATGTAGTGCTGATCATCCTGATCGTGGCCGCCGTCATCACGCCGCCTGACGTGACATCCCAGGTCCTGGTGGCCATCCCGCTGATGATTCTGTTCTACGCCAGCATCATCCTGTGCAAGATCCTGTTCCGCCGCAAGCTGGCAGAGCAGGAGGAAGATCTAGATTGAGCGTGTGCAACCACCGGGACGGCGGAGACAGAGCGTGAAGCATTGAGGGGACGCGCCCCGCCCGGAGTGATATTGCAAATTGAGAAATGAGGAGGAATACAAAGTGAGTGGTAAAAAGGAGAACGTGCAGAGCAGCGGCATTACCCGCCGAGACTTTGTAAAGGGTCTGGCCATCGGGGCTGCGGGCCTGGGGATCGCCACCATTCTGCCCGGCGGGATCATCACCGCGGCTTCCGCGGCGGACACCACCACCAAGCAGCAGGTCGGCAAGCAGGGCGACGGCATCTATATCGATGGCGTGGCTGAGAACATGAAGAGCAAGACCTATACTCTGGAGTTTGTCCAGCCCATCAAGCTGGTGGCGGTGAAGGACGGCAAGGTGCAGAGCGAGGGCACCTGGCGTACCACCAATAAGCACCTGGTCTCTGTGGACCCGGACGGAACCACCATCATGCGGGACGGCGTGGGCGGCTACGATGTGGAGATCTCCTGGACATTGGGGAGCACCACCTATGCCGTGACCCTGCACACCGGCCAGACCGCCGGAGCCCACGCCATCGAGGTGGATCACCCCATGACCCGGGGCGACTTTATGATCCGCCTGGCCAAATATTTCGGCTGGCCCCACTACAACGCCGTGATGGACGACGGCACGGACATCAATGACAAGGGCGAGGTCATGACCACGGAGCGGGTGCGCAACTTCTATGATGTCACTGGCGACAATGACTATGTGAAAGCCATCGAGTCCGCCCTGGATATGGGCGTGCTCACCGCCACCTCCCCCGAGGACTGCTTCTATCCCATGTCCGAGATGACCCGGGAGGACGCGGCTGTGATCCTGGTCAGCGCTTTCAAGATGTCCAAGCTGGGTGCCGATTACATCTCCAAGTTCGATGACACCAACAAGATCGACAAGAACTGCTATGACGCTCTGAATATCCTGGTGGGCCGCAACTTTATGCGGGGCCGCAGCAACACCACCCTGAATCCCACCGATGGCATCACCGACACCGAGGCACGCATCATCATCGAATCCATTGACAGGCGCGTGGTCTGCCCCGTGTGGGCCATGCCGGTGAGCAACCGGAAGTTCGTCCGTGTCCGTCCCGAGTGGTTCACCTCCACCCAGGATGCCGTGGTCCATTGGCGCTGTAAGGTGGACAAGTACTCCCACCCCGAGCTGAACGGCCTGTTTGTCCAGGACCGCGGCGTGGGCGTGTACGTGGGCACCGGCTGGAGCGACTGGTATGACTATATCCCCGGCTACTCCACTGACCCCTGCTTTGGCCTGAACAACAACAAAGACCTGCCTTACGACGCGACTTGGCTTATCGTGGACGTGGAGTGCTATGCCACCAAGCCCGGCATGGAGGACAGCCCTGTCACCAAGTTCATGTGGCGGATCGAGCGTCCCGCGTGGCACGACTTTGCCTTTGACAAGCTGCATGACGCCGGGGAAAACTTCCCCGCGGTCTACCGCTACTTCGACAACTTCCAGGCAGCGGCCTACTATATCGAGGGCAGCAAGATGGGCATTCTGTATGACGGCCTGATGCCTACCAATACAAATATCTCACTGATCGACCGGGTGAAGGAAGTGGCGACCAAGCCCTTTGTCTTCGTGCTGGGCCACAACCACGGCGATCACTCCGGTGCCATGCCTTATGCTTATGAGCAGGGGATGGACATTTACATGTGTGACCGCGTCGGCCCTGCCGGCGGGGATTGGAGCATCCAGGAGTACAACAAGAAGTACACCAGCGCCAATGCGGTGGTCGATACAGAGAGGACCGGAAGCTACACCGGAGACAAGGTGCACCTGATTGATGAGGGCTATGTCTTCGATCTGGGCAACTGTAAGTTCGAGGTAGTTCATCTTCCCGGCCATGAGGACGCATCCATCCTGATCTATGACCGGGCCAACGGTCTGCTCTTCTCCTCCGACATCTACGCCGTCAACCGCTACTGGGTGGCAGACAATACCGGTGCTACCGGTGTGAAGCAGGATCTGCTCCTGTCACTGCACCAGCAGCTGATGGACATCTATACCAAGGACGGCGCTCAGGTCAAGGAGCTGTACACCGGCCACAACCGCATCGGAATGGGCGGCGACTACCTGACCATGTGGGAGCAGTGCCTCCAGAAGTTTGTGGACTTTGGCGGCGCAGCTTTGACTGATAACCGCCGCGGCGACGGCACTCTGATGGCTCAGGACGGCAACGAGTATGAGACGCTGAACTGGACTGGCCTGACTCAGAGCGGCAAGCACATCCATGCTCAGTATAAGGGCGTTTATGACGGTAAGACCTACTATCGTCTTGAGATCGATCGCACCGGTGAGAACGCACAGCCGGAAGATGGGCTGTATTTTGACTACAAGACTAACGCCCATCTCAGCAACATTTATTTCAAGGATGCCACCCTGGTGGGCCACGACTTCAAGTACAAGACCGGCTTCGACACTGTGGACGACAAGCTGGAGGACGGCCGTCTGAAGTACGCCATCCCCAACAAGTTCGTGCCCTATGAGTATGACTACGAGGTAAAGGTGGGGGCCCTTCAGAGCACCGTTACCTTTACGCCCGTGGCCATGTCCAACCGGATCAAGGACCTGAAGGTCAACGGGAAGTCGGTCTCCAGCCGCTGCCCGGTGAGCGTGCCCGCCTCCGGCAAGACCACCATCGAGGTCACCGGACCCGACGGGAGCACCAAGGCGACGTACACCCTGACCTTTGTTGTTGGCTGAACCAACAGAAAAAAGTGTGCATAAAAAGTCCCGGCCTGGCGCAAATGCGTCAGGCCGGGACTTTTTTAAAAAATTTTGTACTCCCCTGGACAAAGGGGGGCTCCCGAGGGTCTAATAGGCAGAAAGGGGGGAGCAGCGTGAACGACCAGGAGTACTGGCAGGGGGTGGAACAGTGCCGGGAACGGCTGTGGCGCATCGCGCGGATGTGGCTGTCCGATGACAGCGCGGCCATGGACGTGGTGGACGAGGCGGTGTTCCGGGGCTGGAGGGCCTGCGGGAGACTGCGCCACCCGGAATATTTCACCACCTGGCTCACCCGCATCCTGCTCAACGAGTGCAGCCGGGAGAAAAAACGGCAGGACCGGGAACAGGCGGTGGACCAGCTGCCGGAGCAGGCCTGGGAGGACCCGGACCACCTGCCTCTGAGGGCGGCGGTCCAGGCACTGCCGGAGCAGCTGAGAGCAGTGATCCTTCTGCGCTATTTCTTCGACTGTACTTTGCGGGAGACGGCAGAGCTGCTGCGGATGCCGAGGAGCACGGTCCACACACGGGAGAAAAAGGCGCTGAAGCTGTTGAAGCTGGAATTGAGTGAGGAGGTCTGAAGATGGAGCGCATGGAGGAATACCAGAGAATGCGGGAAGAGGAGGCCGGCCGGCCCGTCCCGGCGGAGCTGGCCTGCCTGGAGACCAGGGTCAGGGCCCGGGCGGCGGAGCGGCCGAGGAGGAGAAGAGGACCGGTCCTGGCGGCTGTATGCCTGTGTCTGGTCCTGGGGACCGGCATGGCCTGGGGCATGGGCGGTTTCGCCGCGCTGGACCGGCTGCTGGGGGAAAACGCGGGACAGTTGATCCCCTTCTATCAGGAGGTGGGAGAGACGGTCCGCCTGGAGGACGGGATGGTGGAGATCCAGGGCGTCACCTTTACCAGCCACAGCTGTACCGTGGTCTACCGGCTGACCGCCCCAAACGGAGAAGAGGCGGCGGAAACGCCTCCCTTCTACTGGAAGCTGATCCAGGGAGAGGCGGGCCCGAAGGAGTCCCCCTTCTCCTCCTTTGTGGAGCCCAGCCGGAATGGGCAGGATCTGGGAGGAAACCTCGGCTGGGAGGAAGTGCTGGAGGGAGAGAAGCGGGGGAGCACCTATCAGGTCTTTACCGTCAGCGTGGAGGAGGACATGAGTCAGGTGGAAGACCCCAAGCTCCTTCTCTACTTTTCCAGGGCGGTGGACGGGGTCCCCTCTGCCGATGACGTGCCCGGCGGCACTCTGCTGACTATCCCGGCGGAGGAGGTGCTGGAGGAGCGGGTGGTCCGGGTACCGGGGGACGGGGAGATCCGGCAGGTGAGAGTCAGCCCGGCGCTGATCTCCGCCCAGACGGCTGTGCCTGCCGAGGGAAATCCCGTCAACCTCGAAGTGCTCCGGGAGGCCCCGGAGATCCGGCTGCTCTACCGGGATGGGACGGCCTGGGAGCTGGAGCAGGAGCATGTCTTTCAGAAAGAAGGACGGCCCGACTACTGTGCCAACGCGGGAGAGGACGGTCTGCTGATCCTGAACTGGTTCCTGCGGGAAGCCCCCCCGGATCTGGAGGATCTGGAGGCGGTGGAGGTGAACGGGATCCGGTGTCCCGTCGAGTAGGCGCAGAAATGCCGCGCCGCGTACAGGAAAGCTGTACGCGGCGCGGTGTTTTATCGTTTCAGGGTGGACAGGCGCCCGGCTCACTTGCCAGGCTTGAAGCTGTCCTTCAGGGAGACCGCCCGGTTGAACACCAGAGCGCCGGGCTTGGAATCTTTGCTGTCCACGCAGAAGTAACCCAGCCGGAGGAACTGGTAGTGGGCGGGGGCCTGGGCATCGGCCAGAGAGGCCTCCAGTTTGCAGCCCTCCAGCACCTCCAGGGAGTTGGGGTTCAGGCAGTCCAGGAAGTTCTTATCCCCGGCGTCCGGGTCGGGGTCGGTGAACAGGTTGTCGTACAGGCGTACCTGGGCGTCCACGGCGGTGGCGGCGTCCACCCAGTGTAGGGTGGCCCCTTTCACCTTGCGGCCGTCGGCGGGGTCTCCGCCCCGGGAGAGTGGATCATACTCCGCCAGCACTTCCACCACGTTGCCCGCCTCGTCCTTGACGCAGCCGGTGCAGGTGATGAGGTAGGCCCCCTTCAGGCGGCACTCAGGCCCGCCGGGGAAGAGACGCTTGTACTTGGGGACCGGGGTCTCCAGAAAGTCATCGGACTCCAGATACAGGTGACGGGAGAAGGAGACTGTGCGGGTGCCGGCGCCGGGATCGTTGGGGTTGTTCTCCACCTCCAGGGTCTCGCTCTGACCCTCGGGGTAGTTTGTGATGGTCAGCTTGATGGGATGGAGCACCGCCATGGCCCGCTGGGCATGCTCGTTCAGATCCTCCCGCAGGCAGTGTTCCAAAAAGGCATACTCCACGGTGGAGGTGGCCTTCGCCACGCCGATGCGGTCGCAGAAATTGCGGATGGAGACGGGGGTATAGCCCCGTCGGCGCAGGCCGCACAGGGTGGGCATGCGGGGGTCGTCCCAACCGGAGACGTAGTCCTCCTCCACCAGCTTGCGCAGCTTCCGCTTGGACATGACTGTATAGTTGATGCCCAGGCGGGCAAACTCGATCTGCCGGGGCTTGCTGGGGACGTCGGTGTTTTGGATGACCCAGTCGTACAGGGGGCGGTGAGCCTCATACTCCAGGGAGCACAGGGAGTGGGTGATGCCCTCCAGGGCATCCTGGATGGGGTGGGCGAAGTCGTACATGGGGAAGATGCACCACTTGGTGCCCTGGCGGTGGTGCTCGATGTAGCGGATGCGGTAGAGCACCGGGTCCCGCATGTTGAAGTTGCCGCTCTCCAGGTCGATCTTGGCCCGCAGGGTGTACCTGCCCTCGGGGAACTCGCCGTTCTTCATCCGCTCAAACAGGTCCAGAGACTCCTCGATGGGGCGGTCACGCCAGGGGGAGCGGGCGGGGGTGGTCACATCGCCCCGGTACTCCCGGAACTGCTCGGGGGTGAGCTCACAAACATAGGCCAGGCCCTTCTTGATTAGGCCCACAGCCAGCTCGTAAGTCTTTTCAAAGTAATCGGAGCCATAGAAGAACCGGTCGCCCCAGTCGAAGCCCAGCCAGTGGATATCCTCCTGGATGGCGTCCACGTACTCGGTGTCCTCCTTGGCCGGGTTGGTGTCATCCATGCGCAGGTTGCAGATGCCGCCAAACTTCTCGGCAGAGCCGAAGTCGATGATAAGCGCCTTGCAGTGGCCGATGTGGAGATAGCCGTTGGGCTCGGGCGGGAAACGGGTGTGGACCTGCATCCCGGCAAAGCGGCCGCCGGGGGCGATGTCCTCCGCGATAAATTCATGGATGAAATTCTGGCTGGGGGCGGGGCCTTCCCTGCTCTGAGTGGAAATAATGGTTTCGTCGGACATATCGGGTCCTCCTCTTGCGTAAACTTAACTCTAATTTTATACCATATTTCAGAGGAATAATCAACCGATTCCCACGTAAATGGGAGAAAACCGGGGGAACATACAGAAAAGAGGGGAAGAGAGGAGACAGCTCCGTTCAGTTCGGAGAAAAGCGGGCGGGACCGGCCTGGCGCGCCGCGGAAAAGCGTTGCCTTTTTGACAAAAGGCAGGTATAATAAAACAAACCAGAACACAGGTCCGGGAGAGCACCCGGAGGCGGAGAGGAGGCGCGGCCTTGAACTACGATGTGCTGGTAGTGGGCAGCGGCCCGGCGGGCCTGGCGGCGGCTGTGGCCGCCCGGGGACGGGACAAGAGCGTCCTGGTGGTGGGCAATCCCTGGCAGGAGAGCCCCCTGGCCCGGGCGGAGCGGATCGACAACTATCTGGGGCTGCCCGGGGTCAACGGACGGGAACTGATGGAGCACTTCAGCGCCCATGCCCAGCGGGTGGGGGTGGAGTTCCACACCGGCCGGGTGGTGGCGGTGATGGCCTGGGAGGGGTTTGCCCTCACGGCGGGCAGCGAGGTGTTCCAGGGGCGCACTCTGGTGCTGGCGCCAGGGGTGGCCCGGCTGGCCAAGTACCCGGGGGAGGCGGAGCTGCTGGGCCGGGGGGTGAGCTATTGCGCCACCTGCGACGGGATGCTCTACCGGGGCCGGGCGGTCACAGTGGTGGGCCGGAGCAAGGACGCCCCCCAGGAGGCCAACTACCTGAAAAGCTTGGGCTGTCAGGTGGTCTATGTCTCCCCCCAGGAGCCCAAAGGGCTGGACCGGGAGATCCCATTCGTCCGGGCCGGAAAGCTGGAGGTGCGGGGGACCGACCGAGTGAGCGCCCTGGTGGCCGACGGCGCGGAGCTGCCCTGCGAGGGGGTGTTCATCCTTCGGGACGCCCTGGCCCCCACCGATCTGCTCCCTGATCTGGAGCTGAGGAACGGGGCCATTGCGGTGGACCGGGAGATGGCCACCAGCCTGCCCGGCGTGTTCGCTGCGGGGGACTGCACCGGCGGCCCTCTCCAGGTGGCCAAGGCGGTGGGCGAGGGCCACACCGCGGGCCTGAGCGCGGCGGAGTATGTGGACCGGAAACGCAATGAACACCAATGAGACAGAAGGGAAGGATCAAAAATGTCATTGAAGCATTTTACCAGAGAGACCTTTGAGAAGGAACTGAACGGCGGCGCGCTGATGCTGGTGGATTTCTGGGCGGAGTGGTGCGGCCCCTGCCGTATGCTGGGCCCAGTGATCGAGGGACTGGCCGACGAGTATGAGGGCCGGGCCGTCATTGGCAAGGTGAACGTGGACGAGGAGGGGGAGCTGGCCATGCGCTATGGCGTGATGAACATCCCCACCGTGATCCTCTTCAAGAACGGCAGGGAGATCGACCGCAAGGTGGGCGTGATGCCCGGCGCGGTGTTCACCCAGGCGCTGGACGAGAATCTGTAAAAGCCAAAGCGGGCCCCGCACCACCGGTGCGGGGCCCGCTTTTATTCATGCATCCGGGGAGGCGAGGAGCAGGTCCAGCTCCTCAAGGGTGTCGTTGGGCAGAAGGGCCAGGAGGCGGATCACCTGCCCGTCCTCACCGGCGAGGGCCAGGACATGGTAGGCGTTTTCGTGATACGGGATCAGAGAAAAGCGGAAGACCGCCCCGTCCCGGCCGGTCAGAGACAGGGCGCGGGCACGCTCCAGGTCGTACCACTGGTCCAGCGTTCCCTGGGACTGATAGGCCAGCCACTCTGACAGCCAGAGGGAGGAGTCCTGAAAGTCCCGCTGGAACAGGCGCTCCATCTCCCGGGCGAAGGCGGGGTCTGACCGCCGGACCTGGCCGCGGACCCACGCCTGGGGGGCCTGGATGGCGGCGCGGATCTGTTCGGCCTGGGCCTCTTCATAGTCCAGCTGCGCGCCCCGAAGGCCGTCCAGGGCCCGGACTTGGGCGGCGGGCAGCTGCCAGCAGGAGCGGGCGCCGTCCGCCCCCTGGAAGGAGACCGGGCGGACGTCCTCCTCCCCGGAGGGGGCGTGGATGGTGAAGGTGCCCAGCTGCTCCTCCCCCCGCCAGGCGGTGAGATAGGACGCCGGCGCGGGCAGCTCCTGGGGAGCGGGGGAGAGCGGGACCATAGAGCCCAGGATCTCCCGCACCTGTGTCAGGACCTCCGGGCTGTTCAGGCAGGGGGGCGGGGTGGAGGAGAGGGTAAGGTGCACAAAGAAGTCGGCCTCCTCCGCCGTCTGGGCGGGGGCGGCGGGGGCACTCCTGCCGCCGGACAGGCGGGGGAGGAGCAGGGGGAGCGCCAGGAGGCACAGCAGAGCGGCGGCCGGCCAGAGCCGGCGGCGGGGCGGAAATTTTTTCATGGGGCACCTCCCGGCAGGTATATTTGAGGGGCCTGGAACATAGACTTGGGATACCATTGTATCCCAGAACGGGGAAAAAGACAAGCTCAGGGAGGGCGGAGGCATGGGCCGGGGCAATTCTGTAACCAAATTTTCATCTTCTCGTAACGAATTCGATAGGATATCTCCGCCGGAAGATGCTATACTGAATACACAACAAGGAAGGGAGGTTCCCTCAATGAAGAAATGGATGATCGCGCTGATGATGGCCGCACTCCTGATCGTACCCATGGGCGGTATCGCCTATGCCGTCGGAGAGGGAGCGCCCGCCGCCCCGGCTGCCGGGGAATTCATACCCGGCGACGTGCCCGCCCAGAGCGGCACCATGGATGCCATGGTGGCCCCTGTCAACGCCCTGGTGATGTGCATGGTGGAACAGGGTCTGGCCTACAACGACCAGGATGACGTGTTCCTGTGGAACAGCCTGTACTATATGCTCAGCCTGTGCGGCCAGATGGACGAGCGGGCGGAGCTCACCGATGACATGCTGATCCTGCCCGCGGAGACGGTGGCCGACTACGCCGGCGCTCTGTTCTCCAACTTCGACGGACTGCCCGCCCTGCCCCGGGAGATGAACGGCCGGGTGAGCTATGACTGGCAGAACGACACCTTCCGTCTGGCCCGGGGCGACGCCGGACTGACCGAGACCCGCCTGGGTGAGATCACCGAGCTGGGCGGCGGCCGTGTCCAGGTGGCCGGAGCCCTGGTGAGCCTGGAGGATGAGTCGGTGCTGTGCAGCTTCACGGTGGACCTGGTCCGCAACAACAGCATGTTTGGCTATGCGATCTCCGGATTGGATATCCTCTGATATGCCCCTCAGCCCAGAAACGCGCCGCAGCTGCGGCGCGTTTCTGGCTGTCCGCCCCAGGCTTTTTCCCGGGACGGAGGTATGAAATGGGGAGGATCTGCCTATATTGGAAGAGATACCTTGCTATTTTGGGGAGCGCATATTATAATAGGCCCTGTTCGCGGCGGAGACGCCGCAGGATCTTGAAAAACTGGGGAGAGGTGCTTGAAACATGACCCTGGAGATACATGACTATATTCAGCCCGGGCGGACCGCCCATCTGGTGGGGATAGGAGGGGTGTCCATGTCCCCGCTGGCAGAGGTGCTCCACGGGGCGGGGGTGCGCATCACCGGCTCCGACGCCCACGAGAGCGGGGCGGTGGAGCACCTGCGGGCGCTGGGGGTCCCGGTGACCATCGGCCACCTGCCGGAGAGCGTGGAGGGGGCGGACTGCGTCATCCGCACCGCCGCCGTCCATGATGACAACCCGGAGATCGCCGCCGCCCGCCGGCTGGGCATCCCCGTCTTCGAGCGGGCCCAGGCGTGGGGAGCCATCATGCGGCACTACCACAACGCCCTGTGTGTGGCGGGGACCCACGGAAAGACCACCACCACCTCTATGTGCACCCACATCTTTCTGGCCGCAGGGCTGGACCCCACTGTGATGATCGGCGGCACCCTGCCCGCCATCGGCTCCGGCTACCGGGTGGGCAAGGGGGAGACCATCATCCTGGAGTCCTGTGAGTACTGCAACTCCTTCCTCTCCTTCTTCCCCACCGTGGCGGTGATCCTGAATGTGGATGCGGACCACCTGGATTTCTTCAAGGACCTGGAGGACGTGGAGCACTCCTTCCGCCGCTTCGCTGAGCTGGTGCCGGCAGACACCGGTGTAGTGGTGGCCGACCGGGACGACCAGAACACCATGGAGACCCTGGCCGGGCTGGAGCGTCCGCTGATCACCTTCGGCCTGGAGGAGGGGGACGTCCACGCCGCCGGGCTGGAGTGGGTGAACGGCTTCCCCAGCTTTGACATCGTCTTCCGGGGGGAGAAGGTGACCCGGGTGGAGCTCCAGGTGCCGGGGGAGCACAACGTGCGCAACGCCCTGGCCGCCGCCGCCGCCGCGCTGGCCCTGCGGGTGCCGGTGCGGGGCATCCGGGAGGGGCTGGGCGCCTTCCGGGGAGCGGGCCGCCGCTTTGAGCACAAGGGGACATACCGGGGGGCGCAGGTCTATGACGACTACGCCCACCACCCTGAGGAGCTGCGGGCCCTGCTGACCATGGCCCAGAGCCTGGGATATGGGCGGGTGATCTGCGCTTTTCAGCCCCATACCTATTCCAGGACCCACGAGCTGTTTTCCGATTTTGTGGAGGTGCTGAAGCTGCCGGACCAGGTGCTCCTGGCGGAGATCTTCGCGGCGCGGGAGCAGAACGAGCTGGGCATCTCCTCCCGGGACCTGGCAGAACAGATCCCCGGCGCGGAGTTCTGCCCCGGTGTGGAGCAGGTGGCGGAACGGCTGGCCCAGCTGGCCCAGCCGGGGGACCTGATTTTGACCGTGGGAGCGGGAGATATCTTCCGAGCCGGAGAGCTGCTGCTGGCCGGACAAGAGAAGGGCCCGGCCGGAAACTGAAAAAGAAGTTTGCAGGGGCGCACCATGTGCGCCCCTGCTGCTGTGATGCGGCCCGGCGGAAAGCCGCCCCCACATCCGTCGCGGCATGCGCCGTATCACCTTCCCCGGGAGAAGGCTTTTGGGAGCGATCTCTGCTGGAAGAGGCGGAGGATAGAATGATCCCCACAGGAGCGGCGGGGCCCCTGTGGGGATCGCTGTCTATTTCAAACTGCGCGGTTCAGGGGGTCTCTTCCTGTATCGGCGTTGGGATGGAAGCGGGGCAGCGGCCGTTCCGGACAATCTGGACGGTGTAGGCGATAAGCATTTCGTAGATCTGGAGCGCCAGGGGGGATAGCTTGGAGACGGGGGTGAATTCTTTGGCATAAGCCAGGTCAAAGGTCAGATCCTTCTCAAGAGAGAGCTTCGAAAGCGACTTTCTGACCATCCTGGACAGCTGAAGAGGGGTGTGAGAGCCGCCGAGGTGGATGGAGGCCCGCAGCATAGCTGAAAAGAGGAACTCGTCCATCCGGTTCAGATCGATCGGCTCGATGGCGGGATCAGTCAAGGTAAAGTTGGTTTGACTATCTGACATTAAAATCACCTCGTCACCATTATAATCTGTTTTTCCGATAATAACAACGGGAATTCTCCATATAATCTGTTTACCAGATAAAAATGGAGGTATCCCCCGTGAGAGTCAGGAGGGACTATGGAGATAAGAATTGTATTGGAAGAAATGTGGTTTCGCTTCGCAAGGAAAAGAACATAAAACAGAAAATACTGTTGGCGCAGCTCCAACTGAAGGGGATCGACATCGGGCAGTCCAGCCTCTCCGCCCTGGAGGGTCAGCGCCGGGAGGCCAGTGACCGGGAGGTGCTGGCTCTCTCCCAAATCTTTCAGGTGCCCATGGAGCGGCTGTTCCAGCCGCATGAGGAGTGAGTCCCATTTCAGAGGGGGCGGCATCCCACCGGATGCCGCCCCTTCGGCCCAGGGAAGGCCGGGTTTTCGGTTGACCTGCCCCACGGATTACGGTACAATAGGAGTTAACTGTGAAACTGAAGAACCGAGGACAGAGAGATATGCTGGATCAAGAACAGGAACTGAGATTTTCCAAGGCCCGCCGGGGGGCCATCGCCCGGGAGTTCGCCCATCTGAACCCGGAGCAGCAGAGGGCGGTGCTGGCCACCGAGGGGCCGCTGCTGCTGCTGGCCGGGGCTGGCAGTGGAAAGACCACCGTGCTCATCCACCGCATCGCCAACCTGATGAAATACGGCCGGGGCTCCGACAGCCCGGAGGTGCCGGAGCGGGTGACGGAGGATGACCTGCGCTTCCTGGAGGAGTATGCTGCCTCCGGCGCGGGAGACAGGGCACGGCAGGAGGCACTGTGCCGCCTGGAGCCCGCCGCCCCCTGGACCATCCTGGCCATCACCTTCACCAACAAGGCTGCCGGTGAGCTGAAGGAGCGGCTGGAGCGGATGCTGGGCCCAGCCGCCAATGACATCTGGGCCTCCACCTTCCACTCCGCCTGTGTGCGCATCCTGCGCCGGGACATCGAGAAGCTGGGCTTCTCCTCCTCCTTTACCATCTATGACACCGACGACTCCCTGCGGGTGGTGAAGGACTGCCTGAAGGACCTGAATATCGACGAAAAGCAGTTCCCGCCCCGGTCCGTGCTGGGCTACATCTCCCGGGCCAAAGACGCTATGAAGCTGGCGGAGGAGTATCTGGCCGACTGCGAGCGGGCGGGGGATTTCCGCCTGACCAAGATCGCCAAGGTGTACGTGGAGTACCAGCGCCGGCTGTGGGAGGCCAGCGCCCTGGACTTTGACGACATCATCCTCCACACGGTCCGCCTGCTCCAGCAGCACGAGGACGTGCGGGCCTTCTATCAGCGGAAATTCCGCTATGTGCTCATCGACGAGTATCAGGACACCAACAATCTCCAGTATCTGCTGGCCTCCACTCTGGCGGGGGGATATGAGAACTTCTGCGTGGTAGGGGACGATGACCAGTCCATCTACCGCTTCCGGGGAGCCACCATCGAGAACATCCTCTCCTTTGAGGAGCAGTACAAGGGCTGCCGGGTCATCCGGCTGGAGGAGAACTACCGCTCCACCCGCCACATCCTGGAGGCATCCAACGCCGTCATCCGCAACAACCAGGGCCGCAAGGGCAAGGAACTGTGGACCCGGGCGGGGGAGGGGGAGAAGCTCCAGCTCTACACCGCCATGAACGAAAATGACGAGGCCCAGTATGTGGCCGCCCGTATCCTGGAGGATTACAGCCAGGGCCGGCACTGGAAGGACCACGCCGTCCTCTACCGGATGAACGCCCAGTCCAACCAGGTGGAGCAGGCGTTCAAGCGCAACGGCATCCCCTACCGCATCATCGGGGGCACCCGCTTCTTCGACCGGGCGGAGGTCAAGGACATGATCGCCTATCTGGCGGTGCTGAACAACCCGGAGGACGACCTGCGCCTCACTAGGATCATCAACAACCCTCCCCGTGGCATCGGGGCCAAGACGGTGGAGACCGCCCAGGAGATCGCCCGGCGGGAGGGGGTGTCCCTCTTTGCCGTCATCGACAACGCGCGGATGTACCCCGAACTGGACCGGGCGGCGGCTAAGCTGGCCCAGTTCTCCGGAATGATGGGGGAGCTGGCCCAGCAGGCCCAGACCATGCCCCTGCCCGACTTCTATGAGGAGCTCATCGCCCGCACCGGTTACGCCGTGATGCTGGAGAGCAAGAACACCGTGGAGGACCGGACCCGTCTGGAAAACGTGCGGGAGCTGCTCACCTCCATCAACGGCTATCTGGAGAATGCGGGGGAGGAGCCCTCCCTGGCGGGCTTCCTGGATGAGATCGCCCTGTACACCGACCTGGACAGCCACGACCCAGATCAGGACTGCGTGGTGATGATGACCATGCACTCGGCCAAGGGGCTGGAGTTCCCGGTGGTCTTTGTGGTGGGGGCCGAGGAGGGCATCTTCCCCGGTATCCGGGCCATCGGAGAGACGGAGGAGATGGAGGAGGAGCGCCGCCTGTGCTACGTGGCCATGACCCGTGCCAAGGAGAAGCTGTACCTCACCTGCGCCAATCAGCGCATGCTGTTCGGCCGCACCAGCTCCAACCGTCCCAGCCGCTTTGTGGACGAGATCCCCACGGAGCATCTGGAGCGCTCCGGCCGCACCTTCCTGGACCCGGGCGTGGGGGACTGGGGGGGCATCCCCAGCCGCACCTCCGGGTACGGGGGATACCAGCGGGGGGAGCAGAGCTACGGCGGCTACGCGGCCCGGGGGAGCGAGGCGCCCCAGCGGCCCGCTCCGCCTTCCTACGGCGGTTTCACCCGGGCCATGGGGGGGCGCACCGGCGGCGTCTATCCCGCCGCGCCCGCGGCCGGCCGTCCCCAGCGCCCCCTGGGCTGCCGCCCGGCTGCCGCCGCAGTACCAGCGGCGCTGCCCACCTTCCAGAAGGGGGACATGGTGCGCCACAAGGCATTCGGACAGGGGATGATCCTGTCCGTGCAGAAGATGGGGGGCGATGCCCTGGTGGAGATCGCCTTTGACAACGTGGGCACCAAGCGGCTGATGCTCAAATCCGCTGCCGCCCACATGGAGAAGATATGAGGAGGAGCGGCTGTGGACCGAAATAAAAGGACGGCCAGGACGCTGACGGCGGCGCTCTGCCTGGCCCTTCTGGCTGGATGCGGCGCGGAAACGGCCGGGGAGAGCCTGGATGCCGATGAGATGCACCCGGGATGGAGCACCGTGACCACCGATCCCTCCGCCTACGGCATCACCTATCAGGAGCTGGAGGATCTGAGCGGCATGCCCCTGGACCAGCTGACGGCCTACTGCCTGGGGGCGGACGGGGTCTACGGGGAGAACGGCTTTGACCAGCTGTACCACCGGTTCCTGGAGGCCCCGGATACCGTGCTGTCCTACCTAGCTTTGATCGACAGCCGGGAGGAGCGGGAGCTGTTGTGCACACACTTGGCTTCCGCTGATGTGTCCTGGTACGGCGGGACCGAGGCGTTTGGAGCGATTTTGGACCGCCTGGCCGGAGAGAGCGGGACCAGTGGGGAGCTGGCGGAGCTGATCCAGACAGAGTGGAAATCTTTGCAATAAACAGAAATAGCTGCGCGCCCTCCCGAAAGGAGGGCGCGCAGCCGTTTTTTGGATAAGGGCCCGTGGGCATCCATGTCACACAGACAGAGAGACGGAGGGGACGGCCTGCTGGGGCGCGGCGGCGGGGATGGGCTTCGTCCCGGCGTGAGCGGTGTGCAGCAGCAGCACCCCGGCGCCGGCCAGCAGGATCTGGGTCAGGGGGACGGACAGCCAGACCCCGGACAGCCCCAGCCCAGTGCGGGGCAGGATCAGGGAGAGGGCCACCAGCACAACGGGCTGGCCGTAGATCAGCAGGTCGGCCCGGGTGATCTGCTCGGTGGCGCAGAAGTAGGAGGTCAGGATGCGCACTACCGACATGAACGGGAGATAGAGCAGGAACAGGGGCAGGATCACCTGGAACAGCCGGGTAGCGGCATTGGATGCCCCAAACAGGTGGGGGATGGCGGACCGCCCCAGAAAGAGGGCGATGCCGCAGAGCAGGGCGGCGGCGGGGGCGGAACGGAAGGTCAGTGTACGGACCTGAGCCAGCGCCTCCTGTTCTCCGGCGCCGTAATACCGGCTGAGAAGGGGCTGCGCCCCGTCCCCGATGCCCTGGATGATGAAGTGGACCATGCAGATGGCGTAGCTCATGACCGCATAGCAGGCCACCGCCAGGGAGCCGCCGTAGGCCAGCGCTCCCCGGTTGATGACCACCAGCGTGACCGTGTTCAGCATGGTCAGGCCGAAGGGGGACAGGGAGGTGGCAAGCAGGCGGAGAACGGTCCTCCGGTTCAGACGGAAGCTCACCCCCCGGAACACCCGCTTCACCCGGAACAGATAGACCAGCCCCAGGGCGGCGGACACCCCCTGGGCGATGACGGTGGCAGCGGCGGCCCCGGCGGTGCCCCAGCGGAAGACGGAGATGAACAGAGCATCCAGCACCACATTGGTGAGGAAGCCGGCGGTCATGGAGCACATGGCGGCGTCCGCCCCATCATAGGTGCGCAGCAGGGGGACCAGCCCGGTGCCCAGCACCTGGAAGAGCGAGCCCAGCACGATGACCCGGGTGTAGCTGTCAGCATAGGCCAGGACGGAGCCCTCCGCGCCCAGCAGAGGGAGCAGGGGGCGGTAGAGCAGGGCGAGCAGGGCGGTAGACAGCACGCCGGCCAGCAGGAGCAGCACGGCAGTGGAGCCCAGGGCGCGGTGCTCCTCCGCGGCGTCCCGGCGGCCGATGCACACGGACAGCACCACGGCGGCGGCCATGCCCAGCCCGGTGCCTAGGGCCTGGACCAGGGCGGTGACCGGCCAGGCCACATTGATGGCGGCCAGCCCGGCATCGCCCACGCCCTGGCCCACGAACATCCCGTCCACGATGGAGTAGACGCCGGAGAAGGCAAAGGCGATGACGGAGGGGAGCACATTGCGCCAGAAATTTCTTTGGATCATGAGAGGGGCCTCCTCAGGCTCCGAAAGACCGGAGCAGATGTGATCAGAAAGAGGGAGCGGCCTCGGGCATTTTCACAAAAATAAGGGTCTTTCTTTGTCTAAAACAGAAAGTGCCCGATTCCGAACTATATATATAGTGCGGAATCGGGCAAAAGTCAAGAAACATCTTAACAAAACATTAACACATTTTCAGGGGCAGGAAAGAGCAAAATTATGGAATCTGCCAGAGGGTGGGAGAGGCATCCGCAAATCGCTCCAGGCGATGGTGGCACAGGGCCTCCATCTCCCCCCAGCGGGGGGCAAAAAGGGGGTCAAAGACCCCTACCACAGTGAAGCCAGCCTGTCTGGCCGCAGCACAGTAGCTGGGAGAATCTTCGAAGAGGAGGCAGGACTGGGGAGGGACGCCCGACCGTTCCGCCGCCAGACAGTAGAGAGCCGGGTCCCGCTTTTCTATTCCCAGCTCAGCGGTGGTGTAGACGGCCTCAAAGCAGTCCAGAAGGCGGTGGTGCTCCAGGGCGGCGCGGCACAGGGGAGGCATGCAGGAGGTGAGCACCGCCATCCGTGTCCCCCGGCGGCGGCAGGCGTCCAGAAAGGCGGGCACGCCGGGCTTCAGGGGCAGAGTGTGAGCATAGGCGGAGCGGGCCATGGACATCCAGCCCTCCATGATCTCCTCCGGCGTCTCCGGGAGGGAGAAGCGCTCCCTGGTGTACCGGGCCGCGTCGGGAGCGCTGTGGTGGGTGACGTAGTCGGTGTAGTCCTCAGGCACCGGCGAGATGCCCCGCCGGCCCAGAAATTCAATGTCGATGTCCAGCCAGATCCCGTTGGAGTCCAGCAGGGTGCCGTCCAGATCAAAAAAGTACATGGCGGGACCTCCGTGCAGGATGGGGGCCTCCTGCCTGGGGCGGGGCCAGCCCCCGGGTTGCGGCCGGGACGGTTTTCTGGTATAATAGCTCCGTTTTTGACAGACCGGCCCGGCATGCTTCTTTCCTATCATACCACGCCGGGGGAGACTAGTTCAAGATGGGAAGTGAAGCCATGTCTCCGCATGTGATGAAAAAACTGGCCAAGCCCATGCTGTTCGCGGCAGCCATTATCTGGGGAACCTCCTTCTTTGTAATGAAGAACGCCCTGGACGTGATCCCGGTGTTCTACCTGCTGGCAATCCGCTTTACTGCGGGCGCGGTCCTGCTGGCGGCGGTCTGCTGGAAGAAGTGGGCGGGCTTTACCTGGGACTATCTGTGGCGTGGGGCGGTGATAGGGGCTTTCCTGTTCCTGGCCTATTCGGTCCAGACTTTTGGACTGGACCGGACCACACCCTCCAAAAATGCATTTTTGACGGCGGTGTACTGCGTGATCGTCCCCTTTCTCTACTGGGCAGCCGCCCGGCGGCGCCCGGACCGGTACAACATCCTGGCCGCCCTGCTCTGTGTCACCGGAGTGGGACTGGTCTCTCTGGACGGGGACCTGTCTGTCAACGCAGGGGACGTGCTCACCCTGATCTGCGCTTTCTTTTACGCTGCCCACATCGTGGCGGTGGCCAAAGTGTCCCCGGAGAAGGACATCTACCTGCTCACCGTATTCCAGTTTGCCTTTGCGGCGCTGTATGCCTGGGCAGGGGGAGCGCTGTTCGAGAACTTCCCCGCTCAGGCGTTCCTGGCCCCGGCGGTCTGCCTGCCTATGGCCTACCTGTGCGTTATGGCCACCACTGTGGCCCTGCTCTTCCAAAACGTGGGGCAGGTGTGGTCGGACCCGGCCTCCGCGTCGGTGATCCTCTCCCTGGAATCGGTGTTCGGCGTCATCAGCTCGGTCCTCTTCTACGGGGATCTGGTCACTCTCCCCATGGCGGTGGGCTTTGCCTGCATCTTTGTGGCGGTGGTGTGCTCTGAGACGAAGTTCTCTTTCCTGACCGCCGGGAGGCAGAAAGAACGCCGCTGACGGGCGGAAAGGGCTTCCAACATTTTCAGACGAGAAAAGAGGATTGCGCTTTTGAAAAAAAGCGTGTAGAATCAAATCGAGGACAAGAGGGAGAAGGGAACGGGCCGCCCCGGCGGGGCGCGCGACAAGAAGAAGGAAGTGGACCTGATGAAAAGAAAATGGTTGTCCGCACTGCTGAGCGGGGCCCTGGCGGCCGCTTTGACGGCCGCGCCAGTCTCCGCGGCGTCGGTATTTACAGGCGAGACCGTGGATGAGTGGGCGGTGGAGCGGGTGGAGTCCGCCATCCGGCTGGAGCTGATGCCGGAGTGCCTGGAGGGACAGGACCTGAGGGCGGAGATGACACGGGCGGAATTTGCTGCCCTGACCGTGAAGCTGTATGAGGCTATGAGCGGGAAGCTGGCGGAGGTGCCGAAGCAGAATCCCTTCCGGGACACCCAGGACCCGGAGGTGCTGAAGGCCTATGGGCTGGGGTTCGTGACGGGGCTGACGGAGGACACTTTCGGCGGCGAGGAGCCGGTGACCCGAGAACAGGCGGCGGTGATGCTGACTGTGGTGTACCAGTATCGGAACGAGGACAACAGAAAGGCATTCCTGCTGTGGGTGGCGCTGTACGGCAGGGACAACGACCTGAACGATGACTCCAACCTCACGGAGCAGCAGGCGTCGAATATGCTGGCCGGTATCTACCATAAGCTGGATACTGTCATCAGCTCGGTGGGGGCCAAGGAGTTCGCGGACGACGGCGAGATCTCTGACTGGGCGAAGAACAGCGTCTATTTTATGGAGAAGAACGGGATCATCACCGGCGTAGGCGGGGACCGGTTCGATCCCCAGGCGGATATCCAGGCCCAGGCCGCCCTGGTCATGTCGGTCCAGATGCTCCAAAAGCTGGGGTGAGTGGGACCCCCAGAAAAAAGGCAGCAAAAAGAGAGGCGCTCAGCGCCTCTCTTTTTGCTGCCTGCCGGGCAATGGTCAGGAGGACCGGCGAAGCGATTTACTGGACCTGGTACTGGATCACATGCCAGTAGGAGGCGTATTCCCCCTGGCCCAGATCGCGGACAAACCGCAGCGCCACCTTCAGGGAATCGCCCTGAAAGTCCTGGGCAGTATCGATCTTGATGTAGACCTGGTTTCCGTCCAGGGTATTTTCATTATAAAGGGAGTTGTTTACATTGGGGCCGCCGCCATTGGCCAGGGAGACGGTGGCGGGGCGGAGGAGAGGTGTCTCGCTGGCTTCGTGTGTCAGCTGGATGTCAGTGACGCTTCCCTCCAAAACAGCCCACTCTACATCCCACTCCTGATCAAAGGCGTCCCAGTCATCGCCGTAGCCGCCGGTGTAGCCTTGGACAGTGACAGCGACGGAGTCACCCGCCTGAATGGTGACAACAGGGGTGTCCTGTGTGGCATCATCATAGGAGGTGGCAGTCTCGTCCCCGATACGGACCTTGCTCAGCCAGGTCTTTCCAGTGCCGCCCTCTCCCTGGACCAGAGCGTTGGCACCGGCCATCACCTGGTCCCAGGTGGCGTTGTCGGCGGGCTCGGTCCAGGAGGAATAGGGATTGGCCTCAGCCCAGCCCTCCACAGAGGAAAGGACCTGAACGCCGGCCCAGTCATAGTCCGCAGGAGTCCCCTCTGTGGTGACAGTGGGGGAGGCGGTGCAGGGGACGCCTTTGACCTGATCGAAGAGCCACTCCATGTAGGAGGTAGGGACCGAATCAGAGAACATGTCCGATTTGCAGTGGCCTCCCTGCTGGATCTCCAGGACAAGATTGGTCATGCCCAGGCTGGTCAGGGTATTGAAGGCGCGGTAGGCCTCGTTCACCGGGATGTAGGGGTCCTCATAGCCGTGCCAGATGTAGACATTGACGCCAGAATCCGCAATGGCCTGCATGTCGCACTGATTTCCCCAGGTGGTGTGGACGGTAGTGCCGGCGTTGATGAGAATGGCAGCCAGCAGCTCGGGCTGGACGGAGGTCAGCTCATAGCTCCAGCCTGCGCCCTGAGACATACCCGTGGCGTAGATACGATCCATGTCGACGTTGCCGTAGCTTTCCGCAATGGCCCGGATGATCTCACCGAACTGATAGATATAGGCCAGCTCCGCCTCATAGTTGACGCAGGCCTCATAGGGGACGGTGATATTCAGGACATAACAGGGGTGCTCTGCCTGAAATGCGTCGGAGGCAAAGGCGGAGCCGTTGGAGGCGTAGCCATTGTTGGCGAAGGAATTGGTGCTGCCCAGCCCGCCCAGGGTAGCCACGAGAGGGTAGTCCTCTCCCTCCTGAATATGTTCCGGGACGTACAGGCGGAAACGGAGCAGGCCCAGGCCATCGCCGGCGGTGCCCACGGTGTCCATGGCGGGGTCGATCTGGAATGTCCAAGTGTACCAGTCAAAACCGGACTGGAGAGCGGTCTCACCAGCAGCAAAGGAGGCGCGGTTTTCTGTGTCTACCGAGAGGGCAGGATAAGCTTGGCGGTCCAGCGATGCGGTGCGGGCGGCCCCGTCCCAGCTCACTTGGTACCCGAAAGTCTCAGCCAGATGGTAGAGGGGGATATAGAGCTGGCCGTTCTGAAGGGCAGCTGTGGTATCCCCTGCCGCAGTACCGGCGCTATAGGTCTGAGAACGGCCGCACAGCGAGAAGGCAGCGCTGTCGCCGTCAGCTGTACAGTCTAGGCCCAGCGCCTCTGCGATGGTGACAGGGACCATGGTGCGGGAGTCTGCGTTGATGTAGGCGGAGGTGTCCACTGTGCCTCCATCTACCTGCACAGCGGGAGCTGAGACGGCGCTGGCGGGGGGCACCATGCCGGCGGAGAGCGCGGCGGTCAGAGACAGTGCGGCAAGCTTGCGGAAGAGTTTCATGTTCTTTCTCCTTCCTTTCCTGATTTGAGATGCTGATCCCCTATGGAAGGCCGTGGTCCAGCCAAAGAGATGCATGCATCTGGTGCTTTGATCCTATCACGAAAGAAAAACGAGGTCAAGGACAGGATGTTGCATTTTGGTGTGTTATTTTATGAGAAAGGGTACGGCATAAAAAATTCCGTCCGCGTTTGCCGCGGACGGAAAGCGAAGAGGGGACGGTCAGCCGCCCAGATAGGCTTTTTTCACTGCCTCGTCCTCCAGCAGCTCCTCGCCGGAGCCGGTGGTGACGATCTTGCCTGTCTCCAGCACATAGCCCCGGTGGGCCACAGACAGGGCCATCTGGGCATTCTGCTCCACCAGGAGGATAGTGGTGCCGTGCTGGTTCAGCTCCTGGATGATGTCGAAGATCTGCTCCACCAGGATTGGGGCCAGACCCATGGAGGGCTCGTCCAGCATCAGCAGGCGGGGCTTGGACATCAGGGCGCGGCCCATGGCCAGCATCTGCTGTTCGCCGCCGGACAGGGTGCCCGCCACCTGTCGGCGGCGCTCCTTCAGCCGGGGGAAGCGCTGGTACACATCCGCGATGCCGTCATCAAACTCAGAAGAGGGGCGGGTGAAGGCTCCCATCTCCAGGTTTTCCTCCACAGACATCTGGAGGAAGATCTGCCGGCCCTCCGGCACCAGAGCCAGGCCCTTGGTGATGATCTTATGGGCCGGGGTGCCCCCCAGGCGCTGGCCCAGGAACTCGATGGAGCCGGTATGGGAGGTGAGCAGACCTGCGATGGTCTTCAGGATGGTGGACTTTCCGGCACCGTTGGCGCCGATGAGGGTGACTACCTCCCCCTCATTTACCTGAAAGGAGACGTCTTTGATGGCATGGATGGCGCCGTAATAGACGTTGATGCCCTCTACCTTCAGCATGGCGTCCATATCAGGCCCCTCCTTTCTTTTTCTGACTGCCCAGATAGGCCTCGATGACCTTTGGATTGGCCTGGATGTCCTCCGCGGTGCCCTTGGCGATGATCTGTCCGAAGTTGAGGACACAGATGCCCTCGCAGATGCCCATGACCAGGTTCATGTCGTGCTCGATGAGCATAACGGCGATCTGGAAGGTGTCCCGGATCTTGACGATGTTCTCCATCAGCTCGGCGGTCTCGGAGGGGTTCATGCCGGCGGCGGGCTCGTCCAGCAGAAGCAGGGAGGGGTTGGTGGCCAGGGCCCGGACGATCTCCAGGCGGCGCTGTGCGCCGTAAGGCAGGGAGCCGGCCTGGTGGTGGGCCAGGTCCTGCATGTCGAAGATGGAGAGCAGCTCCATGGCGCTCTCTCGGGCCAGCTTCTCCTGCTTCCAGAACTTGGGGAGGCGGAGCACGCCGTCCCACATGGGGTAGCGGATCTGGTTGTGCAGGCCGATCTTCACGTTGTCCTCCACACTCAGGTTGGAAAACAGGCGGATGTTCTGGAAGGTGCGGGCGATGCCGGCCCGGTTGACTTGGGCAGTGCTCATGCCGTGGGTGTCCTTGCCATTGAGCAGGATGGTGCCCCGGGTGGGCTGATACACCTTGGTGAGCAGGTTGAACACCGTGGTCTTGCCCGCGCCGTTGGGGCCGATAAGGCCGGCAATCTCTGTGCGGCCGATGGTGAGGTTGAACTCATTGACAGCGGTCAGGCCGCCGAAGTCGATGCCCAGGTGCTGGCACTCCAGAACGGGGAGCTTGTTCACATCCCGCTCAGGAACGATGGAGTGGCTGGGGACGGGGACCATCTTGCCTTTCTTAAATTCCTTAGCCATTCTGAGCGCCTCCTTTCTCGGTGCCGCGGCCCAATATCTTCCGGCGCAGGGAGGAGAAAAACTCCTTGGAGTGCTCGTTGTTGGTGGCCAGCATGACCAGGATGAGCACGATGGCGTAGATCAGCATCCGGTAGTCATAGAAATCACGCAGCAGCTCGGGCAGGACATAGAGCAGGGCGGCAGCAATGACCGAGCCCCGGATGTTGCCCAGTCCACCCAGCACTACGTAGACCAGGATCAGGATAGAGGTATTGAAGTCAAACTTCTTGGCGGCGATGGAGGAGTAGTTCATGGCATAGAGGGCGCCGGCGGCTCCAGCCAGCACGGCGGAGGTGACAAAGGCCATCAGCTTGTATTTGGTGGCGCTGATGCCCACGCTCTCGGCGGCGATGCGGTTGTCCCGCAGGGCCATGATGGCCCGGCCGGAACGGCTGTTCACCAGGTTGAGGACCACGATGAGGGCTACCATCACCAGCAGAAAGCCTGCGGTGAAGGAGGAGAGCTTCACGTTGGCCGTGACTCCCATGGGTCCCTTCAGGATGGCCTTGCCGGTCTCAGACAGGTTGAGGGCCGCCTCACTGGAGGTGGAGAAGTGGAGGCCGTTCTCGTCTACGCCCACATAGAGGATGTTGATAATGTTTTTGATGATCTCGCCGAAAGCCAGGGTGACGATGGCCAGATAGTCGCCCCGCAGGCGCAGGACGGGGACGCCCACGATGACGCCGGCGATGCCGGCAAAGAAGGCGCCGATGAGCATGGAGACCAGCAGGCGCAGGGGGCCCATGGGGATCAGCTCCTGGAGGGAGATGGAGGCCACCACGCCGGAGAAAGCACCCACGCTCATAAAGCCGGCGTGGCCCAGGCTCAGCTCGCCGGAGATGCCCACCACCAGGTTCAGTGCCACAGCCATGGTGACATAGGCACAGATGGGGACCAACTGCCCCTGAAGGGAGGGGGAGAGCATCCCGCCGGCATTGAGAAGCTGAAGGATCACAAAGGCGGCAGCAACGATACAGTAGGTGAGGAGATTGCCGAAAAGGCGCTTGCGGCGGAGGGAACGTGTTTTCATATCGGTCACCTCACACTTTCTCGGGCACATACTTGCCCAGCAGTCCGGAGGGCTTGACCAGCAGCACCACGATCAGGACGGCAAAGACCACCGCGTCGGAGATGTTGGTGTTGAAGGCCTTGGCAAAGATCTCGATGATGCCCAGCAGGATGCCGCCCAGCATGGCCCCAGGGATGGAGCCGATGCCGCCGAAGACGGCGGCGGTAAAGGCCTTGATGCCGGGCAGGGCGCCGGTGGTGGGCATGAGGGAGGGGTAGGTGGAGCAGAGCAGCACACCGGCGATGGCTGCCAGGGCGGAGCCGATGGCAAAGGTCATGGAGATGGTGCTGTTCACGTTGATACCCATGAGCTGGGCAGCCGCCTTGTCTTCCGAACAGGCCCGCATGGCCTTGCCCATGCGGGTATGTCCGGTGAACCAGGTGAGCCCCAGCATAATGACGATGCAGGCGGCCACCGTCACCAGGGCCACGTGGGTGATGGTGAGCTGGCCGTCCAGCAGTTTGATAGAGCCGGTGCCCACTACGGAGGAGAAGGACTTGGGATTGGAGGTCCAGAGCAGCAGAGCGCTGTTCTGGAGGAAATAGCTCACGCCGATAGCGGTGATGAGCACGGCCAGGGAGGGCGCCTGGCGCAGCGGCTTATAGGCCAGCCGTTCGATGACCATGCCCAGGACGGTGCACACTACCATGGCCAGCAGCACGCCGGCCAGAGCAGGGACCACGGCGCCGGCCAGAGAGCCCTCCTCAAAGCTGCCGGACAGGCCGCTCATGGTGAAAAAACAGATATATGCCCCCACCATAATGACGTCTCCGTGGGCAAAGTTCAACATTTTGGCAATACCGTAGACCATCGTATAGCCCAGGGCAATGATGGCGTACACGCTGCCCAGACTGATGCCGTTGATGAGATTGTTGAGAATACTCAAGACCAGTCACCTCTTTTTCTTTTGCTGCGCAGATGCGCGCGAAAAACTGGACAGCATGGCGAAAACCTCTGCGGCAACGTCTGCCGCAGACGTTTTCGCCATGCGTGCAAGAATAAGGGACACGGGCTGCCGAGGGGACCCCGGCAGCCCGTTCCATGGATTTCCCGGGAAAAAGGGGAGTTCGGAAAATCAGCGGGCGACGTAGACGCCGTCCTGCACCTCGAAGACCAGGGGAGCCTTGGAGATCTCACCGGTGGCGGCCCAGGTCATACCGGAGCCAGTGAGTCCGTCTACGCTGAAGTCGGAGGAGGTGAAGGTGGAGATCAGGGCGGCGCAGATATCCTCGTGGCTCATGTCGGCGGTGACGCCGGCCTTCTGGCAGGCCTCGTAGATGGCGTAGATGCAGTCATAGCCGTCAGCGGCGAACTGGTTGGGGATCTCATTGTAGCGCGTCTGGTACTCGGAGACGAAGCTGGCAGTGCGCTCGTCAGTGGCGGAGGCGTTGAAGGGGGTCATCAGCAGCAGGCCCTCCGCCAGGGAGGTGTCGAAGCCCTCGATGGCCAGGATGCCGTCCATGCCGTCGCCGCCCATGAAGGTGGGCTCATAACCCATGCTCTTGGCCTGATTCAGAATCAGGGAAGCGGGGGTGTAGTAAATGGGCATGAACACCAGCTCAGCGCCCCCGTCCTTGGCGGCGTTCAGCTGCACGGTGAAGTCGGTGTTGGTGTCATCGGGGAAGGTCTGCTCAGCCACGACCTCCAGGCCCACCTCGGCGGCCTGGGAGATGAAGCCCTGGGCGATGCCGGTGGAGTAGGCGTCGCCGTTGTTGTAGATCACAGCCACCTTGGTAGCCAGGCCATTTTCCGCCACATAGTCGGCAGCGGTGACGCCCTGGTCGGGGTCAGTGAAGCACATCTGGAAGACGTTATCCTTGCCGGCAGTGACGTCGGTGGAGGAAGCGGAGGGAGTCAGCTGAAAGTAGCGCTCGTTGAAGGTCTCAGCAGCCACGGAGACGCAGGGAGTGGTGGTGGTGCAGCCATAGACGATCTGCATGCCGTTGCCCTTCAGGGCGTTGTAGGCGTTGATGGCCTTCTCAGCGTCACCCTCGTCATCCTGAAACTCCAGGGAGAGCTGGATACCGCCCAGGGCGTTGATCTCGTCCACCGCGATCTCAGCCCCCTGCTTGGTGGCGATGCCATAGGTGGCGGCGGAGCCAGTCAGGGGACCGATGCCGCCGATCTTGATGGCGCCATCCGCGCCAGCGGTGCTGGAAGCGGAGGAGCCGCCGGAAGGGGCGCTGGTGGTGCCGGAAGAGCCGTTGGAGCAGCCGGCCAGCAGGCCGACACACATCACGCCGGTCAGGGCCATGGCAAGAAACTTTTTCATCTTCATAACCTCCTGTCAAATGGAAACAGAGGCGGGTCTGGAGCGGCCCGCAGACCTGAATAAAATAAGGGAATTTTCAGGTTTGGAGCCCATTATATTGGCAGGAAGGACAACTGTCAATGGGGAAAATACACAAGGCGGGGAGCGGATGGGATGGCTTCAAATGGTGATGGGGCGAAAAAAAGGAAGAAAAAGAAAAAATTTTTCAAAAAAAGCCCTGCACTTTGCGGAAAAACTGCAAATTTGCCGTCATGGAACAGGGAGAGGAGAGAAAGAATATAAAGTATGTTACATTTGGAACGGAAATTTCTTTGAAATCTATGGCGTCTCCCAAAGCTGTGCAAAATGACGGAAGAAAAAACAAAACATGCAAAAAAATAAGGCGAAATCGAAAAAGCGGGCTGCTCTCCAAAGAGAGCAGCCCGCAGAACAGCCAGAAGAGATATTACTTCGCAGCCTTGGCAGCCTTGATGGCATCGATGAGCAGGGGAGTGACCTTGAACAGGTCGCCGCAGATGCCGTAGTCCGCGACCTCGAAAATGGGGGCGGTGTCGTTCTTATTGACGGCAATGATGCACTCGGAATCCTGCATGCCGGCCTTGTGCTGGATGGCGCCGGAGATGCCCAGAGCAACATAGATCTTGGGGTGCACGGTCTTGCCGGTCTGGCCGACCTGGTGGTCAGCAGACATCCAGCCGGAGTCTACAACAGCACGGGAGGCACCCACGACGCCGCCGAGGACCTCGGCCAGCTCCTCGGCCAGCTTGATGCCGCCCTCCACATCCTTGCTGATGCCGCGGCCCACGGAGACGACCACGTCGGCACCGATCAGGTCCACCAGCTTCTTGGCGGCCTTGACCACCTCCACCACCTGGGTGTCCAGGTCGTCGGCGGACAGGGCAAAGCTGGGCTTAATGATTTCGCAGGCGTCAGCCTTGGCCTGGTCGAAAGCGGCCTTCTTCATTACGCCGGGACGGACGGTAGCCATGCAGGGACGGAAGCGGGGGCAGATGATGGTCGCCATCAGATGGCCGCCGAAAGCGGGACGGGTCATCTTCAGGTTGGTGTCTTCCATGTCAAACTTGATTTTGTCCACGTCCAAGGTGGAGCTGTTGCGCAGGAAGTCCACATAGGTGTCCATGTCGATGTCCAGGTGGGTGCAGTCGGCGGTCAGGCCGGTGTGCAGGCGGGCCGCGCAGCGGGGACCCAGGTCACGACCGATGTTGGTGGCGCCGATCAGCAGCACCTCGGGCTTGAACTCCTCCACCACGTCGCAGATGACCTTGGTGTAGGCGTCGGTGGTGTACTCCTTCAGCAGGGGGTGGTCACAGACATACACGCCGTCAGCGCCGTAGCCGCCCAGCTCCTTGGCGATGCCCTCGATGCCGTCGCCCAGCAGCAGACCGTACAGCTTGGTGCCGCGCTCGTCGGCCAGCTTGCGGCCCTCGGAGATCAGCTCGTAGGAGGTGGACATCATCTTGCCCTGGCGCTGCTCGCAGAAGACCCATACGCCGCCAGTGAAGGCAGCGATATCAGCACTATTAAAAGTAGACATATTCTTCATTCTCCCTTCTATCAGATGATATGCTTGGTGGCCAGAATGCCGGCCAGCTTATCGCAGGTGGCCTTGTCGGCGCCTTCCAGCATCATGCCGGCACCCTTCTGGGGAGGAGTGAAGGACTTGAAGATGTTCGTGGGGGAGCCCTTCAGGCCGATGGTGGTGGGGTCGATGAGGGGATCATCCTTCAGGGTCTCATAGCCAAAGACCTCATAGGGCTTGCTGTAGCACTCAAAGATGCCGGGCACGCTCATGTAGCGGGGGGTGTTCAGCTCCTTGATGCAGGTGATCAGGCAGGGGGTGTTGACCTTGATGGTCATGTAGCCGTCCTCCAGCATCCGCTTGATGGTGAGGGTCTCGCCCTCCTTCTGGATGTCGGCGGCGTAGGAGACCTGGGGGATGCCCAGCTTCTCGGCGATCTGGGGACCGACCTGAGCGGTGTCGCCGTCGATGGCCTGACGGCCGCAGAAGACCACGTCGTCGTCCTCCAGGCCGATCTTCTTGATGGCAGCGGCCAGGATCTGGGAGGTGGCGTAGGTATCGGAACCGCCGAACTCGCGGGCGGAGACCAGTACCGCGCGGTCAGCGCCGCGGGCCAGAATCTCACGCAGCATGCCCTCTGCGGGAGGGGGGCCCATGGAGATCACGACCACTTCAGCGCCGGTCTGATCCTTCAGAGCCAGAGCGGCCTCAACGGCGTTCAGGTCGTCGGGGTTGGTGATGGTGGCCATGGAGGCACGATTCAGGGTACCATCGGGATTGACCGCCACCTTACCGGAGGTGTCGGGGACCTGCTTGACACAAACAATGATTTTCATTTCGAAACTGCCTCCTATCTTATTTCACGCCCAGGTGATTGGCAATGACCATCCGCTGGACCTCGGAAGTGCCCTCATAGATCTCGGTGATCTTGGCATCGCGCATCATGCGCTCCACGGGGTACTCACGGGTGTAGCCGTAGCCGCCGAACAGCTGGACGGCGCGGCGGGTCACATCGCTGGCAGCCTCGGCGGCGAACAGCTTGGCCATGGCTGCGTCCATGGAGTAGGGCTCGTGGTTCTGCTTCTTCATGGCAGCGGAGTAGACCAGATACTGGGCGGCCTGCATGCGGGTGTGCATGTCAGCCAGCTGGAACTGGGTGTTCTGGAACTGGGAGATGCGGCGGCCGAACTGGACGCGCTCCTTGGTGTACTTGACGGCCTCATCCACGGCGCCCTCGCCCAGGCCAAGGGCCTGCGCAGCGATGCCGATGCGGCCGCCGTCCAGGGTCATCATGGCGATCTTAAAGCCCTGGCCCTCCTTGCCCAGAAGGTTCTCCTTGGGAACGATGCAGTCCTCAAAGATCAGGTCGCAGGTGGAGGAGCCGCGGATGCCCATCTTCTTCTCGTGCTTGCCGGTGGAGAAGCCGGGGAAATCCTTCTCCACGATGAAAGCGGAGATGCCGTGGTTGCCCTTGCTCTTGTCGGTCATGGCAAAGACCACGAAGGTATCGGCCACGTTGCCGTTGGTGATGAAGCACTTGGAGCCGTTCAGGACGTAGTGGTCGCCCTCCAGCACGGCCATGGTCTGCTGGCCGGAGGCGTCGGTGCCGGCATTGGGCTCAGTCAGGCCGAAGGCACCGATCTTCTTGCCGGAGAGCAGGTCAGGCAGATACTTCATCTTCTGCTCCTCGGTGCCGTGCTCAAAGATGGGGGCGCAGCACAGGGAGGTGTGGGCGGACACGATGACGGCGGTGGTGCCGCACACCTTGGCCAACTCCTCCACACACATGGCATAGGACAGCACATCGCCGCCGGCGCCGCCATACTGCTTGGGGAAGTAGATGCCCATCATGCCCAGCTTGGCCATCTTCTCCACGGTCTCCATGGGGAAGCGCTCCTCCTCGTCCAACTCCTCGGCGAGGGGCTTGACCTCAGTTTCCGCGAATTCGCGGTACATCTTGCGGATCATCTCTTGCTCTTTCGACAGATGAAAATCCATTTTTTCGTCCTCCTAATTTTATTTACTTGGAACAATCATGGAAGCCCTGTTCCGACTGCGCTGCCCGGAAGCCACCGTGCGCGATGTCCCGGAGCAGCAGGGCCGGACCACCTAGACAGGACATGCAAGCAAGACGGTGATCTGAGGTCCGCCGTTTTTTCCTCAGATCTCCGCCTCCCATGGGGGCTCAGCCGGGGCGCTCCGCCCTCTTTCGTTAGATTTTTAACAAAAGAAGACCAGAAAAAGCGCAACGACGGATAGGGACCCGTTGTTGCGGCGCCAATCAGGCTGCGATAGATAACTTCCTGTCCCTCAAATTATATCGTTTTTCCCATATGGGCGCAAGAAAAACAAATACGGTAAAATGTACAGTTTTTGCGACAAAATTTTGGGCAAAATGATGATATTTGCGGATATTGCTTGAAAGTATGCTTTTCTTGACCTTCAAAAAAGAAAAAAAGTAAAAAGGATAAAAAAGAATTATTAATTTGAACAAGAAAGAAGGGATTCCAATACAGAAGTGGTAAAGTTTTTAATTTTGCAAATCGATATGTGACATATATCTCCATTGCCCTGGGCCTTGTGTGCCTGGGGGTCTCCTCAACGCCGATGGGGAGCCAGTATGACAGCCTGAGAGGGGCCCCGGGGGCGGTGGACCAGCTCCTGATGCTGGCCGGGGTGGCGCTGCTGGACGCCGCGTGGAGGCTGGAGCACAGCGGGTACAAGAAGAACAAAGGAAAATAGAAAAACGCCGGGGAGGAAAGCTTTCCTTCCCGACGTTTTTGTCAGCAGGCCGCTTACTTGGAGTAATCGTAGAAACCCTTGCCGGTCTTACGGCCCAGCAGGCCTCCACGGACCATCTTCCGCAGCAGCAGGGCGGCACGGTACTTGGGGTCGTGGGTCTCGGCATACAGGGTATCCATGATGGCCAGGCAGACGTCCAGGCCCACCAGGTCGCCCAGGGCCAGGGGGCCCATGGGGTGGTTGGCACCCAGCTTCATGGCAGTGTCGATACCCTCGGGGGTAGCCACGCCGGTCTCCACCAGACCGATGGCCTCGTTGATCATGGGGATCAGGATCTTGTTGACCACGAAGCCGGGGGCTTCAGCTACCTCCACGGCCTCCTTGCCGATGTCGGCGGACAGCTGGCAGATGGCGTCATAGGTCTCCTGGGAGGTGTGGACGCCCCGGATGACCTCCACCAGCTTCATCACAGTGGCGGGATTGAAGAAGTGCATCCCGATGAAGCGGTCGGCCCGCTGGGTGGCGGCGGCGATGGCGGTGATGGAGATGGAGGAGGTGTTGGTGGCAAAGATGGTGTCTGCCTTGCAGATGCCGTCCAGCTCCTGGAACAGGCTCTTCTTCACGTCCAGGTTCTCCACGATGGCCTCCAGCACCAGGTCGGCGTCAGCTGCGGCGGCCAGGTCAGTGGTGAAGGTCATGTTGCCCAGGATCTCGGCCCTCTTGGCCTCGTCCATCTTGCCTCTGGCCACCAGCTTATCCAGCGCGGCCACCAGCCGGCTGTGAGACTTCTCCGCCAGCTCATCGCTGATCTCCCGGACCACGACGGCATGGCCGCTGCGAGCAAAGGTGTGGGCGATGTCCAGGCCCATGGTGCCGCCGCCTACAACTACGATTTTTTTCATGACATCTCGATCTCCTTGTCTTTCAGAAGTGATATTGGGAAAGCGCCCTGCCGCTGGGGCGGCGGAACGGATTCAGCGGTTTTTGAAGGTGGTGATCTTCTCCTTGTTCAGGAAGGCGTGCATGGCGTCCTTCTGGTCCTCAGTGGAAAAGCACAGGCCGAAGGCCTCTGACTCAAAGGCGATGGCGGAGTTGATGTCGATCTGTTTGCCGATGCGGATGGCCTGCTTGGCCTGGCGGACTGCCACCTGGGGGCGGGAGGCGATCAGGTCGGCCAGCTCCAGAGCCTTGTCCAGCATCACGTCGGCAGGGTAGACATGCTTGACCAAACCGATCTGAAGGGCCTCTTGGGCGTCGATGGTGCGGCTGGTGAGCACCAGCTCCATGGCGGTGGACATGCCTACGATGCGCTGAAGGCGCTGGGTGCCGCCGAAACCGGGAGTGATGCCCAGCCCAACCTCAGGCATGCCGAAGGTTGCCTTTTCACTGGCTACCCGAATGTCGCAGGACATGGCCAGCTCACAGCCGCCGCCCAGGGCGAAGCCGTTGACTGCGGCGATCACCGGGCTGGGGAAGCGGGTGATGTGCATCATGGTATTGTTTCCATGATGGCTGAAGCGCTTGGCGTCGTCGGCGGTATAGTTGACCATCTCGCCGATGTCGGCACCGGCCACGAAGGAGCGTCCGGCGCCGGTGATAACGATGACGTGGACATCCTCCTGGGATTCTGCGCGCAGCAGGATATCGTCCAGCTGTTCGATGACCTCCAGGTTCAGGGCGTTCAGGACTTCCGGGCGGTTGATGGTGATGAGGCCCACGTGGCCGCGTTGCTCAAATTCTACAAAAGCCATAGGGGTATCCTCCTTTTTACAGTGTCTCATTCTTCTTCCAGAAAATCGCGGGGATAAAGGGGACGGGATCTCTTTCTTAATCGTACTATAAACGATTTCCCGGGCGGAAGCAAGGCGTCTGGTGACAAAGGTAAAGATACGCCAGTTTTTGGTCAATTCAGGCATGATTCTCCCCTGGAACGAGAGAAATATGTGAAAAAGATAACGAATTTCTTGCAGGAATGGCGGGGCGGCGGCGTGAATACAGTGAAGGGAGGACCGCCCGCTGGGGCGGGGAGGAGGGACTGGATTTGCTGCGTCACGATGAATGGTCCGCTGGAAGCAGCGCCCTGTTTCTGACCGCCTTGGCGGCAGTATCACAGGGGCTGTCGTTCTGTTACCGGGTGGCCCTGTCCCGGCTGGTGGGGGCGGAGGTGATGGGGCTGTATCAGCTGCTGATGCCGGTGTGCTCGGTACTGCTGTCCCTCACCGCTGTGGGGCTGACCGCAGCCATGTCCAACCTCAGCTCCCAGTATCTGGCCCTGGGAAACGGAAAGGGAGTGGCGCAGACCAGGCGGATGTGCCTCACCGCCCTGGGAGTGGGGCTCCTGCCGGTATCGGCGGCAGTGGTGGCCTTCTATGACCCCATCTCGGTCTATCTGCTGGGGGATGCCCGGACCCAGCTGGGGCTGATCCTGCTGCTGCCCTGCGTGGCTCTCACCGGGGTGGAGAACATCCACAAGCACTTTTTCTATGGGACCGGAGTGGTCCGCCCGCCTGCTGTCGTGGAGCTGATGGAGCAGTTCATCCGGGCGGCGGCGGTGCTGGGGCTGCTGGTGCTGTTTCTGCCCCAGAACCCAGAGCGGACGGTGGGGCTGATCGTCACCGGCATGGTGATTTGTGAGATCTTTTCCGCCGTGGCGCTGACAGTGCTCTACCGCCGGCGGATGGCGCGGATCGGCCGGACGGGGCCAGGGGAGCGGGGCGGGACTCTGGCCCGGCGGGTGACCTCCATCGCCGTCCCTGTGGGGGCCACCGCCCTGCTGGGTAATCTGATGTCGGCGGTGAACGCCGCCCTTATCCCACAGAAGCTTGTGGAGAGCGGCATGGACCGGGCGGCGGCCATGTCGGAGTTCGGCGTGGTGTGCGGGATGACCCTCCCCATGCTGGCCCTGCCCACTGTCTTTCTGGGGGCGCTGAATCTGGTGCTGGTCCCCAGGCTGGCCTACTCCACGGCACTGAACCGCCCGGAAGAGGTGAGGCGGCGGGCCGGGCGGGCCATGCTGGCGGTGTCGGTGCTCATTCTTCCCTCCATGGCGCTGATGGTGGTGCTTGGGCCGGACCTGGCCCGGATGATGTTCGGCCAGCCCTCGGCGGGGGAACACCTGCTCCCCCTGGCGGCGGCCATGGCGCTGAGCTGCTACCAGTCCACCCTTGGGGGCGTGCTCAACGGCGTGGGACGGCCGGGGAGCCACGCCATGGCGGACCTGATCTGTGACGGCATACAGCTGGCCTTCACCTTCACCGTGGGCCTCCCGGGGGTGGGCATCCGCGGCTTCGTGGCGGGGACTCTGGTCTCAGCGGCGGCGGGGGCCCTGCTCAACGGCTGGCTGGTGGTGCGTTACACCGGGCTGCGGCCCAGCCTGTTCCGGTGGGTCACCGCGCCGGGGCTGGCCGCACTGCTGGCGGCCCTGACCTCCAACCTCCTCTTTCGGTGGCTGAAGGACAGCGGCGTCTCCCTGCTGGCAGGCGGGGCGGCCAGCCTACTCTTCGGCGGAGTGCTGTATCTGGCCGCCCTGAGCGCCCAGGGAGTCTATCTCAGCCAGGTGTTCCGGCTGCGGAAATAGGGCGGCCGCTCCAGAAAGGGCCCCAAACCCCTCCCGGAGAGCTCACTTTAGCCTTTTTCCATCCTGGAAAGCGCGGCCCACCTTCTCTCCCAGGGCCAGATAGTCGTGATTGACCGGGTCGAAGGAGATGGGGCGCAGCTTGGCGGGATCGATCTTCCCATCTTCCCCCAGGATGTACTCCTCGGCGCTGACGTTGATGATCTCCCCCAGGAGCAGCTCCGTCTCCTCGTCAAAGCTGAGGAACTGGCACTCCAGCGCCATTGGCAGTTCGTCAATGAGGGGGGCGTCCACAAATTGGCTTCTGGTGGTGTGGAGGCCGGCTCGGGCCAGCTTGTCAGGCGCCTGGTTGGCGGACACGATACCCACATAGTCACACTCCACCACATGGTCCTCGTCCGCCATGCTTACAGTGAAAGCCTTTCGGGACAGAATGTTCTGTACGGTCTTGTGTCCCGCGCTTAGATACATAGCGACACGGTTGCTGTCGCTGATCCCGCCCCAGGCGGCGTTCATGGCATCTGGGGTCCCGTCATCTCCATAGGTGGCGATGATCAGCACCGGCTGGGGATAGAGGTAGGGCTTGGGGCCAAAGTTTTTCCGCATGATGGATTCCTCCCATTATATTAAGATCGGGGATGCTGTGATGGTACTAGGATAACACGAAACAGCGGCGGAGGACAGAGGGAGAAAAAGAAAAAACGGGCCCCGGGGCATTTTGCCCTGGGGCCCGTTGACTTCTGTCTGGGGAAAAGCTTACTTCAGCTCGACCTTGGCGCCGGCCTCTTCCAGCTTCTTCTTCAGCTCCTCGGCCTCGTCCTTGCTGACAGCCTCCTTCAGGGTCTTGGGAGCGCCCTCGACCATGCCCTTGGCCTCAGCCAGGCCCAGGCCGGTGATCTCACGGACAGCCTTGATGACCTTGATCTTAGCGGCGGCGTCAAAGCTGGCCAGGACCACGTCAAACTCGGTCTTCTCCTCAGCAGCGGGAGCGGCAGCGCCGGCACCAGCAGCGGGAGCGGCCATAGCGGCGGCGGAAACGCCGAACTCGTCCTCCAGGGCATGCACCAGCTCGGACAGCTCCAGAACGGTCAGGCCCTTGACTTCCTCAATCAGAGCGGTAATCTTCTCGCTAGCCATAATGAATGTACCTCCTAAAAGTTGTTTTCAGTCAAAATGTTATGGGTGCCGATACTTACTCGGCGGGGGCGGCCTCGGGCTCGGCAGCGGCCTCTACGAAGCCGCCCTTCTCCTCGGCAATGGCCTTCAGGACGATGGCCAGGCTGGTGATGGGGGCCAGCATGGTGCCCAGGACCTGGGCCTGCAGGACCTCCTTGGAGGGCAGCTCGGCCATGGCGTTGATCTCATCCAGGGGAAGGATCTTGCCGTCCATGAAGCCGGCCTTGATGACGAACTTGGCGCCGTTGAACTGCTTGGCGAACTTGTTGATGACGCGCATGGGAGCGATGGGGTCCTCGTGGCTGATGGCGAGAGAAGTAGTGCCATTCAGGGAGTCGGACAGATCGCCCAGGCCGGCATTCTGAGCAGCAAAGCGGGTGAGGGTGTTCTTGACGACAGCGTACTCCACGTTGTTCTTGCGGAGCTCGTTGCGCAGAGCGGTATCCTCAGCCACGGTGATGCCCTTGTAATCCACCAGCACACCGCTGGCGGCGTTCTGCAGCTTTTCGGTCAGTTCAGCCACAATGGCTTTCTTCTGTTCCAGAACAGATGCGTTAGGCATTTTGGGTTCACCTCCAGAGAATAGTGGGAAACGCGAAAAAACGCTGTTTTCCGCGCCCAAAGCGTGAAAACAGCGTAAAAACACAATATGGATCATGTTTCTGGCTGCATCCTCGGCAGGACTTCCGCTTGCGCCGCCTGCTGTCTTTGAACGCAGATGATAGTATATCCGAAAAAGGAGGAAAAGTCAAGGACTTTTCCGAAAATTTAAAAAATCTGATGCACAGGGAAGAAAGCCTCCCCCGCAGTCCCCGGGAAACTGCGGGGGAGGGCAATCAGATGATCACATCAGCTTCGCGCCGTTGACTTTGACACCGGGGCCCATGGTGGAAGCCACCACGCAGCTCTTGATGTACTGGCCCTTGGCAGCGGCGGGCTTGGCCTTTACGATAGCGCCCATGATGGCGTTGAAGTTCTCGGAGAGCTTCTCAGCGCCGAAGGACACCTTGCCGATGGGGCAGTGGATGATATTGGTCTTGTCCAGGCGGTACTCCACCTTACCGGCCTTGATCTCGTTGACGGCCTTGGTCACATCCATGGTGACAGTGCCGGCCTTGGGAGAGGGCATCAGGCCCTTGGGACCCAGCACCTTACCCAGACGGCCCACCACGCCCATCATGTCGGGGGTGGCGACCACCACGTCGAAGTCGAACCAGTTTTCCTTCTGGATCTTCTCCACCAGGTCCATCTCGCCCACATAGTCGGCGCCGGCGGCCTTGGCCTCGTCCGCCTTGGCGGCCTTGGCGAAGACCAGCACGCGCTGGGTCTTGCCGGTGCCGTGGGGCAGCACGATGGCGCCGCGGACCTGCTGGTCGGCGTGACGGGAGTCAACGCCCAGCTTCACATGGAGCTCGACGGTCTCGTCGAACTTGGCGGGAGCGGTCTTGACGATCAGCTCCATGGCCTCATTGGTATCGTACAGAGCAGCGCGGTCGATCTGCTTGGCGCTCTCCTGATATTTCTTGCCTCTAAACATTGTTCACACCCTCCTTACTCGCCCACGACGACGCCCATGGAGCGGGCAGTACCGGCGATCATGCTCATAGCGGCCTCGATGCTGGCGGCATTCAGGTCGGGCATCTTGGTCTCAGCGATCTTGCGCACGTCTTCCTTGCTGATGGTAGCGACCTTGGTCTTGTTGGGCACACCGGAGCCGGACTCGATGCTGCAGGCCTTCTTGATGAGCACGGCGGCGGGGGGGGTCTTGGTGATGAAAGTGAAGGAACGGTCAGCGTAGACGGTGATGATGACGGGGATGATCATGCCCACATCGTTCTTGGTCCGCTCATTGAATTCCTTGGTGAAAGCGGCGATGTTCACGCCATGCTGGCCCAGAGCGGGGCCAACAGGGGGGGCCGGCGTCGCCTTGCCGGCGGGGATCTGAAGTTTTACGTATCCAGTTACTTTCTGTGCCACGAAAGAGCACCTCCATATGAAAAATGTGGTTGGATATGGACCAGCTCAGGCCGTGCCCGGCGGGTCCAACTGGCGGGACGGACCGTTCCGTCCCTCCCACGGGCCGCGTCTGCACGCGGCAGGATTGTGTTTCGATGGGTCAGGCTTTAACAGGCTCCACCTGGTCCAGCTCCAGCTCCACGGGGGTCTCCCGTCCAAACATGGACACCACCACACGGACCTTGCTGCGGTCCAGGTCGATCTCCTCCACTGTGCCCAGGAAGGACTCCAGGGCGCCATCGGTGATCTTGACGCTGTCTCCCACCTCGTAGCCCACCACGATCTCGCGCTTCTCCACGCCCAGGGCGGCGATGTCACTCTCAGACAGGGGGATGGGCTTGTTGCCGGAGCCCAGGAAGCCGGTGACGCCGCGAATGTTGCGCACGATGTGCCAGCACTCGTCGGTCATGACCATCTTCACCAGCACATAGCCGGGGAAGACCTTGCGCTCCACCTCTTTGGGCCCGTTGTCTGTGATCTCGGTGACGGTCTCCAGGGGGATGCTGATCTCGTGGATCAGATCCTGAAGACCGCGGTTTTCCACGTACTTCTCAATGGTGGCCTTCACCGTATTTTCGTATCCGGAATAGGTGTGGACCACATACCACTGCGCGCCGTCAGACATATTCGCCACCTATCAGCGGAACAGGCCGAGCAGGAACTCGATCAAAGCGCCGGCCACCGCGTCAAAGAGCCAGATGAAGATGCCCACCACGATGACGCAGAGGATGACGATCCCGGTGTTGTTCATCGTCTGCTTGAAGCTGGGCCACTGGACCTTCTTCAGCTCGCTCTTCATGTCCTTGAGCCACTTGCCGATGCGGGCGAAAATACTGGGCTTCTTCTGCTTTTCAGGCTTCTTGTCCTTCTTCGCCTTGTCGGCCTTTTTGGAAGCGGAGGCAGAGCCCTGGCCCTGCTCCATCTTTTCGTTTTCAGACATTCAGTTACCCTTCTTTCCTTTCAGCCATCTGGAGACGCATTACTTCGTCTCGTTGTGGACGGTATGCTTTCTGCAGAAGGGGCAGTACTTGTTCAGCTCCAGACGGTCGGGGGTATTCTTCTTGTTTTTCATGGTGTTGTAGTTTCTCTGCTTGCACTCAGAGCACCGCAGGGTGATCTTGATGCGAGCACCGGCCTTGCTTGCCATATGTTCGGCACCTCCTTTAAGTATTGCGGAGAACGGCCGGTCCGGGCCGCCCCGCTGATGTGAGCCAACAGCAAAAAAAGCTGGATCAGGCTCTGAAAGCCGAATCCAGCCATACGAGACACAGCAGGGCTGTGTCTGACATGCTCACGGTGGGATCCGGCGATTGCCTCCCTGTGTCCCGAGAGATGGGGGAGGGGTGCCTGCGCATACACCGTAAAAATGCGCAGAACAAAAAAGCCCCTTTTCACAGGTAGTATCACTATAACACAAGGAAAGCGCGGCGTCAAGAGGAAATTGGGCGGACAGGGTTGTTTTTTTGCGGGGAGTGCGGTATAGTACAGTTGACAAAAAAACGCGGAGCGGGAGAGGGGGGAGTTTATGCGGATCATGGCCATCGACTACGGCGATGCCCATACCGGCATCGCCATTTCCGACCCTACCGGCTTCCTCACCGGGACTACCACGACTATCCACAGCAGAAAGGCGGAGGAAGTGGCAGGGGAGATCGCCCGGCTGGTCCAGGAGCACGGTGTGGAGGAGCTGGTGATGGGGTATCCCCGGAACATGGACGGCACCGAGGGCCCCCGGGCGGAGCTGTACCGGGACTTCGCAGCCCTGGTGGAGGACACCGCGGGGCTCCGGCCCGTGCTCTGGGACGAACGGCGGACCACCGTGGACGCCCACCGTATCCTGTTTGAGGCGGGAAAAAACGCCAGAAAGCGAAAAAAGACGGTGGATGCGGTGGCGGCCTCCCTGATTTTGGAGGGATATCTGGATCACAGAAGGCTGCGGGGCTGAGGAGGCCTCTCAGCCCCCTATATTATGGACAGAAGAAAGGAGAATGATTCCATGGCATTTATTCTCAACGTGACCTATACCATGAAGCCCGGGCTGCGGGCGGAGTTCCTGCGGGAGGTGTCCGAGCACGGCATCCAGAAGGCGGTGCTGGCAGAGGAGGGCTGCCTCCAGTACCAGTATTTTGAGGCTGTGGACGAACCAGACAAGCTGCTGCTGGTGGAGCGGTGGACCGAACGAACGGCCCAGGAGGTCCATATGACTCAGCCCCATATGGTCCCCCTGAAGGAGATCAAGGAGCGCTGCGTGGCAGACAGCTTGGTGGAGAAATTTGATGCCTGACCCGCGGTAATGACACAGGGAGAAAGACAAGGAGGAACAGAAAATGGAGATGCAACGCGTGTGGGCGGTCTATTTCAGCGGTACCGGGACCACGGAAAAAGTAGTGACCCGGATGGCGAAGATCGCGGCGGAGGATCTGGGGGCGGAGTATAAGACCTTCTGCTTCAACCTGCCTAAGGACCGGGAGGGGGAGCTGTCCTTCGGGCCGGGGGATCTGGTGATTTTCGGCACCCCGGTGTATGCCGGGCGGGTGCCCAATCTGCTGCTGCCCTATATCCGGGACAAGGTGAAGGGAAACGGGGCCCTGGCTGTGCCGGTGTCTCTGTTCGGCAACCGGAATTTTGACGACGGGCTGATCGAACTGCGCAACGTGCTGGAGGCGGACGGCTTTCACACCGTGGCGGGCGGCGCTTTCGTGGGGGAGCACTCTTTCTCCAGGACCCTGGGGGCGGGCCGGCCCGACGCCCAGGATATGGCACTGGTAGAGGAGCTGGCTCACAAGACGGCGGAGAAGGTGAAAGGTCTGGAGCGGGCCCCAGAGATCCCTGCCTATGTGGCGGGCTGTGACCCCATCCGCCCCTACTATACCCCCAGGGACCGCCACGGGGAGCCCATCAAGGACTTTTTGAAGGCCAAGCCGGTGACTGACTCGGACAAGTGCGTCAAGTGCGGCCTGTGTGCCCGTCTCTGCCCCATGGCAGCCATCGACCCCAACGACGTGTCCAGTGTGGTGGGGAAGTGCATCAAGTGCTGTGCCTGCGTGAAGAAGTGCCCCAAGGGCGCCAAGTACTTTGACCACGAGGGCTATCTGTACCATCAGCACGAGCTGGAGGAGCTCTATGCCCGGCGGGCGGACAGCGAGATTTTTATTGAGATGTGACGACAGCAGAGGAGAGCAGAAGAGTGCCATGCTGGACAAGTGAGTGAGTCATGCTGCACAGCCTGCAAAAAGGGCTTCACAGAGTTTGACATGTGCAGGTACAAAAAATCAAGTCTATTCGGAAAGTGACAGCACCACTTTTTCGACAAATCAGGACCGGCGGAGCAATGCTCCGCCGGCCTTCCTCAGAGATACAAGAATAAAAAGAAATAACCCCTGACTGTTGCACCCTCGGTTCACTCACAGTCAGGGGTTATTTCTGTCCATTCTTGTTATCTAACATCAATTGTTTACCTCTCTTTCTACAGATTCGCGCGACCACGTTTTTTGCTCTTTAGCAGTCTCCGGAACACTGTTGCACAACCAGTTTCATTTTGCACCCAACGCTTCGGTGCTCCCTCATACATGAGGCATTGTCTGTTGGAACGTTCCTTTTCGCTTGCTGAGATGCTTTTTCTGTGGCAACGCGTGGGGTTCAGATGTCGTGCGCGCGCTTCGCTGAGATGCTGTTCTTTTGCTGACCACTGCCGGCATGGACTTCATCGCCTGGAACCGCTTACATCAGGAAAAGATTTGATGCATGTTACGCATCCCCTTGTCTGGGGGAGTGACATCTGATCGATCAGACTTCTTAAAACATTGGACTCATCCTTTCTGGCTATAATGTACCACAAAGGCGGGGGGATGTCAAGAGGTTTTGTGGGAAAAATATAAAAATTTTCGAAAAGGATACGGCCCCCGGGGGCTATCCCAGGGGCCGCGGGTATCAGCGGGAGGCATCCGGGGCTGGGTCGCCACGGAGGGAGAGAAAGTAATCGTAGTAGGGCTTGAGGAAGCGGAAGCTCTCCTCCGCCTCCCCAGCCAGCTCGGGGGTGAACAGGGAGCCCTCGCAGTTGCGGTCCCAGGTCAGGGCGATGTTTTTCCGGTTGTACCAGGGAAAGAGCAGGGGGCCGGGGTCCCCTTTGGGGCGTTTGTACATCTCGCCCTCCAGCACAAATCGGTGCTGCCGGCTGAGCCGGCGGGCCAGCTTCTCCATAGGGGCCGGGTCCCGGTCGATGCGGGAGCGGAACTTGGCCATGGTGACGGACTCGGCGCCGTAATAGCCCATCCCCAGGCTGTGATACTCCGGCGCGATCTCAAAATAGAAGGCGGGGACATGGGTCCACCCCTCCTGCTCGGGCCGGATGGTGAACCACAGGTGGTCCTTGTAGGGGCCGCGGCCGTGGAGCCGCCGTGCATCCCGGTAGATGCGGGAGACATAAAGGTTCAGCTGCTCCTTTGGATAGGCGGCGGTCATGGCGGCATGGACCTGGCGGCCCAGCTCCTGGAGGGGGGCGATGACCAGATCCAGATACTCCTGCTTGTGGGCCTCGAACCAGCTGCGCTCATTGTTGAATCGGACGCCCCACAGAAAATCCACGGCGCCCTGAGAAAAACCTTGAAACATAGGAAACGGACCTCTTCTGTATGGTAAGATATGTGCTCAATAGCCGGGCGGAAGCTCCCCGGCGGGGATCTCATACCCGTAGTGGTCCTCCTCCGGGGAGGACTGAGCGGGGCCGTCAGCCGCCCCGTCCCCTGTGTCGGGCGCGGGGATATCCTCCGTGGGAGCGGAGGAGCTGCTGCCGGACTCCCCGGCAGACGTCTCGCTGTCAGTTCCTGTGCCGACGGCAGGCTCACCGCCGGTGCCTCCCCCGGACTCTGTTCCGGTCTCTGTCCCGGGCTGGGCGCCGGACTTGGGGGGGACCCCGTCTACCCAGGTGGAGGGATCGCCGTCAGCGGGATTGTAGAGGATGGTGGTGGGGCGCATCTTATAGGTGCTGACCCCCAGATCCTGCTTCTCCACCAAGGTGCCGTCCTTCTCATAGATGACACGCCAGGCGCGGGCAGAGCGGCCGGTGTAGGCGTTCTGCTTGGCATCCACCTTAGTGGTGCCCTGTGGGATGGACTCGTCGGCCCGGTACTGGGTGGTGGGGGATACAAAGTCGAACTGGGTGCGCTCCGGCACGGCGTACCGGCCGTCCACATTGGTGCCGTAGAGCTTGACAGTGAGGTAGCGCAGGCCGTTCTTGTCGTAGCTCTCAGTGACGATCTTCACCGGGTAGTCGGTGTTGTTTTTGAAGCGGAAGTCGGACAGGCCGAAGTAGACGGTGGCGTCCATGCCGTCAGGGACGTAGCCCACGGAGTACATGTGGGCGTGGCGCTCCACGATCTCCAGGGTGGTGTGGAGGACGGCGTAGTAGATGGTGGAGGAGGTCTGGCAGATGCCGCCGCCGGTCTCGTCCACGGAGGCGCCGCCGGAGTAGACGGGAGCGGGGAGATAGCCCTTGTCGGCGGAACGGCTTCCGGTGGTGTTGTTGTAGGAGAATTCCTCGCCGGGCATCAGGATCACGCCGTTGCAGGCCTCAGCGGACAGCTTCACGTTGAACTTCCGGTTGGAGGAGCCGCTCACCTGGCTGGTACCCTGCCCCAGCAGGTCGGCAAAGAGCCGGTCGGCCAGTATCTCCTGGGTGATGTCGGGCTGAGTGACGGTGAGGGGGACCTCCACGGTCTCTCCCTCCTGGGCCTGCTGGAACAGGCGCTGGGCCTGGGCGGTGTCAAAGTCCACCCCCACGGTGTGGGGCAGCACCTCGCAGGTATCCGGATCGATGGCTGCGTTGGCCGCCTCCGCGTACAGCTCCCCGTGGATGGCCTGGAAGTCCGGCTCCTGAGGAGCGGAATCCAGGATGGGGAGCTGGACCGTGTCCGCCTGACCCTGGGCCAGGAGTTGAGCGTAGGCAGACTTCACCGCCTCCTCCGCTCCCTGGCGGTCCACCGAGCGGTGGGTGTGCCCCTTTACCAGGGTCAGGGTGCCCGCCTCCAAGTCTGCGGTGTAGCCATCCTCGCTGCCGCCGCTGCCCAGGGCACTGTCAGCGGCCTGGAGCTGGCGCTCCAGCTCTGTACGGCCCGCCTCTGTCAGTTGGACCTGATCGGCACCAAGGTCCTGGGCAGCGCCGAACAGGTGGCGCAGGTACTGGGCCCCCCCGGTGAAGAAGCTGCCGCGTCCCACAGACAGGGACGCCTGGGCCAGGGAGGCGGCGTCCACCTGAAAGGATGAGCCGTCCAGCGTACCAATATAGCCGTCGCAGCTCAGGTCCACGGCCCAGCCGGAGCCAGCCTGCTGGGCGACGGAAAGATTCTCGTTGATGGCCTGCTCCGCCTCAGCCTGGGTCATGCCGGACAGGTCCAGTCCGGCGGCGGTGACGTTGGGCAGGATGGTGTCCGAGGCGCTGACCCAGCCGCACAGGCCCAGGTAGGCGGCAAGGAGGACAGCCAGGATGGCGGCCGGGACCCAGACGGCTGGGCCGGGCTTTCCGCCGCTTTTTTTCTGTACACGTGCTCCGTCCATGAAAACTCCCCTTCCTGTCCCACTCAGCCCAAGAACCCACGGACAGGTCAAATAATTTCAGACTATATTATAGCATCCTACGTTTCAGAATGTAATTACAGAACAGTTACAGTTGACCGTCCAAATTTCCCCGGATTTCCTCAATTTTGAAAAATATTTTTAGGAGGTTTACTTTTCACCTTCCCGGCAGTATGATAGAATGGTGTATGTGGAAGAGAGAGGGCCAGACCCAGAAGAGAAATTTTCAAGGAATTTTAAGAAAAAATCAATGTTGTTTTGGGATGGGTCTGGTATTCTATACAGCAGAACACCAGGGGAGGCAGAATGATGGCATATTACGGAGATCAGGGAAATGAGAACTACGGCGGAAAATGGGAGCCCCGCAGGAGCTCTGGCGGAGGGATGAGTGACCTGCCGTACTGGATCTTGGCGCTGGTCTTTCTGTTTGCCTTCCCGCCGGTGGGCGTGCTGATGATCGCTCTGAGGCTCTTCGGCGGCGGGAAGCGCCGCGTGGCCCGGGGGCGCCATCCCTATTATATGCAGCGGGATGGGCAGGCCCCCGTGGGGGCCCGGACCACTGTCAGTGAGCCGGCACGGAGCCAGGAAAAGACCGGTCGGAGGGAGAAAAAGCGCCAGGAAGGGAAAGCGGAACAGGATATGTCCCCGGTGTGCCTGGACGTAGTGGAGAAGATGGCCAAGCGGGGCCGGAGGCTGATCCAGGTGGGCGGGATCATTACGGCGGTCTTCGCCTTCACGGTGCTGGCCTGCCTGGGTGATGCGTCCTACTGGCTCCTCCACGGCGACGCGATCTGGTTCTGGGACCAGCTGCTGAACGCCATCCCCCTGCTCTGCTTCCTGGGCGGCGGTGCCGGCGTGCTGTGGGCCGGCCTGCGGAAAAAGAAGCAGGTGCGCACCTACCGAAACTATCTGGCCATGATCGGCCGCCGCCAGACCATCTCCATCTCGACGCTGGCGTCCGCCACCGGTGCCTCCCCGGCCAAGGTGCGGGACTGCCTGGAGGATATGCTGGATGACGGGCTGTTCCCCCTGGGTTTCCTGGACTACGGCGGGGACCGGCTGGTCCTCTCCGGTGAGGGGCTGAACGACCCGGCCCCGGCACAGGAGGAAAAGACGGAGGAGAAGAAGGCTGCCCCGGTGGACGAGGAGAACGCGGTGCTGGCCGAGATCCGGGCGGTGAACGACTCCATCGAAGACGCGGCCCTCTCGGCGCAGATCGACCGCATCGGGGTCATCACCGCCAAGATCTTCGAGTATCAGAAGAGCCACCCGGAAAGGTCTGCCCAGCTCCATGCCTTTCTGAGCTATTACCTGCCCACAACCCTGAAGATCCTCCGGGCCTATGCCCAGCTGGAGTCCCAGGGCGTAGAGGGGGAGAACATTGCAGCCGCCATGAGCCGGATCGAGGGGATGATGGGCAAGGTGGTGGAAGGCTTCGAGAAACAGCTGGATCAGCTCTTTCAGGGGGATGCTATGGACATCACCACCGACGTGGCGGTTCTGGAGCAGATGCTCCAGAAGGATGGACTGTCCTCCTCCGGCGGGATGCAGATCGGGATTTGACTGATTCAAAGGCCGCGGGGATCTTCCCCGCGGCCTTCACGTTTCTTCTTTTACCCGACCGAACAGCTCGGACAGGCCGATGAGGATGAGAAAGCCCCCAAAGAGCTTTCGGAGCAGGTCCACGTCCAGGGCTGTGGCGGCCCATGAGGCCAGCGCGGCGCAGAGCAGGCCGGCGGAGATGGCAGGGAACAGAAGCCCCTTTTCCACATATCCGTTTTTCAGGTGGGCGGGCAGGGCGGTGAGTCCGGCGGGGAGAAAGTACAGCAGATTGATGCCCTGAGCCAGGTGCTGGTCCAGTCCGGCCAGGGTGGTCATATAGACCAGCAGAAGGGTGCCGCCCCCCACGCCGAAGCCGGACAGGACCCCGGTAGCCGCCCCCACCAGCAGGGGGATCAGCCAGCCGCTCACAACAGACACCTCAGGCCGCCCCAGATGAGCAGGGCCCCGAAGCCCCGCTTCAGCCACGGGAGCCGGACGCCCTTGAACAGCCGTCCTCCGGCCCAGCCGCCCACAGTGCCGCCGATGAGATAGGGCAGGGCGGCGGAGAGATCCAGTCCGCCCCGGAGGAGATAGACGGCTGCCGACAGGGCGCACAGGGGCAGGATGACCGCCACTGAGGTGGCAAAGGCCCGCCGCTGATCCAGTCCGCACACCCGGGTGAGCATGGGGACCAGCACCGAACCGCCGCCCCCGCCGAAAAAGCCGTTGGTCAGCCCGGCTGCCGCCCCGGCAAGCACGGACTTCCAGGTAGATCTATGCTTCAAAAAAACGCCCCCTTGCCGGTCTAGTGTGCCAGGCAGGGGGGCGTTTTATCCATTTTGCCTGCCGGGGGAGCGGGATCTCAGTCGGCCAGCTTATCCAGCAGGGCGGCCAGCTCCTCCAGCTTGGGGGCGGGGTCCCCGCTGTCCACGGCCTCCCGCACGCAGCAGTTCATGTGTGCCTTCAGTACCAGGCGGTTGGCTTTTTTCAGAATGGACTGGGTGGCCATCAATTGGTTGGAGACGTCCAGACAGTACCGGTCCTCCTCCACCATCTTCAGGATACCGTCGATCTGGCCACGGGCCGTCTTCAGCAGCCGGGCGACCTGGGCGTGGTCCGCTTTCACTGAATGGACACCACCTCGTATCCGGCCTCAGTGACTGCGTCGGTGAGGGACTGGTCGCTCACCGCACCAGTGAGGGTGACTGTGGCGCACTTGCCCTCCAGGTCGGCTTTGACGGAGGCCACCCCCTCCAGGGTGCCCAGGGCTTTCTCCACGTGGGCGGTGCAGTGGGCGCACATCATGCCGTTAATCATGATCTTCTTTTCCATCGTTTCATTCGCTCCTTTTCGTTCTTCCTGATGTTGTGGTTCATATGTGGGCTGCTCCGAGGGGTCAGGGACAGGCTGGACCGGGCAGGTGCCGCTGGGGCAGGGAACAGGGGAGGCAGGGACGCTCTTGGGCTTGAAGAACCGAAGACGCAGGGCGTTGGTCACCACGCATACCGAGCTCAGGCTCATAGCGGCAGCGGCGAACATGGGGTTGAGCATGACATCCGTCCACCCCAGGGCATAGAACAGGCCGGCGGCCAGGGGGATGCCCAGGCTGTTGTAGAAAAAGGCCCAGAATAGGTTCTGCTTGATGTTGCGGATGGTGGCCTTGGACAGTTCCACCGCAGCGGCAGCGTCCAGCAGGTCCGACTTCATCAGCACGATGTCGGCGCTCTCGATGGCCACGTCGGTGCCAGCACCGATGGCCAAGCCCACGTCGGCCCGGGCCAGCGCCGGGGCGTCGTTGATGCCGTCCCCCACCATGGCCACCTTCTTGCCCTGATCCTGGAGCTGCTTCACCTTGCGCTCCTTGTCCTGGGGGAGCACCTCCGCCATCACCTGGGAGACGCCCAGCTGTGCGCCGATGGCGCCGGCGGTGCGCTGGTTGTCGCCGGTGAGCATGATGACGTCGATCCCCAGCCGCCGGAAGGCGGCTACCGCCTGGGCGCTGGTAGGCTTGGGGGTGTCGGCCACAGCCACCAGGCCAAGCACCCGGTGCTCGTCGGCAAAGTAGAGGGGGGTCTTGCCCTGGGCGGCCAGCTCCTCGGCCCGTGCGGGGAAGGAGCCCAGCTCCACCCCGGCCTCCTCCATCATGGCGCGGTTGCCGCCCATGCAGGTGCGGTCTCCCAGGGCGGCCCGGACGCCCCGGCCGTGGACGGCGGTGAACCCGCCCACTGAGGTGATGGGGAGGCCACGCCTTCTGCTCTCCTCCACGATAGCGGCGGCCAGAGGGTGCTCCGAGGGGCCCTCCAGGCAGGCGGCCAGGATGAGCAGGCCCTCCTCGTCCATGTCCTCGCCCGGCAGGATGTCGGTGACCACCGGCCTGCCCTGGGTCAGGGTGCCGGTCTTGTCCAGTACCACGGTATCCACCAGATGGAGGGTCTCCAGGGCCTCAGCGGATTTGATGAGGATGCCCTGCTCCGCTCCCTTCCCGGTGCCCACCATGATGGCCACGGGGGTGGCCAGACCCAGGGCGCAGGGGCAGGAAATGACCAGCACGGCCACGCCCGCGGTGAGGGCGGAGGTGGCGCTGCCAGTGGCGAACCACCAGGCCCCGGCAGCGATGGCGGCGATGACCATGACGGTGGGGACAAAGACGCCGGCCACCTTGTCGGCCAGCTTGGAGATGGGGGCCTTGGAGGAGGAGGCTTCCTCCACCAGCCGGATCATCTGGGCCAGGGTGGTGTCCTCGCCCACCCGGCTGGCCTCAAAAACGAAGTAGCCGGAGCGGTTGATGGAAGCGGCGGCCACCTTGTCCCCGGGGCCTTTGTCCACGGGGAGGGACTCGCCGGTGAGGGCGGATTCGTCCACGGCGGAGCTGCCCTCCACAATGACACCGTCCACCGGGATGGACTGGCCGGGGCGGACGGCTACCCGGTCGCCCACCCGGACCTCCTCCACCGGGATCTCTGCCTCGGCCCCGTCCCGCAGGACGGTAGCCGTCTTGGGGGCCAGGTCCATCAGGCGGGAGATGGCCTGGGAGGTCTTGCCCTTGGAGCGGGTCTCCAGGAACTTGCCCAGGGTGATGAGGGTGAGGATCATGCCGGCAGACTCGAAGTACAGGTCCATATGGTACTGCTCCACCCGGGCCATGTCCCCGTGGCCCAGGCCGTAGCCGATCTGGTAAATGGCAAAGACGCCATAGATCACAGCCGCGATGGAGCCCACAGCGATGAGAGAGTCCATGTTGGGGCCGCCGTGGAGCAGGGAGCGGAAGCCGTTTTTGTAGTACTTGTCGTTGATATACAGGATAGGCAGGGTGAGCAGGAGCTGGGTAAAGGCGAAGGATATGGCGTTCTCGTGACCCACCAGGAAAGCGGGGAGGGGGGCGCCCATCATGTGCCCCATGGAGATATAGAACAGGGGGATCAGGAAGAGAAAGGAGAGGATGAGGCGGCGCTTCATAGAGGAGAGCTCCGCTTCCATCTGGGCCTCCGGCCTCTTAGCGGCTCCCCGGGCTGGGACCCCAGCCTGGGCGGGCAGGGAGGCGCCGTATCCTGCCTGGACCACCGCCTGGATGATGCTTTCGGGGGCAAGGGCGGCCTCGTCGTACTCCACATTCATGGAGTTGGTCATCAGGCTGACCTCCGCCCTGCGTACGCCCTCCAGCTTGTTCACCGCCTTTTCCACATGGGCGGAGCATGCGGAGCAGGTCATACCGGTGACGTCAAATTTCTGTTTCAAGGGAAACACATCCTTTCAGAGGAGGGCTCCGCCCATGGGCGCCCCAGCGCCCCGCCGCCGAAGCGGCGCAAATTCGGAGCGGAGCAAATGCGATACACCCCCCTGGGGTGGGGTATCTTCAGCATAGCGCGGGGGAAGAAGTTTGTCAAGGCTTATCATGGAGATTTTTTGAGATTTTATGCAGGAGAGCCCCTGCTCTGCGGGAAGCAGAACAGGGGCTCTCAAAATTCAAAATAGAAGGAAAGAGGAGGCTCCTCATAGCTGATGGTATAAAACCCGTCTATGTGAAACGTGATTGTTTCTTGTATGGTATCAGATGGGAGGGGTGAGGTCAAGGACAAACATGGATTTTCTTCCCAGCCTCGACAGCTTATGCCCGGTTTTGCAGGGGGCTTGTCCTATAATCTCCTCATATCACCCGGCAGAGAGGACCGGGCCAAGGAGGAAGTCTGAATGACCGTAGATTGCGTGTCCGAGGGGCGGACCCTGACAGCGGCGGTGCGGGGGGAGCTGGATCACCACCGGGCCAAAGAGGTGATGACAGAGCTGGATGAACAGATCGACATGGCTCTGCCCCGGCGGCTGACTCTGGACCTGTCAGGCCTGAGCTTTACGGACAGCTCGGGCATCGCAGTACTGATCCGGGTCAGCCGGCGGATGGAGCAGATCAAGGGCGAGCTGATAGTGCGGGGCGTGCCTCCGCAGCCGTGGAAGGTGTTTCAGGCGGCCGGCCTGCACAAGCTGATCCGATTTGAACAGGAGGAGCCCGCCGCGGCGGGGGAGGAGGACGTACATAAATGAAGGTGGAAAATTACGCCGCGCTGGAATTTCCCAGCCGGTCAGCCAACGAGGGGTTTGCCCGGGCGGCGGCGGCCTGCTTTGCCGCCCAGCTGGACCCCACGCTGGAGGAGATCAACGACATCAAAACCGCCGTGAGCGAGGCAGTGACCAACGCCATCGTCCACGCCTACCCGGACCGGCTGGGCAAGGTGGCCCTGAAGCTGCGTCTGAAGGAGGGCGGCATCCTGGAGATCTTGGTGCGGGACTGGGGGGTAGGCATCGCGGACGTGGAGCAGGCCCGGACCCCGCTGTTTACCACCGGGAGCGAGGAGCGCTCCGGGATGGGCTTTACCATCATGGAGAGCTTCATGGACGTGGTAAAGGTGCGCTCTACCCCGGGGAAGGGGACCCAGGTGACCATGCGGAAGCGGATCTCCCCCCGCATAGGCGGACGATGAATGGCACGCCAACGGCTCCAGAGCTGCTGGAGGCGGCCAGACAGGGGGACAACCGGGCCTGTGAGCAGGTGTTGGAGGAAAACGCCGGCCTGATCTGGAGCATTGTGCGGCGGTATTACGGACGGGGCGTGGAGCCGGACGACCTGTACCAGCTGGGCTGTCTGGGCTTTTTGAAGGCAGTGCGGGGCTTTGACCCATCCTTCGGGACCCAGTTCTCCACCTATGCGGTGCCCAAGATCGCGGGGGAGATCCGGCGTTTTCTCCGGGATGACGGCACTGTGAAGGTGAGCCGGGGCATGAAGGAGCGGGGGGCCGCAGTGTGGGGCGCCCGACGCCGGCTGGTGGCCGAGATGGGACGGGAGCCCACCCTGTCAGAGCTGGCGGCGGAGACCGGCCTGACGCCAGAGGAGATCGCAGCGGCGGAGACCGCCTCTGACGCAGTGGCATCCCTCCAGGCGGAGACAGGAGAGGGCGGATTGACCCTGGAGGGGATGCTGGGCACCGGCGGGATGGAGGAGGACGTGGTGGAGCGGCTGACCCTCCGTTCCGCCATGGAGGAGCTGCCGGAGCGGGAACAGCAAGTGCTGCTGCTGCGCTATTACAAAAACCTCACGCAGATCCAGTGTGCCAGAGTCCTGGGGGTCTCCCAAGTCCAGATCTCACGGCTGGAGCGGCGGGCGGTGGACCGGCTGCGGAAGATCCTGTGCGAGGAAGAAGCGTTCTGAGACTTCTCTGCCCCAGACGGGGCAGAAAAATAATAGGATGCAGGCTGCGGAAAAAGTCCCTGGAGGACTTTTTCGCAGCCGTAAATACTCCGGGCCCGTACCAGAGATGGTACGGGCCCGGAGTATTTACGGAATAATTTTAGGAAATGATGTCTGGAGCTCCGGGGTCAGGCGAGGGCGGAGACGACGGCGTCCGGGTCGCTGACGTGAAAAAACAGCAGGCCCACCACACGGTCGTTGCCCTTCTTGATGCCCATCACAGCGTTGGCGCGGCTCTTGCCGGCCTCACGGCCGATGGCTGCGTTGAAGCAGACGTTGCCGGCACCGCCGTCGCGGCACTCCACCGCACAGGTCACCTTCTGGTCACGGGGCATGGTCATCACGTTGGATTTGACCACGGCGATGATGCGCTGGTCGGTGATGGCATAGATGGTCTTCTGCTCCAGCAGCTTCTTGTCCAGATAGGGACGGACGGCCACCGCCAGCGGGATGCCGATCATGGGCACCAGGCCGATCAGGATGATCCCGATGCTCTTATTGTCCGCGATGGCGAAGGGGAGGAAGACACCGAAGGAAAACAGGGTCATGACGGCGGTGATGATCCAGGCCACATACTGGGAGACACGGTCAGGGGACCGGAGGAGCTTCGTCTTGGTGGGTCGGCCGAACCAGAGGACCTTCTCGTTGTCCCGCAGAGTCTTTTGGAGGATCTGTTCCATAAATATGTTGCTCCTTTCATAAATAAGAATGAATTCTTATCTTGATAAAAGATTACCACAACATTTATAAAAACGGTATAAATAGGGGGTATATTGACGTTAAGAAAGCGAAAAAATAAAAAATAGAATCAAATAAATGATGTAAAAAATAAAAGAATACCGCCTCCCCTTTGGCGGAAGGGGAGGCGGCGGATCGGCCGGGCGGTGAGCCGGTATGGGGCGGACGTTTAGGAGAGAGAAACGCCCGCTCCCTCACCACACGGAGAAGAAAAACCGAACCAGAGAAAAGTGAGAAAACTCCGGCCGTTTAGGAGAGATATCCAAGCAGGGATTCTGGCTGAGGGATGTGGAAGAACAGCAGGCCGGGGACGCCGGACTGGGCAGGACTGCCGCAGCGGACCCCCAAAATAGCGTTGTCCAGCATTTTGGAGGAGGACTGGCCCACCGCTTCACAGAAGCAGAGGTTGCCGCTCTCCCCGTCCCGGGCTTCAATGGAGTGGGTGAGGATGCGGCCCAGGGGAATATACATCAGGTTGTTCTTCACCAGAGCCAGCACCCGGTAGTTGGTGATGGCGTAGATGGTGTCATGCTCCAAGCTCCACTTGTCCAACAGGGGGCGGATGGAGATCATGGCGGGGAGGAAGGCAGCGATCATGAGGATCACGGTCAGATCGGTGACGGCCTGATGAGTGCGGAGGAAAAAGGGGATCAGACCGCCCAGGATCACGGCCAGCGCCGCGGAACAGAGGACCCAGGTCAGGAGCAGAGAAGTACGGGAGGGGATGGACATCAATTTGAAAGGGGAGGGACGGCCGCTCCAGCGGACAATCTCACCGTCCAGAAGCACTTCCTGTAATCTCTGTTCCATGATGTGGGCTCACTTCCTCAAATTCTCTTCTGTCTGTTATTATAGCCTCTGGGCTATAAAATGGGTGTTAAACTGAAACAGAGGGTCGCTAAATAATTGTTAAGAAAAAAACAGGGGAGAAAAACAGCACCTCCGGAGCCTTAGCCTCCGGGGGTGCTGATGTGTATGGAAGGCTCAGCTGTCCTCCAGCATCCGGTATCCGATGCCCAGTTCTGTCAGGATGTATTTGGGCTCGGAGGGGTTTTCCTTCAGCTTGCGGCGGATGTTGGCCATGTTGACCCGCAGGATCTGGTTGTTACTGCCCTCGTAGGGACCCCAGACATGCTTGAGGATGAAGTCATAGGTGAGCACCTTGCCGGCATGGAGACAGAGCAGCTCCAGGATCTTGAACTCGTTCTGTGTGAAGTGGATCTCCTCGCTGCCCACGAAGACCTGGTGGCGGGCAGTGTCCACGACTAGGTCTTTGACCTGATAGCGGTCCTTCTGCTCGCCCTGGCTGAGGTTGATCCGGTCGGCCCGGCGCAGGGTGGTTCGGATGCGGGCCAGCAGCTCCGGAACGCCGAAGGGCTTGACCACATAGTCATCCGCCCCCATGTCCAGGGCTTTGACCTTCTCAGACTCCCGATCCCGGGCGGAAATGATGATGACAGGCACCTCCTGGGGCAGTCCGCTGAGTTCCTTGAGCACGTCCAGTCCGTCCATGTCGGGCAGGCCCAGGTCCAGAAGCACCAGATCGGGACGGTGGGAAAAGAATAGGCTGAGAGCCTCCTTGCCGGTGGTGGCGGACATGGCCTTGTAGTCGTTGGCGGTCAGAGCGCGGCAGATGAAGTTGCTGATGGTGCGCTCATCTTCTACGACCAGGATCAAACGTTTTTCACTCATATGCTTTCTCCTCCATGGGAAGGCCGAAGCGGAAGACCGCTCCGCCCTCAGGGTCATTTCCGGCGGCGAAGAAGCCGCCGTGGGCTTTGATGATACTCTGGCAGACGGACAGGCCGATGCCCATGCCTCGGGTGGAGTCGCCTGACAGGTCCCGGGGGAGGGGACGGCCGGACTGGACTGCCTGCATGATGTCAGGAGACAGTCCAATGCCATGGTCCCGGACCTCCACCACCGCCCACTCCTCCTGGCGGAACAGGTGGAGCTGGATGTGCTGAGTGTCCCCGGAGTGGCGGACCGCGTTTTCCAGCAGATTGACGATGACCTGCTTGATGAGCATGGGCTCCATGGGCAGGAACAGGATGTCCTCTGAGAGGTCCAACTGCACATTGGCGTCCGGGAAACGGCGGCGGGTAGTGAGCACCGCGTCCCCCGCCACCTCCTCCAGCATCTCCTCCCGCTTCTTCAAAGGGACAGAGGCGTCCTGGATACGTGTGATGGACAGCAGATTCTCCACCATGGTGGTGAGAGCTTCGGCGTCGTTTTTGATGTCGTTGAGCAGGGAGACATCCTTCTCACTGCGGGGCTCCTCGCTGGACAGCAGTACCGCGGCCGCCCCGGAGATAGCAGTCAGAGGGGTGCGGAGGTCGTGGGAGACGGAGCGAAGGATATTGCTGCGGATGGTCTCCCGGGCGGCCTCCAGCTGAATGGCATTCTTTTCCTGGTTCAGGCGCTCGTTCAGCTCATACAGGGCCTTGGTGTTCTGCTCCCGCTGTTCCGCCTCCAGGGCCTGGAGCTTGATCCGGGAGGTGAGGGTGCAGATGATGATGGCGATGGCCGTCATGCTCAGCATGGCCACCGGGTATCCGGCATAGCTGAGAGAGAAGGCGGAGTAGGGGTACATAAAATAGTAGTTGATGCAGAAAGAGCTGAACAGAGAGGCCAGGATACCATAAAAATATCCAGTGGTCAGCCAGGATACGAATGTGACGGCCAGCACATAGACCAAGGCGGAGTTGTTCTCCACGCCGAACTGAAACAGCAGCCGGCTGAGGTAGTATGCCCCGGCCATGAAAAAGGCGGTGATCAGAAAATTCATCACGCCCCGCGGGACAATGGCGGTCAGATCATGGAGCTTGGCTTTCCATTCTTTCAAAAGGAGCCCCCCTTCCAGCGGCCGGTCAGAGGATGACACGACTCTTGTATTCTTAGTCCCATTATAATAAGGAACGGCCCGGCCTGCAAGCAGAAAATGAGGGCGTCCTCCTTCAGGACCAGAGGAGGGGAAGGAGGCACACATAGAGGACAAACAGGGCCATACCTATGACTGCGTTGATGGCGAAGGCGTTGCTGGCGATCTGGGAGTCCTCCAAAGAGCCATACTCCGAGATGTAGGCGTTGAGGATGACGGAACCGTGCTGGGAGATCAAGGTAAAGAACGCGGCATTAAAATAGAAATCCTGCCCCACCATGGGGTCCATCAGGAAAAATTTAACCCCATAGCTGACGGAGAAGATCAGAAGATAGCGCCAGGCGACCAGGCGCAGGCTCTCCCGGATCTTGTCCGGATTGTCCATATGGATCCGGTAGCCCACTGTGATCAGGATCAGGGTGGAGCTGATGCCGCCCAGCTTGGAGATGGTGTCGATCACGCCGCCGCCCAGGTCTGTGGCGGAAACGGCGTCCCGTATACCCAGAAGCTGAAGTGCCAGGGCCAGGAAGATCATGACAAACAGTGGAGATAAAAGGTTTTTTCCGATTTGACGCGGTCCGGCGGTCTCTCCCTTTAGATAGATCCGGGCGACCGGCATGAAGACTAGACCGATAAACAGCTCATGCCCCACTCCCATGCTGGTGAGATACCCCATATTTTCCAGGCCGAACACAGTGGAGAAGAGAGGAATGGCCATGAAGCCGAAGGCAAAGGCACAAGGATAGAGGGGAGCGAAGCGGCGTTTGAAATGGAACAGGCGCGCGGTGAGAAAGCCCAGCCCCAGGAGCAGAAGCTGGATCAGAAAGGTGCAGGCGGCCAGCCCAAAATGCTCGGGGCGCAGATCCAGCCCAATAAAGGTGGTGAAGATGGTACAGGGGATCAGATAATCTGAGACCAGCTTTGTCACACCCTGAACGGTCTCTTCCGAAAAATAATGGCGTTTTTGGAGCCAAAAGCCAAAAATAATGAGCAGGATAACAGGGAGAACGCTGCGGATCAGATGTTCCAGCTGCATGATACGGTATCCTTTCAGGTGTCAGCACAAAGTATGAGGCGTCCCGGCAGAAAACAGAATGAGGAACGGACAGGCCCGACCCTGGGGATTCGGATATGCCTGCTGTCTGAAAATTATAACACACAGAACAGATGCTGTCACCAGTATTTCACAGGGAGGCAGGCGGAACGGAAAAAACTTTCCGGGCTTCCACAGGACGGAGTTCTTGTACCTGAGCAAAAAAAGTGGTATAATAATACGATTTCCCCCAAGAGATCAGGCCCGTCGGGGCGGCGGGCCTGACAGGGGAGGACAATGAATGGAATGAGGGATTTTGTATGACCTACAAGGAAGAATTTATCACGTTCATGGTGCGCTCCGGCGTGCTCACCTTCGGGGACTTCACCACCAAATCCGGCCGCAAGACCCCCTATTTTGTCAATACCGGAAACTACAAGACCGGTGCCCAGGCGGCCAAGCTGGGGGACTACTACGCTGCCTGTATCCAGGAGCACATGCCAGACGGCATTACCTGCCTGTTCGGACCGGCCTACAAGGGCATCCCCCTGGCGGTGTCTGCCGCCGCCTCCCTGTACCGCAATTATGACCGGGATCTGCCCTACTGCTTCAACCGCAAGGAGGCCAAGGACCACGGCGAGGGCGGTTCCATGGTGGGCTACAAGCCCCAGGACGGGGACGACGTGGCCATCGTGGAGGACGTAGTCACCGCCGGCACCGCCGTGCGCGAGTCCATCGAGCTGTTCAAGCATGTGGCCGACGTGAACATCAAAGCCCTGTTCGTCTCGGTGGACCGGATGGAGCGGGGCACTCGGGAGTGCTCCACCCTGGATGAGCTGCGCCAGGACTACGGCATTCAGGTCTTCCCCATCGTCACCGTGCGGGAGGTCATCGCTTTCCTCCACAACAACTCCATCGACGGCAAGGTCTATATCGACGACGAGATGAAGGCGAAAATGGAAGCCTATCTGGAGGAGTACGGGGCCAAGGGCTGAGCCAAAAAATTCCCCGTCCCCTCGGAGAGCGGAGGGGGGCCTCCGGGGGGAACTGGTGCCCCCCGGAAAACGCGGCGCGCGAATGCGCAAAGCGGTCCCCGCAGGGACCGCCCGCGTTTTGAATGGAGGCCTATCTGGAGGAGTACGGGGCCAGGGCCTGAGCACGGCAAAAGAGGACAGAGAAAGAGAGGGAGCAGGGATGGCGGAGAGGCGCAGATCCATCCATACAGGGCACCGGCAGCGGGTGAAAGATGAATTCTCCGCCCGGGGACTGGCGGGCTGGCCGGACCACCGGGTCCTGGAACTGCTGCTGTACTACGCCATCCCCCAGGGGGATGTGAACGGGCTGGCCCACGAGCTGGTGGAGAGGTTCGGCTCGCTGGCCGGGGTGCTGGACGCCGCGGAGGAGGAGCTGTGCCGGGTGCCCGGAGTGGGGCAGCACACCGCTGTCCTGCTCAAGCTGATCCCGGCGGCAGGGGCGCGCTACCTCCAGAGCCGGGCGGACCTGGGGGAGCCGGTGCGCCGGACGGAAGACGCCTACGCACTGCTGGAGCCCTACTTCTTCGGGGCCAGGAACGAGATGATCTACCTGCTTGCGCTGGATGGGAAGAACAAGCCTCTGGGGGTGCGGAAGGTGGCGGAGGGCAGCATCTGCGCCGCCAACATCAATCTGCGCCGGATCATGGAGGAGGCAGCCGCCCTCCGGGCGCCCCAGATCTATCTGGCCCACAACCACATCAGCAACCTGGCCTTCCCCTCCCCGGTGGACATCTCCACAACTCAGACTATGCGGACGGCCCTGGCGGGGGTGGGCATCGAGCTGCTGGATCACCTGGTCTTTGTGGACGGGGATATGGTGTCCATGCGGGACAGCGGGATGATGAAGTGATGCCTGGGCCCTGTCCCTCTGTGGACAGGGCCTTGACTTAGAACATTTGTTTTATTATAATAGGGCGGACGAAGAGCGGCCCGGGAGGAACAGGAGGGACGGCTATGCCCAGATTTGAAGTGGTTTCAGAATACACCCCCAGCGGGGATCAGCCGGAGGCCATCGAGGCCCTGGCCAGCGGACTGGAGATGGGGCTGGACGAGCAGACGCTGCTGGGCGTCACCGGCTCGGGCAAGACCTTCACCATGGCCAAGATCATCGAAAAGGTCCAGCGGCCCACCCTTGTGCTGGCCCACAACAAGACCCTGGCCGCCCAGCTGTGTGCCGAGTTCCGGGAGTTCTTTCCCCACAACGCGGTGGAGTACTTCGTCTCCTACTACGACTACTACCAGCCGGAGGCCTATATCCCCCACACAGACACCTTCATCGAAAAGGATTCCGCCATCAACGAGGAGATCGACCGGCTGAGGCTGTCCGCCACCGCCTCCCTGATGGAGCGGAGGGACGTGATCGTGGTCTCCTCCGTCTCCTGTATCTACGGTCTGGGCGAGCCGGAGGACTTCGCCAAGATGATGGTCTCCCTGCGGGTGGGGGCCACCCTGGAGCGGGACGAGCTGCTGAAAAAGCTGGTGGCCATCCGCTATGAACGCAACGATATTGCCTTTGACCGCAACATGTTCCGGGTCCGGGGGGACACGGTGGAGATCTGGCCCGCCTATTGGAAGGACACCGCCCTGCGGGTGGAGTTTTTCGGGGACGAGATCGACCGCATCAGCGAGATCAACGTGGTCACCGGCACCCCCATCCGCCGGCTGAACAACATCCCCATCTGGCCGGCCACCCACTATGTCACCCCCAAGGAGAAGATGGACGCCGCTATCCAGGAGATCTACAAGGAACTGGAGGGGCGGGTGGCCTTCTTCGAGGGAGAGGGCAAGCTGGTGGAGGCCCAGCGGCTGAAGCAGCGCACCATGTACGACGTGGAGATGATGCAGGAGCTTGGCTACTGCTCCGGCATCGAGAACTATTCCCGGGTCATTGAGGGGCGGCCCGTGGGCTCGCCCCCCCACACCCTGCTGGACTACTTCCCCAAAGACTTCGTCCTCTTCATCGACGAGAGCCACGTCACCCTGCCCCAGGTGCGTGCCATGTATAACGGGGACCGGGCCCGAAAGACCACCCTGGTGGATTACGGCTTCCGGCTCCCCTGCGCCTTTGACAACCGGCCGCTGAAATTTGAGGAATTTGAAAAGCGGCTCAACCAGGTGGTCTATGTCTCCGCCACCCCGGGGGAGTATGAGCGCACCCGCTCGGGCCAGATCGTGGAGCAGGTGATCCGGCCCACCGGGCTGCTGGACCCCAGGATCGAGGTCAGGCCGGTGGAGGGCCAGATCGACGACCTGATCGGGGAGATCAACCAGCGCACCCAGCGGAGCGAGCGGGTGCTGGTCACAACCCTGACCAAGCGGATGGCGGAGGACCTGACCGCCTACCTCCAGAACGCGGGAATCAAGGTGCGCTATATGCACCACGACATCGACACCATCGAGCGGATGGAGATCATCCGGGACCTGCGGCTGGGCACCTTCGACGTGCTGGTGGGCATCAATCTGCTCCGGGAGGGCCTGGACCTGCCCGAGGTCTCCCTGGTGGCCATCCTGGACGCGGACAAGGAGGGCTTCCTCCGGTCCGAGACTTCCCTCATCCAGACCATCGGCCGGGCCGCCCGGAACGCCGACGGCATGGTGGTGATGTACGCGGACACCATCACCCCCTCCATGCGCCGGGCCATCGACGAGACGGAGCGCCGCCGGGAGAAGCAGGACGCCTTCAACAAGGCCCACGGCATCGTCCCCAGAACGGTCATCAAGTCGGTGCGGGAGCTGCTGGAGATCTCCGCCACGGCGGAGGACGTGGCCTCCAACCAGCGCCAGGGCAGGGTCAAGGCCATGACCAGGCAGGAGAAGGCCGCCGAGATCGCCCGCCTGGAGAAGGCCATGAAAGAGGCGGCCAAGATGCTGGAGTTCGAGCTGGCGGCAACTTTGAGAGATCAGATCATCGAACTGCGGGGGAAGTGAGAAGAATTCTATGGAGCTGCTCCCGAAACGGAAGCCGAACCGTTTGACCGGATACGATTACAGCCAGCCGGGGTGTTATTTCATCACCATTTGCACAGCTGGGCGGCAGCCAATTTTGCGTAGGGGCGCACAGTGTGCGCCCGCATCGGAAATTCCGCCTCTCACAGAAATCGGGGAAATTACGGAACGGGCAATTCAAAGTATTCCAAATCATTATCCGTATGTTTTTGTGGAAAAATATGTAGTCATGCCCAATCATATCCACCTTATGTTGCGTATCGAGGGAACCGGGCGCACACTGTGCGCCCCTACTCCCGTCGGAGCGGTTCCCCGGATCATCAAAGCAATGAAAGAGACGGTCACCAAATGTGCCAGGTCTCCCGTCTGGCAAAAGGGCTATCACGACCACATCGTCCGCGGTGAGGCGGACTATCTCCGCATTTGGAACTACATCGACACGAATCCTGCCAAGTGGCGGGAGGACTGTTACTACTGCCAGAATGAGGGAGTGTAGTTACTGTGGAACACACCTATCTGCTCCGTCCCGGCCGCTGGCGGGCGGAAGGGACCTACTACGACGAGACGGGCCGCTCCTTTCCCCTGGCCGGGGAGACAGAGCTGGTCCAGGAGGGGGCGGAGCGGCATCTGGACGGCTGGATGGAGGTGTCCGGGCCCGCTCCGGTCCGATTCACGAACCGCTATGTCATCCGGGAGACGGACCGCCCCTTTACCCTGACCTGGCAGTCCTTCAACCCGGTGCTGGGCGTGCTGGAGGGTACTTTCGAGCTGGCGGGAGAGAGTATCCTGTCCCGCTATGTCTCACGGGACCGGGTGTGCTCCGGCTGTGAGGTGCTGACCCTCCAGGCGGACGGCAGCTATCACAACGCGGGCGTGTCTATGAAGAACGGACGGCGTATGTCCGCCTGGACCGCCGTGCTGAGCGAGGAGAGGGGAAGGACATAATGGCTAAGGTAAAAGAGGAAAAAACCAACGTTATGCGGGTCCTGGACCAGAAGAAGATTCCCTACACCCCCCACGCCTATCCCCACGGGGACGGCGAGGCCCCCGACGGGGTGACGGTGGCCCGCTCCCTGGGGCAGGACCCGGAGCGGGTCTTCAAGACGCTGGTGACCCGGGGGGCATCCGGGGGATACTACGTCTTTGACATCCCGGTGACGGACACGCTGGACCTGAAAAAAGCGGCTAAGGCGGTGGGGGAGAAGTCCATCGCCATGCTCCACAGCAGGGAGCTGCTCCCCCTGACCGGCTATGTCCACGGGGGGTGCTCCCCCATCGGCATGAAGAAGCAGTTCCCCACCGTCTTCCATGAGACGGCGGAGATCCTGGACACCATCATGGTCTCCGCCGGAAAGATCGGCTTCCAGGTGGAGCTGTCCCCAGCGGACCTGATCGAGCTGGTGGGCGGGACCACGGCGGACGTGACAGTGTGAGGAAAAGAAACTGATATACCCAGATGTTCTGCAATCGGCCGGCTGTGACCGCTTTGTGAGGAGGGGATAAGATGGAGCAGCAGGAAAAGCCGCCCAAGTTTCTCTATCTCCCAGAGGTCAAGAATGACCATTTCATCATCGGCGGGGCGGATGACCGCCCCGATGCGTCCGTACCGGGATCAGAGCCGGGGCCGGGACCTGAGGAGCCCACGGGTATCTACCCCTGCCCGTGCTGCGGGTATCTGACCTTTCCCGCCCCCAAAGAGGAGGCCATAGCCTACATCTGCCCGGTGTGCTTCTGGGAAAACGACGTGTTCGACCCGGGGGAGGACGATCCCAGCGATGAGAACCGCGGCCTGACCCTCCGACAGGGCCGGGAAAACTACCGGCGCTGGGGCGCGGTCCGCCCCGACCTGGTTGTCCACGCCCGACCGCCCAGGCCGGAGGAGCGGCCGAAAGAAATGCCGGCCTCCCGGCTTACGGCTTCTCCTGGAACTGGGACAGCTCCCGGGAGAGGGAAAGCCCCAGGTCCAGGCCCAGCGTGAAGGCGTGTTGGGCCTGGAAGGAGGCTAAGATCTCCATGCTGTCAGTGAGATGGAAGAGCAGATCCTGGTCGGCCTAGGAACAGGAGCGGACCTTCTCCTGGGCCTGCTCCAGCCGCTCCAGAAGCCCGTCCTCTGTGGGGGAGCGGGGCTCATAGGGGAATTTTTGGATGACCAGCTCATAGAGCAGGGAAAGTGTGTCATACATAGAGTACCACCCAAAAGTAATAATTTAATTATGACTAAATTATAGGCGAATTTAGAATTGGTGTCAAGAGGGAGATTGGCAGGATGGAAAAGATCATGCTGCCCCTGGGGCGGCGGCTGAAAGAACTGCGGAAAGAAAGAAAACTCAAACAAAAGGAAATGGCCCGGTTTTTGGAATGTACAGACCGAAATTATCAGAAAATGGAGTACGGAGAGATTAACGTTCCCGGACTGACACTGATCAAACTGGCGGACTTCTTTCAGGTCAGCCTGGACTACCTGGTGGGCCGCAGCGACGACCGGGAGCAGTAAAAACGATCCCCGCCCCCCCCCCCGCCGGGCGGGAAGAGCAGGGAAAAGCCGGGGGGCTGATCTTGGCGGGCGTGTGCCTGATCCTCTGTAGAATGAACATTCAAGCCATTTCCCAGTCAAACCTCGACCCCAGTGTCATCTGCCTGCGCATACAGGCGTTACCAAAGGAGAAACCAAAATGCACAGTCATATTTTTGTCAAGGGCGCCCGGGTGAACAACCTGAAAAACATTGATGTGGACATCCCGCGGGACAAGCTGGTGGTCCTCACCGGGCTGTCCGGTTCGGGAAAATCCTCCCTGGCCTTCGACACCATCTATGCCGAGGGACAGCGGCGGTATGTGGAGTCCCTCAGCTCCTACGCCCGCATGTTCCTGGGCCAGATGGAGAAGCCCGACGTGGACTATATCGACGGGCTCTCACCCGCCATCTCTATCGACCAGAAGACCACCAGCAAGAACCCCCGCTCCACTGTGGGCACCGTGACGGAGATCTATGACTACCTCCGTCTGCTGTGGGCCCGGGTGGGCACCCCCCACTGCCCCATCTGCGGCAAGGAGATCAAACAGCAGACCATCGACCAGATCATCGATCAGGTGATGGCGCTGCCCGAGGCCACCCGCATCCAGATCATGGCCCCGGTGATCCGGGGCAAGAAGGGGGAGCACGCCAAGATCTTCGAGGACGCCCGCAAGTCGGGCTATGTCCGCTGCCGGGTGGATGGCATCGCCTATGATCTCAGCGAGGAGATCAAGCTGGAAAAGAACAAGAAGCACGACATTGAGATCGTGGTGGACCGTCTGGTGATCCGGGAGGACATCGCCCGCCGTCTCACAGATTCGGTGGAGACCGCCGCCTCCCTGGCGGGGGGGCTGGTGATCGTCAACGTGGTGGGGGAGGACCGGGATATCCTGTTTTCCCAGAACTACGCCTGCGAGGACTGCGGCGTCTCCATCGAGGAGCTCACCCCCCGCATGTTCTCCTTCAACAACCCCTTCGGCGCCTGCCCCACCTGCACCGGCCTGGGCAGCCAGATGAAGATCGACCCGGAGCGCATCATCCCCAATAAAAACCTGTCCATCATCGAGGGGGCCATTACCGCCTCCGGCTGGAGCAGCATCAAGTCGGACGGCATCTCCCGGATGTACTTTGACGCCCTGGCCAAGCGGTACAAATTCAAGCTGAACACCCCGGTGAAGGACCTGCCTCCGGAGGCGCTGGACGCCATCCTCTACGGCACCAACGGGGAGAAGCTGACCCTCTACTACGACCAGCCCCGGGGGAAGGGGACCCTGTATCAGGCGTTTGAGGGTATTGTCAACAACCTGGAGCGCCGCTACCGGGAAACTCAGTCCGACTCTGTAAAGCGCGAGCTGGAGGAGTGCATGAGCGAGTGCCCGTGTCCCACCTGTAAGGGCCGCCGCCTGCGCAAGGAGTCTCTGGCGGTCACCGTGGGGGGGATCGATATCGACGCCTTCACCCACAAATCAGTGGACGACGCCCTGGAGTTCGTGGATCAGCTGACCCTGACTGAGACCCAGATGCGCATCGCCCAGCGGATCCTGAAGGAGATCCGGGAGCGGCTGGGCTTCCTGCGGTCGGTGGGGCTCCAGTACCTGACCCTGTCCCGCAGCGCCGCCAGCCTGTCCGGCGGCGAGAGCCAGCGCATCCGGCTGGCCACCCAAATCGGCTCCTCTCTGATGGGAGTGCTGTATATTCTGGACGAGCCCTCCATCGGCCTGCACCAGCGGGACAATGACATGCTGCTGGAGACTATGAAGCACCTGCGGGACCTGGGCAACACCCTGCTGGTGGTGGAGCACGATGAGGACACCATGCGGGCCGCCGACTATATCGTGGACGTGGGCCCCGGGGCCGGCGTCCACGGCGGACAGATCGTGGCCTGCGGCACAGCGGAGGAGATCATGAACACCCCCGGCTCCCTCACCGGCGACTACCTCTCCGGGCGGCGGAAGATCCCGGTGCCGGAGCAGCGCCGGAAGGGGAACGGAAAGTACCTGAAGGTGCTGGGGGCGGCGGAGAACAATCTGCGCCACATCGACGTGTCCTTCCCTCTGGGGACCTTCACTGCGGTGACCGGCGTGTCGGGCAGCGGAAAGTCCTCCCTGGTCAACGAGATCCTCTATAACCGGCTGGCCTGCGACCTGAACCGGGCCAAGACTCGGCCGGGCAGACACGACGGCCTGGAGGGGGAGGAGTTCCTGGACAAGGTCATCAACATCGACCAGTCCCCCATCGGGCGCACGCCCCGGTCCAATCCGGCCACCTACACCGGGCTGTTCAACGACATCCGGGACCTGTTCGCCTCCACCCAGGACGCTAAAAGCCGGGGCTACGGCCCGGGCCGCTTCTCCTTCAATGTGCGGGGCGGCCGGTGCGAGGCATGTCAGGGGGACGGCCTGCTGAAGATCGAGATGCACTTCCTGCCGGACATCTACGTCCCCTGCGAGGTGTGCAAGGGCAAGCGGTACAACCGTGAGACCCTGGAGGTGCGGTATAAGGGGAAAAATATCTATGAGGTTCTGGAGATGACAGTGGAGGAGGCCCTCCCCTTCTTCGAGAACCTGCCCCGGATCTACGGGCGGCTCAAGACCCTGATGGATGTGGGGCTGAGCTATATCAAGCTGGGGCAGCCCTCCACCGAGCTGTCCGGCGGCGAGGCCCAGCGGGTCAAGCTGGCCACCGAGCTGTCCAAGCGCTCCACCGGCCAGACCATCTATATCCTGGATGAGCCCACCACCGGCCTGCACAGCTATGATGTCCACCGGCTCATCGAGGTGCTCCAGCGTCTGGTGGAGGCGGGCAACACCGTGGTGGTCATCGAGCACAACCTGGATGTCATCAAGACCGCCGACCATGTCATCGACCTGGGCCCCGAGGGGGGCGACGGCGGCGGCACCATCGTCTGCACGGGCACGCCGGAGGAAGTGGCCGCCTGTGAGCGGAGCTACACCGGGCGGTATCTGAAAAAGATGCTGGAGCGGTGAGGGCGCGTCCTTCTGCCTGGGCCAGATCAACAGAACGGACAGGCCGCGGGTCCCTGCGTGAGAATCGGAAATAAATGCGCCCCCGCAGAGCCGGATGCCCCCATCGGGCCGGACGGCCCCCTATATACCCATCATAATATATAACGCGCGGAGCGCTCCGGCGGCCTTTGCCGGAGCGCCGCAGAAAATCAGGAGGAGGATCCTATGGAACACATCCGAATCATCGCCCCGGGCGATCCTGGCTTCGACTGGCTCTATGACCTCTATATGCAGAGCTTTCCCGTCCACGAGCAGCGCCTTCGGGAACGGCAGGAGGGGGTGCTGGGCCATCCGGAGTACCACTGCGACCTGCTCTGTCAGGGGGAGACACGGGTGGGGCTGTTGATGTGGTGGGCCGGGCCCGGCTTCCGCTATGTGGAGCATTTCGCCATCGCCCCGCAGCTGCGGGGCCAGAGCTGGGGCAGCCGGGCACTGCGTGAGTTCCTGGCGGAGGGAGACCCGGTGGTGCTGGAGATCGATCCTCCGGAGGACCCGGTATCCCGGCGCAGGAAGGGCTTTTACGAGGGGCTGGGCCTTGTCTCCAACCCATGGCCCCACATCCATCCCCCTTACCGCCTGGAGTTCTCCGGCCACGCCCTGGAGGTGATGACCTTCCCCGGCGGCTGGGACGAGGGACAGTACCGGCGCTTTGCCCGATATCTGGACGAGACGGTCATGGCAGACCGCCCTCAGAAGGTGGCGGGGGCGTAAGTGGTCCATCCTCCAGGTCCCGGGCCAGCGCCAGTCCTGTCCGTAGTCCCAGACGGAAGCTGCGGAGGGCGTAAAAGCGGTTGAGCTCTTCCAGCTGTTGCTGGAGAAAGGGGTCCAGCACGCTTCGGAGCAGGTCGGCCCGGCAGGCAGTCCCGAAATCTGGGGGCTGAGAGGAAAGGGTAGTTTTGATATAGTGCTCATAGAACCAAGATAGAAAGTCTTCCATATCAAATCAGTGTCCTTCAAACACATCATATTGCGATGTTATTATAATACATCATTTAATAATGTGTTAAGAGGAGATTAAAAATGACAGAAGTGATCCTTCCGGGGCTGGCGGGCCGGCTGAAGCCGCTGCGAAACGAAAAAAAGATGACCCAGAAAGAGATGGCCGCTCTGCTGGACTGCACAGAGGGACATTATCAAAAGATCGAGTATGGAAAGATCAATCTCTCTGCCCTCCAGCTGATGGAGCTGGCCGACTTTTTCGGCGTCACCACCGATTATTTGCTGGGCCGGGATTGACGGATGGACCGGTATCGTGTAAATTGGTTATCAGCTTGCCGCGGCGCGGCAAAATACGGATTTGACAGGAGACCAGAATGGATCTTTTTCAGTGGCTGACCGACACTACAGAGGGGAAATGCCTGTTCACCACCCTGGTGTCTATGATCCCCATCATCGAGCTGAGAGGGGGCATCCCCTTCGGCGTGGCCCTGGGCCTGCCCTACTGGCTGGCCTTTCCCGCCGCGGTGATCGGGAACGTGATCCCCGCCCCCTTCATTATCGTGTACATCCGCCGCATCTTCGCCTGGATGCGCAGACATCTGCCCCGCCTGAACAGCATGGTGGACAAGCTGGAGGAGAAGGCCCACCTGAAGGGACAGAAGGTGCGGCGCTACCAGTATCTGGGCCTTTGGATCTTTGTGGCAATTCCCCTGCCCGGAACCGGCGCATGGACCGGCTCTCTGGTGGCCGCCTTTCTGAACATGCGGCTGAAACAGGCCCTGCCCGCTGTGGTGCTGGGGGTGATGACGGCGGGGTGCATCATGACTGCTCTGACCCACGTGGGTATCAATCTGTTCGCCTGAACCCCGGCGGCGCTTCCGGCATAGGATGGGCCGGAGGTGAGCCTGTATGGAATATGTGTGGGAGATCGTGCTGACCGTCCTGTGCCTGATGGGGCTGGGCCTGCTGGTCTGGTGCCTGATGGGGCGGCTGGTGTGCCCGGTCCCCGGGCAGGAGGTCCTGGCCGTCCTGGAGGGGCAGGGGGACGGAGGGGGGCTGGAGCAGAGCGTCCGCGCCCTGATGTGGCTGAGGAGCCTGGGCCTGCTGCGCTGCCCGGTGGTCATCGTAGACCTGGGTCTGGACCGGGAGGGCCTGGCGGTGGCCCAGCGGCTCGCCCTGCGCTGGCCGGTGGTGGACCTGTACCGCCCGGAGGATGGGGCGGAGGCACATTGATACAAGAGAGGAGGTGCCCAAAATTGGAGGACGGCAGAGAGCTGGAACTGGTGGAGGGCACCGTGGCCTCTTTGATCTTTCAGAATGAGGAGAACGGCTACACCATCCTCCGGCTGGAGCGGGGGGGCGAGGAGCTCACCCTGGTGGGGGAGATGCCCGGCGTCTCCCCCGGGGAGTACCTGTCGGTGCAGGGGCGCTGGGTGCGCCACGCCACCTACGGCGCCCAGTTTAAGGCGGAGATCGTGGAGCGCCGCCTGCCCCAGAGCCTGAAGGAGGTCTTCCACTACCTGGCCTCCGGCGCAGTGAAGGGGGTGGGCAAATCCACTGCCCGCCGCTTGGTGGAGGAGTTCGGAGAGGACGCCCTCCGGGTGATGGAGGAGGAGCCGGAGAAGCTGGCCTCCATCAAGGGGATCACCCCCAAGCGGGCCCGGCAGATCAGCGAGTCCTTCCGCCAGCAGATGGGGATGCGGAGGCTGATGGAGTTTTTGGGGGAACACCAACTCCCGCTGACCCTGGGGACCGCCCTGTACCGGGCCTATGGGGATGTGGCACTGGAGGTGCTGCGCTCCAACCCCTATCTGATCGTGGGGGAGGAGTTCGGTGTAGAGTTTTCCCAGGCGGATCAGCTGGCCCTGTCTCTGGGGGTGGGGGGGGAGGACCCCCAGCGCCTGGAGGCGGGGCTGCTCTTTGAACTGGCCCACAACCTGAACAATGGACACAGCTTCTTGCCCCGGCGCAAGCTGATAGAGGCCACCGCCATCCTGCTGGACGTGTCCGGCGGCCTGCTGGAGCCCTGCCTGGAGGCCCTGGCCGGCCGGGGCGAGGTGGTCTGCGAGGCAGTGGCGGGGGAGGATGGGGTATATCTGCCCGCCCTTTACGATGCGGAGTGCTATGTGGCCTGGCGCGTCGGGGAGATGAGCCGGTCCGAGCTGCTCCCGCCGGACGACCTGGACAAGCTGATCGCCCGAATCCAGCGGGACCAGGGAATCCGTTACGCACCCCAGCAGCGGGAGGCGGTGGAGCTGGCAGCCTGCCGGCAGGTCATGCTCCTCACCGGGGGGCCGGGTACCGGTAAGACCACCTCCCTGCGGGGGGTGCTGGCCCTGTTCGAGACCCTGGGGCTGGAGACCGCCCTGGCGGCCCCCACTGGCCGGGCGGCCAAGCGGCTGGGGGAGCTGTGCGGTACGGAGGCATCCACCATCCACCGCCTGCTGGAGACCGGCTTTGACCCCCACAGTGGGCGTCTGGTCTTCAGCCACGGGGAGGACGACCCTCTGAAGGCGGACGCCGTCATCGTGGACGAGACCTCCATGGTGGATGTGCCTCTGATGGCGGCGCTGCTGGCCGCCCTGCGCAATGACTGCCGGCTGGTGCTGGTGGGAGACCCGGACCAGCTGCCCTCCGTGGGGCCGGGGAATCTGTTCGGGGACCTGATCCGCAGCGGGACTGTGCCCACCGTGCGGCTCACCCAGATCTTCCGGCAGGCGGCTCAGAGCGCCATCGTCCGCAACGCACACCTGGTGAACGCGGGGGAGATGCCCGACCTGCGGAAGAACGATAACGACTTCTTTTTCCTCTCCCGCCGGGACCCTCAGAGCGCGGCGGAGACCATCGTGGACCTGTGCCGCCGGCGCCTGCCGGAACGGATGGGGATCCCGGCGGACCAGATCCAGGTGCTCTCCCCCACCAGGAGGCGGGGGACGGGCACCTCCGCCCTGAACCAGGCCCTCCAGGCGGCGCTGAATCCGCCCTCGGAGGAGAAGGGGGAGCGGCGCTTCGGCGACACCCTCTTCCGGGAGGGGGACCGGGTGATGCAGGTGAAAAACAACTACGACATCCTCTGGAGGGAGGACGGGGGCGCGGCCTCCGGGATGGGGGTGTTCAACGGAGACATCGGCCGCATCCAGTCCATCGACCCGCGGGGGGAGTGCATCACCGTGGACTTTGAGGGGCGGATCGTAGAGTATTCCCCGGACATGCTGGGAGAGCTGGAGCCTGCCTATGCCGTCACGGTCCACAAGGCCCAGGGCAGCGAATACCGGGCGGTGATCCTGGCTGCCCTGGATGGGGCCCCCATGCTGCTCACCCGGGGCGTGTTGTACACGGCCATCACCCGAGCCCGCAGCCTGTTCATTGTGGTGGGGGAGGAGAGCGTGGTGGCCCGCATGGTGGCTAACAACCGCCAGACCCGCCGGTACAGCGGCCTGCGGGCCCGCCTGGCGGGGGAGACAGCGTCGCTCCCCCTGTGACTGAAAAGCGCCAGCCTGCCAAGTACGGCAGGCTGGCGCTTTTCCCCGAGAGAATGGATGCTCATTTCCGGCGGAGGAACAGGATGCGGGCGGCCTCCGCCAGGAGGACCAGGCTGCCGGCGGCCAGGCATACCCTGGCCGTCGCGGCACGGCCCTCCTGAGCCAGGGGCACGGCCTTGGCGATGAGTCCGGCGCCGGTGAGCAGGGAGAGGGCCCCGCCCATGAGCCGCACCGGGCGGTGCTCCCAGGCCCGGTTCATGGAGCGGTCAAATCTGCCGGCAGCCCCTTCCACCAGCTGTTCCAGTCTTTCTTCCGTCATAGGGATACCTCCTTATACATTCGTTCTGATTGTATGTATATTTGCAAAATCAAATGCCCCAGGGGGCATCTGATGGAAGCTAGGTCCGTTCCTCCCCGTACAGCACAGCGCCCATGGCGGAGAAAGCAGCGGAGACCTGGTCGTTGATCAGGGGGAGGCCGATGCTCTCCAGCATGGTGCTCACACAGGCAACCTTGCGCTGAAAATCGGGGCCCGTGGACGAAAAGACCAGAGGGCTGAGCAGGAGGTTGGTAAAGACGGCCACAACCTCTGCCGCGATTTGAGGCGAGTCCACAGTGATGGAGCCGTCCGACACCCCTTCCTCCAGAAAGGTGCGGGTCATAGGGACGACGGAGGTTCGGCAGCTGAGCAGGTAGGCACAGACCAGCTTGGGGCTTTGGTAAAAGGTCCGGGAGAGCATGCGGTACATCTGGAGCTGCTCCCGGTTGGAGACGGAGGCAATGATGAGCCGCTGTAATTTCTCCAACCCGTTCCGGGAGGTGTCCTCCTGGATCTCACGGCAGGGGACCGTCTCATGGAACATATAGGTGGTGACGGCGTCCAGCATCTCCTCCTTACCGTGGAAGTGGTGGTAGATGGCTCCCCTGGTCAGGCCGCAGGCTTCTGCGATGTCCTGCAAGGTGACATGCTCATAGCCGTGCTCCAGAAACAGCCGCTTAGCGGTGTCCAAAATGGCCTTTTCCGTCACTTCCGGGTACTTATTCCGCGGCATGGTTTGTGCCTCCTAATAGATACATAATGTATGTATCTGTAGAATAGCACAGAACGATCCTGCTGTCAACCCCCTGGCGCGAAGCTGAAAAAACTCCCGGCCATTCCATGGCCGGGAGGATCCGGTGTTTCAGGGAGGGTCACAGGGGAGCGACCACGGAATACATCAGGATAAAGTGAGACACGCTGCCCAGGACGATAAAGACGTGGAAGATCTCGTGGCAGCCAAAGCGGGGGTTGTTCCGGCCGGGCCACTTGACCGCGTAGAGCACCCCGCCCACGGTGTAGAGCACTCCGCCGGCGATCAGCCAGAACATGCCCGCGGCGGGCAGGACGCGGGAGAGAGGGGCGATGGCGAACAGAGCCATCCAGCCCATGGCCAGGTAAATGACGCTGGTGAGCCAGCGGGGGATGTCCAGCTTGGCGATGGTGAGGATGATCCCCGCCGCCGCACACAGCCAGATGGCCAGCAGCAGGGGGCCGCCCACGCCGCCCCAGAGGACGGTCATGCAGATAGGGGTGTAGCTGCCGGCGATCAGCAGGTAGATGGAGCAGTGGTCATATTTCCGCAGGGCCAGCCGGCCCCGGACTGTGGTGTTGACGCAGTGGTACAGAGTAGAGGCGGTGTAGAGGCCGATCATAGACAGCCCATAGACCAGGAAGGCGGAAAATTTGATCCAGTCCTCCAGCCCGGCGGCCCGGACCAGAAGAAATACCGTGCCCACCAGGGCCAGCACCGCGCCTGCCCCGTGGGTGATAGCGGACCAAGGCCGCAGGCCGTCATAGGGGTCCCGGCGGGGTCTGGGAGCCTGCTGATGGCGGGCGGTGAGCGGGGCGGAGCGGGTGATATCCGGTACCACAGAGGGATTATAAGCAGGTTCGTGCATAGAGGGCTCCTTTCCAGGAAGGCACATCTGTTCTTGTGTATCATTAGTATAACACCAAACAGACAAAATATCAATATAAAAATTACTAAATATAGTATTAAAAATTATATCTGAAATGCGGAAAGTTACAGGAGCCCGCCGGCGCCGAATCGCTGGACAAGGTCAGGATATGCGGAAAGGGCGAAACTATGAGAAGGAGTGGAAGAAAAAAACTTGGGTCTTTTCAAGAATCTGAGAGCTCCGGGTTATGAGCTGCGATTCCGATGTGATGCCCAATCTGTTGAGAATTTCTGTGCCTTTTCTGTCGAAACAGCTTTACAGCTTGAGATCATTTGTTCTGTTGTCTCTTAAACGTCCAAACCTCGTATGGGTCACGGCTTGGATCAGGAGAAATAGTTCCAACACCAAATCCAATGCCTAAGTTTACACCTATAGCAATGCCCAATCAATCTTCCCAAATCACCAAATTATTCTCGCTCAGGACTTGTTCGATGCGTTCCAGATTCAGCGTGGACTGGGGGGCGGTGCGGCGTCCCAGCTCAGCTACCAGAGCCTCGATCACTACCATCAGGGGGGCGTCCCCACAGGGGTGATTGACTGAATTGGCATCAATCATCACATCGGCTGCCTTCGCCAGGGGGTTAAGGCTGGTATTTGTGACCAGAATGATGGGAATACCCAGCTGATGACAGAGCTTGCCTACCTGGATGGTCCGTTTGGTGCAGGGCCATACTGAGAAGACCAGAAGCACATCTGTGGGTTTCATGTGGACGGAAACCTTGTCAAATACAAATTCTCCCTCCAGGCTCAGCTGGCGCACATGAGGGTAGAAGCAAGAGAGGGCATACTCAAAATAGAGGGCCAGTGCCTTGCTGGAGCGCAAGCCAATGGTATAGATCGTGTCCGACTTGAGCATCAGCTGGATGGCACGCTCAAATTCCTCAATATTTGAGGGAGTACAGAGGTTTTCCACGATGCGCAGGCTGTCGGCAGCCACCGAGCGGAAGGTATCGCTGCTCTCTGTCTCCTTGGTGCTGACAAAGCTCTGTTTCTGCCCCCGGTAGGAGGAGGTGTTCTTCAACAGAACCACATCTGCCAGGGTGCGCTTGAAAGCGCTGAAGCTGTCATATCCAAGCGTTTGTACCAGCCGCATGACAGTGGTGGTACCGACGCCGGCGGCGCGGGCCAACTCAGCCACTGTCATGACTCCTACCCGCTCGTAGTTCAAAGCTAAGTATTGACACAGGATGCGCTGTTTCTTGGGCAGCACATCTTTTAATGTCATTATCTCATCAAGAAGTGTTTTTTCCATTACAAGCACCTGCAGTTCTTCCCTTGAAATCGGCGGTTTTCCATTCTTATCATAACCTTTTTTTGCGGCATGGTCAACTATGGCATGGCTCTGGCGCAGAATGCGGGGGAAGGCGTCTAAAAGAAGAAATGGAGAATTTTATGTGGCAAACTACGGAACCACTTTACTATTTTCTCTAAAAAATATAGTATCAATCATAAAATAGAATATATATGCCGAATATTTTGTTAAAAAGAACAAAATGAAACATATATTTTCTATAAAGGGAACAAAAATTCTATTTTGCAAAATAAACGGTTGAAATATTCTTTTTAACGGAATATAATTAGCATCACAAAAGCAAAAAACAATTTAAATGACATTTGGACTGATAAAACCACAATTATTTTTTAGGAGGTAATTTGAAATGAAAACCAGAGACGTCGTATTCTACAGCGAAGGTGCCAAGATGGCCGGTACCATCTATCTGCCCGACGATTACAAGGAGGGAGAAAAACGGGCTGCCGTGCTGTGCAATTCCGGCTGGACCGGCGTGAACAAGTGCTATCCCGCCCTGTACGCCCGTGCTCTGACCGCCTACGGCTTTGTGTGCATGGGATTTGACTACCGCGGTTTCAAGCCCAGCGAGGATGTCCATCCCTGCCTGCCCAAGTATACCACCCTGGAGACCGAGGTGGAGGACATCGCCAACGCCTTCACCTTCATGCAGGTCCAGCCGGAGGTCGATCCCGAGCGCTGCGGCCTGCTGGGATGGGGCGTGGGCGGAGCCGTGTGCATCACCGTGGCGGCCCGGGACAAGGAGGTCAAGGCGGTTGCGACTCTGAACTCCTTCATCAACGGCGAGCGCTGGATGCGAGACGGCATGGGAAACGACGCCTTCGGTAAGTCTGTGGCCCGCCTGCGTCAGGACCGCATCAAGCGGATCACCACCAACGACCCTGTGCTGATGCACCCCTACACCGACTACCCCAACATCACCGAGAGCGGCGACTTCTATACCGACCACGTACTTAAGGAGATCAATGGCGGCATCCAGAGCTCCGTAGATGCGGACAGCGGTGAGGAGTTCCCCACCCCCATGTCCACCGCCATCGGCGAGAGCTTCATCCGCTTCAATGTGGAGGACCTTCTGCCCAAGATCGCGCCCCGGGCCGTCTTTGTGGGCCACGGCTACTACAATGAGCTCCACCAGCGGGTAGAGGCCGAGGAAGCCTACCGCCTGGCTAATGAGCCCAAGCAACTCTACTATGTGGATGGCAAGCACAACGAGTGGATGTTCGACGAGGATCCCAAGTTCCAAGCTTTGGCCGCCGCTCTGGCTGACTTCTATAAGGAGCATCTGAAACCCATGGAGTTTGGTCTGCAGAAATAATTTTACACAAGTCCAAATGGGGTTTAGGGCGCTCCCGCCGCATGTTTATATACTGAGACGGGAGCGCCCCTTTTATCCGGCTTACCCTCTTGATGCGAGGGAGACTAACAAAGGAGAATCTCGGCCATGGAATACAATTATATGTCGTTTTTGACGGATTTCTGTTTTATGTCCCTGCTGCTGGTGATCGCTCAATTTATGCGGGCCAAGATCAAGTTCCTGCAGATGTTCTACATCCCCGCCTCCCTCGTGGCCGGGATACTGGGACTGCTGCTTGGGCCTCAGTTCTTGGATCTGATTCCCTGGAGCGGTCAGATCGGCTCCTACGCCTATATGCTGGTGTGCGTGCTGTTCGGCGGTCTGTTCCTGGGCAAGAAGGAAAAGACCAGCGTGAAAAAGATTTTCACCCAGGTGGGCGATTCCTTCTGCGTCAATATGGGTGCGGAGTTCTTCTGCTTCGGCATTGCTTTGCTGGTGGGCGGCGCGCTGGTCACGTTCCTGTTCCCGGACGTCTTTACAGAAATCGCCCTGCTGATGCCCTCCGGCTACTGCGGCGGGCACGGCTACGCCTCCACCATTGGTACTGCCCTGAATAACCTCCTGGGCCGCACGGACGGCGTGGTCATCGGCCAGACCTTTGCCACCATGGGCCTGCTCACCGGCCTGTTTGTGGGTATTATCTGCATCAACTACGCCACCCGGAAAGGGGCCACCCGGCTGGTCAAAAGCGCCAAGGCCCTGCCTGAGGACTGCCGCACCGGCATTGTTCCTGCGGAGAAGCGCATCTCCATGGGCGAGGAGACCATCAACCCCATGTCCATGGACCCCCTGGCCTGGCATCTGGCCCTGACCTTGATCGCCACCCTGGCCGGCTATACCTTCTATGACTGGTATAAGCAGTATCTTCCTGATATTGAGCTGCCAGTCATGTGTTTGACCATGATTGCCGGCGTGCTCCTCCAGACCCTCCTGAACCACACCCCCTTTAAGGATAGCGTGGATGAACATGTAGAAGGCCGCATCGGCAGCATGGTGACCGACTATCTGGTGGGATTCGGCGTGGCCTCCATCTCCATCACTGTGGTCATGGAGTTCGTGGGCCCCATCCTCCTGCTGTGCGTGCTGGGTACCCTTACCTCCCTGACCCTGGTGTTCTTTGTGGGCCGGAAGCTGTTCCATAACTTCTGGTTTGAGCGCTCTATTTTCGTGTTCGGCTGGACCACCGGCGTGGTGGCCATCGGTGTCACTCTGTTGCGCATCGTAGACCCGGAGGCCAAGAGCGGCACTTTGAACGACTATGGTTACTCCTATACCCTCCAGTCGGTGATCGAGGTGTTTATCATCGCACTGACGCCGATCCTGGCAGTCTCCATGGGCTGCCTCGCGGTAGGCGCCATTGAGACAGGCATTGCTCTAGTGCTGTTCCTCATTGGAGCCAAGATATTCGGTGTACACAAAGAGAAGATGAACGAGCTGCGCCAGGGAGAGGCGGAGATCATCAGCACTCTTCACGAATAAAGATCCCCACAAATAAGGAGTATTTCTGGGTTGCACAGGGCATTGACTACAGCCTGTTCCGCAATTTTGATAAAAAACAAAACAAATATCATAAGACACTAGAGAGAAGCCAAGAGACTGCCCCCACAAAATAATACTGTTCACAGGCGGGGCGGCTGAACTCTCAGCCGCCCCGTCCTTATAGAAAGGAGCTTATGATGTCCAGTTTAGATCAGGCTCGCGCCCTGATTCAGGGCAGCTATGACCTGCATATACACCCAATTCCCTCCCATGTCCCGCGTCTACTGGACGACTTTGAGGTGCTCGCCCAGGCAGAAGAGGCGGGGATGGCTGGTGTGTTGCTGAAAAACCACTACGAGCCCACCGGGGCCCGGGCCATTCTGGCCAACCGACGGGGAGAGGGCTTCCGGGCTAAAGCCTACGGTGCGGCCGTTCTCAACTGGCCCTTGGGCGGCCTGAATCCCTATGCAGTCCACAGCGCCTTGAAAATGGGGGCCCACGTGATCTTTATGCCAACCCGAGACGCGGCCAACTGCCTGTTCCACGGGGATATGCCGGGAGACTTTTTCCAGCGGGAGGGCATCAGCCTACTGGATAAGCAGGGGAATCTGCGCCGGGAAATCTACGAGATCTTCGAAGTGGTCCGGAGTTATCGGGCCCTGTTGGCTACCGGCCATATCAGCCCCCTGGAATCCGTCCTGCTCTGCCGGGAGGGCCGCCGGATGGGGGTAAGGATGGTTTTGACTCACCCGGAGTGGGACCGTACCACCATGGACGCAGACACCCAGGCTGAGCTGGCCCAGCTGGGGGTGTACGTAGAGAAGTGCTGGTACAACATCGCAGAGGGCAACTGCACAGCCGAGAGCATGGCCAGCCATATCCGCACGGTGGGACCGGAGCACTGCTTTCTGTCCACGGACCGGGGGCAAAGCGGAAGGGAGACGCCAGTAGAGGGGATGGCCCGTTTTGTGCAAGTCCTGATAAAGCATGGAATATCTGCTGAAAATGTGACACAAATGCTTCGAATTACCCCTGAAGATATGCTTAACAGATAAGTCGGTGTTCACTTTTTGTATAGTGGCATTAGTTTTGAATTTATGTATACTTATCAGATGGATAAACATTGTTATGTTGTCCTTGACACATCCGCTGACTGAATATTTTTGGATAATTTTTGATTCCGGTACTGAAACGACGGTCGTTCGCCACCCTGTTTAACCGTGCAGGCCGCTGTGTGCCCCGAAAAGGAGTGAGGGGTATCCGTGCCCCTTCGGAACCATCCACGCCTGTTTCGGGGCCGTGTGTCGAAAACTGGATGCTGCTCTGAAAAACAGTTTTCCCCGAAACTAGGGGGGACCGGGTGGCCGAAAAAAGTACAGGATAAAGCGGTGACATCACCGCTTTGCCCATCTTTCCACAGTGCGGGCCGAGGACGGGAAAACGACACGAATTGGAAAAATGTGAAACTATTTGAGAAAATTACGTGATATCACATTTTACACGCGGGCATCAGATGTGATATCACAAAGCTGTAAACTGCCATGCCCACAAGGGTTCTTCTGGTATCACATGTGATATCTACCCGATTTCAAGTAATGTTCAAGGCTCAAAAATTGCGCCGCTTAAACAAGGATATAGACCTAGGCCCGATTTGCCGGATAACCGGCAAATATGAATGTTTTGATAACTCTGCGCCATGGCCCTGGATATTTTTCTCTTTTTGCAGTATGTTGTGTTGCTGCAAAGGAGGTAGTGCATCGTGGAAAAACGCAGAGCCAACGGGGAGGGAAACCTCCGAAAACGAAAGGACGGCTGGTGGAGGAACAGTACACAGAGGGCCGTGCCCCAGAGACAGAAAAGACAATTTACAAAAATGTTCTGGGCCGGACCCAGGCGGAGGCCAAGGCAAAGCTGAAAGAAGCCATAGAAATGGAAAGGGATATTAACACGGTGAAATCGAAGAAATACGCAGTGGGGGAATGGATGAACGAGTGGTTCGAGAACTATGCAAAAGAGTGCGCCCGTCCTCTCACCAGACCTACCGGGGGTGCATCGACAACTACATAGTTCCCAACATCGGAGCCATTCCGCTGGAAAAGCTCACCTCTCTAGACTTGCAGAAGCTCTACAAGAAGCTGCTGACCAAAGGCCGGATAGACAGTCTGGAGGCCAAGGGACAGCTAAAAGGCCTCAGCGCCAAGACGGTGCGGAACATTCTCCAGATTCTTTCCTCTGCCTTAAAGCTGGCTCAGGAGCAGCGGATCATACTCACCAACCCGGCGGAGGTTTGTGCCCTGCCTAAAGTAGAACAGCGGGAGATGAAGACCCTTCCGGTGGAGCAACCCCGGTCCTTCCTGCGGAAAACCAGGGAGAGCGGCGTATTTGAGCTCTACTATCTGGAACTGGCCACCGGGCTGAGAAGGGGAGAACTTCTGGGCCTGAAGTGGGGGACATTGATTTGAAACGGGGTGACCTCCGGGCTCTACGGCAGATATCCCGGATCAACGGAGAGGTAGTGGAGGCACCGCTGAAAACAAAAAACGCCTACCGCACCCTGCCGTTGGCGGAGGATACGGTAAGCGTACTGTTAGGGCAGAAGAAAAAAGCGGGCAGCTGCCTGTGGGTGTTCCCGTCGCCCAACGGTGGACCCATCTTCCCGGACAGTGTCCTGCATATGCTCCATCGGGTGCTAAAGCGGGCGGGACTGCCTAAAGTCAGGTTCCATGACCTCCAGCACACCTTCGCCACCCTGGCCCTGCAAAACGGAGTGGACATCAAGACGAGGTCCGGGATGCTGGGTCGCTTCTCTGCCGGGTTCACCCTAGACATCTACACCTATGTGACGGGGGCTGCCCAGTGTCAGGCGGCACAAACTATGGCGGGAGTGCTGGAGGGGAAGTAACCCAAATGTGAGTCCAGAGCAGCGAGGCACATTTGGAAGGGAGGCGCAACGGAGGGAGCGGACCCTGCCGCGGACGGCGAGGGGAGAGATCCGGAGCTTGTGCCGACGTGGATCAAAGTATAGGTCAAACAGCAGACACAAAAATAAACCGGGCAGAAAAGTAATAAAGAAATCCGCTGAAATCATACGATTTCAGCGGATTTTTGGTTGTGGGAGGAGGACTTGAACCTCCGATCTCTGGGATATGCTGCGGTCTGGATGTGGGTTTGGCTCCATTGGTTCCATCCAGCCTGAACCCTGTATGGGTCACGGTTTGGGCCAGCGGAAACAGATGTAGCCCAGAAGTTCTGCATGACCTTTATTTGCAGCTGTGCAGCTTACGCATTGCACATTGACAAAACGCATCTACGAGAGGGTTTTGGTTGTCTCGGTGGGATACTGCCACTATATCCGTAAGGGTAGCGACTTCCGGAAGGGAGAAGTAGATCAAGGGAGTTTGGGGCTGGATACAGTGAACATAGGAGGGGCAGATGAAGGTCATTCCCCGTCCACAGCCTACCAAACTGAGCGCCGAGGACAGACTTGGTACCTCCACCACCCGCTGAGGGGCAAAAGAGTAATGCCGACAGATCGTCTCAGCAACGATGCGCATGTTCTGCCAGGCACGAAGAACAATCAGGGTTTGCTGCTCAAATTGGGACAGGTCTACCTGGAGTGGGTGTTCCAAATTGTTGCCGCAGTCAGGATAGTACTGCTGCATTTGTTCATCATACTGTGTAGCCAGCACCACAGGATCGCCCATGAGGCGTTCGTAGCGCAGATGAGGATTGTCCGGCCTAAGATTGGTCAGCACCAAATCTACATCGTCATGGTCTAGCTGTTTTAAGATTTCAGCACTGGAGCATTCTACGATTTTCTGATCCACAGAAGGAAATTGCTCCGCAAAATCCGGTACGATGCGTGGCAGAACATAGATGCCCAGGAGAGGGAGGGTAGCGATGGTCAGACGGTTGAAGGACTGCTTGCCCATGGCGGAAAATTCCTGCCGCATATTCCGCTCCAGACCCTGAAACTGTTCCACATATTCCAGATATCGCTGACCGGCTAACGTAAGGCGCAAGGGAATGGTATCCCGGTCAAACAATGTTACCCCAAGCTCATCTTCCACTTTCTTTACGAACCGGCTCAGGGCGGGCTGAGAGACATAAAGAACTTGAGCCGCTTTGGAAAAACTATGATATTGAGCAATGGTTTTAATATATTTGCAAAAACGCTGGTCAATCATAGTAAGCTCCTTTCCGGACATGAGTGGGCGGAGATCTGTTTGATCGTGAAATTGTTTTATCTAATGATATCAGACTATTGTATATCGCGCAAAAGATTTCTTCCACTGTCCTATGCGCTTTTTATCATATCGTCATGTCAAAATGGGTATTCGACATTGTAAGTGGCTATGTTGTACAATTCTTAACAAGGATAGACCACATTGCGGGAAAGAATGCAAGGTGCAGAACAGAAAATAAGGAGGAATCTGTTATGAGCAAAAATCATGCCCAGGACCTGCGCCGTATTTTGGCGGAGAACAAATTTTTAACCCTGCCGGGTGTATATGACTGCTTGTCGGGCAAGATCGCAGAGGAGGCGGGATTCCCTGCCCTGTTTCTGTCCGGCGGAGCACTGGCCTACAGTGTGCTGGGCCGTCCCGATTTTGGCTTTTTGAGCTTGGCGGAGTTTGGTACTGCCATTCAGCACATCGTTTCTACCTGTTCTGCGCCTCTGCTGGCGGACGCGGACAACGGATTTGGCAATGCCATTCAGGCAGCCAACACCGGTGCCATGTATGAGCAGCTGGGAGCAGCTGGCTTGCAGATTGATGACAAGGTTCTCCCCGCCAGCCACCCCGCCCGAGACGAAATCATCAATTGGGATTTGATGAGTCCCAAGATCCAAGCGGTCCGGGACAATGTTTCGCCTGACTTTGTGATTGTATTCCGCACCTGTGCAAATTTGTACGGCTATGGTATTGATGAAGCCATCCGCCGCATCAATCTCTCCAAGGAGTGCGGTGCAGATTACGCCTATGTGGATGGGATCAAGTCTATGGAGGAGCTGGAAAAGGTCTCTCAGCAGGCTGCGATTCCCCTCATGGTTAATCTCAATGAGAAAGGCTTTGTGGGCGGCAATGTACCCATTGAGCAGGTGAAGGAGCTGAATTTCTCAATTGGACTGTTCCCTATCTCTTCCATGCTGGCTGCATCTCAGGGCATGATCGAAGTTCTGGGTGCACTGGCCGACCAGGGTTCTACGCTTTCGGTACGGGACAAGATGACAGATCCCCCCACCCGCATCCACCGCATGATGGGACAGGTTTCCCTGGTAGAGAAATATACCCCCTACTATTCGGTGCCCTGAAAATCTTATTCAAAGAGAAAGGTGTGAACCTGCATGACATTGACGGATGTATTGAAAGATTTTGCATACCTCAGCGTTTTGCTTCTCATCGGCTTTGAACTTCGTAAGCGGATTACCCTTTTCCAACGTTACTTTATCCCCACCTCTTTGATTGCAGGAACCATCGGTATGTTTTTCAGCCCCAGCTGGCTGGGCGAAGTGTCTCCTGCTTACATTCCGTTTTCCAGTGGCATTGGGCAGTGGTCGGGAGTACTGGTTATTGTTGTGTGCGCCACGATGTTCTTGAGCCTGGAGCTCAATCAAGTGGGCCGTGACGGTATGGCCACCACCTTTTTGGCCGGTGCGGCCCACCAGGGGCAGATGGTAGTTGGTCTTGGCATCGCGGCGCTGTTCGGGGTGCTGGGCAGCACGCTTCCTTATCAGTTCGGTTACATGGGCGTTTGGGGTTTCTATGCGGGCCACGGCAATGCCACCACCGTGGGTAACATCATCCAGGATGCCGGCTTGTGGAACGATGCAGTGGGCGTGGGCGTGACCTTCGCTACGATCGGTATTCTGTGCGGCGTGATCCTGGGTATGGTAATTATCAATATGGGAGCCAAGAGGGGCCTGACCCATGTAAAGATGTCCTTTGCGGACATGGATGAGGGAGAGCGTACCGGCTACATCCGTCCGGAAAACCGGGTGTCTGTTGGCAATGGTGTGACCAATGTGTCCTCCCTGGATCCGTTGGCCTTTCAGCTGGCTATCGTTGGCGTTGTAGTCGTGATCGGCATTGTGGTCCGGACACTGCTGATGAAGATTCATCCCATCATGTCCAACTTTCCTCTGGTAGGCGCCGTGCTGGTATCCAGTATGATCATAGGTTTTGTGATCAACAAAACAACGCTGAGAGAGCGCATCGACCGCAAGCTGATGAACCGCATCACCGGAACTGCACTGGAGTATATGATCACCGCTGCGATTGCCACTACTTCCCGGCAGGTGTTTGTCTCCTACGCGCTGCCGCTGGTGCTCATCTCCATCTGCATGGTGCTGGTCAACCTGTTTGTCTGCTTCGTGCTGGGCAAGCGTTGGCTCCAGGATAACCCCTTTGAGACTGGCGTAGGCCTGTTTGGCATGGCCTGCGGCGTACTGGCTACCGGCTTGATGCTCGTCAAGGTGGTGGATCCTGACAACGAGACGACTGCTTCCACCTGCATTTCCACCTCCAGTACCTTGGGTTATGCCTGGCAGATCCCCTACATGGTAGTGGGTTCTCTAATGATTTTTACTATGCCTACGATCACCACCGTGATTTCTGTTGCGCTGCTGCTGTTTTTCCTGATTGGCGGCGAGATTTTGTTTGGACGCAACCGGAAAAAAGCATCTGTCTGATTGCATTATAATTAAGAAAGGAGTATTCCTTTGAATAAATTTACCGTAGCTGTTTTGCAGCTTGATTCCCAAGATGATGTACAGAAGAATTTAGATACCGTAGTCTCCTTTATTGAAGAGGCTGCGGCTCGTGGCGCCAAGCTGATCACCATGCCGGAGAGCATGAACTATGTGGGTTTGGATAATGCGGGGCATGCGGAGGAAATTCCCGGAGGTCCTACGTTCCAGCTCATGTCGGAGCAGGCAAAAAAATATGGAGTCTGGCTCCACTGCGGAAGTATCTATGAGAAAAACCCCAATGATCCCCGGCCTTTTAACTCCACCATGGTCATCGATCCCCGGGGTAATCTGGCAGCCAAGTACCACAAGATCCACCCTTTTGATGTGGTCATCCCCAACGGTCCGGTGAATCGGGAGTCAGAGCGGATTTGCCCGGGCGATGAGATCGTCACCGTGGACACAGGAGAGGTGGGTCACTTGGGTCTGTCCATCTGCTACGATATGCGCTTTGCAGAGATGTACCGTATTATGGCCCTGGAAGGGGCGCAGATCCTTCTGATGCCTGCTGATTTTACCATGCCCACCGGCAAAGACCATTGGGAGACCATACTGCGCACCCGAGCCATTGAAAACGGCTGTTATGTAGTGGCTCCGGCGCAGTACGGCGTGAAGCCCAAGTTCCAGGCCTATGCCAACTCTCTGGTGGTAGACCCCTGGGGCAATGTGATCGCACGGGCGTCCAACCACCCTCAGGTGATTACAGCGGAGATCGATCTGGATTATTTGCAGCAGGTTCGCCGACAGATCTTTACCTTGGAAAATCGTCGGCCTGACGTCTATAGTCTGTTGCGTACCAAACAGTGATTCAGAAGGAAGAGCAGGGTAGCGGTCCTGCTCTTCTATTTATGAGGGAGGAATGGATTCCATGAGCCATAAGAAAGCCATCGCCATCACGTGCTTTGTTGCTCTGATGTGGAGTCTGGCAGGATTCAATATTAAAATGATTGAATGGAGCCCGTACGCCATTGCGGCGGGACGTAGCCTAGTCGCTGTTATCCTTCTGGCCCCCATGGTTCTGCGGAAAGGCTTCCAAAAAATCGACCGGTATGTCATCGGTGGGGCAATCTGTTACGCCGCTTTCAACTACTGCTTTATTACCTCCACTACTCTCACTTCCTCCGCCATTGCTATTATGATGCAGTATACTGCACCCATCTATGTGGCCCTGCTGTCCTGGCTCTTTCTGCGGGAACGGGTCGGATGGGCGGATATTATCAGTGTAGGGTTTGTCTTTTTAGGGATGATCTTTTTCTTCTTGGACAGCAACAGCGGTGGGAGTTTAAAGGGAAATATCGTCTCCATCTTTAACGGAATCACCTTTGCTGGTATTTCCATCTTTCTGCGGCTGCAGAAGGACGGGAATCCCGCACTATCCATGTATCTCGGCAATGTAATTTCCGCTGTGGCAGGACTGCCTATTATGTGGAACGCCGGTATGCCGGACACGATTAGTTTGCTGTTCCTTCTGCTGGCCGGCCTGTTGGTTGCAGTCAGCTATACCCTCTATGCTAAGGCCAGTACTGGCTTGTCCGCATTGGAAACAGTGTTAATACCAATTATTGATCCAGTAATGAACCCAGTGTGGGTATTCCTGTTCCTGGATGAGCGACCGGGGGCATTGACCATTGTGGGTGCAGCGGTGATCCTTGTGTCGGTTACGATTCGAGTGGTTTCAGGACTGACCCCATCTTCAGCGTCTCGGACAAGAGGGTAGTTTCAGTGCTGTCCATGGTTACATAAAAGCAACCCTCTCCGGTAAACAAAGATAACTGTCTTGTAACATGATGAAACACCGATTTTTGAATTCCAAACTATTTGCTTTTATTAGCTGCGATATACTTTCTTGAAGACGGAGGGGGGTGCCAGCCGTTTAATCAAGCCCTTTTAAAAAAATGGTTCTGGGCTGTGGTAAGAGCAGAAACAGGTTTTGTCAAAGAACAGTACAAGCTGATTCTTCGATGGGAGAGACGGTACACGGCAGGACATGACCCGGAGACGAGCAAGACCATCTACAAGAATGTACTGGGCAGAACTCAGGAGGAGGCCAAGGAGAAGCTGAACGCCGCCATTAAGGAGACACAATCTCTGGACTTACAGAAGCTCTACAAGAAGCTGCTGACAAAAGATTGGGTAGACCGGCTGGAGGCTAAAGGGCAGCCCAAGGGCCTTAGTGCCAAGACGGTGCGGAACATCCACCAGATTCTTTCCTCAGCCCTAAAGCTGGCCCAGGAGCAGCGGATCATCCTCACCAACCCGGCGGAGGGCCGCGCTCTGCCTAAGGTGGAGCACAGAGAGATGAAAACCCTGCCGGTGGAGCAGTTGGCCTCCTTCCTGCGGGAGGCGAAAGAGAGCGGTGTATTCGAGCTCTACTACGTGGAGCTGGCCACCGGCCTGCGGCGGGGAGAGCTACTGGGCCTCAAGTGGGAGGACCTTGATTTGGACCGAGGTGACCTCCGGGTACGGCGGCAGATCTCCTGCATAAACGGTGAGGTGGTAGAGGCACCTCTGAAAACGAAAAATGCCCACCGCACCCTTCCATTAGCAGAGGATGCGGTAAGCGTTCTGTTGAAGCAGAAGAAAAAAGCGGGTAGCAGCCCATGGGTGTTTCCGTCACCCAGCGGCGGCCCCATCTCCCGGACAGCGTCCTGCACATGCTCCACCGGGTGCTGAAACGGGCGGGACTGCCCAAAGTCAGGTTCCATGATCTCCGGCATACATTCGCCACCCTGGCCCTGCAAAACGGAGTGGACATCAAGACGGTGTCCGGGATGTTGGGTCACTACTCGGCGGGCTTCACCCTGGACACCTACGCCCATGTGACCACAGCGGCCCAGAAAGAGGCGGCGAGAGCCATGGGAAAGGTGCTGGCGAACGCCCTCTGGAAATATCCTAAAACAAAGCGAGGTCCGGGCGCGGCAGAGCCGCACCCGGACCTCGCTTTTGGCTCGTATGGGTCAGAATATGGGTCAACCCCAAAGGTCCAAAAATCAGTCTCGACTTTTTTGAGCAATAAACAGGGAAAACCGTCTGACTTCAAAAGAAATCAGACGGTTTTGTGGTTGCGGGGGCAGGATTTGAACCTGCAATCTCCGGGTTATGAGCCCGGAGCCTTTTTCAACGTGGATTGAGCAGCCAAACACCCCAATTGAGATAGGCCGCAAAGGTCACCCAGAGGAGATATGGGACTTGCAGCCACCCGGCGGTGCAGTCCACCTGCAGGAAGGACAGCAGCATCCACAGGATCAGGGCCCAAAGCACTGCCAGCCAGACAAGGGCAAAGCCGAAATTCTGGAACTGAAAGAAAATGATGCTCCAAAAGAAGTTGAAAGCGAGCTGGACTAGGAAGAGCAGCAGGCTGCGGGACCGGAGACCGGAGGGGGGCGCCAGATAGACCCGGGCCGCGCCAATGCCCATCAGGGCGAACAGGATCACCCATACGATGGGAAACACGATGCTTGGCGGGGAAAGAGGAGGCTTGGTGATGACCTGGGAATAGAGCTGTGTACCGTCCCTGGTCAGCCAGCCGGCCAGGCCGCCCACCGCCTCGGTGAAGAGGACCCAAGTCCCATAGGTCCCCCATAGATGCTTCTTCATTTTCATCACCCATGGACAGCATATGTGAAATCGGAAATTTTATGTGTTCGGACCGGGGCGGCTGATAGGGAGGGCTCCGGCGGCCCGCTCCCAGCCTGTGGAAAACGGAGGTCCAGAAAAAAGGGGTTGACAAGTGGGAAAGGGGCGGCTATAATAAGCCCAACAAATCAATCAGCAGAAACCTGCGAGGAAGATGAGTAGCCAGTGGGCAAACCTTCAGAGAGTCCTGGGGGGTGGGATCAGGGCGGGGCGCAACTGTGTGAATGGACTTCCGAGGGCGGCTTGAACGGCTTTGGCTCAGTAGATGCCGACGGGGACCCACCCGTTATCCATCGGGCACGCGTGATGGCGCGTGAAGCGAGCGGACGTTTACGTCAATTTGGGTGGTATCGCAGGAGTGCAGCTCTTGTCCCATGTGGGATGAGGAGCTGTTTTTTTATTGGCTGCGCTCCCAAGTCAAGGCCGCCGGCACCGGCCCCTCCATCGCCCACCCGAACAAATTTTGTTTTTTGGAGGAAAACACGATGAAAAAGCATGACATGATGAAGAAGTTTACCGCTGCCGCCCTGTCCCTGACCATGATGGCCGGCCTGGCCGCCTGTTCCGGCGGCAGCAGCTCCGCCTCCTCCGGCGCCGCCCCTGCCCCGGCCGTTTCCGGCTCCGAGACCGGCGGCACCGCCATCAAGGTGGCGGTAGTGAAGCAGATGGACCATGCCTCCCTGGATGAGATCGCCAACGCCATCACCGCCCGGCTGGACGAGATCGCCGCCGAGCAGGGCATCACCATCGACTACGGCCAGGTGTACAGCGGCCAGGGGGACGAGACCATCCTGAACCAGATCGGCGCCCAGGTAGTGGCCGATGGTGTGGACGTCATCATTCCGGTGGCCACCACCGCCGCCCAGCTGATGACCGTGGCCGCCGAGGGCACCGGCATCCCAGTGGTGTACGCCGCCGTCAGTGACCCGGAGCAGGCCGATCTGCTGGACCTGGACTATGTCACCGGTATGAGTGACGCCCTGAACACCCAGTTCATCCTGGACATGATGCTGGCCCAGGACCCGGAGGTGCAGACTGTGGGCCTGCTCTACTCCCTGTCTGAGCCCAACTCCACCAAGCCCATTGCAGAGGCGAAGGAGTATCTGGACGGCAAGGGCATCGCTTATAAAGAGTACACCGCAAACAGCGTAGATGAGGTCATCGCCGCGGCCGGGACGCTGATCGCCGACGGCGTGGACGCAGTCTTCACCCCCACCGATAACAAGATCATGGAGGCCGAGCTGGCCATTGCCCCCGAACTGGCGGAGGCGGGCATCCCCCACTACACAGGCGCTGACTCCTTTGTCCGCAACGGCGCTTTCACCACCTGCGGCGTGAACTATACCGACCTGGGCACTCAGACCGCCGACCTGGCCTATCAGGTGGCGTCGGAGGGCATGGACGGCATGGAGGACTACTATCTGGTGGAGGGCGGCATCATCACCGTCAACACCGAGACCGCCCAGACTCTGGGCGCGGACTACTCCATGTTCAGCGACATGGGCCAGGTGGTGGAAGTGGCCACCACCGAGGACTAAGCACGCCCTGACCGCACAATACCGCCAGTCCCTCCGGCAGGACGCCGGAGGGGCTTTGGCCTGAAAGGACGGAACCCGCTATGCTCTATATTCTCCAGACAGCCCTGGAACTGGGCCTGTTGTACGCACCGGTAGCCCTGGCTCTGTTCCTCAGCTACCGCATCCTGGACATTGCCGATCTCACCACCGATGGGGCTTTCACCCTGGGGGCGGCCGTGTCGGTGACAGTGTGCATCGCAGGCCACCCCGTCTTGGCGGTCCCTGCCGCCATGGCTGCCGGGGCGGCGGCAGGCTTTGTGACCGCCTTCCTCCAGACCAAGATGGGGGTGCCCTCCATCCTGGCGGGCATCATCACCAACACGGGGCTCTACACCATCAACCTGATGGCCATGGGGTGGACCTCCACCGCCAGCCTGCTCCGCCAGGACACTATTTTCCGCATGTTCCAGGCTACCGGTATCGGCGGAGCCTGGAGCGAGATCCTGCTGGGCGGGGTGCTGACGGTGGGGGCGGCCCTGCTGCTGGTGGCTTTCCTGGGGACCCGGCTGGGCCTGTCCATCCGAGCCACGGGGGACAATCGGGACATGGTCAGGGCCTCCTCCATCAACCCAAACTTCACCATCACCGTGGGGCTGTGCATCGCCAACGCCCTCACTGCCTTTTCCGGCGCTCTGGTAGGCCAGTCCCAGCGCAGCGCCAACGTAAACATCGGCACCGGAATGGTGGTCATCGGGCTGGCCTGCCTCATCATCGGTGAGACGGTGCTGGGCCGTGGCTCCATGCTGCGGGGGGCGCTTTCCGTCTTTGTGGGCAGCATCCTCTACCGGATCATCTATGCGGCGGCCCTCAGCTCCAGGATCATCGAGGCTATGAAGCTGCTGACCGCCATCCTGGTGGCGCTGGCCATCGCGGCGCCCACCCTCAAGCAGTGGGCTGCCTTCCAGAAGCGGAAGGCGGAAATGAGAAAGGGGGGACGCTGAGATGCTGGAACTTGCGTGTATCTCCAAGACCTTCAACCCCGGAACGGTGAACGAGAAGAAGGCGCTGAGCGGAGTTGCCCTCCGTCTGGAGAAGGGGGACTTCGTCACCATCGTGGGCTCCAACGGCGCGGGTAAATCCACCCTCTTCAACGCCATCGCGGGGGCCTTCTATGTGGATGAGGGCGCCATCCGCCTGGCGGGGGAGGACATCACCTTCAAGCCGGAGTACAAGCGCAGCCGGGAAATAGGGCGGCTGTTTCAGGACCCCATGCGGGGGACGGCGCCTCATATGACCATCGAGGAGAACCTGGCCTTGGCCTATCTGCGCACTGCCAAGAATCAGAACGCTTTTTTCAGCCGGACCAGCAAAGCGGAGAAGCAGTTCTTCCGGGACCGGCTGGCCCTGCTGGATATGGGGCTGGAGGACCGGATGAAGCAGCCCGTGGGGCTGCTGTCCGGCGGACAGCGTCAGGCGCTTACCCTGCTGATGGCCACGCTGGTCCCGCCCAAGCTGCTGCTGCTGGACGAGCACACGGCGGCCCTGGACCCCTCTACAGCAGAGAAGGTGCTGAGCCTGACCCGGGAGATCGTGGCGGAGCATCATATCACCACCATGATGGTGACGCACAACATGAAAAATGCTCTGGAGCTGGGCAACCGCACTCTGATGATGGACAGTGGAAGGGTCGTGCTGGACATTGGGGGGGAGGAGCGGAAGGGCCTGACGGTGGAGGACTTGCTGAAGCGGTTCAAGGCTGGGGCCGGCAGGGAGCTGGACAACGACCGCATCCTGCTCTCGGAATAAAAGGAAAGAGCGCCGCCCCGCCGCGATCAGCGGCGGGGCGGCGCTGTATTCAGACCCAGGCGAGGAACAGCCGGGCCATGCACCAGCCCAGGGTGAAGCAGCCAGGGAAGGTGAGCACCCAAGTGAGGGCGATGGAGCGGGCCACCGACCAGTCGATCCGGCGGCCTGAGGTGCTCCCCGCACCCAGCAGGGCAGCGGTGCGGGTGTGGGTGGTGCTCACCGGAAGGCCCAGCAGGGTGGCCAGCAGCAGACAGCCGCCGCCGCCCAGATCGGAGGCCAGCCCCTCCCGGGGACCCAGACGCACCATCTCGCGGCCCACGGTGTCGATGATGCGCCGCCCGCCCATCCCAGTGCCCAGGGCCATTGAACCGGCGCACAGGGCCATGAGCCAAAAGGGGATGAGGAAGGTCTGCTCGTCCTGACGGCCCTGGGACAGGGCAATGCCCAGTAGAAGGATGCCCAGAAATTTCTGCCCGTCCTGGGCACCATGGAGGAAGGCGGTGAGGGCAGCCCCGGGGATCTGGGCCCTGCGGAACAGCCGGTCGCTCCAGGACAGTCGGCTGAGCGCCCTCAGGGCCCGGCGGCCCGCCCAGAAGCCCGCTCCCACTGAGACCAGCAGCCCCAGCACCACCCGGGCCCAGCAGTCCCACCGGATGCAGGACAAGCTGCCCTCCAGGGCGGCGGCCGCCCCGGAGATGCCGGCTACCAGTGCGTGGCTCTCGCTGGTGGGGATGCCGAACCACCAGGCCGCTGCCGCCCAGAGAACGATGGAAGCCATGGCGGCGCAAAGGGCGGCCAGGGCCGCCCGGGGACCGCCGCCGAAAGAGGCGATGGAGTAGATGGTCTCGGCCACTGATGTATTCACCGCCGTGACGCACAGCACGCCCAGAAGGTTGCACAGGGCGGCCAGCCCAACCGCCGGACGGAAAGGGAGGGCCCCGGTGACCACAGCGGCGGCGATGGCATTGGGGGCGTCGGTCCAGCCGTTGACCAGCAGGACGGCCAGAGTGAGCAGCACCGTGAGGGTCAGGGCCGGGCTGGCCGCCATCTGGCACAGGAACTCAGGCAGGGACAGGGGCATGGGATCACCTCCACCCCCACTATATGGGGGCGGAGGCGGGGGTATGTCCCGAGAAGCTGTCACTTCAGGGCGGCGGAGACCAGCAGCAGGGTCTCCTCATGGGTGCGGTCCACCAGGTGGGTGTAGATCCGGCCGGTGGTGGCGGGGGTGCTGTGTCCCATGGCTTTGCCGATGTCGAACAGAGGGACGCCCTGGGCAGAGGCGATGGTGGCGAAGGTGTGGCGCAGTCCATGGAGGGTGAGCCGGGGAAGGTGGTTCTTCCGCACGAACCGGGTGAAGGCCAGGGACAGGGCGTTGGGGGAGTAGGGCAGTCCCTCTCTGTCCAGCACCACATGTCCAGAGGCGGCGTAATCCCCGCCCCGGATGGCCCGCTCCTGCTCCTGCCGGGCCTTCTCCCGGCGGAGCAGCTCATAGAGCTCGTCAGGCATAAACAGGGTGCGCATGGAGGAGCGGTTTTTTGTCTCCTTCTGGACCACTGTGGCGCCATAGGCAGTGCGGGCCTCCTTGATATGGACGACGCGGCGCTGGAAGTCCACGCTCTCCCATTTCAGGCCGCAGATCTCCTCCCGCCGCAGACCCAGCCCAGCGGTGACCTTGACCACCATCTCCAGCCAGTGGCCCTCTACCAGCTGGTAGAGCACCTTCAGGTTCTCCTGGGTATAATAGGAGGCCTCGTGGAGCTTGGGGCGGGGCGGCTCCACCCGCTCCATGGGATTGACCCGGAGCATATCCTGCCGCACTGCCATCCGCAGGGCGGCGGAGAGCAGGTCATGGTGCCGGCGGATGGTGTTGGAAGAGAGACCCTCCGTCCGCGTCATGGTCTGGTAGTACTCCTGGATCTGCTTGGGGCTGAGCTTAGACAGGGGGACGGCGCCCAGCAGCGGGTCCAGGTGGTTGTCGATGATCTTCTGATACGCATACACCGTAGTCTCCGCCCGGTTGGGGCGGATGATGTTCTCCATCCAGTAATCCAGCCACTGGCGCAGGGTCTGCTCCTGCTTGGGCGGGTGGAGGAGCTTGTCCCGATCGGCGTAAAACTCCCGCAGGCCCGTCCGGGCGGAGGTCAGGTTGGGGAAGGTGCGGTACTGCTTGACCCGCTTCCCCTCGCTGTTCTTGCCCAGATCCATGCTGACATAATATACCTTTCGCACGTCATCAAAGGAAATGTTGCGTTCCACTCGTTTCCTTGCCATAAGATGATCCTCTCCTTTTGTCGAAAAATGTCGTTTTTGCAGGAACGTGTTACAAGAATAGCATAGGTGGGCGGGGAGCAGGGGGGAAATCAGTGACAAAACAGGCCGAAGGCCTACATTCATTATTTGCAGGTATTGGGAAAGCATACCCTCTGTACACTGAGAGCATCGAAAGAGAAAAAAGAGGGCAGAAAGCCCTCCGGACAGACCGGGCAAAATGGCAAAAGCAGGCGGTGCCCTTGCACGGGAGGAGAAGCTGTGGTACAATCACACCGCGAAACGGGGCCCTGCCCCGGGAGAAGAAAGGGTGGGACCTTATGATCCGGATCAGTAACCTGTCCCTTCCGGTAGACGGAGATTTGGAGCAGCTGCGCAAGCGGGCGGCCCGGGCCCTGGGGCTCCGGCCGGGGCAGCTGGGAGAGCTGGAGATCGTCCGGCAGTCCATCGACGCCCGGAACAGGAGCGAGGTCCACTATGTCTATACGGTGGAGCTGTCCATGCCCCAGGAGGAGCGGCTGGTGGAAAACGCGCCGGGGCGGAACGTGTCCCGGACGGAGCGGCAGGCATACGCCTTTCCGGCAGCGGGACGGCGCTCCGCCCTGCCCCCGGTGGTGGTAGGCATGGGCCCGGCGGGCCTGTTTGCGGCTCTGTTCCTGGCCCGGAACGGCTTTCCCTGTGTCGTGCTGGAGCGGGGCCAGGACGTGGACCAGCGGACCCGGGACGTGGACCGCTTCTGGACCGCCGGGGCCCTGGACGAGGGCTCCAACGTCCAGTTCGGAGAGGGAGGGGCTGGCACTTTTTCCGACGGAAAGCTGACCACCGGCACCCATGACCCCCGCATCGCCGCTGTGCTGGATACGCTGGTGGAGGCGGGAGCCCCCGCCGACGTGAAGTATTCCCATAAGCCCCATGTGGGTACCGACGTGCTGCGGCAGGTGGTGAAGCACATCCGGCAGGAGCTCATTGCCCTGGGCTGCGATGTGCGCTTCGGCCACCGGCTGGAGGGGCTGACCATACAGGGGGACGCCCTGACGGGGCTGCGGGTGGCGGGGCCCCAGGGGGGCTATCTTCTGAAAGCCGACACCCTGGTGCTGGCCCCGGGACACTCCGCCCGGGACACCTTTGCCATGCTCCATCAGGCGGGGGTGCCAATGGAGCAGAAGCCCTTTGCCGTGGGGGTGCGCATCGAGCACCTTCAGCGGGAGATCAGCGCCCGGCAGTACGGTCCGGCATGGAAACAGCTCCCGCCCTCCGATTATAAGCTGGCCTGCCACCTGCCCACGGGCCGGTCCGCCTTCACCTTCTGCGTGTGCCCCGGGGGGGAGGTGGTGGCCGCCTCCTCCGCCCAGGGACAGGTGGTGACCAACGGCATGAGCTTCCGGGCCCGGGATGGGAAGAACATCAACGGCGGCTTTCTCGTGGGGGTGGGGCCGGAGGACTTCCCCGCCGGTGCCGGACCGCTGGCCGGGGTGCGCTTCCAGGAGGAGTGGGAGCGGGCGGCATTCCAGGCGGGGGGTGGCGGCTTCCTGGCTCCTGCCCAGCGGGTGGAGGACTTTTTGAAGAAGCGGCCCTCCCAGGGACCGGGTGCCATCCGGCCCACCTACCGCCCAGGAGTGACCTGGACGGAGCTGGACCGGTGCCTGCCCGGGGCGGTGGCGGATACGCTGCGGGGAGCCCTGCCCCTGATGGACCGGAAGCTCCGGGGCTTCGCCGCGCCGGACGGGGTGCTCACTGGAGTGGAGACCCGGTCCTCCTCGCCGGTGCGCATCCTGCGGGACGAGACCTTCCAGTCCGCCCTGCGGGGCCTGTACCCCTGCGGCGAGGGGGCGGGCTACGCCGGCGGGATCGTCTCCGCCGCCGTGGACGGCATCCGGGTGGCCGAGGCCGTGGCCCGGGGATAAAAAACAAAACGCGCTGCCCAGCGGGCAGCGCGTTTTTGCTTGGTGGGGAGAAGAGGCCGGTCATTCCGGCAGACCCATATGAAAGGTAAGAATGTCTCCGTTCTCCAGAGTGACAGGCTGATCAAAGTCAAAGACCAGATCCCGGTGTCCATTGCCGCCGCTCCACCAGAGATTGCCTGGAATGGGCTCCCCATTCTTGGCGGCCTGGAGCCACTGAGCGGCCTGAGCCATCTGCTCCGGCGATGCCTCCAAATCAGAATCATCTTGAAAGACGGAGGGGAGTTCCAGGTCCAACAGCTTCTGATAGAGGAGCCCATAGGGGGTGCCGAAAAAGTCTTGACTGAACAACCCCTGCTCATGGACAACGGCGATGCCGTCCTGGCTGACGGTGATGGACATGAAGTAGGAAGGAAGGGAACCATCCAGACAGACCACTTCGGCTGTCCCCTCGGGCCGGCTCAGGGTCAGGGATACACTGCCGTCAGACAGGGGAGGCGTGGGCGGGAGAAATCCTTCCGGCCAGGTCTCTGCTTCATAATAGGCGGACCACTGGGCCAGCGTCTGGGACAGGGGATGCATGGACCGCATGGTGCCGCTGACCAGATCGATTGTACAGAGGGTATCTCCCCAGTCCTTGGTTTCGCCGGTAGCCCAGTTTATTGTCTCCTTCACCGGGGAAATAAAGGTCAATACAGTTCCGGCATCATCCAGTTCGATGTCCCGATAACGGGCGAAAGAGTGAGACCCACCCATATAGGCGGGAAGAAGACTGATGATATCGAGTTTTGTTCCGTTGTTTCTCACAAAATATAGTTGGAAACTGCTCCCGTGGGGAACGCCGCCCATCGAGCCGGCAAATAGCGTCCCGGAAGCCGAGGGATACAGCTGATATTCCACATTGATAAACTCTTTTACATCCTCCATGCGCTGGATCAGATCATCCAACTGGATCTGCATGGGATCGCCGAGGGTCAGCTCGGCGGTGCGGCTGTCCTCGTCGAAGGCAACGGCACCGTAAGGAGCCAGGTCGGAGAACCAGATCAGGGTCTCGCCGCCGATGTTGCAGCTCCTGACATACTGCCCGGCCACATAGGTGTCAATGTCCGTGGACAGGATGGGCTGTGCCCGGGTCCCCACCGGCTGGGTGAGGGCGGGCGGCGTGTAGTCCGGCCAGGACGCCGGGAGGGCAGGGCAGCCTGTGCTGTCCGCGGCCCGCTCCACGGAAAGGGTGCGGTCCTCTGCATCCCAGAGGACCTGGAAGCCATATCCGCGCAGGTCCTCCGCCACCACGGCGGTGCTGCCATTCACATTGTAGGAGCGCAGAGGGTGGCCGTTGATCTGGGCGGTGATGTCGGTGTACAGGGCCCAGTCCACTGCCCGGCCGGTCCCGGCGGCGGCGGAGGGAAGGGCGAGGGACAGGAGCAGGGCCGCCGAGAGAGCGGCCGTGAAGAGCCGTTTCATGGAGAAGACCTCCTTTTTTGCTGGCCTCGCCTCTATTATAGTCTCCGGGGACTTGCAATACAAGAAGATTTGTGGTATATATACCTTTAGTACAAATGCGAAGAGCGGGAAAATAACGTGCTTTCGTTTCTCAGAGAGGGGTGGTCACCGGCTGAAAGCCGCCCTGAAGCGTGTCGTTTGGTTCGCCCGGGAGCGGCCCCTGAGAGGGGGACGGCTGTTCCGCCGTTATCAGGAAATTCAAGTGCGTGTCTGACACGAATACGGGTGGTACCGCGGAAGGGTTGCCTTTCGTCCCAACAGGTTTGGGGCGGAAGGCTTTTTTGCTGCCCGTCCCCGTCCGATCAATTTACCTCTGAAAGGAAGAACACAGATGAAAGAACAGTTAGCAAAGATCCGTTCGGAGGCGCTGGCCGCCTTTGGGCAGGCCCAGTCCGCCGCCGAGTTGGACAGCCTGCGCGTCCAGTATCTGGGCAAGAAGGGTGAGCTCACCGCCGTTCTGAAAATGATGGGCAAGCTGTCTGCCGAGGAGCGCCCCGCCATGGGCCAGCTGGCCAACGAGGTCCGCTCCGCTCTGGAGGCGGCCATTGAGGCCGCCTCCGGTAAGCTGGAGGCCCAGGCCCTGGAGCAGCGCCTGAAGGACGAGGCTGTGGATGTGACCATCCCCGGCCGCGAGGTGAAGCTGGGACACAAGCACCCCATGTACCTGGCCCTGGATGAGATCAAGGACATCTTCATCGGCATGGGCTTCACCGTGCTGGACGGCCCGGAGGTGGAGCTGGCCGAGTACAACTTCGACAAGCTCAATGCGGAGGAGGGACACCCCTCCCGTGACTGGTCGGACACCTTCTACTTTGACGAGGACAGCCGGGTGATGCTCCGCTCCCAGACCAGCCCCATGCAGGTGCGGGCCATGGAGACTATGGAACTGCCTATCCGCATCATCGCCCCCGGCCGGGTGTACCGTAAGGATGAGGTGGATGCGACCCACTCCCCCATGTTCCACCAGGTGGAGGGCATGGTCATCGACAAGGGGGTCACCATGGCCGATCTGAAGGGCACCCTGAACACGGTGGTGGAGCAGCTTTACGGCAAGGGCACCAAGACCCGCTTCCGTCCTCACCACTTCCCCTTCACCGAGCCTTCCTGCGAGATGGACGTGCAGTGTCACAAGTGCGGCGGCGTGGGCTGTCCCACCTGCAAGGGGGAGGGCTGGATCGAGCTGCTGGGTGCCGGCATGGTCCACCCCAAGGTGCTGAAAATGGCGGGCATCGACCCGGAGGTCTACTCCGGCTGGGCCTTCGGCATGGGGCTGGAGCGCACCGCCATGCGCCGCTTCAAGATCGCTGACCTGCGGCTGATTTTCGAGAACGACGTTAGATTTTTAGAGCAATTCTGATTGCTCTAAAAATCAATTAGGAATTAGAAATTAGGAGTTAGAAATTGAAGCGGTTTCTTCCGCAGCTCAATTCCAAATATTCCGACAAAACCGGACACCACAATTCCTAATTCCTAACTCCTCATTCCTAATTCAAACAAAGGGAGTTTTATACTATGAATCTATCTCGCAAGTGGCTCAGCGAGTTTGTGAGCGTTGAGGCCGATGATAAAGAGTTTGCGGAGTCCATGACCCTGTCCGGCTCCAAGGTGGAGCTGACCCACGACCTGGGTGCCGAGATCCAGAACGTGGTGGTGGGCAAGGTGCTGTCCATGGAGCACCACCCGGACAGCGACCACATGTGGGTGTGCCAGATCGACGTGGGCCGGGAGGAGCCGGTGCAGATCGTCACCGGGGCCTGGAACGTCCACATAGACGACCTGGTGCCTGTGGCCATGCACAAGTCCACCCTGCCTGGGGGCAAGAAGATCGAAAAGGGCAAGCTGCGGGGCGTGGTGTCCAACGGCATGCTGTGCGGCCTGAGTGAGCTGGGCCTGGACACCCGGGACTTCCCCTACGCCGTCATCACTCCTGCCGCCATCCTGGGGGACTACAAGCCCCTGGATAAGGACAAGCCCTCTATCTCCGCGGACATCCAGCCGGGGGACAAGATTTATGGGCCGGTGATAGCTGCCCTGGTGGAGGGAGTAGAGCCCGCCGGAGAGGCCGGCTGGACCTGCCGCCTGTTCTGGGCCGGCCAGGAGGCCCTGTCCGTGACAGTCACCACCACCTGTGCCAATCTCCACAACGGCGACCTGGTGGCCTATGACACCAAGCGAGGGGCCGTCTGCACCCTGGATGACCTCCACGCCCAGCAGGCGGAGTTCCCCCACTGCATCCCCGACGGCATCTTCATCCTTCACGAGGACTGTAAACCCGGGGACGACCTGAAGCCGGTGGTGGGCCTGGACGACCACGTGGTGGAGTTCGAGATCACCCCCAACCGCCCCGACTGCCTCTCCATCATCGGCCTGGCCCGGGAGGCCTCCGCCACCTTTGACGCACCCCTGGCCCTCCACCAGCCGGTGGTGAAGGGCGGCGGCCCCGGCGTGTTGCCGGAGCTGCTGGATGTGGAGACCCCGGCGGCCGACCTGTGCCCCCGATACACCGCCCGAATGGTGCGCAACGTGAAGATCGCTCCCTCCCCAAAGTGGATGCGGGAGCGGCTGCGGGCCATGGGCGTGCGCCCCATCAACAACATCGTGGACATCACCAACTACGTCATGCTGGAGTACGGCCAGCCCATGCATGCCTTCGACTACCGCTATGTGAAGGGCGGCAAGATCGTGGTCCGCCGGGCGGAGGAGGGCGAGGAGCTCACCACCCTGGACGGAAGCGTGCGCAAGCTCAATCCCAATATGCTGGTCATTGCCGATGAGCACCGGGCCGTGGGTCTGGCGGGCATTATGGGCGGCCTGAACAGCGAGATCGTCTCCGACACCGCGGACGTGGTCTTTGAGTCCGCCAACTTCGGCGGCACCACCATCCGCCGCACCGCCCTGGCCCTGGGCATGCGCACCGAGGCCAGCGCCAAGTATGAGAAGGGCCTGGACCCCCTGAACACCCTCCCCGCCGTGGAGCGGGCCTGTGAGCTGGTGGAGCTGCTGGGGGCCGGCGAGGTGGTGGACGGCGTCATCGACATCCTCAACTACGTCCCTCAGCCCCGGGTGCTCAAGCTGGAGCCGGAGAAGATCAACGCCCTGCTGGGCACCGACATCGCCGCCGAGGAGATGGTGTCCATCCTGAAGAAGCTGGACTTCCAGGTGGAGGGAGACCAGGTCACCGTGCCCTCCTGGCGTTCCGACGTGGAGGCCATGGCCGATCTGGCCGAGGAGGTGGCCCGGTTCCACGGCTACAACAACATCCCCATCACCCTCATGCGGGGCCAGACCACCCGGGGCGGCTACTCCCCTGAGCAGGAGCTGGAGCGCGCCTTGGGGGCGGTGTGCCGTGCATGCGGCTATGACGAGATCATCACCTACTCCTTCATTTCCCCCACCTACTACGACAAGATCCGCTGGGCTTCGGACGATCCCCGCCGCCAGTCCTTCAAGATCCTCAACCCTCTGGGGGAGGATACCTCCATCATGCGCACCACGGTGCTCCCCTCCATGCTGGAGATCCTGACCCGGAACTACAACTTCCGCAACAAGTGCGCCAAGCTGTATGAGGTGGGCCGCATCTATCTCCCTGGCGGGGCCGACGGCCTGGCGGTGGAGAAGAAGGTGCTCTCTCTGGGCGCTTACGGCGAAGGAATGGACTTCTTTGCCCTGAAGGGGGCGGTGGAGGCCATCCTGGGAGAGATCCGGGCGGCGGACGTCACCTTTGAGGCCCCTCAGATCCCCAATCCCTCCTACCACCCAGGCCGCTGTGCCCAGGTGCTGGTCAACGGCCAGGAGGTGGGCGTGTTTGGTCAGATCCACCCCCTGGTGGCCCAGAACTACGGCGTGGACGCAGAGTTCTACTGCGCCGAGCTGGACTTTGACCAGCTGATGTGCGGGCAGGGCCCCGATCCCCAGTACGTGCCCCTGCCCAAGTTCCCTGCCGTCACCCGGGATATCGCTGTGGTGTGCGGCGAAGCGGTCACCGTGGGAGCCTTGGAGGACTGCATCCGTCGGGGGGCGAAGGGACTGCTGAAGGAGGTCACCCTGTTCGACATCTATCGGGGCAAGGGCGTGGCCGAGGGCAAGAAGTCTGTGGCCTTCAACCTGGTCCTCCGGGCTGACGACCGCAGCCTGACCGCCGAAGAGGCGGACGCCGATGTGAAAGCGATTTTGGAAACTCTGGAAAAGGAGCTGGGCGCGGTACTGCGCTGAGGCCGCCCCGTGGCAGACGGGGCGCGCAGCGCGTACAAGCGTTTTCCCGCAGAAAAGTTTTGGCGGGGGCGAAACTTAGTTTCGCCCCCGCTTTTTATGCCCGATGTAACCATAAAGCAGTACGAAGCCAGAGACGGCAGCAGGGCGGGCGATCCTGTACCTGATGTATGGGATATGTTGTCTGTTTTTATATTATTCCTATTGGCATTTGATCCTTTTATTTGTGATCCCGGAAAGAAAGAGTGATGGACGAGATCGCGAGACCTGTACAGACAGCTGAGCCGGTCGGCAATGCACAGTGCTGTGAGCCGGAGGTTTACAACATCTTGCAGGGGACGCATCCTATGTGCCCCCTGCGGCCTGAGACCTGATTTTCCACTTCCGGGAACAAATTCCTGTCCCGCGAGAGCAGATTCTCACCCTCCGGGGTGGCGGCGGGAACGTTTTTCCGGTATGATAGAGGCAAGAAAGGATCACAGGAGGAGACACCATGGATGAACTGGAATTTGCCCAGCGGCTGAAACGGTACCGCCGGGAGCGGGGGCTCACCCAGCAGGAGCTGGCCGATCGCATCGGCGTGTCCAACAAATCAGTCTCCCGGTGGGAGAGCGGGAGCTACCCGGATGTCCCTACCCTGCTCTCTCTGGCCCGGGCACTGGATGTGACGGTGGATGCCCTGCTGGACCCAGGTGCCCCTGTCCCCACATTGCAGAAAAGCGACTGGCAGAATCTGCTCTCCTTTGCCTTCGCCATCGGCGGAGGACTGGCCTTTTATTTACTGCGGAGGTTCGTCCCCGTGCCGGTGTGCTGGGCCCTCTATCTGGGCTGTCTGGCCTACGGCATCTATCTCCAGGCTCACTACACCTATCACGCCCGCTGGTTCCGCCTGGGCAGCTGGGCCATGTGCTTTTGCGTCAGTTGGACCCTGGCGGAAGAACTGGGGGGCGTGGTGTTTCAGGTGCTTTTTCCCACAGTTCTGAGCCAGTGGAAGAACATGATTTTCCAACTGCTGAGAGGGGATGCCGGCGCGCTGCTTCAGCTGGTCCTTGTTCTGGGGCCCCTATGGCTGGCGGGCGCCTGCGGCCTCACCGTTCTGACTCAGCTGGCTGCCCGGCGGCTGGCGGGGGAGAGAGGGGATCTCCCGGTGCGGCTGCCCGACCTGCGGGGGCATCCCCGGCTGGCCCGGGCCCCCTTCGCCTGGAGCAAGGCCATGCCCGCTCTGTGCCCCATCGTCCTGGCCGGGTTCTGGTATCTCTACCGGCAGACTCTCCTGCCGAGATTCTGGTACCAGCACCAGCAGGAACTCTATCTGGCGGTCTGGACGATGGCAGGGGTGCTGGCTCTGCTCCCCTGCCTGAAGCGGAGGCATTGGGGGATGCTGCTCCCGGTCCTGGCCATGATGCTGGCTTGCCTGGGGTTCCGGGGGATGCTGGCCTATCCCCAGGTCTATTCCCTGTTTTCCGGCAGGCTGATGGAGGAAAAGGCAGAGATGTCCACCCAGTATTATCTGCGCTTCGGCCAGCCCAGCGAGGAGCTGGCGGTGGCCGCCCTTCTGGTGGCCGCTGTGTACCTGCTGTGCTGCTTCCTGCGGGTGGAGTGGGTGTCGGCGGAGCAGAAGGGCCGGCAGGAACCGGAGGAGTCCTAAATTTTTCTTAAAATTTTGCCCCATACCCTTTACACCGCCTCCTTTTTGGAGTAAACTAAGCACAAGTGTTCCACTTCAACGCTGCAGGAGGTGTGTTCGATGGATGAGATGGATTTCACTCGGAAGTTCCGGCTGGGCGATCAGCGGGATCTGGAGATCAAGGCGATCTTGACTACGGTGTATCAGGCGCTTCAGGAGAAGGGCTATAACCCAGTCAATCAGATCGTGGGCTATATCCTCTCAGAAGATCCCACCTATATCACCAACCACAATAACGCCAGGGCGCTGATCCGAAAAGTGGACCGGGATGAGCTGCTCCAGACTTTGGTGAAATATTATTTGACCCATTGACAGCAGATCGAGGGCCCGCTGCAAGGCGCAGCGGGCCCTTTTCTGATGTTGGGGAAGGGGAGAGACAGGTGGATATTTTGGTCAGTGCCTGCCTGCTGGGGACTCCCTGCCGGTACGACGGGGCCTCCAGGCCCTGCGGGGAGCTGGCGCGGCTGGAGGTGCTGGGGCACCGGCTGATCCCCGTGTGCCCGGAGGTGATGGGCGGCCTGCCCACGCCCCGCCCGCCGGCGGAGCTCCAGAGAGACGGCCGGGTGGTGGACCGGGCGGGAAAGGACGTGACGGAGGCGTACCGCCTCGGAGCCGAAGAGGTGCTGGAGCTGGCCCGGGCCCATAGGTGCACCCTGGCGGTGCTGAAGGAGAGGAGCCCCTCCTGCGGCAGGGGGCAGATCTATGACGGCAGCTTCACCGGCAGGCTGACTGAGGGCTCCGGTGTGACCGCCCGCCTGCTGGAGGAACACGGGGTCCAAGTGTACGGAGAGTCAGAGGCCGGCACATTGGCGGAGCGCGGGGAGGCGCGGGAGGAGGGGCAAAGGGCGTCCCGCCCTTTGCCCTCCAAATATCCCGGGAAAAACGATTGACATATCGGAAGTTCTATGCTATATTTTGTAGCAATCTGACTGGAGTTTATCTGGCCAAGAATACTGGGACCACTCCTCCGGGAGTCAAGGCCATACGGACAGCCGGGTCCATTGCCGATGGGCGGGTCACCGCCCTTATTGATTGAGTTAAAAGCTCAAATTTTATAAGTTGGTTACTTCATAACCAGATGCGTGTTTGCGCAGACTTGTGAAACGGTCAATAACAGAGTGGTAAAAGTATCTTGTTGCTATATAGACTCTCAGTACCAGACATATCTCCCGCCCCCAGCTGTTATTTGCAGGCGTTTGTCCGCCATCGCGGCCGGACAGGGGACTTGGAGCTTATCGTGTACAAATTGATCCAAACACAAGCTGTTCAAATGCAGCTTGTGTTTTTTTGTGCTTCGAGGTGTTGGCAGATGAAAGAAGAACATACCCTGGACCAGAACAAGGCCCCGATCTACGAGGCGCTCCAGACCTTCCGGCAGATGCGGGTCGTTCCCTTCGATGTGCCCGGGCACAAGCGGGGCCGGGGCAACCCGGAGCTGACCCGCTTCCTGGGGGAGCAGTGTGTCAGCATCGACGTGAACAGCATGAAACCCCTGGACAACCTGTGCCACCCCATCTCTGTCATCCGGGAGGCGGAGGAGCTGGCCGCCGACGCCTTCGGCGCGGCCCACGCCTTTCTGATGGTGGGGGGCACCACCAGCTCGGTGCAGAGCATGGTGCTGTCCACCTGCAAGCGGGGGGACAAGATCATCATGCCCCGGAATGTCCACCGCAGCGTCATCAACGCCCTGGTGCTTTGCGGTGCCATCCCTGTCTATGTCAACCCGGAGGTGGACCCGCGCCTGGGCATCTCCCTGGGCATGAAGCGGGAGCAGGTGGCCCGTGCTATCCGGGAGAACCCAGACGCTGTGGCGGTGCTGGTGAACAACCCCACCTACTACGGCATTTGCAGCGACCTGCGGGCCATCGTGGAAATGGCCCACGAGGCGGGCATGTACTGCCTAGCGGACGAGGCCCACGGCACCCACTTCTACTTCGGGGATCACATGCCGGTGTCAGCGATGGAAGCCGGGGCGGACATGGCCTCCGTGTCCATGCACAAGAGCGGCGGGAGCCTGACCCAGTCCAGCCTCCTGCTCATCGGCCCCGGCATCCACGAGGGGCATGTGCGGAAGATCATCAACCTGACTCAGACCACCTCGGGCAGCTATCTGCTGATGTCCAGCCTGGATATCAGCCGCCGCAACCTGGCCCTCCGCGGCCGGGAGGTCTTTCGCCAGGTGTGCGCCATGGCGGAGTACGCCCGGGAGGAGATCAACGCTGTGGGCGGGTACTACGCCTTCGGCCGGGAGCTCATCAACGGCGACTCCATCTTCGACTTCGACCCCACCAAGCTCAGCGTCCACACCCGGGACGTGGGTCTGGCCGGCATCGAGGTCTACGACCTGCTCCGGGACGAGTACGACATCCAGATCGAGTTCGGGGATATCGGCAACATCCTGGCCTATCTGTCCATCGGGGACCGGCCCCAGGAGCTGGAGCGGCTGGTCAGCGCCCTGGCGGAGATCCGCCGCCGCTATCAAACCGACGGCAGCGGCCTGATGAACCAGGAATACATCGCCCCCGAGGTGGTCACCAGCCCCCAGGAGGCATTCTACGCGGACAAGCGCAGCGTCCGCCTGGAGGACAGTGTGGGACAGGTGTGCAGCGAATTCGTTATGTGCTATCCCCCCGGCATCCCCATCCTGGCCCCTGGGGAGCGGATCACGGCGGAGATCCTGGACTACATCCGCTACGCCAAGGAGAAGGGTTGCTCTATGACCGGACCCGAGGACCCGGAGATCGAGGAGATCAACATACTCACACAGGAGGCGCGGTAAATGGAACTCTGGTTCAGCGAATTTCATACCCCCGACGTGAAGCACAGCATGCGGGTGGACCGGCACCTCTACTCCCACCGGAGCGAGTACCAGCAGATCGACATCTACGACACCCCAGAGTTCGGCAAGGTCCTGGCCCTGGACGGCAATGTGATGCTCACTGAGCGGGACGAGTTCATCTATGACGAGATGATTACCCACGTGCCTATGGCCGTCCACCCCCATGTGCAGGACGTGCTGGTCATCGGTGCGGGGGACGGCGGCGTGGTGAAGGAGCTGGCCCGGTACGAGTGCATCCGGTCCATCGACCTGGTGGAGATGGACGAGCAGGTGGTGGAGGCCTGCCGGCGCTATCTGCCGGAGAACGCCTGCCGCCTGGATGACTCCCGGGTGCACATCTACTTCGACAACGCCCTGCGGTTCATCCGCCGCCGCCACGCCCAGTATGACCTGATCATCGTGGACTCCACTGACCCCTTCGGCCCCTCGGAGGGCTACTTTACCCGGGAGTTCTACGGCATCTGCTACAACGCCCTCCGGGATGACGGCATTATGGTCAATCAGCAGGGCAGCCCCTTCTACCGCCACGACGCGGAGGCCATGCAGCGCAGCCACAAGCGCATCGTCAGCACTTTCCCCATCAGCCGGGTGTATCAGGCCCATATCCCCACCTATGCCGCCGGCTACTGGCTGTTCGGCTTTGCCAGCAAGAAGTATCACCCGGTGGATGACTTCGACCGGGACAAGTGGCTGGGGCTCCATTTGAAGACGCAGTATTACACCGTCCGCCTGCATGTGGGGGCCTTCTGCCTGCCGGCGTTTTTGGAAGAGATGCTGAAGGAGGTAGAGTGAAGATGGATCCCAATATCGAGACCTTTATCGGCTGCGACAGCAGCTTTGAGAAAGCGCGCATCGTTCTGTTCGGCGCCCCTTTCGACTCCACTACCAGCTTCCGTCCCGGCGCCCGGTTCGGCCCCTCCGCCATGCGCCATGAGAGCTTCGGCCTGGAGACGTACAGCCCTTACCAGGACAAGGACCTGACCGACTATCGCATCTTCGACAGCGGTGATCTGGAGCTGTGCTTTGGCAGCGCGGAGCTGGCGCTGCTGGACATTGAGAGCCGGGCGGAGGAGATTCTGGCCGCAGGCAAGCTGCCTGTGCTGCTTGGGGGCGAGCATCTGGTGACCCTGGGCAGCTTCCGGGCCATCCAGCGGCGCTGGCCCGACGTACATATCATCCACTTTGACGCCCATGCCGACCTGCGGGACGACTACCTGGGCGCGAAACTCAGCCATGCCTGCGTCATCCGCCGCTGCCACGACCTGCTGGGAGACGGGCGCATCCACCAGTTCGGTATCCGCAGCGGGGAACGGGAGGAGTTCCGCTTCGCCAGGGAGCACACGGACCTGCACCCCTTCACCTTTGACGGCCTGGAGGAGCTGGTCCAGACCCTGGAGGCCAGCCGGGCCCCGGTCTATCTCACCATCGACCTGGACTGCCTGGACCCCTCCGCCTTCCCCGGAACCGGCACCCCCGAGGCGGGCGGCGTCACCTTCCCCCAGCTGCTGGAGGCCATTCAGATGGTGGCCAAAACCAACGTGGTGGGGGCGGATGTGAACGAGCTGGCCCCCATGCTGGATCAGAGCGGCGTGTCCACCGCCGCCGCCTGCAAGGTGCTGAGGGAGCTGCTGCTGGCCCTGTCCCAATAAAAAACACAATATCTGGCCCCTGGAGGGGACCGGGGCGTATAAAATGAGAAGAACAAAGGAGAAGTGATTATGAGCAGAGTATTAGTGATCGGCTGCGGCGGCGTGGCTAACGTGGCCATCCGCAAGTGCTGCCAGGTCAGCGATGTGTTTACCGAACTGTGCATCGCCAGCCGCACCAAGTCCAAGTGTGACAAGCTGGCCGCCGAGCTGGCGGGCAAGACTGCCACCAAGATCACCACTGCCCAGGTGGACGCCGACAAGGTGGAAGAAGTGGTCGCCCTCATTAAGAGCTGCCAGCCCGACCTGGTGATGAACATCGCCCTGCCCTACCAGGATCTGACCATCATGGACGCCTGCCTGGAGTGCGGCGTCAATTACATGGACACCGCCAACTACGAGCCCGAGGACATTGAGGAGCCGGAGTGGAAGGCCGCCTATGAGAAGCGCTGCAAGGAGAAGGGATTCTCTGCCTACTTCGACTACACCTGGCAGTGGGCCTACCGGGAGAAGTTCGAGAAGGCCGGACTCACCGCCTTGCTGGGCTGCGGCTTTGATCCCGGCGTGACTCAGGCCTACTGCGCCTACGCCAAGAAGCACGAGTTCGACACCATCGACACCATCGACATCCTGGACTGTAACGGCGGCGACCACGGCTACCCCTTCGCCACTAACTTCAACCCCGAGGTGAACCTGCGGGAGGTCTCGGCCCCCGGCAGCTATTGGGAGGACGGCCGCTGGGTGGAGATCCCCGCCATGAGCATCAAGCGGGAGTACAACTTCGACCAGGTGGGCGAGAAGGACATGTACCTGCTCCACCACGAGGAGATCGAGTCTCTGGCCGAGAACATCCCCGAGGTACGCCGTATCCGCTTCTTCATGACCTTCGGCCAGAGCTACCTCACCCACATGAAGTGTCTGGAGAACGTGGGCATGCTGTCCACCACCCCAGTGGAGTTCGAGGGACAGCAGATCGTGCCCATCAAGTTCCTGAAGGCCCTGCTTCCAGACCCCGCCAGCCTGGGGCCCCGCACTCACGGCAAGACCAACATCGGCTGCATCTTCACCGGCAAGAAGGACGGCCGGGAAAAGACCTACTACATCTACAACGTGTGCGACCACCAGGAGTGCTATCGGGAGGTGGCCAGCCAGGCCATCAGCTACACCACCGGCGTGCCCGCCATGTGCGGCGCCCTCATGCTGCTCACTGGTAAGTGGACCCAGAAGGGCGTGCACACCGTGGAGGAGTTTGATCCCGATCCCTTCCTAGACGCCCTGGACAAGTACGGCCTGCCCCGCAGCGAAGACCACGACCCCGTGCTGGTGGACTGATGGGATATAAGACCTTACAAGATCCCCAGTTTGCGGGCCTGGCAAACTACGACCCCCGGGCCCTGTTTGCCCAGCTGCCCACCCCGGCCTACGTCATCGACGAGGAGCGGCTGCGGAAAAACGGAGAAGTGCTCGCCGCTCTGGCGGAGCGTACTGGCTGCCGGGTGCTGCTGGCCCAGAAGGCTTTCTCCAACTACGATTTCTACCCCCTCCTGTCCCGGTACCTGGCGGGCACCGAGGCCAGCGGCCTCTATGAGGCCCGGCTGGGCAAGGAGGAGATGCCCCAGGGGGAGGTCCACGTGTTCTGCGGGGCCTACCGGGAGGACGAGTTTCAGGAGCTCCTGCAATACGCCGACCACATCGTCTTTAACTCCATCCACCAGCTGAAGGCCTTCGGGCCCCGGGGCAAGCAGGCGGGCAAAAGCCTGGGACTGCGGGTGAATCCGGAGTGCTCCACCCAGGAGGGCCACGCCATCTACGACCCCTGCGCCCCTGGCAGCCGCATGGGGGTGACCCGGAACGTGTGGGACCAGGAGATGGACGAGGCCACCCTGTCCCTGCTGGACGGCATTCACTTCCACACCCTGTGCGAGCAGAACTCCGACGATTTGAAAACCACCTTAGCGGCGGTGGAGGAGAAGTTCGGGGACATTCTGCCCGAAATGAAATGGATCAATATGGGGGGCGGGCACCACATCACCCGCCCGGACTATGATTTGGGCACCCTGGAGGACTGTATCCGTCACGCCCAGCAGTCCTGGGGGGTAAATGTCTACCTGGAACCTGGGGAGGCAGTGGCCCTGAATGCCGGATATTTGGCCAGCCGGGTGCTGGACGTGGTGGAAAACGGCGGTGTCAGGATCGCCATCTTGGACGTCAGCGCCGCCTGCCACATGCCCGACGTGCTGGAAATGCCCTACCAGCCCCCCATCCTGGGGGCCAGTACCGAGCCAGGGGAGGGCCATATGTTCCGCCTGGCCGGCCCCACCTGTCTGGCCGGGGACGTGATCGGGGACTACGACTTTGACCGGCCCCTTCAGGAGGGCGACCTGGTCCTGCTCGGCGACATGGCCATTTATACCACCTGTAAAAACAATACCTTCAACGGCATGCCTCTCCCCAATCTCTGGAAGCTGGACAGCGCCGGGGGTCTGGAGCAGCTGACCGCCCACGGCTACAACGCCTTCAAAAGCCGGCTGGGCCGCTGACGGGAGATCGGCGTCCGCCCCGACGGTCCTGCGGCGCAGGACCGTCGGGGCTTTTCTGGTCCTCCGGTCCGGCGCCCCGGCTGATTTTGCCTTGAAAAAGAGGGAAAATTAGAGTATAATGCCTTTGACTTTTGTGTCAGGGTGTTTTCCCGGATGGGGGCGCCCCCAAAATTGCGCTGCATCCGCAGATGGCGGAGCGGCAGCAGGAGGAATTGAATATGGTAAGGGCAAAAACAAGTCTCACGTATCTGATGGAATTGGCTCTGTTGGTGGGGATCCTGCTGATGATGAACATCACAGGATTGGCCATGATCCCGCTGCCCGGACAGTACGCGTCCATTATGACGGTACCAGTGGCCGTGGGCGCTATGATGCTGGGTCCGCTGGCTGGGGGCGTCCTGGGGGGCGTGATGGGCTGCATCAGCTTCTACACCGCCATCAAGACCGGGTTCAGCACCCTGTTCCTGGCCGGCTATACCGGAGGTGTGGTGGTGGTGCTGAGCTTTGTGAATAGCATCATCCCCCGTGTCCTGATGGGGGTGTGCGTGGGCTGGGTCTACCGGGCCGCCCGCAGGCTGGACAGGGGGAACACCATTTCCTATTACATCGGGGGGCTGGCGGCGCCGGTGCTGAACACCCTGTTCTATATGACGGTGCTGATCCTGATCTTCCTGAACGCCCCCACGCTCCAGGTCCTGCTGGGCGAGGAGCTGATGGCCAAGTTCCAGGACAACATTTTACTGTTTGCCGCCGCCTATGTGGGCATTCAGGCCGTGATCGAGGCCGCAGTGGGCTGCGTCATCAGCGGCTCGGTGTGCAAGGCCCTGCGGGTCGTGCTGAAGGAGTGAAGGGGAGAGATATGATGAGAGAGATCGGGATCATGGAGGTGGGCGGTTTCCAGGTGGGCCACGCCCAGGATCTGGAGGCGGCTACCGGCTGCACGGTGATCCTGTGCGACCGGATGAGCTCCGCCGGGCTGGATGTCCGAGGAGGGGGCCCCGCTTCCCGGGAGTCACAGATCTTGGCCCCGGTGGCTGCCGCCCAGGGGATCAACGCAGTGCTGCTCTCCGGCGGCAGCGCCTTCGGGCTGGACGCTGCCGGGGGTGTCCAGCGGTATCTGGAGGAGCGGGACATCGGCTTTGACGTGGGGGTGACCAAGGTACCACTGGTGAGCCAGTCCTGCCTCTTCGACCTGGGGGTGGGCAGCAAGGAGGTACGGCCTACCGCCGAGATGGCCTACCAGGCCTGTGAGAATGCGGGGCGCTCTGCCCCCGCTGAGGGCAATGTAGGGGCGGGTACGGGCTGCTCCATCGGGAAATACCGGGGGATGGGCCGGGCGATGAAGTCGGGCTTCGGTACCTATGCGCTCCAGACCGGACCTCTGAAGGTGGGGGCGCTGGTGGCGGTGAACGCCCTGGGGGACGTGTACGGTCCCGACGGACGCCCGGCGGCCGGCCTGCTTAATGAGAAGAGGACGAGCCTGTCCTGCACCTTGGAGGAGATGTTTGCAGACATCGCCCCGGCGGAAAATCTGTTTGCGGGCAATACCACCCTAGGCGTGGTGGTCACCAACGGGAAGTTTGATAAAACGCCCTTGACCAAGCTTGCCGGCATGGCCCATAACGGCTACGCCAGGGCTATCCGGCCGGTCCATACCACCGCAGACGGGGACAGCATCTATGCCCTCTCCCTGGGGGATGTCCCGGGGGACATCAATGTGGTGGGGGCCATGGCCGCCCTGGCCATGGAGCGGGCCATCCTGCGGGCGGTCCAGTCCGCCGGTTCCGCCTATGGGCTGATAGGCTGGGAGGACCTGCCTCGCTGACCGGCTGCGCTCCGCGGCCCACCTCCTATCGGTTCCCAACGCGCCATTTCTGAAACCTAGGGAAACAGCTCACACCACCTACCTTTACCATCTCCATGCTGAGATACAGAAAGCCCGCAGGTCTTTGCGTGACCTGCGGGCTTCTTGGATATGCAATGTGTTGACCCCGCTTGATGGCGGATATGCAGCTTCTACGATATACAGCCCATGTTGTGGGTTTGAAAATACCATATGTATGAGGCTTCGAGGTGGAGTTGAATAGGTGTGTGATCACATCGACCTGCAGCTATTCACCACAATAGTATTTGACCCGGAGGTCAACTGCTTCATTGGTAACCTGTGGCTGCATATGTGACTGAACATCCAGCGCCATATATGCTGGTGAGGTACGGTCATAGGGCGTCCATACTGGTAGCGTACCTCCGTTCGGATCACCATTTTTGATAAAATTAGCCCAGTAATTGCTGACAGCTTTTGCCAACTGATAATCATTTCCGTCAAAAGGACGCCAGCAGTGGTCTAAGGTACGGAACACATACCAATGTTCCGATGCGTGGAATGCGCCGGCATCGTCGCCAGGCAATTCCCGTTCCAGACGATAGAAGTAGACCGGGCTTCTGCCATGGAGACTTTGCATCCGGCAGAATGCAGCGCAATAAGCTAACATGTCCTCGGTAAATCCATGATTGAGTTGAAAATCGTAAATTTCTTCGTCTGTTGAATATTTTACGACCCTTTGATATGCTTCGGAATAGTGGCCATAAGCATGTTCCAGCTTATGGGCAATTTCTTCGCTGGTGGCATGGAAGCGGTTTCGCATGGACCATGCCTCTTTGTTGGTACATCCTACCATGTAGCAGATATCATGAAGATGGCCGTTTTGGAGGGAATCTCTGACCCCTTCAGGCAGAATAACCCCGTCTATGCAAGGCTGGATAAATGGAGACTCACCGCGATCCAGGTCGGGACCATACTGGCAGAGGATAGAAGCATCTACCTTGCGGGCATCTTCGATAGAGTACAAGCCGTATCGCTCCAGCAGGGCTTTCCCCATATTTTCGGCCTCCGACTGTGAAAAATTTCTTTCTAGAAGAGGACCGCTCTGCATGATGGCGCCTTGAAACCATCCTTTGACTAGTGGACATGCAGACAACATGAGTACGCTGGATGCGCCAGCAGAACCGCCTGAGATAGTGATCTGTTCTGGATTCCCGCCAAAAGAGGCAATGTTTTCACGCACCCAGCGAAGAGCCAATATCTGGTCCTGAAGACCATAGTTTCCGGCTAGTCCATGAGGAGACTCGTCCCGCAGATCTGGGTGCGCAAGAAATCCAAAGAGTCCAAGCCGATAGTTGATCGTTACTACTACGATGCCTTGGGCGGCCATCAGTTCACCGTCAAATTGGGGAGCGAAGCTGTAATTGGTCTGAAAACCGCCGCCGTGGATAAATACCAGCACGGGGAGATTATCGCTCTTTGAGTCTGCGGGAGTCCAAATATTGAGTTGGAGACAGTCTTCGTGGTGAGTCTCCAGATGCTGATAGGAGAAGAATTCCTTATGATAGAAGGTGCCTGGCTGAGGGATTACTTGGGGACAGATATTTCCAAAGCGGACCGCATCGAAGGTTCCGGACCAAGGCTTTTTGGGTATGGGGGGCCTCCACCGATTATTTCCAGTGGGAGCCTCCGCATAGGGAATGCCTTTAAATGCAGTAACCGCAGGATTACCAGCCGCTATTCCACGGATATGTCCACAAAGGACATCAGTTTCACGTATAGCCATTATATTCGCCTGCCCATTTACTGGATGACAGAAACCAAGGCATCCACAGCCTCGTCTCCGATCTCGCTGCGTACCATATCATAGACGGGCTGAGCGATCTCACGCATGGCAGCCATATCCTCAGCACTCAGTTCGTTGATCTCCATGCCGCTTTCGATCAGTGTATCATAAGCGGTCTGATCAGCCTCCTGATAGACAGGGATCATCTCAACAGTTGTTTCAGCGACGGCGTTTTCAATGATCTCCTGATAGGCGGCAGGAAGGCTGTTGAAGTAGCTCTCACTCATGACCATCATATTGGTGTACAGAGTGTGGTTAGTTAGGGTGATATAGTCCTGAACTTCGTGCATTCCGCCCACAACAACGGTGTCCAAGGCGTTCTCCTGGGAGTCTACCAGCCCGTTCTGGAGAGACATATACAGTTCGCTGCCAGGGACAGGAGTCGTGTTGCAGCCCATATCACTCCAGAATTTGATCTGGTATTGGTTGTCCATAACCCGCATGTTCAGTCCTTTGAAGTCTTCGATGGAAGTCAGCTTTTTATTAGAAGAGAACTGACGAAAAGAGGCACCTTGGGTAAAGCCGAGGCATTTCAGGCCGGCATTGGCGAAGTAACCGTCCAGCTTTGTCTTGAAATCGCTCTGGTTCAGCACCTCGTTGATCTCCTCGGCAGTGGAGGTGGAGAAGGCACAGGGCAGATCAAAAACACCCAACTCGGGGACAAAAGCGACACAGGGAGAAGGCTGCATGGCAGCGATCTGAATAGTATTATCCAGAACAGATTCAATGGCCTCAACATCGGAGCCCATCTCGCCATTCGAGAAGATATTTACAGTGATCTTGCCATCAGAAGCAGCCTCTACCTTCTCTTTGAACAGGATACCCCATGCCCCTACCATGGAGCTTTCAGCCCCCATATGTGCATAGGAAATCTGAATGCTGTCTTGGGTATTAGAGGAACCAGACGGAGGAGCAGAAGCATTACCGGGATTGCCGCCGCAGGCGGCCAGGGGCAGAGTCAGAGCAAAGCTGAGTGCCAAAGCGAGAAACTTTTTCATAATTATTTTTCCTCCTAAAATTTATTTGACCAGCAACATGCTAAACTGCGGCACAAAGGCAATAATGAACAGTGCGATGACAAATACACCTATGTAGGGGATGGCGGACTTGCCGATAGTCATGGGCTGTTCGCCAGAGATAGAACTAGTGACAAACAGGTTCAGGCCAAAGGGAGGAGTGACCAGACCTACAGCCAGGTTGCAGACCATCAGAACACCCAGATGGACGGGGTCAATGCCATAACTCTCTGCAATGGGACAAAGAATGGGACCGAGGATGATAAGGGCAGGGCCGGTATCCATCACCATGCCTAGCAGGAAAAAAGCGATGATAACTACAATCAGGAAAGAGATCTTGTCAGTGGCGATGGTCATGATGGCATTTTGTACAATATCAGCGGCATGAATCAGGGATAGTGTGCGGCCGAAAGCAGTAGCAAAGGCCAGCAGGAAACAAATAGGGGCCGCAGATTTGACGGCAGAGCGCAGTAATTCAGGGAGCTTTTGGAAGGAGACTGTTTTGTAGATAAACAGGCTGACAAAGAGCGCATAGAACACCGATACAGCAGCGGCTTCGGTAGGAGTAACAATGCCGGCATAAATTCCGCCCAGGATTATAACAGGGGAGAGCAGAGCCCAAAAACTGTCCTTGAGCAGGGGCAGAAAGCCGGCAGCGGCAATTTTTTGATAGTTGGATTGAATCTTTGCCTTGTCCTCGCCATGGATTTTACAGTATGTGACGGCATAGAACATCAGCAGACAAGCAACTAGGATGCCGGGCAGAATGCCGGCCATAAACAGTGCACCGATGGAGGTCTCGGTAGCCATGCCATACATCATAAAGGGGCCGCTGGGAGGGATGATGACACCTAAACCACCGGATACCGCCACAGTAGCAGCAGCGAATTTGGCGTCATAGCCCAATTCAATGAGCAGTGGGATAGTCATGGCACCGATTGCAGCGGCAGTGGCAGCGCCAGAGCTGGAGATCGCGCCATAGAACAAGCAGGTGATAATGACGGCACAGGGCATTCCACCAGTTTTATTGCCCACAAAGTATGCAAATACATCAAACAGCTTTTTAGAAATGCCGCCCTCTGCCATGAGAACGCCTGCAAAAATAAAGAGAGGCAAACAGAGAATATTGGGAGAGTTTGCACCACTGAATGCGCCGCGGATCAAAGCTGCTATACTGGTGGCCCCAACTGCATCCATAGCCAGTGGAGTGATTGCGCCGCCAATCATGCACATAATAATGGGATACCCCAATGCCAGTAAAACAAAAAAGATCAAAAATACTAAACCAGCCATTTAATTACCCCCTTTTTGATTTCGGAACAGCTGCTGAGAAGCCTCATCCAACTCCTCCTCCACCGCCGTCATGGCATCGACCTTAATGTCTCCACCGGTGAGTAGAAGCTTGATTGACTGGAAGGAGGACTGGACAGAACGGATGATTGCGAGGAAAAAGCCAATGGATGTGGCCAGATAAGGGATAGTCATGGGGATCTGCAGTGCGGGGGAACGCTGGCCGGAAATGATGGTGGCTTTCACACAATCGATGCTGCCCCCAAAGAATATGATAAACACGATCAGCATGGATACTTGAATGAGGATATCCAACGCCATACGGAGAACGCGGGGGAGATGGTCCTGCAATAGAGTGATATTTAACAGACAGCGATTTCGCACCGCGTATCCCAGGCTTATGAAACAAAAGTAGATGTAGCAGAACCGACAGAACTCTTCTGGCCAAGGCAAGGCGTGGCGAAAGACGTAGCGCATGATGATTTGCATCATAATGACGATGCCGATCAGGCTGCCTGTGATGATCAGGATAGTTTCTTCCAGATGAAGGTCTAGCCATGCGATGACACGCTTTAATGGGTTTTGTTTCATGATTATCCTCCTCAAATAGAAATGGCGCCTCAATTCATGCTGTGATTTTGTACTTCGTATACAATATATAAAATACAAATCTGAAAGAGTCAAGATTTAAAAAGCAAATAAAAAATATTTATAGAAACCCCCAATTATAGGCGTTTAAATTTGGGGGAAATGTAAAAATAGAAATGAGAAGACAAATCAACTTAATCAATTTGGAAAATAAGCTTGCATTTCCACATAAAAATAGATATAATTAAAAAAGTATTTTGTATACGAAATGAGGCGGTCAAATGGACTCAGTGATTTTGGAGAGTGTCAACCTGAACGACTTGGCCTATGAAGAAATCAAAAAGAGAATCATCAGCCGAGAGTTTGCACCTGGTCAGCGATTAGTAGATTCCCAGCTGGCAACAATTTTTCAAATCAGCCGGACACCGATTCGGGATGCGATGCGCCGCCTTACAAAAGAGGGATTGTTGACCAACACATCCTCCCGTGGTTTTTATGTGTTTGCGCCGACGCTCAAAGATATTGACGAAATCTTCAGTATTTCAGGAATGATCGAGACGGAGGCTGCCGCTAGAATTATTCGCCGCCTTAGGGAAAACCCCTCACCTAGGCTGGAGGAAGAGCTTAATATCTTAGAGAAAAAGGCTAGTGAGGTTTTTCCTATGGAAAAGGATGAAGAGTTCAAGCGTTACATGATGGAGCTCGCCGAAAATCAGAGGCTATACGATATCTATTTGCAAAATCATGGACAGCGGGTTTTGCTGGCAAACATCATTCATCATGGGAAAACCGACGAGATAGACAGCTTTCGCGCTGAAAAGTCCAAGCTTGTACACAATCGCATTGTATTAGGTATTCGAAATCAAGATTTTGAATATACCCGTCAAGCAATTGAGGAACATAATGGCTATGGGATTGCTGATGCCACCGATTATGTCCTTCAATTGAATGCTTAATGTCCGTTGTAGACTGAGAATTGTGATTTATTGGGTGTGGTGTGTTACATCCAATATCTCTGCTTTTGACAAATTTCAGAATCGGAGCCAAAGAATATCATGAATCAGTCAGGAGTAGATACAAGAGATATTGATAATTTGCAAAGCGTTTAATGTTCACTTCTATGCTTCAGTGTCGTAGATTTTGTATGGGTTGATTCTTTTCAAACTGCTTCTGCCACAGATTTGCCCCCAGAACAAGCCACAGACAGAAAAAATCATGGCTCCGGCGGGACTGTCCCGCCGGAGTCATGCGCTTTCCGCTGGCAATGGAGGAGCACAGCCGTCCGCCATGCCTTGGTTTTGGGTGGAGAGGCCATCAGCTCACCCCGGACTCGATGGACCTGCCGCTCCACTTGGAGCTCCCCGGTTTTCGGATTCAAGTTATCCCACTGGAGGGCGCAGATCATACCCCCGCGCAGGCCGGTGGTCAGCTCGGTGAAAAAGTCCCGCCACACCTCGTCCTGCTCAATGGCCTCCAGAAAGGTGCCCAGCTGTCCCCCATTCAGAATCTGCTTTGGGAGGTAATTGGGCTTTAGAATTGCTGTGCCCCGTCGAGTTTAGTGCTATGCTCCGTATCCTCAGACGAGTCAATGGCGTGGCTGACACTGGAACTGCCGCCGCCGCTGGAGGGGAGGACGTCCACATTGTTTAGTATCAGCTTGTAGGTTTCGGTATTCAAGCTGTTTTGGACAATGATTTCCCACTCGGTAGTACCATAAGGCAGAGAGTGCGTGGAGCGAGCAGCCACTTCATAGGACTTGCCATCAAAAGTGATCTTCGCGTTTTTGGGGTCCTTAGCCCTGATTCCCGGGACGCCGCTGGTCAGCCCTGCGCCGGTCGTCGTATAGGTCTTGGTGGCCGAGGCATAGGTCATGACCGCCCCAGACAAGGAAACGTGATCCAACTCTGTGCTGCTTCCTTCGAAGATTAAGCCAGAAAACTCCGCCAGGACCAATACGCCCTTTTACATAAAGGTAAAGGACTGTGTGGCACTCCTCTCGTTGGAAAGCTCTAGCAAGCCATCCTGCTTCGTACAGCTCTGTTGCTTTTCCAGAGGCTGACCGTTGATGTCTAGCAGTATAACGATCAGGTTGCCGCTGGCTGTCCCCCTCATTTTGTTGTACTGGAACGTAACTTCGACAGTCGTGCCGTCTTCATCGATGCTCATGGTATGGATCAGAATCACATCTTTGTTCCGGCGCACCGCCAGATCCAGTGTCACGGAGAAATCATTGTTGCCCTGATAACTCGTTCACAGTGTCATATTCGGCATTCCTTGCCATAGACTTACAAGTGCCTCCACCCAGGCTTTCACATGGGCGGGGATACCGGGCCACCACCCGGAAGTACTGGAGGCCGAAGAGGATGTCTTTTCGGCCAGCACTGCTCTGCTGCTCCCTGAAACACGAGCATAAAAGAACTCCGCCGTCCCAGTTTCAGGGAACGGCGGAGTTCTTATTTCAGAGATTCCACATAGCGGGCCATAAAGTCGGGAGAATACGGCGGCTGGCGGGAATGGATTCGCCTGTATTCCCGGGGTCAGGGTATCCCACTCCACCCGTGTCACATGGGACAGATTAACCAGACAGCTGAAATGGCTTAGGCAGAAGTCCTGATTCTGGAATTCCTCTTTCAATTTGAAGAGAGACGGCGTGCTCAATCTGCCTACTGGTTTGTATGGCAGCCTTACGGCCCGAGGTATTCAGACAGGTGATCTCGTCCAGAGGAAATAGCACGGCCACCCACACGCAGCACCGGGCGCTTTTGCTGCCGGGCCCAGTCCAGAGCGGCGGCCAGTCGCCACTCGTCCACCGGCTTGAGCGGATATTCTAGTGGGGAGACAGAGAAGCTGTCCAGCGCGAAACCGGGATAATCCGTAATGTAAATAATGGAGGCGTTGACCTTGCGTTCCCGCAGGAAACGGGCCAGCTCCACGCCGTTTTCTGACCACAGAAATTGCCATAGACACGCTCGGAACACATGAAAGTATTGCAGTTAAAGCGTGGCGGAAAACAAATCAAGCGGAGCAAAATAGCGAAAAACAAATGAAAGTTATTCAAATTGTCTATAGCATAGCACGCCTTGCGGTGGCCTGATGGTGGAAATATCTTTTACAATTACTACAAGTTATAAAATAGAAATGGGGACCTATTGGAACTGACCAACGGGTTCCCATTTATTGAACACATCGACAACCACAGACAGTAAACAATCAGAAATTGTGCAAAAAGCTTTCTAGTTTCGCTGCTAATAGCATAGCAGGGAATGATGGTTCTCCCTCATGAACATACTGCCGGAAGCTGGACCAAAAATCGATTCCAGCCAGCCTGATTTTCCTCCACCCATACGCTGCCGCCGTGGATTTCTGCAATGGCCCGGACCAGGGCCAGCCCCAGGCCGACACCCCCCAGTTCCCGGGAGCGGGCGGTATCCGCCCGAAAGAAGGGCTCGAAGATCCGCTCCCGTAACTCCGGCGGGATACAAGGTCCCTGATTGGCCACGGTGATGACAATATCGGCTCCATTCAACTCCGCACAGAGCCGTGTCTGTCCGCCATCCGGCCCGTATTTGACCGCATTTTCCACCAGATTGAACAGTGCCCGGCGGAGCAGCTCTCTGCTGCCGGTGATCGTGCCAGGGGAGGCTTCCACCAAAATGGCGATGCCCTTTTTGGCGGCCAGAGGGGAAACATCCTCGGCAGCTTGGTGGAGCAGTTCTCCCAATTTGATTCGGTCGCTGCGGGGCACCTGTTCCAGATTGGTCAGCTTCAGAAGGCTGTCCACCATGCCGGAGAGTCGATCCACCTCGCTCTCCATAATACTGAGGAATGCCTCTGTGGTCTGCGGCGCAAAATCTTGTTTCTTACGAAACAGACCGATCCGGGTCTTGAGGACGGCCAGCGGGGTACGAAATTCGTGGGCAGCATTTTGGGAGAAGCTGCGCTGCATCAAAAAAGCCCGGCTCAGCCGCTGAGACAGGTCATCAAAGGAATGTGCCAGTTGTGTTACCTCATCCCCTCGATCCGGGATGGACAGGGGCTGATCCAGATCCTTAGCGGTCCGGCCCTGGATCTGGTCATTCAGGTCTTTCAGCGGCGCAAGAGCCCGGCCCACCAGCAGGTAGATCAATAGAAGTCCCGTTGCCAGGATTACGGTAGAGGCCAGAATACTCTGGATCTGAAATAGCTGCTGGGCCTGCTGGACCACTGGAGCTGCCTGTGTGGTAAGGAGAGGCATAGTCCCTTTCGCGGCCGCCTCCGGATCAAGGGCGGGTGAGAGGGGAGCGGCGGCGATGGTGTCTGTCAGATGGATGGCAGACAGATTGCTGGTAACGGCCAGGGCGGCACAGCACAGCGTCAGCAGCAGGGCACACAAGAGGGTGATACGCAGCCGCAGGGAACGAAAGGGTTTCATAGAGCCTCCTTTTCCATCAGGCGATAGCCCTGACCGACCTTCGTCTGAATGGGGTCATTCCCCAGAGCATCCCGCAGTTTTTTCCGCAGGGAGGAGATATGCATCCGGACCACATTGCTGAAGGGGTTGGCGTCCGACTCCAGCACATGCTCCATCAGCTCCTCCTGACTGACCCAGCGGTCCCGGTGGAGCATCAGGTGCTCCAGAATGGCAAACTCTCTGGGCGTCAGCTCCAGCGGCCTTTCTCCGGCGGAGATAGCACGGGCGGATATGTCCAGCATGAGACCACCCACAGTAAGTACCGTATTTCGGGAGACAAACTCCCGGCGCAGCAGGCTGCGGACTCGGGCCTCCAGTTCCTCCAGGGCAAAGGGTTTCGTGAGATAGTCGTCTGCCCCCAGATCCAGCCCCGCCACCCGGTCGGATAACTCCGCTCTGGCCGACAGGATCAGCACCCGCAGCTCTGGCTGCTCCGCGCGAACGGCCCGCAGCAGGTCCAGCCCGTCCATGCCGGGCAGATTCAGGTCCAGGATCAGCAGGTCGAAGGACTCGCTCAGAAGCAGGTCATAGGCTTCCGCGCCGTCATAGCACCGTTCCACCGTGTATTTTTCAAGTTCCAGATCCTCCGCAATACCATCGCACAGCAGCTTTTCGTCCTCGACCACCAGAATACGCATCATCAGCCCTCCTCCGCATGATATACCATGATAACAGAAAAATGTAAATTTTTCATCAAGGGCAAATGAGCGGTTCTTGGACACGGCTCATCATCCCTCCACGAAGGAACGACTCATAATATAAAATTCTTCTTGGCTTGGAAGGTGCTTCTTTTCCATAGGCTCCAATGCAGCATCATAGCGTTCCGCCTCTTCCTCACTGATTGCCATAACAGGACTATCCTGATAGACCCATTTATGACCATCCAGTGCATGAGGACGCAGTTCTTTGACCATCATCGCAGCAGGGTATTTCCCACTTTCGATACAGACATTATATTTTTTGCAGCTTTTGAATCCACGGCTGACATAGTTGACAGGACTGCCAAAGATAACAATCGTATCATATCCTGACTGTATGGCTGATTGGAATGAATGCTCCATAAGCATTTTTCCATACCCCATTCTCTGATAACCTGGATGGATACTAACTGGACCAAATGTTAAAATTTCTTTTTCAGTTCCATTTTCATCGATCAATTTTGCTTTTGTATAAATGATATTGCCGATCACCTGTCCGTCCAGTTCCAATACAAAATCCAGTTCCGGAATAAAATCCTCATGTTCCCGCATGATGTGGACCAAATAGTGTTCCACACACCCCGGCACATAAAGATTATAGAAGGCTTGTCTTGTGATTTTCTCTACAGTTTCCCAATCTTCTTTCTTTTCATTTCTAATAACAATATTTTCTTCCATAAAGCAGTACCTCCTTTTACACTCTGATTGGCATTTTTTTAATCAGCTTTGAAATTTCTTTTTCCCGTCTTCCCTTTGCAATCATGTAGCTCTCTTTATCTTCCATATAATCATTTTCAGCCTTTAACTTCCGATAAGATTGCCAGCGGTCCATGTCCAATTCTCCCATTTCCAGTGCTTTCTGAATAGCACATCCGGGCTCGTTTGTGTGAGTACAGTTGCGGAATTTACACTGAGAAGCAAGCTCCTCAATGTCCCTAAAGGTTCTCTCAATTCCGTCATCATTGTCCCACATTCCCAATTCACGCATGCCCGGGGTATCGATTACCATGCCGCCAGAGGGGAGGAGGAACAATTCTCTGCGAGTCGTGGTGTGCCTGCCCTTATCGTCATTGCGAAGCCCATTTGTTTTCAGCCGTTCTTTCCCCAATAGACGATTGATCAGGGTGGATTTCCCCACGCCGGAAGAGCCGATAAAAGCAATCGTTTTTCCCTCCGAAATCAATGGAAGAAGTTCCTTGTATCCATTTTCTTCTGTTGAAGTCGTGACCAGAACATCTATTCCAAAAGCAACCGAAGATACTTCTGAAAGTTTGTTTTCCAAATCATCACATAGATCCGATTTTGTCAGGATAATGACCGGCATGGCGCCGCTGTCCCACGCGATCGAAATATATCGTTCCAACCGTCTCAGATTAAAATCATGGTTCAATGCCATGCACAGAAATACAGTGTCAATGTTCGCAGCAACGATCTGCTCCTGTTGTGGTTCTCCGACTGCTTTTCGGACAAAAGCGCCTTTTCGGGGCAGAACCGATTCAATGATGGCGCTGCTGCCGGATCCGTTCCAATTTACCAGTACAAAGTCTCCGACAGCCGGATAGTCGGAAGAAACTACAGCTTGAAATCGGAACTTTCCTGACACCTCTGCCAACTTTTCTCCTTTGTCCGTTATAATTCGATAAAACCCTTTCTCCTGTGAAAGAACGCGAGCTGGTTCTAAATGATTCTCTTGCGAAATTTGACTTAAAAATACTTCGGAAAATCCATATTTTTTTATGAGAACGAAATGCTCCACTATAATTTCCTTTCTTCTTTCAGTTTTTGGGAAAAATGTCTTTGAAGAAAATCGTCAATATAACACTCATAGCTTTTGGCGATTTCCTCTTTTGTTTCTTTACGCTCTACTCCATCGGACATGCTGAGCAACAAATAAAAGGGAGAATAAAACTCGATCGCCAACGCATGAGGGGAGGGAAGCTGTTTCTTTTGTCTCTTTGACATTTCACAAAGCAAACGCTCAATATACTCCAATGGTCCGCTGACAAGAACTTTTTGATATAAAGCGCTCATTTCCGAAGACTTGTATTGTTCAAGCGTCAGCATTTTACGAAAGTTGCAAGCAATTTCATCTTCGCTCCAATAATGGAATTGCGCTTTCATATAATCGCCTAAACTTTTTGGCAGTACATGAGAAAAAGCTTCCGGCATATCTGAGTAGTCCTGTTCCGGAACGCCGCTTTTTCGAGAACGCTCCACGTCCAACTGACAGACATATTCAAAGATACAGTTAAAAATGTCTCTCTTGTTTTTGTAGTGCTTATATAAGGCGCCCTTCGTTATGCCTAATTCTCCAGCGATCCGGCTGACAGATACCGCCTCATATCCATAAACGGCAAAGAGCCGTAAGGCAGTCACCAATATTTTCTCCTTCGTATTCATTACCATGACCCTCCCAATAAGTAAACGTCTGTTCACTTAAGCAGTATAGTGAACAGACGTTTACTTGTCAAGGGGATATCAGTATATTCCCGCAATAGGCTGCCTTGATGAAAAATTTACATGGTATTTGATATACTCCCTCCTGTTCCATCAGAACAAGGAGGTTTTATGGATGAAATTTTGGACGAAGAAACGGGCGGCGGCTCTGGGGCTGGCCGCACTGCTAACCCTCTCCCTGGCTGCCTGCGGCGAAAAGGCGCCCAGCCTGGAGGAAGTGGAGCAGGCCATCGAGGCCGGGACACTCACCGTAGAGGACGCTCAGGACAAGGGCTGGGTGGACCAGGCGTGGGTGGATGGCTATTGGGAAGCGCGCACGGTACCCGCCGTGGATAAAATCGAGATCAACCGGGTGGGAGAGTTTACTACAACGACCCTGTCCGGTGAGCCCTTTACTCAGGAGGATCTGGGGCATGTGCTCCTGTTTGCCTTTGTAGATCCGGCCAGTGAGGATGCAGGCGCATTTTATGACGCAATGACGGCGGCGTGGGACGGTGTGCAGGAGGCGGGAGCCGGGATGGTGCTCTGCCTCAAGGGTGAGGATGAGCGCGGACAGTTTGCCGACGCCCCCTTCCCGGTGATCCTCTATAACGACTCTCTCAAGGAGGCGCTGGGGAACAACAGCGGCATGGTGGAGGACAAGGATGTGCCAAACACGGCCTCCTGGTATGTGAACGGTTCCTTCCTGTCCGCCTGGGCACTGGTGCTGGATGCCGAAGAACTGCCCGAGGACGCGGCGGCCTTTGCCAAGGTCAGCGGGCAGGCCGACAGCGCAAACTCCGATCCGGACAGCAGCGGAGCATCTGCCATGAGTCCTATGGGCTGAGCCGGCATGAGAAAGATGACCATGCTCTGCCTGCTGGCAGCCCTGCTGATGATGGGCCTCGGTCTGTGGCGGGGCGAGGGGGGAACCGTCCTCTCCAAGGGGATCAATCTGTGCATGGAGTGTGTGGGCATTGGCTAAGAACAGACATCGCTGGAAGATCCAGCTGGGAGCGACGCTGGCCACCAACCCCTTCTTTCTGAACTTCTTTCAGGGGAATATCTCTCGTGGAAAGCTGAAGGGGGTCTGCGTCCCTGGACTGAACTGCTACTCCTGTCCGGCTGCGGCGGCCTCCTGTCCCATCGGGGCGGTCCAGGCCGTGATCGGCTCCTCCAAATTCCATTTTGCCTACTATGTAGTGGGTTTTCTGCTGTTCATCGGCGTCCTGCTGGGCCGGGTGGTATGCGGCTTTCTATGTCCCTTCGGCTGGTTTCAGGAGCTGCTCCACAAGATCCCTACAAAAAAATTCAGCACAAAGCGGTTCCATATCCTTACCTATTTGAAATATGTGATCCTGGTCCTCTTTGTCATTGTCCTGCCTATGACGGTGGTGAACGAGGTGGGAATGGGGGACCCCTTTTTCTGCAAATACCTCTGTCCCGCCGGGATCTTGGAAGGCGGAATCCCTCTGTCCCTGGCCGACACCGGCATCCGGGCCAGTCTGGGCTGGCTCTTCACCTGGAAGAGCTGTATTCTGCTGGGCGTCGTGGTGCTGTCGGTGTTCTTCTACCGGCCCTTCTGTAAATGGCTGTGCCCTCTGGGGGCCTTTTACGGCCTGTGCAACAAGATCTCGGTCTATCGGCTGGAGGTAGATCAAAGCAAATGCACCTCCTGCGGTGCGTGCAGCCGGGTGTGTCAGATGGATGTGGACGTATTCCGCACACCCAACCACGCCGAGTGCATCCGCTGCGGGGACTGCGTGGCCGCCTGCCCCCATCAGGCCATCACCAAGACCTTTTCTCTGAAAAAACAAACGAACAAGAAGGAGACTATATAATGAAAAAAGGATCTTCTCTGCTGTTGGCATCGGTCCTGCTGCTGGCTGCGCTGGCCGGCTGTTCCACCGGGGAGGACAACTCCCTGGTATCCAAAACGCCCTTCCCGGAGTTCTCAGAGGCGGACACCGAAGGGAACCCGGTGAGCAGCGACATCTTCGCAGACTACGACGCCACCATCGTCAACTTCTGGAACAACGGCTGCGGCACCTGCATTGAGGAGATGCCGGAGCTGGAGGAGCTGTATCACCAGCTTCAGGAGCGGAACATCAATCTCATCGGCGTAGGCACCGACTCCGGCGAGGGAGAGGAGCAGCTGGAGACCGCCCAAAACATTCTAAAGGAGAAGGGCGTCACCTATGTGAACATCTCCCCGGACCCGGAAGGCGAGTTCTACAAGGACTTTGTCTCTGAGATCTTCAGCTATCCCACCACCTACATCGTGGACGGTGAGGGCAATATCATCGGCGCCCCTATTGTCGGAAATGTGAAAAAACAGATCGACACGGTGAACGATCGGCTGGCACTGAGCACAGCCTCAGATGAATAAAAAGGCCGAAGGGCAAGCCATTACGGCTGGTCCTTCGGCCTTTACCTTGTCAACAGGATAGGATGGAGGGAATCGATCCGGTCAACTTTCCAGCGCCGTCGCGATGATGATCCTGATCTGTCTGCCTGCACTGCTGCTGGAATTGTTGTACCAGCCGGTCAGCGTATAGTCCTCCGCATTGACAGCGGAAAGGGCAGTCAGGTAGTAAGAACCGTTTTTACGCAGGTAGACCTGCACATCATCCGCAATGGCGTACCTCTGATTAGAGGCCATAGCCCAGCTTCCGGACAGCTCCGTCAGCTTTACGGACTTCATTCGCTGCATGGTCTGGATGCTGCCGTCGGACTTATAGGCGATGGCTATGCCGCCGGTCTCCACAGGATACTTAACGGAAGCAGAACGCAGGGTCTGTTCAGTGCCGTCTACCAAATAGGTGTAGGTGACATTGATGGACATCTCCTGGGACTGATCCTCCAGATTGGTCAGATAGGCGTAGGTCCAGAGGTCTCCAGTTACATCATCCAGAATAAGATACTCGATCCTGCCTTCCTCGTTCAGTCCGTAATAACGGATGTCGTCACTGTCCAGGCTCATCCCGGACAGACGGGAGGCATCCACGGCAGCAGCAGTACCTTCGCTGCTGGTATCCAGGATCTCAACATTGTCCGCAAAGGAAAGATCGCCGAGCTTTGTAGCAGTGCTGTTCACCTTACCGCTGGTATGCTTTTCTGTCAGTGTTTTTATGGTCACGCTGCCCTCGCTGACATTGACAGAGACCAGACGGCCGGCCTTATAGTCCATGGCTTTGTCCACCGCAAAGGTTTTTGCCGTGCCATCTGTGCAGAGCACGGTAACATTGGTCTGAACTGCGGCATTTCCGTCCTCGGCGACCACTTTTTCAGAGGATTCCACCATCCCATAGTACACCGCTTCCACGCTGGTCCCGGTGAGCACATCCACCACGGAACCGTCCATCCCCAGCAGCAGCGTCACGATGGTGCCGGCTTTGCCTCCGCCCAGCGCAGACAGCTTATAAGTGGCGGCAGAGCTGCCGATTTCATAGGCAGCGCCGGCTACCGTGACGGAAGTAGGAGACGTGGCGCTGGGAGACAGCTCCGTGATCTTGCCGGAGACCCGGTCGGTGTAGATCCACAGCGTGCTGCTGCCCTGATCATAATAGTAGACATCGTACTGATTCAGTACGGCGGAAGAGGAAATTTCTCCGTTTCGGTAGACTGTTGCAGGCTGGAAGGGCAGAGAGGTGGAACTGTTCTCAGCTACATAGGGGCCGCTGAGGTTTTCCAGCGTCAGGGCGGTATAGTCCACCTCTCCGTTGGTCACTGTATAACCCAGAGTCTCGGCATAGATCTGACCGCCGCTGGTTTTAGCTGTCATCAAATTGGAGAAAAGTGCAGCGCAGTCCCGCCGGGCCATAGTGCCGCCCTGCTTCAGGCTGATCCCGTCCCGCAGGCCCAGTGCTGCGGCCTTACTCAACTGAGCGCTTGGGAACGAGCCGGCCAGAGCAGAGGTGTCGTAGCCCAGCAGCTTCAGCACCGCGGCGCACGCCTCCTCCAGCTTTACTGTTTCATCCGGCCGGAAGGTCCCGTCGGTATAGCCGGTCATCCAGCCCTCTGACACGGCGCAGCGGATATACTCCGAGGCCCAGTAGCTGCTTTTCACATCCCTGAACAGAGAATATCCGCTGCCCTCGCTGCTGACGCTATCCTTATAGGAGGAGGCTGCCACCAGCATTTTGGAAAACTCCGCCCGGGTAACAGGGCTTTCCAGATCTGTGCCGTCCAAAATACCCAAAGCCTGGACCATCTGGACTGCGCTGTCTCCGCCGACTGCGGAGGCCGGGGACACCAATAGCGAGCAGAGCGTGCACACAGCCAGAATGAGAGAGAGAACTTTTGATTTCATATAACAGATACCTCCTATCAGTCATACCGCAGGGCTTCGATGGGATCGAGGCGGGCGGCTCTTTTTGCGGGCAGATAGCCAAACAGGATGCCGATGCCGGCGGAGATCCCAAAGGCTGCCAAGACCGCCGTGGCCGAGGGAGAGACGGTAATGGCCGTCTCCATCAGCCGTTTGATGACCTGTGTAGCCACCGCCGACATGAGATAGCCAAGGATGATGCCCAGCCCTCCGCCAAGGGCGGAGGTGGTGGCGGCTTCGATCACAAACTGCCGCAGGATGATGCCCTCCCTGGCCCCCAGGGCCTTGCGGATACCGATCTCCCGGGTGCGCTCTGTGACAGAGACCAGCATGATGTTCATAATGCCAATGCCGCCCACCAGCAGAGAGATGCCGGCGATGGCCGCCAGGATGGCGATGACCATATTGACCATGCTGGTCATGGTGTCCAGCATCTCCGCCATGCTGACCACGGTATAGGCGTCTTCATCCTGAAAAATTTTGTAGAGAGCGGTTTCGATGGCCTCTTTCCCCAGGGCGGCGTATTCCTCATCGGTCACGGTCACAGTATAGCTGCTGATGGTGCCGGTAAAGGACAGGCGGGCTGCGGTGGAGTAGGGGACATAGACGCAGTCGTCCGTGCCCCCCTCCTCCATCTGCTCCGCCTCCTGAGCCATAACGCCCACGATGGAAAAGGTGGTGCCGCCCACCTTCAGACTCTGGCCCACGGCATTCCCGCCAAAGCAGGTCTGGGCCACATAACTGCCCACCACGCACACCTTTTTCCGGTTGACGATGTCCATATACTCGATGCCCCGGCCCTGAGCTACCTCGTAGCCCTTCATATCAAACCACGTCTCCCCGACACCGGATACGGAGGTGGAGCTGTAAGTGGTGCTGCCGATCTTTACACTGCCTGTCATGGACACAGTAGGCGAAATCTGGTCCAGATAGCCGGCGTTGTCCTCCACGATCTGATACATCTGCTCCTCGGACACGGTGCGGGAGGTCCCACGGCCCATGATGGACACCGTCAGGGTGTTGGTCCCCATCTCCGCGAAGCTGTCCTCCATATATCCGGCCATACCGTTGCCCAGGCCCACGATGACGATGACGGCGCACACGCCGATGATGATGCCCAGCATGGTGAGAAAGGTCCGCATTTTGCTGCCGGAGATATTTTTGACAGCAAGCGTAAAAGTCTCCCAGAGGCTCATGACGACACACCTCCCCTTAGGCCGGGGGTCACCACGGCCTCCGGCGCGCGGGCGTCCCCATCATAGACTACATGGCCGTCCTCCAAGCGGATGATCCGCTGGGCCTGGACCGCAATGGAGTTGTCATGGGTGATAAGTACCACCGTGTTGCCCTGACGGTGCAGGTCCTGGAGCATCCCCAGCACCTCCCGGCTGGTGTGAGAGTCCAGGGCGCCGGTGGGCTCGTCGGCCAGGATGACGGCGGGACGGCCGGCCAGGGCCCGGGCGATGGACACCCGCTGCTGCTGACCGCCGGAGAGCTGATTGGGCAGATGGTGGAGCTTGTCGCCCAGGCCTACCTGCTCCAGTACCTCGCGGGCCCGCTGCCGGCGCTCCGCCTTGGGGACGCCGGCATATATCAGCGGTACCTCCACATTTTCCAGCAGGTCCAGCTTGGGCAGCAGGTTGTACTGCTGAAAGATGAACCCCAGCAGCTCGTTGCGGATCGCTGCCAACTGATTGGTATCCATCTGCCCTACGTCCCGTCCGTCCAGCAGATAAGTGCCGGAGGTGGGCACATCCAGGCAGCCGATGATGTTCATGCAGGTGGATTTTCCGGAGCCGGACTGGCCAACGATAGCCACAAATTCCCCCTTTTCGATGCGCATGGAGATGTGGTCCGCCGCCCGAACTGTGGTGTCCCCCATCTGATAGGTCTTGCAGACCTGACGAAATTCGATCAGCGCGCTCATCCCGGGAACCTCCCTCCGGGGCCGCCGCCGCTTGGCATGCCGCCGCCGGGAGCGCTGCCCATACCGCTTGGCATTCCGGCGGGCATATCGCCGCCCATGGCGCCGGGCATCCCGCCCATCATCATGCTGCCGGACTCTGTGGAGCGGGTGACATACGCTACGGTGTCCCCCTCCTGCAAACCGCTGAGGATCTGGACATAGCTGTTGTCGCTGATGCCGGTCTCCACCTGCACATAGACGTAGCCCTCGGGCGACTCCTGCTCCACGGCGCTTTCCGCACTGGGAGAGTCCTGAGTGATGAGTACCAGAGAGGTGTTCCCGCTGCCCCTGGTGACGGCGCTGCTGGGGATGGCCAGGGTATCGGCGGCCTCCTCCAGCACGATCTCCGCGTCCACATTCATGCCCGGTAGCAGGCCGTCGGTCTCGTCGATACGGACGGTGACCGGGTAGGAGGTGATCCCGCCGGAGGTGGTGCCTGCCACCGAGACCTTGGTGACCACGCCGGTAAAGGTCTTGCCCTCCACAGCCTCCGCAGTGATCTGAACCGTTTGTCCCGCCTCCACCGTGGAGATGTCCAGCTCATCGATGTTCAGGGTCATCTCCAGATAGCTCAGGTCGTAGATGGTACACAGGGTCTTGCCGGATTCCACGGTATCGCCGGCCTTGTACTCCTTGTCGATGACGGTCCCGCTGATAGGGGATGTAATGGTGTAATTCTCCAGCTGCTTCTGTGTGTTCTCCATGGACAGCTCCGCATTTCTCAGGCTGTCTGCCGCGTTTTGGAGCTGATCTTCCAAATCATCACCGCCCAGAGTGATCAATACCTGTCCCTTGGAAACAGCGCTGCCTTCAGAGACGTGGACCGCGGCGACAGTCCCGCTGGCGCTGGCCGTGACCGTGCTCTCTGACTGGTAGGTAAAGGTCCCGTTTCCGGCGCTGCCCAGACCGTTGACGGAGGCTGTGGCTACCTGAACTGCACTGAGCCCGCCGGGATTTTGCACGGCGATGGTCACATCTCGGGTAATGGTGTTGCCGGTTCCGACGGCATTCCCGCCGGAGATCGACTGGACTGTACCGGTCAGCGTCTCAAAAGAGCCGTCCAGTGTCACCTGAGCGGTCTGCCCCACGTGGAAGGTAGCAGCGTCCTCAGCGGGGAAGGGGACGGTCAGTGTCATGGTGCTGTCGTTGCGGATGGTGGCGATGGTCTGCCCCTGACTGACCTCGTCCCCCTCTTTGACATCCAATGTGTACAACGTACCGGAGGAATTTGCCTTGACTGTCTGGTTTTCTGCCGTGCTCTCATAGCTGCGCTGGGCCTGAGACAGGGAGATCTGCGCCTTTTCGATGTTGGCGGCGGCGTCCTCGCTGTCAATCTCATAGAGCACGCTGTCCTGTTCCACCATATCGCCCTCCTCAAAGTCGGCAGAGAGGACCTCGCCTTCGATCAGGGTGGTCACAGTATAGGAATTGGCGGGCTGGAGGGTACCGCTGCCGGTAAGAGAGTTGGTAATGGTCCGTGGGGCGACCTTTTCCTCTGTGTAGGTGATTGCCGCCGCTGAAGGCCCTTTGCTCAGCAGGAATTTTCCGGCGAAGGCCAGGATCAGAAGGAGAGCCACAATGAGGAGCGACCACCGCTTCCCGTGCTTGGGGCGAGGGAGACGGTGTGTTCGCTTTTTCGTTTGCTCTCCCTGCACTTGGTCGTCGGACTTTGGTTTCACTAAGGTCATATGCGAGAAACTCCTTTCGTGCCGCACTTAAGTTCTGGAGTGATACGGCAGATGATATCTGATGATAACACCGTTTGCTGAATAGAAACTGAAAATACGCGGGAAAGTGCTGCGGATCTTTCTGCTTTTTCAGCTTCGATTCAGTATTTTTGTGTAGTATAATATCAAAAAGGAATACCGCATCCCATCGGAGGCTGTTATGAAAGTACTAATAATTGAGGATGAAAAACTGCTGGCAGACTCCATCCAGTCGGTTTTAGAGCGCAAGGGCTTTGAGGTGGAGTGCGTCTACGACGGTGAGACCGGGGCTGAGTATGCGGAGCTGGGGATTTACGACCTGCTGATCCTGGATGTGATGATGCCAAAAATGAACGGCTGTCAGGTGGCCCGGGAGGTGCGGGCCAAGCGCTGCGGCACCCCTATCCTGATGCTCACCGCCCGCTCAGAATTGGAAGACCGCATCGAGGGGCTCAATGCCGGGGCTGACTATTATCTGACCAAGCCCTTCGATATCCGGGAGCTGCTGGCCTGCATCAATGCCCTGCTCCGACGGCAGGGGCCCCAGGTGGATCAGGTGACCCTGGGAAATACCGCTCTGGATCTGGGAGCCTGCACCCTGATCTGCGGAGAAAAGCGGGTCCAGCTCTCTGCCCGAGAATTTGACGTGATGCGCATTCTCCTGCGCTCCCAGAGCACCATCCTCTCAAAGGAAGTGATCCTGGCCCGGGTGTGGGGATATGACTCCGATGCGGTGGAGAATCATGTGGAGGTCTATGTGGGCTTTCTCCGAAAAAAGCTGCACAGCATCGGTTCCAATATCCGCATCGAGGCAGTCCGGCGGCTGGGCTATCGTCTGGAGGTGGATGAGGAATGCTGAAACGTCTGCGCCTTCAATTTGTCGCGGTCATCATGGTGATCGTCACCATCATGTTGTGTACGGTCTTTGGAATGCTCTATTTTTTTACACGGAGCAGCCTGGAGCAGGAAAGCTTTGCCATGATGCGCGCCGTTCCGGTAGGTATCATGGCCCCTGATCGTCCGCTTGCCCCCTTTGCACGCCCGGGTGAACAACAGGAGCAGGTCCGTCTGCCCTTTTTTGTGGTGCAGGAGGCGGAGGACGGAACACTGACTGCTGCCGGTGTGGGGTATTATGACCTGTCTCCTGGAGAAGCCTTTGACCAAACTTTTTTGCAGGAACTGATCCAGGAGGTGGAGCGGGTGAACCGCCCATCCGGGGAGTTGAAGCAGTATCATCTGCGTTTTCTGCGAGTAGACGCTCCGTTTGGACAGAGTGTGATTTTTGCAGATACCACCAGTGAGCAGTCCACCTTAAACAATCTGGTCAAGAACTGCATCCTCACCGGCGTGCTCTGCTTTTTTGCTTTTCTGGGGATCAGCATCAAACTGGCCGCCTGGACAGTGAAACCGGTGGAGTGGGCTTGGCAGCAGCAGCGCCAGTTTGTTTCCGACGCCTCCCACGAGCTGAAGACTCCCCTTACCGTCATCATGACCAATGCGGAGCTGCTGCAAAGCGAAGAAAATGACCGGGACAGCCAGGTGCGGTTTTCTGCCAACATTCTCACCATGTCCCGGCAGATGCGGGCCCTGGTGGAGCAAATGCTGGAGCTGGCCCGGGCGGACAGCGGCCAGGGAAAGGCGGACCTGAGGCCGGTGGATCTGAGCACTTTGGCAGCGGACGCTCTGCTGCCTTTCGATCCGGTGTTTTTCGAGCAGGGGTTGATGCTGTCCAGCCAACTCGCCGAGGGGATCAACGTCAACGGGGATGCCGGCCGGCTCAAAGAGGTGCTGGATATCCTGCTGGACAATGCCCGGAAATATACCGAGCCGCCAGGAACTGTGAACGTCCGTCTGGAGCGATGGGGGCACCACCGCTGCCGGCTGACTGTAAGCAATCCCGGCCCGCCTCTCTCGGCGGCGGAGCAGAAGGATATTTTCAAGCGCTTCTATCGGACAGATCCAGCCCGGAGCCGGGACGGCAGCTTCGGTCTGGGCCTCTCCATCGCCCAGCGCATCACAGAGGAGCACCACGGGCGCATCTGGGTGGAGAGCAGCGGTGGATACAATCGCTTCACCGTGGAACTTCCGGCCCGGTGACCAAACAGACAAAAATGCTAGTAGAATAAGGCCTTAGTATGGTGTACTACGGTATTAGGAGAAAATACTCCCCCTAATAGCCTGGGGTTATTTCTAAAGATAAGTTATCTGTTTCGCATAGAAGCAGATAACTTACAGTTGCATTATAAAAATTTTTTTGTGTAGCCTTACATTGTTGCGCTATAATAATCGGCAGGAAATATCCTACCATGTGAGAAATATGGAGTGAGCGCAAGATCTTGAGTAACGGTTCCGTGACCTCATTTTGACCACAAACGATGCAGTAAACCCTGATAATCTATATAATATATACAGATATAGCGTTTATCAGATTGCAACAGACACTGTATATAGTAGAAGCCATATGCCCGCCATCGAGTGGGAATGAGGCTGTATATAAAACTCAGAGCACTACCAGTTTGTTTGAACACGAACCTATCAGTGTAGAGATACGTCAGAGAAACATACTGTGCAGTTTTTCCACAGTACTGGCAGGCCGGAAAAAGCAGTAAGCCTTTTCAGACTTACTGCTTTTTCCGGCCTACTTGAACTCTCCGGCCATTTATCCCTTTGATTATGTAGAACAGAATTTTCCCAGACAAGCGAGCGGATGACGCTTTACGCGCGGCTTTCCCCATCTTTGCGGGAGGATGTCATGCACAAAATTGAAGTTACCAGAATTTTTTCTTTTTCATGGTCCAGAGGCAAATCATCACGATTACCAAGCTGATCACGATTACCGCAGGATAGCCATATTTCCACGACAACTCCGGCATATTGGAAAAGTTCATCCCATACCAGCCAGCTACTAAGGTCAGGGGCAGAAAAATAGTGGTGACGATGGTGAGAATTTTCATGATCCGGTTCTGCCGTATATCGATCTCCGCCTGAAATAGCTCTCGAATCTGCAGCCCATACTCCCGGAGAATCTGCGCCTCGTTTTTCAGCCGCGCGATCCGCTTCTCTACCATGTGGAACTGGCGTGTTTCTATGTCAGTAAAGAATTCATTTTCGTTTTCCTCAAACTCGCAGACCATATCCTCCAGCTGCGTATAGTAGCGGCTCCAGCTTGTCAGTTCTTTTCGGAGCGCAGTCATCTGGTAATTGAAATTGTCCAGAACTCCCTCCAATACCTCTTCTTCCAGCTCCGACAGCTTCTCTTCCAGCTCTTGAAGATGGTGCATATCCTTTGCAATCAGTAATTCAAGAAACCCATAGAGCAATCCGCCAATATGGTCAGTGAGTTGAGGATTTTCTTCTCTGATCCGCTGAAACATCCTATGTGCAACTCCAGCGTCATCGCATATAATAATTTGATCCTTCGTCAGCAGATAGCCGAAAGAAATGGGGCGCCGGTCCTTGGTATGGCGGGGCGTGACAATGGTGCCGCAAAGATAGGTCCGGTGTGCTTCTGCTTTGCAGACACGCGCATCTCTCGCAAGCGGCGTATGGCACAGTATATTCTCCAGCCCCGGTAGGCACGGTCCTTGCTCCAGCTCTTCAGAGGTCAGCAGCGTCAAAATACGGCCGTTAAAACCCTGAGAATTGGTCGCTTGTTCATCGGACGCAGAGAGAGCAGACTGATACATAAACAGGCCTCCTAAAAGCGAATTCTTCGATGCCATTTTAACACATTCTTCGGATATGACAACCGATCTTTCTCTCGCTGTGCCCTTATCCTGAGTCATGATTGGACTAAGAAAACGGAGATTTTACAAAATTGGCTATGTAACGCAGTCTTTTCCTGTTTTCCAGATACGCGCTTGGCGGATGAAGTTTTATGCCGGCAGAGAAACGATCACCGACAGGGACGCTCCGCTGCTCTCTGCCCGGATTTTTCCCCTGTGGGCCAGCACGATGCCCTTGGCAATGGACAGACCCAGGCCGTAACTGCCGGTCTGACTGCTGCGGGACTGATCGCCCCGGTAAAAGCGGTCAAAGAGGCGCCCCAGCGTCTCCCGCTCCATGGGGTGAGCAATCGTATTGGAGACCGAAAGGCGGATCATGCGCCCCTCTTTTTTCAGTGCGATCTCCACTTCCCCCTCTTCCGGGGTATATTTTAGGGCATTGTCCAACAGAATGGACAGCAGCTGCCGGATAGCTTTTTCATCTCCGGTATAGGAGAGCATGGGGGGGATGGACAGCGTGAGCCGCTTCCCCTGCGCCTTTGCCAGCCCCTGAAAGGATTGAGCCATCTCCTCTGTCAGGTCGGAGAGGGGAAACTCGATGGGCTGGATGGGCGGCGTTTCCTCCTCCATGCGGGAGAGAAAGATGAGATCCTGGGTCAGCCCGGTCAGCCTCCGGACCTGACAGCGGATGTCCTGCAGCCACTCGTTGCCCTCCAGCTCCGGCTCCACCAGATCCAGATCCGCGCCGATGATGGTCAGAGGCGTCTTTAATTCATGTCCGGCGTCGGTGATGAACCGGCGCTGTTTTTCATAGCTCTCTGCCACCGGGCGAACGATCCGCTTGGACAGGATCAGCAGAAGCAGAAAGACAGCCAGCAGCCCCGCCAGCGCCACCAGGACGCTGGCAATCAAGGTCGTCCGGAAATTGGAGAGGCTTCGCCCGCAGTCCACGAAGATGAAGCGGGTACCTTCCGCTTCTGCCGCGCGGATATAGCGGTAGTCCCCCTGGAATCCGCTGGCGCTTCCGCTGGACCATACCGCCTGCGCCATCTCGCCGGCGCTCTGATCATCCACGGCGGCGATCTGCCCCGTGTCGCTCTGGAGGACCTGCCCTTTTTCATTCAAAAGGACAGAAAAAAAGCGGGATTCAAATGGGGTCTCCGGAGAGATCCCATGGCCCAAGACCGGAATTGGCCCAGGCTTTCCCCCCCGGTCGTCCGGTGGTGTCTGCTGAGGGAATACGCCCCGGTTTTCGCTGAGCAGCGCCAGGATGCGGTCCGCATCCCGGACCACTTTTTGATAGCTCATGGCGTTGACCCCGCCCAGGATCACCAGCAGCACCAGGGCCAGAGACAGCATGGAGGCGGTGATGAATTTCACCCGCAGCTTCTGGATCATGTCCGCACCTCCAGCGAGTATCCGAGGTTGCGGCTGGCCCGGATCTCCACATCCGCCTGCAGAGCGGTGAGTTTTTTCCGTAGATAGGAGATGTAGACCCACACCACCGATACCTCCACCTCGCTGTCATAGCCCCAGATTCGCTCCAGAAACCGCTCCGCGGGGATGATCTGCCGGGGATTGCGCAGGAACAGCTCCATCATCTGATACTCTTTGTTGGCCAGCCGGAAGCTGCCAGCCGGGGTGGACAGCTCAAAGGTGGTCTGCTCCAAAGAGAGATTTCCGAAGGTCAGCTGGCTGCTGAGCTGGACGCTCTGCCGTGTAATGGCCCGGAGCCTTGCCAGCAGCTCCTCCGTGGCAAAGGGTTTGGTCAGGTAGTCGTTGGCCCCGGAGTCCAAGCCCAGCACCTTGTCCTCCACCTCACCTCTGGCGGTGAGCATCAGAACCGGGATGGAGTTCCCCTGCTGACGCAGGCGGCGCAGCACCTCCATCCCATCCATCTTAGGCATCATGATGTCCAAAATCAGGGCATCGTAGTTCCCACTCTCCAGATAATCCAGCGCCTCATGCCCGTCATAGACCGCATCCACCGCGTAGTGGCTCCGCTCCAGCAGAGCGGTCACCGCACGGGAAAGGGATCGCTCATCCTCCGCCAGTAAAATGCGCACACCGCATCCCTCCTTTTTGTTCTGACGGTATTTTGCCGGATTTACCTTAAATAGAATTAAAAGATAGCACGGTCATGGCTCGTTGTCAGCAAAAAAGTTTTTGATTTTTTAAGTTCAGTTATGGTTTGGTTTTTACACTGGCTTTACCATCCCAACACAAGGAGGATCTCACCATGAAAAAAGAGACTGTCTTTCAGCGCTATGAATTCAAATATCTGCTGACACGGGGGCAGCAGGCCCGGCTGCTCTCCGCCGCCGGAGCTCGTTTGCGTCCCGACGAATACAGCCACAGCTCTATCCGCAATCTCTATCTGGACACTCCGGATTTCCGGCTCATCCGCCGGAGCCTGGAAAAGCCCGTCTACAAGGAAAAGCTGCGTCTGCGCAGCTATGGCCGGGCGGACCGGGAACACCCCGTTTTTATGGAGCTGAAGAAAAAGTACCGCTCCATCGTCTATAAGCGGCGGCTCACCCTGCCCTATGGCCGGGCGCTGGACTGTCTGACCGGGGACTGTCCATGGCCGGAGACCCAGATCGGCAGAGAGATAGGCTACGCCATGGACTTCTATCCGGATCTGGAGCCACGGGTGTTCCTCTCCTACGAGCGGGACTCCTGGTATGCGCCGGAGAGCGGTCTGCGCATCACCTTCGACGACGCCATCCGCTTTCGGACAGCAGACCTGACGCTGGACTCCGACCTGTGGGGCACAGCCCTGCTGAGGCCGGATCAGGTTCTGATGGAGTTAAAGGCTCCTGGGGCCATCCCCCTCTGGATGGTCCGCCTGCTGACAGAGATGGGACTCTATAAGACGTCCTTCTCCAAGTATGGAACGGCCTATCAAATTTTACTGGAACAGGAATACAAAGGAGGAAAACGGTATGCCTGATACGCTTTTTCAAGGGATCTTTGATACGCAGCTGACGGCGGTGATCGCCCCAGAGCAGTTTCTTTTGTGCGTGGGGGCGTCTCTGGTCATTGGCCTGGTCCTGTGCGCCATGATGCTGTGGCGCACCCGCCCCAGCACCGGCTTTGCCGTCACCCTGGCTACCCTGCCGGCGGTGGTGTGCGTGGTCATTATGATGGTCAACGGCAATGTAGGGGCCGGCGTAGCGGTGGCGGGGGCCTTCAGCCTGGTGCGCTTCCGCTCTGCCCCTGGCTCCGCCCGGGAGATCGGGGCCATCTTCGCCGCCATGGGGGCGGGGCTGATGGCGGGCATGGGCTATCTGGGCTATGCCGCGCTCTTTGCCCTGATCCTGGGCGGGATCACCATGGCTTACCACGCCCTGGGCTTTGGCGGCGGAAACGCAGCCCTGCGCTGCCGCACCCTGCACATCACCATTCCGGAGGATCTGGACTACACCGGCGTCTTTGACCCGATTTTGGCACAGTATGCCACCAAGTCTGAGTTGAAACAGGTCAAGACCACCAACATGGGCAGTCTCTTCAAGCTGACCTACGACCTGACCCTCCGGGATGGAGGGCAGGAGAAGGCCTTGATCGACACCCTGCGCCAGCGCAATGGAAATCTGGAGATCTCCCTGTGCCAGCAGGAGACCGGACCGGCCGGACTATGAACAGGAGGAACGATATGAAACGAATCGCTATGCCACTGCTGAGCATTTCGTTGCTGCTCAGTGGCTGCCAGAACACAGACGCCGCTTCTTCCAGCAGCACCCCCGCATCGGCTGACACAGAGCCGGTGTCTGTCATTGATACATCGGCCTTGTTCAGCGACCGGGATCTGGACGGCAGCTATGATGAGAGCGCCGCCATCCCCATCCAGCTGACGGGAGAGACCGCTGCCTGCGCTTCCGACGCTGTCTCCATTGACGGCGCCCGGATTACCCTGCTGGACGAGGGGACCTATCTGGTGTCCGGTACCCTGACAGACGGACAGATCGTGGTGGATGCCGATGATACGGACAAGGTCCAGATCGTCCTGGCCGGCGCGGATATCACCTGCACGGACTCCGCCGCCATCTATTCCAAAAACGCCGACAAGGTGTTCCTCACTCTGGCAGATGGGACGGAAAATACCCTGATCAACGGCGGCAGCTATGCCGACATTGATGAGAACAACATCGATTCCGTGGTGTTCTCCAAAACCGACCTGACCCTCAACGGCTCCGGCAGTCTGACCATTGACGCCCAGGCAGGCCACGGGGTGGTGTCCAAGGACGAGCTGACCATCACCGGCGGCAGCTACACCGTTACCGCCGCCGGGCACGGCATGGCAGGCAAGGACAGCCTAGCTGTGGCGGGGGGCACATTTACCATCACCTCCGGTAAGGACGGTCTCCACGCTGAAAACGCCGATGACTCCTCTCTGGGATTTTTGTATGTGGCGGATGGCGAATTTACCATTGCCGCCCAGGGAGACGCCGTCAGCGCCAGCGGGGCGCTTCAGGCGGACGGCGGGACCTTTGACCTGACCACCGGGGAGGGCAGCGCCTCCGTCACCATGTCCACTGGGGACAGCTTTGGCCCCGGCGGCATGGGAGAAGGTCCGGGCGGTCAGAACGGGGCGCGGCCCCACGGCGGCCCATCCGTCGAGAGCGGGACGCCGCCTGAGCGGCCGGACAGCGGTGACAATGGTCAATCTCCGGAGTTCCCCACCCAGCCGGCAGGCGAGGAACCGGCTTTTGACGCAGAAACAGTGGAAGTGACAGACACCGCGGAGGACACCGTCAGCCAAAAGGGTGTGAAGGCGGAAGGTACCTTGACCATCAACGGCGGGACCTGGACCATGGACACCGTGGACGACTGCATTCACAGCGGCGGCGCTCTGGTCGTCACCGGCGGGACCTTCACTCTTTCCAGCGGAGACGACGCCGTCCACTCCGATGACGCAGTGACCATTCGAGCCGGAGAATTTTCCATCCCCTACTGCTATGAGGGCGTCGAGGGTCTGTCCGTCACCGTGGAGGACGGGACCTTTGAGATCACCGCTTACGATGACGGCTTCAACGCCGCCGGCGGCGCGGACAGCTCCGGCTTCGGCGGCAGAGGAGACCCATTTGCCGCCAGCGCGGACAGCTTTATCACCATCAACGGCGGGACCATCACCATCGTGGCGAATGGGGACTGCCTGGACTCCAACGGGGACCTCACCATCAACAGCGGGACGCTGGACCTCACCTGCAATGGAAACGGAAACACCGCGCTGGATTGCAGCGGCAGCTATACCAACAACGGCGGGTCGGTGACCACCAACGACGGCTCCGAGTCCAATCCCGGCGGAATGGGCGGCGGACGGCCTGGCGGGAAACAGGCTCCTTCCGCCCCGGAAGTGCCCGTTTCCTGAGCGGGATCTGTCTGGAATAGATGGCTTCCCATAAAGCAGCTCCGCCATCAAACACATCTTTCTTATTTTTTGCAGAGTCTCGTTGGAAATTCCCAACGAGACTCTGCTGTCGTTTCACGGATTGACTGATTTTTACCGTATCGCGTCCTTCATGGTTTTGACATACGCACCGATGCAGCCAGGGGCATCCTTCCCGTGCTGTTCCAGCAGCTTGACGATGGTAGAGCCGACAATCACGCCATCGGCGAGCTCTGCCATCCGCTTGGCCTGTTCCGGCGTGGAGATTCCAAAGCCGATGGCGGCTGGGATATGGGTGTTCTGCCGCACAGTCTCCATCATGGAGGCCAGATCCGTTTTGATCTCGCTTCTGGCTCCGGTGACGCCCAGGGAGGACACCACATAGAGAAACCCATCCGCCTCTCTGGCAATCATGGCGATCCGGTCCTTGGATGTAGGCGCGATGAGGGAGATCAGCTCCACCCCGTACCGCCTGCAAACCGGCAGAAATTCCTCCTTCTCCTCAAAGGGCAGATCGGGGAGGATCAGTCCGTCGATCCCCGTCTCCCGGCAGGCGGAGAAAAAGCGCTCCGCTCCATAGGAGAACACTACATTGGCGTAGGTCATAAAAACCAGAGGTATTGTTACATCACGGCGCAGGTCCCGCACCAGTCCGAAGATCTGGTCTGTGGTGACCCCACCCTGCAAGGCCCGGAGGTTAGCCCCCTGGATCACCGGCCCCTCGGCGGTGGGGTCGGAGAAGGGAATGCCCAGCTCGATGAGGTCCGCGCCGTTTTCCACTGCGGCCCGGACGGCGGCGGCGGTGGTCTCCAGATTCGGGTCGCCGCAGGTAATAAACGGGATAAATGCCTTTCCGCGGGCAAATGCCTGTGCGATCTTACTCATGGAGATCCTCCCCTCTGTATCGGGCGATGGCGGCGCAGTCCTTGTCGCCCCGGCCTGAAATAGTGATGACGATGATCTGCTCCCGCTCCATAGCGGGAGCAAGCTTTATGGCATGGGCCACGGCGTGGGCCGACTCAATGGCGGGGATGATACCCTCCGTCCGGGCCAGATACTCGAAGGCGTTGACCGCCTCCTCGTCAGTGACCGGGACATATTCCGCCCGGCCGATGTCATGGAGGTGGGCGTGTTCCGGGCCGATGCCCGGGTAGTCCAGTCCGGCGGAGATGGAGTAGACCGGGGCGATCTGGCCGTACTGGTCCTGACAGAAGTAGGACTTCATCCCGTGGAAGATGCCCAGCTTCCCGGTGGCGATGGTGGCCGCCGTCTCCGGGGTATCCGCCCCCCGGCCGGCCGCCTCGCAGCCGATCAGCCGGACCTGTTCGTCCCCGATAAAGTGATAGAAGCTGCCGATGGCATTGGAACCGCCTCCCACACAGGCGAGCACCGCGTCGGGCAGCCGCCCCTCCTTCTCCAGAAGCTGCGCCCTGATCTCCCGGGAGATTACCGCCTGAAAGTCCCGGACGATGGTGGGAAAGGGGTGGGGCCCCATCACAGAGCCCAGGCAGTAGTGGGTGTCTTCGATGCGGGAGGTCCATTCCCGCATCGCCTCGGATACGGCGTCCTTCAGCGTGGCTGTGCCCGTCTTTACAGGAACCACCTCCGCTCCCAAAAGGCGCATCCGGTACACATTGAGGGCCTGGCGGACCGTATCTTCCTCCCCCATAAAGACCACGCACTCCATCCCCATGAGGGCGGCGGCAGTGGCGGTAGCCACCCCGTGCTGCCCCGCCCCCGTCTCGGCGATCAGGCGGGTCTTGCCCATCCGCTTGGCCAGAAGGGCCTGTCCCAGCACATTGTTGATCTTGTGGGCCCCGGTGTGGTTCAGATCCTCCCGCTTCAGATAGATCTTCGCCCCGCCCAGATCTTCCGTCATCTTTTTGGCAAAATACAGCCGGGATGGCCGCCCCGCGTATTCATTCAAAAGCTCGGTGAGCTCCCGGTTGAAAGCTTCGTCGTTCTTGTAGTGATCGTATGCCGCTTCCAGTTCAATGACCGCGTTCATCAGCGTCTCGGGGATATACTGTCCCCCGTGGACGCCGAAGCGTCCCTTTGGATTGGTCATGCTCTCGCTCCCTTTCTGACTGCGGCCACAAAGGCCGCCATTTTTTCAGGGTCCTTGCCCCCATCCGTCTCAATACCGGAGCTGACGTCCACCGCATAGGGGTGAAGCCGTTCCACCGCTTCTTCCACATTATCCGGCCCCAGCCCGCCGGCCAGGAAATAGGGCCGCCGGAGCTGCCGGAGCATACTCCAGTCAAAAACGGTTCCCGTACCCGCACCGGCGTCCAGCAGGATATGGTCAGCAGCACTGGCCTCGGCGTGGAGGACATCCTGAACCGTGGCGATCCGGAATGCCTGGATAATGGGCTTTGGGGTAAGCATCCGCAGCCGGTCAACATAGTCCCCGCCCTCGCTGCCGTGAAGCTGGGCCAGGTCGATTACACCGAGGTTCAGCAGGCGGGCCACTGTCTCTGCTGTCTCGTTGACAAATACGCCCACCGCCTGAATGTTCGGGTCCAGTAATTCCTTCAATTCAGCGGCCCCTTTGGGTGCGATATATCGTTTGCTTTCAGGGGCAAATACAAATCCGATATACTCCGGCCTCAGCTGATTTGCGGCCAGAATATCCCGGGGGCGGGACAGGCCGCACAGCTTGATTTTTGTCATGCTCCGCCTCGCAGTCCGGCCAGAGCGGCCTTTTTATCGGCCGCCCGCATCAGAGTTTCTCCAATCAGGACTCCGTCCGCTCCCAGCTCTCGGAGCACTGCGACGTCTCCGGCGCTGCGGACGCCGCTTTCGGAAACAAACAGCACCTCGCGGGGGATCAGCGCCCTGAGCCGGCGGCTGTTGTCCGGGTCCACAGAGAAATCCTTCAGGCTGCGGTTGTTCACCCCGATGATCCGCGCCCCTGCCTGGAGGGCAGTTTCCGCCTCCGCCTCGTTGTGGACCTCCACCAGTGCGGACAGGCCCAGCTCATCGCAGGTGTGCAGGTATTCTTTGATTTGCCCCTTGGTCAAAATGGAGCAGATCAGCAGGACTGCCGACGCCCCCAGCACCTTCGCCTCATAGATCATGTATTCGTCTACGGTAAAGTCCTTCCGCAGGCAGGGGATGGAGGCCGTCCGGGCGATCTCCTGCAAATGCCGGCCGCTGCCCAGAAACCATTTGGGCTCAGTGAGCACTGAGATGCAGTCTGCACCCGCCGCCTCATAGTCCAGTGCAATTTGCAGATAGGGATACTCCGGGGCGATGAGTCCCTTGGAGGGCGAGGCCCGCTTGCACTCACAGATGAAAGAGAGTCCGTCTTTTCTCAGGGCTTTCTCAAACCCAAAATCTCCTTTGAGGAGAGAAAGCGCCTGCCGACGCAGCTCTTCCAGAGGGACAGCGCTCTTGGACGCCGCCACCCGCTCCCGGGCATGGCCGGCCAGCTGGTCCAGTATGGTCATGCCTCCACCTCCGGGCCGTTGCTGACCTCTGCCAGCCTGTCCAGCACAGCAGCAGCCCTTCCGCTGTCGATGAACTCCGCCGCCAGGGCCACGCCGTCCTTCATGCTGTCCGCCTTTTCACCGATATACAGGGCCGCCCCGGCATTGAGCAGCACCGCGTTCCGCTTGGCGCCCCGCCCGCCATTCAAAATAGCCCGGGTGATGGCGGCGTTCTCCTCCGGCGTCCCGCCCTTCAGTTCCTCTTTTTTGCAGCGGTCAAAGCCAAAATCCTCCGGGGTGATGACCGAGGACTTGAACCAGCCGTCCCGGATCTCGCAGATGGTGGTGGGCGCACTCAGGGAGATCTCGTCCAGCTTGTCCTGTCCGTATACCACCATGCCCCGCTTGATCCCCAGATTGATGAGCACCTGAGCCAGAGGCTCCACCAGATAGTCGTCATAGACGCCCAGCAGCTGCCGGACCGGCGTCCCGGGGTTGGTCAGCGGGCCTAGGATATTGAATACCGTGCGGAAGCCCAGCTCCTTGCGGATGGCTCCCACATATTTCATGGAGGTGTGGTAATCCTGGGCGAAGAAAAAGCACATTCCCACGTCCCGGAGCAGCTCCACGCACTTTTCGGGGCTCTGGTGGATGTTGACCCCCAGTGCCTCCAGACAGTCCGCCGTGCCGCACAGGGAGGAGGCCGCACGGTTTCCGTGCTTGGCCACCTTCATGCCCCCTGCCGCCGCCACCAGGGCGGCGGTGGTGGAGATGTTGAAGCTGCCGGCGTTGTCTCCGCCGGTGCCCACGATCTCAAAGAGCTCCATGCCGGTCTCCACCTTGACGGCGTGGCCCCGCATGGCGGCGGCGCATCCGGCGATCTCGTCGGTGGTCTCCGCCCGGGCGCTCTTGGTGGAGAGGGCGGCAAGAAAAGCGGCGTTTTGGGTGGGCGTGGTCTCGCCGCCCATGATCTCATTCATCACGGTGTAGGCCTCCTCGTAGGTGAGGTCCCCTTTATTGACGATCTTGACGATAGCTTCTTTGATCATGGTTTACATCTCCTTTATGAAGTTTTGCAGCATGGTTTTCCCGTCGGGCGTCAAAATGGACTCCGGGTGGAACTGTACGCCGTAGATCGGATGCGCCCTGTGCTGCACCGCCATGACCTCTCCGTCCTCGGTTCTGGCAGTGATTTTCAGGCACTCCGGAAGGGTTTCGGTGTCTGCCGCCAGGGAGTGGTACCGCCCCACAAGGGCTGTTTCCGGACAGCCCCGGAACAGCGGGCAGTCCAGATCGAATCGGACCTGGGACTGCTTCCCGTGCATCAGCGCCTTGGCGTAGGTAATGGAGGCGCCAAAGGCGGCGCAGATGGCCTGGTGCCCCAGACAGACCCCCAGAATGGGGATCTCATGCCCCAGGGCGGTCACCACCTCCATGGTGATTCCCGCGTCCTCCGGCCTCCCCGGGCCGGGGGAGAGGATGATCCGTTCCGGCTGAAGCGCCCGAATTTCTTCTGCGGTCATCTCATCATTGCGGATGATCCAGATATTCGGCTCGAATTCCCCAACAAGCTGGTACAGATTGTAGGAAAAGCTGTCATAGTTGTCGATCAGCAGGATCATAGCTCCGCCTCCTGTGCAAGCTCCAGCGCCCTCAGGGACGCCCGCGCCTTGTTCATACATTCCTCAAATTCCTGCTCCGGGACCGAATCGGCCACGATCCCTGCTCCGCTTCTCACAAACACCCTGCCGTTCTTCTGATAGGCGATCCGGATGGCGATGCAGGTGTCCATATTCCCGGTGAAGTCGATGTAGCCGATGGCCCCGCCGTAGATGCCCCGCTTGTTGTTCTCCAGCTCTGCGATCAGCTGGCAGGCCCGGAGCTTAGGCGCTCCGGAGAGGGTCCCGGCGGGCAGCACCGCCTCGATGGCGTCCAGCGCGTCCTTGTCCTCCCGGAGCTCTCCCCGTACGGTGGAGCCGATGTGCATGACATGGGAGAAGCGCTCAATGGTGTGGAACTTCTCCACCTGGACCGTACCGAACCGGCTGATCTTCCCAAGATCGTTCCGCCCCAGATCCACCAGCATATTGTGCTCCGCCAGCTCTTTCTCATCGGAGAGCAGCTCTGTCTCCAGAACCTGGTCCTCCTCCGGGGTCTTTCCCCTGGGCCGGGTGCCCGCGAGAGGGAAGGTGTGGAGCACGCCGTTTTCCAGCTTGACCAGAGTCTCCGGCGACGCCCCCGCCACCTCCACATCTGTTCCGGAAAAATAGAACATATAGGGGGAGGGGTTAAGGGTGCGCAGCACCCGGTAGGTGTTGAACAGGCTGCCCTCAAAGGGGGCCGACAGGCAGTTGGAGAGGACGATCTGAAAAATATCCCCTTCCCGGATGTGGACCTTGGCCTGCTCCACCATTCGGCAGAAGTCCTCCCGGCCGAACAGCGGCGTCACCGGGCCCAGGAGCCGCCCGGCACGGTCCTGCTTCTTTGCTCCGGTCCGCAGCAGCTCCACAAGCTGTCTGAGCTCCAGCACCGCCTTGTTGTAGCTGGTCTCCGGCTCGTCCAGGGACATATTGACCATGAGAATGAGCTTCTGCCGCAGATGGTCAAAGGCAATGACCTTGTCAAAGAGCATCAGATCAAGATCCCGAAATTCCTCGCTGTCCTCCACCTCCGCCCGGACGGACGGCTCGCTGTACCCCAGATAGTCATAGGAGAAGTATCCCACAAGCCCGCCGGTGAAGGGAGGGAGATGGTCAAAGCGGGGGCTTTTGTGCTCCTCCAGGACCTGACGCAGGTAAGCGGATGGGTCCGCCGTTGGGAAGTGAAGGCATCCGGCCCGCATCTCCCCGTTCCTGCAGGTGATCTCAAGACTGGGATCAAAGCCCAGGAAGGTGTAGCGTCCCCAGGTCTCATGGCTGGCTGCGGACTCCAGCATATAGCAGTGGGTGGAAACCTGCTTCAGGATACGCATGGCTTCTATGGGCGTGGTGAAGTCAGACAGGATCTCACAGCTCACCGGCAGCACCCGGTATCGTCTGGCGGAAGCGATCTCCTGGACTTTCTCCAATGTGGGAACGATCTGCATGGTCTGCACCTCCAAATAAAAATACTCCTCTGGCGTTTCTGCCAGAGGAGCAAAAAATCGCCCTTGACAGAAACTACGGTCTGTCAAGGACGAATAAAACACATTATCCGCGGTGCCACCTTGATTCACGGCATGACCCGTGCGCTTAGCGGGATACCAACATATCCCCGGCAAATGACGTCTGCCTGCAACGTCGCAGCATACTCTGTGAATCTCACATTTGACTGCGCCCTCAGCGGTCCATTTGACAACTTGTTTCTTACCTGACTCTCAGCACCACAGGCTCTCTGTAAAGGCATGATTGCCGTTATCTCCGCTTCAACGGTTTAGGATATTAAATTTTTTATCACTATACTACTATGCCCTCTACTTGTCAAGGGCTATTATAAAAAAATTCCCCACGAACGTGTATTGTATTCCTACAAATACGCAACAGCAACTTTTTAATTACCCCTTGACTTAGTGGGAAAATGGTGGTATAACATTATACATACCAATTCCGTGGGTAAAAGGAGCAGGTTATGCAAAAACATTTTTTCAGACTTCTGCGGAATAACTTCCGTTTCGGACGAATGTGTTATCTGTTCTTCCTAGCAAAATAAATCATGGAACAGAAAGGAACACAACTATGTCTGATTACAAATTTGAAACGCTCCAACTCCATGTGGGCCAGGAGCACCCTGACCCTGCATCTGATGCCCGTGCGGTTCCCATCTACGCTACCACTTCTTATGTATTTCATAACAGTCAGCACGCAGCAGATCGCTTTGGTCTGGCTGATACAGGCAACATCTATGGCCGCCTGACCAATTCCACCCAAGGTGTTTTTGAACAGCGCATTTCCGCATTGGAGGGCGGCGTTGCCGGTCTGGCTGTCGCTTCTGGCGCCGCCGCGATCACCTATACCATTCAGGCGCTTGCAAAACAGGGGGAGCACATTGTAGCACAAAAGACCATCTACGGCGGCACCAGTAATCTGTTGGCCCACACCTTGCCACTCTACGGCATCAACTCCAGCTTTGTGGATGTCCACGACCTCGCCGCCGTGGAACATGCAATCCAGCCCAACACCAAGGCCATCTACATTGAGACCCTGGGCAACCCCAACAGTGATATTCCTGACATTGACGCCATTGCTGACATTGCTCACAAATATGGACTGCCGCTGGTAATCGACAATACATTCGGCACCCCCTATTTGATCCGTCCCATTGAACACGGCGCTGACATTGTGATCCACTCCGCCACCAAGTTCATTGGCGGCCACGGCACGACCCTGGGCGGTATCATTGTGGACGGCGGCAGCTTTGATTGGGCGGCAAGCGGAAAATACCCCTGGATCAGCGCAGCGAATCCCAGCTACCATGGCGTAAAGTTTACAGAGGCTGCGTGAAAGGCCGCTTTTGTTACCTATATCCGCGCAATCCTGCTGCGGGACGAGGGTGCCTGCATCAGTCCCTTTGCGGCTTTTCTGCTGCTTCAGGGTACGGAAACCCTGAGTCTCCGGCTGGAACGTCATGTGGAGAACGCAAAGAAAGTGGTGAAATACCTGACTTCCCATCCCCAGGTGGAAAAAGTCAATCATCCTTCTCTGCCGGAACATCCGGATCACGCGCTGTACGAAAAGTATTTTCCGAACGGCGGCGCTTCCATTTTTACATTCCAAATCAAGGGCGGACGGGAGGATGCCTTCCGGTTTATTGACAATTTGAAGATTTTCTCTTTGCTGGCCAATGTAGCGGACGTCAAAAGTTTGGTGATTCATCCAGCTTCCACCACACACAGCCAGCTTACGGAGGAGGAACTGGAGAACGTGGGAATTTACCAGAATACCATCCGTCTTTCCATCGGCACAGAGCACATTGATGACATTATCGCAGATCTGGAGCAGGCGTTCCAGCGTGTCAAGGAGGTATGACCATGGCAAACATTTATACTTCTGCTGACCAGCTCATCGGCAAGACGCCTTTGCTGGAGCTTACCCATATTGAAAGATCCGAGGGCCTGGAAGCCAGGATCTTGGCAAAGCTGGAATACCTCAACCCCGCCGGATCTGTTAAGGATCGTATTGCGAAAGCCATGATCGATGATGCCGAAGCGAAGGGATCGCTGAATACCCGGTCAGTTATTATTGAACCTACCTCCGGCAACACGGGAGTTGGCCTGGCATCTGTTGCCGCGGCAAGGGGCTACCGCATCATCCTTGTCATGCCCGACACCATGAGCGTGGAGCGCCGCCAGCTGATGAAGGCGTATGGCGCGGAGCTGGTGCTCACCGAGGGGGTGAAGGGAATGAAGGGAGCCATTGCCAAAGCAGAGGAGCTGGCAAAGGAAATTCCGGACAGCTTTATTCCCGGCCAATTCGTCAACCCGGCAAACCCCGCCGCGCACCGCGCCACTACTGGCCCGGAGATCTGGGCAGATACCGACGGCGAGGTGGATATCTTTGTTGCCGGTGTGGGTACGGGCGGCACCATTACCGGTGTGGGCGAATATCTCAAGAGTCGGAACCCCGCTGTCAAGGTGGCAGCGGTGGAGCCGGCGGCCTCTCCGGTCCTTTCTCAGGGAGTGGCCGGAGCCCACAAGATCCAGGGCATCGGCGCAGGCTTTGTGCCAGACAACCTGAACACCGAGATCTATGATGAAGTCCTGGCAGTGTCCAATGAGGATGCCTTTGAATATGGCAGACGTGTGGGACAGCAGGAGGGAGTGCTGGTGGGCATCTCGTCCGGCGCCGCTGTCTGGGCTGCTGTAGAGCTGGCAAAGCGCCCCGAAAACAAGGGTAAGACCATTGTGGCCCTGCTGCCGGACACCGGCGACAGATACCTTTCCACTCCCATGTTTGCAGATGAAAGACCGAGGAGTATATTATGATTTACGCAGACAATGCTGCAACCACCAAAATGAGCAAGGCGGCTATCGATGCTATGCTGCCCTATATGGAAGAATATTACGGCAACCCTTCCAGCCTCTACGCCTTTGGACAGCAGGCCAAGGAAGCGCTGGAAAATGCCCGGAGCCGGATCGCGGCCTGCCTCCATGCCGATCCGCGGGAGGTCACGTTTACCTCCGGAGGCAGCGAGGCGGATAACCAGGCCATTATGACCGCCGCTGCGCTGGGGATGCGCAGAGGCAAAAAGCATATTGTTTCCACGGCGTTTGAACACCATGCCGTTTTGCATACCCTGGAAAAATTGAAAAAGCAAGGCTTTGAGGTCACCCTTCTGGATGTACACAATACAGGACTTGTGAGGCCGGAGCAGGTGGCTGAAGCCATCCGGGAAGACACCTGCCTTGTGACCATCATGTATGCAAACAACGAGATCGGTACTATTCAGCCCGTCACAGAGATTGGGGTTATTTGCCGGGAGAAAGGCGTGCTGTTTCATACAGATGCAGTACAGGCGGCGGGACACCTGCACATTGATGTAAAAGAACAGAACATCGATATGCTCTCCCTTTCCGCACACAAATTTCACGGTCCGAAGGGAATCGGTGCTTTGTATGCCAAGCGCGGTATTATCCTGGAAACTATAATCAACGGCGGCGCGCAGGAGCGCGGAAAACGCGCGGGTACAGAGAATATCCCTGCCATCATGGGCATGGCAGCGGCGCTGGAAGAAGCCTGTGCGGCCATGGACGAGCACAGCGCAAAACTAACGGTCCTGCGGGAGCGGCTGATCCATGGATTGGATCAGATTCCTTATAGCGAACTGAACGGCGATCACAAACATCGGCTGCCCGGTAATGTGAATTTCTGTTTTGAGGGCATCGAAGGTGAATCGCTCTTGCTTCTGCTGGATGACAAGGGTATCTGCGCTTCCTCCGGCTCCGCTTGTACAAGCGGCTCTCTTGATCCCAGTCATGTGCTGCTGGCGATCGGCAGACCCCACGAGGTCGCCCATGGTTCTCTGCGGCTCAGCCTCGGTGAGGACATGACAGAAGCAGATATCGATGAGATCATTCTTGCCGTCACAGATGTGGTAAACTATCTGCGGAATATCTCTCCTTTCTGGAGAGACTTGGTCAATGGTAAACGGCCCCACATATTTGAAAGATAAGAGGTGTGTCTATGGCGTTGTATAGTGATAAAGTAATGGATCATTTCCGAAATCCTCGGAATGTAGGTATCATAGACGATGCAGACGGTGTTGGAGAGGTTGGTAATCCTGTCTGCGGGGACATTATGAAGATCTATCTGAAAATCGCGGATAACACCATTACCGATGTGAAGTTTGAAACATTCGGCTGCGGCAGCGCCATTGCTTCCAGTTCTATGGCAACAGAGCTGATTAAGGGCAAATCGTTGACCGATGCCCTTGCACTGACCAACAAGGCCGTTACTGAAGCATTAGATGGACTTCCGGCTCATAAACTCCATTGCTCTGTATTGGCGGAGGAGGCTATAAAAAAGGCGGTCAAGGATTATTACGATAAAAATGGCATTCCTTATGACCACAGCCTGTTCCCGGATTGTGAGCATTGTGCTCACTGCAGCAGGTGAAAGCTTGATCGCTATGAGCGGCGGCGTTGACAGCAGCGTCGCCGCTCTGCTGACACAGAATAGAGGCTATGACTACGTTGGATGCACCATGAAGCTATTTGATGATCCATCTACGGAAACTGCTCGGAGCCGAACCTTTTGTGCTCTGGAAGATGTGGAGGATGCGCGAAGTGTTGCGTTCAGAACAGGAGTGCCCTATTATGTGTTTAATTTTAGAGATAACTTCCGCAGTAAGGTAACTGAAAAATACATCCAAAGCTAATATTCAAAAGACCATAGACTTTGTTGCCACCTGTTAGGGTATGGAAAGAATGCAGAGATATCAAAAGTTTGAATGGTTGACCATCGCTTTAGATAGCCAAATATGCAGAGCCTATATACCGTAAAAGATACTATCAGCAGAAAGAGAGCTAACTGACGAATCAAGATCAGTTAGCTCTCTTTTTATGAATCATGAAAAAATGTTGAAAAATCGTTGGAACAGAAGGCCTTAACCCCTCAAAAACCTAGTAAAATCAGGCTTTTCTAGGCTTCTGAACTTATTCCCATTCAATCCTGTCAGAAGTTTTCTAAACAGATTTGCTTATGAGATTTAGTTCAGGGTATCGGCATTATTTTCATTATTCAGATAGTAGGGGCTATCTGATTTTTTGTTGCCATGGTGTTGCCACAGATTTAATGCACTCTCACTGATATACAGCGATGGGAAGAACAACGAGCGCAGGCCCTTTAATAACATCACGAAGCTCTGCGGGGTTATCCATATTCTTCGGCATATTCCTTCGCTGAGCTCTGTTAAGAGGTAGCTTCTTGAAATCGTCGAAAATTTCATCCAACTTGATACTTTGCCCCTTAGGTATTTTACGAACAATTTTACATAGCAAATAGGATTGTCCAACAAAATTATCTTGGCTACATCTAAAGTAACTTTCATCCAAATACGCAACTATTGGATGCTTTCCGTCTGCAAATTCAAACACACAGGTAATTTCTTTACCGGATTTAATCTGCCCTAACGCCGAAAAACCTTGTACAGATTCGGTTGTCTTTTTGTCCAAAATCTGCTGATTTGTAATAGTCTCAAAAACCGCAGCCAACTCTGCAATTTTCATTACACTATCGGTCAACTCTTTCATCTTAGAAAAGCGAGCAGTAACCAAGACTTCCAGAAAATCATCCCGATATAGGCCACTATAGTCTGTATCGGTCAAAAATTCAAAGTACTTCAGCCCATCTTCTTCATCTGACCGCAAATATTTATGAACCTTTTCGAACTTCGCCGCATCACTGATATGTACAGATCTTTTGATTTCTTCAGACTGCTTACCTGTGTGGGAACCACTTCCTGAAGCAATGCCGAGGGCACTTTTCCCTGTCAAAGCGTTTTCGCTACTGGTTGCGATTGCTTGTGACTCTTCATCATAGGTATATCCGTCAATCGCAGCGATATAATCCTCAATTACCTTCGTGTTCAGATATAAAAAGTTCCGTAGTTTCATTTGCTATCTCCTTATTGCAAACAAAATGTAGTGACTTATTGTATGTAGACTTATTGTATTCATTATTGTAGCATATAAATTGGAGGTTTACAAGTATGGACATAATTAAAGTTTTCGGATCGAATGTTAAGGCTTATCGGCAGAGAATTGGCTTATCCCAAGAAGCATTTGCCGAAAAATGTGGTATGCACAGAACATATATCAGTGCAATCGAATGTTTTCGCAGAAGCATATCATTAGAAAATATACAAAAAATCGCAGATGCTCTTGAAATAGAGCCCTACCAACTACTTTTAGAAAATAGGGAGAATGATCAAAATGAATGATGAAATTAAAGAATTTCGGGATGGAATTTTTGCTTTGCGCACACGCAGATTTGGGAGAGTAGCAGAACTGATGATAGAGGCTCTTTACAGCTTCACAAAATCGCATAATCAGTTCCACGACCGATATGACGAGGTTGGCCACCAAAGAATTGAAATCAAGTTTTCTACTGTCATGAAAGCAAATGAAGCGGTAATTAACCGCTCAAATGCTATAGATCAGTGTAAAAAAGCGAACCTCGGCAATCGGGCATTAAACAGCACTGAAATGTACGAATATGATTTTGATTGCAACATTCAACAGGTAAAGCGCTTGGAATTTGATGTCCTCTACTATGGCCTTTTCTTTGCTGATCGAATTGCCATTTTCAAAATGCATTCTAGTGAGATTTTGTCTTGCTTTGGATACTCGGACAAGCAGCACAAAGGCAACGAAGGTGAAGGACAATTTCATCTAAACCGTAGTAGTATTGATTATCATATGCAGAACCACTTCGTTCAGTGGCTTACATACGAGGAACTATATAATTTGCTCAGCTCTCTTTAAGGAATAAATTTTTTCTGCTCAGTGCGGTTTGAATTGTTTCAATCTGATTGGCATTTAATCCATACAACGCCATAATATCACCATCCAGCTCTTCATATAGACCGCTGATGTTTTCGGATGAATTCATTATGCGGTCTACTTTTTTTACGATAGCTACTTGAATATCTTTTGAAACAATCGGTATCGGTATTTGCTCAATGTGCGAACGAAGTAATTTAATAGAATTGAATTTCTTTGTGACAAAGTAAGACGCAACACTTGAGTTAAGGATTGCAAGAACATATTTCATCTCAATGCCATCAATTTCAGGAATAACAATGTTACAGCTGTTCAAAGAAAGTGTTTGCTGGTCATCATAAGTAAACACGGGAACTTCACTAATAAAACGATACAATAGCTTCTCTTTTGCTCTGTACATTTCTATTGGAGCTATCTGCTGAAAAGACTCAGGAACAAATCTGATATAGTTCCCTGATGGTGTCATACCATATCTTTGAATATCGCTTCCCTTTAGAATAATCTCATTATCATCACGCTTTTCAGCTAATATGTATTCCTTATTATTGCCTGTAACAATTCCAAGTGCAAATTTTGCATTTCCTTTCAAATAGGCAGCATTTTTGATGCTTACAATCACATCCAAGCACTGTTTTTCTCCATCAGATACATTGAGAGAGAGCGTGCCATCAGGAAAAGTTCTTGGCTTCGATATAACAAAACTATCATTTTCGGTTGTAACCCTACAACCCACCACCGTTCTTTCATCGTTAGGTGTAATTCCAAGAATAATAGAAGGACACTGGACCCCAGAAAAGACATTGCCCAAATAACTAATGAATTTGAAAGAACAAGAATCAATCATAATCCTTCTTGCAGTATCATGTGCGGCAACACTTAAAATAGCTTCAGGAAGAACAAAAGCCAGCACACCATTATTAACAAGCATGGTCAAAGCTTTTTCAACAAACAAATCGTATGATTCTACGCTCTTACCAACTGCTGTTTTGAAGAGCTGGCGACACCTAAGAATATCTTCCTCTGAAAAATCACAACCCCAAGGAGGATTACCGAGAATCAAATCAAACTTTTGCTTAAAGGCTTCAAAGAATGTATTGCCTATAATAATTCTAGATTGAAGATCCGCAACAGATATTTGAGGGGCTATCAATGCAATATTGATTCGAGATAAATAGACGCTTATCGGGTCAATATCCTGACCATACAAATTTGAGCAATCTATTCCTTTTGCACCAAGACTTAACAAGAAATTCCCTGTACCACAGCAAGGATCACAGATTGTTTTTTGATCTAAATTCCCATCCTGCTCATACAGTCTTTCAATCAGCTCGTTCACCACTTTTTCAGGTGTATAATAGGCACCAGAACTTTTCCTCCGCCCTATATCCTGCAAAGAAATATAGATAAGACCTAACGAGTCTTCTCCCTGTACAAAGGTAATTCCTTTTGTTAATGCAGGTTGTAACTTCTGGATCGAATCCCCATCAATCGCATAACTTCCTAGTAAATCTCTGATCAAAATATTGAAATCATCCGTAGGGCGCTGAGATAAAAAATCCAGCAAAACACTGTTGTTTGGGTATGAAATATTATGACTTTGGTAATAAAGCTGAACAGCAAAATTAGCAAGAACAATGCGCAACTCTTTTTCGTTCTCAATTACGCCAAGCTCTAGCAACTCAGCGGCCAAAATCTGGTTGCTTTCAGTATGAACATAGTCTTTATATAAAACTTTACCTGTCGCGCTCTTCTTATTCCTACGCCTTTTGAGTTTCGTGTTATCGCTTGATTTAAGATCAGCTACAAATTTCTCGATATATTCAGGACTAAATAATTGTCCGTTCATATCGGGAACAATCTTGCCTAAGCGAATCCAGTTCTTTGCCGTTGCTTTTGATATTGATAAAGTTTTGCAAATGTCATCTATTGTAAATGAGCCTTTCTGCGTATCGAAAAGACTCATTTGATTTTCGTCAAGGTGCTTTTTGCGACGATCCGCTGGCTTGGTAGCCGTCTCAGGAATAAGCCATACACCGTCAATCATATTTGCGCCACTAATGCGACCTTGTTCGCACAAGAACTGAACTCGCCGCCTCGATATATTAAATTTTGTAGCTGCATCACTAACTGAAATATACATAGCTACCTCCAAATTTCTGGTTACTCATGTAATTATATTATACTCTCTTGGACGAACAAAATCAAACATTAATGTTATTGATCTCGGTGGAATATCTGTTACAGGTGGTATACCAATCGGTCATCTAAAGGCTCATACTTGGTCACTGTTTTTAGATATAGTTCTGGATCTCCATTCAAAACCATCTCGGCATAAGATGCGGGATCGTTGTAGATCAGCCAGTCCAGCTCCGACCGCTGGTACATGCTGTTCGCCACCTCATTCTCTACAGCGGTACAGTCGATGGAGAGCAGCGTCCCGTCCTCTAAACACAGCTCCACACAGGCGGTATCCAGGTTGAACTCGTAGGACAAAATCTTTCTCATAGTTGTTACCTCCCAATACTTGAATTTTGATTGATTTTCCGCAGCGGCACAAGGGCCGTTTCGGTTGTTTTAGTTACCGGCAAGCAATGCGTGTGGCTATCCACACACAAATCCGGCAAGCAATGCGAGTGTTAATACACACTCACATTTTCTGCCGTCTGCTTGTTGAGGGCAGCGCCCCCAAGCCCCCTTGAACACAGAATTTAATTCTGTGGCTGCGCGTTCTGCGAACGCTTTGAAAGGGTACGCTAAAGCGCCGTCCCCTTTAAGATGCTATGGAACAAATCGTTCCACCCTTACGCTTGATAGCTGCCGCGAAACACAGTAGCCATCGCTAGATGTGTGGGCAAAATCTTTTCCCATCCTTCGCTTTTACTTCGCATCCTGTGCCCCGGTTTCAAGTCATGAGGGCTACTCCTTAATATTTACATGGTACGCCCTAAAATAGGGCGCGCTTGGAAATATGAGGTGGCGAAACACCACCTCATATTTTTTTTTCCGCAACGGTGGCGACGGTCGCAACGGTACTGAGAGTACCCCTCAAAACACCGTCGCGACCGTTGCAAGCGTCGCGCTTTACTCTATTACTTCAACCATAGGTGCTTCTATCACCATGTAGGTCAACCGAATACGCCGCCCTTCGTGTTTGATTTTGTATTCATACTTCACCTGATGTTCTTCCAGCAGGCGGCTGGCATTTACATTTAGATGCTTAGTGAGGCGGTTTACTGCCATATTCAACTGGAGGGCTTCAGAAAGCTCTGTTGGACTGCCTTCCCACTCGCGGTTCTCGTCAGATACCATTTTCGCTACCGCTTCCAGCACCGGGTCCGGAGGCTGCTTCCAAAGCTCATTTTCTGCATGGTCGAGAAGCCATACCAAACGCTCCTGGTCTTTGCTTAGATACAGCCGCTGATCCGGCTGATCCCGTCCACTAATTTCCAGTGTAGCCTTTCCGTCAGTTCGTTTTTCTTTCTGCATGATGAGTGCCCCATCTGCACAGCCCGACAGTCCAGTGGTGCCGGAAATCTTCTCAAAGCTATCTCCCGCAGGCTGCTTTCTAGTGTGGTGGACAATCAGGATGCAAACTCCATGCCGGTCTGCAAATTGTTTCAGTTTTCCAATCACCTCATAATCGCTGGAATAGCTGTAATTGTCGCTTACCATCTCCCGGACTTTTTGCAGGGTATCCACGATAATCAACTTGGTGTCACTGTGTTCCCGGACAAACTTTTCCAGCTGTTCATCCAGACCACTGCCGATCATCTTGGCGCTGGTAGCAAAGTGGAGGGAGCTTGTCCCCTCCACACCAAACATACGGAACATCCTGCGCTGCAAACGGCTTTCGTCATCTTCAAGTGCAAGGTAAAGTACCGTCCCCTGATGAACCTTGTAGCCCCACAAATCCTGCCCGGTGCTGACATGGTGTGCGATCTGCGCCACCAGAAAGGATTTGCCGATTTTGGGCGTTCCGGCAAGGATATATGCTCCAGTATAGAGCAGGTTTTCAATCACTGCGGACTTTACCTCAAACACATTGTCCATAAGTTCGTCCAGGGTTACAGTGTGCAGGTAAGCTGGGTCGCTCATGCGCTGTATCCTACGGTACATTTCCTCCAGACTTTCCTGCGGATTTACAACTTCATCGTTGATTTCTTCCTTGGAAGTGGTTATACTGATGTCAGAGTTTTTAGAGATTGACTGCCCATCGTCTGCGCCAACAGATGAGTCCTGGGTGGTCATTTTCTTTTTTTCATCGATCATAGGCAATATCCTCCTGCATTCCTTTCATAATGGTTGTGATCATCTGAATGGTGTCCAACAGTTCCTCATTTACTCCTTGCCCGGCTTCAATACGGTGTAGCTCGTCCAGCACAGCAGCCAGCTGATCTCGCAGTGCCTTATAGACTCTTGGATTTCCCAGCACCACCACATCCCGGCAGAGCAGCCGACGGATGATATAATCCTGCTTGGTCAGTCCGGTGAGCTTGACTGCTGTTTCAATCTGGGCATCCTCCTCCGGAGAGATCCGGAAAGATACGGCCTTGTTTCTCCAACGGTTGTGCTTATCCAAATTCTTTGCTGACATTTTTAATTGCCCCTTTCCATATTCAACTTATCTGCCATTTCCGTTTGTTTGGACGGAAACAGGTGTGCATAATTGTAAGTGATGTCGATGCTCTCATGACCTACCCGATCTGCGATGGCAGTGGCGGAGAACCCCATGTCGATAAGAAGCGAAACCGCGCCGTGACGAATATCGTGGATTCGGATACGCGGGACTCCAGCCTCTTTGGAGCCTCTGTCCATCTCCCGGTGGAGATAACTCTTAGTGACGGTGAACATTCGGTCATCTGCTCCAATTCCGTAGAGCATTTTGAGGTAATCCTGAATTTCCTCTGCCAGAAACTGCGGCATAGTGATAACACGATTGCTCTTTTCGGTTTTTGGAGTGGTAATCAAATCCTGCCCGTTTAGCCGCTGATAGGATTTGTTGATGGTGACAGTGCGCTTCTCAAAGTCAAAATCTGCCGGGGCCAGAGCCAGAAGTTCTCCCTCTCGGATACCGCACCAGTAAAGCATCTCAAAGGCATAGAAAGATAGCGGTTTATCCATCATCACCTCGGCAAATTTCAAATACTGCTCCTTAGTCCAGAACATCATCTCTCGGTTTTTCTTTTTTCCCATGCTACCTGCCTTTTTACAAGGGTTATCCCGGAGATTGTAATACCGAATCGCGTGGTTGAAGATGGCACTGAGTTGATTGTGAACCGTCTTAAGGTACACAGGTGAATAAGGTTGCCCCTTTTCATCCTTGTGGTTCAGCATCTCGTTCTGCCAGGTGATGATCTGCTGGGCAGTGATGTTACACATCTTCAACTTGCCGAAGTAGGGGAGCAGCTTTGTGCGGATAATATGCTCCTTTGTGGCCCAGGTGTTTTCTTTGAGCCGGGTTTTCATATCCACTGTGTAAAGTTCCACAAAGCTTTTGAAGTTCATATCCAAATCAGCGCTGGTTTTATGAACCTGTTCACGCTCCCAGGCCTGTGCCTCTCGCTTGGTCTTGAAGCCTCGCTTCTGGGTCTGCTTCCGCTCACCATTCCAATCGGTATAGCGATAAACTGCCCGCCAAGTACCGGTTTTTTCTTCCTTGTAAACGGCCATTATGACTCCTCCTTTGCTGTTTTGGTATAGTAATACTTCTCCCTGAAGAATTCTCGATTGACACGGCCGGAGATTGTCAGATATCCTTTCTCCTGCAATTCTTCGTTAAGCCCATGGATTACCTTGTAGGCGTGGGATTTGGAGATGTCCAATTCCTGAGCAACTTCGTCTGCTCGCATAAAACTCTGTTTCTGCATAAATAAAATACCTTCCTTTCCTTGTTGATTGTTTCTGCCTGCCAATTTTGTTTTTCATAAAGACCTCCTTACTCTCTACTGCCACTTTTTTCGGATTTTGCACCCAAGAATTTTGAAAAAAGTTTCTCCAGTTATTTGACTAAGCATAATAGCTTATGTCAATCGGCGTACACAAAATAAATTAAATAAAATTGTTTAGCATCCTATTGACTTTCCTAAGCATTTCTGCTACGCTTTTTGTAAAGACAACCAAGGATTGGAGTTGATGATATGGCGATTGGTGAACGAATTCACTTTTTTCGTCTCCTGCGGGGGATGACACAAAAATATCTTGGCATGTCACTGGGCTTCCCGGAGAAGTCTGCTGATGTGCGCCTTGCACAGTACGAAACAGGATCAAGAACCCCAAAAGCAGACCTGACCGCCGCCTTGGCTGAGGTGCTGGATGTCTCGCCTTATGCACTTTCCGTCCCGGACATAGACTCCTATGTGGGGCTCATGCACACTCTATTTACCTTGGAGGACAACTACGGGCTGAAAGTCAGTGAGCTGGATGGAGAAGTCTGCTTGAAGGTCGATGTGCGAAAGAACAAGGACGCTGCCCAGCTGCACGAGATGCTCTGCTCTTGGCAGCAAGCCGCTGCCCTGTTGGAGGCGGGCGAAATCTCTAAGGAAGACTACGATAAGTGGCGCTACCACTATCCGGAGTTTGACAAGACCCAGAACTATGTGAAGACGCCACCCCAGGATCTCGCTTGACCCTCTCACTTGTAGGCCACGGGAGAGGTCGTTTGTTGCACAGGACAATAATAAAAAGAAAAAGAGAGCTAACTGACTAATCAAAATCAGTTAGCTCTCTTTTTATGAATAATGAAAAAGTGTTGCCAAATCGTTGCCACGAAAGGCTTTAATCCTCAAAAAACCTTGATTTTAAAGGCTTTTTTCGACCTCTGAAATTATTCCCACTCAAGTCTTGAGCTTTGATTTAGGGTTATAAAATGCACTCTCGATGCACTTTTCGTCCAAATAATCCACGTATTTCGGGCTGTACATAGGTTCCTTACGAATTTTGTAGCCGTTTTGTAGCCAGCTATTTTATACGTACTAACCGTTCGCAACGATTTATTTTGAATGATTTGCAGCAGATTTCGATATGATTCCCGCCAATAATCACCCGGAAATTGACTGCCTGATTCACCTCAAAAAACATCTTGGAGGTATGACCATGAGCAAACTTATATCCTATCAATTCAACATAGACACAGCCTGCGTAGAATTGGTTTTTGACGATAGAAGCCAGATTTCCATTGACTTCACCGCCGTTGAAAGCGAAGCTGCTGACAACCGCTTCCAGCGGTCAGAGCTGGATTATCTGATCTACAATGACCCGCTTGCTTATGCCGATCTGATTCTGAACAGCAAGCTGAACGTCCTGTTTGAATAAACCGACATGAGCATAAACGACAGCGTCCCGGTTCATAATGATTGGGACGCTGCTTATTATATCATTGTATTTTGCGAACTCATTCCTCGAACAGATACAGAAGATATCCGTAGCCCTCTGCTTTCATCTTTGCGTAAGGCACAAAGCGGAGGGACGCGCTGTTGATGCAGTAGCGCACGCCATTGGGGGACTCCGGATCGCCGGTGAACAAATGACCAAGGTGAGAATCTCCGGCACGGCTTCTGACCTCTGTGCGGCGCATGCCGTGGCTCAGGTCCTCCAGTTCCACTACGGCAGGCTCTTCAATGGGCTTTGTGAAAGCCGGCCAGCCGCAGCCGCTCTCAAACTTATCCGTGGAGGAAAAGAGCGGCTCGCCGGTGACGACATCCACATAGATGCCCTTTTCAAACTTATCCCAGAACTCGCCTGTGAAAGCGCGCTCCGTGCCGCTCTCCTGCGTAACACGGTACTGCTCCGCCGTCAGCTTGTCCCGGATGGATTCCGCCGCGGGCTTCTGATAGTCGCCCGGATCGATGCGCAGCCGGGAAAACAGCTCCATCTCCGCGCGCGGGATGTGGCAGTAGCCGTTCGGGTTCTTTTCGAGGTAGTTCTGGTGGTACTCCTCGGCGGGGTAGTAGTTCTTGAGTGGGCCGATCTCCACGAAGAACTTTTCACTGCGTCCCCGCTCGATCTCCGCGATGCGCTCCACCGTTTCCTTCGCGCTTTCGTTGGTGTAATAGACACCGGTCTGATACTGGCTGCCCCGGTCGTTGCCCTGCCGGTTCTCCACCGTGGGGTCGATCACATAGAAGTAGGCCAGCAGCAGGGCGTCGAGACTCACCTGTCCGGGGTCATACTCCACCCGCACGGCCTCCCGAAAGCCGGTCTCGCCCTTGCAGACGGTCTTGTAATCGGCGTCCGCCTCGCAGGTGCCGTTGGCATAGCCGCTCTCGGCATCGATGACGCCGGGAATAGACTGCATCAGCTGTTCCATTCCCCAGAAGCAGCCGCCCGCCAGATATATGACATTTTCCGTGGTATCCATATACATGCTTCCTTCACCGGACATATCAGAGGGCTGTCCGGTCATTTCCTTCTCGTCCATTTTCTGCGGCATATTTTTCTGCCCGGCAGTGCAGCCGCTCAGCAGCAGTACCGCGGTGAGCAGAAGCGGCAATACTCTCCGATACATGGTGTATCCCTCCTTTCTGAGAAGATGAATTCGTTTGTCAGCCCATATCGGCAGCAAGAGCCTGGTCGATGAGCGTTTGCAGCGTCTCCGCCTGCTTCTTTTCCGTGATGGCGCCTACGATGGGGTCACCCACGATATTGCCGCTGCGGTCGACCACATAGGTGGTGGGATAGGCAAAGATGTTGGTGGTAAACTTTCCCGCCTCACCGTCGGAGTCAAAATACACATTCTGATAGGTGGCGCCCTTCTTGGCAAGCACATCCTTCGCCTCGGAAATTGCCGCTTCGTCGCCGTCCAGAGTGAAGGTGTTGACGCCGATGAGGGAGCCGCCCTTCTTCGCAAGCTCCTTGTTCAGTGCGTCCAGCTCGGAAAGCTCGCCCACGCAGGGATTGCAGGTGGTGAACCAGAAATTCACCACGGTGACGGCGTTGCCGGAGAACAGCTCGTCGCTTTTCACCGCGTTGCCATCCAGGTCCTTGCCCTCAAAGGCGGGGAACTTCTGCATACTGCCGTCGTCGGGAGGGTTGCTCGTGTCGCTGCCCGCGGGCATACTCATATCGCCGTCCATGGATTGCTGCACAATCTCGGGGTACTTTTCCTCCAGCGCGGTCAGCTTGTTTTCGATATTGCTGATCTCCGTGGCTGACTCCTTCAGCCACTCATACTCCTTGTCGGTGAACTGCTCTTTAGCGGCCTCAACGGTGTCCAGCAGGAAGTCGCCGTAGTTTTTCCCGTCCTCGATCATGGCCATGCCCTTGTCGGCCTCCATAAAGACCTTTTCCCACAGCTCGGTATTTTCCGACAGGAGCGCGTTCTCCCGCTCCAGCAGCTCCTTGTGCAGGGCGAGCGCCTCCTCGGCGGTTTTCGGCTCGCCAGTCATGGCGGAGCCGTTGCCGCTTCCATTAGCCATCTTGTCGTTGTCTCGCGTGCCGCAGGCTGCCAGAGACAGCACCATCAGCACGGCAAAAGCCAGTGCAAAAATTCTCTTCCTGTTCATTTTAATTCCTCCATCGTTGTTTTCTTTGTTGTTTCTTTCCCGTTGCCGAAGCCGTAGCGGAAGCACACGGCGTTCGTTGGACAGGCGCGGATGCACATCCCGCAGCGGATACACTCAGTATGGTTGGGCGTTTTCGTCACGTCCACATCCATCTTGCAGGCTCTGGCACAGTTTCCACAGGAGACGCACTTATTCTTGTCCACCTTCATCTGGAAGAGGGACACCCGGTTGAACAGCGCGTAGAATGCGCCAAGCGGGCAGAGCCACTTGCAGAAGGGACGGTAGAACAGCACGCTCAGCACGATCACTGACAGCAGAATGCTGAATTTCCATGTAAACAGCTTGCCCAGCGCCGCCCGGATGCCGGAATTGGCAAGGGACAGCGGGATGGCTCCCTCCAGCACGCCTTGGGGGCAGAGGTATTTGCAGAAGAACGGGTCACCCATGCCTACATCGTTCACAAGGAACGCCGGTAGCAGGAAAACCATCACCAGCAGGACAGCGTATTTCAGGTATGTCAGCGGCTTCAGCCTCTTTGTGGAAAGCTTCTTAGTGGGGATTTTGTGCAGCAGCTCCTGAAACCAGCCGAAGGGGCATAGAAAGCCGCAGATAAAGCGCCCCAGCAGCACGCCCAGCAGAATGAGGAAGCCTGTGATATAGTAGGAGAAGCTGAACTTGGAAGACCCCACCACCGCCTGAAACGCCCCGATGGGGCAGGCCCCGGACGCCGCCGGACAGGAGTAGCAGTTCAGCCCCGGCACGCAGACGGTCTTCCCCGCCCCCTGATACAGTCCGCCCTTGAGAAAGTTCGGCAGATGCAGGTTGGTCAGCAGCGTCGCCCCCGCCTGAATCCAGCCCCGGAAGCGGGACATGGTCTGTGAAACGCCTGAAAACTTTTTACCCAATGCCCACACACTCCAGACATAATTTGATTGCTTTGCTCAGCACTGTCGCCGCCTCGCCCCGCCAGACACCAAAGCACAGCATGGCGGCTCCGGCCATCAGCAGCACGATCTGCGCCGCGGCCTTTTTCCCGCAGCTCATTTTTCATCACCCTTTCCGATTTTCTGCCTCCATCATAGCGCGGGAGAGTTAAAGTCTCTGTTAAGAACGAAAACTTAACGCAAACCTTATCTGTTTTTGCTATAATGAAAGCAACACAAAAACGAAGAAATAAAAAGGAGGGCTCTCATGCACCTTTTAGTAATTGAAGATGAACGCACCCTGTGCGAGACCATCGTTCGCAGCCTGCGGCGGCTGGCCTACAGCGTGGACTACTGCTATGACGGCGAAAAGGCGCTGGCGCTTCTGGGCGTGGAACGATACGATCTGGTGCTTCTTGATCTGAATCTGCCGAAAAAGGACGGCATGACGGTGCTGCGCACCCTGCGGCAGACCGACCGGGAGACGCGGGTGCTGATCCTCTCCGCCCGCAGCGAAGTGGAGGACAAGGTGCAGGGGCTGGATGCCGGGGCGAACGACTATCTGGCGAAGCCCTTCCACTTGGCGGAGCTGGAGGCCCGCATCCGCAGCCTGACATTGCGGCAGTTCACCCAGCAGGATGTGCTGCTAAGCTGCGGAGGCCTGACCTTTGACACCCGCTCCCGTACCGCCACCGTCAACGGGCAGACGCTGACGCTCACCCGGAAGGAAACGGGAATCCTGGAATACCTGATGGTGCATCAAGGAAGGCCAGTAAGTCAGGAGGAGCTGATGGATCACGTTTGGGACAATAGCGTGGACAGCTTCAGCAATTCCATTCGCGTCCACATCTCCGCCCTGCGCAAAAAGCTCCGCGCCGTGCTGGGCTATGACCCCATCCGCAACCGCATCGGCGAGGGCTATCTGATGGGAGGCGAGGAGGAATGAAGCGGCTTTCCCTGCAGTGGCGCATCACGCTGATGTCCGTCCTGCTCATCGGCATCACCTGCGTGGCCATGAATTTGCTGCTGTGCTCCTCCGGTGTGTACTATATGGACACCATTGCGGACAGTTTACAAGGCGGCGGCACGGTGATCCTGAATGATGGCGGAGCGGCGAGCTTTGACCCGCAGCTCATAGCGCCCAACGAGGAGTTGACCATCGTCGTCGATGGGGTGCAGGGGCGCTTCCGCACCACCAACTGGTACATCACGGCGGCGGTAACGCTGCTCAGCGGCATCCTCGCCTATTTCGTCAGCGGACGCGCTCTCAAGCCCCTGCGCAGCTTTACCTCGCAGGTGGAGCAGGTGCAGCTGAACAATCTTGCCGATATGAGGATCGATGAAGATGCTATTTCGGAGTTCCGGCAGCTGAGCCGCTCGTTCAACCAGATGCTGGAGCGGCTGAACAACGCCTTTTCCGCCCAGCGGCAGTTCACCGGCAACGCCGCCCACGAGCTGCGCACGCCACTGGCACTAATGCAGGCGCAGTTGGAGCTGTTTTCCGCGGAGCATCCTGATGTGCGACCGGAGACGGCGGAGTTCCTCACGCTTTTGCGTGAGCAGACGGAACGGCTGATACAGATGACCAGGACACTGCTGGAGATGAGCAATCTGCGGCAGGTGGCGCGGAACGAGCGGATCCAGCTCGCTCCCATGATCGAGGAGATCTTCACAGATCTTGCGCCGCTCTCAGATAAGCTCGGCGTCACGCTGACGGCGGAGGGCGACGGCATTATGACCGGCAGCGATGCACTGATCTACCGGCTGATCTTCAACCTGACGGAGAATGCTGTCAAGTACAACCGGCCGGGCGGCTCGGTACGGGTTTCTGTCACTCAGGAGTTGGAAAAGCTCCTGCTCCGCGTCTCCGACACCGGCTGCGGCATCCCGGAGGTGTATCAGCGCAGTATCTTCCAGCCCTTCTTCCGGGTGGACAAGTCTCGCAGCCGGGAATACGGTGGCGCAGGACTGGGGCTCTCACTGGTATGGGAGATCGCCGACCTCCACGGCGGCTCCGTTTGGGTAGAGAAAAGTTCGGAGAAGGGTACTACCATTGCGGTGGGGTTGCCAACGCAACAATCAACGAAGCCCTAAAACCCTTTTATTCGTTTTTCGCCGCTTCGCTTGCCGCCCTGCGGCGTTCCTCTCTGTATGGGGCGGTCAGCCGGAAAGAGAAGCGTCCCTTTTCAATCTCAAATTCCTTGCAGCCCGTGTCCGGGTCTACGTCCGTCAGCTTGCAGACGGCAGGGTGTTTGCGGTTGTATGCGGTCAGCCTGTTTTTGAGGTCGGTGTTGTGGGTGCGGATGAAGATGGTGGGGTCTTTCTCGTCAAAATAGATTTCGGTGGTCTTTTCCTGCTTGGTAAGTCCTGTTCTCATAGGCTTATCCTTTCTGCGGCTCTGTCACGCAATAGGGGTGTTTTTCAGGTGTTTTCTTCGGCTCTTGACTTGGGAAAAATGGCGATTTTCAAACAGGAGCGCGCCGGACGATGTCTGCCCTGTCCGACGCGCTCCCATTCGATAAAATGCGTTTTTTCCGGCTCTACACAGGAATCAGCGAGCTTCGTCCCTTGTGACCGCTTTTTCTCTGTGCGGATGGAAGAATCGCCACAGATTATTACGCTGAATCACATCCTCATAGCTGCGGACTTTCCCGCGCCGCTCCGTATTTTCACGCTCCAATTCTGCCGCACGGAGCTTTCTGTGGACAGACTTATAATCAGAAATTTCCTGTTTCAAACTGTCAATCTCAGCCTTGAGCTTTGCAATCAGTTTGTTTGCCGCATCCAACGCCTTTTGCAGTTTGGATTCCTTTTTCTCTGCTGTAACGTACTTCTTTGCCAGAGTGGAAAGTCGGTCAAAGTCCTCACGCTCCACGGCAACTTTGGATGAGAAGGGAATGGACGTTGCCACGATTTTTTCGATAGACCGCACATCGACCCGCTGGTTCTGGATTTTTTCAATTTTGCTCCCAAGCGTTGCTGCCTGTTTTTCCTGCTGACGGTTCTGCTCTGTGAATTCTGCCAGCCGCGCCTGTTCCTGCTGCACCTTGAACTGCGTCACCGTCAGGTGTTCCTCGGAGCTGCCGCGCTCGCCTCGCTCCACATCGTCATACCCTGCCTTTCGCATGGCGGCGAAGAAATCATCTTGCAGAACGGAATAGGATTTTCGGAGCACAGTTTTCCCGTTTGCGTTCAGCAGCGGTTTCCCATGCTCGTCCAGCGCGGGCTTGGAATCCCACTTTTTGCTCATGCTGACCTGCTGTATCGTTTCCTTGACCGTACCCACCAGCGATTTATCCTTGCAGCGTTTCGACCATAGGATTTGCTTTTCCACGACGGGAATGTAGACCACATGAAGGTGATAGTGGTACACGTCCTGCCCCAGCGCGTCGGACATGGCGCGGTTGCGCTCGTCGGCGTGCATAACCGCCGAAAGGATATACTGCTCACCGCCGACGATTTCTATTGCGGATTTGTATGCGTCGGTGTAGAATTGTTTTGCGAAGTCATAGCCGCCGTGATTATGAAAATAGGCGGTGTTTACGTCAAAGACCAGCTCGCCGTAGAGAAAGGCATCCTCTTTCAATCCACGTGTGGAGATGATTCCGTCCTTTTTCAACTGCTCAAACATCTCCGCATATCCGGCGGTCGGTTCCTTGAAATGGACATTGAGGTGCGTTCTCTCCGGGACAATATCCTGATTGACATAGGATTCCTTTTCCCGTTCGTTGTGCTGCTGCGCGTTGCCGATTTTGGCAGCGGTCAGCCTCATATTTCTTGCGTTGGTACGATGAATACCGTCGCCTCTTGCCATAGGCAGTTTACCTCCTGATTTCAGATTGTGCAGGACGGGGCAGCTTTCGGGGAGACACTTCTGCGGAAGTGTAATAACCCACTATGATACTTTCATCCTGCGGCTGCAAAGTATCGTGGGCTCTCCGAGGGGGAATGCGGCTTCTGCGGAAGCCTCTGCCGTGGCTTGCAAGTAGTACCCACTTTGCAAAATCCACGGCGTGACCGACAGCCTTTCAGCAATCGAAGTTGCTTCAACGCTGCCGCCCACAGGCAGAGAAGATTTGGGAAATCCTCTCTGCCATCCATCTCAAAATCTGCGGGTTTTTCGATGGGGACGGGGATGCGAGGGGCTTTGCCTTGTCCTCCAGCAACAGGAGCGTGGCACGCTCCTGTCACAGTTCCCAAGGAGGAGTAGTCCATCGGTAGCTCTGCGGCACTCCACGCCGGTCAAGATACTCCTGCCTTGCCTGTTCCCGCTGTTCTTCGGTAGGAGCGGTCTTGTATTGTGAGTAGAGCTGTCGGTTCAGCATGGCGTCGAGCTTCTTCTCCAAGCCCTGCCGGATTTCTTCTTCAAAATCATCCTCGCCCCGCAGATGGTACATGGCGAGGTCGATGAACAGATCATAGGGGATTTGTACGCTTTTCATTTTCCTATCCTTTCCTATCCGCGACGGTCGCAACGATTGCGACGGTTGCTTTGATGGCATCATTTCCACCGTCGCGACCGTCGCAGCCGTCGCGCTGTCCTCAGTCGATTACTTCGTACTCAACATTGTCAATTATCATATGGGTGAGCTTCACCTGCCGCCCGGAGTGTTTGGCCCTGTTCTCATACCTCACATGGTACTCGTCCAGCAGCCTGCCGGATTTAACGTTCAGGTATTTGGTGAGGGCATTTGCCGCCATGCCTGTATTCACCGCTTCCGCAAGCTCGGTCGGGCTGCCTGTCCATTCTCTGCTTTCGGAGGAAACAAGCTGGGAAACCGTATCCAATACCGGGTCGGGCGGCTCCTGATACGGCTCGTTCTCCGTCCGTTCAATGCTCCATATCTGCGTGTCGGCATCTTTTTTCAGATATAGAATCTGATCCTGTTGATCTCGCCCCACTGCATCGACCGTGGCCTCCAATGCAGTCCGTTTCTTCTTCTGCATCAGGAGTGCTCCGTCTGCACAACCAAGAAGTCCTGTTGTGCCGGAGATCGTTTCAAAGCTGTCTCCGGCTGGCTGCTTTCTTGTGTGATGAACGGTAACGATGCAAATGCTGTGTCTGTCCGCAAAACGCTTGAGCTTGCCGATGATCTCATAGTCGCTGGCGTAGCTGTAAGCCTCGCCTCCGGCCTCCCGAATCTTCTGCATGGTGTCAATGATAACCAGCTTCGTGTCGGGGTGTTCCTTTATGAAATTCTCAAGCTGCTCGTCAAGACCGTTTCCGATTTTGTTTGCTGCCGTTGCAAAATGCAGGCTGGCGGTATCCGCCACGCCGTACATCATAAACATCCGGCTCTGGATTCTCTGGAAATCATCCTCCAGCGCGAGGTATAACACCGTGCCGGAATGGACTTCATAACCCCACAGCCTTTGCCCTGTGCTGACATGGTAGGCAAGCTGCGCTACCAGAAATGATTTTCCGATTTTGGGTGCTCCTGCGAGGATATACGCTCCCGCATAGAGCAAGCCATCGATGACGGGCGGTCTGCTCTTGTATGCGGTCTGATACAGCTCTGTCATGGAAACGGTATGAAGATAATGTGGGTCGTTCATGCGCCGGATTCTCTCACGTATTTCCTCAATATTTTCCTCCGGGGGATTGCTTTCGCAGGTTTCATGTGGTATCCTTTGTTTAGTTGAATTGTGAGGCGGCTGCCCTCCATCTGCGCCAACAGATGGGATGAGGGCGGTCGTTTTCTCATTTCCCGTCATTGCGCTCACCTCCGGGAATCTGGAAGCCGTAGAACTTCTGCTTGAAATACTGGGCAGGGCATTTTCCGGCTACGGTCAGATAGCCTTGGGCTTTTAGCTCTCTGTTCATTTCCCGGACGATCTGATACGCCTTGCTGCGGCTGATGCCCATGATCTCCGCCACCTCTGACGCTGTGATAAACTGTGCTCTCATAGTACCTCCTGTTTCAAAGTGATTCGCCTCGGTCTGCGCATCTTTTGTTCATCCTCCTTTCTCTGCTCTCCTCTAAAATGCGCATCTTGAGTACATATTTTATTATACGCATACAAGATGCATCTGTCAAGCCTTCAGAAAATAAAAATATGTACTTGCAATTCGCTTTATTCTGTGATATGATATGGACGAGGTGAATCAGATATGGACAATTTCGATTATCCCGCCATTGGGCAGAGAATCAAGCAGCTCCGAAAACGGAAGGGGCTGAACCAGACCGAGCTGGCACAAATGCTAAAAAAATCCCTCCGCACCGTACAGAAGTACGAAACCGGAGAGATCGAAGTGTCGATTGCCGTTGTCAATCAGATTGCCGACCTGTTGGATTCAACGCCGACCTATATCCTCGGCTACGAATCCAGTACAACGCAGATCAGAACGCTTTCCGACGTGATGGACTTTCTCTTTAAGCTGGAAACGGTAGAAGGCATCGACTTCAAGATCGACGTGCAGAAGCCACCCCGCAGCAAGCGGTGGGAATGTTCCATTTCCTTTGACGGAAAGAGCACGGCGGAGTTCAACGCGGATATATGCCTGTTCCTTGAACAATGGGAGGAAGAGCGCAGCGAGCTTCGCGCCTATAACTCCACGCAGGCAGCATATAAGCGCTGGAAGGAGCAGACTTTGGCATATTACGCCGCGAACGCAGTCAAATGCACAGAGCCGGAAGAACTTGACTGCGACGAACGGATTGCAAAACGGACGGCATTTTTGGAAAAGGAATACGGTAAAAACGAGAGTAATGAGTAAATAACCCCATCAAAGCCTGATTCTTGAGGGAAGGAGGTAAAAATGTCAGTAACAAAAGACGGCGACACCGGTCGCTGGATGTCTCAGATCCGCGTGACGGACTGGACGGGCAAGACCATCCACAAAAAGAAGCGGGGATTCACCACCAAGAAGGAAGCCCTGCAATGGGAACGGGACTTTATCAGCCAATCCACAGGCAGCCTCGGCATGACCTTCGGTGACTTCATCACCCTGTATGTCAAGGATATGGAGCACCGCCTCAAGCCCTCCACCGTTGCCAGCAAGAAATGGCTGATTGACCTGAAGGTAACGCCTTTCTTCAAGAAAATCCCGCTGAACGAGATCAAGCCCACTCATGTGCGCCAATGGCAGAACTCCCTGACCAGCTATCGGGATGAAAACGGCAAGCCTTACGCCCAGACCTATCTCAAGTGCATCAACAACCAGCTCACGGCGATTTTCAACTACGCAGTCAAATACTATGGCTTGAAAGAAAACCCCTGCCACAAGGCGGGGAGCATGGGCAAGAAGAAAGCCGACGAGATGCTGTTCTGGACAAAGGACGAGTTTCAGACCTTTATCGAGAGCATGAAAGACCGTCCCGCCAGCTACACGGTATTTATGACCATGTACTACACGGGGATTCGGGAGGGAGAGCTGCTGGCGCTCACGCCGTCGGACATCGACTTCGAGAAGAAGACCCTGACGGTGAACAAGAGCTATCAGCGCCTCGGCAGAGAGGATATTATCACCACTCCGAAAACACCGAAAAGCATCCGCACTATCCCCATTCCCGACGGTCTTTGCACCTGTTTGCAGGAGTATATGTCCCATTGCTACGGACTGCAAAATGATGATCGGCTGTTTCCCTACACCAAGAGCTTTCTGTACCACGAAATGGAGTATGGCTGCAAGGCATCGGGGGTAAAGCGCATCCGGGTGCATGACATTCGACACAGCCACGCCAGCCTGTTGGTGGAGATGGGCTTCTCCCCGCTGCTGATCGCGGAGCGTCTCGGACACGAGAAGGTGCAGACCACGATGGACACGTACAGCCACCTGTACCCCAACAAGCAGGTGGAGGTAGCCAGACAGCTTGACGGCATTATGCCGTGAGCCTCTGGCTACAAAAATCGCTGCAAATGTAGCCAATTTGTAGCCACTAAAAAAGAAAAATCCTGAAAAACGCTGTATTACCAACGCTTTTCAGGATTCAGGAAACACTGATTATTTATTCCCACTCGTTGTTGGGCATCGTGTTTAACGGATTTTGCTTCATAAATTTGATACCTCATTTTTTTGATTATTTGATGTGTCCATATTATCCAGCCTATACGATGGGCTGTTATCAAATTGTTATCGGTGGTGATAACGGGGGGTAGCAGGGTTGTTGTTTTCTCTGGTGGTTTACAACTACATTTTACCACGAAAGGCAGGGAAATGCAATAACCATCCTTGCTGTGGCGTATCAAGGAATCTTACTGAACATATGGCGCACCTTATCCAAACGGCTGTTTGGACGACGGGGCTGGATGACTGGCTCGCCGACAGTGGCCTGATACCCTTTCAGTTCCGTCAGGCACACGCTCCGCCCGTTGGTGTAAAAGGCCAAATCAGTACGGTATGCCTGTATGCAACGGGCGGGAATCTCGCCAGTAAAGACAACTTCATCCTTTTTTATCTGGGCCGTTTCGATGGTGGCACAGTATTTCGGCGCATCATGATAAGCCCTGGAAAGGTATTCCTGGGGCGCATAGAGGGTGAAGGAGAGATAAGGTTCCAGCAACTGCGTCCCAGATTTCTTCAATGCCTGTTCCAATACAATCGGGGCCAATGAGCGGAAGTCCGCCGGCGTACTGACCGGGCTATAGTAAAGTCCATATTCAAAGCAAATCTTACAGTCCGTTACGTTCCAGCCACACAAGCCTTGCCCCAAACCGTAACGGATACCATCCATGACAGCGTTTTGAAAACTCTGGTTCAGGTATCCCAGGGAAACCCGGCTCTCGTATTTTACACCGGAGCCAAGCGGGAGCGGTGTAACAGACAGTCCGATAGATGCCCAAAACGGGTTAGGCGGCACCTCGATATGGATGGTGTGACTGGCCACTTTGAGCGGCCGCTCTAAATAAATGACGGTGGGTTCCTTCACTGCTGTTTCAATCTTGTATTTTTCCGTCAGCAAAGCGGAAACAACCTCCAACTGCATCCGACCCAAAAAAGAAAGAATGATCTCATGGGTGGTGGAATCCACCTCGTAGTGCAAAAGCGGGTCAGTATCCGCAATTTGCGTAAGAGCGTCCAGCAACCGGTCTCTTTGCTCTGCCGTTTTTGGCGTAATCGTCGTCCGCAGCATAGGGAAGGGAACATCACTCCACATTTCACGAGGAAGTTGGGTTTTGTCCCCCAATATATCGTTTAATCTCAAGCTGTCGCTGGGAAGGATGACAATTTCGCCCTTATGGGCGGTATCTGTCCGAACAATCTCCCCTTTGGATGGAATACGCATCTCTGTGATTTTCAGCTTTTCTCTCCCGGCCAGGGCCACCGTATCCCGCAGACGCAGCGTTCCGCTGTATAGCCGCAGATAGACAAGCCTCTGGCCGCAATCTGTATACTCCACCTTAAAAACTCTACCGCACAGGGCGGCGCTCCCCTGTTCCTTGGTCGATTGGAACAGCCCTATCACCGCATCCATCAACTGTTGAATGCCAAGGCCGTTTTTGGCGCTACCATGATAGACCGGGAGCAGGGAGGCGTCTTGAACTCGCCGCTGTTCTTCTTGCGCAAGTTCTTTCTGACTGATTGATTCTCCTGCGATATACTTTGCCAATAACTCATCGTTATTTTCGATGACCGAATCCCACACCTCTGCACTAGTGTTTTCTGTCAGAGTTATTTTCGAGGACAGCGACACTGTCTGCTTGATGATAATATCAGCGGAGAGCTTATCCCGAACAGACTGATATACGCTCTCCAAATCAATGCCAACCTGGTCGATCTTGTTGATAAAGATAATGGTGGGGATGTTCAATTTCCGTAGGGCATGGAACAGAACACGGGTCTGGGCCTGCACGCCATCTTTAGCGGAGAGCACCAAGATGGCCCCGTCCAAAACAGCCAGAGAGCGGTATACCTCTGCCAAGAAATCCATGTGGCCGGGAGTATCCACAATATTGACTTTACAACTGTGCCACTGGAAAGAAGTGACTGCCGTTTGAATGGTAATTCCACGCTGCCGCTCCAAAAACATAGTGTCCGTTCTCGTTGTCCCTTTTTCGACGCTCCCCGGCTCTGAAATGGTTCCGCTGGCATACAGCAGGCTTTCTGTCAGTGTCGTCTTGCCCGCATCTACATGGGCAAGAATCCCGATATTGATAATGTTCATGTCTATCCTCCATACAAGGCCCAAAAGGGCGCAAAAATCCCCAGCGGCAAATACTTTTACCGCTGGGGATCATGACTTCGGATACATAGAAACGCATTCAGCTAACATGAGCCGTTATCCGTCACGATATTTGATAAAAAGGCAAAAGCATTCTTAAATTGGGTACAAAAACCAAGCCCCTGCAAGGGGCAATTATTTTTGTGCCCATTATCAAATTTTATTTAAGAATACCTTGCCGCATGTTGAATAGACTCCTCAAATCAGGATGACAGCAGTATAGCATAGCACACTCTAAAATGCAAGAAGTTTTTACCCGCTGTCCCAAATAAATCAGGAGGGCATTCACCGGGACACCCTCCGATTTGGGGCCTCATGCGCAAATAATTTCTGTGTCCACGATTTCCGCCGCACACGCCCGAATATTGTTAGTCCCTCTGCAACTCATACCACAGACCGTTGCCCTCGTCAAAGATGTACTTTTCCATGAAATTACCTCCATTTTTTGTGATTATCGTGCGCCTACCCTCATTTTTGACCTTGCACCCCATTTCCGCTCCTTTTCGACCTGTTCCTGCTGGTAAGCTGCCTCCAGTATCCTGTCCGCCTGTTCCGGGCCAATGGCCCGTCTGACCCGCTCATAGTCCCTGACTTGCCCTTTCAAGCCGTCCCTCTCGGCACAAACCTCATAAATCCTGGCTGACAGGGAGCCGTTCTTACTGACCTCACGATCATAGGCGCTCTGCAACCGCTCAAACTTGCTCTTGAGGTCGAAGTAGGCCCGGTAGACGGAGCGCAGCACCTTGACGATCTTCTCCCAAAGGGGCTTGGCCTTTTTCTCCCGGTAGGACTTGGCCGATTCCAGCGGCCCCGCCTCCGGCAGCGTCCGCTCCGGGTCGTCGGAGAAGTCCGCCGCCAGTTTCTCCATGCCCTTGAGCAAGGGCGCTACATCGTCCAGCTTAGCCCTGGCCTGGGCCGCTTTCTTCTCAGCTGATGCTGCCTCCTTATTCTTTTTGTCGGCCTCAACCTGGGCCAGCGCCGACACCTCTTGAAGCTGTGCAAGCCGTTCCTGCTCACGCTCCGTCTTGAACTGCGTAACAGTCAAATGTTCTTCGGAACTACCACGTTCCCCACGCTCTACATCGTCATAGCCAGCGGAGCGCATATGCTCAAAGAAATCATCTTGCAGGACACTGTACGACTTTCGTAGAACGGGTTTGCCCTTAGCTGTGCGTAACGGCTCCCCGGTGGTTTCGTCCAGAATGGGCTTGGACGCCCACTTCTTGCTCATGCTCACCTGCATGATCGTTTCCTTGACCTTGCCCACCAGGGACTTGTCCTTGCACCGCTTTGTCCAGCGTATCTCCTTCTCCACTACCGGGATATAAACCACATGGAGGTGGTAGTGGTACACGTCCTCCCCCAGCGCCTCGGACATGGCCCGGTTGCGCTCGTCAGCGTGCATGACCGCCGACAAAATATACTGCTCTCCGCCCACGATTTTGATTGCGGCTTTGTATGCTTCGGTGTAAAATTGTTTTGCAAAGTCATAGCCGCCGTGGTTGTAGAAGTAAGCGGAGTTTACGTCAAAGACCAGCTCACCATATCGAAAGGCATCCTCCTTGATACCACGAGTGGAAATCACGCCATCAGCCTCCATTCGAGCAAACATCTCTCGATACCCGGCAGACGGGGTTTTGAAATGGACATTGAGCGGCGTCCGCTCCAGTACAATGTCCTGATTGACATAGGAATCCTTCTCACGCTCGTTGTGCTGCTGGGTGTTACCGATCTTGGTTTCGGTCAGCCTCATATTTCTTGCGTTGGTACGGTCAATACCGTCGCCTCTCGCCATAGGCAAAAATCCTCCTGTTTCAGATGTTGGGTTGTTGAAAGAGGACGGGGGTTCGGGGGAGGCACTTCCTGCGGGAAGTGTAATAACCCACTATGACACTTTCATCCCTTCGGTCTGCAAAGTGTCGTGGGCTCTCCGAGGGGGTGTGGGGGCTTTGCCCCCGGCAACTGCGGTTGCCTCCCCCAGCAGGGCCGCCCTTTGAAAAGGGCACCCTGCACCCCGCCTAAACTTTGCTGCTCCCCGTGACAGCCGTGACGACCGTGACGATGTTTCAGACACCGCCGCCACTCTCAAAAAAGCCGTCACAGCCGTCACGGTCGTCACGCCTGGGACGGTTCCAGCGTCAGGCTGATACTTCTCCCGGCGTGGCTCCTGCTGTTCTCATAGCGGATGTGGTAGTCTGTCAGCAGCTTCCCGGCCCGGACGTTTAGCCGCATCGCCAGGGCGTTGGGCTTCATGTCAGTCTGGAGCGCCGCTACCAGCTCGGTGGCCGTACCACCCCAGGTCGGCTTCTCCACCGTCACAAGGGCGGCTATGGCCTCCAGCACCGGGTCGGGCGGCTCTGTCCATGCCTCCGTTTCCGTACGCTCCAGCGTCCATATCAGCCGTTCCTTGTCCTTGGTAAGATAGAATCGCTGGTCTTGCTGGTCACGCCCGGCCACGTCCAGAACGGCGCTGCCGTCTGTCCGCTTCTCCTTTTGAAGAAGAAAGGCCCCGTCCGCCGCTCCGAGCAGGCCGTTGGTGCCGGAAATCATATCGAACTTATCATCGGCCTGTTGTTTGCGGGTGTGATGTACCAGCAGGAGGCAGACGCCGCAATCATCGGCAAGGCGTTTCAGTTTCCCCACCACTTCGTAATCATTGGCATAGCTGTACTTATCCCCGCCAGCCTCCCGGATTTTCTGGAGAGTGTCAATGATAATCAGCTTGGTGTTCGGGTGTTCCCGGACGAACTTCTTTAGCTGTTCCTCCAGGCCAACGCCAAGCTGTTTGGCGTAGACCGCAAAGAGCAGATTGTCGGTGCCCTCTGTGCCGAACATTCGGTATAGCCGCCCCTGCAAGCGGCGGTGGTCGTCCTCCAACGCCAGGTAGAGGACAGTCCCCTTGTGAACAGGATAGCCCCACAGGGGGAGGCCCATGCTGACATGGTAGGCAAGCTGAGCCATCAGGAACGACTTGCCCACCTTGGGCGCTCCCGCAAAGAGGTATGTCCCAGGGTAGAGCAGACCGTCAATGACGGGCGGTCTGCTCTGGTAGATGTTCTGGTAAAGGTCGTTCATAGAAACCGTGTGGAGGTAGGCCGGGTCGCTCATGCGCCGCATATCTCGGAGCATTTCTTCCAAACTTTCCTCTTGGGGGTTGTTTTCAGCCGTTTCCTCTGCTATACTTTTGGCAGTTGTTTGTGAAATGGGCTGTTCCCCGTCTGTTGGCGCAGACGGAACCGGGACAGTCCTTTTCGTTTCTCTGGAATCCATCAATCTATCAATCCTCCTTCATGCCGCCCATGATAGCGGCGATCATCCGAATGGTGTCCAGCAGCTCGCTGTCCACGTTGGCCCCGTCCCTGATCCGCCACAGCTCGGCCAGCACAGTGGCCAGTTCGTCCCGCAGGGCCTTATACACCCTGGGATTGCCCTGCACTACCACGTCCCGGCACAGGAGCCGCTTGGTGATGTAGTCTTGCTTCGTCAGGCCAGAGAGCCGCACAGCGGCGTCGATCTGCTCGTTTTCCTCCGGGGATACCCGGAAGGCCACGGTCTTGTTCCTCCAGCGGTTGTGAGTGTCCAAATTCTTAGCTGACATTACGCTCCCATCCTTTCAAAGTCCAGTTTGTCCGCCATCTCCGTCTGCTTGGACGGAAACAGGTGGGCGTAGCGGTAGGTGATCTCGATACTCTCATGCCCCACGCGGTCAGCAATCGCCACAGCGGAGAAGCCCATGTCAATCAGAAGTGAGATGTGCGAATGCCGGAGGTCGTGGATTCTGATACGCTTGACCCCTGCCGACTTCGCCCCTCTGTCCATCTCATGGTGGAGATAGCTTTTCGTGATGGTGAAAATGCGCTCCTTCTTCTTGATGCCGTAGAGCATCCCCAGGTAGTCCTTCATCTCGTCACAGAGGAAGTTGGGCATTTTAATGGTGCGGTTGCTTTTCTTCGTCTTTGGCGTGGTAATGACGTCCTTGCCGTGGAGCCGCTGATAGGACTTGCTGATTTTCACCGTCCCGGCCTCAAAGTCAAAGTCTGCCGGGGTCAGGGCCAGCAGTTCCCCCTCCCGAATACCACACCAGTAGAGCATTTCAAAGGCGTAGTAGGAAACGGGCTTGTCCATCATGGCGTCCGCAAACTTCTGGTACTCCGCTTTCGTCCAGAACAGCATTTCCTTCCGTTCCTCTGACCCCATGTTTCCAGCCTTGGCGGCGGGATTGGAGCGCAGCTCATAGAAGCGGACGGCGTGATTGAAGATGGCGCTAAGCTGGTTGTGCAGGGTTTTGAGATAGGTAGCCGAATAGGGCTTGCGCTTCTCGTCCCGGTAGGCCAGCAACTCGTTCTGCCATGCGATCACGTCCTTGGTGGTGATCTCGCTAATCTTCCGCTTGCCAAAGTAGGGCAGAATTTTCTTCTGGATGATGTTCTCCTTGGTCAGCCAGGTGTTCTCCTTGAGCCGGGGTTTCACATCCTTGGTGTAAAGCTCGGTAAAGGCTTCAAAGGTCATATCCAGGTCGCCGGAGGTCTGCATCTGGAAACTGCGCTCCCACTCCTGGGCCTCCCGTTTGGTGGCAAAGCCACGCTTGCACTTCTGTTTGCGCTCCCCCGTCCAGTCCTGATACCGCACCATGACGTACCATGTTCCTCTTGCTTCGTCCTTAAAGACTGGCATTTAGTTCCCTTCCTTTCTGGCCCCGTAGAGCCGTTCGTTGAAATACTGGCGGTTGACCCGCCCTGCGATGGTGATGAAGCCCTTGTCCTTCAATTCTTCGTTGAGCTGCCGGATGAGTTTATAGGCGTAGGGCTTCGATACACCCAGCTCGTCCGCAACTTCTTCCGCCCGGATGAATCTGTTCTCCATATGGATTCCTCCTTTCTTTTGATTTAACGCTATTTGCTTAACGTAGTCCTATTATACTAACTCTATTCCGTTATGTCAAGACCTTCCAACGAGAAAATATAAACAAATTTATTTATTTTTCTCTTGACTGGTCTAAACATATCTGTTATACTTCAAGTGTCCCCATTACATAGATTGGAGTTGGCAGTTATGGCGATTGGTGAACGTATTCGTTTCTTCCGCAACATGAAGGGCATCACACAGAAGTATCTTGGCATGGTGGTGGGTTTCCCGGAACGCTCCGCCGATGTGCGTATGGCACAGTATGAAACCGGGAGCCGCACCCCCAAGGCCGACCTGACAAAGACACTGGCTGACTTCTTTGATATTTCCCCTGATGCCCTGACCGTCCCTGACATAGATACCGACATCGGCCTGATGCACACCCTCTTTGCTTTGGAGGATATTCGGGGGCTGACTATTGGGGAGATTGACGGCGAGGTTTGTCTGCGTCTGGACAAATCCAAAGGCAAGACCTATACCAATATGCTTGATATGCTGTCCGCCTGGGCGGAGCAGGCCAAGAAGCTGGAGGCCGGGGAGATCACCAGGGAAGACTATGACCGCTGGCGGTACAACTACCCCAAGTACGACACCACTCACCGCTGGGCCAAAGTCCCCTCCAAAGAGTTGAGCGATTTTCTGGTAGAAGCGTTCCGGGACAGGCTTGACATAGACGAATAGACAGCAAAAGCCCTTACCGACGTTGCCATCGGTAAGGGCTTTCTAATATGGTTGTCCTCACTTATAAGCCGTAAAAAAGCATTCTTTACCCGCAATCCAGTGGGAATATAGAATGATACGGTATATGGGGAGCGTTATCAAATCGTTATCAAAAGAGAGATATAAAACCGTAAAATCGTTGTGCCACAACGGGTTCGGAGTTTCAAAAAATCACTCCCACTCAATCGTTCCAGAGGGCTTCGGTGTCAGGTCATAGAGCACACGGTTGACTCCCTTGACCTCGGAGGTGATGCGGGCGGTGATCTTTTGTAGCAGGGCAAAGGGCACATCCTCTACCGTGGCAGTCATGGCGTCCACGGTATTCACCGCACGGAGGATCACAGGCCAGTCAAAGGTGCGCACGCCGTCCCGTACGCCCACGGACTTGAAATCAGGCACCACGGTGAAGTACTGCCAGACCCTTCCCTGGAGCCCGGCGGCAGCAAACTCCTCCCGTAGGATGGCGTCGGATTCCCGAACGGCCTCCAGGCGGTCACGGGTGATGGCGCCCAGACAGCGCACGCCCAGACCCGGTCCGGGGAAGGGCTGGCGGTACACCATGGAATCGGGCAGGCCCAGAGCCTTGCCACAGGCCCGGACCTCATCCTTGAAGAGCATCTTCAGAGGCTCCACCAGCTCGAATTTCAGATCCTCCGGCAGGCCGCCTACGTTGTGGTGGCTCTTGACCGCCTTGACGGTCTTGGTGCCGGACTCGATAATGTCGGGGTAGATGGTGCCCTGGGCCAGGAATTCGATGCCCTCCAGCTTACGGGCCTCCTCCTCAAACACTCGGATGAACTCCGTGCCGATGATCTTGCGTTTCTGCTCAGGATCAGCTGCGCCGGCCAGTTTATCCAGGAAGCGATCCACTGCGTCCACATAGATCAGGTTGGCGTCCATCTGATGGCGGAACACCTCCACCACCTGTTCTGGCTCGCCCTTGCGCAGCAGCCCGTGGTTGACGTGGACACAGGTGAGCTGTTTGCCGATGGCGCGAATCAAAAGGGCAGCCACTACGGAGGAGTCCACACCGCCGGAGAGGGCCAGCAGGACCTTCCGGTCTCCGACTTGCTGCCGGATCAGCTCCACCTGGTCGGCAATGAAGTTCTCCATATTCCAATTGGGCTGGGCGCCGCACACACCGAACACGAAATTGGAGAGGGCCTGCTTGCGTTCCTCCTCATCGCTGGGCCAGGGCTGATCACCCTTGTGGTCGGCCAGAAGGACGGGGACATCGTGGTTGTAGATCTCCTTGGCGGCGTCGATCTCAACACCGTCCACCACCCGGTTGGGGCCGCCGTTTAGGATGATCCCCTTCACGTTGGGGAGGGCCTTGACCTCCTCCAGTGTGATATCGTGGGGGTGGATTTCGCTGTAAACGCCTAGAGCGCGGATCTCACGGGCCAGACGGGGGTTTTCCTCGCTGCCAAGATCGAGAATAAGGATCATGTCCTGTTTCATTTTGGTACCTCCACTTCTTGTTGAATGATGCCTCTATCCTACCACAACAGACGCCGGGCCATCAATAGAAAAATAGAAAAAAGGCGGATCTTGCGGGAGAGGAGAAAAGCGGGGGAAGGGCGGCTCAGCGCCGGAGAGCAAAGACGCCAGAACGGGTGGGGCAGAACCGGGGAGACTCAGTCGGACGTGTGACGTGTGTTGTATCTGGCCTGTGTATCCCGGCTCTAAGAAATATTTTGCAATAAAATTGGCGGAAGCCCTTGACAAAGGTAAGTGCGTCTGCTAAAATAACCTCTGCCCTGTGAGGCACAATATGGGGGTATAGCTCAGCTGGGAGAGCGCTTGAATGGCATTCAAGAGGTCAGCGGTTCGATCCCGCTTATCTCCACCATGAAAAGCAAGGGAAACTGCGTGCGGAAAGCCTTGGGACCGTAAGGTTCCAGGGCTTTTCTGCGCTTTCTGGCAGGAATGCTGTGAACCCCTGCGAGATTGCCCGTACCAGAATGATACCAGAATGAAGAATAGATATGCTGTCACGAGAGGATAACGGATAGGACAGCCTATCATCTATCATAAACTGCTCCCTTGAATTCTGGTACTGTACCAGAATTTTATAAGGGAAAACACAGTGAATTTTCTACGTTATCAGCGTGAGATTCCAAAAGTCTTACTGAATTTTTCGGCGGCGGCCCGCCGGGATTCTTCTTGTACGTGTAGGTAGTGCTGTGTCATTTCAATGTCAGCGTGTCCCACCATACTTTGAATGGTTTCCATGTCCACGCCCAGGGCTTGCAACTGTGATACGTAGGTATGACGGCAACTGTGGGGCGTCAGCATACGGACGCCCGGAATGCGGAGCAGGGCGTTTCGGTATTTATCCCGGAAGTGGCTGGGATTGACAGGCTGGCCGGGGATCGGGCTGTCCCACACGAATTTCCCGGCCTGTTCCCGGAGGAACACGGCACAGGTTCGCACACTGGGCGGCACAGGCACGTCCCGGACGCTGTTGGCGGTCTTGGGCGGGCCGACATGGGGTTTCCCCTTGACCATGTTCACCGCCTGCCTGATGTGGATACAGGAGCCGTCCGGCTCAATGTGCTGGGGCTCCAGAGCAAGGACTTCCTGTGTCCGCATACCCGTTGCCAGCATGAGGCGGATGGTATGTCCCACCTTGTTGTCTGGCAACTGCTCCATTAAAATCTTGACTTCCTCCTGGGTAAACGCCTCTTTCCGCTTTACCGGCTTGTGGGCCTTCATCTTTTCCGCAAAGCGGACGGGATTCTTGCGGATCAGGTCGTTGGCCTCCGCCTTGTGCATGATCTGGTACAACATCCCCCGGCATTTGGTCAGGTAGGAATCAGACTTCCCATCGGCCCGGAGGCCCTTTAGGAACTGCTCCACGTCCAGAGGCTTGATACTGCCCAGTTTGCGGGGGCCGAAAGCCCCGACCAGGATTTTCAGCGTGTAGCCGTAACTCTCATAGGTGGTGGGGGAAACGGAATCCCTGTACCCCTCATACCACTTTTGCGCCCACTCCTGGAAGGTCAGGTTTGGGTCTATGTAGAGCCCGGCGGCGGTGTCCCGCTTATATGCCTCCGCCTTGTCCCTGGCCTCCTTCTGGGTCTTGCCGTAGAAACTCTTGTAGCGGCGCCTGCCGTCCTCCTGGTAGCCCACCATCATCGTACACTCCCACAGGCCGTTGGGCCGCTTACGCAGCGTCCCTTCCCCATTGGAGCGTTTTCCTGGCATAGACTGCCCTCCTTCATTACAAATTTACTGCCCTTCCCGCAGTTTCCGCTCCTTCACCCTCTTTCTGGTCATTTTGGAGTTATAAGCACCCCGACAGCGGGGAGAACAGTATTCCGCACGCAAATCCTCCGCGATAAAAAACTTACCACAGTGCTTGCACTGCCGGACGGCCTTGCCCTCCCCGGAAACGAGGAAAGCATGGGCCAGGTTGATACAGGACAGCAGATCGAACACCTGGGCATTCAGCCTGGGTGTTTTTTCATGCTCATAGTGGATCATCCACTCGGAATTGCGAAGGAAGAAATCCCCACGTTCCGTCCCTTCCAGGAAACGGAGATAGAGGTCTAACAACAGAATCGCCAGCGTGCAGACAGGCAGGGAGCCTTTGGACTGGCAACTGCGTTTCATCAACTCATATTCAATCAGATACCGGGTTTCTTCTGTGCCCTCCCGGTCCGGGTCATGGCGGCGGCTCATAAGCCGGGGAGCGTACCGGGCCGGATAATCGGCGTAGGCCATGGACTGCACTTCCCAGGCCGGGAGGCCGTACCGTTCCACAAAAGCCATGAGCGCGTCCAGGACGGGCCGGGCCTCGTCGGGATGCTTTGCAAAGAAATCCCCATGGAGCCAGAATCCAGCGTCCCGGAGAGGGAACATATCATGGGCTATGGCATACTCAAAGAAACTGTCACAGGCGGCTACCTGTCCCCCAGCCCGCACCACGTCCAGAAGAAGGGCCTCCATATCCGCAAAGGGGTCATAGCGGCGGGCCCCTTTCAAGTCCTCCGGGATGATATACAAAAAGCCTTGGTACTCGGACAGCGTGTAGTACTGGCACCTGGGGACAGCCCCTTGGAATCGTATAAAATTCAAGGCCGGCATTTCATTCGCCCTCCTTCGTTATAGGAATTATAGAAACTATATCACGAATATACTGTAGCACAAATATAGCAGTTTGTCAAAAAATATCCTGTCAAATCTTGGGGAACGATTCTGCTTGACCAGAAAGAGGGGGTGATATAATATAACAACATCATATCACCCTATAAGAGAAAGAAGGAAAGCGAATAGGAGTGGATGAAAACCTATCACGGAAGGAGAATCGAAGATGACCGTAAACTGCAAGAGCCTGGACGACCTGCCCGCCATGCTGACGGCGGCAGAGTTGGCCGGGGCCCTGGGTATCTCCAGGGCAGGGGCCTATGCCTTGATCCACAGGAAGGACTTTCCCACCCTGCAAATCGGGAAACGGCTCATGGTGCCAAAGGACAAACTGATGGCCTGGATAGACCGGCAGACGGCCGGGACGGGGGACGGGGGTGACGTGTGTGAGAGATGTTAGCAAGCACTGGATTTGTGCGACAAATCCGCTTGGGCAGGGGTGTCCCCCTGCAACCCCCGGCAGAGAGGGGGTGCGGCAGTGAACAGGACAGAGCGGATGGCCCTGCGCCTGTCCCCGGAGGAACTTGCAAATTTGGAACAGGCCGCCGCCCTGTCCGGCATGAGCAAGTCTAACTACCTCCGAATGCTCATTCGAGGGTATCTGCCCAGACAGACCCCGCCAGAGCCATTTCAGGAGGCCATGAGGCAACTGCGGGAAATCAGCGGGAGCATGGCCCAAATCGCCCATACAGCCCAGATGCATGGGGCCGTAGACACACAGGAGTATTCCGTTACAGTACAGCGCCTGTTTGCTGAAATTTTGACCTTGGAGCGGGCGGCTATGCTCCCGGAAAAAATCTGATGGCTACTACCGCCATTTGGAAGGTCAAGGGCAATTTAGGCCGGGTGGTGGGCTACGCCGCCAACCCGGACAAGACGGAAAACCCCGCCTTTACCGCCCAGGACTTGCAGGGCCTCCGGGATGTGATGGACTACGCCACCCAGGACTACAAGACGGAGCGGCAGCACTATGTCAGCGGTATCAACTGCGCCCCGGAGATCGCCAGGGATGAAATGCAGATGGTGAAACAGCAGTACGGCAAGGAGGGCGGGATCATCGCCTTCCACGGCTACCAGTCCTTCGCTCCCGGCGAGGTCACACCGGAACAGGCCCATGAGATCGGCGTGGAACTGGCTCGGAGGCTGTGGGGGGACAGGTTTCAAATAGTGGTAGCCACCCACCTGGACCGTGAGCACATCCACAACCATTTTGTGCTGAACTCCGTCTCCTTTGTGGATGGAAAGAAGTACAACGACTGCAAAGCCACCTACGCCCTCATGCGCCAGACCTCCGACCGGCTTTGCCGGGAGCATGGCCTGTCCGTGATAGAAAATCCGGAGCAGGGCCGCACCATGAGCCGGGACACTTGGGAGGCGGAGCAGAAGGGCAAGCCTACATGGTATAGCCAGATAAGAGCGGACGTGGATTCCTGCATTACCCGCTCCTTCCTGTTTGAACACTTTATCACCAATCTGAAAAAGCAGGGGTATGAGGTTAAGACAGGGAAGTACATAGCGCTGAGGCCGCCGGGCCGGGAGCGGTTTGTGCGCCTGAAAACCCTGGGGGACAACTACACGGAGCAAGCGATCCGCCGACGCATCCGTGACCATGAGCGGATACCTCTTTACCATCGGCCCCCAGCCCAGCCAAAGAGATATTACAAAACCAGGGGCAAGCCCAGGAAACTGACAGGCTTTCGGGCCTTGTACTACCACTACCTGTATCTGCTGGGCAAACTGCAAAAGCCCGCAGCCCCGCCGAAAAAACGGCGGTACAATATGGCGGAAGTCATTAAGTTTGACCGCTATGTGGAGCAGGCCAAACTGCTGATGAAGTACAAGGTGGACACCTGGGAGCAGTTTTACACACTGACCGGGGCAATACAGGGGGAGATAGATACGCTTGCCGAGCAGCGGAAAGAACTCTACCGCCGAAAGCGGCGAGAACCCCAAAACGAACCCCTCTCTCTCCGCATTCAATCCATCAATCAATCCATCCAAACGTACAGGCGGGAGTTACGGATCTGCGCCCGGATAGAAGTAGAGGCCCCCGACATCCAGCCAAAAATCCGCGCGTTAACGCCCACGCCGGAAAAGGAGAAAAAGCCCCCTTCACGCCGCCGCGCCAGGCCGCTCCAGCGGTGAGGGTGTTTGCCCCGGCGGGAGGGTACTCCGCCGCCCTGTCGCCCGTCAAGGCTAAAATGAACCGGCCCGCCCCATCGGGGGCGGGCCGGGCCTTGACCGGCTCCGGGCGGCGGAGTAAAAGTAACCAAGGGGCAAATCCCCAAAGAACGTCGGGCATGGCCCGGCGTTCTCTCTGTTATGGGAGAGCGACTCCCACTACTGGCCTGGGTGGTTGAGAGGGGCAGCCTCCGTCCAAGGACTGCCACTACACCTTGAACAACAACGCCGCCGCTCCTGCGGCGGCAAACAGCCAGGGCCCCGCCATACAGCGGGGCCCTGGCTGCGCCACAAATCGGATCTCACGGTGCAATTTATTTTGTCGAAATTCGCCTCAATTTGAGGCAAGTTTTTGCAGTTTTCCACCTCAAACCAAGTCTGTTGGAAAAGTCAGGTACAAATTTCTATTAAAATCTATTAGTTATTCAAATACTGCTTTCAGGTTTGACAAGCATAGTCTGGCTTCTGTTTCCCAAATTTCAGGGCTGTCCACACGTCCCTCTATGCTGATTCCTCCCTGATACCCGAGCTGATGGAGGGCTGCCGCATATTCAGTCAGCATAGGCTCATGACTCAAATCTGTCAGATACTTCCGATTTTCCAGCTGTGCAATATGAGTATGGACCAGTATGCCCTTTCCCTCTGACAATACCGATGGTGTATCCTGCTCAAACCTAAGATGGTAATAGTCACACAATACCTTAACATTTGGATGGCTTACTGTTTTCACCATATGTACTGCGTCGGAAAAGTGGTTCAGCATATTTGTTTCTTCGTGATTGTTGTGTTCTACCGCGATCACAATGTCGTTTGCAGCTGCAACTTCCCCAGCCATATGTAAAAAATCCGCAATTTGTTGAAATGCTTCCTGTTTAGAAAATCCATCTGGACAATTTCGAGACCAAGGGCTTCCAAACACAGAATAGGCGGCCCCTAAACGCTTTAGACGTGCCATGGCCAATTCCAGATAATTTTGAAGCTCTTTCGTTGAGGTCAACTTCTCGCCCACAATTCTAAAGCTCGAAGGCATAAAATCATTACAGCACAAACAGGGAAAGCCGATTCCCTGCAGCGCCAAAAGAAACGAGTCAAATTCCGCATTGCTTAATTTAGACAGTTCGTTCAAGGGTAATTCCACATAATCATAGCCAATGTCTTTTAGCTTCTGTACATACTCGATCCCTGTTTTTGGACCCGATTTAGGTAGAATATTGACACAACACCCATATTTCATCGTATTCAACTCCAAATCGACTTCTTAAAAAGGACTTTATTTTATCTCGTTTGACGCTAAGTATGCTTTGGTCGTTTCTAGGACCCGCCTTTGGTGTTCAAATGTCCCAAGCTCTTTCGCTTTCTCCCAGTTTGGAAGTTCCAGAGAAAGAACTGTGTCCGGATTCATAACTTGAATGATACTGGCAGCATCCACTCCATTGTCCGGGTCAGTCAGATAGTAGCGAGCTTCCCGGCCATTATGGATCAACGCCTGTGTATCAGAGCGGTCAGGGATTTCTTTTGGCCCGCCACAGATATGGGCAAATTCAAACCATTTGTGGGGACAGGCATCGATTTCCTCCACCGTAACCTTGGAGCGGTGTGCATGCAGAGTATCGACCAACATCCCGGCATTGGGGCGATCCACTGTTTCCAGCACTTCTTTGGCCTGCTGTAAATTCCAGACCGATGCCCAGGTCACAAACTCCAGTGCCACCAGCAGATCATACTTTGCGGCCAGATCACAAATCTGCTCAAACTGCCGAAGAGCGCAGGGTTTGTCATCAGTCCAGATGCTGCTGATCACATTGATGACCCCCAACTCCTGAGCTGCGGCAAAGGCGCTTTCATACTTTGTCACGTCGGAATTGTCATCGACTTTCGCCAGCTCGATGTCGTGGATCCCTACACCGGTTTCGGCTATGGCCTGCTTGGCCAGGCGGAACAGCTCTGGGTGCCGATGAAAATCATAGTCTACCTCACCCTTGATCCCCTGCACAATGGTGCGGATACTGACATAGTCGTATCCAATGGCTTTCGCATTATAAATCATCTCCGCAGGGGTCCAATTCAGGCAGCCCAAATGGGCCATGGAATATTTTCTTGCCATTATTAAATCATCCGTTCCTTAATCTCATAGTCTGCAAGGTGTTATCCCGCCGCAGATACATTTTGGATGTACCGGGCGAGGATATCTTCAAATCATGTGGATAGTCCGATGGCGGCAGACAGTCCCTCGTGTACCGCATGCATGATCTTCCTAGGGGCCTGGGCATCGCCTATGATGCGAATCTTGATCCCAGCCTGATCTAGTTCCTGGGCCAGCTGCTGCCGGGACTGGAAGCCTACGGACAGAATCACCGTGTCCGCCAGTATGGTCTTTGTCTGTCCGGCCTGCTGATAGGTAATGGTGTCCGCACCGATGGACTGGGTCTGCACGCCGCACTGGATCTCCACGTTTCGGTCGGCGAGCATCTGACGCAGGGCTAGCTGGTTATTTCGGGCCTCCGTGCGGAAAAGCGGGAGAGAGGGCATGTACTCCAGAACGGTGACTCTCTGGGCACTTTCTGCGGCCATCAGAGCAGTCTCACATCCCACCAGCCCACCGCCAATGACCACAACATGGCCGGACGGCCTTTCCCGGCGATGCAGGACCTCCAGAGCAGTCTTTACATGAGGCTGATCCACACCGGGCACATTCAGTATCCGGGCCGTCGCTCCGGCGGCATAGATCACCTGCTCCGCGCCGCTCTCCTTCACCCGCTCCACTGTGGCCTCCTGCCCCAGACAGACAGTGACGCCGCTGATCTCCAGACACCGCAGCAGATAGTCCCGATAGCTCATCAGGTCTTTCTTAAAAGAGGGGGCTCCGGCGGCGTTCAAGTTGCCGCCAAGCTCCTGCGACTTCTCCCACAGCTCCACCTGATGTCCTGCCTGGGCAGAGAGCACTGCAGCAGAAATGCCGGCTGGCCCTCCGCCGATGACCAGGACCTTCCCGGGGTGTTCCGCTTTGGGGACCTGAAAATGGGGGTCCTCCTCATGAGAGACATAGGGGTTAACGGTGCACCGGAAGTTCTGGCCTGAGCAGATAGCCAGGAAACACTCATTGCAGCCAATACAGGGGCGAATAGTGTCCGAATGTCCATTGTGGACCTTGTTAACCCACTCGGGGTCGGCCAGTAGGCCGTGGCCCAGGGCTACCAGGTCACACCAGCCCTTCTCCACAGCGGCGGCGGAACAGGCGGGATCATTCATTTTATTCTGTCCAATAACAGGAATGGATACTTTCTCACGCACCTGGCGGGCCAGGTCAATGGAAAATCCGGCGTGCTCATAAACAGTAGGAATACAACGGTTCCATTGAGTGGGGAAAGAGCCGCCGTCCACCATAATAGCGTCCGCTCCCATTTTCTCCAACATCTGGCACATCTTCAAGCCCTCGGGCAGTTCCCGGCCGCCCTCCGCGTGGTGCTCCACAGAGAATTTTACAATGATAGCGAACTGGGGACCGCAGGCCTTGCGGACGGCGTCAATGGTCTCGGCAGTAAAACGCATCCGATTCTCCAGGCTGCCGCCGTACTCGTCGGTGCGGTGATTCCACTCTGAAGACTGGAATTGATCCAGCAGATACCCGGCGTAGGCGTGGATCACCACGCCGTCCACCCCAGCCAGCTTGGCTTGGGCCGCAGCCTTCCCCGCCTGCTGGACCAGGAAATGGATGTCTTCCTTGGGCATCTCCCGGCACAACACATCGGGATATTGCAGGGTGGGCACCGCCGAGGCAGAGAAGGGGGGCTTGCTGGGGTCACTGCAACCGCAGCGGCCGTTTCCATAAGTCAGCTCCAGGCAGAACTTAGCTCCGTAAATGTGGATGCGGTCAGCCAACTGAGTCAGACGGGCGGTGTGCATTGGACTTCCAATCCAGCCGCTGGCAGGGGTACCATATCGGTCCGTCACGGCCAGAGCGCCGCTCATGATTAGGCCGGCTCCCCCCTTGGCCCGGGCAGTAAAGTAGTCACTGACCACCTGTGAAAAGCCGCCGTCTGGGTCGGCAACTGTTGCCATGGGTGCCATGGCGATTCGATTCTTCAACGACATGCCGCCAATCTTCATTGGCTGAAATAACACTTCATACATCGCGCAAAACTCCTTTTCAAGAAAAATCACTATACCAGAGGCTTATGACTGGCCAAATTCGATCCTACGCCCCTCTTCCGCCGACTGATAGGCCGCGTAGACCACCTTCATAGTGTCCCGAGCCAGCGCAAAATTGGAAATCGGCTCCCGACCGGTCTGGATGCACTCCACAAAGTCCTGAAGCTCCCCTAAAAATCCCCGAATGGTCTCATCTGCTACAAAGGGATTGTTCCATCCCGTCTTGGTCAGCAGCATTTCAGACAGCTCCACATCTTCCAGTCCGTCTTCGTCCAGATAATAGCTCTTTACGATGTCCACAGGGGAGATTTTTCCATAAAGCACACCATCACTGGAATATGCCTCAATAAAGCCGCGGGTACCGCCCAACAGCAGGTCGGAAGCATTGACTTGAGCCTTGGTCCCGTCGGTGAAGGTGATGCTGAGGCTTGCGTAGTCCTCCACATCGGTGGGGTCGGCGGCAATATAACGGTGATCATACTTGTTTAGGCTGCGGGTAGCAGTTCCCGTGTCGGCTGTCACACTGGCGATCCCAATCACTTCTCCACGGGCCTTAGCTTCGGTCTGCTTGAGCATCAGCAGACTGGACAGAGGATGGACACCCGCACGGATCAGGGATCCACCGCCGATATTCTTCCACTCACCGGAGGCCCGGGCCTGGGAGCCTTTTAAGCTTTCTTCGCCTTTCAAAAAGAGCAACTTGCTCTTTTTGTGGCGGATCAGCTGGGCAGCACGCTGGACCGCCGCAGAGTAGACATAGTTTTCCGCGTAACAGAACACCTTGCCTGACTGCTCCAGTGCCTGTTCCATTTCTTCCATGTCAGAGAGCACCTTCGCGTACATTTTGGACTTCGGTACTTTGAGTCCCACCGGTTCCTGGTCATCCGCCTCCCCAAAATAGCCTAGCAGCGGCTTCTCACAGATGACATGCTTGCCCGCCTTCAGGGCGGCCAGGATCATGTCCCGATGGCAGACCGGCGGGGTACAGATGTCAATGACATCTACCTCACTGTCATTCAGAACCTGTTCAAAGTCCAAAGCGGCAGATTGATACCCATAAGAGGCTCTCAGCTTTTCCGCCCGCTCCATGTCTGGATCGATGATCCATTTCAGCCTCAGAGAGGCCCCGTAGACCCGCTTATAGGCATCCCCGTGCAGGCGGGCCGCATATCCTGCGCCAATCACTGCGATGGTCAGAATATCTGTTGTCTGTTTCATCGTTTAAACTCCTTTCGGTTGTTTGAGTCCTCTTTTGATGATATTATTATGGTTTGGGAGCGGCCTACAATCAAGCGCCTCAGCGACAAAGATTCATTACAGAATTGCTATCTTTTCACACTTGTGATATGATAAAAAAACTAATCAGCCCTCAGAGCAAAAGTCCCCATTCTTCCGCGTATTCCCGCTCTCCACAAGGGGGGATACACGGAAGAATGGGGGAACAGAACTGCACAAGACACATCGACCGGAGGGATTCCCATGAATCTGACACAGCTGCAATACTTTAGGGCATTGGCACAGTCCCAGCATTACGCCTCCACTGCTGAACGGCTTGGAGTTGCCCAGTCCTCGCTCAGCCGTTCCATCTCCGCATTGGAGGAGGAGTTAGGCGTGTACCTCTTTGAGAAGCAGGGGCGCAATATACGCCTTACAAAATATGGAGAAGCCTACTACTGCTATATTCGGGATGGACTGAACCTGCTGGAGACCGGCGAAAAATTTGTCCGGGACATGGCCGACCCTACCTGCGGCGAAATCAACCTCGGACTGATCTATTCTCTGGGGCCCAAGATCATGCCGGACATCATCCGCCGCTTTGCAGCCCGTCCCGAAAATCGGGGCTTTCGGATCAGGCTTTCTCAGGCACCGACTACGGGCTTAGTGCAGATGCTGACAGAGGGGCAGTGCGATTTGATTTTGTGTTCGCCTCTGGAGACCCCTGATCCCAATCTAGAACTGGTGGAGATCCTGCCTCGGAAATTTATTGTTCTGGTGTCCATCGACCACCCCCTCTCCGCCCGGGAACACATCTCCCTGGAAGAGGTCTCTCAATATCCTCTGGTAGTATCTACGGAACAAATCTCCAGCCTGCGCCGAATCTTCCGCAGCCGCGGCCTTCCCCTGAATATTCTGTCTGAAATCCAGGGAGAGTGTGCTGCGGCCGGATTGGTAGATGTCAATTATGGGGTCGCAATTTTGAATACAGCCGTGAATTACTCAGACCTGAATGTGAAGGCGTTGACCCTTGATGAACTGGAGGACTACGATTTCCCGCTCTACCTGGCGCAATTCAAAAACCGCTGGCTGTCCCCCGCGGTTCTGACTTTCCGCAAATTCTTGCTGGAAGAAATGGAGCGTTGGTGAGATTTTGGCGGCGGGGCATGCAGACCATGGATAGTCCATATATTTTGTACCAGAATCCATACCAGAACAGGGCTGAAAAAAGATGTGCCGGGGCATCACTCGTTGAGAGCGATACCCCGGCCAAACCCTTGAAATCTCTACGTTTTTTCGCTTTATGCATCACTGTGTTTTTCGTCCTGGGTCTATGGCATTCAAGAGGTCAGCGGTTCGATCCCGCTTATCTCCACCAAAGAGAAAGACCCACACAGTTTAACTGTGTGGGTCTTTTATTTTTTGAGAAAAAGAGGACGGCATCTAGAATCTTATAGTGCTGGGGGACAGGGGAGGCGGACGGTGAAGGTGCTGCCCTGATCCACCACGCTATCCACCCGGACCTGGCCGCCGCACAGCTCCAAGATCCGGTAAACAATAGACAGCCCCAGCCCCAGGCCTCTCCCGCTGCCGCTGGAGCGGCTGCCTTGGTAGTATTTATCAAAGACATGGGAGCGGACCTCCTCCGGCATGCCGATGCCCGTATCAGCGACCGAGATCTCCAGCTCCTCCGGGCGGACCTGGAGTGTCACAGTGATCTCGCCCCCTTCCGGGGTGTATTTTACGGCGTTATCGAACAGGTTGATCCACACATGGCGCATCAGCTCCTCGTTGCCTACGAACTCCGCCGGCTCCAGGCTGGCGGTAAAGGAGATCTGCTTTTTCTCCCAGGAGGGGGAGAGGAGGATGGCGCACCGCTTGATCTGTTCGTCCAGGGGGTAGGGGCGCTTCTCAGCAATAAACTGCTGGGACTCCAGCCGGGTGAGGAGCAGGGTGCTGTTGGCCAGGTCGGCCAGGTGGGAGGACTCATCCAGAATGATCTGGAGGTACTGTTCACGCTCCTCCGGGGTGGTGTCCGGCTCCCGCAGGAGCTCCGCAAAGCCTTTGATAGCGGTGATAGGGGTCTTGAATTCGTGGGAGGAGTGGTTGATGAAGTCGGAGCGCAGGGTCTGGATGCTCTGCAGCTCTTTGGACATCTTGTTGAAATCCTCATAGGCAGGCTGGAGGGGGCCGCCCTCCTCCGGCTCCAGATACTGGGAAAAATCCCCGTCTGCCACTGCCTTTAAGCCCCGGGTCAGGCCGGACACCATTCGGTTGAATTGGCGGCTGAACAGCGTGGCGGTGATCCCCACCACCAGCCCCATCACCGCGAGAATTCCGAGCACCGAGACCGTGGATGCCCGGAGCCAGTGGAACCGGTCCAGAATGTGGAGCATCGCAAAGGGGGCCACTGTCACCAGTGTGACCACAACGGACTCGATGGACAGCCAGAAGGCCAGCGTGCGGTTCCGCCACGGACGTCGCTTTTTCATGGCTGCTCCTCCTTTGTGATCTCCGCCTTATATCCCAGGCCCTTGATAGTGACGATGCGAAACTCGGGAATGTCCCGCAGCTTGTTGCGCAGGCGGCTGATGTGGGTCTTCACGGTATCCTCCCCACTCTCCGAGTCATAGCCCCAGACCCCGTCCAGCAGCTGGTTTCGGGTGAAGATCTGTCCCGGATAAGACAGAAGCTTATAGAGCAGCTCGAACTCCTTTTTGGGCAGCTCCATAGCCGCCCCCTCCCGGGTGACGGTGTATGTCCCTGAGTCCAGCACTGTCCGCCCCACCACGATCCGATGCTCGCTGGCGATGTGCGCCCGGCGCAGCAACGCATCCAGCCGCCAGATCAGCTCCTCGTAGTTCACCGGCTTGGTCATATAATCGTCCACGCCGGAGGAAAATCCCTCACGCTTGTCCTCGAAAGACTGCTTGGCGGTGAGCAGGAGGACCGGGATCTGGTCCCCCCGCTCCCGCAGGGTCTTTACCAGCGTATAGCCGTCCATTCGAGGCATCATCACGTCAGCAATGATTAAGTCCACTGGCTGCCGTTCCAGCACGTCCAGGGCCTCCACCCCATCCTGGACGCTGATGATGGCATACCGGTGCTTCAGCTTGGCGGTGGTGAGCAGGCGCATAGAGGTATCGTCTTCCACCAGCAGAATGGTCGCCATTGCCGTCTCCCTTCCCCGGCCTTGGTTTGGGAAGACCCCTCTGGGCAGTTCTCCCGCGCCGGAGTTATTTTTGATAGTTCCACAACAAAAATCAACGAAAGAACAACAGCCTAGTATCTCATCCATGGGATATAGGGTGTCACAGACATTATATCGTCCCAGGGGCTGTCCGTCAAAGGGAGAGCCCGCCTCTGGAAGACCAGCATAGCCCCTTCGGGTAAACTAGACGTAAACTTCCTGTCGCTCTTTGTGGGTTTTTCTAAAAAATGTGGGGCAGAGAGGGGGATTTCCGGCGTTTTCTTCCTGCCGCCCGGGCGGCCCAGTTTACAATGAGTTTACCTGAGCGTGCTATGCTACCGCCGTTAGAAAATCTGCACGAACGCGCAGCGACGATGGAGGCACAACCATGAGACAAAGAATTTCTCTGCTGCTGGCTGTATTGATTCTAGCCGGTACGCTGAGCCTTCCCACCCTGGCCGCAGAGCCGGGGGAGGACAACGCACGGGAGACCGGGGCCCAGAATGGGGGAGTCCAGCAGGCCCCTGCTGACCCGGAGGAGACCCAGAATCCCCGGCCCGACCCGGAGGAGACCCAGAATCCCCGGCCCGACCCGGAGGGGACAGTGACCTGGGCCAACCTGGACAGCCGCATCCGGGAGGGGAGCCTGAGCGCCCTGATCCTGGCGGAGAACATCGGCGGCATCGAGGGCATCGACTATGACCTGATGTATGATGATTTGCGCCGACAGATCAACGACATCGCCGATCTGCAGTGGATGATGGTCCTGATGGGCAACAGCATGGGTGCTGACGCCCTGGACCAGACCTATGACGCTCTGCGGGAGACCTTTGACGCGATCAAGGACGGAGAGCTGCAGGCGGACAACGCCGATGTGGTGTGGCAGCTGGAGGACACGGTGAACCAGGTGGTCTCCGGGGGCGAGACGCTGTACATCACCCTTCTGGGCCTGGAGCAGCAGGCCGCCGACGGACAGCGGGGCCTGGCCGCCCTGGACCGGAGCTTGGAGGAGCTGCGCCTGCGGCAGACGCTGGGCCAGGTGTCCCAGCAGACGGTGGCTCAGCTGGAGCAGACCCGGGTGGAGACCGTCAGCCAGCTGAACAGCCTGGACGCCACCATCCGGGAGCTGAAGGTCCAGCTCCAGAATCTCATCGGTGAGGCCCCCACCGGAGAGCTGGAACTGGGCGCTCTGCCTACCCGGTCGGAGACAGTGTGGGAGGTCCCCGACTATGAGGCCGGCCTGGAGGCCGCCAGGGCGGCCAGCTGGACCCTGCGCAGTGCCCAGAAGGCGCTGGAGGATGCGGAAGAGGATTGGAAGGACGCCCGCTCCGACTACCGCTCCTCCCGCAAGCAGTACCTGCTCCAGCAGGCGGAGCATACCTGGAACGCCGCTCAGCTCACCTACCAGTCCACAGTCCAGAACTTCGAGACCAGCTTCAAAAGCCTGTATGACTCCCTGGCCAACTATGAGCAGCTGTATGCCAGTGCACAGTCCGCTCTGGTTTGGCAGCAGTCCCAGCTGGACACCGTCCAGACCCGCTATGACCTGGGGCTGACCACCTGCTCCGCGGTGCTGGATGCCCAGGACGAAGTGGCATCTGCCCAATCTGCCCTGGACAGCGCCTGGAGGGACCTGTTCTCCGCCTGCAACAGCTATCGCTGGGCGGTGGAGTACGGCCTGCTCCCGGCCCAGGGAGCATAAACAGAGACACTCAGGGCGGCCCCTGCCGGCTGCCCGCAGTTTGAAGGGAAGAAAGGATGGAACACGACTCCATGGATTGCAAACTTTCCGTTTTATTGTGCGGTGCCCTGACCCTCGCCTTGGCTGGCTGCCAGGCGCCGGTGGAGGAGCCCCTGCTGGACCCCACCGTAACGGTGGAGACCACCGCCGTCCAGGCCGGGGACCTGAGCACCCAGAGCACATACATCGGCACCATCTCCGCAGAGGGTACTGCCAGCGTGGTATCCATGATCTCCGGCAATGTGGAGCAAGTGGCCGTTGCCGTAGGGGACACCGTCTCTGCCGGGGACCTGCTGTGCCGCTTTGATGACGAGAGCGCCCGCCTGAGCCTGCAAAATGCCCAGGCCGCGGCCAACAGTGCCCAGGAGAGCTATAACAGCGCGGTGTCCAACTACGGCGGCACGGACCTGCCCCTGCTGCAGGAGCAGCTGCGCCTGGCCCAGGACAACTATGACGACACTCTGGCCCTGCTGGAGATCGGCGCTGCCTCCCAGGTGGAAGTGGACCAGGCCCACCAGACCCTCCTGTCTGCCCAGGCTGGCCTGGAGGCGGCCCAGGCATCCCTGAACTCTGCCCGGGCGGGCATCCAGTCCGCCCAGGTGGGGGTGGATTCCGCCCAGTACCAGCTCTCCCTCTACAACCTCACCGCCCCCATCAACGGCGTGGTGGAGGCGGTGAACGTCACCCAGAACAACTTCGCCGCTTCCGGTCAGGTGGCCTTCGTCATCTCCAATGGGAACAACAAAACGGTCACCTTCTATGTCACCGACTCTGTGCGCCAGACCCTTACTCCTGGCCAGGCGGTCACCGTCACCTATAACGGCCAGTCCTATGAGGGGGCGGTCACCGAGATCGGCGGCGTGGTGGACGCCCAAGTGGGCCAGTTCAGGGTAAAGGCTATTATCGACGGAGCCCAGGACCTGCCCGACGGGCTGGCGGTGGAGCTGACTACCACCGCCCACCAGGTCACCGGGGCAGTGCTCATCCCCAGCGACGCTATGTTTTTTGAAAGCGGCGTCTCCTATGTGTATGTGGTCCAGGACGGCAAAGCGGTGCGCTCCGACGTGACCATCGGCCTGTACACCGCTGACACCATCGCCGTAACCAGCGGCTTGACCCTGGGGGACGAGGTCATCACCACTTGGTCCTCCAGCCTGCGGGACGGGGTCTCCGTGCAGACCGCCGCCCAGGCGGAGGACAGCGAGAGCGCCCAGGCCGATCCGGCGGCATCCGGCCCAGAGGCGGAGGGATAACGCGGCATGAAGTTCATTCAATTAGTCCTGCGGCGCCCCATGTCTATCATCACCCTCATCCTGGGCGTGGTGGTGTTCGGCTCCGCTTCCCTCACCGGGATGCCCCTGGAGTATATGCCGGACATGGAGATGCCCATGGAGCTGGTGATGATCACCTGGCCGGGGGCAGATGCGGACAGCGTAGACCGGCTGCTGACCCAGCCAATGGAGGACGAGTGTGAGTCCCTGTCCGATCTGGATTCCATCAACTCCTACTCCTCGGAAAACTACACCATGCTCCAGCTGACCTATCAATACGGCACGGACATGGACGACGCCTACTCTGATCTGAAGAGCGCCATCGATAACCTGATGCCCTCCCTCCCTGACGAGTGCGGCGACCCCATCATCATGGAGATCAGCGCCGACGCCCTGGGAACCATGATGATCTCCGCCACCGCCCCCGCGGGCATCGACGTGGCGGACTATCTGGACAACGAGGTGGTCCCCGCCCTGGAGAATATCGGCGGCGTGGCCCGGGTAGAGCTGTCCGGCGCCCGGGATGAGTACCTGCGCATCGTGCTGGACGAGGCGGCCATGCGGCAGTATGGACTGTCCATTTCCACCGTGGGCTCTGCCATCGCGGCGGCCGACTTCGACATGCCGGTGGGCAGCGTGTCCCTGGGCTCCCAGGACATCGCCCTGGGCGTGTACGGCAACGTGGAGGTCAACCCCAACTTCCGGGATCTGCCCATCCAGACCCCTTCCGGCCGCACGGTGATGCTGGAGGATATCTGTACCTTCTTCAACCTGTATGAGGAGGATGCGGACACCGTCAGCCGCTACAACGGCCAGGAGAGCGTCATGCTCACTGTCACCAAGCAGGATTCCGCCGCCACTATGGAGGTGTGCAATGCGGTCCAGGACGTGCTGGACCAGTACAGCGTGGACGGTGTGGGCTTTGAGACCATTTACAGCGAGGGCGACAGTATCCTGGAGACCCTGGGCGAGGTGCTCAATACCCTCATCACCGGCGTCATCCTAACCATGATCGTGCTGTTCGTCTTCTTCGGCGACCTGCGGGCCAGCCTGATCGTGGGCATCAGCATGCCTCTGTCCATCCTGCTGGCAGTGATCCTGCTGAACTTTGCCGGCTTCAACATCGACCTGATGACCGGCTCGGCCCTCATCATCGCCATCGGCATGATCGTGGATAACTCCATTGTGGTGCTGGAGAGCTGCATGCGCTGCAAGGAAGAGGGAATGGATTTCCGGGAGGCTGCCGCCACCGGCACGGCCACCATGCTCATGTCCATCCTGGCGGGCACCCTCACCACCGTGGTGGTGTACATCCCCATGGCCATGGCCGACGGCCTGGTGGGCATGATGACCGGCCCCCTGAGCTGGACCATCCTGCTGACCCTGCTGTGCTCCTTCCTGTGCGCTGTGGTGGTGGTCCCACTGGCCTTCCTCTGGCTCAAGCCCCGGACCAAGGATCAGCTTATTACCAACCGCATCCTGGGCCGGTTCAAGGGCTTCTACCGCCGGACCCTGCCCCGGCTGCTGCGCCACCCCGGGCGGGTGGTGCTGGTGGGCGGCGCCTGCTTCCTGGCCGCCATCCTGCTGATGACCCAGATGGAATTTGTGATGATGGCCAGCAACTATGACGGCAGCATCACTGTGGACGTAGCTTTCCGCTCGGGCACCAAGGTGGAGGTGATGAACCAGCGCATTCAGACCCTGGAGGACGCCCTCCTCTCCGACGAGAACTTCGAGAGCGTGACCCTGGACCTGTCCGGGAATACCGCCTCCTTCACCGCCTACTCCGTAGATAACTGTGACCGCTCCAGCGAGGCGGCGGTGGAGGAGTACACCGCCCGCTTCGGCAGCGTGCCGGATATGGATGTGTCTGTCTCCCCCAGCGGCGCCATGGACATGAGCGCCCTGATGAGCAGCAACAGCAAGGACGTGGTCCTGCTGGGCAGCGACCTGGATACCCTTCAGACCGCAGCGGAGCAGGTGGAGGAGGCCATGACACAGGTCCCCGGCGTTATCCGCATCGAGAACCCCTTCCGCTCCAGCCAGTCCAAGGGCCGCATCGTCATCAATTCCCAGAAGGCCATGGCCCTGGGCACCTCTGAGTCAGCGGTGGCCATGCAGATCTACTATTTGCTGGAGGGCATGAATGCCACATCGGTGGACTACGGCGACACGGAGTATGATGTGGTCCTGGAGTACCCCGAGGGCAAGTACGACGATATCTCCGCCCTGCTGGACTACCCCATCACCACCCAGACTGGCCAGCAGGTGGCCCTGCGGGACATCTCCACCGTAGAGTACATCACTACTCTGCCCATCATCACCCGGCAGGAGGGGCAGTACAGCGTCACCCTTACGGCCACCACCACCGATTCCGCCAAGTACAGCGCCCCAAAAGAGATCGACGCCCGGACGGCCCAGCTCGACCTGCCCCAGGGGGTGTCCTTCGGCGTGGGCATGATGGATGAGAGCACCGCAGAGGGCCTGGAGAGCATGGCGACCGCCATCGCCGCGGGCATCTTCCTGGTGTTCCTGGTCATGGCCATCCAGTTCGACTCCCCCCGGCTGTCCATCATGGTGATGATGTGTATTCCGCTGAGCCTTATTGGCTCCATCGGCCTGGTGTTCCTCAACGGGCGGCCCATGAGCATCGTGGGCCTGATGGGCTTCCTGATGCTGGTGGGCATCGCGGTGAACAACGGCATCTATCTGGTGGACGGCACCAACCAGCTGCGGCAGACCATGCCTCTAGGGGATGCACTGGTGGAGGCGGGCACCACCCGCCTGCGCCCGATCCTGATGACCACCCTGACCACCATCATCTCCATGGTGCCTATGATTTTTTCCAATGACAGCGGCATGAGCATGATGAAGGACATGGCCTACGTCATGGTGGGCGGCCTTATCGCCTCCACCCTCCTGGCCATGTTCCTGATGCCCGCCTTCTATCTGCTGATCCGGCGGGAGAACCTGGACGGCACCAAAAAGGGCCGCCGCAAAAAGCAGCAGCCCGAACCTGTGGAGGCCGGAAACACCCAGTCCTGACCGCCCCCAATAGAGACAAGACAGGAGCGCCCCGGCGGGGCGCTCCTGTCTTGTCTTTCCCACTGTGGACAGCTTGCCTTTTTCCGAGGGGGAGAGCTCCGGGGGAGATCCATGTGTGATGGAAGCCTGTACCATGTTTTACTATGAACGGGAAAGGTATATGCCGTCGGCAGTGGGGCTTAAATATGTAGGCGCGTCCAGATCCCAAAGGAACAGGATCTCATAGATCCGGCTGACCTCTATAAATATTCCCTTCCACCTATCAAAAGGATTATGCACAATACAGGACGCAGCTGCATCACACTCAGATGAAGACACAACTGTTTGCGGCACAGTTTGGTTGGAAACGCGGTGGAGAGGGCAGACGTGGGAAGAGAGATATGAGGGAGGAACTGTGATGCCCAGAGCACAGGAGAATCGTATTTCGGGGGAGTGACTTTCTTGGCTCCTGGCGGGGGCAGCTTTTGATCGACTGCGGGGATGTTACACTGCGCAGGAAAAGAAGACCTGAAAAAATGACCCTTTCAAAAAGAAGAGGAGATGTTGGCATTAAAAATGCTGCGGAGCATAGCTCCGCAGCTGGGGATATGAGAGGCAAACTGTTTTAAAAGATCATTGGACCGATGAAAGCATAAAGTAAAACGAAAGCCCATGCAAAAGCGGCACCAATCCAGTTTGCACGAAGAGCTTCCTTCGTGTTGTCGCAACGGGCGGTGATCATCTGACCGATAAAATTGCTGGTGGGATAGACAGAACTGGTCAGGCGGGTTGCCGCGAGGATAGAGACAGCAAAAACACCCATAGGAAGTCCTGCCTTAATTGCCATCTCACCGAACATCTCAGCCACGATCTGAATTTCCAGTACAGCGGCGGTCTCAATTCCAAATCCGCCCACCACGGCGGAAACCAAAGCGAGAGCGGTGGCTCCACCACTCTGCGCCAGCCCGCTGAGAAGATTGCCCAAAGCGGTAAAGCCCTCGCCGGCGTTGACCAAGTCCATCATAACGGTGAAATTCAAAAGCAGGACCAACGTGGAGGCCTGACTACCGATGCCTTTGCTCAGCATTTTGACACCTTCATCTACCGGAAAACCGGCAATCAGAATAATAATTCCAGCCAAAAGTAGCATGACAGTCAGCGCATAGGAAGTACTCTGCTTCATCAGGATGCCGTAGGTGATCAGGACGACAAAGGAGATCAAGAAAATAATTGTATTTCTTTTTTCCTTTGGGGTTGGAGTGATAGAGTCAATGCTGGAGATATCGGAAGAAAGCTCATAATGCTCAGTGCCTTCGGTAAGCCGCTGGGCGCGGTTGCATCCGATCCAGGCCCCGGTCAGCCAGAAGAGAGAAAAGGGGATCACGGCATACAGCATCAGCTGCCCATAGGAGAGGCCGGTTACCTGCATGGTGATCAGGGTGACACCAGTCAGCGGGCCAACAATCAGGCCGATTTCGCCAGATACCTTGAATAGGACAGCCACCACAGTGGGGGTGATGCCCAGAGCAGCCAAAATCGGGATCAGGATGGGAGAGATGATGGCGTTTCCGCCGGCCAGAGTCCCCAGCAGCCCGCAGACCAAGATGGAAGAGAGGATCAGGACGATTTTTCCTTTGGCACGAGTGTTGATGCCGATCCGTTTGACGATCCAATAGACAAGAGTGTGGGTGATACGTGCCTCCGTCATGAGAACGCCGAGCCCTGTTCCGAACATGATGAGCAGACCGATCACTGTGGTGGAGGAGGAGATCGCAGCGGTATAGGCATTGGTCAGGGAAACCAGGTCCTGACCAGTCAGGAAGAAGCCGACGATGATGCCCAGGAACATGCCCAGATAATTGCCCTTTCCAAGAAGAGCAAACACAATGAAGATGATCAGCGGGAGCAGCGCCAGGAGAGAAGGGGAAGAGATCAAAGCCCAATTACCAAGTTCCACAAGAAATTCTCCTTTCTGTTCTCGTTTGCTTATGTGCAGGTGATCACAATTTACCGCAGCAACACTTGACCGGGGCGGGCTCCGGTTATGGAACCAGACTTCAGGGAAAACACGCCGCTTACCAGGACATGCTCAATGCCGGACGGGGCGACCAGGGAATTGGTGAAAGTACATTGGTCACAGACGGACTCATAATCGAACACAGTGATGTCAGCAGCCTTGCCTGGCTCCAGGGTTCCCCTGTCACGAAGCCCCAAAATGGCTGCAGGAAGGGCGGTCATCTTGTAGACAGCATCCTGAAGAGACATCAGTCTGTGCTCCCGCACGGTCTGCAGAAAACGGGGAAAGGTTGCAATGTTGCGAGGGTGAGGGCTGGGCAGGCCCTGTGTATCCTGAAGAGAGAAGGCGGAGCCATCACTGCCAATGGCGACATGCATGTCGCACATGATGGTATGGACGTCCTCTTGGGACATGGAAAAATAGATGGCAGACACAGTTCCGGAACAACGCGCCAAAATATGGGCAACAGTTTCGGCTGGGGTAAGTCCCAGGCAAACAGAGAGCTGGGAGACGGTTTTTCCGTGATATTCCGGCGCGCTTCCGTGGGTGGAGGCGACTAAAACAGCGTCCGCGCCGCCGCGCCGCTCCATCTCTTCTGCGATGTCCCGAAGAAGGGATGTGTCTGGGTCCGACACCCTGCGCAGCATGGCGGCAGAACCTCCGTCATAGGCCCGCCTGGGGAGCAGTGCGGCCAGAATAGTGGAGGTTGCGGTATAAGGGTACTGGTCACAGGTGACAACGGCTCCACGTTGCCTGGACGCTTCGATGCGCTCAAGTAAGCGGGGGGCCTGCCCCCACTGGGCTTTCCCCATTAGCTTCAAATGGGAGATATGCAGATGAACACCGGTTTCCTCCGCAATAGAGAGCATCTCTTCCACTGCCTGGAAGATATTCGGCCCCTCATTTCGCATATGGACGGCGAGGATCTTCTTATGCTTTTGGACCACACGCGCCAGCTCCCTCAGCTCTGACGTGGGGGAGAAACTGCCGGGGGGATAGATCAGACCGAGGGATAGTCCCAGGGCACCTTGGTTCAGCTGATCATCGAGGAGGAACTTCATTTGCTCCATTTCAGAGGGCGTTAAGGGGCGATCTTGAAAGCCCACGATACCAGCCCGCAGAGTTCCCTGCCCGATCAGCGTCCCGAGGTGGGAAGGATAGCCTGTCTGGGCCACATGAGCGGCATATTTCTGGACAGAGGCATCACGGACAGCCTCCTCCGGCACCGGGATCTCGCTGATCTTTCGAAGATAAGCCGTCTGTTCCGCCTGACAGGATGGGAGAATGGGAACGGCAGAAACGCCGCAGTTCCCCACGATCTCCAAAGTGATTCCCTGCGCTACTTTACTTTCCGGAAAGACAGCAGAAAATGGACAGGTATCAGAATGGGTGTGAATGTCAATAAAACCGGGAGAGACGATTTTTCCGGTGACATCCACCCTCGTGCGGCAATTACCCTCCCACTGAGGGCTGATCGCGACAATTTTTCCGTCCTGAATACACAAATCAGCCTGATAGGGGGGCGTGCGTGTGCCGTCTATGATCCAGCCCCCGGATAAGACAGTATCTACCATAAACATCCTCCTTGTATTTTTGTGAGAGTTGGCGCCAGTTTTCTGTGCTTGTATCTCTCATGCCCTCTGCGGCCGGCTTCGCAGGGACAGGACGAGTGTTATGAAAGGGGAGAACGATGCCCGGAACTCCAGTTTATCCATTTGGTGTGAGCCTGCTTGATGGCGACTAAGATCGATTTGCGGGAGTGGCCCCAATAGCGGGCCTCGACCTGATGGAGCATCTCTTCGACCTGTGTGGAAAAGCTGTAGCCCACCAGAAGCTGAGACAGGAAGGAGCTGGTTATCTGGCAGAGCGCATTGACCTCCACTTCCAGAATGGTGCCGGTTTTCGCATCCACCAGGAAGGCAAGAAACAGAACCCTATGGCGCTGGGAAATGGGATTTTCTGTGGCAGGCCTGGAGATTCCGGTAATGTACAGCGTTTGAGGAACGGACATATCAAACAGCTCCTGATATGGTTATGGAAACAAAAAAGACGCACTGACATTGAAAAATGTCAGTGCGTCCTACTTACAACGGCATCCGGGGTCACCGGGCCAATAAATAGTTCTGAACAATATATAGATAACTCAGTTCAGCATCAGTATAAAATATTGACAATAATATGTCAAGAGAAAAATAAAAAATCAGCCAGAGTGCTGCGGAAGCATGCTCTGCTCCTGAAGAGTATGAATGATATTTCGGATACAGAAAATAAGGGCCTTTTGAGAGTGCCCAAGATACCGGGAACCAATATCTTGGATAATTGCATTGTAATCGGTATAAATGCTTCTGCCGACCAAAAGGCTTTTGACAAACCTCTCTGTAATATCACAGACAGAATTGATATCTGCATCATAAATTTGGCCTGAATCCCGGTCAAAGATGATCGGCAGAATGAGGTATTGGCTGGCGACAGTAATTGGGTTTTCTGCGGCAGCCTTGGCACAACCGACAATATAAATGGAATTCTTTGAATACTCCATTATCAGTCCCCCAACCATATCTGATCGTTTAAAATATAGCATAAATACACAGAACCGTCAAGAATAGGAACACACAAAGAGAAATTTTGCCACGGGAACACAAGACGAAATTGAAAACTCCATATTTTTTGCCAAAGGACCCTTTGGACTGCCTGCAGCTGTTGGGACAGTTTATGGAGGCGGACGTGGTTTTGGCTGTTTTACATATAGATTTTACAAAGAAATCATTATAAAATACAACTGTTAAAAAGCAGGGGTGCCGGGGCTGGGATCTGCGGCGGAATGGTCCATGTAGCAAGCGGGACTGGGGTCCTGCACGGCAGGATCAAGACGCCGGACAGGCGGAGTGCGGAGAAGCGCGGCCATAGGAGGCGGGAGATGGTGAAAGGGGAAGTCCATAATTTTTCCAGAGGGAGCATCCCCCGCAATATCATGTCCCTGGCTCTGCCCATGACCGCCGCGCAGCTGATCAACGTACTGTACAGCGTGGTGGACCGGGTCTACCTGGGGCGTCTGCCTGGGCATCTGGCCCTGACCGGGCTGGGACTGACGATCCCAATCGTATCCATCATCATGGGATTTGCCAACCTGTGCGGAACTGGAGGCGCGCCGCTGTGTTCCATCAAACGGGGACAGGGAGACAATGAGGAGGCGGAGCGGGTGCTGGGCAACGCCTTCACCCTGCTGCTGATCTTTGGGGCTGCGGTCACTGCCGTCTTTCTATGGTTCAAGCAGCCGTTGCTCTACCTGTTCGGCGCAAGCGACGCCACCTATCCCTATGCCGACGCGTACATGACCATCTATCTTCTGGGAACGATCTTTGTGATGATCGGCCTGGGGATGAATCCCTTCATCACGGCCCAGGGGTTTGGCGGGGTGGGTATGATGACGGTGGGGCTGGGAGCCTTGGTAAACATCGTGCTGGACCCCATTTTTATTTTTGGGATGGGGATGGGGGTGCGGGGCGCGGCCCTGGCGACTGTGATCGCCCAGGGGTGCTCCGCTCTGTGGGTGCTGCGCTTCCTTACCGGGCGGCGGGCTATTCTGCGGCTGAGGGTGCGGAATATGGCGCTGTGTGCCCCACGGGTAAGATCCATCGTGACCCTGGGCCTGTCTGGCTTCTTTATGAACTTGACCAACAGCTTGGTCCAGGTGGTGTGCAACGCCACCCTTCAGGCCTATGGCGGGGACCTGTACGTGGGGGTGATGACCATCATCAACTCGCTGCGGGAGGTGTTTTTCATGCCGGTGCAGGGCCTGAGCAATGGCGCCCAGCCAGTGACGGGGTACAACTACGGCGCCGGACAGTACAGCCGGGTCCGCCGCTCCATCCGCTTCAGTGTGGCGGTGACCGTGGCGTATGCCGCCGCCTTCTGGGCCGTGGCCATGCTGTTTCCCGGCATGCTGATCCGGGTGTTCAACAATGAACCAGAGGTGGTGGAGGCCGGTATCCCTGCGCTGCGCATCTATTTCTGCCTGTTTATCCCCATGTCCCTCCAGATGGCGGGTCAGGGCGTCTTTGTGGGGCTGGGGCGCTCCAAGCAGGCTATCTTCTTCTCCCTGCTGCGCAAAGCGGTAATCAACGCGCCGCTCACTGTCATTCTTCCCATTTGGATAGGGACGACCGGCGTCTTCACAGCGGAGGCCGTCTCCCAGCTGATCGGCGGCCTAGCCTGTATCCTCACCATGTATTTCACCGTCTACCGCCCGCTGGGCAGCCTGCCGGACCAGCCCCTGGAGCGCGTGTGACACGATCGGAGCATAGGAAATGCAAAAGCGGACTGCACCAGCAGTCCGCTTTTGCGTTTGTGGTTCCAAAGCATCCGGCTTAGCCGAAGGTTTTGGCTTGTGGAAGATCAGTTTCCCAAAGTATCGCCATAAGAATGCACATTGTCTGGGAGTCGGAACTGTCCAACAAGATCGTCAAGGAGCTGCGCCTGGGAGGACAACTCCTCACTGGCGGCAGCGGACTGCTCACTGGTGGCAGAATTGGTCTGAACGACCGCGGAAATCTGATCCAATCCCACAGTAACCTGTGCGATTGCCGCTGAAATGGTATCCACCATTTCAGCTACCCTGACCATATCGTCTACAGCCAAACCGGCAAGATCTGTTGTCTTTTGGAGCGAATCCGTTACATTTGTCACAATGGCGTTTCCATTTTGCACCGACTCAACAGAACTCTCGATCAGTTCTTTCGTGGCCTTAGCCGCTTGGTCGGATTTAAAGGCCAAATTGCGTACTTCGTCAGCAACGACCGCAAAGCCCTTTCCAGCTGTCCCGGCTCTCGCTGCTTCCACAGCGGCATTGAGGGCCAGAATATTGGTCTGGAAAGCAATGTCCTCAATGGTAGTAATGATATTCCCGATTTTTTTAGAGAACTCTGTGATCTCTGCCATGGCAGTCGTCATTTGGAGCATCATTTTGTTGCTCTGCATGACCTGTCCACCGGCCTCCTCGGCCCGGGAGCGGGACTGTCTCGATACATCCGCTGTTTCGTCCACATTCTGAGAAATGTCATGTACGGTAGCTGCCAGTTCCTGTACAGAACTGGCCTGTTCGGTCGCACCCTGAGCCAGTGCCTGGGCGCCGTCCGATACCTGGGAAGAGCCGGCAGCGATCTGGGCGGAACTTGTGTGGATTTGGGAGAGCACATCGCTCAGCTTGTTCTTGATGCGGCGCATGGAGACCAGCAAGGGGGCAAAGTCTCCAATATACAGCTCCGGAACCCGGGAATCGACTACAAAATTCCCCTCTCCCATCTGGCTGAGCAGATAGTCAATATCCTTCAAAATGGTACTTAAGGCGGTGACAATAATTTTGGTGGAGGATACCAATTCGCCCACCTCATCGTTGCGGTCAAAGTCGGGTACGGGAGCCTCCAGATTTCCTTGGGACAGCAGATGGAGGCGGTCCGAACAGGCCTTGATGGGGCCGCCAATGCCAACTGCCAACCGCAGAGCAACCAAGGACGCGACAATGACAGCCGCGATAAGCAGAACAAGGGTGATAATGATCCCCAGGATGGCTGTGCCAGTAAAATCGGAGGTTGGGGCATTGATAGCAATGCTCCAGCCGTTGGTCTCAGGGACGGGAGCATACGCAGTAAACTTTGTCTCTCCGCCATAGCTGTACTGGCTGAACCCGGTGCCTCCAGCAATCATATCCGTCTCGATCGCGGCCAAATCGGCCAGAGATTTATCGCCTTTTGCATCTTGAATGGTATTTTCCTGATTGCGGACGCTTTCCAGATTGCGGTGGGCAATGGTGTTGCCAGTGGCATCCAGCATATAAGCTGTTCCGCCTTCACTTATCTGGAGGTTGCTGACAATCTCGTTAAGGAATGTTTCCTGGGGCACAAAGTAGACCACGCCAGCTACCCGGCCCCCCACTTGTCCATCCTGCCAGACTGGAGCGGAAATAATGATCGTCATCTCACCGGTAACAGAGGAGATCAATGGCTCGGAGACATAAGTGTTCCCCTGCATTGCGGCTTTGAAATAGGCCCGGTCGCTGTAATTTGACCCGTCGATCAGGCTGCGGCCCTGGGTATTCAGTAGGTTATAACGCTGAAAACCATAGGTATCTACCTTTTGCTGGAGCAGATCCTGCTTTTCTGCCAGGGTGATCTCCGGGTTGGAGAGGCGTGCAGTACTTCCCGTTTCTCCCACGATGTTCCGATATGCCTGGAGTTCATACGACACCCGGTCAGCAGCCACAACAGCCATTTCTTTCATGCTGGCCTCCAGCGTCGACTGTGTACCCCTATAGCTCAGGATACAGGAGGCGCCGCCGACCAGGATCAGGGAAATTGCCAATGTTAGGACCATGGACACCAATATTTTTGCCTTAATGCTCCTCATTGTTTCTTCCTCCACACGTTCTCTCTGTATTAACGTCCTAATAGTGGGTATCCATTTAAGTTATCGGCATAATTCGGCATAAGATAATAGCTGAGACACATGGCTATAGGCTTCGAGAGATAATATTTTACGGACAGGTGCTTCTGCGGCAACTACTTGTTGGGGGCCCAGAGAAAGCTGCGGCTGTATAGAACGAAAATTTATTCTATATATTTATATATTTTTAGCCGAAAAAGCAAGGGGGGCGAATAAAGCTTGACATCAGCGCATTAGTCAGTTAAAATTTTCTATTATGTGTGTGAACAGAGAGGAGAGAGAACCATGAGCTATATTATCGCGATCGGTGCATACCTGTTTCTGCTGATGATCTATGGCTTGGTCATTGCGCACAAGAAAGTGAAAACTGCAGACGACATGGTCACAGGCGGCCACCGGATACCCTTCATCATCCTGGTGGGAAGTCTGCTGGCCACCTGGTGCGGCGGAGGCGGCATCACCGGAAATGCCAGCATCATTTACAACGGCGGCCCGTGGGTGGGCGCCATCACCTTTGCCGCGCCCCCTATCGGCATTATCCTGCTGTATTTCATCGCGGGCAAGGTCCGCAAGTCCAATAAGGTCACGGTCCCGGAGATCATGGGCGCCCGTTACGGCCAAAGCGCCAGCATCATTTCCGCGGTGTGCGTCATGCTGGCCTATGTGGGCGTATTGGCCACTCAGCTGAAGGCGGCGGCCGACATTCTGGTCCTGCTGTGCAGCTCCAGCGGTGTGGAGATCTCCCGTGGGCTGGCACTTGTCATCTGCACCACGATTATTGTGGTCATCACAGTGGGCGGAGGACTGGTATCCGTGGCATACTCCGACGCGATCAGTGCGCTGATCATGATCGGCGGATTCTTCATTGCCATCCCCATCCTGATCAGTGTGGCAAACGCGCAGGGTGCTGTGCTGCCCCCGGAGAAGACCACTCTCACCGGCGGCATGTCCGGTTGGGAACTGCTGGGCTATTTCCTGCCCTCCCTGGCCCTGATGCTGGGCGACCAGAACATGCTGCAGCGCTTTGCCTCCGCCAAAAACAGCACAGAGGCCAAAAAGTCCAACATCGGCATGTTCATTGGCGAGATCCTGGTCATCGTCAGCATCATCGCAGTGGTGACCCAGGCGGCCCGCCTGTATCCCACGCTGGACACGCCCTCCAACGTGATCTTCCAGGTATCCGTGGACTATCTGCCGATGGCCTTCGGTGCGCTGATCATGTGTGCCTGCATGGCGTTTATCGTCACCACGGCGGACAGCTATCTGCTCTCCTCCGCCACCAACCTGACCAATGACATCTATGTCAAATATATCCGCAAGGACGCTACGGACAAGCAGAAGATGCTGGTGCTGCGGGGGACCATCGTGGTATTCAGTGTCATCGCGGTGGCCCTGACCCTCTATTTCCCCACCGTGCTCTCTCTGCAGATGACCGCCTACACCATGTACGGCGCGGCCATCACGCCGGCTATCCTGTTCGCGCTGTTCTCCAAGAAGGTGACCCCGGCTGCCGGTATTGCCGGCATCCTGGTGGGCGGTCTGGCAACGATCGTCTGGACGCTGATGGGAACGCCCTATGGGATACAGTGTGCCATCGTAGCGGTGCCTGCCTCCGTCATTGCCATCCTGGTCGTGTCCGCTGTGACACCGAAAGGGGAAGCCGCCCGTTCCCTGGATGCGCTCTATCAGGAGAAGTGATCGTAAAGCGGGGCAGAAGAGATCCTTCTGCCCCGCTTTTTTCAATAGGATCAAAATCAGGAAAGGAAGTGCTCTGTCATTATGGAGGACCCGAGAATTCGCAAGTTTGCTCAATTTCTGATCCGGAGCGCGGTGGAGCTGCAAAAGGGGGAGAAGATCCTTATTGAGCTCCACGGCAGCGAGACTGGACTGATGAAGGCGCTGGTCCAGGAGGCCTATGCGGTGGGAGGAAAGCCCTTTATCCACATTTTTGACTATGGGGTGGAGGGGGCGCTGGTCCAGGGGGCCGACGCGGAGCATATGGAGGAGATCGCCTCCTATGAACTGGAGCGGATGAAGGATATGGACGCCTATATCGACATCCGGGCCACGCCCAACATCAGCGCATGGCACAATGTCAGTGACGAGGCTCAGCGCCGTTACCGCCAGTATTACTGGGGCCCCATCCACCTGGCCCAGCGGTGCAACCACACCAAGTGGTCCGTGCTGCGCTATCCAAACGACGCCATGGCCCAGCTGGCCGGCGTGTCCACCGAGGAGTATGAGGACTTCTATTTCCGGGCCTGTCTGGTGGACTACGACAAGATGGGGCGGGCTATGAGGCATCTGGAGAAGCTGATGGACCGGACAGACCGGGTGCACATCAGCGCTCCAGGGACAGACCTTACCTTCTCCATTCAGGGCATACCCTGCTATGCCATGCACGGGAACCGGAATATCCCGGACGGAGAGGTCTATACCTCGCCGGTGCGGGATTCGGTCAACGGACATATCACCTATAACTGCCCCTCCCCTTATGACGGCTTCCTGTTCCGGGACGTGTATCTGGAGTTCCGGGACGGCAAGATCGTAAAGGCCACCAGCAACAACACCCCATATATGAATGAGATCCTGGATATTGATGAGGGCGCCCGGTACATCGGTGAGTTCGCCTTCGGGGTGAACCCAGTGATCACCCATCCCATCGGGGACATCCTCTTTGATGAAAAGATCGCTGGCAGCTTCCATCTGACGCCGGGCAACAGCTATGACAACGCCTCCAACGGCAATCATTCCGCCGTCCACTGGGACCTGATCCAGATCCAGACGCCGGAGTTCGGTGGTGGTGAGATCTGGTTCGATGATGTGCTCATTCGGAAGGACGGCCTGTTTGTGCTGGAGGAGCTGAAGTGCTTGAATCCGGAGAATCTGCTCTGAGAAGGATAAGGAGGGTCATAGAATGGATACAGTTGTAGACCGTCTGATCCGCTATGCGAAGGTGTACAGCGAGAGCGACTACCATGCCGGGAGAGCGGTGACGCCCAGCACGCAGCGGCAGTTCGATATGGGCCGTCTGCTGGTGGAGGAACTCCACGGGCTGGGCATCGAGAACGCGGTGCTGGACGAGAAGTGTTATGTGTATGCCTCTGTGCCCGCCTCACCGGGCTGTGAGCATCTGCCCGCCATCGGCCTGATCGCCCACATGGACACTACCCCGGATATGACGGGGAAGGATGTGAAGCCCCAGGTGATCCATTACGAAGGGGGAGACGTGGTGCTGAACCGGGAGCGGGGGATCGTCATGGAGGCGGCCCAGTTCCCCGAGCTTCAAAAGTTTGTGGGGCAGGATCTGGTCTGCTCAGACGGGACCACCCTTCTGGGGGCGGATGACAAGGCAGGCATCGCCATGATCCTCCAGGCAGTGGAGGAGCTGCTGGCTGAGGGCGTGCCCCACGGGAAGATCTGCATCGGATTTACTCCGGATGAGGAGATCGGCATGGGGGCCAGCGGCTTTGATGTCAAAGGCTTTGGCGCTGATTTTGCCTATACGGTGGACGGCGGGGATATCACGGACTATGAGTACGAGACATTCAACGCGGCCAAGGCCACGGTTACCATTCACGGCTTCAGCATCCATCCCGGCACTGCGAAAGATAAAATGAAAAACGCCATCCTGATGGCCGGGGAATACAACGCGCTGCTTCCGGCCCTGGAAATACCGGGGCATACAGAGGGGTACGAGGGCTTTTTCCACCTCCAGGAGATGCACGGGACTGTGGAGAAAGCCGACATGATCTATATCGTCCGTGACCACAGCATGGAGAGGTTCCAGGAGCGGAAAGCGATGATGGAGAAAGCGGCGGCAGAGATTGACCGCCGCTATGGGGCGCACACGGCCGAGGTGGAGCTCCAGGACCAGTATTACAATATGCATGAGGTCCTGAAGGATCACATGGAGATCCTGGAACTGGCAGAGCAGGCCATGAAGGCGGCAGGCATTGCTGCCCCCACCCATTCGCCCATCCGGGGCGGGACAGATGGAAGCGTCCTGACCTACATGGGTCTGCCGTGCCCAAATCTGCCCAGCGCGGGACACAACGCCCACGGAAGGTTTGAATATGCGCCGGTGGAGTCCCTGAAGACCGGGGTGAGGATCATCAGGGAGCTGCTCTCTCCGGCGCTGGTAGAGTCCGTGATCTTGAAGAAGAAAGGCTGATGATCCATGTATCAGGAACGTATCAAAAGAGTGCTGGACTCCATGGAGGAGATGGGGCTGGACCAGATGCTGGTGTCTGACCCAGACAGCATCTGGTATCTCACCGGGTATGACGTGTTTCCCTTTGAGCGCCTGTTTGCTTTTTATCTCCGCCGGGACGGGCACCACAAGCTGTTTTTGAACAGGCTGTTCCCTGTGCCGGAAGCTCCCTATGAGCAGGTGTGGTCCTCCGACACCGATGATGCGGTGGCGATTTTGGCCTCCCATGTGGACGGAAAGAGCGCCCTGGGGATCGACAAGGAGTGGCCGGCCCGGTTCCTTCTGCCCCTGATGGAGCGCAATCCGGACAGCCGGTATATAGTGGCATCCGACTGTGTGGATCACGCCAGGGCCTGCAAGGACGAGGCGGAGCGGGAGCTGATGCGGGCGGCCTCCCGTATCAATGACACAGTAATGGAACGGGCGGCGGCCTTCCTCCAGGAGGGGATCACGGAGCGGGAAGTGGCCGACTATATCATAAGCCAGTACGCGGCGGAGGGCTGCGACGCTGTGGCGTTCCAGCCCATTGTCTCATTCGGCGCCCACGCCGCCGACCCCCATCATGAGGCGGACCAGACCCGCCTGAAGGCGGGAGACTGCATTGTCATCGATATGGGCTGCCGGAAAGACCGGTACTGCTCCGATATGACCCGCACCTTCTTCTGCAAGACTGCGGACCCCAAATACGCGGCCATCCATGACCTGGTCCGCAGTGCCAATGAGATCGCGGAGGGAATGATCCGTCCCGGCATCCCCCTGCGGGAGCTGGACATCGCGGCCCGGGAACATATCGCTTCGGCGGGCTATGGTGAGTACTTCACCCACCGCCTGGGGCATTTTATTGGCCAGACAGAGCATGAGAAGGGGGATGTAAGTGCAGTCACAGAGCTGGTAGCCAAGCCTGGAATGATCTTCTCCATTGAGCCAGGAGTGTACCTCCCTGGTCAATTCGGGGTCCGGGTGGAGGACTTGGTGCTTGTGACGGAGGAGGGCTGTGAGATCCTCAACCACGTGGACAAGCATTGGAAGACGGTGGGCTGAGAGTGGAGCTCCCATAAAATGAGAGCATACTCTGTTTTTGAATCGGGATTGACAGCGGCTCCCGGGGCCGCAGAACGAACCATCGTAAAACGAGGCAAAAGCCTCCCCAATAAGGAATCAGCCCCGGACAGAGATCCTGTCCGGGGCTGATTCCATAAAAAGCAGCGTTGGCTTAGGACGGACAAAACCGGGGAATGCCGTCAAGGGCGCGAAGCGTTCATCTTGACCCTTGCACGGCATTCCCCAGTTTTGCTACTTCTTCGTAATGGCATGCATCAATTTGCTTTGCAAACGGCCTTTCATATATGGGGCTATCTGCTTATGGGGGTGCCCGCTTTCATCGATTATATTTCACCATACTCATATAATGCCCCCTGCCTATATTGTAAATTATACCAGAATTTATCTGGAAACCCTACTCTTTTCTAAAAAAGTGGTCTTAATCTGCGATTAGCCATTTGGCTATTTTCTTTAAATATAACAAATAATCCGAACCTATTTCCTATCGGAAACAAGTTCGGATTATATTGGTTTGGTGCCGGTGGTGGGACTCGAACCCACACGATGTCGCCACCAACGGATTTTGAGTCCGTCACGTCTACCAATTCCATCACACCGGCATATTTGATCAAGTACCAATTAATTATATAACAAAAATGGGATGGGCGCAAGAAAAAATTTTGCCTTTTTCCTAAGAAAAAAGAAAAATTTACAGAAAGCCCCTTGACAAGTTAAAGGCTTTCATGGTAAAGTAAAATGCTTTTATATCCTCATAAAAAGAGCACGGTCCCCCCATGCTCCACGAAAACTATAACATAGGCCCCGGAAGTTGACAAGAGGAAAGTTGAAAAAGATTCAAACTGAGCCGGGCGTTCGCAAAAGGCGCGGTTTGGCGCTTTTGTGCACAACGACGGGGAAAATGCGGAAGAGAGCCGGGAAAGGACCGAAAAACAGTAGATTCACCCCTTTCAAATCAAAGAAAGTGAGTTGATTTTTAGAAATGACGGTCAAGGACGTATATTACGGAAAGACCCTGCGAAAGAGCTTTGCCCGCTATCAGGAGATCCTGGAGATGCCCAATCTGCTGGAGATCCAGAAGAAGTCCTACCAGTGGTTCCTGGACGTGGGACTGCGGGAGGTCTTTCGGGACGTAGCCGCCATCACTGACTACGCCGGCAACCTAGAGCTGTCCTTCATCGACTACTCCATGGACGAGAAGCCCAAGTATGACGTGGAGGAGTGCAAGGCCCGGGACTGCACCTACGCCGCGCCCATCAAGGTCCGGGTGCGCCTGCGCAACAAGGAGACCGAGGAGATCAAGGAGCAGGAGATCTTCATGGGCGACTTCCCCCTGATGACCAAGGCCGGCACCTTCGTCATCAACGGTGCCGAGCGCGTCATCGTCTCCCAGATCGTCCGCTCCCCCGGCATCTATTACTCCCACACCGAGGACAAGGCCGGCGGCATCACCTACGCCACCACCGTCATCCCCTACCGGGGCGCCTGGCTGGAGTATGAGACCGACCTGAACGACGCCTTCTACGTGCGCATCGACAAGAACCGCAAGCTGCCCATCACCTGCCTGATCCGTGCGGTGGGCCCCAAGACCGACCCCGAGATCCTCGAGCTGTTCGGCGAGGATCCCCGCATCGTTGCCACCCTGGAGAAGGACGCCTGCAAAACCTATGAGGACGCGCTGCTGGAGATCTACCGCAAGCTGCGCCCCGGCGAGCCCCCCACGGTGGACTCGGCCGAGAGCCTGCTCAACGCCCTGTTCTTCGATCCCCGGCGCTACGACCTGTCCGCCGTGGGCCGCTACAAGTTCAACAAGAAGCTGTCGATCTGGACCCGCCTGGTGAATCAGACCCTGGCCGCCCCCGTGGCCGACCCCATGACCGGCGAGATCATCGCCGAGCCCGGCGAGGTGCTCACCCGTGAGCGGGCCCACGAGCTGGACGACAAGGGCGTCAACGAGGTTGTACTGGAGCTCGACGGCGTGCAGATCAAAGTATTCTCCAATCACATGGTGGATATGTCCAAGTTCGTGGACTTTGATCCGGAGGAGTGCGGCGTCAGTGAGAAGGTACGCTTCACCGTGCTCCAGGAGCTGCTCCAGAATTACACCGGCGAGGAGCTCAAGGAGGCCGTGAAGGAGCGCATCGACGACCTCATTCCCAAGCACATCATCGTGGACGACATCATGGCGTCCATCAACTACCTCAACTGCCTGGCCCACGGGGTGGGCTCCGCCGACGACATCGACCACCTGGGCAACCGCCGCCTGCGCTGCGTGGGCGAGCTGCTCCAGAACCAGTTCCGCATCGGCTTCTCCCGCATGGAGCGGGTGATCCGGGAGCGCATGACCATCCAGGATCTGGACATCGTCACCCCCCAGAGCCTCATCAACATCCGCCCCGTCACCGCCTCCATCAAGGAGTTCTTCGGCTCCTCCCCCCTGAGCCAGTTCATGGACCAGACCAACCCTCTGGCCGAGCTGACCCACAAGCGCCGTATGTCCGCCCTGGGCCCCGGCGGCCTGTCCCGTGACCGCGCCTCCTTCGACGTGCGCGACGTCCACTACTCCCACTACGGCCGCCTCTGCCCCATCGAGACTCCCGAAGGTCCCAACATCGGCCTGATCTCCTATCTGGCCTCCTATGCCCGCATCAACCGCTACGGCTTCATCGAGGCCCCCTACCGCAAGGTGGATAAAGCCACCGGCCACGTCACCGACCAGGTGGACTATATGACCGCCGACGTGGAGGACCAGTACACCATCGCCCAGGCCACCGAGCCGCTGGACGAGAACGGCTGCCTGGTACACGACCGTATCACCTGCCGCCACCGCAACGAGATCATCGACGTGGACCGGGATCAGGTGGACTATATGGACATCTCCCCCAAGATGATGTTCTCCATCGCCACCGCCCAGATCCCCTTCCTGGAGAACGACGACGCCAACCGCGCCCTGATGGGCGCCAACATGCAGCGTCAGGCCGTGCCCCTGCTGACCACCCAGGCTCCCATCGTGGCCACCGGCCAGGAGCACAAGAACTGCATCGACTCCGAGGTGGCCATCCTGGCTGAGGACGACGGCGTGGTCACCAAGGTGGCCGCCGACTCCGTCTCCGTCCGCTACGACGACGGCCGCGTGGAGGACTACCGGCTCACCAAGTACCTGCGCTCCAACCACGGCACCTGCATCAACCAGCGCCCCATCGTGGACGTGGGCCAGCGGGTGGAGTTCCAGGACGTGCTGGCCGACGGCCCCTCCACCGACCGGGGCGAGATCGCCCTGGGCCGGAACATCCTCATGGGCTTCATGACCTGGGAGGGCTACAACTACGAGGACGCCGTGCTGCTCAACGAGCGCATGGTGAAGGAGGATGTGTTCACCTCCATCCATATCGAGGAGTATGAGACCGAGTCCCGGGATACCAAGCTGGGCCCCGAGGAGATCACCAGGGACATCCCCAATGTGGGCGAGGACGCCCTGAAGGACCTGGACGAGCGGGGCATCATCCGGGTGGGCGCCGAGGTGCGTTCCGGCGATATCCTGGTGGGCAAGGTCACCCCCAAGGGCGAGACCGACCTGACCGCCGAGGAGCGCCTGCTCCGGGCCATCTTCGGCGAGAAGGCCCGGGAGGTCCGGGATACCTCCCTGAAGGTGCCCCACGGAGAGAGCGGCATCATCGTGGATGTCAAGGTCTTCACCCGGGAGGCAGGTGACGAGCTCTCTCCCGGCGTCAACGAGGTGGTCCGGGTCTACATCGCTCAGAAGCGCAAGATTTCTGTGGGTGATAAGATGGCCGGCCGCCACGGCAACAAGGGCGTGGTCTCCCGCATCCTGCCCCAGGAAGATATGCCCTTCCTGCCCGACGGCACCCCCCTGGATATCGTGCTCAACCCTCTGGGCGTGCCCTCCCGTATGAACATCGGTCAGGTGCTGGAGGTCCATCTGGGCTACGCCGCCAAGGCCCTGGGCTGGAAGGTGGCCACCCCCATCTTCAACGGCGCCAACGAGCAGGACATCCAGGAGTGCCTGAAGATGGCCGGCCTGGCCCGGGAGGTGGGCTATGATGAGCCCCTGATCGGCAAGCAGCTCTATCTGGCACCCCAGGAGGAGGGCGGCGAGCTGCGGGCCCTCACTCCGGAGGAGATGGCGGACAACGTCCAGGTCCGGGAGTGGCAGAAGGCCGGCCAGCTGCGTCTGGTGGACGGCAAGAACTGGCTGTACGACGGCCGCACCGGCGAGCGGTTCGACAACCCGGTCACTGTGGGCTACGTCTACTTCCTGAAGCTGCACCACCTGGTGGACGACAAGATCCACGCCCGCTCCACCGGCCCCTATTCTCTGGTCACTCAGCAGCCTCTGGGCGGCAAGGCCCAGTTCGGCGGCCAGCGCTTCGGCGAGATGGAGGTGTGGGCCCTGGAGGCCTACGGCGCCGCCTATACCCTGCAGGAGATCCTCACCGTCAAGTCCGACGACGTCACCGGCCGTGTCAAGACCTATGAGGCCATCGTCAAGGGCCACAACGTGCCCCGGCCCGGCGTGCCCGAATCCTTCAAGGTGCTCATCAAGGAGCTCCAGTCCCTGTGCCTGGACATGAAAGTGCTGGATGCGCAGGGCAACGAGATCGAGCTGAAGGACGACGACGAGGACGCCTACCAGCCCGGCCGCCGCGATGACGACGACGATTTCTATTTCTCCGCGGAGGACTCCGACTTCTCCGCCGCCGGCTACACCCTGAAGGGGGAGAGCGACGACGATGACCTGGAAGTGGGAGAGAGCACGAACGATTCCATGGACGGAGAGGACTTCTCCGACGAGGATTTTTGAGAGAAAAGGGAGGAGATTGAACGATGAGTTATACGGAGTTTGACGCCATTCAGATTGGCATCGCCTCCCCTGAGCAGATCCGCGAGTGGTCTTACGGCGAGGTCAAAAAGCCGGAGACCATCAACTACCGCACCCTGAAGCCGGAGCGGGACGGCCTGTTCTGCGAGCGCATCTTTGGCCCCACCAAGGACTGGGAGTGCCACTGCGGCAAGTACAAGAAGATCCGCTACAAGGGCAAGATCTGCGACCGCTGCGGCGTGGAGGTCACCCGGGCCAAGGTGCGCCGGGAGCGCATGGGCCACATCGAGCTGGCCGCCCCGGTCTCCCACATCTGGTACTTCAAGGGTATCCCCTCCCGGATGGGCCTGCTGCTGGACATCAGCCCCCGCATCCTGGAGAAGGTGCTGTATTTCGCCGCCTATATCGTCACTGATCCCGGCTTCTCCCCCCTGGCCAAGAACCAGATCCTCTCCGAGAAGGAGTACCGGGACATGCGGGAGAAGTATGAGGACGACTTCGACGCCGGCATGGGTGCCGAGGCGGTCAAAAAGCTGCTCCAGCAGATCGACCTGGAGCAGCTCTCCCAGCAGCTGCGCAGCGAGCTGAAGGACGCCTCCGGACAAAAGAAAGCCCGGATCGTCAAGCGCCTGGAGGTGGTGGACGCTTTCCGCCTCTCTGGCAACAAGCCCGAGTGGATGATCATCGATGTGCTGCCCGTCATCCCCCCGGAGATCCGCCCCATGGTCCAGCTGGACGGCGGCCGGTTCGCCTCCTCTGACCTGAATGACCTGTACCGCCGGGTCATCAACCGCAACAACCGCCTCAAGCGGCTGATCCAGCTCAACGCCCCGGACATCATTGTACGCAATGAGAAGCGGATGCTCCAGGAGGCGGTGGACGCCCTCATCGACAACGGCCGCCGGGGCCGTGCCGTCACCGGCGCCAACAACCGGGCCCTCAAGTCCCTGTCCGACATGCTCAAGGGCAAGCAGGGCCGCTTCCGCCAGAACCTGCTGGGCAAGCGCGTGGACTACTCCGGCCGAAGTGTTATCGTGGTCGGCCCCAGCCTGAAGATCTACCAGTGCGGCCTGCCCAAGGAGATGGCCATTGAGCTGTTCCGCCCCTTCGTGATGAAGAAACTGGTGGAGGATGGTCTGGCCAACAACATCAAATCCGCCAAGAAGATGGTGGACAAGGGGGCTCCCGCCGTGTGGGACGCCCTGGAGTTCGTCATCAAGGACCACCCGGTGATGCTCAACCGCGCGCCCACGCTGCATCGCCTGGGCATCCAGGCCTTCGAGCCGGTGCTGGTGGAAGGCCGTGCCATCAAGCTGCATCCCCTGGTGTGTACCGCCTTCAACGCCGACTTCGACGGCGACCAGATGGCCGTCCACGTCCCCCTGTCCGCCGAGGCCCAGACCGAGGCCCGCATCCTGATGCTCTCCGCCAACAACCTGCTGCGGCCCCAGGACGGCGGCCCAGTCACCATCCCGACCCAGGATATGATCCTGGGCTCCTACTACCTGACCTACAGCCGGGAGGAGGAGGGCACCGGCCATATCTTCGCCGACAAGGATGAGGCCCTGCTGGCCTATGACGCCAAGATCGTCACGCTCCACTCGCCCATCAAGGTCCGCCTCTACCGGGAGGTGGACGGCGTGATGCGCTACAAGCTGGTGGAGACCACGGTGGGCCGCCTGATCTATAACGACGCCATTCCCCAGGACCTGGGCTTCGTGGACCGCTCCGATCCAGAGACCATGTTCGACCCGGAGATCAACTTCGTGGTGGGCAAGAAGCAGCTGGGCAAGATTATCGACAAGTGCATCACCAAGCACGGCTTTACTGTATCCGCCGGCGTGCTGGACGCCATCAAGGACCTGGGCTACCACTACTCCACCGTGGGCTCCCTGACCGTGGCCATTGCGGACATGACTGTGCCCGCCAAGAAGTATGAGCTCATCGGCCAGACGGAGAAGGAGATCATCAAGATCGACCGGCAGTACCGCCGCGGCCTGATCACCAACGACGAGCGCTACCGCCTGTCCGTTCAGGCGTGGGAGAAGACCACCAACGACGTGACCGACGCCCTGCGGGAGTCCATGGACCGCTACAACCCCATCTTCATGATGGCCGACTCCGGCGCCCGCGGCTCCATGGCCCAGATCCGTCAGCTGGCCGGTATGCGCGGCCTGATGGCCGACACCTCCGGTCGCACCATCGAGATCCCCATCAAGGCAAACTTCCGTGAGGGCCTCAGCGTGCTGGAGTACTTCATCTCCTCCCGAGGCGCCCGAAAGGGCATGGCCGACACCGCCCTGCGTACCGCTGACTCGGGTTACCTGACCCGCCGTCTGGTGGACGTGTCCCAGGAGGTCATCATCCGGGAGGAGGACTGCGGCACCCGGGACGGCATCGAGGTCAGCGAGATCGAGGAGTACGGCCAGGTCATCGAGACCTTTGCCGAGCGCCTCCACGGCCGCTACCCCGCCGAGGACATTGTGGACCCCGCCACCGGCGAGCTCCTGTTCAGCCGGGACACCATGCTCCGCAATGAGGACGCCAAGGTGCTGGAGGCCCACGGCATCCACTCCGCCAAGATCCGCTCCGTCCTCACCTGTGAGGCACGCAGCGGCGTGTGCGCCAGGTGCTACGGCATCAACCTGGCCATCGGTGAGCCTGTGGGCGCCGGCGAGGCGGTAGGCATCATCGCCGCACAGTCCATCGGAGAGCCCGGAACCCAGCTGACCATGCGTACCTTCCACACCGGCGGCGTGGCCGGCGGCGACATCACTCAGGGTCTGCCCCGAGTGGAGGAGCTGTTCGAGGCCCGTAAGCCCAAGAAGATGGCCCAGCTGGCCGAGATCAGCGGCCGGGTGTCCATTGAAGAGACCAAGCGCAACATTATGTGCAACGTGACCATCACCGCCGACGACGGCGAGGTGGTGACCTATGCCCTGCCCTATGCCGCCGGCCTGCGCGTCAAGGACGGCGACGTGGTGGCCAAGGGCGACCAGCTCACCGAGGGTGCCCTGTCCCCCCACGAGGTGCTGCGCATCCGCGGGCTGTCCGCCTGTCACAACTATCTGATCCGCGAGGTCCAGAAAGTGTACCGTCAGCAGGGCGTTGACACCAACGACAAGCACATCGAGGTCATCATCCGCCAGATGATGCGGAAGGTCCGGGTGGAGGACGCGGGAGATTCCGACCTGCTCTCCGGCGCTACCATCGACATCATCGAGTTCTGGGACGCCGAGAAGGCTGTGAGGACCCGCATGGAGGCCGGGGAAAAGAACGAGATGGGCGAGGACCTGCGCCTGCCCACCTGCACCCGTCTGCTCATGGGCATCACCAAGGCATCTCTGGCCACCGATTCCTTCCTGTCCGCCGCCTCCTTCCAGGAGACCACCAAGGTGCTCACCGAGGCCGCCATCAAGGGCAAGGTGGACCACCTGCTGGGGCTGAAGGAGAATGTCATCATCGGCAAGCTGATCCCCGCCGGTTCCGGACTGGCACAGTACCGCAAGGACGACCCCATCGACGAGAACGGCAATCTGATCACCACGGAGACCGCCGGCGCAGTGGAGGCCGAGCCCTTGGAGGAGCCGGAAGAGGAGGGCTTTTTCGCCGAGGAGGAGCCTGAGGTGGAGGCCGCTGCCGACACCCAGGAGGACAGCGGAACGCTGGTGTAATATCGCTCCTTCCCCAACAGAACAGCACGTCCAGTGAGAAAGCCCCGGCGCATGCGCGCCGGGGCTTTTTGTCAGTTTGGTTGTTTCCCACCCCAGGGCGGCGGCTGGGCAGGGCAGTCGGAACGGGTGAAAGGGAAATAAGCTCTGTTGAAAGTTATGTCAACTGAAAAACACCTTGACGGAAGAGGAGGCGGCGGGCTATCATAGAACGAAAAGGAGGGGGAGCACCATGATAGAGTGGCTGATGGCGCTGGTGATGGCGGGGATCGTGGCCCTCTGGCTGTATCAGAACGGAAAGGACGGAAAATAACGGGGCCGGATGCCGGTCCTGTACCCGCTGCCAGGGAGGCGGCGGAAGAGGAGGAACGTATGGATCTGCTGGTGACATTGGATCAGAATTACCTGGGACCGCTGCGGGTGCTGCTGGGCTCCCTGTTTCTCAATGATCCAGGGGAGGAATTTCATATCTATATGATCGAAGAGGGGCTGACCGGGGCACAGGTGGAGGAGCTTTCCCAGCTGTGCCGGGCCCACCACAGCCAGTTGCACCCGCTGGAGGTCCCGGACGGCCTGTTCACGGACGCACCGGTGGTGCGGTACTACTCCCGGGCCATGTACTACCGCCTTCTGGCGGCAGAGCTGCTGCCCCGGGAACTGGACAGGGTGCTCTATCTGGACCCGGATATCCTGGTGATCCGGCCGGTGCGGCCCCTGTATGAGACACAGCTGGGAGACAGCCTGCTGGCGGCGGCCAGCCACAGCGGGTTGACCGGGATGTCTGACTATGTAAACAAGATCAGGTTGTCCAACTATGAGGCGGAGAGCTACTACAACTCCGGTGTGCTGTTGATGAACCTTCCCCAGATGCGGGAGGAGATGCGCCCGGCAGATATTTTCGCCTACGCCAGGGAGTACGAGGAGCGGCTGATCCTGCCGGACCAGGACATCCTCAACGGCCTGTACGGCACCCGGATCCTGGGTGTGGACGACAGTGTGTGGAACTATGACGCCCGGCGATATGACCGCTACTGGCTGGGCAGCCACGGGGAGAAGGATATGGACTGGGTGATGGACCACACGGTGTTCCTCCACTTCTGCGGCAAGAACAAGCCCTGGTCCAGAGGGTATGAGGGACATTTTTCCGCCCTCTATAAGCACTACCAGCGCCTGCTGGGAGAGGTGTAACGCAGAGAGGCTGTCGAAAAAGTAGTAGCCTGCCGCACGCAGGGCCTGACCGCCTGCGGCGGACAAACCCCACATCTGCAGCCTGAGAAGTGTTTTCCCCGGCGTACATGCCGCCGGGGAAAACAGGTCAGAACTGGATTTGCGCCTGCGTGTGCGAACTCTGGGAGGCTTTTTCCATAAGCTGAGGGGCGCGGCCTGGAATCAGGCCGCGCCCCGTGATCTCGACATAGGGCCCTGACGGATCATAGGCCTTCAAACGTGCCCAGAAACAGGGGCACTCCGTTCTGCAGGTCCACGATGCCATAGAGGAAGGGGCGGTCGAAGATCAGGGTGACGCCCTCCTGGGGCGGGGCGGCGCCGGATGCCGCGGCAACCACTGTGGCGGACGCCGCCTCGGTGCCCTCCTCATTGACTTCGATCCTGGCGGCATGGATCACCTGGGAGAGGTAGTACCCCCTGGGGTCATCCCCCAGCAGGGAGAAGTCGGCCAGGTCCGGGTCAAAAGCGTCCGTCAGTCCAAGAGCGGCCAGGGCGTCTTTCAGCTCTCCCGACCACTCCTGCTCAAATTTGGGCAGGGACAGGCGGAGGAAGAAGGTCTCCTCCCTGCCGGAGAGGAGGGCGGACAGCCCCTCCCCGGTGAGGGAGGACAGCCAGCGCTCAAAGTCCGGGACGCCGGAGGACTGCCGGGGCATGAGGGCGAAGAAAGCCAGCCGCCCGTCGTCATAGGGGAGGAGGACGCCTTCGTCGCTGCCGCTTTGGAGATAGGTCAGAGAGCGGGAGAAGTGCTGGAGGAAGTCCAGGGGCTCCGCAACTCCGTCGGCCCGGGTGAAGTCCCGTGTAACGGTGTCGCTGGGGTCGAATTTGGCCGCCCAGGTGTTCTTCAGGTAGAGGGCATTGACCATCAGGGCGGCGGCGTCCTCCCCGAAGGGCCGCTGGATGATCTGGGGGATCATGCCTGCGGTATGGTCTGACACCCAGCTGTTGAGGGCGGGGACGATGACTGGGGCGGACAGGTCCTCCTGGAACACCTGAGCGTCGAAAATGCCGGAGCATCTGCCTACAAAGTCTTCTTGCATACGGCCCTCCGGGTCGGTCCACAGGCTGTTGGCAATGGAGCACTCCGTGGAGCCCCCCAGTCCTCCATAGAGTTTCATGAGGGCAGAGCAGGAGACGTTGAGGGCCTCCAGGCTGGCACCGTCCCCCAGCACCTCCCGGAACTGGTCCAAGGTCTCCCCATCAGCACCATTGGCGGCCATGGATAGTGCCAGGGCCGCGGAAAGGGGGGATAGGAGTGTTCCCTCCCCCTCCTGGCGGGCAGTTTTCAACAGGTCCAGCCCAAATTCAGACAGGGCGGACCAGACGGCGGGGGTCTCCAGGTCATAACGCATCATCTCCTCTTCGGAGATCGTCACCGGCTGGGCAGAGAGAGGCTGCGGGGCGGCAGAGGCGGAGCAGCCCGACAGAGCGGACAGCCCCAGGGTGCAGGTGAGGAGCAGGGCGGAGACGCGTTTCATAAGATCCCTCCTTGTTTTTTGATAGGGCCTGTGTGGGACAGCGCCGTAATGGCGGGAGACTCTCCCGTCTTTTACTCTGTTAGACGGCGGAAGGGGAAAAAAGTTCCCTGGGGGAGAAAAATAGAGGCGGGAGGACGCAGAGCGGACTGTGGGATGCGTGTCCTTCCCGTCCCCGTGCAGGGCGGAACATCTCTGACAGATCCTACGGCTGCGACTGGGACGGGAGAAGGAAGGCCCCTCATCCGTCGCGGCATACGCCGCGGCACCTTCCCCCCAAAGGGAAGGCTTTGGGCGGGCAGAGCCCTTTGGGCCATCCTGCGGGTGGGACGGGCAAGATGCACACCGCTCCCGGTCCCGCAGGGAACAGGAACGACCAGGGGAAGCTTTGGCCCAGGGATATTAAGATGGAATTTTGAGTTTTGCATCAAAACAGAAGAAAATTTGCTCTTGACGGCGGGCGGAGACCATGGTATAATCCGAAATTGCGGTGGTAGGGGCATTCTGCCCTTTTACCCGATGAAACGCCCCCGGCGACGGGGGAGAGGAGGGGCACCGAAATGCTCGAAGAACTGAAAGCGGGTTCCAGGGTCGTGGGAGCCAAACAGACCCGGCGGGCCCTGAAGGACGGACGTGCGAAAAGGGTCTACATGGCCAAGGACGCCGACCCCAGGCTCCTCCAGCCGCTGGTGCAGGAGGCGGTGCGGCAGCGCGTCCCCCTCATCCAGGTGGACACCATGCGCCAGCTGGGAGAGGCCTGCGGCATCTCCGTGGGCGCCGCCATCGTGGCGGCGGTATGACCCCATATTTTTGGTTTTAACAGAATAAGGTCTTCCTGATTCTGTTAAAATATATATTACGCCCCAATGTGGGCAGAAATCGAGAAAGGAGGAAAAACATGCCTACTTTTAATCAGCTGGTCCGGAAGGGCCGTGAGCAGGTGACTTACAAGTCCACTTCCCCCGCCCTCCAGCATGGCCTGAACACTCTGAAGAGCCGTCAGACCGACCTGCACGCTCCCCAGAAGAGAGGTGTCTGCACCGCGGTGCGTACTTCCACCCCCAAGAAGCCCAACTCCGCACTGCGTAAGATCGCCCGTGTGAAGCTGACCAACGGATACGAGGTCACTGCCTATATCCCCGGTGTCGGCCACAACCTGCAGGAGCACTCCGTGGTCATGATCCGCGGCGGCCGTGTCAAGGACCTGCCCGGTGTGCGTTACCACATCATCCGCGGCTCTCTGGATACCCAGGGCGTCAACGGCCGGATGCAGGCCCGTTCCAAGTACGGCGCCAAGCGGCCCAAGGCCGGCAAGAAGTAATTTTACCCTGTAAAGTTATTTCTACTTGAATTGCATTGTGCGTTTGCGCAAGGCAACCCCGCCTTGCCGAGCGTTTACCTATATATTAAGTATGGGCAGACCTCGGACAGGCATTACACGCCATACCAATGTATGACGAGTACCTATGATTTCATTGAATTCTATATGAAGGAGGGAAGCAAAGTGCCCAGAAGAGGAAATGTACCCAAGCGGGAGGTTCTGCCCGATCCGCTGTATAACTCCATCCTGGTTACCAAGCTTACCAACAGCATCATGCTGGATGGCAAGAAGGGTGTGGCCCAGAAGGTGGTCTACGGCGCCTTTGATATCATCAAGGAGAAGACCGATAAGGACCCCATGGAGGTCTATACCCAGGCTCTCGAGAACATCATGCCCTCCCTGGAGGTCAAGGCCCGCCGTGTGGGCGGCGCCACCTACCAGGTGCCTATCGAAGTGCGTCCCGAGCGCCGTCAGACCCTGGGGCTGCGGTGGCTGACCACCTATGCCCGGGCCCGCAGTGAGAAGACCATGAAGGAGCGCCTGGCCGGCGAGATCATGGACGCCGCCAACAGCCTCGGCAACGCCGTCAAGAAGCGCGAGGACACCCACAAGATGGCTGAGTCCAACAAGGCGTTCGCTCACTACCGCTGGTAATAAGGAGAAACAGTATGCCTAGGAAAGTTACCTTAGAGAATACCAGAAACATCGGCATCATGGCCCACATCGACGCCGGCAAGACCACCACCACCGAGCGCATCCTGTACTACACCGGCGTCAACTATAAGATCGGTGAGACCCATGACGGCACCGCCACCATGGACTGGATGGCTCAGGAGCAGGAGCGCGGCATCACCATCACTTCCGCGGCTACCACCTGCTATTGGAAGGGGTCCAAGGACCAGTTCCCCCAGACCCGCATCAACATCATCGACACTCCAGGCCACGTGGACTTCACCGTGGAGGTGGAGCGCTCCCTGCGCGTGCTGGACGGCTCTGTTACCGTCATGTGCGCCAAGGGCGGCGTGGAGCCTCAGTCTGAGACTGTCTGGCGCCAGGCGGATAACTATAAAGTCCCCCGCATGATCTACGTCAATAAGATGGACATCATGGGCGCCGATTTCTACAACGTGCTCAACATGATCCACGAGCGCCTGAAGTGCAATGCGGTGCCTGTCCAGCTGCCTATCGGCAAGGAGGACACCTTCAAGGGCATCATCGACCTGGTGGAGATGGACGCCGACATCTACTATGATGAGATGGGCAAGGACATGCGGGTGGAGGAGATCCCCGCCGACATGATGGAGCTGGCCCAGGAGTACCGCACCAAGCTGGTGGACGCCTGTGCCGACATCGACGACGAGATCATGGAGCTGGCGCTGGAAGAGAAGCCCATCCCCCAGGAGAAGCTGCGTGCCGCTCTGCGCAAGGGGACCATCGAGAACCTGGTAGTCCCCGTGACCTGCGGCACCTCTTACCGCAACAAGGGCGTGCAGAAGCTGCTTGACGCCATCGTGGACTTTATGCCCTCCCCCCTGGACATCCCCGCCATCAAGGGCGTGAACCCCGACACCGAGGAGGAGGACGAGCGTCCCGCTGACGACAACGCCCCCTTCTCCGCTCTGGCCTTCAAGATCGCCACCGACCCCTTCGTGGGCCGTCTGTCCTTCATCCGTGTGTATTCCGGCGTGCTGAACACCGGCACCACGGTGCTCAACTCCACTAAGAAGCAGAAGGAGCGCATCGGCCGCATCCTCCAGATGCACGCCAATCACCGGGAGGACATCGAGTGCGTCTACTCCGGCGACATTGCCGCCGTGGTGGGCCTGAAGAACTCCACCACCGGCGACACCCTCTGCGACGACAAGCACCCCATCATCCTGGAGTCCATGGAGTTCCCCGAGCCCGTCATCCGCGTGGCCATTGAGCCCAAGACCAAGGCCGGCCAGGAGAAGATGGGCCTGGCGCTGGTGAAGCTGGCGGAGGAGGACCCCACCTTCAAGACCTACACCGACGAGGAGACCGGTCAGACCATCATCGCCGGCATGGGCGAGCTGCACCTGGAGATCATCGTAGACCGCCTGCTGCGCGAGTTCAAGGTGGAGGCCAACGTGGGCGCGCCTCAGGTCGCCTACAAGGAGACCATCAAGAAGCAGGTGGAGCAGGACACCAAGTACGCCCGTCAGTCCGGCGGTAAGGGCCAGTACGGTCATGTCAAGATCCGTGTGGAGCCCAACGAGTCCGGCAAGGGCTATGAGTTTGTCAACGCCATCGTGGGCGGCGCCATTCCCAAGGAGTATATCCCGGCGGTCGATGCCGGTATCCAGGGAGCCATGCAGGCCGGCGTGCTGGCCGGTTACCCCGTGGTGGACGTGAAGGTCACCCTGTACGACGGCTCCTTCCACGAGGTGGACTCCTCTGAGATGGCCTTTAAGATCGCCGGCTCCATGGCCTTCAAGGAGGCCTGCCGCAAGGCCAACGCCGTGCTGCTGGAGCCCATCATGAAGGTCTCCGTCATCGTCCCCGAGGAGTATATGGGCGACGTCATGGGCGACCTGAACAGCCGCCGCGGCCAGATCCTGGGCATGGAGGCCCGGCCCGGCGCCCAGCAGATCGACGCCCTGGTGCCTCTGGCCAACATGTTCGGCTACGCCACTGACCTGCGTTCTTCCACCCAGGGCCGCGGCCAGTACTCCATGGAGCCCCACAGCTATGTGGAGATCCCCAAGAGCATCGCCGAGAAGATTATCGCGGAGCGGGGCCGCAAGGACGATTAATTTCTGTCCTTTGGCATTTCTCGCAACAAGGGTATTGCATTTTATTCTGCAATGCTATACAATATTTTCGCATTATTGTGGAAATAAGAACCATCTTACTATCAGAATTTAAGGAGGAACATCCAAATGGCTAAGGCTAAATTTGAGCGTACCAAGCCCCATGTCAACATCGGCACCATCGGCCACGTTGACCACGGCAAGACCACTCTGACCGCCGCCATCACCAAGTACCTGGCTATGCAGGGCGGCGCCGACTACACCGATTACAGCTCCATCGACAAGGCTCCCGAGGAGCGCGAGCGCGGCATCACCATCAACACCTCTCACGTGGAGTATGAGACTGCCAACCGGCACTATGCCCACGTTGACTGCCCGGGCCACGCCGACTATATCAAGAACATGATCACCGGTGCTGCCCAGATGGACGGCGCCATCCTGGTCATCGCCGCCACCGACGGCCCCATGGCTCAGACCAAGGAGCACATCCTGCTGGCCCGTCAGGTCGGCGTGCCTGCCATCGTGGTCTTCCTGAACAAGTGCGATCAGGTGGACGACGAGGAGCTGCTGGAGCTGGTGGAGATGGAGGTCCGTGAGACCCTGTCCGGCTATGAGTTCCCCGGCGACGAGATCCCCATCATCAAGGGCTCTGCTCTGAACGCTCTGACCTGTGAGGGCGGCGTGGACGATCCTGACTTCGCCTGCATCAAGGAGCTGATGGACGCTGTCGACGACTATATCCCCACCCCCGACCGTAAGGCCGACCAGCCCTTCCTGATGCCCGTCGAGGACGTGTTCACCATCTCCGGCCGCGGCACCGTCGCCACCGGCCGTGTGGAGCGCGGCCAGCTGAAGGCCGGCGAGGAGGTCGAGATCGTTGGTCTGACCGACGAGAAGAAGAAGACCGTCGTCACCTCTATGGAGATGTTCCGTAAGACTCTGGACTACGTCGAGGCCGGCGATAACGTGGGCTGCCTGCTGCGCGGCGTCGCCAAGACCGACATCGAGCGCGGCCAGGTTCTGTCCAAGCCCGGTTCCATCCATCCCCACACCAAGTTCACCGGTCAGGTGTACGTCCTGTCCAAGGACGAGGGCGGCCGTCATACCCCCTTCTTCAACAACTACCGTCCTCAGTTCTACTTCCGTACCACCGACGTGACCGGCATCATCACTCTGCCCGAGGGCACTGAGATGTGCATGCCCGGCGACAACGTGGACATGAAGGTGGAGCTGATCACCCCCATCGCCATCGAGAAGGGCCTGCGTTTCGCCATCCGTGAGGGCGGCCGCACCGTGGGTTCCGGCGTTGTCATTGCCATCGAGGAGTAATTCAAGCTCCTTTTGGAAAAATCCCTGCCTTTGGCAGGGATTTTTCTTTTTCTCGAAGGAGCCCGGCAGCCCTGAGATCCATCCGGCTTTGCCCTACTTCTGATCTGTACCCATTCCGATAAGAAAAGGCCGGACGTACCGGTCGTTCCTTGATTTCTGGCCCGGACCGGGATACAATAGAGATACTGTCCGAGTGGAGCGGAGGTGCGAGAATGAAGCTGCTGTTGGTAGAGGATGACAGGGAGATTCAGGAGATGCTGGGGGACTATCTGCGGACGGAGGCCTATGAAGTGGTCTGTGCGTCCAACGGGCGGGATGCATGCCGGCTGTTCGACGAGGGCGGGATCGGTCTGGTGCTGCTGGATCTGATGATCCCTCAGGTCAGCGGGATGGACGTGATGGAACACATCCGAAAGAAGAGCGTGGTGCCTATCATCATCCTGTCTGCCCGGGACACGGAGGCGGACAAGACCTTGGGGCTGGGTATGGGGGCAGATGACTATATCACAAAGCCATTCTCCGTAGCGGAGGTGCTGGCCCGGGTCAGGGCCAATATCCGGCGGGTGACCCAGTATGCGGAGCCGCCGGAGAAGAGCATGGTCCTTACAGCCGGAGCGCTGCGCCTGGATGGGAAGGAGCGGACAGTGACCAAGGCGGGGGAGCGGATCGAGCTGACCGCCAAGGAATTTGACATCCTGAAGCTGCTGATGGCGAATCCTAAACGTGTGTACACCAAGGCCCAGCTCTACACCCAGGTGTGGAACGACGCCTACTGCAGAGACGAGAACGCGGTCAGCGTCCACATCAGCAGGCTGCGCGGCAAGATCGAGGACGACCCACGGGACCCGAGGTATGTGGCGACAGTGTGGGGCATCGGCTACAAATTGGGGGAGAAATGATGGACGATACAGTGCTGACCGCCCTGCTGTGTGCCGCTGTGGCGGCGCTGAGCGGGGCAGTCCTCTATCAGCGGATCGTTCTCCAGGCGCAGATGCGACAAAGTCTGGAGGAGATGACCGCCGCCCTGGGCAGGGTACTGGACGGGGAGAGCGGGGAGCAGGTCATGGTCTTCACCCAGGACCAGACTCTGACCGGTTTGATCGCCCAGATCAACCGGCTGCTGGAGGAACGGCAGAGAAGGCGGGCGGAGTACCGCCGGACGGAGCAGGCAGTCCGGCGTATGCTCGCCAACATCTCCCACGATATCCGAACCCCCATGACGGTGGTGCTGGGGTACCTGGAGATCATGCGGCTGCGGAAGGAGTGCCGGGAGGAGCTGCTGGAAAAGGTGGAAGCCCGGGCGGGGGAGGTCATGGAGCTGATGGATCGTTTTTTCACCTTAGCCAAGCTGGAGGCAGGGGATATGGAGCTGGAGCGGTCCAGGGTAGACGTAGGTGAGGTCTGTCGGGAGACTGTGCTGGACTTCTACCAGATCCTGACCCGCCAGGAGATCCGCGTGGAAGCAGAGATCCCGGAGGGAGCGGTGTGGGGGTGCTGTGATCGGGAGGCGCTGCGCCGCATCCTGAACAACCTGATCTCCAACGCGGTGCGCTACGGCGGCGACGGCGGATATCTGGGCGTGTCCCTGAGAGAAGGGGAGGACGCCCTGTTCCTGGAGGTGGCGGATCGCGGAAAGGGAGTCGCACCCGGAGCGGGGGAGCAGGTGTTCCAGCGCCTGGTCACCTTGGAAGACAGCCGAAGCAGCGGAGAGGGGAGCGGACTGGGGCTGTCCATCGCCAGAGAGCTGGCCCGGCGAATGGGAGGAGACATTGACCTGGAGAGTGTCCCCGGACTCCGCACTGTCTTTACGGTCAGACTGCCCAAATGGCAAGACGAAAGAGATTCGTAAGAATTGTGCAAATTTTCTGAAAAGTCCTGGGACTACAATGGGAAGGTGAAAGGAGGCAGAAGACACATGCCGTATATTCTGCAAACGGACCGCCTGACCAAGATCATTGGAGAAAAAGAGCTGGTCCGGGACGTGGACCTCCATGTAAGGAAGGGAGAGATCTACGGATTCCTGGGCCCTAACGGGGCGGGAAAGACCACAGTGATGAAGCTGGTGACCAACCTGTGGAAGCCCACCGGGGGCCGCGTGCTGCTGTTCGGAGAGCCCCTCACGCCCACCTCCTACGGGGTGCTGAAGCGGATGGGCAGCATCATCGAATTTCCCACCTTCTATCCCCACATGACAGGCCGGGAGAATCTTCAGATCCACTGTGACTATATGGGGTACAGCCGTCCCAAGGGCGTGGAAGAGGCGCTGGAGCAGCTGGAGCTGGACGACGCTGCCGACCGGCCGGTGGGGAGCTACTCCCTGGGTATGAAGCAGAGGCTGGGGATCGCCCGGGCCCTGCTGTGCAGGCCTGAGCTGCTGATCCTGGACGAGCCCACCAACGGCCTGGACCCGGCGGGCATCAAGCAGGTGCGGGATCTGCTGAAGCGGATGAGAGAAGAATATGAGATGACCGTGATGGTCTCCAGCCACATCCTCGGAGAGATGGAGGCCATGGCGGACACCGTGGGGATCATCCACCGGGGGAGGATGCGGGAGGAGATCTCTCTCCGTGAGCTGGAGGGAAGGGGCACCTCTTATCTCCATCTGACCGTGGACGACCCGGGGAGGGCCAGTGTCCTGCTCAGTGACGTGATGCACTTGGGCAGCTTCCGGGTCATGAAGGGCGGCATCATCCGGATCTATGACCGGCAGGCGTCCCCCCAGGAGGTGGCCGGCGTCCTGGCCCGGCACCATGTGGCGGTGGAGGAGATCGGAAGAAGATCGGAGACGCTGGAGGAGCACTTTTTGAAGCTGACATCGGAGGAGGGCAGCACATGGGAAAGCTGATCGAACTGGAATGGCGGAAAAACCGGATCGGGAACTGGGTGAGATGGGCGGCTCTCCTTGGGGCGGCGCTTGGCCTGCTGATTTTTGCCATGGCTTTCCTGGGGATCGCCAACGACCCGGAGACCGGTGTGCCTGACGCGGTGCCGGGGCATGGAGGGATCTCGTCCCCCATCGAACTGCTGACCAGTATGTGTTTTTTGGTGTTCACCGGGGTGATGCTCTCTGTTTTCATCGTGGGAGCCTATCAAAACGGGACCATGTCTCTTGTGTTCTCCTACCCCGTCCGGCGGCAGAAGCTGCTGGCGGCCCAGATGCTGGCGGTGTGGATCTTCTGCTTCGGCGCCCTGGCGGCGGCGAAGCTGCTGCTCTACGGCTGTGTGCTGGCAGGGAGCCGGTTTCTCCCCTCCGCCTTCCCTCTGGACTTTGACATGACCCGGGGAGCCTTCTATGGGCAGCTGCTCCTGCGCTCTGCCGTGACGGTCACAGAGGGCTTTATCGCCTTGTTCGCGGGGCTGGCCCTGCACTCGGCCAGAGCTGCCATTGTGACCTCCTTCCTGCTGGTTTTGCTGACCCAGGCGAACATTGGGAGCTTTACCATGGCGGACAGCGCGGTATTTCCCGCGGTGCTGACCGGCATCTCGCTCCTGTGCGCCCTGCTCAGCCTGCGGGGGGCGGAGACGCGGGACCTGATGTAAGGAAGGTGGAAGGACCGGGAGCGGCCGCAGATCAGAACAGAAGAGGAGGAGCCGCCCATTCCTGTGGGCGGCTCCTCCTTTGCACGTATGGGGAGAAAATGGGACTTGCAGCGGTCCGGCTCAGCAGCCGGCCATGGCCAGGGCCCGGTCCAGGATGGTGCCGGCGGCCTCCTCCTTGGACATGAGGGGCAGTTCCTCCGCACCGTCCGCGGTGATGAGGGTGAGCACGTTGGTATCCACCCCGAAGCCGGCCCCTGCCACCTTCAGGTTGTTGGCGCAGATCATGTCCACCTTTTTTTTCTCCAGCTTGGCCCGGCTGTTCTCTACCATGTCCCGGGTCTCCATGGAGAAGCCGCAGATGAACTGGCCAGGGCGGCGGTGCTCCCCCAGATAGGAGAGGATGTCATGGGTGCGGGACAGAGGGATGGACAGATCCCCGTCCTTCTTTTTCATCTTGTCCCCGCTGTACTGGGCCGGGGTGTAGTCCGCCACGGCGGCGGCCTTAAAGATAAAGTCGGCCTGCTGGCAGGTGCGGGACACCGCCTGGAACATGTCCTCCGCGGAGATTACAGGGACCACTGTGACGAAGGGAGGGGGCTCCAGGGCGGTGGGACCAGAGATCAGGGTGACCTCCGCTCCCCGGAGCATGGCCATCCTGGCGATGGCGTAACCCATTTTTCCGGTGGAGTGGTTGGTGAGGTAGCGCACCGGGTCCAGGGACTCCTGGGTGGGACCGGCGGTGACCAGGACCCGCCGGCCCGCCAGGTCGTGGGGGAGGGCCAGGACGCGGAGGATGTGCTGGACCAGAGTGTCCGGCTCCGGCATCTTGCCGGGCCCCACAGCGCCGCAGGCCAGCCGGCCCGAGGCGGGGGCGATGACCTCCCACCCATAGCGGCGCAGCAGATCCAGGTTGTCCTGGGTCACCGGGTTCTCATACATCTTGGTGTTCATGGCCGGAGCGATCAGCTTGGGGCAGGGACAGGCCAGCACTGTGGTGGTGAGCATATCGTCGGCCAGCCCGTGGGCCAGCTTGGCGCACACATTGGCGGTGGCGGGGGCGACGATCACCAGGTCGGTGCGGTCGGCCAGGGCGATGTGCTCCACCTGATGGGAGAAGTTGCGGTCAAAGGTGTCCACCATGGTCCGGTTCCCGGTGAGCTGTTCAAAAGTGAGGGGGGTGATGAACTGGGTGGCGTTCCGGGTCATCACCACCTCCACTGAGGCGTGGAGCTTCACCAGCGCGGAAGCCAGTGCCGCGGCCTTATAGGCGGCGATGCCGCCGGTGACGCCCAAAAGGATGGTTTTTCCGCTGAGCATTGCAAATCGCTCCTTTGCATAGAGCGGCGCGGGGCGCCGCTGTCGTTTTTTTCATTATAGCTGACCAGGCGGCAGATTGTAAAGGGCAGGGGGATATTTTGCGCGAGAGGAAAAGAATTGCAAAGTTTCGGTTAATTCCTGCCTTGTATTCCCACCGGCGGTCGGGTATAATGTGGCAGAATAAGGACCCGTGGGCGCGTCTCCGGCAAAGGGGGGCTGGCGGGTCAGAGAAAAAACGGGGGCCCTCCCCGCTGAGGTGAACAGATCATGCTGATCGCCATTGATATCGGCAATACCAATATCGTTATCGGAGGCATCCAGGGCGACGCCATCCAGTTCGAGGCCAGGATCGCCACCGACCGCATCAAGACCTCCGACCAGTACGGGGTGGAGATCAAGAACATCCTGGCCCTGTTCGGGGTGAAGCCCTGCGATGTGGACGACTGCATCATCTCCTCGGTGGTGCCGCCGGTCTTCAACTCGGTCTACACCGGACTGGTGAAGATGACGGGAAAGCACCCCCTGGTGGTGGGGCCGGGCATCAAGACCGGCCTGAACATCCAGATGGACGTCCCCTCCCAGGTGGGCAGCGACCGCATCGTCATCGCCGTGGCCGCGCTGGCGGAGTATGAGCCCCCCCTGATCCTGATGGACCTGGGGACGGCCACCACCATCGAGGTGGTGGACCGGGGCAGCACCTACCTGGGGGGCTGCATCATCCCGGGGGTGCGCACCTCCCTGGACGCCCTCACCTCCCGGGCGGCCCAGCTGCCCGGCATCCGGCTGGACCGGCCGGGCCGGGTGATCGGCAAGAACACGGTGGACTGCATGCGCAGCGGCATCATGTACGGCACCGCCGCCATGCTGGACGGCATGCTGGACCGGGTGGAGGAGGAGCTGGGCAGCCGGGCCACGGTGGTGGCCACGGGGGGGATGGCCCAGTTCATCGTGCCCCTGTGCCGCCGGGAGATCAAGCTGGAGAAGGACCTGCTGCTCAAGGGCCTGAACATCATTTACCAGAAGAACGCCGCCAAGCGGGGGGGGCGCTGAGACAAGGAAGAAAAAACTTGCAGCTGATCATAAAAATGGGATATGCCAGGAAGGCATATCCCATTTTTAATGGAATTATCTGTATCAAGATGCTGTCGTCACGGAGCGAAGGAAGTCCAAAAGTTCATCAAATCGTTCTTGATCCACCGCCTCATATTTGCTCTCGCCCAGATAAATATATCCGTTTTCGAAAACGGATATATTTCCGATCTCTTCAAGCTGATCATTTACCTTGAAAAACCAGATCTCATATATATGCTGTCCGGTTTCAAATCGACGCACACCGAAAGAGGGGCCGCAGTATCGAATGTTCAGTGCATCGATCATTTCGATCAGCGGGGTGTCGTCCAGGCTGCGCGACTTTGATGAAACTGCGTTTGGCATCTCCGTGACAGTGTAGTCTGTGGCCTCAGATGGCTGGAAATCCAGGACATTGGACAGTTCTTTGGGAGAGAACACATAATAGATCCAGCCAACTAAAATCAATACCAAAACCAGAGCAGCCAATAGACCCGCCGCTTTATGGCGCTTATTGCTTTCAACCGCTGTCATATGGGAGTCCATCAACAACCGACTTCCTTCAATTTATTTTGGTCAATTTCAATAATAACATAGATTGTCAATGCGTGTCAATATGTCGGTATAAGACAAATTTGTTTTGCGGCTCCCCTGCTAGGCCATTTGTGAGCAAAGAGCACCGTGATCAGAAGAACGCTTCCGGCCGGAAGGCCGGCGTTTTTTTCTATAGGCGGAAAAATTTTTCTCCCTGGCGGCGCGACCTGTCGGGGCGGGACATGCTCTATATAAGTGAAGAGACAATGGAAAAGAGGTGAGGCCATGACGGATCAGGAATTGGTAGAGCTGTTCTGGCAGCGGCGTGAGGAGGCCCTGACCGGGCTCCAGGACAAGTACGGGGGCTGGTGCCGCTCCATCGCCGGCCGCATCCTGGGGGAAGAGCGGGACGTGGAGGAGTGTCTGGGGGACTGCTGGCTCCAGCTGTGGAACGCCATCCCGCCCGCCCGGCCCCAGCACTTCCGGGGCTATCTGGGGGCGGTGGTGCGCAACCGGGCCCTGCTCCTCCGCCGGCGGCGGGGACGGCAGGGGGACACGGTCTCTCTGGCCGCTCTGGAGCTGGCTGAGTGCCTCCCCAGCCGGGAGGGGCCCGAGGAACAGGCCGAGGCGGCGGAGCTGGGGCGGGCCATCTCCGCCTTCCTGAGAGAGCTGGGGGAGGGGCCGCGTACCGCCTTCCTGCGGCGGTACTGGTACGCAGACACCGTGGAGGAGACCGCCGGGCACCTGGGCTGGTCGCTGTCCAGGACCAAGAGCGTCCTGTTTCGGACGCGGAAGAAGCTGAAAGCTTATTTGGAACAGGAGGGAATGTTGTGAACCGAGGAGAACGCATGATGGAGGCTGTGGGCCTTGTGGACCCGGCCTTGGTAGAACAGGCCGCCGGTCCGGCCCGGCGGCACAGCGCCCGCCGGCCCCTGCGGACCGGCCTGATCGCCGCCTGCTTGTGTGCGGCCCTGCTGGGGTCGGCGTGGGCGGCCAACCAGATCGGAGGGTTCCGGTCCCTGAAATTTTTTGAGGACCTGTTGCTCCCGGCTGAGCTCTCAGATGACGGTGAGGCGTTGGGGGAGGCGCACTACGACGGCTATACCCTGGAGGGAGGGATAGACTTCCTGGCGCTGGAGGATCTGCCCCAGGAGGCGCTGGACATGGCGGCGGAGCACCCCGCCTCTACGGTGGGGCTGGACCTGACAAGCTGGGAGGAGGCGGAGGCATACTTTGGCCTGGAGCTGCCGGAAAACACCTATCTGCAAGAACAGCTCCAGTCCGGTTTTCGGGCGGCCCTGAGCAGCGACAGCGAAGGCCCCACCGCCCTGGAGTGGACGGCGGAGTATCTGGATTCCGGCGTCCGGCTGGAGGTGTGGGTGACGGCGTACACCCAGCGGATGGAGCTGCCGGATCATCCGGTCAGCCAGAGCCATCTGCTCCCCTCGGATACCCAGTACACCACGGAGGAGCACACCGCCCCCAACGGCCTGTCCGCAGTGATGACCACGGTGGAGCAGGGCCCTGAAGACCCCTATTACGACAAATGGGGCGCCCGGATGTTCCGCGCCGACTTCGCGCTGGGCGGGGTGTGGTACCGTGTGGACGCCTATGATCGGGCGGAGCCTCAGCGGGCACGGGAGGCGCTGGAGGAGCTGCTGAACGGCTTCATGCTGTAAGTTGCCTGGGGCGCAGCCTCCGGGGCGGGCGGCCGCGCAGGAAATTTTACCGGTCCTCCCGGCTCGGCGTCCCTTGACAGGACCGGAGAAACTGGATATAATACCACCTGTATCACAGGCGCTGAGGGGGAGGAGTAACCGCAGTTCCCATGGCAGAGAGTGGCCGGACGGTGCAAGGCCATATGGGGAAGCGGCGAAGTGGCCCCGGAGCTCCGTTTTCGAGGCCCCAGCGGGGCGGTAGACAGCGGCGGGTCCTCCCGTTACAGAGGATAGGAGCGCCCCGCGAGGGGAATTCAGGTGGTACCGCGGACGATGACAGGTTCGCCCTGAGCCATGACCGGCTCAGGGCGTTTTTTATGGAGGGAGCGCAATGGAATTTGTAAATGAGACAGACTATGACTGGCGCGCCCTGCGAGCCCTGAACCGGGCGGCCATCCGCCTGGACAGGCGCTGGAGGAGCCTGCTGCTCCGGGCCATGGGGGTGCTCTGCGGCCTGATCCTGCTGCGGGGGGCCTGGACCTCCGGAGGAGGGGCGGGTCTCCTGTATGGGCTGCTGGGGGCGCTGATGCTGGTCTGGGCCCTGTTCCTCAACGAGATCCGGGCCTGGCTGGTGGGGCGGTTCGTGATGAAGGGCGTCGCCCGGCACACCGCCCGGTTCACCGATGAAGGGTATGTCATCGCCAACCAGCGGGGGGAGCAGTCCTTTGACTACTCTTCCGTCCAGGCCCTGTGTGAGGACGGGCGCTACTTCTTCCTCATGCTCAGCCGCCAGCAGGGCAACCTGTTCGACAAGCAGGGCTTTCACACCGGGACCGCGGACCAGTTCCGGGCTTTCCTGGAGCGTAAGACCGGACAGACCATGAAAAAGCTGTGAGACCCGGGGCCGGAGGGCTCCAATCGGAATGAAAATACATTGGAAATAGGACGTGAACGACATGAGAAAAGAACTGCCAAAGGTCTATGAGCCCCAGGAAGTGGAGTCCCGGATCTATGAGACCTGGGAGAAGAACGGCTGCTTCCGGGGCCACCGGGACCCTAAGAAGAAGCCCTTTACCATCGTCATGCCGCCCCCCAACGTGACAGGGCAGCTGCATATGGGCCACGCCATGGACTCCACCCTCCAGGACATCCTCATCCGCTTTAAGCGGATGCAGGGCTACGCCGCCCTGTGGGTCCCCGGCACCGACCACGCGGGCATCGCCACCCAGATCAAGGTGGAGGAGGAGCTGCGCACCAAGGAGGGGCTGACCCGCTATGACCTGGGCCGGGAGAAGTTCCTGGAGCGGGTGTGGGATTGGAAACGCCAGTACGGCGGCCGCATCGTCCAGCAGCAGAAGAAGCTGGGCGCCTCCTGTGACTGGGACCGGGCCCGGTTCACCATGGACGAGGGCTGCTCCAAGGCGGTGCGGGAGACCTTCTGCGAGCTGTATGAGAAGGGCCTCATCTACAAGGGCAGCCGCATCATCAACTGGTGCCCCCACTGTGTCACGGCCCTGTCTGACGCGGAGGTGGAGTATCAGGACAAGCCCGGCCACCTGTGGCATATGCGCTACCCTCTGACTGACGGTTCCGGCTATCTGGTGGTGGCCACCACCCGGCCGGAGACCATGATGGGCGACACCGGCGTGGCGGTCAACCCCAACGACGAGCGGTACAAGCACCTGGTGGGCAAGACCTGCATCCTGCCCCTGATGGACCGGGAGATCCCCATCGTGGCCGATGAGTACGTGGAGATGGACTTCGGCACCGGCTGCGTGAAGATGACCCCCGCCCACGACCCCAACGACTTCGAGGTGGGCCTGCGCCACAACCTGGACACCATCCGGGTGCTGGATGACAACGGCAAGGTCAACGCCAACGGCGGCAAGTACGAGGGCATGGACCGCTATGAGGCACGGAAGGCTGTGGTGGCCGACCTGGAGGCCCTGGGGCTCATGGAGAAGATCGAGGACTACTCCCACAACGTGGGCACCTGCTACCGCTGCCACAACGACGTGGAGCCCATCATCTCCGCCCAGTGGTTCGTGAAGATGAAGCCCCTGGCCGAGGCGGCCATCAAAGTGGTGGAGGACGGGGAGACCCGCTTCGTCCCCGACCGATTTGCCAAGACCTATCTGAACTGGATGGAGAACGTCCACGACTGGTGCATTTCCCGGCAGCTGTGGTGGGGCCACCAGATCCCCGTCTGGTACTGCGATGACTGCGGACACATGACGGTCACCCGTGATGACCCGGACTGCTGTGAGAAGTGCGGCAGCAGGAAGATCCACCGGGACCCGGACGTGCTGGACACCTGGTTCTCCTCCGCACTGTGGCCTTTCTCCACCCTGGGCTGGCCGGAAAAGACGGAGGACCTGGACTACTTCTACCCCACCGACGTGCTGGTCACCGGCTACGACATCATCTTCTTCTGGGTGGCCCGGATGATCTTCTCCGCCTGCGAGCAGACCAAGAAGCCCCCCTTCCACACCGTGTTCATCCACGGCCTGGTGCGGGACGACAAGGGAAGGAAGATGTCCAAGAGCCTGGGCAACGGCATCGACCCCCTGGAGATCGCCGACAAGTACGGCGCCGACGCCCTGCGCTTCAACCTGGTCACCGGCAACAGCCCCGGCAACGACATGCGCTTCTACACCGAGCGGTGTGAGGCTATGCGCAACTTCGCCAACAAGATCTGGAACGCCAGCCGCTTCCTGATGATGAACCTGACCATCGACGCGTGCCAGCTGCCCGGGAAGCTGGAGCTGGAGGACAAGTGGATCTTGTCCAAGCTGAACACTGCCATCCGTGAGATCACCGAGAACATGGACCGGTATGAGCTGGGCGTGGCGGCCCAGAAGATCTATGACTTCATCTGGGACGACTACTGCGACTGGTATATCGAGCTGACCAAGACCCGTCTCCAGGGGGAGGACGAGGACAGCAAGGTGAGGGCCCAGCAGGTGCTGTGCCATGTGCTCACCCAGATGCTCAAGCTGCTCCATCCCTTCATGCCCTTCATCACCGAGGAGATCTGGCAGGCCCTGCCCCACGAGGGGGACTTCCTCATGCTGTCCGACTGGCCGGTGGCAGACGCCGCTCTGGACTTCCCGGAGGAGGAGAAGGCCATGGAGCTGATCATGGATGCCATCCGTGGGGTGCGCACCCGCCGGTCTGAGATGAACGTGCCCCCCAGCAAGAAGGCCCACCTGACAGTGGCCACCGGGGAGCGGGACATCTTTGTCCTGGGCGTGCCCTTCCTGAAGAAGCTGGCCTATGCCAGCGAGGTGACCTTCGCCCAGCCGGGCACCGCCCCGGAGGCGGGCTCCGTCACCGTGGTCACCCATGCGGCCCAGATCTCCATGCCTCTGGCGGAGCTGGTGGACCTGGAGAAGGAGAAGGCCCGCATGGAGAAGGAGCTGAAAAAGAACAGCGACGAGCTCCAGAAGCTGAACACCAAGCTGGCCAATCCGGGCTTTGTCAATAAGGCCCCCGAGCATGTGGTCAAGGCGGAGCAGGAGCGGGCCGTGAAGCTCACCGAGCTGGTGGCCAAGCTGGAGGAGCAGCTCAAGACCATGTGATTCGGCACAGGAGCTGTGAACGCCGGAGGATAAGAGAAAACGATCTGACGAGCCGGACCGCGGGAGACCGCGGTCCGGCTTTCCGCGTCTTTTTGAGGTGGAAAAAAGGAAAAGCTGCTTCGGGGGATCTTTCCGGCGGCCGCTTCCCCGTTCCTAGCCCCATAAGGCCGGATGCCCAGAGCCGGTCATGCCCCGCCCGGTATGGCGGTCATACAGTGTACCCCCCTGTGCGGCTGGCTGGGGCTTTTCGGTATCCCTTTCATCAGAAAGAAGTAAAAAAGAATTTTATTAAAATAAAAATTTAGGATTGACTTTAATAAAATTAAAGTATATAATAAATATTGTGAAAGGGGGTAAAAGGATGGCAGTGGAACTGGTGCCCGAGTGGATGGCCGGTCTGGAGGAGGAGGACCTGGTGTTCATCAAAAAATTTGTGCTGTCCTCCGGCTCCCTCAAAGAGGTGGCGGGACAGTACGGCGTCACCTATCCCACGGTGAGACTGCGGCTGGACCGGCTGATCCAGAAGATCAAGCTGGGGGAGGACAGGGCGGCCGACCCCTACATTGCCCTGATCAAGCGTCTGGCGGTAAATGAGCGGCTGGACTTTGACACGGCCAAGCTGCTGATCGCCGCCTATAAGAAGGAAACAAGAAAGGATGAGATGACGTGATGAGCGGTTCCATAATGACAATATTGTTTGTGCTCCCTGTTGTTCTGCTCTCTATGCTGCTGCCCCTGGCCCTGGTGGTGGCCCTTCAGGTCTGGCTGTGCAGGAAGGGAAAGTGGCTGGGGCTGATCCTGCCCGCCATCACCCTGGCGATGAGCCTGATGATCTGCCTGTCGGTGGTCGGCTTCTCCGCTGTCACCGGCGGCGGGTCCGTGCAGGTCACGGACGGGCACGGGAATATCGTGGAGGAGTACCACCGGGAGGAGGAGCATCACCAGCTCCAGCCTGCGGATCTGGCCATGGTGGGCGGTGTGTTCCTGGTATTCAACGTCCCCACTCTGGTGCTGGGCGGGATCTGGCTCTACTACAAGAACCGCCGGGAGTGGAAGGAAGACATGAAGAAAATGAATATCCAGGATCTGGAGTAAAAGGTGGGGCGTCCCGGGGAGGGACGCCCCTTTTGCGGGGATCGCGGTTGAAATCCGTTCCAAAACATGATAATATAACTCAATAAAAAGCAGATCCGCCGCAGGCGGACATGAGAGGAGAGTCCCTATGCCGCTGCATGAATCAGGAGAAGATTATCTGGAGGCCATCCTGGTGCTCCATGAGCAGAAGGGCAACGTCCGGTCCATCGACGTGGCCCAGCACCTGGGCTACTCCAAGCCATCTGTGAGTCGGGCTATGTCCATCCTGCGCTCCAGCGGGTATATCACCATGGAACGGGACGGCCGCATCCTGCTTACCGAGGCGGGAAAGACGGCGGCGGAGTCGGTGTACGAGCGCCACCGCTTCCTGACCAAGTGGCTGATCCAGCTGGGCGTGACGCCGGAGGTGGCGGCAGAGGACGCCTGCCGCATCGAGCACGACATCAGCCCGGAGACCTTCGCCTGCCTGAAACGGCACGCGGGGGGCGGGGAGAGCTGACGCTCCGAACAGAAAAAATGACGCGGCGGACCGAGTCCCGGCCTGCCGCGTTTCTCCTTGCCTGAGGGGAAAAAGCTTGTTATAATAAAAACCAAAATACAGATCCTGTCGAACTGGGGGAAAACTGCCATGTCTACCGAAGAACTGGTCTCCGGCGTGCTGGAAGGGCTGAAGCTGAATGCCCTGGACCTGAGCGCCCTGTTCCGCACTGCCCTGCTCATTCTGGCGGGGGTTGTGGTGATCCGGGTCCTTCTGCGGATCGTGGACCGGATGCTGTCCAGATCTCAGAACCTGGGGTCAGTGGGGGGCTATATCCGCTCTGTGGTGCGGATCGCCCTGTGGTTCCTCCTGGTCCTGGTGGTGGCGGACTCCCTTGGCATCCCGGTGGCCTCCATGATCGCCCTGCTCAGCGTGGCCGGCCTGGCTATCTCCCTGGCGCTCCAGAACACCCTCTCCAACCTGGCGGGGGGCATCATGATCCTGGTGTCCAAGCCCTTCGAGGTGGGGGACTATGTGGAGGCGGACGGGGTGGGGGGCACGGTCATCTCCATCGGCCTGGCGTACAGCACCCTGGCCACCGTGGACAACAAGGAGATCTTTATCCCCAACAGCCAGGTGGCGGCGGCCAAGATCATCAACTATACCAAGCTGGGCAAGCGGCGGGTGGAGCTGACCTTCTCCGCCTCCTACGATGCGCCGACTGAGACGGTGAAGCAGGCGCTGGGGGAGGTGCTGGCCCAGTTCCCGCAGATCCTGGAGGACCCGGCCCCTTCCATCTGGATTTCCAAGTACGGTGCCAGCAGCATCGAATATGTGGTGCGGATGTGGACCGCTGCGGGGGACTACTGGGACGTGTATTACGGCGTTATGGAGGGGGTGCGCCCCGCTTTCCAGCGCCACGGGATTCAGATGACCTACGATCATCTAAACGTCCACCTGCTGGAGAAGTGAGCCCTCAGACCAGCCGGGCGCCCCGTCCACGGGGCCTTCAGGGCATGGCCAGCCCGTGGAGAAAGCCGTCCAGCTGGGGAGAGAGGACCTCGCCCCCGATCACTGTGTTTTTGTAGATCAGCAGATTGGCCAGGATGCCGGTCTCACCGGTGGGGTAGTTGGTGATCTCGTAGGTGTAGCGCTTCACCCGCTTGCCGGCATATTTGGACAGGTCGAAGCCCTGCCCGCTTTGCAGGGCCAGATAGTCGTCATAGCTCGCATCCATCTCCTTGGGGATGAGCAGCTCCTCGGTGGCCAGGGGCTCGGCACTGACCTCCCAGCCGTAGGACTGGAGGTAGGCCACCCGGTCCTCGTTGCTCTTGACCCCCTTTGGGCTGGGGACGGCAGAGGCGGACGCCTCCCGGGCGGGGCCGCCGCCCAGGGTCAGCACCAGGGCGGCGCAGCAGGCCAGGGCGGCCACGGCCACCCCGATGGTCAGCTTTCGGTGGCGGGGCAGTTTTGCAGTCAGGATTATCACAGCGCATTCTCCTTCCAACGCCTTGGTTTCTACTCATGTCTATGAGGGGCGGGACAAATTTATGCCTGCCCTCATAAAGTCCGGACAGGAGCGCGGAGACGGCCGGCAGGCAGGAGGGGGCGGAGGAACAGGAGGACAAGTATGGAACAGGAGCGTCTGGACAAGCTGCTCTCCTCCACGGGGCGGTGGTCCCGCCGGGAGGTGAAGGAACTGATCCGCCAGGGGCGGGTGTGGGTGGACGGCGTCCCTGCCCGGCGGCCGGAGGAGAAGTGTGAGCCCGGAGCGGCCGGCCTCACTGTGGACGGAGAGCGGGTGGACTGCGCCCCTTTCGTCTATCTGATGCTCCACAAGCCGGCGGGCCTCCTGTCCGCCACAGAGGACCGGCGGCAGAAGACAGTGCTGGACCTGCTGCCGGAGCACCTGCGCCGCCGGGGGCTCTTCCCGGTGGGGCGGCTGGACAAGGATACCGAGGGGCTCCTGCTCCTCACTGATGACGGTCCCCTCGGCCACGCCCTGCTCTCCCCCAAAAACCACGTGGACAAGGTGTACTACGCCAAGGTGGAGGGTCGGCTGGACCGGACGGACGCTGAGGCCCTGGCGGCGGGGATGGTGCTGGGGGACGGGCTGCACTGTCTGCCCGCGGAGCTGGAGCCGCTGGGGGACGGCTCCCAGTGTCATGTCACCCTGCGGGAGGGGAAATATCACCAGGTGAAGCGGATGCTGGCCGCCCGGGGGAAGCCGGTGGTCTATCTGAAGCGCCTGTCCATGGGGCCCATCGCCCTGGACCCGGCGCTGGCGCCGGGGGAGTGGCGGCCGCTGACAGGGGAGGAGAAGGCGCTGCTACGGCGGGGAACAGCGGGAGATCCAGGTTTTTCGGCGTTTTGAACAAAAAATTATGCAAAACCTCTTGCCAAAACCGGGGGGGAACCGTTATAATAGGCGTAGTGTACAAGTAACACATGGGAGGGATCAATGTGTCCAGCAGGATGTTCCAGGGAGTCGTACTCCAGATGAAGGACGGCATCGACCGGGTGGTGGGTGTCATTGACGCGGACGGCATCGTCGTGGCATGCAGTGAGCTCACCAGTATCGGTGAGCATTGGTCCGGCGCGGTGGCGGCCATCAATGCCGCCGACAACGGGATCACCCGGTATGAGGGGAAGACCTTCAAGCCGCTGGCCGGCTGGGGCGCTCAGTTCGATTACGCCGCTTTTGTCCAGGGGGAGGACCCGGAGAGCGCGGCCCTGTGCGCCATGGCGGTGGTGGCCTTCAACGGAGCCAAGACCTCTTATGAGGAGAAGCACGACAAAGCCACCTTTGTGAAAAACATCATCTCGGACAATATCCTGCTGGGGGACATCTATACCCAGGCTAAGGAGCTGCACTTTGTCTCTGAGGTGCCCCGGGCAGCTTTCCTGGTGCGCCAGCTGGGGCAGGCGGATGTGAGCACCATCGATGTGATCCAGAACCTGTTCCCGGACAAGCAGACAGACTTTGTCATCTCCATCAATGAGACAGACGTGGCCCTGATCAAGCAGCTGCCCGAGGGGGCGGATGCCAAGGAGCTCCAGAAGATCGCCAAGCAGATCTCCACCGCGGTGAACCAGGAACTGGGCATCAAGGTGGTCATTGGAATCGGCACCGTGGTCAACCACATCCGGGACCTGGCCCGGGCCTATAAGGAGGCCGGCGTAGCCATCGACGTGGGCAAGGTGTTCGACACCGAGAAGACGGTCATCAACTATGAGAACCTGGGCATCGGCCGGCTGATCTATCAGCTGCCTACCATCCTGTGCCAGATGTTCCTCCAGGAGGTCTTTAAGAAGAACCCCATCGATGCTTTGGACCAGGAGACTCTGCTCACCATCAACAAGTTCTTTGAAAACAACCTGAACGTGTCCGAGACTGCCCGGAAGCTGTTCGTCCACCGCAACACCCTGGTGTACCGGCTGGAGAAGATCAAGAAGCTCACCGGCCTGGACCTGCGGGAGTTCGATGATGCCATTACCTTCAAGGTGGCGCTGATGGTCAAGAAGTACCTCATTTCCCGGGGAATCGAATCCTGAACCGAAGAACAGCACGCCCCCGCGCCGGGTCCGGCGCGGGGGCGTTGATTTTTTGTGAGAGGAGGAAAAATTTGGAGGACCAAAATGCCAAAATTTTTTTGTGGGAGGGGTTGCCGTTCCGGGGCGGCGCCGCTACAATATAGGAGCGGAAGCGACAAAATGGCCGCAAAAATCCATTTACATAACACACAAACTGTGATACACTTTGAGAAAAGCGCATCAGCCGCCCGCCCCTGGGAGAGAGCGTGCCAAAGGCACGACTTGGGGGAGTGGCGGCCGTCTGGCGGAGGGACACATGATACGGTTCATCGATGTATATAAAGAATACGACAACGGGACCAAGGCGCTGAAAGGGGTCTCCATGCGGATCGACGACGGGGAGTTCGTCTTTCTGGTGGGGCCATCCGGCTCCGGGAAGTCCACCATCATCAAGCTGATCACCGGGGAGATCGCCACCACAGAGGGGCGGCTGATGGTGAACGGCTACAACATGAACAACATCCGTCCGGGACAGGTGCCCTACATGCGGCGGACGCTGGGCATCATTTTCCAGGACTTCCGGCTCATTGAGAAAAAGACGGTGTATGAGAACCTGTCCTTTGCCATGCGGGCCATCGGCACCTCCACCCGGGAGCTGCGCCGGCGCATCCCCTATGTGCTGGAGCTGGTGGGTCTGGAGAAGAAGGCGGACCAGTATCCGGGGGAGCTGTCCGGCGGCGAGCAGCAGCGGGTGGCCATCGCCCGGGCTCTGGTCAACAATCCCAGCATGATCATCGCCGACGAGCCCACGGGGAACCTGGACCCCCAGCGATCCCTGGAGATCATGATGCTGCTGGAGCGCATCAACGAGCTGGGTACCACTCTGCTGGTGGTCACCCACGAGAAATCCCTGGTCAACCGGTTCTCCAAACGAGTCGTCGCCATCGAGAACGGACGGATCATCAGCGACGAGACAGGCGGGTATTACAACAATGGCGAGACGATTTAACGGAAAATACTATCTCAGCGAGGGCTTCCACTCTATCTTCACCCACGGCTTCATGTCCTTTGCCGCTGTGTGCATGATCGTGGCCTGCCTGCTGATCATGGGTTCCTTCACCCTGCTGGCGGTCAACCTGGACCACATGCTGGGGGACCTGGAGGACGAGAATCTGTTCCTGGCCTACATTGACGACAGCTACTCGGAGGAGCAGGCCCGGGCCCTTCAGCCGAAAATCGAGGCTGTCCCCAATGTGTCCCAGGTCACCTTTGTCACAAGGGCGGAGGCATTGGAGGATTTTAAGGCAGGGCGGGAGCAGAACGATTTGATGGACAGCCTGCCCCCCGAGGTGCTCCGGGATCGGTTCGAGATCCATGTCAAGGATATCGAGCAGATGGCGGCCACCGTGTCTCAGGTGGAGGCTGTCCGGGGAGTGGCCCATACCCAGGCGGCCATTGAGATCGCCCAGGGCTTCGTCATGGTGCGCAACATTGCCACAGGCGTGGCGGCTGTGCTGGTGGCCATGCTGGTGGTGGTGTCCCTGTTCATCATCGCCAACACCATCAAGCTGGCCACCTTCTATCGCAGGGAGGAGATCGCCATCATGAAGATGTGCGGTGCGACCAACGGCTTCATCCGCTGGCCCTTTGTGGTGGAGGGCATGATCCTGGGCCTTACAGGCGCCCTGGTGGCTTTCTTCATCCAATGGGGGCTGTATGAGGCGGTCTCCCGGCTGATCCTCCAGACCAACGGCCTGAGCCTGATCACCGTTCTGTCCTACGCCTCCATGGCGGGGAACATCGTGCTGGTCTTCTGCGGCGTGGGACTGGTGATCGGTGTGGGCGGCTCGGTGGTGGCCATCCGGAAGTTCCTTCAGGTATGAGATAAGGAGAAGCAGGTATGAGAAAAAAGACACAGAGGATCGTGATGGCGGTGCTGGCAGGGATCATGGCCCTGCTGATGCTGCTGCCCATCGTAGCCAATATTTTCGTCCACTGAGGGGAGGCGGCCCATGAAAAGACGCGCTATCCCCGCCATCAGCCTGGCGCTGGTGGTCCTCTTTTCCGCCTCCTTTCTGCTGGCTCTGCCGGGGGCGGTGTCCATGCCGGCCTCCGCCGTGACTCAGGCGGAGATCGATGCGCTGAAGGAGAGCGCCGGCGAGCTGGAGCAGCAGCAAAAGGAGATCCAGGCCCAGTTAAACGCCATCGCCGCCGACAAGGATGAGGCATTGGAACAGAAGAGCCTGCTGGAGCAGCAGATCAACGTGATCCAGTCGGAGATCAACAACATCGACGCACAGATCGCCAAATATGACGAGCTGATCTCCCAGAAGGAGGACGAACTGGCTCAGCTGGAGCAGCAGGAGGCGGAGCAGTATCAGCTCTTCTGTGAGCGGGTGCGCTATATGGAGGAGGAGGGGGAGGTCTCCTATTGGGCCATCCTCTTTAACGCGGAGGATTTCTCTGACATGCTGGACCGCTTCATGATGGTGGAGGAGATCATGGCCTATGACAATGCCATCATGGACGAGCTGCTGGCCACCCAGGCCCAGATCGAGCAGGAGAAGGCGGAGCTGGAGGAGGCCCGCACCGCCCAGGAGGAGGCCCGGCAGAAGCAGGCGGACGCCAAAGCCAGGCTGAAGAGCCAGCAGGCGGAGGTAGACGCCCTCATCAGTCAGATCAGCAGCCAGGAGGACGAGTTGGAGGCCATGGAGGCCAAGCTCCAGGCGGCGGCCAAGGCCATGGACAACGAGATCGCCCGGAAAGAGCGGGAGCTCCAGGCCCAGCTGGCTGCCCAGGGCGTGACCATCGTCAGTGAAAAGGGCTTCAAGTGGCCCAGCTATGCCACCACCATTACCTCCCTGTTTGGCAGCCGTACGCACCCGGTCACCGGGCGGCCCAACAACCACACTGGAGTGGATATCGCCGCCGCCGGCGGAACGGACATCTGGGCCGCCAAGAGCGGCGTAGTCCTTACTTCCACCTACAACAGCTCCTACGGCAACTATGTGGTCATCAGCCATGCCAACGGAGAGAGCACCCTCTACGCCCATATGAGCAAGCGGCTGGTCAGTGAGGGAGATAAGGTGACCCAGGGACAGACCATCGGCCTGGTGGGGACCACCGGTTCCTCCACCGGAAACCACCTCCACTTTGAGGTACGTCTGAACGGACAGCGTCAGGACCCCCTGAACTATTTTAGAGGTTCCACCTTTACACTGCGGGCCAGTGGCAAGAGCGTGAGCTACACTGTGAGCTGAGAGAGGGGAGCGCGGCATGGAAGAGATGCGGTGTCCCTGCGGCGGGATCTTTCAAAGCCTGGGGATGGAATACCTCCGAACTGGAGCTGTAAGCGACGGTTTTCTGTTCGGACGGGATGCCAACGCTTGGGCAGAGGGAGCCATCCCGGTGGAGCTGTTTTCCTGCGGCCGCTGCCGGGCCCTGCGCTTCTGCGCGGAGGAGGAATGGGTGGCCCGCCGCCAGGAGGAGGAGCGGGAGAAGGCAGAGAGAGCCCGGAGACATGAGGAGCGGCTGGAACAGCAGCGGGAGGAACGGGTCCAGATAGCCATGAAAGACTATGCCTCGTACAGCGAGAAGCGCCTGCAGAAGATCGCGGACGGGGAGACCTGGAGCAATCACTGCGAGGAGGAGCGGGAGGCCGCCCGCCGCCTGCTGGAGCACAGGACGCCCCAGACCAAGAAAAATGACGTCCCCTGGGAAAAATAGGGGACACAGACAGAGACTTCAGGCGGCGGGCACAGGCCCGCCGCCTCAGCTTGTGGAAAAAGCCTCGCAGAGTTCGCGCCCGCAGGCGCGAACCCAGTTTAGATCCGTTTTCCCCGGCGACCTGTGCATCGGGGAAAACACTGCTCAGGCTGCAAATGTGAGGGTTGTCCGCCGCAGGCGGTCAAACCCTACGCGCGGCAGACTGCATCTTTCTCGAAAAAGTGGCTTTGCCACTTTTTCGACAATCTCAGGCGGCGGGGGCAGACCCGCCGCCTTTCTCAGTGCCCGGAGGCATAGGCGGGGACGGCGGCGGCATATGCTGTGGGGGAGGTGAGGGGCGTGCTGGGACAGGTGGTGTACCAGAGGGACGGGAAGGGGACTAAGGTGGTCCGGGCCCCGCTCCATGGGGTGCCGGTGCTCCGAGTGGCGCTGGACCCGGAGGGGTTCTGGGCCCGCAGACGGGCGGGACGGGCGGCCCGGCGGCTGGCCCGGCAGGGGGCGGCACGGGTGCTGGTGCCGGAGGATTTCCCCTTCTGGGAGGAGCTGAGCCGGGCCGGCCTGCGCCCTGTGGACCCCCTGCCCCTGCTCCGGTCCTGCGCCGCCCCTATGGCTCTGGCGCTGCTGCGCCGCCAAGGGGAGGACCCGCTGCGGGCGGCGGTGGCCCTGCGGGGGAGCCGGGCGGAGCGGGATCTGGTCCGGGCGGCGGAGGAGCTGTGCCCCAGGGTGCGGGATTTGTGCCTCTCCGTACAGACGGGCGGAGGGGAGCTGGAACGCTACCTCCACCGACAGTACGGTGTGGCCCTGCGGCCGGACTGGGACGGCGTCCAGGCGGCCATCCGCTTCGATCCCCGGGCGGAGGAGGCGGGGCAGGCGGTCCTCTCCCTGTTTGGGCCGGAAGCGGATCTGGCGGGGCTGGTGGTGTCGGTCCCCGGCTTAGAGCGGCAGAAGGAGGGCCAGTGGCTGCCCCTGCTGGAGATCCTGTGGGAGACAGGGCGTTTGGAGCGCACTGACCTAGAATTTACTTGACAGACGGAGCCGAAAACACTATAATAGCACATACTGCATCCATATACCCATTTTCATATTCTGGAACGATCATCCGCCCCGGGGCCGCCCCGGAGAGCGGTCTGAAAGGTGTGCAACGAGTCATGGCAAAGGAATATAAACTCAGCCCCCAGCGCCTGAAAGAGCTTCAGGACGAGATGAATTATCTGAAGACAGTTCGGGAGAAGGAAGTGGCCGAGCTGATCAAGGAGGCCCGCTCTTTCGGAGACCTGTCTGAGAACAGCGAGTACGATGAGGCCAAGAACGAGCAGGGCAAGCTTTACTCCCGCATGGCTGAGATCGAGGAGATCCTGTCCAACTATGTGGTCATCGAGGAGGAGCCCTCTGACGGCAGCTCTGTCCGCCTGGGCTCCACGGTCACCGTGCTGGACGAGGAATTCGACGAGACTATGGTGTACAAGATCGTGGGCTCTCAGGAGGCCGACCCCATGAACGGGGCCATCTCGGAGGACTCCCCCTTCGGCAAGGCCCTGCTGGGCAAGAGCGAGGGAGACCAAGTGGTGGTGGACGCCCCCGCCGGACGCATCGAGTACAAGCTGCTGAAGGTGGAGCAGCGCTGAGCGCCCCGCCATCCACAGAGATAGGAGAGAGACAACATGGCTGAAGAGAAGAACCAGGAGCAGAACCTGTCCCAGCTGCTCCAGATCCGCCGGGACAAGCTGAAGGAGCTCCAGGGGGGGGGGCGTGACCCCTTCCAGATCACCAAATATGAGGTCACCCACGACAGCGCCGCCATCAAGGCGGATTTTGACGCCATGGAGGGCAGCCAAGTCTCGCTGGCCGGGCGGCTCATGTCCAAGCGGGGCATGGGCAAGGTGTCCTTCTGCGACCTGCAGGACAAGTCGGGCCGCATCCAGCTCTATGCCCGCCGGGACGAGATGGATGGGGAGGAGTACGACCGCTTCAAGAAGCTGGATATCGGCGACATCGTGGGAGTGAAGGGCATCGTGTTCCGCACCCAGCGGGGGGAGATGTCCATCCGGGTGGAGGCGGTGACCCTGCTGTCCAAGTCCCTTCTGCCCCTGCCGGAGAAATTTCACGGCCTGACCAACACCGAGCTGCGCTACCGCCAGCGATATGTGGACCTGATCGTCAACCCGGAGGTGAAGCGCAACTTCATCATCCGCTCCCAGTTCATCAAGCATGTGCGGGACTTCCTGGACGGCCGGGGCTATATGGAGGTGGAGACCCCCGTCCTGAACACCATCTCCGGCGGCGCCACTGCCCGTCCCTTCATCACCCACCACAACACCCTGGACATCGACATGTTTATGCGCATCGCCACCGAGCTGCCCCTGAAGCGTCTCATTGTGGGCGGTCTGGACCGGGTGTATGAGATCGGCCGCATTTTCCGCAATGAGGGCATGGACCCGAAGCACAATCCGGAGTTCACTACCGTGGAGCTCTACCAGGCCTACGCCGATTTCAACGACATGATGGATCTGTTCGAGGACCTGCTCTCCTCCGCCGCCCAGAAGATCCTGGGCACCTATCAGGTGGAGTGGCAGGGGGAGCAGATCGACCTGACTCCCGGATGGCCCCGCATGCCTATGCATGAGGCGGTGAAGCAGTACTGCGGCATCGACTTCATGGCCATCAACAGTGACGAGGAGGCGGTGGCCGCCGCCAAGTCCATCGGCGTGGAGCTGCCCGAGACCGCGGACAAGACCTGGGGCAACGCCCTATATGAGTGCTTTGATCAGAAGGTGGAGGAGAAGCTGATCCAGCCCACCTTCATCACCATGCATCCGGTGGATGTGTCCCCACTGGCCAAGCGGTCCCCCAAGGACCCCCGGCTCACCGAGCGGTTCGAGCTGTTCATCTGCCACAGTGAGATGGGCAACGCCTTCTCCGAGCTCAACGACCCCATCGACCAGCGGGGCCGCTTCCAGAAGCAGGTGGAGCTGCGGGATAAGGGAGATGACGAGGCCGGCATGATGGACGAGGACTTCCTTACCGCCCTGGAGTACGGTATGCCTCCCACGGGCGGTCTGGGCATCGGCATCGACCGCTGTGTCATGCTGCTCACCAACAGCGACTCCATCCGGGAGGTCATTTTGTTCCCCACGATGAAGCCCCTGGAAAAAAATGATGGTGCGAACACGAAGAGTGAAGGGGAAAATCAAGCTGTTGTAACTCGTAATGTGTCCACAAATAGCGCACGCATTGATCTTTCAAAGGTGAAGATTGAACCTTTGTTTGAGGAGTTTGTGGATTTTGAAACTTTTGCAAAATCCGATTTTCGTGTGGTGAAAATCGAATCCTGTGAAGCGGTCGAAAAGTCTAAAAAGTTGCTGAAGTTCACATTAAATGACGGAACTGAGCGCAAACGGACTATTTTAAGTGGCATTCACACCTATTATACTCCTGAAGAATTGGTGGGTAAAACCTGCGTTGCAATCACGAATTTGCCCACTAGAATGATGATGGGAATTCCGTCTGAGGGAATGCTGATCTCTGCTGTGTACGAGTATGACGGACACGAAGGGTTGAATTTGCTCATGTTAGATGATGCGATTCCTGCCGGTGCTAAATTGTACTAAAATGACATGATTTTCTGTGTTGCCACAGTATTACCACACTTGCCGAAAATACCACACGGGATGTGGGGGAGTGTGATGAGAGAGCTGACTGATTAGGCTGGCGAAGGCACCCAAGTGTTATATTGGGGGATGATCGCAAATGCGGTCTAATAGGGGATGTTTGCCCTAAAATAATCAAACGATATAGGGAGTCGGCGTTGGTCCGGCTCCCTTATTTTTTGCTGGGGAAGGTATAAAAATTTTGGTATGCTACGATTTATCTCATAAGATCAGAAGAAATATCAGCTCTATGTATAAAACAAGGGTGCAGAAATTGGGATGGGTAATATCAAAAATATATATACTGACATAGTTTCAAATAAGAATGGGGCGGCCGTGTTTTGCGGCCGCCCCATTCTTATTTGAAACTTGAGGTACCCCAGTGAAAAGTGAATAAATATCTGACTCACTTGGTTGGCTTAAAGTCGACTTAGGAGACCATTGGATATGAACAGTTCTATTAGTCAGTCACTGAGGTCCTATTGTCCGAACATGTCAATAAAGCGTTTGACACAGCCAGAGTACATGACACTGCTGTTCCACATCATAGTAGGATATGATTTTGCGGTTATGCCCCGGATCGGCTTCGAGTAAAGCTCATGTGAGCCGATTATATTCACAAGTGCCGGAGGCAAAAAACTAATTCCAAATCCAGACTGTACCATCTGAAGAGCCATGGGGGTATCATAACACTGGCAGACGACATTGGGAGAGAAACCATTGCGCTGACACTCATTAATAAGGTAATTGTTGTAGCTCCAAAGGTCATCGCTGCGCAGCAGGCACATTGGGACATCTCGGAGACGCTCGATAGGAATATAATCCAGTCCGGGTGCAGGATCTAGGCTCTCTGTCAAAATGACTTCCAGTGTTTCTTCACCGAGTATGCGTTCCCATGAGCCGGAGATTTCACTTGTAGTCCCCCGGAGAAATATCACATGAAGATCGCCATTGCTCAGATCTTTCAAAAGATCCCCGGGAGTTCCCATGCGGATGTAGTACTCTACATTGGGGTATTCCGCATGATATTTCTTTAGAAAATCCAAGGTGAAAGAAATAGTGGAATAGATCGATCCAAGTTTCAAGCAGCCCCGCAGCCCCTGGTCAATATCCCGCACACTGTCGATCATGGTGTGCATGCTTTGGAAGATATGCTTGCTTTGGACATAGAGGCTCTGCCCTGCTTCGGTCAGTTCTATTCCCTTGTTTGTACGCAGGAAAAGACATACTCCCAGTTCGTCCTCTAAAAGTGCGATTTGGCGGCTCACAGGTGGCTGGGCCACATGGAGCTCCTGAGCGGCCTTCGAGATACTTTTTAACCTTGCCGCAGTAGTAAAATACTCCAATTGCCTGAAGTTCATAGTGGCATACCTTCTTTATATAACAAATATACGAATTAAGTACTTTTTATTATAACACTTATCTGTTAGAATTCAATATATCAAGGCGAGAAAAAGGATTAAAAACTAGACATCTTGCTGACACATATTTGAAGAAGAAAGGAGAACCATTATGACCCCAGCACATCTTGACATGGACAAGTGCATGACCATTCACTTGGACTATGAACTACCTGAATATCCCGCTTTTGAAGAGGGCTACCGCCGTGCCCCCCGCCGTGAATCCCATCTGACTGAGGCCGACAAGATACTGGCCATTAAGAACGCCCTGCGCTATATCCATCCTGATCATCATGAGCAGATGGCAAAGGAGTTTGCCCAGGAACTGGAGGAACACGGCCGTATCTATGGATACCGTTTCCGGCCGGAGGGAAAGCTGTACGGCAAGCCCATCGACGAATATAAAGGCAACTGCATCGAGGGCAAAGCGTTCCAGGTGATGATCGACAACAACCTGGACTTCGAGGTGGCGCTGTACCCCTATGAACTGGTGACCTACGGCGAGTCCGGACAGGTGTGCCAGAACTGGATGCAATACCGTCTGATCAAGAAGTACCTGGAGATCATGACGGACGAGCAGACTTTGGTTGTGATGTCCGGCCATCCTCTGGGCCTGTTCCACAGCCATAAGCTGGCTCCCCGCTGTATTATCAGCAACGGCCTGATGATCGGCATGTATGATGACCAGAAAAACTTCAACCGTGCGGCAGCCATCGGGGTTGCCAACTACGGCCAGATGACCGCCGGAGGCTGGATGTACATCGGTCCCCAGGGCATCGTGCATGGCACCTTTAACACCCTGCTGGGTGCGGGGCGCACCAAATTGGGTATCCCCGAGGACGGGAACCTGGCCGGCCGCCTGTTCGTGTCCGCCGGTCTGGGCGGTATGAGCGGTGCCCAGGGCAAGGCTGCGGAGATCGCAGGTGCCGTTTCCATCATTGCTGAGGTGGACCTGTCCCGGATCATGACCCGTTACAACCAGGGCTGGGTGAGTGCGAAGTCCGATAACTTGGATGAGGTCCTGAAAATGACTCAGCAGAAGCTGGCTGCCAAGGAACCCTACGCCATCGCCTATCACGGCAACGTGGTGGACCTGTTGGAGTACCTGTATGAGAAGAATATCCATGTGGATCTAATGAGCGACCAGACCTCCTGCCACATGGCGTACGACGGCGGATACTGCCCGCAGGGATTGACCTTCGAACAGCGTACTGAGATGCTGGACAAGGACCCCGAAGGCTTCGCCAAGCTGGTTGACAAGTCCCTGAAGCATCACTATGAGATGATCTGCAAATTTCACGAGAAGGGAACCTATTTCTTCGACTATGGTAATGCATTCCTGAAGTCGGTGTACGACGCCGGCGTGCCTGCCGAGAAGATTTGCAAGAACGGCGAGAATGACTTGGACGGCTTCGTATTCCCCTCCTATGTGGAAGATATCCTCGGCCCCTTCCTGTTTGACTATGGCTATGGTCCTTTCCGCTGGTGCTGTCTGTCCCGGAAGGAAGAAGATCTGGATAAGACCGATATGGCTGCCGCCGAGTACATCAGGGCACACAACCGCCGCTATCAGGATCACGACAACTACATATGGCTGCGTGATGCGAAAAAGAACAAGATGGTAGTAGGCACGCAATGCCGGATACTGTACTCCGACGCCATGGGCCGTATGAACATTGCCCTGAAGTTCAATGAGATGGTCCGCAAGGGCGAGATCGGGCCCGTTATGCTGGGCCGCGACCATCATGATACCGGTGGTACCGACTCTCCCTTCCGTGAGACTTCCAATATTAAGGATGGCTCCAATATCATGGCCGATATGGCCACCCAGTGCTACGCTGGAAATGCTGCCCGCGGCATGAGTCTGATTGCCCTGCACAACGGCGGCGGTGTTGGTGTGAGCAAGTCCATCAACGGCGGCTTTGGTATGGTGCTGGACGGCTCCGAGCGGGTAGACCAGATTTTAAAGATGTCTATGCCTTGGGATGTTATGGTGGGGGTTGCCCGTCGTGGCTGGGCCGGAAATCCCAATTCGCTGTCAACAATCGCTGAATACAATAAACTGTACGAGGGTCAGGACCATATCACCCTGCCCTACTTGGCAGATGACAGTATTGTGCATAAAGCACTGGAAGATATCTGAGATCAAACTTAGGAGGTATCGAACGAAATGAGATTGACAGAGAAGGAACAAGCCATGCTGAATGGCGAAATGGGACCAGGATTTGCCCGGGCAATGCGGGTCCTGGTAGGGATCGGGAAAGCTTTCGGCGCTGAGCGTATGGTACCGATCAGCCGGGGGCATATCTCTCTAAGCAACCAGGAGGGTGACCTCTGGTTTGTTTCGAAGCTGTTGGAGGAGCAGGCACATTGTATGGTGCCTCCCACGGTCAATCCCGCCTATGACTATGAGTATTTTAAGACGATTTCGAAATTAGATGAGGAAAATGAGCGCACACTGAAGAGCACGATCGATGTTTATCGGAAGCTTGGCGCCATCCTCACCTTTGACTGCACCCCGTTTTTTGAAAACAATGTCCCCCGCTTTGGAGAAATCTGTTCTTTCTCCGCTTCTGGCGGCGCAGTATATGTCAACTCGGTGCTGGGGGCCCGGACAAATCGTGAGGCTGCTCAGAGCGCTATGTGTGCGGCCATTACCGGTGTCACACCCGAATACGGACTGCTGCTGGAGCAGAATCGGGCAGGCGATGTCCTTATTCAGGTAGAGGCCGATGTGGACAGTGAATACGATTATGAGCTGCTGGGTTATATTACGCCTAAAAAGATGGGCCAGGCATACCACTGCCCTGTGTTCAATGGTTTGTCCAAGCAGACCACGTCGGAACAACTGATGGACCTGGGTACTCAGTTGAATATCCATGGGATCGTCCCCATGTTCCATGTGGTAGGCGTAACACCGGAGGCGGCAGATGTCCACACTGCCTTTTTAGGGCGGAAAGATCCCCCTGTGGTCACCATCACGAATGAAGACTTGGCTCAGGCCAGAGCGGAGATCTCTGCCGGCACTGGAAAAGCGGACTTCTGTATCTTGGGCTGCCCCCATTTGACCATCAACCAGGTGGGTTCCATCGCGAAGATGCTGGATGGTCAGCAGCTGGCAGGTCAGCTGTATATCTTCACCTCTACCTCCACCAAGGAGCTGGCGCAGCGGATGGGCTACCTGGATATCATACATAAAGCTGGTGGAGAAATCGTTATCAACAGTTGTGTGGATCAGCCATGCTGGTCGCATCTGTATGGGATGAGCGGCGTGACGGAATCGCCTAAATGTGCCTACTATACTAAGCGCTGGAACATGACATTTACTGTCAAGAGTATTCCCGCCTGTATCCAATCTGTGCTGAAGGGGGAGATCGTATCATGAAGGATGAGAGACTGCTGAAGGGTGAGCCGATTGCCAGCGGCATTGTTGAAGGCGAGATCCTGGTGTCAAAAGATCCGATCAATTTCTATATGGTAAGCCCGGAGAAAGGTACCATCATTGAACAGGATCATGCACTGACAGACAAAGTGATTGCAAAGAAAATTATCGTGTTTCCTATTGATAAGGGCAGCTCTGTGGTGCAGATGGACGGCCTGTATCAGATGTCCAAGTTTGACAACAAACCTGCGGGATTCATTGTGCTGGATCTAAGTACTGTTCTGGTGTCTAATGCGATTATTATGGATATCCCGCTGATCCGGGTGGATCAGCAGACCTATGACAAATTCTGCGAGGGGCAGAAAGTGAAAATGGACGGAGACTCTGGCGAAATAACGATCCTGGCGTAAAAAACGCACTGAAAAAAGGAGAGAATCGCTATGACACCCAATCAAATCACAATGCTGATAATCCTGATCGCCTATATGGCGGTCGTGCTTGCTGTGGGTCTTTATGCATCCCGCAGGGTAAAAGGCTCTGAAGACTTCCTTTTGGCTGGCCGGTCCATGGGCCTGTTTGTCCTGGTGGGTACTCTGTGTGCTACCCAGCTGGGCGGCGGCAACATCATCGGAACCTCTACAAATGGCTATAATCAGGGATTGTCCGGCATGACATTCGGCGTTTCTACCGGCCTCGCCATGCTGGTGCTGGGTCTGCTGATGGCAAAGCCCATGCGTAAAATGGGACTGTGTACGATCAGCGACTTCGTTTATAACCGCTACCAGTCCAACACTGCGCGTGTCCTCACGAGTGTATTCTCCTTTGCGGCTCTGGTCGGTATCCTTGCCGCCCAGGTCGGTGCCATCTCCAAGGTGCTGACTGTATTTGGAATCAACACTACAGTAGCAGCTGTGATCGCTATCTGTGTGATCATTCTTTATACAGCCTTTTCCGGCATGTGGGGAGTGGCCCTCACCGACGTGATCCAGCTTATCGTCATCTTCATCGGGGTCCCCCTGACTACGTTTATTGGCCTGATTAAAATTGGTGGTTGGAGCGGACTGGTTGAAAAACTGTCCACCATGAACGTTCCGGGCGGCATTGATACTTACATGAGTCCCACCGGCATCGGTCTTGCAGCAATGGCGTCCATCGCGCTGCCGATGATCGCCTATGAAATCATCGGTCAGGATTTCTACCAGAGACTGCTCTCTGCAAAGAATGAACGAATCGCAAAGACCGGCTGTATCATTGCCGGCTGTATTCTGATGGCAATGGGCGTCAACAGCGCTATAGACGGTATGCTGGCCCGTGCCTTCCTGGGCGATACCCTGACTGAGGTAAGCGCCATCGCCTCTCTGGCTGTGGAGGTGCTGCCCACCGTGGCTGCCGGCATTGTGATCGCTGCTCTGTGTGCTGCCGTCATGTCCACTGCTGACTCTCTGCTGCTGGCTTGCACTTCCCATGTAGTCAACGACATCTACCTGGGTGCTATGGGTAAGTCTGCCAGCGATGAAAAGAGTTCCAAGACGATTCTGCGGATGTCTGTGGTGACTACCGTAGTGGTCGGTATCGCATCCCTTTTCGTGGCCTTGGCCATCCCTGGCATCATTGAGATCCTGGACTATGCTTATACTTTCTATGCCAGCGGTCTGGTCGCCCCTGTTCTCTTAGGCCTGTTCTGGAAAAAGGGCAACGCTTTGGCAGCAGTTTCTTCCATCGTTGTAGGTGGCGTTGTCTCACTGCTGTGCGTATTTGGTATTCTTCCCATCCCGGTGGATGCTATTATCGTTGGTATGAGTGCCTCCTTTATTGATTACGTTGTGGTCGCTCTGGTAACTGGAAAGAAAGAGGGCTGAATCCAACTGTATCAAAGCGTCATCAAATAGGCGTTACCATCCATTTTGCTAGGGAGGAGGCGCATGTGCGTCTCCTCCCTCTTGAGAAAGGATCGAACTATCATATGGAACGAGTGCTGCTCTTCAACATCGGCGTTCTTGCCACTCCGCTGGGATACGGACCCAAAGGCGGGGCAGCTCAGGGCGCCATCCAAATCCAAAGAGATGCGTGGGTGCTGCTAGAAGGCGAACGGATTTTTCAGGTTGGGACTGGCACCCCTCCCGACATAGATGCTGAACGGATAGATGCAGAGGGAGGACTGGTCACGCCGGGCCTTGTGGACGCACATACCCACCTGATTTTTGGCGGTTGGAGACAGAATGAGCTTGGTATGAAACTCCATGGTGTCCCCTATCTCGATATCCTTGCCCAAGGCGGCGGTATCCTTTCTACCGTCAAAAGTACACGGTCGGCCAGCGAAGAGGAGCTGACAGAGAAGGCGTCCCTGGCGTTAAGTGAGATGCTGTCCTTCGGCACCACCACCTGTGAGGCCAAGAGCGGATATGGCCTTACGACCGATGAGGAGCTAAAACAGCTTCGCGCGATCCAAAAGTTACAGGAGAGGCATGCTGTGGACGTAGTGGCCACCTTTATGGGGGCCCATGCACTGCCTTCTGAGTATAAAGGAAACCGGGACGCATATATCCGTCTTTTGTGCGAAGAAATGATCCCAGCAGTTGCGGAACAGAAAATCGCTAAGTTCTGTGATGTGTTCTGCGAAACAGGCGTATTTAATGCACAAGAAAGCCGAAAAATTTTGGAAACGGGCCGCAAATATGGCCTGACTCCCAAAATACATGCAGATGAAATCGATCCGATTGGTGGATCTGTCTTGGCCGGAGAGCTGGGTGCGGTCTCTGCGGAACATTTAATTGTCTGTCCGCCTGAAGGAATCTCCAGTATGGCAAAAGGGGGCACAGTAGCCTGTCTTCTGCCGGCTACTAGCTTTTACCTGGGGGCCGGTTTTGCGCCTGCACGTTCGATGGTGGAAGCTGGAGTGCCGGTTGCCATGGCATCAGATTTCAATCCTGGCTCTTGCCCATGCTTGAATATGCAGTTTGTTATTGGACTGGGATGCCTGAAGTACAAGCTTACGCCGGAAGAAGTGCTAACAGCTGTCACGCTTAATGGTGCTGCCGCAATTGGGATGGCTGACCAAATCGGCTCTGTGGAAGTCGGAAAACTGGGCGACCTTGTGGTTTGGGACGCACCGGATTTGGACTACATCTGCTACCGCATTGGAAGCAATTTGGTCAAAAAAGTTATCAAAAGAGGCCGAATGGTACCGTAGAGCTATGAACAGATACTACAGCGCCAATCGGAGTCTCAAAGCCCGTTTGCTGGTGTGCAGACAGCCAAATGGAAGTACTCAAACAGCTAGACTGCGATTTTAACTAACAGAGGAAGTTTTGCTAAAAAATATGGGCTTTCACTTAAAATGGACAACATAAGTTCTGTACGAAAAAAACGGTATATATTACAGATATAGAGTTCCAAATATCCTATTTTTATATATCAACTTTCCGTGTTGTTGATTTTTTGATCTACAAAATTGAGCAATATTTGCTTTATTACATTACACAAAAGCCGTCCGGCGTTCAAATCGGGCGGCTTTTTTGCATGGATAGGCGGGAAGGAGGTGGAGAAATCATTACAGAAATTCATCCCGTAAAATTGCGCAACTTTCACGAAAAGGAGGTTGGTGAATAGCCGATGAAAAATTGAACAAAGGCCCCGGGGAGGGTGAACCAGCTAAGCGCGGCAAATGTACCCGAAGTGCCGCCCTCCATCTCGGAATACACTGTCCAGCCAGCGGGCAGCAACAGCAGAACATGCCCCCGCCCCAGCAGGAGACTTCGGTTCCCTGCTTTTTATTTCTCCCCCTCTGCACCGGAAATTCATACCGGCGTGCCTGATGAGCGGGGATTTGTGGAAGCGATTTTTCAAGGCTGTGCGTTCCTGCCACAAGAGCCGACGATATTTGAGATGGAACGCTAGGCAGAATATCTCTGTGAATTGCTATCCTGTTACCAGCAAGTCTTTTGCCCCTTTCTCAGAGACAAAAAAGCGGCCTGCCCCTCCAAGGCAGAGGCACGCTGGGGGCACCGTGCGCTGCATATAAAGGGGACGAATACAATGATGCATCGGGAAGCCCTGTCCGCAGCTCATTCTCCTTGCCGATGTTTTTCGCCTTTTCTATAAGTGATTCTCTCACATAAAAGCCGCTCCGTTGGGCATGGATAAAGCAGACATTCACTGCAGAGGATCAAAGGAGGCTTTTATGGGATCTATCTGGTCTCAGACCTGCTCTATTGGGCGCAGGCCGCCCCTCCGGGGGCATTTGAAAACTCAGGCAGCGGTGGTAGGGGCGGGGATGGCCGGGGTGCTGACGGCCTATGCCCTCCAGCAGGCCGGGCTTTCAGTCGTTGTCCTGGAGGCCGGCCGGATCGCCGGCGGGCAGACCCAAAACACCACGGCCAAGATCACCTCCCAGCACGGCCTGATCTATAGCAGGCTGATCCAGTCCTTTGGGGAGGAGACCGCCAGGCGGTATGCCAAAGCTAACCAGGATGCGGTCCGGGCCTATCAGGACCTGATCGACGTCCAAGGCATTTCCTGCGACTGGGAGGAGCGATGTGCCTATCTCTACGGCCCTGACGTCACTGTCTTACAGGAGGAGGCGGAGGCCGCCCGGCGCCTGGGCCTGCCGGCCTCGTTTACCAGGGAGGTCTCTATCCCCATCCCCCACGATGGGGCGGTCTGCTTTGAAGGGCAGGCACAGTTCCATCCCCTGAAATTCCTGAAAGTGCTGGCGGACCAGCTGACCATCTACGAGCAGAGCCGGGTCCTCACCGCGGAGGGGGACCTCCTGACCACAGAGCTGGGCTCGGTCCAGGCGGAGCACATCGTTTTCGCCTGCCATTTTCCCTTTGTCAACTTTCCGGGGATGTATTTCGCCCGGATGCACCAGGAGCGCTCCTATGTGCTGGCCCTGCAGGGCGCTCCGCCTGTGGACGGCATGTTTCTGGGAGTGGGACGGGACACCTTCTCTCTCCGCACCTATGGGGAATTGCTCCTGCTGGGCGGCGGAGGCCATCGCACCGGCGAGAACACCGAGGGGGGCCAGTATGACCTGCTCCGGCGGAAGGCCCGGGAGTGGTTCCCCCAGAGCCAGGAGACCGCCCACTGGTCTGCCCAGGACTGCATGCCCCCTGACCATGTGCCCTATATCGGCCCCTACTCCTCCGGCCATCCCGGCTGGTATGTGGCCACTGGGTTCCAGAAGTGGGGTATGACCTCCTCCATGGCGGCCGCCACCCTCCTGTGTGATATGATCCAGGGCAGGGACACCCCCTATGCCGGCCTTTTCTCTCCCAGCCGTCTGGACCCCGCGGCGCTGCCCGGCATCCTGACGGAGGGCGGGCAGGCCGTCAAGAGTATGGTCAAGCGATTCTTCCAGATCCCAGCAGAGGCGGCCAAAGATATCCCGGCCGGACACGGCGGGATCGTGTTCCTCAACGGGAAAAAGGCCGGGGTCTACCGGGACAAGTCGGGGGCGCTCCACCCCGTGGACATCCGCTGCCCCCACCTGGGCTGCCAGCTGGAGTGGGACCCGGACGAGAAGACCTGGGACTGCCCCTGCCACGGCTCCCGGTTCGACTGCCTGGGCCGGCTCATCTCCGGGCCCGCGCAGACAGACCTGGACTCCAGTCTCCGGACCGGCCGGCGGTCTTTACCGCCATCAGTCGAGCGGTCTCCATAATGATCGATCTGGTCCGGAAGGGCTTGTCCCTCCGCTTTACCAACCAGGCCGCAGCGCTGGTGTGCGGATCTTCGGCGGATGTCCGCCCGATGTCTCTGCTCTTCACGGCCTGGGGCCAGCGGCGCGCCCCCTCCTCCCCAGCTGCGGCGGGGGAGGAGGGGGCGCTGGTCCGGCTGGTCTGAAAAAACTTTTGTGAGTCTGGATTTTCCCCTTGCATTGCACGCCAAGTTGTGGTATATTATACAGGCTGAAACCCATGCAGGTGTAGTTCAATGGCAGAATGTCAGCTTCCCAAGCTGAACACGGGGGTTCGATTCCCCTCACCTGCTCCAAGTCGGAGCAAACGTCTATCGTTTGCTCCGACTTATTTTATAAGTCAGAGCGCACTCATTTTGCTGCTCCTCCTTTCCAAATCACAACCGCTGCGCTGGGTTGCGATTTGGTTTCGCCGCGTTGCGGCGTTTTTGTTTTTTCATTTTTAAAATATCGATTTTAACCGTCTTTTGCAAGTCGGAGCAAGCGTCGTAGCGCTTGCTCTGTAAGTCAGAGCGCGCTTATTTTGCTGCTCATCCTTTACAAATCGAATCCGCTGTGCTGAGCTTGCAGTTGGGGCCGCTCTGCGGGCGATGTTTTTGACGGCAAAATTTGGCGGACCGCTTGCCCGGACTGGAGGAGTAGAGTATAATAGATGCGGGCCCGGTCGAAGACACAGGATGGTTCCAAAGATCTGTAAAATGAGTTGACGAGGCGGGCAGGATATGGTATAATTTAAACAGTAATTATTCTCATTAAGAAACTAAAGGAGGAAATCATCATGCCTGAACTGAAGGGAAGCAAGACAGAACAGAACCTGTGGACAGCCTTTGCTGGGGAGTCCCAGGCCCGCAACAAGTACACCTATTTTGCCTCCAAAGCGAAGAAGGACGGTTTTGTCCAGATCTCCAAGATCTTTGAGGAGACCGCCGCCAATGAGAAGGAGCATGCTGAGATCTGGTTCAAGCTGCTGGGCGGGATCGGTTCCACTGCGGAGAACCTGGCCGCCGCTGCTGAGGGCGAGAACTACGAGTGGACCGATATGTACGCCACCATGGCCAAGGAGGCCGAGGAGGAGGGCTTTGACCACATCGCATTCCTGTTCTCCGAAGTTGCCAAGATCGAGAAGGAGCATGAGGAGCGTTACCGCAAGCTGCTGGCCAACGTGGAGGGGGGCCTGGTGTTCTCCAGAGACGGCGATATGATCTGGCAGTGTTCCAACTGCGGCCATATCCATGTGGGCAAGCAGGCGCCGGAGGTCTGCCCCGTCTGCGCTCATCCCCGGGACTACTTCCAGCTGAAGGCGGAGAACTATTGATCTGCTGATCCATACATATCTCTAAAAGGACGCGCCTCGCATTGAGGCGCGTCCTTTCTGCGTCTGGTCAGTTCTCCTCCGGACCGGCCGGGGGTTCCAGCCCGATTTTGCGGTAGTAGTCATTGAATAGGATCTTCTCCGAATAGCTGCGGATATACCGGGCCTCCCAGTAGGTGTCCTGGGCGTAGTTTTCCGGCACCTGCGCCCCCTCATTTGGGGTGAAGGTGTCCGTGTCCGCATTGTAACGCCCCAGTTCGGTGAGATAGCTGTAATCGTTAAAGATGACTAGCCCAGGGGCGTCGGAGAGGATATCCCGGCCGGCCAGCAGGCGGGAGTCATATTCCAGGCCGAACAGATTGGACAGGGTGGGGATGATGTCCACGCTGTAACAGGGCTTGTCCACTACCACAGGCTCCTCCATGTCACCGGACCAGAGGATCAGCGTGGAGCGGTACTTCTCAAAGGGATCGGCCTCCGTCCCTTCCCCCGCCAGCTCGTCGATGGCGCCGGTGCCGTCCAGGCCATAGGGGTAGTGGTCCCCGGAGAGGACGATCACGGTGTTCTCCAGCTCGCCGGCCTCCTCCAGTGTCTTGATGGTGTACTCCAGAGCCTGGTCCAACTCCATGTTGCAGGCCAGATAGGCCCGGGCGGCCTCGCTCATGTCCAGATCCGCCACCTCATCCCGGTGCTTGGCGGACATGGCGTTGCCCGCGAAGCTGTAATTCATGTGGCCGCTCACCGTCATATAGTAGTTGTGGAAGGGCTTCTCTCCGGCCAGAGCCTGGGGGAGGGTCAGCTGCATCATCTCCAGGTCGGACTGGGGCCAGGTCATGGCCACATCCAGCCCGGTGTCACAGGCGTAGAAATCATAGCCCAGGTTGGGGTGGGAGAGGTTGCGGTCATAGTAGTTGGCTGTATTGTTGTGGTAGGCCAGGGTGGGATAGCCCAGGGCCCGGAGCTGGTTGCCCATGGAGAAGTACATGGAGACCCCGTTTTTTCCTGCATACCGCTGGGAGGCATTGACCTGGTTGGTGGGGATCAGGCCGGTGGTGGCGGCATACTCCCCATCCACCGTGGAGTAATACCACAGGGGGTTGTAGAAGTTCTCAAACACAAAGCCGGAGTGGGCCAGCTTGTATAAGGTGGGGGTGTACTGCTCGTTCACTGCGCCGATCCAGAAAGCCTCGCCGGTGAAAAGGAGCAGATTCTTGCCCTGGAACATACCGGTGTACTGATTTTTCTCCGTGGGCGTCCGGTCCCGGAAATACTCGTGCATGTCCTTCAGGGTGCTGTCCGTCTCGTTGGCGATCAGGGCGTCGAAGTCGATGTCCATGACATTGGGACCGGAGGCGGCGGGGGTCTCCCCTTCCTCCGGCTCCTCCGGCTGGACAGAGACATTCCCCGGGGCCAGCGTGGAGACCGAGCCCTCACCCGGGTCGGGGCGGCTGGGTTCCTCCAGGCCAAAGAGGGTCTGCTCGATATCCAGCCGCAGGGTGGTGGCCAGGCCGAAGTGGGAGACCGTCAGGTCTGGGACAAAGGTCTCTCGATAGATCTGGCGGGTCGTCATGATCCCGCCGGTGGGCAGGGCGATCGCCAGCACTGCTGCGGCCTGCACGATGATCACGCCGCCGATCACTCCCAGCAGCACCCGGCCGTCCGGGCGGTTCAGGAGGGCGAACCGTGGCTGGAAGAAGTACACCACCAGAGGGACGGCCAGCAGGAGCAGGGCGGGCAGGGCCTCCCAGATGCCCAGCAGGGTCTCCTTCCAGTAGCTGCCCAGGGCCTGACCTGCCATGTTGAAGGACTTGGTGACCAGCACGGTGGCAAAGATCGTGTGGTACACCGACTGGATCATGTACCACAGGGTCAGCACGCCAAGCACGGCGAAGCCGGCCTTGCGGTTCCCCTTCTTGCCCCAGAGAGAGGTCAAAAGGGCACACATCCCGGCCAGCGGCAGGGAGAAAAGCAGGATATAGACCAGCCCCACATCAAAAAAGGGCCGGACATAGAAAGCCCGGTAGATCCCCTCCAGCCAGAGGATAGAGCCCAGGAAAAACAGGAGCGGTTTTACGATGTCCCAGGGAGTTTCTCTCCGATACATGATATCAAATCCTCGCTGCTCTGCCCGACCCGGGGCAGATGCTTGATCTCAGTGTGCGCGGACCCCAGGCGGCCCGCAGTGCTTACCTCTTTATCATACCTCCTGCCGGGACTTCTGTCCAGAGGGTTCTCCCTTTTTCTCTGCCCTGTTTCCCGGGGAATAGGGATGACGGCCGAGTCCCTCTGTGATATAATAGGGAAACAACAGGGAAACGGGTTTGCTTGTTCCCAAAACGGACATACTGACCACTGTATCGACAGAAGGGGAGGACCACCATGACCTTTGAGGAACTTTACCGCACTATGCTGAAGCAGGCTGTTGAGAAGGGCTCCGTCCAGGCAGATGATCTGGAGGCCAGTGCCGGGCATCTGGACTGCCTGCTCCACCCTCAGGACCACCCCTTGGTCTGGCCGCTCAACCCCTGCACCTGTCCCAAAGAGGAGACACACTGCGCCGCCGCCTGCCTGTTTGACGCCATCGTGCGCAGGGACGACGGCACGCTTGCCGTGGACCCGGACCGCTGCTCCGGATGCGGCGCCTGTATCCAGGCCTGCCAGTCTGGAAACCTGACTGCCAGCCGGGACGTGCTGCCTGCCCTGGACGCAGTCAAGCATGCCAAAGGGCCCGTCTACGCCCTGATCGCCCCTGCCTTCCTGGGCCAATTCTCCACTGTGGTGACGCCGGGCCGGCTGCGCTCGGCTTTCAAGCTGCTGGGCTTCACAGGGATGGTGGAGGTGGCCCTCTTCGCGGACCTGCTGACGTTGAAGGAGGCGCTGGAGTTTGACCGGAACATTCACACAGAGACGGATTTCCAGCTCACAAGCTGCTGCTGCCCCATGTGGATCGGCATGATCCGAAAGCTGTATCATGAGCTGATGCCACACGTTCCCGGGGCGGTATCCCCTATGATCGCCGCCGGCCGGACGGTAAAAAAGCTGCACCCAGATGCGGTCACCATCTTTGTGGGGCCCTGCATTGCCAAAAAGGCGGAGGCCCGGGAGGCAGACCTGGCCGGCGCGGTGGACTATGTGCTTACCTTCCAGGAGATGCAGGATATTTTCCAGGCGGCGGATATCCACCCGGAGCTGCTGGAGGAGAGCGAGCGGGACCACTCCTCCCGAGCGGGGCGGATCTACGCCCGTACCGGCGGAGTCAGCGAGGCGGTTCGGACCACGGTGGCCCGTCTGCACCCGGAGCGGCCTATCCAGGTCCGGACCCGGCAGGCAGACGGCGTGCCGGCGTGCAGGGCGATGATCGAGGACATCCGCTCCGGCCAGCACCAGGCGAATTTCTTTGAAGGGATGGGCTGTACCGGCGGCTGCGTAGGCGGGCCGAAGGTCCTGCTGGACCGGGAGACCGGGCGGGAGAATGTAGACCGTTACGGAGACGAGGCGGAGTTCGGCACTCCGCTGGACAACCCCTATGTCCTCAAGCTGCTCCGCCTGCTGGGCTTTGATACGGTGGAGGAATTTTTGGAGCAGAGCGATATTTTCATCCGGCATTTTTAAAGGAAGCACAGAGCGCAAGGGCAGGGCTGTGATCTTCCGGCTGTCCCCGGCAAAAGTCCGTCCCGGCTCCTAGAGCCGGAAAAGGGGGGAGAGCAAAAAGGAGCGGAAGCAAAAGAGGAAAGACATCTGCACAAGCAGATGTCTTTCTTTTTGTGAAGGGCGGTTAAGACTGATATTTCTGTCAGAAACGAAAAATGCCGCCCGCAGGGCGGCCCACCAACTGCGAGCCCAGCACAGCGGGTCGCAGTTGGAAAGGAGGAGCAGCGGCGTGAGCGCGCTCTGACTTATAAAATAAGTCGGAGCAAGCGATACAAAGCTTGCTCCGACGTGGTGCGCGAGGCGGGACTTGAACCCGCACGTGCGTAATGCACACTAGAACCTGAATCTAGCGAGTCTGCCAATTCCACCACTCGCGCATGGGGGACTGCGCTCTTCAGCGCAAGTGGTATCATACCATATAAGGGCCTGCCTGTCAACACTTTTTTGGCCCTCCCTGGATCTTTTGTTTGTCCCCGCCCGCGAGAGCGGGGACAAACGGAGGGCTTTCCGCTGGGAGCCGGAGAAAAGAGGGACTTTTGAGCGAGCAGAGGGATCGGCCCGCCCGGGCCAAGGAGAGGCCGGGATTCAGGTGGATGGGGTGGAGCCTGCCAGGCGGTTCTCCGGGTAGCGGCGCAGATCGATGTGGCTGATGACAAAGAGCTCATAGAGGCGGGCCAGAATATCCCAGGTCTCTCGGTCCAGCTCACCAGTCTGGGGCAGCATAGCCTTCTCCTGGAGCCACTGGGTATTCCGGACCGAAGCAGCATCGTGGATGCCGTCGATGGACTCCGGCTCCAGCCCATCCAGGACATGGGAGAGGCTCTGAAACATGGCCTGTACCGGGAGAAGGTAGTTGTGGGAGGAACCGGCCTGAACTTTAGCACTGGGAGGAAAAGCACGTATCTGTCTGGGATCGGCAAGCTCTCGCTCCAGATCCAGCCACTCGTCCAGAATGGCCTGCCAGGTCTCACGGTCCACCACGCCGGTGACAGGGGGGTGGAGCTCCCGCTGGAAGAGCATCACCGCCTCCAGGGTACGCTCCCCGAACACACCGTCCGGGACCAGAGCGGGCAGAAAGTCATAGCGCAGAGACAGGCGGTTCAGCATATACTGAAGACTCCGTATGGGCTGGGCCACCATCTCGCGTTCCAGCTGCTGTAAGGTCATGACAAGGACACCTCCTGTTGATCCGACTGCCCCAAACGCAGATCGGTGCCGGGATGCTGCCCGAAGCGGGGCGTCTCACTGTGTCCGCTGACCGCCGCCAGGGTCAGGTCCACCAGCGAGGGGATGAGCTCGGAGGCCTGAAAGGGGAAGCGAGCCACATCCTGTTGGAGCACGGCTTCCAGGCTGGCGAACTCACGGTACAGGGCGTCCCAGGTGGCTTCCCCCACTACGCCGTCGGGGAGGAGGTCAGTCTGCCGCTGAAAGGACTGGACCGCATTGGCGGTGGAGGGGCCGAATACGCCGTCCACCGTCAGCGGGGGGATGACCTCATCAAATTCAGCCAGTACGGCCAGCATGTACTGGAGGACCTGAACCTCGGTGCCGGTGTCCCCCTCTCGGAGGACGCCAGGGTACTGGAACTGGACCTTATAGAAGGTCTGCCCTTCGCTGACCAGCTCAGAGAGCCGGGTGACGCCCACATAGAGGTAGACCAGCTTATACCAGGTGGCCTTTCCCACCACGCCGTCTGACGCCAGGTTGAAGATGCGCTGGAACTGCCGCACGGAGTATTCGGTGTCTTCCCCGAAGATGCCGGTGACGGGCTTGATCTTGGGGATGGCGGGGTAGTTCTGGGAGATGCGGTTCAGGCTGGTCTGGACCACGGCCACCTCCTCCCCCACAGAGCCCAGCCGCAGGGAGCTGCCGGGATAGGACTGGGTGATGTCCTGGATGGGGGCGTTGACCACCAGCTCGATGTCGTCCCCGTAATAGTGGCGGAGGATCTCCATGGAGTTGTAGCCCGTCTGGGCCATCTCCTGGCTGCCCCACTGGGAGAGCCCGTCACAGGTGGAGGTGGTCCCGTTGCAGAACTTGGCGGAGAGGGGCTCCACAAAGCCCTGACGGCGGATGTAGTCGTTGAAGATCTCGTCCACCACTGCGCTGATGCTCTGGAAGAAGCTCCTTCCCCGAATGAACTTCTGGTCATAGGCGGTGGTGTTGGTGATTTGGAAGTTGTAGCCCCGGCTGGGGTAGAACTCGGTATAGACCCGGTTCAGGGCAAAGGAAATGATAGCCAGCACATTGGCCCGGATCGTGGAGAGCTCCCAGGTGGGATAGATCTCACTGGAGGCTACGTTTTTGACGTAGTCGGGGAAAGAGACCGTCACATTTTCTGCCCACTGGTCGGGCAGGCCCAGATGCACCGTGATGGTGCTGGGGATGTAAGGAAGGACGATGACCGGCATAGGGACACCTCACAGATTCTGAGGGGAGGTGTTCAGGATGGAGCTGTCAACAAGACTGTGCTGCCCCTCGGCCAAGGGGATGAGCTCCATGTCCTGGTCGGTCTCTTCGCCGGAGAAGATCTGGACGCCGTCCACCCGCAGGGCGGTGTAGCCTGGGTGTTCCGCCCAGACCTGGCAGACGGAGAAGGGGACCATGTCCTGGGTGGGACCGGTGCTCTCCCAGCGGGGGGGCGCAGGGATGGTGAGGGGCTGGACCCGGCCCTCACGGTCGGTGATCTGGACAGACAACAGGTGATATTTCCCGGTCGGGCTGATCTGGGTCACCACAACAGTGGCGTCCTCGATGGGGAGCTGCGCCCGGGAGGTATAGACTCTGATCTGCAGAGTCCCAAACTCTTCCTCCATATGGAGCCTCCTTCCGGCGTGATGGTGCGCCGTTTACTGGACCATCCTATGCCGGGACCGCGGAGCGGGTTCCCCTGTGGAAAAAAGATGCCCGCCGGAGCAAAAACGCTCCCGGTCGGGCATCTTTTTTCCACAGAAACCGCATCTGCGGTGGGTTTCCCTTTTTTTCTACACAGACATACCATATAATGTGGATAGATTTTTAAAAAAGGAGAAATGGGCACAATATGATGGAACTTAAGATCGCGTCAAGATCCTTGACGGATGAGGCGGGGAAACTGCGCCGCCTCCACTATTTTCTGCTGGTGGACGAGCTGGAGGCGGGGAGCTTCTTCTGCGAACAGTACGGGGTGAAGATCGCGGAAGAGGACGGAGACTGCGCGCAGATCCGGGGCATCACCACCAGCGCGGTGCGCATAGACGAACTGATGACCACACTGGTGGAGCAGCAGGTCAGCCCTACGGTGCTGGAGGATGTGGTGCAGGACTGGCTGTGACAGAGACACAGGTCAGCATATCCCACGCCTCCCTCTCAGAGAAACGCTGTTATTTTTTCTTTCCCCTGTGGTCGATGCGCTGCATCAGCGCCACCAGCAGAGCGATGGCGCCCAGGACCACAAAGATGCCCAGCATTCCCTGCCCCATCATTTCCAAAGCATGCGTAATATTTTCCATGTTCGAATGTCCTCCTTTTTACTCCATCACAGGATGGGATTGTTGGCAAAATACTGAAGCACCACACCGCCGGCCACCACAGAGGCGATCTGGCCGGAGACGTTAGCCGCCACCGCGTGCATCAGCAGGTGGTTCTGGGAGTCGGCCTCCTGACCCAGCTTCTCGATGACCCGGGAAGACATGGGGAAGGCAGAGATGCCGGCCGCACCCACCATGGGGTTGATCTTGTTCTTGGGGGTGAAGATGTTGAGTACCTTGACGAAGAGCACGCCCACCATGGAGTCCAGCACAAAGGCCACCAGGCCCAGACCCATGATCATGATGGTCTCCTTCTGGACGAACTGATCCGCTTTCATAGAGAAGGCGATGGTGATGCCCAGCAGCAGGGTGATCAGGTTGGCCAGCTCATTCTGGGCGGTCTGGGAGAGGGAGGTGAGCACGCCGCACTCCCGGATCAGGTTGCCGAACATGAGGAAGCCTACCAGCGCCACGGAGGAGGGAGCCACCAGGCCGGCGATGACGGAGACCACGATGGGGAAGAGGATGCGCAGGCGCTTGGATACGCCCTGGGCCCGGTAGGGCATGCGCATGGCCCGCTCCTTCTTGGTGGTGACCAGCTTGATGGCAAAGGGCTGGATGATGGGTACCAGAGCCATATAGGAGTAGGCAGCCACTGCGATGGCCCCCACATAGCGGGAGTCGAGGATCTGGGAGACCAGGATAGAGGTGGGGCCGTCTGCGGCGCCGATGATGCCGATGGAGGCGGCGTCCTTCAGGTCAAAGCCCAGGGCCGCAGCCAGGAGGATGGTGAGGAAAATACCGGCCTGGGCGGCGGCGCCGCACAGGAACAGCTTGGGGTTGGCCAGCAGGGGACCGAAGTCGATCATAGCGCCGATGCCGATGAAGAGCAGGATGGGGAAGGCCTCGCTGGCCTCGATGCCAACCTCAAAGAGCCACTGGATGATGCCGTGGGTCTCACCCACGCCCTCGCTGAACTGATTGATGACGCCGGACAGGGGCAGGTTGACCAGGATGGCGCCGAAGCCCATGGGCAGCAGCAGGGCGGGCTCAAACCCCTTCTCGATGGCCAGCCAGATCAAAAGGCCGCCCACGACGTACATCAGCAGCTGCTGCCATGTGATAGACAGAAGCCCCTCCCAAAGAAATTCCATGCTTTCTTCCTCCATTTCTTTATAGTATGTGTACCCTTTCGGAGAAAAATCGGCCCGCGCCCGGCAGACAGCCCGCAAAAAAAGACCTGCGTTCCCATTGGAACGCAGGTCTGGTCATTTCAGGAAAAACCAGAATGGAACAAGCTCCATCCATGCTTGTTGGCCTTTCCGCGCGGGAACCGCGCCGACTACTCCCCTTTGTATTTACGGATTTTATCATCTTCCCCTGGGGCTGTCAAGAGAAATCTCCGCTTTTTTCACCATGCAGAAACGGCGGGCCATTCACCCCAGGGAGCGGGTCCGGAGGTGACCCAGGCCGCGGCCGGGCAGGGGCAGCCTGACGGTGAAGAGGGTGCCGGAGATGGCGGAGCTGGAGACGGAGATCCGGCCCCGATGGCCGTCTACGATGCTCTTGGCGATGGACAGCCCCAGACCGTAGCCCCCCTGGCTCCTGGCCCGGTCGCTGTCAGTGCGGTAGAAGCGCTCGAACAGGCGGGGCAGATGCTCCTGAGGGATGGGCTCGCCGGTGTTGTGGACGGAGAGGACTGCCTCGTCTCCCTGGGGGCGGAGGATCAGTGAGGCCGAGCCGCGGGGCCCGGCATACTTGACCGCGTTGTCCACCAGAATGGCCACCAGGCGGCGCAGCTGCTCCGGATCGCCCAGGAGCTCCAGATCAGGCGTGATCTGGCTGTCCAGGGCCACGCCGGCCTCAAAGGCCACCGACTCAAAGGGGAGCAGGGCCTCCCAGGCCAGGTCGCTGAAGGACACCGTCTGGAGACGGAGGGGAGAGCGCCGGTCATCAGAGCGGGCCAGGAAGAGCAGGTCCTCCACCAGTGACTTCATCCGCTGAGCCTCTGCCTGGATGTACTCCACCCACTTGCGCTGTCCATCAGCCATGTCTCCGGAGTGGGCCAGGAGGATGCCGGCGTTGGCCAGGATGACAGTGAGGGGGGTCTTCAACTCGTGGGAGGCGTCGGCTACGAACTGCTTCTGCTGCTGCCAGGACCGCTCGGCGGGGCGTAAGGCCAGGGTGGAGAGGAGCAGGGAGATGACGAAGAAACAGGCCAGCCCCAGCAGCCCCACCAGCAGGCACGTCCGCAGCAGGGCCAGAAGATTTTCCCGCTCCCAGGTCCGGTCGGCAAAGGCCAAGCGGACCGCGCCTCCCTCCGCATCCTCCCGGAGATAGCGGAGGGAGGAGACGGTGCCATCCCGGCGGCCGTCCTCCAGAGCGGCCTGGGCGGCCTGTTGGGCCACTTCCAGAGAGACATCCACTTGGTCTCCGTCGTTGATAGCGGTGACCACGCCGTCCTCCACTGTGACGGTGAACACCGGGAGCAGGGAGCGCTGAGCGCCCTGGCCGCTGGAGGGGCGGCGGGACCCATCCAGGGGAAAAGCGATCTCCGGCCGGAGGGGACTGCCTTCCTCTCCCCACATCAGGGCGGCACGCATGGCCAGCAGGCTCTGGTCCTTCAGGCGTTGAGCACTGCTTGCCATAAAGACCCCAAAGACCATAAGGAGGACCAGGGACACCAGCAGCATGTTCACCAGAATGAATTTGCGCCGCAGGGTACGGATCATGGCATGCCCCCTCCGCCAAAGCTGCCGGGCTCATCCGAGGTAGTGAGGAAATAGCCCACCTTCCGCACGGTGCCGATGGAGACCTGGGAGGCCAGGAAGGACAGCTTCTTCCGCAGGAAGGAGATGTACACTTCCACATTGTTGTCCTCCGCCTCCGAGTCCAGCCCCCACACCTTGGCAATGATGTCGTCCTTGGGGGTGACCAGCTTGGCGTTCTGGAGAAGCAGACGCAGCACCTCGAACTCCTTGAAGCCCAGCCGCACCGACTTGTCTCCCCGGCGCAGGCAGTGGGAGGAGAGGTGGAGGGACAGGTCTCCGAAGGCCAGCTCCTCGGACACCACCTCCCCCTGGCGGCGGGTGAGGGCCCGGACCCGGGCCAGCAGCTCGGAGGTGTCAAAGGGCTTGGTCATGTAGTCGTCCGCCCCACAGTCCAGGCCCTTCACTTTGTCGGAGATCTCGTCACGGGCGGTGAGCATGAGGATGGGAGTGGACACGTGGGCGGAGCGGAGGCGGCGGGCCACCTCCAGCCCGTCCAGCTTGGGCAGCATCACATCCAGGACGATGACATCGTACTGGGCGGTGAGCGCATAATCCAGGCCGTCGGCACCGTTGTGGACCTGGTCCACCTGATATTTCTGCTCTGCCATGATCTGGGCCAGGGCCTCCGCCAGCCGGACCTCGTCCTCCACGATCAGGATACGCATAATGGGCCTCCTTTCCCAATTGGGCTCTGTTTTTTCTCACTATACCACAAAAAACTGAAAATGCCCTGAAAAATTCAGAGTAATTTCAGCTTCTCCTGTTATACTGGCCCCAGAAGAGCATCAAGGGACAGGGGGGATACTCGTGCGTTATCGCGTGGTGACCACCGTGGCCGCGTTGCTGCTGTGTCTGGGCCTGATCGCCTGCTTTGTCCCGGGGGGCGTCCCGGCGGCAACATCTGGGGAGGGAGACGGCAGGGCGGCCCTGACAGCGGAGGACCGGTGATGCCTCCTGTAAAAGGGACCGGCGCGGAGCCACAGGCTCCGCGCCGGTCCTTTTGGCGGCGGAAAGAGGGGGGAAGGCCCTCAGGCGGGGAAAGCGCCTCGGCGGGTCAGCTGGCGGGAGAGGGAGAGCAGCACCGGGATCAGCAGGATCTGGGCCGCCACCATGCAGATAGTCTCGGTGAAGCGGGCGGGAAGCATGCCGAACAGGCCTTTGCCGTACATGATGTAGAGCCAGACGCTGTTGAGCACGAGCCGGGTCAGGCTGGCACACAGGGAGGCGCCCACCACCCGCAGCCACAGAGCGCGTCCATGGAAGCCCTCCCCCTTCTGGTGGAGGAACAGGCCGTAGATCAGTCCCACCAGTCCGGCGGTGACAGTGAAGCCGGGGAAGAAGGCGCCGAAGGGGAAGAGGGTGGCGCCGATCAAGTCGCTTACCGCGCCCACGGCCAGAGCCCACAGGGGGCCAAAAAGGATGCCGGACAGGGCGACGGCCAGGAAGGAGAAGTTGACCACCACGAAGGTGGTGTTGATGGAGAGGAACCGGGCCAGGATGACCTGGAGGGCCACCAGAAGGGCGCAGGTGACCATGATCTTGGTGTTTTTCTGAGCTTTCATTTATCTCTTCCTTTCACGGGCTGAGAGAGCCTCTCAGCGGTTTCCTCTTCAGTTGCCGTAAAAGGATACCCTGATACGACAGCGGAAGCGGAGCACCACCGCAAGACAGCTGCCTTTTCGTCCGGCGGCCACTTCCCATCCGCCGGCACTTGACGCGGTACTCCTATTCTGTGTATGGTCGCTGGGAAAACGGGGGAGGGGTCAGCACAGCCCCAGATGGTGGCGGATCTCCCCTACGGAGTAGAGGGAGCCCCAGGCGCAGATCACGTCCTCCGGGCCGGCCAGGGCCAGGGCGGTGTCCACCCCCTGGTCCAGGGTCTCCTGGACGGAGACTGGGATGGAGAACTGGGCCAGCCAGGCCGCCAGCTCGGCGGCGGGGAGGGCCCGGGGGCTGTCCGGTGTCACCGCCACAAAGGCCTTTGCCAGGGGGAGGACACGGCGGAACATGGAATGCCAGTCCTTATCGGCCAGGACGCCGGAGAGGAAAATGAGCTTCCGGCCGGGGTAGAGGCTCTCCAGGGCGGCGGCAAGGGCGTCCACGCACTGGGGGTTGTGGCCGCCGTCCACGATGAAGTCGGGGGAGCGGCGGGCCAGCTCCAGGCGGCCGGGCCACTGGGCCGCGGCCAGTCCCCGGGCTGCCGCCTCCTCCGGGATGGTCCAGCCGGCATCCCGGAGTGCCTGCACCACCTCCAGGGCGGTGATGGCGTTGGAGAGCTGGTAGCTGCCCAGCAGGGAGAGGCGGTAGGGGCCACGGCCCCGGTAGCGGAAGTCCTGGCCCTCCAGACCGGAGCAGAGGACCTCCAGCTCCTGGGGGTCGGTCTGACGCAGGGGGATGTCCAGCTGGCGGCAGACGGACTGGATCACCTGGGTGACCTCATCGCTCTGGCGGTAGAGGACGGCCCGGCAGCCCGGCTTGAGGATGCCGGACTTCTCCCGGGCGATGAGAGTGAGGGTGCCGCCCAGCTCCTGGGTGTGCTCCAGGCCGATGTTGGTGATGACCGCCGCCTCCGGGGCGGGGATCACGTTGGTGGAGTCCAGGCGGCCGCCCAGACCCACCTCCAGCACCACGATGTCACACTGCTCCTCCAAAAAGAACTCCATGCCCACCGCGGTCATCAGCTCGAACTCGGTGGGGGGATCGGACATCCCCTCCGCCACCTCCAGCACCTGCTGGGTGAGGCGGCCCAGGACTTCATCCGGGATGGGTGCCCCGTTGACCTGCATCCGCTCGTGGAAGCGGTAAAGGTGGGGAGAGGTGAACAGGCCAGCGCGCAGCCCAGCCTGAGCCAGGATGGAGGCTGTCATGGCCGCGGTGGACCCCTTGCCATTGGTCCCGGTAATGTGGACGAAGCGCAGGCGGCGCTCAGGATTGCCCAGGCTGGCCAGCAGTGCCTGGGTACGCTCCAGGCCCGGCTTCCGGCCGGTCCAGGCCCGCTGATGGATCAGTTCAATGGCTTCCTGTCCTGTCATGAAGGAGTCCCTCCCTGCTTTAAGTGACAATACCAAAGGAGCAAGGCCAGCCCAGCACCCCCCAGGATGTTGCCCAGGGTGACGGGGACCAGGTTGGAGGCGGCCCCGGTCAGGGTGAGAGGGGCCAGATCGACGCCCGCGGCTGCTGCCAGCGAGGCGTACTGGGGGACAGCGGCGGCCATTAGGGCCGCGCCGATGTAATAGAGGTTGGCAACGGAGTGCTCAAAGCCGCACAAGACGAAAAAGCAGACCGGAAGAAAGGCGCCCATCAGGCGGCCCGGTGTCTCCCGGGCGGAGGCGGCGGCCAGCACCCCCAGACAGACCAGCAGGTTGCACAGCACGCCCAGGCCCAAGGCGCTGCCGAAGGGAAGGGCGCATTTCGCGGCCCCGACCCGGATGGTGTATACGGCCAGGGCCCCGGCGGAGTAGTCCAGCTGGCCGCAGGAGACACACAGCCAGGCCACCAGCAGCGAGCCCAGGGCGTTCCCGGCAAAGACCAGCGCCCAGTTGCGCACCATCAGGACCGCCGATCCCCCCTTTTTCTCCAACAGAGTGAGGGGGAGCATGCAGTTTCCGGTGAACAGCTCCGCACCGGTGACGACGACCAGCCCCAGACCGAAGGGGAAGAGCAGGCCGCAGATGGTCCGGACGGTCCAGGTGTCTGAGATGCCGTAGACCGCCGTGTTGGTGGCGGCCGCGGCGATGGCGATGATGGCCCCGGCCAGCGCTCCCAGCAGGAGCAGGCTGGCGGCGGAGCGCTCCATTTTCCTGACGCCCGCCGCACTGTACGAGGCGAGCAATTCTGCGGGGGAGAGGTAGTTGTTCATGATCTCCTTTGTTCCAGAGACCGGCAGGCCGCCTGGGCCACATGCAGGGCCAGCACGGTGGAGGTCACCGCGCCCACGCCTCCGGGGACCGGCGTGATGGCAGCCACGATGGGCTCCACCTCGTCAAAGGCCACGTCCCCATGCATGGCGCCGTCCGGGCCGATATTGACGCCCACATCTACCACCACCTGGCCCGGGCGCACATAGTCGGCCCGGATCAGGTCCAGGCAGCCGGCGGCGGAGATGATGATGTCGGCGTCCTGGCAGAAGCTGCGGGTGTCCTCCTTGTCTGTGAAGATGTGACAGACGGAGACGGTGGCCTCCTCCTTAATCAGCAGCAGGGCGGTGGGCAGGCCCACGGTGGCGCTTTTGCCGATCATAGCGATCTTCTTGCCTTTCAAGGGGATATCATAGTAGTGGAGCAGTTCCAGGCAGGCGGTGGCGGTGCAGGGGGGAAAGCCGATGTCACTCTTGGTGAGCAGGCCGCCCATGGAGGCGGTGGTGATGGCGTCGATGTCTTTCTCCGGGGCCAGGACGCTGGTCACCGCCTCGGTGTCCAGATGGGGCGGCAGGGGGCGGAATAGCAGGCAGCCGTGGATGGAGCTGTCCTCGTTCACTGTCCGCAGGGTCTGGATCAGCTCCTGCTGTGAGGCGTCCGCGGGCAGCAGGAAGCGCCGGACGGCGATGTTCAGGCTTTCCGCCCGGCGGATAGCCCCCCGCTCATAAGCGATGTCCTCCTCCCGGCGTCCCACCCGGACGATGCCCAGGGTGGGAGTGACGCCGCGGCGGGAGAGCTTCTCACAGCGGAGCCGGATGTCCCGGCACATGTGTTCCGCCACCGGTTTTCCGCTGAGCAAAACTGCCATGGGTCTCCTCCTTTTGGTGATTCGGGCAGGGGGAGGCGGCGTGCGCCTCCCCCTGCATGTGGTCATATGCTCAGAACAGGCCGGTGATCCTGCCGTTCTCGTCTACGTCGATCTTCTCGGCAGAGGGGACTTTGGGCAGGCCGGGCATGGCTCCCCACCGAATTTTGATTCGGTGGGGGCCCTGTTTTTTTAGATCCTCGGGCGAAATAAATTCGCCCTGCGGAAATCCTCCGCTGTGCTTCGGATTTACGCCGCACGAGCGGCGGGGTGCTGCCGCACCCGAATGCCCATGCCCGGCTCAGAACAGGCCGGTGATCTTGCCGTTCTCGTCTACGTCGATCTTCTCGGCAGAGGGGACTTTGGGCAGGCCGGGCATGGTCATGATATCGCCGGTGAGGGCCACGATGAAGCCGGCGCCGGCGGAGACCTTCAGATTGCGCACCGTGACCTCGAAGCCGCTGGGCGCGCCCAGCAGGGTCTGGTCGTCGGAGAAGGAGTACTGGGTCTTGGCCATGCAGATGGGCAGGTCGCCGAAGCCCAGGTCGGTGAGCTGCTGGGCCTGCTTCTTGGCGTTGGCGGTGAGCACCACCCGCTCGCCGTGATACACCTTCTTCACAATGGTGTCCAGCTTCTCCTGGATGGAGGCCTGGGTATCATACACGAACTGGAAGTGGCTGGGCTGCTCGCACAGGCGGATGACCTCCTCGGCCAGAGCCTTGCCGCCCTCGCCGCCCTTGGCCCACACCTCGGACAGGGCCACATTGACGCCCAGCTCATTGCACTTCCTCTCTACCAGGTCCAGCTCGGCCTTGGTGTCGGTGGGGAAGGCGTTGATGGCCACCACGCAGGGCAGGCCGTACACGTTCTTCACGTTGTCCACGTGCTGCAGCAGGTTGGGCAGGCCCTTCTCCAGCGCCTCCAGGTTCTCCTGGTTCAGCTCGGGCTTGGGCACGCCGCCGTGGTACTTCAGCGCCCGCACGGTGGCCACGATCACCACGGCGGAGGGCTTCAGGCCGGCCTTGCGGCACTTGATGTCGATGAACTTCTCTGCGCCCAGGTCGGCGGCGAAGCCGGCCTCCGTGACTGCGTAGTCCCCCAGCTTCAGGGCCATGCGGGTGGCGATGATGGAGTTGCAGCCGTGAGCGATGTTGGCGAAGGGGCCGCCGTGGATGAAGGCAGGGGTGCCCTCCAGGGTCTGGACCAGGTTGGGCTTCAGAGCGTCCTTCAGCAGGGCGGCCATGGCGCCCTCGGCCTTCAGGTCATGGGCGGTGATGGGCTTGCCGTCATAGGTGTAGGCCACGATCATCCGGCCCAGCTTCTCCTTCAGGTCGGTGATGCTGGTGGACAGGCACAGCACGGCCATGATCTCGCTGGCCACGGTGATCTCAAAGCCGTCCTCACGGGGCACGCCCTGGGCCTTGCCTCCCAGGCCGTCCACGATGTGGCGCAGCTGGCGGTCGTTCATGTCCACCGCGCGCTTCCAGGTGATCTGCTTGACATCGATGCCCAGGGCATTGCCCTGCTGGATATGGTTGTCCAGCATGGCGGCCATCAGGTTGTTCGCCGCGCCGATGGCGTGGAAGTCGCCGGTGAAGTGGAGGTTGATGTCCTCCATGGGCACCACCTGGGCCCAGCCGCCGCCGGCCGCACCGCCCTTGACGCCGAACACAGGGCCCAGGGAGGGCTCACGCAGGGCGACCACGGACTTCTTGCCCAGCTTCCGCAGGCCGTCCGCCAGCCCTACGGAGGTGGTGGTCTTGCCCTCGCCCGCAGGGGTGGGGGTGATGGCGGTGACCAGGATCAGCTTGCCGTCCTGAGCCTGGGTCTCGTTGAGCAGCTTGTAGTCCACCTTTGCCTTGTAGTTGCCGTACATCTCCAGGTACTTCTCGTCCACGCCCGCCGTGGCCGCGATCTCCCGGATGTTTTTCATTTCACAGCTCTGTGCAATTTCAATGTCGCTCTTGATTTCCATGGGAATCAGTCTCCTTCTTTTATGATTTATCGTGGATGTCTATGAAGTTAGAAGTTAAGGGAGGGAACGGACCTGGGCCGCCATAAAGGAGGCCGGGCCCGGGCAGTCCAGGTGCAGCGGAGCGCTGCCGGGGTCCTGGATCAGAACGGCTTCTCCTGAGGCAATGGTACTCGATTCCCCAGCGAAAGTCAAGGTGCCGCTCCCCTCCGCGCAGTAGAGGATGAGGGTGGAGGAGCCGGGTTCGGCGGAGAAGCTGACAGGGCCGCCGCTGGTGCGCAGGGGGGAGACACTGCCGGCGCATCTGTCCTTGCGCAGCATCAGGTTGAAGTCCACGCAGCGGCCCCGGGAGTGGGTGTCCGCCCCGCCGTCGAAGGCGTGGACCTGATAGGGGGCCAGGGAGATGAGGGGGCCGCCGTCGTGGGTCAGTTCCATCTCTCCCCGGAGAGGGGCAATGAGCCGGTGGTAGTCGGGGAGGGGGGTGAAGTCGGACTCGTCCAAGTCCACGGTGGCGGAGCTCAGCCGCCAGAGGAAGTCCCGGTCCGCATAGAGGGCCCCCTGGGGGGCGATGGCGATCTGGGTGGTGGTCCCGCCGGACCACTGACTGATCTGGTAGTCTGCCTGGGTGAGGTGAGTGATATGGGGTGCCATGGGGACTCCTTTCTGAACGAGGACGCCCCCGCGGCGGTTCACGCCGCGGGGGCGTCCCGTCGGTGATTCATGGGAGGGGGATCACAGGGACTCCAGGACCTCCTGGTAGATGGCGTCGGCCAGAGGCAGGGCCTTGTCCAGCAGGGCCTGGCCCTTCTGGCGGTACTCGTCGGCAAAGGCCTGGTCCTGGATACCGCCGATGTTGATGAGCACGTTGAGCCAGGCGCCCTGGATGGCGGCCTTGAGGCTCAGGGCGGCGCAGCCCAGGTCGCTGGCGGCGCTGGCGTTGAGCTTGCCCACCACGGAGCGGGTCAGCTCCAGGGCCTGGTAGGCCAGCTCCATCATCTCAAAGGGGGTCTTGGTGCAGCCCTTCAGGGCCTCCTGCATGGCGGCCTTGCGGGCAGCCTTCTCCTCGTCGGTGTCCTTGGGCATGGCGAACACGGCGCTGACGGCGTTGAACGCCTCGGTATCCCGGTCCATCACGTCCACGAACTGAGCCTTGAGCTCGTTCCCCTTCTTCTGGGACTCGATGGCCAGCTCCTGCACGTCGGCGTACTTCTTCTTTCCCACGGTGAGGGCGCACACCATAGCGGTGAGGGCGGCGCCCAGGGCGCCCTCCAGCGCGGCGGCGGAGCCGCCGCCGGGCGCGGGTTCATCGGAGGCCATCAGGTCCACGAACTCATTGACCTTCATTTCCACAAGCTTCATAACAGTCGATTCTCCTTTTGTCAGAACGGCTTATTCCATGCCGATCAGGTGGTACTCCATGATCTGATTGTGGCAGTCGAAGTCACGGGCCTTCAGATAGAACTCAGCGCAGTCGATCATGGCCTTGGCGGGGGTCAGGCCCACGATCTCGCTGTCCACGATATAGGTGCCGTAGCGCTCGGCCAGGGAGCGGATCATCTCATAGACCACATACAGAGGGGTGTCCTCATAGTTGACCATGTTCATGGAGACCTGAGCGATGCCCCGGTCCTCCAGCATGAAGCCCATGGCCTTGCAGCTGCGGAAGCCGCCGGAGGAGCCGCGGATGACCTTGGCGATCTTCTTGGCGATCTCCACGTCGGAGGTGGCCAGGTTCACGTTGAAGGCCACCAGGGGCATGCGGGCGCCGATGGCGGTGATGCCGGCGGTGGGATGGATCTTCCGCTCGCCGAAGTCAGGGGCCCACTCGGGCTGGAGCAGCTTCTCGGGCATGCCCTCGAACTGCCCCTTGCGGCAGGTGGCCAGATTGCGGCGCTCGGGACGGGTGGCGGAGTCCTCATACAGGAAGCTGGGGATCTTCAGCTCGTCCCAGATCCGCTGGCCCAGACGCTTGGACATCTCCACGCACTCCTCCACGGTGACGCCCATGGTGGGGACGAAGGGGATGACGTCGGTGGCGCCCATGCGGGAGTGCTCGCCCACATGCTTGGTCATGTCGATGACCTCGGAAGCCTTCTTGGTCAGCTGGAAGGCGACCTCCTCGATGGCCTCGGGGGAGCCGATCATGGTGAACACACAGCGGTTGTGGTTGCCGTCGGTCTGGGCGTCGAACAGGGTGCAGCCGGGCACGCTGTTGGCCACTTCCACCAGGGCGTTATAGGCGGCCTCGTCCTTCTCCTTGCTGCAGCTGAAATTGGGGATGCATTCCACAAGCTTGGACATAAGAAATTCCTCCTTAAAAATATCGGTATCAAAAATGTTTTGAGATGTAGCGCTTGAAAGGATCAGCCCACCAGATTAGAGGCGGCGGGGACAAAGAACTTGATGAAAGCGATGGTCTGGGGCTGATAGATGATGTCCACCAGGAAGGCGCCCACGATGGGGACCACCATGAAGGCCCGGCTGGACATGCCGTACCGCTCAGTGACGGCGGTCATGTTGACAATGGCGGTGGGAGTGGCGCCCAGGCCGTGGCCGCACAGGCCGGAGCACATGACGGCGGCGTCATAGCTCTTGCCCAGGATGCGGAAGATCACGAAGTAGGACACCGTAACGATGAACACCACCTGGCAGATGACGATGAGAAGCACGCCGCCCATCAGGCTGGCCAGCTCCCACAGCTTCAGCGTCATCAGGGCCAGAGCCAGGTACAGGTTGAGCATCACGTCGCCGATGCCGTCCACCAGGGGGAAGGAGAACTTGTAGAAGTGGAAGGTGTCGTTGAGGTTGCGGACGATGACAGCCACGAACATGGCGCCCACATAGTTGGGGAAGGACATCCCGATCAGCTTGCTGACCCAGCCGGACACCATAGTGCCCACGGCCATGCACACGATGATGACGACCACGTTCTTGATAATGTCCAGAGCGGAGAGGGGCTCCTTGCCGGCGGCATTGACGCTCTTGATATCATCGTAGTTGGCCTGATGCTCCTCGGGCTTCAGGTCATACTTGACGATGAGGCGGCGGCCCAGAGGTCCGCCCACAAGCACGCCGGAGATCAGGCCGAAGGTGGCGGCGGCGGCGCCCACGCCCATAGCGGCGGAGTAGCCCAGGCTCTCAAAGGTGGAGCCGTAAGAGCCGGCTGCTCCGTGGCCGCCGATCATGGAGATGGCGGAGGACAGCAGGGCGTAGGGGGCCTCCAGGCCCACCGCGGTGCCTACGGCGATGCCGATGATGTTCTGGAAGATGGAGACCACGCCGGCGCACAGCCAGTAGACGATCAGTAGGATGCCGCCCTTCTTCAGCAGGGAGAAGCTGGCGCCCAGACCCACGGTGGTGAAGAAGGCCAGCATGAAGGGGTCCTGGAAGGTGTTGGTGAAGTTGAAGGTAAAAGTACCGGTGGTGTGGCCGGCGAAAGTGATGAACATAAAGATGAAGCCGCCAATGACGGGAGCAGGGATACAGTACTTGGCCAGGAAGTTGACCTTGTTTTTGATCGCGTAACCGATCAGCAGAAGAATGGAAGCCATTGCCAGGGTCATGATTGCGTCGGTGTTGATGTTGAGGACGTTTTCCACAGTTTCAAATGACATAATGTTACCCTCCCATTGATTCTCTTTTTTCCTCGGACCGCTCTCCTTACGGACCGAAACACTGCCCCGGCCAGCCGACCTCCTTTCGCCGGAACAGAATTAGACGTTTCTGACGCCAGTATAGTCAAAGAGCATCTAAAAAACGTCTAATTCTAAAAATTGAAAAAAGACGCCGCAGTCCAAACGGACCGCTGCGTCTTTGCGTGTCCATAATATATCCATAGAAGAGCATCTGTCAAGACGCACCGATAAATTTTAGGCGCATCTATAAAAATGGCGATCATGTGGGGGCGGTTACTGCTCATTCCGCCATAAAATGCTTGTTTTTGCTGTACAGCTCAGAGGCACGGTACCGCTGCTGGGTGGCGATGCCGTTGCGCAGGCTCTGGGAGAGCTGCTCCGCCTCGAATACGCTGGGGACGCTGGAAAGCAGGCGGACCCCCTGCCGGGCGTAGCTCTCCGGGGAGTAGGTGAGCAGAGGGGCGAGGGGGGAGCCCGTCCGCTGCTCCAGGTCCAGCCGGCTGCGGATGTGCATGGAGACAAAGTGGAGGATGACCCCCTCCAGAGGGGAATTCAGCCGCTGCTGGCAGGACTGGGCATCGGCCAAGCTGACCGCCGCCCGCTCGTAGTCCCCCTCCATGGCCTGATAATAGGCGGTGTAGGCTGAGGCGGCTGTCCGGCCCCACAGCTCGCCGGAAACTTTCGCGTTGTCATACCCATGCTGAAACAGCTCACGGGCCCTGGGATGGTCCTCCAAGGCAAAAGCGGCCCGCCCGTAATGGACATAGACCCAGACGCCGCCGGGCCAGGGCAGGTCTCCCAGCAGGGAGAGGGCCCGCTTATAGTAGGAGCAGGCGTCGGCGTACTCCAGCCGCTGACGGCAGACCCGGCCGTAGTCACAGTAGACGGCCGCCAGCTGGAGCCGGACCGCGGTGGAGCGGGGCTGTCCCCGCAGAGCGTCCATGGCCTCCAGCAGATAGTAGCGGCTCTTGTCATAGGCGCCCTGGAGACAGAACAGGCCGCCCCGAAGCCGCTGGAACTGGGCCTGCTGGACCGGGTCCCGGGTGCGCTCCAGCAGGCGCATGCCGGTGGCGGTGTAGCGCTCCACCTGTTCAGTGGCCTGGCGGTAGAGGGCGGAGGAGGCCAGCAGGTAGCAGGCCCGGATGAGCACCCCCGTGTCGGGGTGGATGCTGCCGCCGCTGAGGGCGCCCAGGATGTCGCTGCCCCGGGCGCTGTCCCCCTGGAACAGGGCGATGCGCCCCTGGATCAGAGCGGTGGCCAGCTCCAGACGGCCCAGGACTGCGGGGTCCGCCCCCTCACGGCGCAGGGCGGACAGCTCCCGCAGGAACTGCTGGGTCTGCTCCTCCAGCTCCTCTGGGGAGCGGGGGGCGGGAGCGTCTCCCCCCAGGGGGGAGAAGGGCTCGAAGGCCCGGGAGCTGTCCAGATCACAGGCCCGGATGCGGTACTCCAGAGCACGCAGGCGGCTGCCGGCCAGCTGAAAGTGGCGGGCGATCTGGCGGCAGGCGCCCCCCTCCTGGGGCTGCTCCCCCTGGGAGAGCAGCTCGGCGGCCTGGAGGTGGAGGGGCTGACGCTGGGAGTAGGAGAGCCGGTCGTAGACCAGCTCCCGGATGCGCTGGTGGGCAAAGCGGTAGGTGGGGTCCCCCTCGGTGTGGTGCTCCAGGATAATGCCCCGGCCCCGCAGCTCGTCCAGACCGGCGGTGAGCAGGCGGTCATTCTGGTCCATCAGCTCCAGCAGCAGGCGGCTGGGCACCTCCTCGGAGAAGAGGGAGATGAGCTCGGCCACCTGGAGGGCCGCTCCGGACAGGCCGGAGAGCCGGTCCATCAGGATATCCCCCAGGGTCTGGAGGGTGGCCTCCACATCGCCGCTGCGGCGGTAGGCCTGGGTCAGCTCGGTGAGCAGATAGAGATTGCCTCCGGTCTCCCGGTGGAACTGGGGAGCCATGCGCCGGGCGGCCTCACCGCCCAGCTCCCTGCGGAGCAGCTCCTCTGTCTGTTCCGGGGTGAGAGGGGGCAGGCGATGGCGGCGGAGCAGGCCGTCCGCCTCCAGCGACTCCAGCCGGGCCAGGGCAGAGGGGGAGAGGTCGTCCCGGGCGGTGAGGATGGTCATCAGCCCCCTGCCCTCCAGGCGGCGGAGCAGGGCGTCCCCCAGACGCAGGCTCTCCTCGTCAGCCCATTGCAGGTCCTCCAGCACCAGGAGCACCTTTTTCCGGCGGGTGACAGCGGAGAAGAGGAGCAGGAGGCTGTCCTCCAGCCCCTGGTCCCACTGGCGCAGCGCCCGGGCGGAGACTCCGCCCGGCCAGGCGTTCTCAGAGCGGAAGAGAGGGAACGCCTGGCCTAATCGGACCTGGACCGGGACCGGGAGGGAGAGCTGCTCCTCCTGGATGAACTCCCGCAGGGACAGCAGGATGCGGTCCCAGGGGGCCAGAGGGAGGCCCTCCTCCGACTGGAGGCAGCCGCACCGCAGCACCAGCAGGGCGGACAGATCGGACCAGCGGAGGAAGTGGCTGATGAGCTCGCTCTTGCCGGAGCCCACCTCCCCGATGAACAGCTGGGAGCAGCGGCGCACCGCCCCCTCGGCGAAGGAGCCCGCCGCCGCCCGCAGGGCGGCATAGAGGGTCTCCCGTCCCACGGGGACCTGGGGCGCCTCTGCCTCCCCGGGGGCCTGGGTGGTGTCGTTCCACTGGTTCATGATCTCGTAATAGAGCATGGTGGTGCTCTCCAGGGGGTCCACACCCAGCTCCTCGGAGAGCTGCTCCTTCAGCCGCTGGTACACCTGGGCGGCCCGGGAGTACTTCCGGGCCGCCCGCAGGCGCTCCATGAGGAAGGCGGCCATGGACTCGTCAAAGGGGTCCTCCCGCAGATACTCGGTGGCCAAGCGGGCAGCCTCCTCCGGGTCGCCGGCCTCCAGGGCGGCCTGGGCCTGCTGGGCCAGCCGGCCCAGATACTGCTCGTGGAGCTTCTCCCGGGTGCGGTCCAGCCACTCGTCGAAGGAGAAGGCGTGCTTGACGGCGAAGCCCTGGAGGAAGGGGCCTCGGTAGGCGGAGAAATCCCCCTGCTGGGTGAAGCGGTCGTAGTCGCAGTCCACCTCCCAGGCGCTGTTCACCACCACCAGGGACTTCTGGGGGGAGAGGAGAAAGTCGCCCCCCAGGGTCTTTTTCAGCGTATATAAGGTGTTGCGGAGATTTTTCAGGCCGGTGGCCTCGTCGCAGCTCTCCCACAGCAGAGAGATGAGCTCCTGCCGGGTGGCGCTGCGGCGCACCAGCATGTAGTACAGCAGGGCGTCCGCCCGCTTGAAGGGAAAGGAGACCGGGACCCCGTCCAGCGTGACGCTGGGGGTCTGGAGCATGGTCACATTGAGCATCAGAAAGCCCCCCTCTTTGGTCTGGGTCCAGTATATCGGATTTGGGGCCGGGTGTGCAACTGTTCCCGGGCAAAAATTTGCCGGGGACGCGTTTTTGCCTTGCCAGGGGGAGGGGAAAACACTATAATAATATAAAAAGGTAAAAGAGGGGGGCGTCCCCGTGGCCCAGGACAGAGAGAGGAGAGAGACATGAAGCTGGATAAATGGATCGAATCCGTCCCCAATTTCAGCGAGGGGCGGGACCTGAAGAAGGTGGAGCGCATCGTGGACTCCTTCCGGGCCAAGCCGGGAGTGAAGCTGCTGGACTACTCCACAGACCCAGACCACAACCGCTGCGTGGTGACGGTGCTGGGCCAGCCGGAGCCCCTGAAGCGGGCCATGGTGGAGGCCATCGGCACGGCGGTGGAGCTGATCGATATGACCCGGCACGAGGGGCAGCACCCCCGCATCGGCTGCGTGGATGTGATCCCTTTCATCCCGGTGCGGGACTGCACCATCCAGGAGGCGGACCAGCTGGCCCGGGAGATAGCACAGGAAGCCGCTCTGCTCTACGGACAGCCCTTCTACCTCTATGAGAAGTCTGCCACTGCCCCCCACCGGGTGGACCTAGCCAACATCCGCAAGGGGCAGTTCGAGGGGCTGGCGGAGAAGATGAAGGACCCCCTGTGGAAGCCGGACTTCGGGCCGGACACCATCCACCCCACCGGCGGGGCCACCGCCATCGGGGCCCGGATGCCCCTGATCTGCTTCAACATCAACCTGGACACCCCCAATGTGGAGATCGCCCGGCAGATCGCCCGCCGGGTGCGGAACATCGGCGGCGGCCTGCGCTATGTGAAGGCCATGGGCATCGCCCTGGAGGAGCGGAACCTGGCTCAGGTGACCATGAACCTGACCGACTACACCAAGACCTCCATTTACGGCGCCTTTGAGATGGTGAAGATGGAGGCCCGGCGCTATGGCGTCCGAGTGGTGGGCAGCGAGGTGGTGGGCATTGTCCCCATGAAGGCCCTGCTGGACTGCGCGGAGTACTACCTCCAGATCGAGGACTTCTCCTCCGAGCAGGTGCTGGAGCTGCATATCGAATAGATGGACAAGCTGAGCGGCCCCTCTGTTTCAGAGGGGCCGCTCAGCTTGTCGAAAAAGCCTCGCAGAGTTCGCGCCCGCAGGCGCGAATCCAGTTCTAATCCGTTTTCCCTGGCGACCTGTGCGTCGGGGAAAACACTTCTCAGGCTGCAAGTGTGGGTTTTGTCCGCCGCAGGCGGACAAAACCTGCGCGTGGCAGACTGCATCCTTCTCGAAAAAGTGGCTTTTCCACTTTTTCGACAGTCTCAGGAGATCTGGATGCTGACGCCGTTAACCTCCACGCCCTCGTTGGCCCGGATGAGAATGTACCGGGTGCCCTCGATCATGCGGGTCTCCACCAGGTCGCTGCGCTCCGGGTTGACGTGGATGGTGACGTCGGGAGTGCGGACCTCCAGCTGCTTGGGGTCCACCAGATTGCGGGGGCTCAGGCCGGCCTCCGGGCCGAAGGCCTGGTCATACTGGGCCTCAAAGGCATCCACATGGGGGGCGGCCACGCCGCAGGAGGACAGGACGGACCGCACCTCCCCCTTGGAGAGCAGGAGGGGCTGCTCCTCCTTGCTGGCCTTGTGCTCTTCAATCATGTCCCGTAGCTGGCTGTGGACGGCCTGGACCACGTGATAGCTGCAATCCTCCGCCAGCGTCTCCCCCAGGAGGGATTCAAAGGTCTCCTTCTGGACGGCGGCAGGCATGGGAGGAGGGGTGCGGAACAGGGCGTCAATGAGCTCCGGGTGGTTCTCCCCGATGTCCCGGGAGTAGTAGAGGGCATTATAGAGGTTGGTGGTGCGCTCGTCAAAGGCGGGGAAGAGGAAGCCTGCCTCCGGCGGAGAGACGACCCAGTCCGCCTTCAGGTCGTGGAAGGCATTTTCATAGACAAAGTAGCTCAGGGCGGGCTTGGTCAGCTTCACCGGGCAGATGGAGCACAGGATGTAGGAGAACACCTGGTCGGAGGCGTCGTCCATCCGCTCCCCGTCTTTGGCCCGGTAGGGGACGTCGTAGGTGTCGTGGGCCAGGAGGATGAGATAGTTCCCCTCCAGGGTGAGGGAGGAGATGACCCGCTGGAACAGGGCCTGCACGGCCTCTTCGTCCGCCAGGGAGGAGCCCCGCAGGGCCATGAGGAGCCGGTGCTCCTCGCTGTCCACCACCTGCTGGGTGGAGAAGGTGATGTCCGCCAGGTTTTTGCCCAGGGTGCCGGACAGGGTGCGCCGGAGGATGGCCAGCAGCTTTTCCGACTCCTCCTGGGACATCAGCCCCAGGGACTGGTCGAACTGGGAGACGATCTCCCGATTTTCATTGACATAACATCCGCGGATGTGGGAGATGCCGCTCCTGTCCGGCCGAAACCGGCGGCGGATCTCGGAAATTTCCTTTTCGTTCATAGAGACTCCTTTTGTAGATGGATTGTTTTGTATCTGCAGTCAGAAGGGGGCGCGGACAGGAATAAGAGTGTCCTGAAGGGATTGGGTTTGGAGATAGCGGTCCGGGTGTACGCCGAAGAACTGCTCAAAGGAGCGGATAAAGTGGTACACATCATGGTAGGCTAGCCGTTTCGCGATCTCTGATGTGGACATATGACTCCGGAGAAGATAGGTCCTGGCAGTGCGCATCCGACAGTAGATCAGATAGTTGATAGGGGAAGTGTGGTAGGCGTTGGAGAACACCCGGGAGATATGGGAGGCGCTGAGGTGGAAGGTCTGGGAGAGGGTCTCCATGGTCACCTTTTCGTGGATATGGGTCTGAAGATAGGTAAGGATATCGTTGGCATACTCCGGAAAAGAGGTCCTGACCACCGTACCGGAGGCCCGGAGCTCCGGGAGGACCAGCTCCAAAATAGAGAGGACTAGGGCCTGGACCGGGCGGTCTATCTGTCCGCCGTTTTCACCGGCCAGCTCCTGAATGATGTCCAGAAGCCGCTGGACTGTGGACATCTTTTCAAAGGGGGCGCAATAAGCGGGGCCCGGAGCCAGAAGGTCGTTCCAGGCGGTCAGCCGTTCCGCTGGACCGGTGAACCGGATGGCATAATGTGTGGAGTCCCTATCATCGTCGCACTGAAAACAATGAGGAGTCTTGGGCGGAATGGAGACAACGCTCCCGGCCTGCAGCGGGATAGTACAGCCGGGGAGGTTTAAAGAGAAGTGCCCCCTGGTAATGAAGGCGAGCTCATAGTCCGCCTCGTGAAAATGCGGATACACAGTCCAGGGAACGGGAACAGGGAGATAACTGATCTGTGTGATGTGATAAAAAGGAAATCCCTGATGGGGATCTCGTTCCTCAGAAGTGCGTTCAAAAAGCCACATGGGTCTCTCACATCCTTTGACGAGTTCCAATTATAATGGATATGACGGAGAAAATACAAGAAAAAGGGCAGAATTATTTGCGACATGATAGGATTTTTCCAAATGGAACGGGAGGAGGGGAGACAGACGGGAGAAAACAGCGGATCGATGATAGGATTTTAAGCGGGAAGGCGAACATGTGCAGGGACAGGTATGGTATGCTTTGGGAAACAGCAGGATCGCTGCTGACGAAAGAAAGGATGAATGAACATGAGTCTCAAGCACAAGGTACTCAGCGGGCTGATGGCGGCTGCACTGTCGGCCTCCCTGCTGGCCTGCAGCTCCGCCCCCGCACCTGCCGCGTCCTCTGCACCTGCCTCCTCACTCCCCTCAGTCTCTCAGCAGACGGAGACGCCCAGCTATGCCTATCAGCGGGGAACGGTGCAGAACACACGCTATGGCACTCTGGAAGGATTTTCTGAGGATGGTGCGCTGCACTGGTTCGGTGTCCCCTATGCCCAGGCGCCGGTGAACGAACTGCGGTGGAAAGCGCCCCAGCCGCTGGAGCCCTGGGAGGGCACTTTGGACGCCACTGAGAGCATGGTCGCCAGTCAGACCGCAAGCGTACAGGCCAGCAAAGACAAGGCGGGCAACGGCACAGTGGAGGCCACAACCGCCCTGCTGGGCAGTGAGGAGGGGGCGGTCACCCTGGACATCACCCGCCCGGACACGGACGAGACCGGCCTGCCCATCTTCTTTTATATCCATGGAGGCAACAACCAGACTGGGAAAAGCGCGGCTTTCCCGGCGACTCAGTTCGCCCAGGAGGTCAACTGTGTGGTAGTCTCGGTGAACCACCGTCTGGGGCTGCTGGGGTACAACGCGCTTCCCGCCATCCAGACAGGTACGGAGGAAGAAAATTCGGGGAATTTTGGACTGCTGGATCTGGCCGCCGCTCTGGACTGGGTGGCGGAGAACGCTGAGAGTTTCGGCGGAGACAGCGGGAACATCACCGTCACCGGCTCCTCTGCGGGAGGCCGCAATGTGATGGCCATGCTGATCTCCCCCGTGTTTGAGGGAAAATTCCAGAAGGCGATCTCTTACAGCGGCGGCATGACAGTGGCCGATATGGAGGACAGCCAGCGGGTAGAGGCCAGAGCGCTGGCACCGCTGGCGGTGGAGAAGGGGGTCCAGTCTGACGAGGAGTCCGCCGCCCAGTGGCTGCTCACCGATGGAGAGGACGTGCGGGACTTCCTGTACAGTCTGTCTGATGAGGAGCTGGCCGCCGCTTTCGGCGGCGCGGGCATCCGCATGAGCGCGTTCCCCCACCACTTTGCCGACGGCGTGGTGCTGCCTAAGGAGGGGTTCGATACCACCGTTTACAACGACGTGCCCGTCCTCATGGTCAACGGTGACCGGGAATTCTCTACCTTCTGTAAGAGCTCTCCTCCCTTCAATACCCCCAGCGTGGCCGAGCTGATGAAAGATGAGGTCCTGCTGCCCCAGTATCGATTTGCCGAGAAGTACGGCAGCCTGATGTACGGATACTTTAACGGGGAGGAGTCTGCCGAGCGGATGCTGGGCAGCGGCTATGAGTCCCCAATCTACACCTGTATCATCCGCTGGGGCGATGATCCGGCGGTGGTAGGAGAGGAGTATGCTACAATCTATGGATCTTATCATTGCATGACCACTCCGCTGATGACCCATGTGCTAACCAATGCCTCTTCCAGCTATCCGGAGCTCTATGCCTCCCCCAGCTGTCAGGCCGTCTCCTCCATGCTCAACACTTATTATAAGAATTTCCTGTGGAGCGGCAATCCAAATGGTGGGGAACTGCCCCAGTGGGATGCCTGGACCAGTCTGGACGGCACCACTCAGCTGATCGTGGACGCCAATGACGATGGGGCTTGGGCCGAGATGTCCACCGACCACATCTCCTATGCCGAGATCATTGAGAGGATGGAGGCGGACCACTCCATTCCTGATGACCAGAAGACCGAGATGATCCGGACTGTCCTGAATGGTCGCTGGTTCAGCGGCGAAATGGATGCATATTACGGAAATGAGGACCTCTGGGCCTGAACTGCCGTACAAAATGTCCCGCGAGCTCTGCTCGCGGGACATTTTTGTGTCCGGCGCTCACCGCTGCCGGGCCAGCTCCTTGCGGACGGCCTGGGTGAGGATATCCTGCCCCTCAGGGGAGCGCAGGGCCTCCTGTACCGCGGCGCGGATCATATCCTGAAACGCCTTGCTGTGGAGGAAGGCGTCAAACACCGTGCCCTGGTCCTGGCCGGCGGGGCCGCTCTGGGGGACGGGCCGGGCGGCGCGGCGGGGCGGGGGAGCGGGCTCCTCCTCATCCTGGAAGCCGCCGTCCATCCAGGTCTCCTGACGGGTGCGGTCGTTGCTCTCCCCCCGGAGATAGAAGAGGGAGACCCCGAAAAAGGCGGCCATCTTCTCCTGCTGCTCCCGGGTGGGGGTCTGGCGGCCGGTCTCGAACTTTTCCGCCGCATTTTTGGGAAAGCCCAGGGCCTGGGAGAGGGCGGGACGGCTGAGACCCCGTTCGGTGCGCAGGGCTTCGATGCGCTGTGCCAATGTGATCATAGAAAAGACCTCCTCAGTGGAATGGCTCTATTATACAACAAGAGGGACAGGGGGAAAAGAGGAAAAGAAGGGGGCGGTCATTTGACCCACTCCCGGGCGAACTGGACCGCGGCGTCCACCAGGGGGGAGGCCGCGTCCCGGCGCCAGGCCACCCCCACCTCCTTGACGATCCGCTCCTCCAGTTTGATCTCCCGGACGCCGGAGAGGGTATGGGAGCGGAAGTCCTCCGAGGGCAGAAAGGCCACCCCAAGCCCGCCCTGGACCATGTAGAGGCTGGTGGTGGGACTGCTGGAGCGGCAGACGATGTCCGGCTCAAAGCCCGCCCGGCGGCAGGCGGTGAGGCACAGCTCCGCGGCCACCTGGCCGGTCTGGTGGAAGATGAAGTGCTCCCCCCGCAGCTCCCGCAGGCTGACGTCCTCACGACCGGCCAGGGGGTGGACACGGGGGACCGCCAAGGAGTAATGGTCCTCCCCCAGCTTGACGAACTCCAGGCTGGAGGCCAGCTGGGACAGGGGGCGGTTGAGAAAGGCCAAGTCCACCTTCCGGTCCAGCAGCAGCTCCAGCAGCCGGTGGGTCCCCTCCTGAACGATGTTTACCGAGATGTCGGGGTAACTGCCGCAGAAGGCGGAGAGCATGCCGCCGAAGTTGATGCACTGGAGGCTGGTGATGATGCCCAGGTTGAGGGAGCCCTTGCGCAGCCCGGCATAGAAGGACATCTCCGCCTGGAGGGCCTGGGCGCGCTGAAGGATCTCCCTGGCCCGGAGAACAAAATCCTTGCCCGCCTCCGTCAGGGTGGCACCCCGGGGATTGCGGGCGAAGAGGGCCACCCCCAGCTCCTTCTCCAGCTTGGCGATCTGCTGGGACAGGGCGGGCTGTCCCACGTGGCAGGCCTGGGCCGCCAGGGAAAAATTCCCCGAATCGGCCACGGCCAGCACATAGCGAAGCGTGTAAAGTTCCATATGGTTTCATGCCTCCCAGCGATGGGTCGGCCGCCAGTCCCCGCGGCGGGCGGAGCGGGCAGCAAAAGCGTTTTTTCAGACCAACAAAATAGAGAGCATCTGTTTTGTGCAAAATGTCAAATCAAAAGGAAAAGCGGGGGCTCGTTCCAGAGTGGAGAAGGGCTGCCAAAGCTCAGTATCCGCTATTTTCCCGGATTTGTCAAGAAAGTTTGGGGCTGCGATATCATTTTTAATGATACCAGCTGTCACAAACAAGAATTGGACTTTTTTCGCCGGCGGAGGTAGTCTATGGGCGAAGAAGGAAACAGGCCCCCGGCAAAAGGCTGGGAGCCAGGGAGAACAAAAACTGATGTAGAAAGGATTGAATGATGGTGAACCACAACTACTTCACCCAACGGGATGTGGAACGGCTGGAAGAGCAGGCCGTCCAGATCCGACAGGACATCATCTCCATGATCCACGCCGCCAAGGCTGGACACCCCGGCGGCTCTCTCTCCGCGGTGGAGATGGTGACCGCCCTGTACTTCCACGTGCTGAATATCGATCCCCAGAACCCCCGCTGGGCTGACCGGGACCGCTTCATCCTCTCCAAAGGCCACTCCTGCCCGGTGCTCTATGCGGCACTGGCCCGCCGGGGCTACTTTGACCCCAAGGAGCTGAACACCCTGCGTCAGTACCACTCCATCCTCCAGGGCCATCCGGACATGAACAAGACCCCCGGCGTGGACATGACCGCCGGCTCCCTGGGCAACGGCCTGTCCGTGGGCGTGGGCATGGCCCTGTCCGGCAAGCTGCATCACCAGGACTACATGACCTACGTCATGCTGGGTGACGGTGAGATCCAGGAGGGCATGGTCTGGGAGGCCGCCATGGCAGCCAGCCACCACGACCTGAAGAACCTGGTGGCCATCGTGGACTGCAACGGCGTCCAGATCAACGGCTGGGTCAATGACATCATGACGGTGGAGCCCCTGGCTGACAAGTGGCGCGCTTTCGGCTGGAAGGTGGTAGAGGTCAACGGCCACAACATGAAGGACGTGCTCACCGCCCTGCACACCGCCAAGACCATGCGCCACCCCACTGCCATCCTGATGCGCACTGTCAAGGGCAAGGGCGTCTCCTTCATGGAGGACGACTCCGTCTGGCACGGCTCCGCGCCTGACGACGAGCAGATGGTCAAAGCAATTGCGGAAATCAAGGAAGGGGGCGTTGTGTAATGGCAAAGACTCTTGCCACCCGTATGGCCTTTGGACAGGAGATCATTGAGATCGCCAAGACCAACGAGAATTTTGTGGTTTGTAACGCCGACACCAAGACCTGCGGTCTGGAGAAGTTCGGCAAGTATTTCCCCGAGCGGGAGTTCTCCTTCGGCATTGCCGAGCAGAACCTGGTGGCCGCCTCCGCCGGCATGGCCGCCTGCGGCAACAAGGTGTTCCTGGCCACCTTCGCGGTGTTCGCCTCCATGCGGGCCTGCGAGCAGGTGCGTACCTTCGTCTGCTACCCCAACCTGAACGTCACCGTCATCGGCACCCACGCCGGCCTCCAGGTGGGCGGCGACGGCGCCACCCACGCCGCCATTGAGGACGTGTCCATCATGCGCTCCTTCCCCAATATGACCGTGGTGCAGCCCGCCGACGCCGTGGCGGCCCGGGCCCTGGCCCATGCGGCGGTGGATTTCACCGGCCCCCTGTACGTCCGTCTGCACCGCAACCCGGTTGCCGACCTGTATGACCCCGCCACCTACAAGTTCGAGTGGGGCAAGGCCAACACCGTGGTGGACAACGGCAGCGACATGACTATGATCGTCTCCGGCATCCTGCTGAAGAAGGCGCTGGACGCGGCCGCCATCCTGAAGGAGCAGGGGATCGGCGTCCGGGTGCTGGACATGGCCACCATCAAGCCTCTGGACAAGGAGGCCGTGCTGAAGGCGGCCGGCGAGACCGGGGCCATCATGACCATCGAGGACCACTCCATCTTCGGCGGACTGGGCTCCGCCGTGGCTGAGGTGGTGGTGGGCAACTGCCCCGTACCCATGGAGATCGTGGGCATCCAGGACCGCTTTGGTGAGTCCGGCGACCCGGAGCTGATCTACAAGGACCACGGCATGGACGTGGACTCCATCGTGGCCAAGGCCAAGGCTCTGGTGGCCCGGAAGGGTTAAAAGAGACAGGCACTTCGGACAGGGCGCTGTCCCTGCCCGAAGTGCAGAAAAATGTGAGAAAGGATGAACCCAACTATGGCAGCACCTCATGTGTGTATTCTTCAGACCAGCTTCGCCAAGCGGGAGGACACCGTCGCCTTCCTGAAGGAGAAGGTCCCCGGCGTGCGGGTGGAATTCATCACCGACAGCACCCTGCTCACTGATGTCCGGGCCAATGGCGGCCCCAGCCAGGCGGTCATCGACCGGATGACCCTGTACGCCAAGGCGGCGGAGATCTCCGGTGCGGACCTGATCGTCAACTCCTGCTCTACTGTGGGCGAGGTGGCGGACATCTACGCCAAAGAGGTCAACGTCCCCGTGATGAAGATCGACCTGCCCATGGCCCAGGAGGCCGTTCGGCTGGGCACCAAGATCGCCCTGATCGCCACCCTGGAGACCACCCTGGGCCCCAGCCAGCGGCTGATCGAGAAGGTGGGCGCGGAGCAGGGCAAGAAGATGGAGTGCACCCAGTACCTCCAGAACCCTGCCTGGGATGCTCTCCAGGCCGGCCACCCCGAGGAGCACAACCGCATCCTGATGGAGAGCATCCGGGAGCTGGACAAAATGGGCTATGACGCCATCGTGATGGCCCAGGTGTCCATGCGCGCCCTGTTGCCCGACCTGAAGGACGTGAAGACCCCCCTGCTGTGCAGCTTCTTCTCCGGCTACGGTGCCATCGCCGACAAGCTCAACGAGATCGCGGCGCAGAAGCAGTAAATCCCCCCTGAAATTCGGAAGACCGAGACAATCAAAAAACGGAGGAATCGAACTATGAGCAAGAAACTGGTATCTGACCTGTTGGTGGACTACCTGGAGCGCCGGGGCGTCACCAAGCTGTTCGGACTGTGCGGCCACACCGTCATCGGTATGCTGGACGCCCTTTCCCGCAGCAAGAAGATCGAGTACATCGGCACCCGGCATGAGGCCGTGGCTTCCACCGCGGCTGACGGCTACGCCCGCATCACCCACAAGGCCTCCGTGGTCATGTGCCACCTGGGCCCCGGCCTGACCAACGTGCTCACCGGCGTGGCCAACGCCTCCCTGGACTCCATCCCCATGGTGGTCATCGCGGGCGATGTGCCCAGCTACTACTTCGGCCGTCACCCCCATCAGGAGATCCAGATGCATGAGGACGGTGACCAGTACAGCATGCTCAAGCCCGTGTGCAAGCGCAGCTGGCGTGTGGACGATGTGGAGGCCCTGCCCTACATCCTGGACAAGGCGTTCCGTCTGGCTGAGGCCGGCCGTCCCGGCCCCGTCCTGGTGGACGTGCCCATGGACATGTTCTCCCGTGAGATGGAGGAGGAGCTGTGGGCCCGCACCTACAAGGACAGCCATGTGACCATGAAGCCCGCCCTGGACCCCGCTGCCGCCAAGGCCATTGCCAAGAAGCTGGTGGAGGCCAAGAACCCCGTCCTCCACGCCGGCGGCGGCATCCTGCTGGCTCAGGCCTCCGAGGAGCTGGCCGCTCTGGCCGAGTTCCTGGATCTCCCTGTGTCCCGCACTCTGGCCGGCCAGGGCTGCCTGTCCGACCAGCACCCCCTGATGATCGGCCAGACCGGCTTCTGGGGCCTGGAGTTCACCCACTCCCTGACCACCAATGCCGACGTGATCCTGGGCCTGGGCACCCGCTTCGGCGAGGCCGACAGCTCCAGCTGGTATCAGGGCGTCACCTTCGATCCCGATAAGACCACCTTCCTGCAGATCGACATCGACCCCAACGAGATCGGCCGCAACTACCCTGTGGAGATCGGCGCTATCGGCGACCTGAAGATCGGCCTGGCCCAGATCCTGGAGGAAGTGAAGAAGATCTGCCCCAAGGGCAAGAGCAACCCCGAGCTGCGGGCCCAGATCGCCAAGGCCAAGGCTGCCTTCAAGGAGAGCAACGCGGCGATCTCCAGCGACGGCCGCTTCCCCATGACTCCCCAGCGCATCCTGAAGGACGTGAAGGAGGTCATCCCCGAGGACGCCATCATCTTCACCGATGTGGGCTGGAACAAGAACGGCGTGGCCCAGGAGTTCGATATCACCCTGCCTGGCACCATCCACCACTCCTCCGGCCTGGCCACCATGGGCTTCGGTCCCTCCGCCGTCCTGGGCGGCAAGCTGGCTGCCCCCGATAAGATCGTGCTGAACCTCACCGGCGACGGCGGCTTCGGCATCAACCCCTCCTGCCTGGCTGCCGCCGTGGAGCACGGCATCGCCTGCACCTGGGTGGTCATGAACAATGCCGCCTTCGGCACCATCGCCGGCCTGGAGAACGCCAACTACAAGACCAAGTTCGGCACCGTGTTCTATGACGCCAACGGCGAGCGCTACACCCCCAGCTGGGCCGACGTGGCCAAGGCCTACGGCGTGGACTCCATCTGCATCTCCTCCGCCGACGAGTTCAAGCCTGCCCTGGAGAAGGCCATCGAGGCCAACAAGGCCGGCAAGCCCTTCCTGGTGGAGGCCCCCATGGAGAACATCGTGGTGCCCACCCCCGGCTGCTGGAACATCAACGACATTTACAGCCCCAACGAGCTGGTCAAGGAGGGCAAGCTGGTCAAGAAGGAGAACGGCCAGTACGTCGCCCCCAGCCACTCCAAGTCCCACGACGCCTGATCGGGACATCCTGTTTGCTACCTGTCTTCAATCCTCTATATCAGCCGAAGGGCCGCTCCATCTGGGGCGGCCCTTCGGCTCAGTTTGCTGAAAGCCTTTTTTCAGAGAAGATGTTTTGGGATCGGGCGGGGGAGTTCGAGGGGGCGGAAGTCCGCCTCGAATGGAAATCCCAACCCCCGCCGCCCTTGCTCCGCAAGGGGGCGGCGAGCAGAGCGAGGCGAGGGCTTTTCCGCCCTGGACGGGGCGGAAAAGGATCGGGGTGCCGGCTGAGGGAAAAGTCCTCCAGGGACTTTTTCCTCAAACTGAAGGGCCGCTCCAGATGGGGCGGCCCTTCAGCATTTGTACTGCAAAGTTTTACGGATAGAGTGCCAAGATCCGGGTCCAGACGCCGGTGGCACCCTGGGAGTTGGGGAAGGTGCCGATGGTATAGCAGCGGTCGGCCTCGATGTCCCCCAGGTTGCACACGTTCTCTACCACGCCGACGCCGTTGCCCAGGAGGATCTGGTGGCTCTCGGTGGTGGTGGTGTCGGGAGAGATAGACTCCATGGCGATATAGCGCACTCCCTTGTCCACCATATATTGGGCAGTCTCGGGGAGAAGATAGGGGTAGTTGGTGATATACTCGTCGGGATCAGTCTCCCAGAGGGCGTCATGGCCGGTATGGAAGAGGACAGCCTCACCGGACTGGATCTCTCCGTTCTCCTCCTCCCAGGCTTTGACATCGTCTACTGTGATGCCGTAGGAGCCGGCGGGCACATCCAGCTTTACTACACAAGCGGGGCCGATCAGAATGAGGGGGTCCACGGTGTCGATCCCACCGCCAGTCTCGATGACATGATAGGGAGCATCCATGTGGGTGCCAGTGTGGACGCAATAGCTGAGGACCTCCAGGTTGTGCAGTCCGCCGTCTACGCCGATACGGCCGAAGAAGTCAGACTGGGGGAGCTGGAGAGAGGGGTCCGCCGGCATATCGGCTTCTTGAAGATGAGAGATGTCGACCACCGTGTACTGGCTCAGGTCCATGCCCAGGGAGGCTGGCTCTTCGGCTTGAGTGGAACAGGCGGAGAGGGACGCCGCAATGGCGCCGGTCAGAAGGATCGCAGTCAGTTTTTTCATCGTAATTCTCCTTTCAATCTGGTCCGGAAGGTGATATGAAATCTTCCAGGGGCCCGCTGGAAGGACTTCATCTTGAAATGGCTCTACCAGGGAAGATCCTGGTCCAGATACCACTGGGCGTTTTCCCGCGTGATGATATCGGTTTGCTGATAATTGGAGAAGGACAGAGGCTCGCCGTCCAGGTAGCGGCAGATCTCTTCTACGGCCTCCAGCGCCATATCGGGATATTGAATGACAGTGCCGTCTATGCCGCCAGCGGCAATCTCCTCCACCACAGAACGCTGGCCGTCGATGCCCACCAGAGCCACCTCTCCGGCCAGCCCCCGGCGGACCAGAGCCTGGTAGCAGCCCTCGGCCATGAGGTCATTTTGGCAGATGACCCCATGGAGATCAGGGTAAACATTGAGGCAGTCATCCAGGATGCTCTCAGCGTTGAGGCGGGAGAACTCCCCGTTATAGGTGCCCAGGAGACGGATGCGGGGCTCCTGAGAGAGCACCTGGGTGATCCCCTTGTCCCGGTCTACGGCGCCGGAGGAGTTGGGAATGCCGGTGAGGTAGATCACGTTCCACTGGGCGGCGTCAGGAAAATGCTCCTCCAGAGCGGAGATGAGCAGCCGGGCGGCCTGTTCCCCCATGGTGACGTGCTCAGCCCCCACATATCCGATGGTGCGGGAGAGGGAGGAGGACTCTACCCGGTTGTCCAAGGTGAGGACCGGGATGCCGCGGTCGTTGGCATACTGGATCGCGGGAAGGGGGCCCTCCATGGTATAGGGGATGAGGATGATCCCGTCCACAGGATCATCGATCAGATTTACCAGGTCCTGATTCTGTTTCTCCTGGCTGTTTTCCCCATCGCACAGGATCAGCTCCACAGATCCCTCGGAGAGATCGAACTCCTCCAGAAGCTGAAACATAGCGCTGCGGAAGAGCAGGCTGGTGGTGGGAAAACTGACGCCGATCCGGTATGATCCCTGATCCGCCTCCTGAGAGGCGGGCGAGGAGGATGGGGGAAGGGACGTCCGGCAGGAGCAGAGCAGGAGAGCGAGGGTGAGAAAAAGCGGTGTCAGCGGTCTCATGGCAGAGAGGTCCTTTCTGGTAATATGGCCATTCGCCCCCTTTAAAAGTTTGCTTTCTCTCTCTACCAACATTGTATCAGAAACTTTTTCAGGGTAAATGGGGCAATCTTTCATTTTGGTGTGTTATTTTATGCCTTCCCTCAGAACAGATGGCTCTCCCGGTATTCCCGCGGGGTCATCCCCACCTGCTTTTTAAAGACCTTCATAAAATGCTTCACATCCTGATATCCGACCTGGGCGGCGATCTCATAGATGCGCCTGTGGTAGTCCAGAAGGGCCTCCTTGGCATGCTGGATGCGGAGAGCGGAAAGATATTCGGAAAATCCCATCCCTTCCACCTCGGCAAACAGCTTGGAGAGATAGGTGGGGGTGAGATACACCAGGGCGGCAGCGGAATTCAGGGTGATGCGCTGGGTGTAGTTTTCCTGAAGATACTCCTTGACCTGCTGGATGAGCAGGACCTTGCTCCCGCGGGGCTGGGCGTTCTCGTGAAAAGAAGGAGGTTCCGGTCCGGGCTCTTCCAGAGGGACCGGGTCGTCAGGGCCGCGGGTCTGATCGATGCGCTCGATGCATTTGAAAACAGCTTCAAAGAGCTCGTCTTCGGAGGCGGGTTTGAGCAGGTATTCCACCACCATCCCGCTGGAAAGCATTTTCCTGGCCGCTTCAAAGTCACTGTAACCGCTCAATGTGATGACCTTTGTAGAGCTGTGCCGGAGGACCAGCTCGTCCAGGAGCTGAAGCCCGCTGAGGCCGGGCATTCGGATATCTAAGATGAGAATATCGGGCTGATGTTTCAAAAGCAGGGCCAGGGCCTCCCAGCCGGTGGAGGCCTGATAGAGGGGACGGATGTTCAGCGTGTCCCAGGAGATATCCTCCAGGATGTGCCGGCGGGGGATCTCCTCGTCATCAGCGACTAATAAAGAATAGTTAGACATGGGGCTCTCTCCTTTCCAGAGGGATGCGAAAGAAAACACGTGTGCCCGCACCGGGGCGGCTCTCTATGTGGATATCCCGGGGCCCATAGGCAATGCAGAGCTGCTCATGGATATTGCGCAGAGCGAAGCTCCGCCCCTGGATGGGCCCCTCACCATTGATCTGACGCAGCAGGGGCCCCAGATCCTGGGGCGAGATCCCGATGCCGTCGTCGGCCACCTGAAAGAAAAGCATGTCGCCTTCTTTTTGAAATGTGATCTCGATTCGGTGCTGCGCGGGGCGTTTTTCAAAACCGTGGACGATGGAATTTTCCACAATGGGCTGAAAGAGATATTTGAGTGCCACAAACTGCTCCATCTCCGGGAAACGCTGGATCTGAAAGACAAGCGAGCGGCCGAAGCGCATCTGCTGGAGCTGGAGATAGCTGCGGAGCAGGTCGGCCAGCTGGTCCAGAGGGAGCTTGTCGCTGCCCTGAGAGAGACTGATCCGGAAATATCGGGACAAGGTCAGGATCATCCGGGCAGAGGTGTCCGCGTGTTCATGGCTGGCCTGGCTGTAAATGGTGTTCAGAGTATTGTACAGGAAGTGCTCGTCCATCTGGGACTGGAGAAACGAAAGCTCAGCCTGCTTTCGGAGCAGCTGCTGGACATAGATCTCGTCGATGAGCTTTTGCAGCCGTTGGATCATTTGGTTGTACCGGTGGAAGAGCAGGCTGATCTCATCCCGCTGGACCGGGACTGGAGCCTGGGCGAGTGTGCCCTGCTCCATATCGCTCAGATGGCTCATAAGGGCGGAAATGGGCCTCACCACATACCGGTACAGGATCAGACTGCCCAGAGAGATGCCCAGGGCACCGCACAGCAGGGCAAGGAGAGAGAAGGCCCGAGCGCCGCCGGAGCCGGAGAGGACGATATCTTCCGGGACACAGGAGAGATATTTCCATCCGCTCTCTACGGCGTTATAGTAGGAGATCAGATAGTCGGTGCCATCCTCCTGGTAGGAGTAAGTCCCATACTGGCGGTTTTGCGCAAAAGCCTGGGAAAAGCGGCTGTCTTGGCCAATGTTCTGGGACGTGGAAAGCGTGCTCCCATAGGAGAGGAGCACCTGTCCTGCATAATTGCTGATCCAGACAGAACCGGAGTACAGCTCCAGAGCGGAAAGAGCGGTCTGCCAGGCGGAGTCCTTCAGATTGCAGATCAGGATGCACTTTTCCTGCTGGGCAGGACCTGAGACCGGCCGGATATGGGAGAGCATCCGGCTGCCTCCGCCGGCGGAGGGGAGCAGGTGCCAGACGATGGGGGACTCAAAAACATCGTAGTACATCTGGTACAGCTGCTGAGCATAGTGGTGGGAAAAGGAGAGCTCCTTCTGCCCGGGCAGCATGGTGACCACTGTCTCTGTCTCGGGGAACATGAGATAGATGGAATCCAGGGTACGCAGCTGGCCCACATACTGGCTCAGAGCCAGGGAGAGCTGGCTGCGTGCTTTTTGGCGCTGGTCAGAACCGGCGTCGGCCTGCTGGTATTGGGAGATCAGAGAGAGAAAGCCGGGGTCCTGACTGATCTCCCGGCTGAAATCACTGACCTGTTCCATCACATCATCCATCAGGAGAGAGGCCCCGTAGAGGTTGGTATAGATCAGATTTGATGTTTGACTCAGCATATTTTTTCGGGTCAGCTCCATGGAATGGTGCCAGAAGACCACGATGGGGACCAGAAGGACGAGAGCGATGACAGCAGGGATGCGGAAGCGGATGCTGCGGTACCAGGAAATCTGTTTCATAGGCTTCCTCCAGCAATAGAGTGGTCTTGTTTGTGTTCTATTATAGGTATTTTCCGGCGCACCGGCAAGAGAAATCGTACCGGCGAGAGAAAAGGGCCGGACGGCGAAAGCCGCCCGGCCTCAGGCTGTTGAAAGAGTCCCCGCTAAGGTGGGGGTGGGAGAAAGCGGGGAGAATAAGACCGCGGCCGGACAGGATGCTCCCGTCCGGCCGCGTATCGTCTGGGGACAGCTTCAGTTCCCCAGCATGATGTTCAGGATCTCTACGTCGGTGCTCTTCATACCCACCCGGCCCATGCGGCCCACTGCCGCGATGGTGTCCTCCGGGTCCTCCATGGTCATGCCCTCGCCGGGCTGGAAGACGTTGCCTGCCAGGCTCAGCTCCAGGGCCATCAGGGCGTTCTCCACCGCCAGGCCGATCTTGGCCGCACAGCTGGCCTTGGCCCCGTCGCACACCATGCCGCCCAGGGTCTCGATGCTGTTGGTGATGGTGTCGCAGAGGATCTGATAGATCCGCTCCTGCTCCCCCTTCTGGCGGAGCATCATATAGGCCACGCCGCAGGCGGCCCCGGTGGCGGCGCTGGTGGCGCCGCAGTAGGCGCTGAGGCTGCCGATGTACTTCTTCTGATGCACGCTGATCAGATTGGCCAGCACCAGGGCGCGGAGGATCAGCTCCCGGTCCGCCTGCCAGGCCCGCCCATAGATGACGATGGGCATGGTCACAGTGATGCCCTGGTTGCCGCTGCCGCTGTTGATGACTACCGGCAGGGAGCATCCGCTCATCCGGGCGTCGCTGCCTGCGGCGGCGGCGGCCCGGGCCTGGAGGCGGACACGGTTCAGCCCGCTGGCATTCCCCGCGTTCTCCATAAGGATGCGGCCGGTCTCCACACCGTAGTTGCCCTTGAGACCCTCGTCAGAGATGGCGGTGTTATAGTCGATCTGGCGGCCGATGAGCTCCTCCACATCCTCCATTTTCACCGTGTCCGCGAATTCCAGGATGTTGGCCACATTGAGGAGCATCCGGTCCGGACCGCCGCTCTGTTTTTTGCAGCTGGGGTCGGGGCGGCTGTCCAGCAGGACCGTGCCGTCCTTCTTCATGTAGGTGATGTTGTTGTGGTGCTCCTGGATCTCGATCTCGGCGGAGTGTCCGCCGCCCTCCAGCTCCACCACGATATACAGGTTGTCCACGTCCTCCACCAGCTCGCAGGTGCAGAAGCCCTCCTTCACCAGTGCCTGGGTGGTCTGGATATCCGCCGGCGTCACGGTCTCCAGCACGGCCAGCTCCCGGTCCGGGTCTCCGCCCACGATGCCCAGGGTGGCCGCCACGTCGATGCCGCGCATACCGCCGGAGTTGGGGACGATGACGCCCTTCACGTTTTTGATGATGTTGCCGCTGCACCGGACCCGGCAGTGCTCTGGCATTACGCCCAGCAGCTGCCGCGCCTTGGCGCCGGCATAGGCGATGGCGATGGGCTCGGTGCAGCCCAGGGCCACCAGCAATTCCTCCCGAAGGATGCCGAGGTGATTCTGATAAAGTGCTTGATCCATGCTGTATCGCTCTCCTATCTGGGGTGGTATCTGAAAATGAACACTTGTAAAGCACAAGCAAATCGAATAAAATAAGCAAGAGATAGACAACTGTTTGATTGGAGGAGACGGCCATGTTCAGTCTGACCAGTCTGAAATGCTTTGCGGCGGCGGCGGAGGAGCTGAACTTCACCCGGGCAGCCAAGCGCCTGTTCATCTCGCAGCAGGCCCTGAGCAGCCACATCTCCAAGCTGGAGGAATATTACGGGGTCAGGCTGTTTGACCGGGGCATCCCCATGACCCTGACCGATGCGGGACGGGCCCTGCAGAAGCATGCCCGGGAGATCCTGAGCTCGGTGGACGACTACGCCCGGGAGGTCCAGGACATCAAGAACTTCCGGCAGGGCGAGCTGACCGTGGGCATCCCGGTGACCCGGGGGACCATCATGCTGCCGCCCCTGCTGTCCGCCTTTCATCAGCTCTTCCCCCAGATCCGGCTCCATCTGGTGGAGGGGACCGTCAGCGGGAACATCGCGGATGCGCTGTACGATGGCACAGCCGACCTGTGCATCGGCTATCAGCCCGAAAACACGGAGGAGCTGGCGGTGACGCCGCTGTTTGAGGAAAAGTTCGTGGTGCTGGTCCCTGACCGGCTGATGAAGGAGCACCATCTGGACCGGAAGCTGGGGGAGGGCGCCCTGTCCATGGACCGCTTTGCGGAGCTGCCCTTTGTGGTGCAGCATCCGGAGACCATGAACGGCCGGGTCTTTCAGACCCTGTGCCGGAACGCCGGGATAGAGCCGGAGGTGGTGGTCTCAACCCAGAATCTGATCACGGAGGCATCCCTGTGCATGGAGGGGATGGGGGCCTGTGTGCTGCCTCTGACCTTCCTGTCACCCGACCAGCGGCTCTCCGGCCACGGGAGCACCCCCCTGTTCAGCCAGGAGGGGCTGGACAGACTCTCTATTTTCCTGCTGGATACCAGCGGGATCGGCCGGTTCCAGATCTCAGTCTGCCGTCTGAAGAGCAAGCTGCTCACCCGGGCGGGCCGGGAATTCATCAGCCTGGCCCGGGAAATTTACAGCGGCGTCAGCGCTGGTCAAATACCGCCTCAATTTCATTTCGAGTCGTCCCGATAAAGGAGAGCATGTCGTCGTCCAGGGGGTAGCGGATGACGCAGCCCGGGGTGAGGATCTGATGCCGTCCGCCCAGGAGCTTGAAGCACTGGAAGATCTGGTTCTGGATGGCGCCCCGGTTCTGCTGGGTGATGTCGGTCCGGCTCAGGCCGCCCATGAGGCACTTGCCGGTGAGGGCATAGGCCTCGTCCAGGGCGGGCAGGGATTCCCAGGCGTGCCAGTTGAAGACCTGGACGGGGTAATCCTTGAGGATGTGGAACATGATGTGGTCTCCGTGGCAGTGGATGGTGTTCATCCAGCCCTTCCCGGCGGCCTCCAGCACCCGCAGGTCGTAGGGCTTGCCGTACTCCAGATACTGGCGGTCCGTACACTTGTCATAGGAGCTCATCTGGGAGGCCAGGAAGATCCCGTCGGCCCCCATGTCGATGGCCGCGGCCACCAGCTGGGCGGTGGTCTCGGTGATGACCTCCAGCGCCGCCTTGACATCGTCGCCATGGCCCTCCTCGATGTAGGAGATCAGCTTCCCGCCGCTGATCTTGTCTGCGATGGTGATGGGGGTGAAGGCGGTGAAGATGACGGGGACCTCCTCGCCCTTCAGCTTCTCCAGGACCAGCTGCAGATGGCGCAGCTCCCGGGCGTTGCTGCCCTGGGTGCAGGGGCAGACCGTCAGCTTCCGCCAATCGGCGGCGCAGGAGATGGGGGTGCTCACCACCTTGGCCACGCCGCCCTTGACGATCTCGGAGTAGTCCACGGTGCAGCCGAAGTCCTCGATGGCGTACATGCCGTTGTTCATGGTCTTGACGAAGTCGAAGTCATATTTTTTGTAGAACTCATAGGTCTTCTGGGAGATGGCCTCCGGGTCCAGATCGGTGCCCGGCATGTGGGTCCAGAAGGAGTAGGGCATCTTGTCCGGCTTCTCGCCGCGGATGGCGGCCTGGATGCGTTCTTTTTTTGTCATGAGATCACAGCTCCTTTTTTATGGCGCTCTCGTGCGCCTGCGTCAAGCTCCGGCCCGCCTCCAGCAGAGGCGGGCCGGTCAGGTTCAGCCTTTTTTGATGATGATCTTGTCCCGGGGGGAGTTGGTCAAAAACTCGAACCCGTCCTCGGTGATGAGCACTGTGTCGCTGTTGCGCACCGCGCCCAGCTCTGCGCTCATCAGGCCGGGCTCCACCGTGAGGATCATGCCGGGAGCCAGGGGGGCCTTGTTGCCCTTGGTGACGGAGGGGAACTCGTGGGTGGACAGGCCCATCCCATGGCCGCAGCGGCCGGGGAGGATGCTGCCGAAGCCGGCGTCCTCGTACTCCTTCATGGCGGCGAAGTACAGGTCCTCGAAGATGGCGCCGGGGCGGAGCATGCGGAAGATGTTGTCCCGGGCCCGGAGCATGGCGTCATAGGCCCGGGTGCGCTCCTCGTTCACATGGCCCACGATGACGGTGCGCTCGTTCTCCACGTTGTAGCCCGCGATCCGCGCCCAGCTCATGGGCATGGTCAGGTCGCCGGGCATGGGGACGTAGCCGGTGGGGCAGTCACAGCCGTAGTTGAGCCGCTCGTTGGACATGCACCAGACCACGAAGGTGTCGATGTCGGCGGTCTCCGAGTTGGAGAAGCCGGACACCTCGTACTGCTGATACTTCTCATGCCAGCGGTTGCGCATGGCGTACTGTCCCTCAGTGGCGGCCTGAGCCTCGCTGGCGCCGCCCTCCAGGGCCTCGATGGCCCGGGTGACACCCAGGTCCACCAGCTCGCCGGAGATGCGGCACATCTTGATCTCGTGGGGGTCCTTGATGAGCCGCAGGTCCACAGCGTCCTGGGCGATATCCACATAGCCCTTGACCTGGAGCTTCGTCTTCAGGCGGTCCAGGAAGTTCATGCTGGCGTAGTCGCCCTCCACGCCCACGGTGAGGGGGCCGCCGCCCAGAAGCTCCCGCATGGCGTCCATGGCGTCCATGGCCACGGCCTGGGTGGCGCCCCACTTGCCGTAGCACAGGACCTTGTCCACCGCGCCCTCATTGACGGCGTGGTCGTGGCGGATGCAGTGGACCAGCAGAAAGGCGTCATCCCGGGTGAGGATGAAGTAGGGGACGTGGCTGATGAGGATGGGGTTGAAGTTGCTGAAGTAGAACACGTTCTCGGGGCGCATGAGGATGGTGACATCCACCCCTTTGCGGGCCATGACGTCCTGCATCTTCCGGATGCGCTCCTTGACATAGCCGCGCAGCTCCGGGCTGGAGCGCTTTTCGTCTAAAACATTCATAGATGACCTCCTGAGATACACATTTTTCATAAAAAGTGAGAGTTACATGGAGAAATGGACCGGGCTGTTGGGACCCAGCGGCAACCCAAGGAAGAAGTAGATCAACAGCTCTGCGACCATGAAGAGGAAGAACGCAATGACGTAAGGCATGGTATTGGACATCAGGGTGCCGAAGCCGGCCTTCTTGTCATATTTCTGGGCCAGGGCCAGCAGCATGCCGAAGTAGGCGTCAGACACATTCATGGGATTGGTAACTGCGTCGCCGATGCGGTAGGCCATCTGGACCAGGGCGGGGGAGTAGCCCATCAGCATGAACATGGGCACGAACACGCTGGCCAGGATGGACCACTTGGTGGAGGCGGAGCCGATCAGCAGATTCAAGAAACAGCACATCAGGACGAACAGAACCAGGATCATCCAGATGGGCAGGCCGGAGGCTTCCAGAGCGTTGGCACCCTTGATCGCAATGACAAGCCCCAGATTGGACCAGTCAAAGTATTTCAGGAACTGGGCAATGAAATAGAAAAGTGCAATATAAGTCGCCATATTGCCCATAGCCGTGCTCATGGCGGCGGCGACATCGTCAAATTTCTTGAAGCGGCCGGAACCATAACCGAAGGCGATGCCGGGGATGGCGAACATCAGGGCGATCAGCACAGTCATGCCAGACATGAGGGGAGCCTTAGAACTGATGAGAGAGCCGTTTTCATCGGCCAGTACGCCAGTGATGCACAACACGACAATGACTGCGATATAGGTCAGAAAAGCAATCAAAGCGGCTTTCAGACCCTTTTGGTCCATAGGGGAAGTCTCATCGGAGATGGGGGAATAGGTTCCGGTGTAGACGCCGAGGCGGGGCTCCACGACCTTTAGGGTGACCAGGGTGGAGACAATGACCAAGCAGACTGCCGATACCGCGGAGAAGTACCAGTTCATGGAGGGACTTAAAGAAATCTCGGGAACCAACATCTGGGCAGCTGCCTCGGTGAAGCCCATGTTGATCACGTCCATGGAGGTAATTAGAATATTGGAAGCAAATGCGCCGGTGACAGAAGCGTAGGCCGCAAACATGCCAGCAAAGGGATTGCGGCCCATGGCAGACCAGAGCATGGCACCCAGAGGGGGAAGAACGACAAAGCCAGCGCCGCCCGCACAGTCGGCCAGAACGCACACAGTGATGAAAACAATAATGATCTTCAGGTCAGCGCCCTTCGCCTTCGCCAGGCCGCGCAGAGCAACCTGGAAAAGGCCGGAGGCCTCGGCCACGCCGACGCCCAGCATACAGGTCAGGGTCAGACCCATGGCAGAGGTGCCAGTGAAGTTGGTAACAAAATTGGTCAACATGCGGATAAAGCCATCTTTGGTGAGCAGGTTGACAACCTCTACGGTCTCACCAGTGACGGGGTTTACCGCGCTGACATTAAAAAAGGAGCAAATTGCAGAGGCAAGAACGACGATAATACAAAGTGAGATAAACAGCAGCATTGGATTGGGGATCTTGTTTCCTAAGACTTCAACACCCCGTAAAAACCGTTCCAACAATCCTTTCTTTTTGACTTCCATTTCCATAGATGGATGACCTCCCTAAGCTTTTCTTGTAATCACACACATTGCAGGGGAATGGAAGATTCCGGACGGCTCGGCTTCCGACACGGAACCTTGTGCCGAAAAGGGTGGGACCCCACTTTTGAACAGAATGTTCCCATCTGTTCATGATAAAGCTATTTTAGTGCCAGACACAAACTAAGTCTAACAGAAAAATGAAAAAATCAACAAGCAATTGGTTGTGACATTGAGGAAGCCATAGGTTTTTCCCCCAGAGCGGCCCGGGGAGCTGCAAAAAATGTCTAAAACCGGCGGATAAATTTTGTATGCTTCTGCATCCCATGCTTGTGGTCAGGCTCTCAGCCGGGGCCGGGGCTGGAAAACATGAGGGAATATGCCTGGATAAGGCGGCCCGGGGGGTGAGATCTTGGATATTCCGCACAAAGATGGGGAGATGCACGGAAAGAGAGGAGTTGAAAAATTCCCCGCTTTATGCTCTAATAGAACAAACTTTCAAAGGTAGGGGAAGCAGAATATGAAGTTTGCGATTTTGGGAGCGGGAAATACCGGAAAGGCGTACAGCGCATTTTTGTCCCACGGGGGGCATCAGGTCCTTCTCTATGACCGGAGCCAGGAGCGGCTGGCGCCCATCCAGGCCCGGGGGATCTCCGCCACCGGCGTGGTGGAGGGGCGCTTCCCTGTCCCGGTGACCACACAGCTGGAGGACTGCGGGGACAGCGACGTGATCCTGGTGTGCACGGTGGCGGCGGGACACCGCCCGCTGGCGGCGGGGCTGGGGGGCGTGCTGCGGCCGGGGCAGATCATCCTGGTGACCAACTGCTGCTGGGGCGCGGTGGAATTTGATATGGAGCTGGGAGCGGAGGCGGAGCGGAAGGGCTGCCCCATCGGGGAGACGGGGGGACAGCTGATCCTGTGCAGCTCCCCCGCGCCGGACGCGGTCTATCTGAAGACCGTCAAAAAGAGCATGGGACTGGCATGCGTCAGGCCGGGGGATACCGCCGGGGTGCTGGAGCGGCTCGCCCCTGTATTCCCTCAGCTGTGCCCTGCGGCCAATGTGCTGGAGACCTCGCTGAACAACTCCAACCCCATCTCCCACGGGCCGCTGGCCCTGTTCAACATCACCCGGATGGAGAACGGGGAGGACTTCCTGCTCTTCGGGACAGGAGTGACCCCCAGGGTGGCCCGCTTTATGGAGAAGATCGACAGGGAGCGGGTGGCGGTGGTCCGCGCCTGCGGCGTGTCCGCCCCCACAGAGCTGGAGATGCTCAATTCCTTCTGGCCGGAGCCCCAGGAGAGCCTGTACAATGTGCTGCACAACACGCCGGCCTATTCCGTCACCAAGGGCCCCAGGACCCTGGACCACCGGTATCTTACGGAGGACCTGCCCTATGGCCTGGTGCCCTATGTGCGCCTGGGCCGGAAGCTGGGGGTGGAGACCCCGTGCCTGGAGGCGCTGATCGGGATGTTCGGACTGTATATGGACCAGGATTATTTCCAGCAGGGGCCGGAGGTGGAACAGCTGGACCTGTCCCGGTACCGGTAAGGCCAGCGGGGGCCGCACGGATGTGCGGCCCCCGCTGCAGCTTGTCGAAAACCCCCTCCCACGTGAAGCCTCGCAGAGTTCCGTCGCCCGCAGGCGACGGAATTCAATTTAAATCCGTCATTTCCGAGGACATGAGCCTCGGAAATGACACTTCTCATGGCGGGTGAGGCGACTATTTCGCATGAAATCGAGTCCCACACGCCATGCAGCCCTCTTCTCGAAAAAGGCACTTGTGCCTTTTTCGAGAGTCTCCAACGGGGGCCGCACGGATGTGCGGCCCCCGTTGGCCCTTCCTTTTCCCTGAGATCGATGGTAAAATAGCCCTGTGGAACGCCGGCGGGACTCCGGCGGAAAGGAGGCACGACTGATGCAGCATGAGATCACACAGGCCATCCCGCTGCTGGACGAGCAGGGGGAGCTGACCCAGCCGGGGTGGGCCCGGAGGCTGCTGCCTGTGTACGACCGCTCCAGGGTGAGGGGCGGCCCTCTCCGTCTGAAGGAGAGGGACTGCTATCTGGTGATGAACCGCCAGTGCGCCCTGGCCCTCACCATTTCGGACAACCGCTACATGGGGATGGACTCCATCTCCCTGATCGACCTCTGGGAGGGATGGCAGGTGACCCGCAGCCCCATGCGGCTCATGCCTCTGGGCGGGACAGGGCTGCCCCAGAGCTCTCTCCGGGGCAGCTGCGCCAGGGCCGGGCGGGGCTACGGCCTGCTGTTCCAGCATGAGGGAGAGGGGCGCACCCTCCACGCCCATATGGACCGCTTCCGGGACGGGCAGGCGCTGGACGCCCAGATCCTGCTCACCCAGGAGCCGGAGGAGTCCATCGTGATGTGCACGCCCTTTGAAAAGCCGGGGCAGTTCTATTTCAACCAGAAGATCAACTGCATGCGGGCCCAGGGAAAGGTCACTCTGGGGGACCGGGAGTATGTCTTTGACCCGGAGGACTCCTTCGCGGTGCTGGACTGGGGCAGAGGGGTGTGGACCTGCCGCAGCACCTGGTACTGGGGCTCCGCCTCCGGCATGGTGGACGGGGTCCCATTCGGCTTCAACATCGGATACGGCTTCGGAGACACCTCCGCCGCCACGGAGAACGCCCTGTTTTATGGCGGGAAACTCCACAAGCTCTCCCAGGTGACCTTCCATATCCCACGGAAGAACGGCCAGGAGCACTACCTGGCCCCCTGGACCTTCGACAGCGACGACCGGCGCTTTCGGATGAAGTTCCGCCCCATCCTGGACCGGGCGGCCTGCCCCAGTGCCGGCGTGGTGCGGTCCGGCCAGCACCAGGTGTTCGGCAGCTTCACCGGCACCGCGGTGCTGGACGACGGCACGGCGGTCCGGCTGAAGGAGCTTCTGGGCTTCGCGGAGAAGGTGGACGACCGCTGGTAGGCAAGATCCCGACAAATACGCCGCAAATTGAAACCAAAAGCCCGTCTCCTGTGTTTATAGGGGTGAAACGCGTTTCAGGGAAAGGATGTGACACCCATTCAGGAACAGGAGATGTGGCGGGCCCTGCGCCGGGGGGACCCCCGGGGGCTGGAGGAGCTGATGAGCCGCTATACCCCCTATGTGGCCGCGGTGGCCGCCCGGGTGCTGCCCGGCCGGCCCCAGGACTGGGAGGAGCTGACAGCGGACGTGTTCCTGTCGGCCTGGGAGCACCGGAAGGCGCTGCGCCCGGAGCAGATCCGGGGCTGGCTGGGAAAGGTGGCCCGGAACCGGGCGCTGAACCGCCTGCGGGCCAGCCGGGAGGTCCTGGCGCTGGAGGAGGACGTGCTCTGTCTGGCGGAGGACGGCCCCCAGCGCCTGCTGGAGGAGCGGGAGCAGGCGGAGCTGGTCCGGCGGGCCCTGGGAGAGCTGGAGAGGCCGGACCGGGAGCTCTTCGTCCGGCACTACTACTACGGCCAGACGGTGGCCCGGGCGGCGGAGGAGATGGGGCTCAACCCGTCCACCGCCAAGACCCGGCTCCGCCGGGGCCGGGAGAAGCTGAAGGAACATTTGCGGAAAGCGGGGTTTTGTGTTGAAGAAGCTGAAGATCTCAAGCCTGATGAACGAGTATCAGGATCAGGAGAGTGAGCCTGTCCCCCAGCCGGGACTGGTGGATGGGGAGCGGGTGCGCCAGCGGGTGCTGGGACAGGTGGCCGGACGGAGAAGACGGGAGCTCCGCCGGGCCGTGATCGCGGCCGTGGCCGCGGCGGCCTGCCTGGGCCTGGTGGCCTGGACCTGGGGAGAGAGGATCTATCAGATGGCCTCCGGAGGCCAGGTGACCATCGGAGAGGGCTATGGGTCCGTCACCATGTCGGACGGGAAGGGAGAAGAGGGGGAGCCGCTGGTGGTCTCTCTGGAAGCGGGACGGCTGTGGTTCGTGGCCGGCGGCGAGCGGACCGATATCACCGATCTGGTGGACGAGGACACCCCCTACGTCCACACCTACACCGACGGGGAGGGGGTGCTCCACTATTTCCTGGTGGGGGGCACCCCGGAGGACTACGGCTGGTTTGAAGGGCTGAAAGCCCCGGACGGCAGCGGCGGCGGCGCCGGTGTGCTGAGCAGCGTGGTGCCGGAGCCGGGAACCGTGGAGACGGCGGAGGAGCCCGGATGGTACACGGCGGGAACGGCGCAGGTCCAGGCCCTCTGGCGGGCCCAGCAGGGAAAATAAAATGGGAGAAGCGGGCGGCTGTCAGGCCGCCCGCGGCCTTTGTTCGGGGAGAAATGCCGGCCCACGGGCCGTGTGCCGTGGCTTCGGGCCCTGTATGGTGCGCACCCCTCCCGGCCCCTGTGCAGGGGCGAGGCCCAGACCCGCCCGGCCTTCTGGGGCGATTGCCCTCCTCATCCGGCACAGCATATGCCGCCCTGCACAGGGGCTGAGGAGAGGGGCGCCGTTGTACGACCCGAACCGGCCGCCGGGAGAGCGGTATGGGGGGAGCACACCGGGCGGAGCTGAGGCACTCACCGCCCTTGCATTTTCTCCAAAATTCTGTTATCCTCCATGGAAAGACCGGGTACAGAGAGGGGGCGGAACAGGATGGAGCAGCTGCGGATCACGGACACTCCGGCGGGGCCCATCTCCTATCTGCTCACCCGAAAGCGGGTGAAAAACCTCAACCTCCGGGTGCGGAACGGTCAGGTGAGCCTGTCAATCCCGCTGGGCTGCCCGGCAGAGGAGGCGGACGCCATGGTCCGGGCCAAATGCCGGTGGATCATCCAGGCGCTGGAGCGGCAGTGGGCCCCGGGGCCGGAGCTGCCGCCGGAGCCCGCCCGGCGGGAGTGCCTGCGGCTGCTGGGGGAGGCGCTGGACCGGGTCTATCCTCTGGTGCAGCCCCTTGGGGTGGCCTGGCCGGAGCTGAGGCTGCGCCGTATGAAGAGCCAGTGGGGCAACTGCCACTGGCGGCAGGGCTACATCACCCTGAACACCGCCCTGGCCCGCTGCCCGGAGACCCTGCGGGACTATGTGGCCCTCCATGAGCTGGTCCACTTTGTCCACCCGGACCACGGGCCGGGCTTTTACGGGCTGATGGACCGGCTGATGCCGGACTGGCGGCAGCGGCGGAAGGAGCTGCGGCGCTATGGCGGGGCACTGGCGGGATGACGGCCCCCTCACCCCGGCGCGGCGGGGGGCTCTGGTTGTACGATCCCGTGCAAATAGGGCCCCGTAACAGTAACAGAGATAGTAATGGAAAAGAAACAGTTATCTCTGTAATAGGAACAGTCAGTGTGGCGCCGCGTGCGCTGGTGAGAGAAAGAGAGAGCGGTTTTTGAAGGGATGCGTCTCCGGACTCCCCCGTCCGGAGGTTTCTTTTCCCTTTGGATTTATCGAAAAACGATAAAAATATATTGACAATCGTGTTTTGAGGTGGTAGGATATGGGCAATTACAAAGGAGGGAGCCGCGCTCATGGAACACAACGTGGTCGTCCGCATGGCCAAGGTCCTGTATGGGATGGTGCTGGCGGTATTTGTCTTCAATCTGCTGGTCCTGCCTCTGGTGCCGGGCTATACCATGATGGCCTATGAGGGGATGGGGATGGGACACCCCAGCATCAGCTCCCTGATGGGGACCATGCGCTCCCTGCTGGGGGCTGGTGTGCCCGCATGGGAGATCCTGGTGGTGCGGCCCCTGGCCATGCTGGGAGGCGACTGGTCGGGGTACGGGCCGGAGGTGTGGTGGAGCGCGGCCTTTTTCCTGGGCTGCGGCATCTGTACCGCCGTGCTCCTGTGGCAGGCCCGGTGCATCCTGTCCACGATCATCGTCCAGACTCCCTTTCAGCGGTCCAATGCCCGGTCCATGAAGCGGGCGGCGGCCAGCTGCTGGGGCATCGCCCTGCTGGCGGCAGTGCGGATGGCGGTGTGGTTCCTGCGGCTGAGGAGCGCAGCCCCGCTGTTCACCTTCACAGCCTTGTTCATTCCGGTGTCGCTGATGGCGGGCCTGCTTTTCCTGGTGATGTCTGCCCTGTTCCGCCAGGCGGCGGAGCTGAAAGAGGACCAGGACCTGACCATCTGAGGGGGCGGAGCATGAAGATCGTAGTCAACCTGGACGTGATGATGGCCCGGCGCAAGATGTCCCTGGGGGAGCTGGCCCAGAAAGTGGACATCACCATGGCCAACCTGTCCATCCTGAAGAACAACAAGGCGAGGGCTATCCGCTTTTCCACTCTGGAGGCCATCTGCGCCGCCCTGGACTGCCAGCCCGGGGATATTCTGGAATTTGTGCCGGAGGAGGGAGACCGATGAAGGCGCTGCCCATTCTGCTGGTCCTTCTGATGCTGTGGAGCGCCATCTGGAGGCCCGGCCCGGGGGACTATGTGGCCCGGGAGCTGGAGCTGGAGCTCCCCACGGCCCAGACAACGGACACCTATGACGACCACGGCGGCTTCCACGGGGACGGCCTGCTCCACACGGAGCTGACCTTCTCCCCGGAGGACGGGGCCCGGGTGGAGGAGGCGGTGTCCCACCATCCCTCGGGCAGGTGGAACCCCTTCCCCATGGACGACAAGATGGAGTCCTTCCTCTACCGGGGCGGGGCGGCGGAGCTGGCGGGCTGGACGGTGCCGGAGCGCGGATGGTGGTATCTGCTGGACCGGCAGGAGGACCGGGAGGGCAGCATGTTCCAGCGATCCTCATTCAACTACACCCTGGCGGTGTACGACAGCGCCGCCGCCACCCTGTCCTATCTGGAATTTGACACCTGAGGAGGGAGAGCGGGATGGAGCGGAGGGAAAAGAGGGCGCTGGCCTTTCTGCTGGCCGCCTCGCTGCTCTGCCTGGCCCTGGTGGGCCTGGCCGCCGGGGACCCTCCGGCGGAACGGGCGGAGGCCCTCTTCCAGGCCGGGCGGGAGGAGTTCGACCGGGCGGCGGAGGAGCTGCTGGCGAGGAATGGGCCGGCGGAGCTGCCCCGGGGCGTGATGGAGGTCACCCTCTACCCGGCGGGGGAGGGGCGGGTCCAGACCGTGGAGTTCCTCTGCGGAGGCTGGGGGGTGGGCCCCTCCACCAGCTATTGGGGGATCAGCCATGTGCCCTCAGACGTCCTGACAGGCTTCCAGGGGGCGGCGCTGTCGGGCTGGGAGCCCTGGGACGGCGGCTGGCTCTGGAGAGAGGCGGGGGGCGACAACCGCTGCTTTGTGCGCAGGCTGGAGCCCGGGTGGTTCTGCTTTGAGATGCGGTTCTGACCGCTCCAACGGCGCGGCCCGGTGTGCGCTTTAAGGTAACATAAATTATAATATGGTAAACTATGGAGGAAACACATGCCTGTGGTGATGCTGCTTTTGATCCTGATGCCCCTGACCATGGCGGGGGAGCTGTGCATGCTGTGCCAGTGTCTGTTTCTGGGGCGGGGCCGGGCGCGCCGAAGGCTGGCCCTTCTGGCCGGGGCCGTCCTGCTCCTGCTGGCGGTCTGGCTGGGGGGCGGCGCCCTGCTGGAGACGGCGGGCCTGGGCTGGCGGCGGTGGGTGTCCGGCGGACTGGTGGCGGCAGCTGCCATCGCCGCGGCTGCGCTGGCCCTCCTCCTGCCCCGGGAGCTGCATACGCTGCTCCCGGGGGCAGAGAGCCTGGGCAGGATCTGCTCCTATCTGACTGTGCTGGTGCTGGCGGCCTGTCTTGGGCTGCTGTCCATGCTGGGGCTGTGGAGGGATCGGGTCAGGGAGTGGGAGGGGCAGACCGTGGTGGCGGAGTACAGCGGCATTTTCCGGGAGACTGGATACCGTTATGTAAACTGGTTCGTCCACGGGGAGCAGGTCTATGTGTGGGAGGACTGAGACAGTGGAGCGGCGGCGGATGGTCCGGACCCTAGCGGGGGCGGCGGCGGTCCTGACAGTCCGGTACGGGGGCGGCTTCCTGCTGGCGCTGGCCGGCCTGGGCTGGCGGTGCTGGGTCCGAAACCTGATGGTGCTGGTACTGTGCGTCCTCCTCTTCCAGGGGATCTGGTATGGGCTCCAGGTCCTGGGGGAGCGCCCCCGGGTCCGGGGGCGCTGGCCGGAGATCGTCCTGGGTCTGGCCGGCGGCGCGGCCCTGCTGACGCTGGCGCTCTTCCTTCTCCTGTTCGTCTTTTTCCTGCGGGATTATGACCGAGTCAGCGAGTGGGAGGGACAGGCTGTGGTGGCGGAGTACAGGGGAATCGACCGGGGGAGCCATCAGTGCCCCAGGGTCTGCCGATATGAAAGCTGGCTCCTCCGGGGGGAGGAGCTGGGGCCCGGGAGGTGACGGGGATGGACACTGTGAGCTGGCTCAGCTTTTTTACCGCCTCCGGCCTGGGGGCGGCCCTGGGGGTGCTGTCCCTGACGGCGCTGGGGGCCTGCCTGTATCTGAGAGCCCCAGGGCAGAGGCGGCTGGCCATCCTGGCCGCGGCGCTGGGCTGTGTGCTGGTCCTCCAGTATGGGGGCGGTGCCCTGCTGGAAGAACGGGGGCTCTTCTGGCGGGGGTGGGTCCAGACCGCCCTGTCTCTGACCGGGGGCGGGCTGGCGGTCCTCCTGCTGGCAGGGACCATCCGGGGCCTGGGGGCGCTCTGCCTGGGGAAAGACTGGGTGACAGCGGTGTGCGTCCTGGGCTGTGCGGCAGCCCTGCTGGGGGCGGCCGCCTGCGCCGGAGCGGGGCTTGTGGGAAGCGGCGGGAGAGAACAGGTGGTCCGCCTGGCGGGAGAGACCCTGGTGGTCCGGGATGCGGATCTGCTCCACCAGGTGGGATGGCGTTATGTAAATTTGTTCGTGCATGGAGAGCCCCTGGCCTGTTGGCGGGTCTCATAAAAAGAGAGGAGGAACACAGCGATGAACGCAGCGGAAATGAAGAGGGCGGCGGGCCGGGCTCTGGAACTGGGGCTGACGGCAGTGCTGACCGTCCCCGTGGTCCTGGTCATACTGGCGGCCGCGGCGGCGGTGGTGTGGCTGTGGGCGAGCCGCATGCTGCCCCAGCCGGTCTATGAGCCGGAGACCTTCACCCAGGCCCGGTGGGAGGAGCTGGATGACCGGGGCGTGCTGGTAGACAGCCTGCTGGAGCAGTACGACGGGCTGGAGGGCATGGACCTGGCGGAGGTGCAGGCCCTGCTGGGGGAGCACCCCTATACCCGGGAGGACCCGGAGGTGGGGATGTACCGGGACGGCTACTACATCGGCGCGGGCCGGGAGAACAGCGGCCGGGAGGAGGTCATGGTGCTCCAGTTCCGGGACGGGGAAGTGATCCGGGTGGAGTTTGAAGACGCCGGCTGACCGGAGGGGGCGCCTTCCGCCGGACCGGTCCAATGGGACGGAGGGGCAGGCCCCGCCCCTACACAGAGGCCGGAGGGCGGTGCACAGGGCCCGATGAGGGAATTGGACCCTGCGGAGAAAAACGGGCCCCGAAGAAACGGCCGCCCCTTTGGGGGAGACCTATGGGAGGACAAAAGCGCCAGGACACAGAAAGGACGAATGAAGTGGGGTACGGATGGATGAACTTGGGGAGCCTGCTGCTGGGCCTGACCGCCTGGGGCATCCCAGCGGTGTATTTCTCCCGGAGAAAGCCGGGCGGGGACCGGGCAGGGCTGGCCTGTCTCCTCAGCATGGCGGCCTGCGCCGGGGCCCTGTTTTTGCAGGTCCTCTACAACAAGCATCTGGTGGAGCTCCAGGACTGGTCCGCCCTGATGGACACCAGCGGAGCGGTGGCCTGGGTGTCCGCCCTCCTGCTGGCGGTGACGCTGATCCTTGACCTGTTCTGCCTGTGGGCGGAGGGAAAGCTGAATGGGGAGGAGCGGGGCAAGGGCGGCCCGGAGGAGCCGGAGATACGAAGGGAGGCGTGAGGCGGCGCTCCGGCCGCCCATCCCGCGCCGCCGATCCCATGAACAGAGAGAAAAAGACGGCCAGCAGCCCCGTGGGACTGCTGAGGACAGCCGCCGCCCGGAAACCGGGCGGCGGCTGTTCCTGTCCGGGACTGCCCGCCCTGCTGGGGCGGGGCCGGCGCGGAAAAATCGGGTACAACTTTTCCCATCCTCCCTCATACACATAAGCAGAGGTGATGCGCCATGGAGAAAAAACCGCGCCGGGAGGGGCTTTTGGAAAAGACGGCAGAGCTGTTCGATCTGCCTGCGGACGCCCTGGCCGGACTGCCCAAGGTGGAGCTGGTGGGGGACCGGGAGCTGCGGATCGAGAACCACCGGGGCATCCTGGCCTACGGAACGGAGGAGATCCACGTCAGCGGCGGGGCCTTCGTCATCCAGATCACCGGCCAGGGGCTGGAGCTGCGGGCCATGACCGGGCTGGAGCTGCTCATCACCGGCCGCATCGCCGGCATCCAGCTGGCCTGAGGGGAGGGAACGCGTGTGCAGTGGATCGTGAACCGGCTGCGGGGGGAGCTGCGGGTGGTGGCCCGGGGGCCCTTCCCGGAGCGCCTGATGAACGTGTGCGCCCAGAATGGGATCTCATTCTGGGCCCTGGAGTGGCGGGATGGGCACACCCTGTCCATGACGGTGCGGCAGGAGGACCGGAAGCAGCTGTGGAAGCTGGCGGAGCGGGTGGGCTGCACTGTGGAGACGGAGGGGAGCCGGGGCCTGCCCGCCTTTTTGGCCCGCTTCCGCACCCGGTATGCCTTCCTGGCGGGGTTCGCACTGTCCCTGGCAGCGGTGTGCATCCTGTCCAGCTTCGTGCTCACCATCCAGGTGACAGGGAACGAGACCGTCCCCACTGGGGTGATCCTCAGCGAGCTGCGGCGGCTGGGGGTGCGGCCCGGGGCATACGGTCCGGCCCTGGAGCGGCGGCAGATCGCCGAGGAGGCCCTGCTGTCCCTGGATGAGCTGTCCTGGATGTCCCTGAACCTCCACGGCACCCGGCTGGAGGTGCAGGTGCGGGAGGCGGTCCAGCCCCCCGAGCTGACCCAGGAGGAGGGCCACTACCACGTGGTGTCAAAGGCGGACGGCATCGTGACCCGGGTGGAGACCATGGACGGGGAGGCGGCGGTGAAGGAGGGGGATACAGTGACGGAGGGGGAGATCCTCATCAGCGGCACGGTGAGCATGGAGCCCCCCATGTACAGCGACCAGCCGGTGCGCTACTACCAGACCCACGCCCGGGGCCGGGTGGAAGCCAGGACCTGGCGCACCCTCACCGCGTCCATCCCGCTCACCGCCCAGGTCAAGGCGTACACAGGAGAGGAAAAAAGCCGCTTTACCCTGACGGTCCTGGGATATCCCGTGGAATTTTATCAAAACGCTGGCATTTCCTGGCCCTGGTATGATAAAATAAGTACAGTGTACCAGGCCGGGCTGCCCGGCGGGCTCACGCTCCCCCTGTCCTGGACAGTGGAGCGGTACCGGGCCTATGAGCCCGTCCAGACGGAGGTGGACCGCACCGCCGCCCAGACTCTGTTGGAGGAGCGCCTGCTGGCGCAGCTGAAGGAGCAGATCGGGGAGGAGGGCCGGGTGGTCTCCACCTACTACACCGCCCGGGCGGCGGACAGCTGGCTGGAGGTCACCCTCACCGCCGAGTGCCGGGAGGAGATCGGCCGGGAGGTGCCCGCGGCACCGGACGCCGGAGACAGCGCCCCGGAACAACCATAACAAGTAAGGAGATTTCCTGCAAATGACAGAACAGAGCATCAGCCTGGAGCGGCTGGAGGAGACCATCAACGTGTTCGGCTCCTTTGACGAGAACATCCGTATCATTGAGGGCGAGATGGAGGTCTCGGTGGTGAGCCGGGACTCCATGCTGAAGGTGAGCGGCGAGAACGCGGAAAACGTGATGTACGCGGTCAAGGCCATCGAGGCCCTCATGTCCCTCTCCTCCCGGGGGGAGGCCATCAACGAGCAGAACGTGCGCTATATCATCCAGCTGGTCCGCAGCGGCAACGAGAGCCAGATCAGCCAGCTGGCGGGGGACGTGCTGTGCGTCACCGCCAAGGGGCGGCCCATCAAGGCCAAGACCCTGGGACAGAAGAAGTATGTGGAGGCCATCAAGAAGAACGTGGTCACCCTGGGCATCGGCCCCGCCGGCACCGGCAAGACCTATCTGGCGGTGGCGGCGGCGGTGGCCGCCTTCCGGGCCAAGGAGGTCAACCGCATCATCCTCACCCGACCCGCAGTGGAGGCGGGTGAGCGGCTGGGCTTCCTGCCTGGGGATCTCCAGTCCAAGGTGGACCCCTATCTGCGGCCCCTGTACGACGCCCTGTTCGACATGCTGGGCGCGGAGACCTACAACAAGTATCTGGAGCGGGGGAACATCGAGGTGGCCCCCCTGGCCTATATGCGGGGCCGCACCTTGGACGACAGCTTCATCATCCTGGACGAGGCCCAGAACACCTCCCGGGAACAGATGAAGATGTTCCTCACCCGCCTTGGCTTCGGCTCCAAGATCGTCATCACCGGCGACATCACCCAGATCGACCTGCCCGCGGACAAGGTCTCCGGCCTGCGGGAGGCTATGCGGGTGCTCAAGGGGGTGGAGGACATCTCCATCTGCCGCCTGACGGAGAGCGACGTGGTCCGCCACGTGCTGGTCCAGCGGATCATCAAGGCCTATGAGGAGGACGAGGAGCGCCGCGGTCCCAAAAAGGACAGGCGGGAGCGGCCCTGACCTCGGGCATCCCAAAGAGGTCCCGCCCTGAAGAGCCCCCGCGCAGGGTGCGCGCGCCCGCCGGGAGAAACGATGCAGCGGGAGGAAGAGATACGATATCCATCAATGGAGGCGGGTACAAATGATATTCAATGAACGGCTGAGGCGCCTGCGGAAGGAGCGCGGTCTGACCCAGGCGCAGACGGCAGAGCACCTGTCCATCGCCTGGCGGAATTACCAGCGCCTGGAGAAGGATGGGAACGCCCCCAGCTTTCTCACCTTTGTGAAGGCGGCGGAGTTCTTCGGCGTCTCCCTGGACTATCTGGCGGGCCGGACCGATGCGCGGGAGGTCAACCGGGGGACATGTCCTCCGGCGGGGCCGGAGCACCGGATCATCCTGGAGGCGGAGGTGGAGGCCCCGGACACTGTGGAGCCCCTGCTCCGCCGGGTCATCTCCGCCGCCCTGGAGGCGGAGGGGATGGACCTGCCCTGTGAGATCAACGTGCTCCTCACCGACGACGAGGGCATCCATCAGGTGAATCTGGACATGCGGGGGGTGGACAGGCCCACTGACGTGCTCTCCTTCCCCATGTTCGACCTCTCTCCGGGGGAGAAGCCGGGGGAAGAGCACGAGGACCCGGACACCGGGCTGGTGCCCCTGGGGGATATGTGCATCTCTCTGGAGCGGGCCGCCGCCCAGGCGGAGGAGTACGGCCACAGTGTGGAGCGGGAGCTGAGCTATCTGGCGGTCCATTCTGTGCTCCATCTGCTGGGCTATGACCACATGGACGAAGGCCCCATGAAGGCCCAGATGCGCCGGCGGGAGGAGCACATCCTGGAGGGGCTGGGCATCCGCCGGGGATGAGAGGCCACGTCCCGCGGGGAAGCGGGAGAAAATGTCCCGCCGGGCCCGGAGGGGATTGCGCGGGGCGGGCCGGTGTGGTACAATAAGCAGTCCCGCAGAGGCGCACCGGCCCGAAATGCCGGAGAGGCCGGCGGCCGGCCGCGGGAGACAGAAAGAGAGATCTAGGAGAGAAAGAGATGAATATTTGGCAGAAAAGGGCACCCGGAGTGCTGCTGTGCCTGGCGGTGGCACTGCTGGCCTGGTTTTTGGTGGAGCTGGCCCCGGCTCTGGAGATCGTGGGCAGCGCGGTGCTGGCCATCCTGTTCGGCATGGTGCTGTGCGCGGTGATGAAAAACAAGGACAAGGTGAAGGACGGGGTGGCCTTCACCTCCAAAAAGGTGCTCCAGTACGCGGTCATCCTGCTGGGCTTCGGCCTGAACCTGCGGAAGATCGGTGAGGTGGGGCTCACCTCCCTGCCCATCATCCTGTCCACCATCGCCACCTCCCTCATCGTGGCCTTCCTCATGAGCCGGGCCCTGCATATGCCCGGGAAGATCGCCACCCTCATCGGCGTGGGCTCCTCCATCTGCGGGGGCTCCGCCATCGCGGCCACCGCCCCGGTGATCGAGGCGGACGATGAGGAGATCGCCCAGTCCATCTCGGTGATCTTCCTGTTCAATGTGCTGGCGGCCCTGATCTTCCCCACCCTGGGCGGGGCCATCGGGCTGAGCGACACCGGCTTCGGCCTGTTCGCCGGCACTGCGGTGAACGACACCTCCTCCGTCACGGCGGCCGCCTCCACCTGGGACACCCTGCACAACACCGGCGGCGCGGTGCTGGAGTATGCCACCATCGTCAAGCTGACCCGCACCCTGGCCATCATCCCCATCACCCTGGCGCTGGCCCTCTTCCGGGTGCGCCAGGCGGAGAAGGCCGGCGGGAAGAGCGGCGTGAAGGTGTCCGCCAAGTCGGTGTTCCCCATGTTTATCCTGTACTTTGTGCTGGCCTCCGTCATCACTACGGTGGTCACCGCCGTGCTCTCCGGTCCCGCCCTGGCGGGGGCCAATGAGCTTTTCTCCCTGCTCAAGACCCTGAGCAAGTTCTTTATCGTCATGGCCATGGCGGCCATCGGCATCAACACCGACGTGGTCAAGCTGGTGAAGACGGGAGGCAAGCCCATCCTGCTGGGCTTCACCTGCTGGGCGGCCATCACCTGCGTCAGCCTGGGCATGCAGCACCTGCTGGGCATCTGGTAAAGGACCTGCGCCCGCCCGTCAGCGGGCGGCGCTCCATGAAAAACAGGGAGGGAAAACGATGCTCGCCAACTTTTTTGTCCTGTGGCTCCTGCTGGCTGTTGGCGGCGGATTTCTGCTCTTTTTCGGCGGGCTGCTGGCCTCCTGGATCGGGGAGGAAATGGCCTGCTTTCTGCTGGCCACCGCCCTCCTGGCCCTGGCCGGGGCGCTGATCATACAGCTGCGGGAGCGGCTCCAGCAGACCCGGCGCCGGCTGGAGGAGGAGACAGACCGGCTCCGCCGGATGGAGGAGAAGCTGGACCAGCTGCTGGAGCGGGGAACGGATCATAAGGCGGAAAGTGCTCACACCGCCGGAAAAGAAAGTTGAGGAACAAACGCTATGTCCATCAAAAAATCGGGAATGATCTCTATTGTAGGCCGCCCCAACGTGGGCAAGTCCACCCTGACCAATGCCCTGGTGGGGGAGAAGGTGGCCATCGTCTCCAACAAGCCCCAGACCACCCGGAACCGGATCTGCGCCATTCTGAACCGGGGGGAGAGCCAGTTCGTCTTTCTGGATACGCCGGGCCTGCACAAGGCACGCACCCGCCTGGGGGACTACATGGTGAACGTGGTGAAGGAGAGCGTGGCCGACGTGGACGCGGTCATGCTGCTGGTGGAGCCCATCCCCAACGTCGGCGGCCCGGAGGCGGAGCTCATCGCCCGCATCAAGACTCTGGGCTGCCCCTCGGTGCTGGTCATCAACAAGGTGGACACCCTGGAGCACAAGGAGGAGCTGCTGGAGGTCATCCAGACCTACGGGCAGGCCCATGAGTTCACCGCCGTGGTCCCTGTCTCGGCCAGGACCGGCGAGGGGGTGGAGGAGCTGCTGGACGTACTGGACGGGTTTCTGCCCCAGGGGCCCCAGCTCTTTCCAGAGGACATGGTCACCGATCAGCCGGAGCGCCAGATGATGGCGGAGATCCTGCGGGAGAAGCTGCTGCTCTGCCTGGACAAGGAGATCCCCCACGGCACCGCCGTGGAGATCACCAAGTTTTCCGAGCGGGATGACGAGGTCATCGAGATCGACGCCACCATCTACTGCGAGAAGAACAGCCATAAGGGGATCATCATCGGCAAGGGGGGAGCCATGCTGAAAAAGGTGTCCTCCCTGGCCCGGCAGGACATGGAGCGATTCATGGGGACCAAGGTGTACCTCCAGACCTGGGTGAAAGTAAAAGAAAATTGGCGCGACAACGTGAATCTGATCCGCAACTTCGGATACCGGGATGAGTGAGGGAAAAGACCGGGCCTAAAAATTACCGCGCATGTTTTCCACTGGAGATGCCAGCCTAAGCAGCAGAGACAGGAGGGCAAGACAGATGGAACAGAGCGGATTTTGGAACTTCTTTTTTGCCACCGGACTGCCCCAGGCCTATCTGGCGGCCCGGCTGAAGGAGGGGGAGGAAGTGGTCTTCCCTCCCATGCCCCCTCCCGGAGCGCCGGGGGGCGGGACTCTGCCCCCGTCTGTGCCGGGCATGATGGACAAAAAGGATATGTGAACTGCCCGGCCGGCCCGCCCTCGGCGGACCGGCCGGAGATACATAGAGGAGCGGACGAGATGCATATGCGCACCAAAGCGCTGGTCCTCCGTGCGGTGGATTACAAGGAGTCGGACAAGATCCTGACCCTGCTGACCCAGGAGAGCGGGAAGCTCACCGCTTCGGCCCGGGGCTGCCGTAAGAAGGGGAGCCCGGTGGCCGCCGGGGTCCAGCTGCTGGCCTGGTCGGACCTGGTGCTGTATGAGTACCGGGGCCGCTGGACCGTGAAGGAGGCGGCGGTGGAGCGGGAGTTTCTGGGGCTGCGCCGGGATGTGGAGCGGCTGGCCCTGGCCTGCTACTTCGCCGAGGCGGCGGAGGCGCTGGCGGTGGAGGACGTGCCGGCGCCGGAGCTGCTCTCCCTGGTGCTCAACAGCCTGTACGCCCTGGACCAGATGCCCCAGAAGCCCCTGGCCCTGGTCAAGGCGGCCTTTGAGCTGCGGCTGATGTGCGCTGCGGGCTATGAGCCCATCCTGGACGGCTGCGCCGTCTGCGGCGCGGAACGGCCGGAGGAGCCCCGCTTCCACCTGCGGGAGGGGGCGCTCCACTGCGCCAAATGCCGAGGCGGTGTGGGGGAGGGGATCTCCATGCCGGTCTCGCCCCCCGTCCTGGCCGCTATGCGGCATGTGGTCTGCGGGGACGCCCGGCGGCTGTTTTCCTTCCGGCTGGACAGCGGGGCCCTGGAGGAGCTGGCCGGGGTGAGCGAGGCGTATCTGCTCACCCAGCTGGAACGGGGCTTCCGCACCCTGGACTTCTATAAGCAGATGACCCTGCCGGCCGGGCCGGACAGGTGAGAGGGACGCTGTCCGTTCGGACGGACAGCGTCTTTTTTCCATCCGTCCAGCCTGGGCCGGACGGGGCCTCTCCTGCCTGGAGGGGAAAAGACGAGAAGTTGACATAAGTTTGGAGGAAAAAGACTGGAATTCCCTCCCCGCTTGTGCTAATATAATAAAGTGCCTGTTTCCGGAGGAGGGGACTCTTCCGGGGAACGGGACAGAGTATGACAGTTTCACGGAGGTACATCGTTTTGACCTATTGGATGTCGATCTTGATGGGGATCCTGCAGGGGATCGCGGAATTCCTGCCCATCTCCAGCTCGGGCCACCTGGCCCTGTTCCAGCACTTCTTCGCCATGGAAAACGTGGAGGAGTCCCAGATGTTTTTCACGGTGCTCCTGCACTTTGCCACCCTGATCGCGGTGTGCGTCTACTACTGGCAGGACATCATCGACATGATCCGGGAATTTTTCCTGGGCATCCGGGACCTGGCCTCCAGGGGACGGCGGGGCCGGGAGAAGCTGCCCCCCGCCCGGCGGCTGGTGCTGCTCATCATTGTGGCTACCCTGCCCTTGTTTGTGGTGCTGCCGATCAAGGATCTTGTGGAGGGGGCCATGTCCAACGTGACCTTTGTCTCTTTCGCCCTGCTGGCCACCGGCTTCATCCTGTTTTTCTCCGACCGGATGGCTCGGGGGCGGAAAACGGAGCGGACTGCCACTGTGCTGGACGCCCTTCTGGTGGGCTGCGCCCAGGCGCTGGGCACCTTGCCCGGCATCTCCCGGTCCGGCATCACCATCTCGGCGGGGATGCTGCGGGGCTATGACCGCACCTTTGCCGTCCGGTTCTCCTTCCTGATGAGCCTGCCTGCCGTCTTCGGCGCCACCCTGCTGGAGCTGATCGACGCGGTCCAGGCGGGGATCGACACCAGCCTTCTGCCCGTCTATCTGGTGGGCATGCTGGTGGCCGGCGTGGTGGGCTACTTCGCCATCCGCCTGGTGAACCTGCTGGCGGGCAAGGGAAAGTTCGGCGCCTTTGCCTACTACTGCTGGGCGGCGGGAGCCATCTCCCTGGCCGCCAGCCTGGCGGGGCTGTGAGGGCGCCCCGGACCAAGACCTGATTGACCGGAAAGGGAGGCGGACACATGGCCGCATCACAAAAGAAGACCGGAGGAAAGCGCACCTCCTCCGGGGGAACGCGCAGGAGCGGCAGTGCCTCCGGCAGCAGCCGGGGGAACAGCCGCGGGAGCAAAGCGCCGGCCCGCCGGCCCATGCGTCGGGAGATCGGGGCGGCGGTGTGTCTGGCGCTGGCCCTGTTCGCGGCGCTGGGCTATTTCCACATCCAGGCCATTTTCATCGATTTCTTCTCCGGACTGCTGAAGGGCCTGCTGGGCTATGGCTTCTGGCTGATGCCTCCGGCCCTGCTGCTGGCGGCCTATATCCTGGCCTTCCACCGGGGGCGGCCGGTGCGCCTGCGGGTGACCTGCGCCCTGCTGCTGCCCCTGCTCTTCTCCTGCATCGTCCACGGGCTGCTGGGCAGGGTCCTGCCCTGGGACGCCGCCCTGGTGAAGACCCTGTGGGCGGCGGGGGAGGAGCTGACCTCCGGCGGCGTGCTGGGGGGCGTGCTGGCCCAGGGGAGCGTCCAGGTGTTCAGCCGCCTGGGCTCCACCATCCTGTTCGTGCTGGCCTTCCTGCTGGCGGGACTGGGGGCCTTCCGCCTCTCCCTGGCCGAGGTGGCGGACTGGATCTTCGACCGGCCCCGCTATGAGTATGAGCCGGAGGAGGAGCCGGAGCGCCCGCGCCGGAGCAAGCGGGAGGAGCGGCCTGCCGCCCCGGAGCCCGTTCGGCCCCCCTCCCGCCGGGCGGACATCGACATCCCGGTGGAGGACGGCCCCCTGGTGGGCAAGACGGCCCAGACCGCTCCCGAGGTGAAAAAGAAGGGGAGCTTTTTCAACCGCAAGGCAAATGTCCCCGCTCCGGACCAGGTGCTGGCGGGGGCGGAGCAGCGGACGGCGGAGCAGCCCGCCCCGGCGCCGGAGCCGGCGGCAGAGCCCGCCCAGGCGGAGCTGGTCCGGCAGGCGCCGGAGCCGGCCCCCGCGCCTGTCCCGTCTGTCCCGCCCGCCCCGCCGGCCGCCCCCCTCTCCGGGGAGAGCCCCCGGGAGCCGGAGCCGGCCAAGGTCTCCCGGGAGGAGGCACGCCAGGCCGCCCAGGAGGTGGCCCGGGATGTCCAGTCCCGGCTGGCGGAGGCGGGGGAGCACCCCTATCAGTATCCCCCCCTCTCCCTGCTGAAGGAGGGACCGGGGGACATCGGCGGGGAGGCCCTGGTGGAGCTCAACGCCAACCGGCAGCGGCTGGATGACACCATCCACTCCTTCGGCATCGACGCCAACATCGTCAACGTGACCCGGGGCCCCTCGGTGACCCGGTACGAGCTGGAGCTGGACCAGGGCGTCCGGCTGAACAAGCTGACCAATCTGGCGGACGACATCGCCCTGGCCCTGGGGGCCTCCGGCGTGCGCATCGCCCCCATCCCGGACCAGATCTCCATGGTGGGCATCGAGGTGCCCAACAAGCTGGTGTCGCCGGTGAACATCCACAGCGTCATCGGCTCCAGGGAGTTCACCGACAGCCCCTCCAAGGTGTCCTTCGCCGTGGGTAAGGACATCGGCGGCCACTGCATCGTGGGCAACATCGCCAAGCTGCCCCACCTGCTCATTGCCGGCACCACCGGCTCGGGCAAGTCGGTGTGCACCAACTCCCTGATCATCTCCCTGCTCTATAAGGCCACCCCCGACGAGGTGCGCCTGATCATGGTGGACCCCAAGATGGTGGAGCTGGGCATCTACAACGGCATCCCCCACCTGCTGATCCCGGTGGTCACTGACCCCAAGAAGGCGGCGGGCGCCCTGCAGTGGGCGGTGACCGAGATGATGAAGCGCTACCGCACCTTTGCCGAGGTTGGGGTGCGGGATCTGGCCGCCTACAACGCCCTGGCCGCCAGGACGGAGGGCATGACCAAAATGCCCCAGATCGTGGTGGTCATCGACGAGCTGGCCGACCTGATGCTGGTGGCGGCCAAGGAGGTGGAGGAGTCCATCTGCCGGGTGGCCCAGATGGGCCGCGCCTCCGGCATGCACCTCATCATCGCCACCCAGCGGCCCTCCGCCGACGTGATCACCGGCCTGATGAAGGCCAATATCCCCAGCCGCATCGCCTTCGCGGTGGCCTCCAGCCTGGAGTCCCGCATCATCCTGGACACCACCGGCGCGGAGAAGCTGGTTGGCCGGGGCGACATGCTCTACTTCCCCCTGGGCTCCGGCAAGCCCACCCGGGTCCAGGGCTGCCTCATCTCCGACCAGGAGGTGGCCGCAGTGGTGGACTTTGTCAAGCAGAACAGCGGCGACGCCAGCTACGATGACCAGGTGATGCAGGAGATCGAGCAGCACGCCGCCGAGAAGGAGAAGGGCGCCAAGGGCGTGGGCGGCTCCGCCCCCGAGGAGGTGGGGGAGGAGTTCGACGAGCTCATCGACGCGGCAGCCGAGGTGATCCTGGAGACGGGACAGGCGTCGGTCTCTATGCTCCAGCGCCGCCTGAAGCTGGGCTATGCCCGGGCGGCCCGGCTGGTGGACCAGCTGGAGGAGAAGGGGATCGTGGGGCCCTTCGAGGGCTCAAAGCCCCGCCAGCTGCTCATCACCAAGGAGCAGTGGCAGGAGATGAAGTACCGCCAGGGCGTCCCCGGGGGAACCCCTCCCGAGAGCGCTTCCGGGGCAGCTCCAAGCGGAGCGGAGGAGGACATGCCCCCCTTCGATGTGGGAGAGGCCCTGGACCGGGCGGAGGAGGACACCCTGTGACCCGCGCCGGGGAGAGCTCCCGGACGGCCCCTGACATAAGAAGGCCCGCCGCGTCAGCGGCGGGCCTTTTCTGCGCGCAGTCCCCGGTGCAGCCGGGGGACGTTGTACGAGCGGAGCCTTTGAGATCGGATCATTTGTTAACTTGACCGTTTATGAAGTATGTACGCGACAAGGGAACATACCGCGATCCCGATGCCAAACGGGATGGCATAGAGAAATGCCACGCTGGCAGGTGCGCTGTAACATGAGTGCTCGATCCCGCAGAGCATATCACGATAGCCAAATGCCACAACGGCACACATGACATCTGACAACAAAATTGCGACAGCGCTAAAAAGATGACTCAATTTCCGCATAGGCTTGCCTCCGTTCATTTCTTTCGCAGGATCAGGACCGCTCCAGTGACCATCAAAAGGACGCACAGGGCGATGAGCACACCAGACCCATTGAGGGTGATCGTTGAAGCGGTATTCAGCTGCTCTGCCGCACCGGGGCTTATGACCATCATGAGTCCGGATAGTGTCAGACAGATGGCGCCAGCCAGGCAAAGACAAATGCCGGCTTTCTGATCCATGGCTTTCGGGCCCTTGGCTTCTTTTGGCGTTGACCGTGTTTCTTCTGTCCTTTCCTCAGCCCCTCTGTCCTTTACAAGTTCATCAAGGGTGATGTGGAAGCACTCACTCAAAGCCAACAGTTTTTGAAATTCAGGCATTGATGTTCCGCTCTCCCATTTGGAGATGGCCTGTCTCGAAACGCCTATCTTCTCCGCAAGCTGCTCTTGAGAAAGGCCGCTCTTTCGTCTGAACTGATATATTCTTTCAGACAACATTTGTGTTACCCCCTTGGAAACAATATACTGCGATCCATGGTAACATGCTACCAACTACGGCTGAAACTTCCGCAACTGCCGGTTGCATCCCCTGAGATCCTTCTGTTCCGCGCCATAGATGCCCTCAGTGTACGGAGGGTATCGTCCTATCCGCACCAAGGGGACAGCCTTGGCCCCGCGGGAACGGCTCATGACACGCCGAGCCTGACAGCGGCCCAATAGTTTTGGATGATCTTTCTCTGCCAGGCCAGAAAGAGACAGCCGGCAAAAAGGAGGACAGCACCCAACAGGACAGCCCAGGGGCTTGCACCGGAGCTTTCTATGAATCCGGTCACATCATCCCCTGGGGGTGCCTGATCGGAAAGATACAGGAGGGGGACGATCCCCCATGCCAGGGCAGGGGCTGTGAGGATCAAGGGAAACAGAAAAGAAAAAATTCGATAAAAGACGGACTGCGCTGCGTCCCGATAGAGCAGCATATAGGCGATGGATATGAGGACCGGCAGCAGCATTCCCGCAATATAAAAAAGAGACAGCGTCAGAGCGGTGAACGTACCGCCTTCATAGCGCATATAGGCGCCCAGAATGCTGAATTCTGTGATGCGGGCGCCGCAGGACAGCGCGATCAGGGCATGCCCGCCCTCGTGCAGAATGATATAGACCGGAATGGTGAATAGGATGCTTGCAAATAGGGATAGGATCTTTCGCGTGTTCAGGTCCATAGAGCTCCCTCCATCGTCCGTGCTGACAGTTTTTTCTCCTGCTCTTGTTTTGGGGCCCCAGGGCAGGCTTTCCCCTCCGCGGTCCCGCCCCGCAGAGGGCGGGGACACACAGACGCATCGGAGGGGATGTTTAAGCAGAGTTTTCCCTGAAAATACCCGCCGAGAACCCCTGTCGTTTCTGTTACCATGATACAATATTTGAGGGGCTGTTTCAAGGCAGGAATGAGGGCGCACGAAGTGCGCCCCTACACAGGACCCGGGGGCCGGTGCGGGCATCAGGCTCTGCGCCGGAGGGCCGGAAAAAGCGGCCGCGGCTCCCGGACAGGAGCCGCGGCCGCGGAGCCGGAACAGGGACGGCCACTCAGCAGGGAGAGGAGTCCGAGCCGGGAGCGGAGAGGAGATCGGCCAGGGTCACCTGGTCCAGATATCCACAGATGAGCGCGTCAAGCCGCTCCCAGAGGGGACGGGTGCGGCAGCTGCCGGCCCGGGCACAGGGGTCGGAGCCGCAGTCGAGACAGGCCACCGGGGCCAGGGAGCCCTCCGCCAGACGCAGGATCTCTCCCACGGAGTAGTCCTCCGGCGGACGGGTGAGTCGGTAGCCGCCCCCCTTTCCACGCACGCCCTCCACCAGGCCGCCCTTGGAGAGGGTGGAGATGATGCTCTCCAGATACTTGCCTGAGATGCCCTGCTCCGAAGCGATGGAGCTCAGGGCGGTGTAGCAGTCCCGGCCGTGCTGGGCCAGCTCCAGCATGACCCGGAGCGCATATCTGCCCCTTGTGGAGACCAGCATGGATGTCACCTCCTTTTTGTCGCCCCTATTATACCATTGCATGGGCAGAAATTCAAGAGAGCGGCGGAGCAGAACCTTGATTTGCGTCCCGGAGTGTGGTAAAGTATGGAGCAGGGCGTGCGCTTCCTGCGGGCTGCCCAACATTCAGGACGGAGGGACCAACATGCTCTTTGTATGCTACCCCAAATGCACCACCTGCCAGAAGGCAAGGGCCTTTCTGGAGGAACGGGCGATCCCCTATGAGTTCCGGGACATCAAGCTGGACAACCCCAAAAAGGAGGAGCTGCGGGAGTGGCAGCACAGGAGCGGCCTGCCCCTGAAGCGATTTTTCAACACCAGCGGCCTGCAATACAAGGCTCTGGGCCTGAAGGACAGGCTGCCCGGCATGGACGAGGAGGAGCAGCTGGACCTGCTGGCTGCGGACGGGATGCTGGTCAAGCGGCCCATCCTGGCGGGAGAGGACTTCGTGCTGGTGGGCTTCAAGCCCGCCGAATGGGAGGCACGTTTTGGAAAAAGCGGCGGGAACGGTTGACAAGCGCCGAAATTGTGATAAAATATTGCGGTAAATGCGATGATGGAGCCAAGCGCAGCAGGCAGCCTGAAGCGAGAGGGGAGCGGTGTGAGCCCTCGGCAGAAGCGGCGGCGCAGGCCACTCCGGAGCGGCCCGTGAGGAGCGGGACGGACGATCCCCCGTTAGCTGGGATGCTGAGAGGCCGGAGCGCTCCCGAAAGGGCGTGCTCTGGCGATCAGGGTGGTACCGTGGTGATGATCCGCCCCTGACTTGGTCAGGGGCGATTTTTTATGGAACAAGGAGCTGATGGAATGAGACAATATGTGGTGGACGCCTTCGCCGACAGGATATTTGAGGGCAACCCGGCCGCGGTCTGCGTGATGGAGCGGTGGCCGGAGGAGGATCTGATGCTGAAGATCACCCGGGAGAACAACCTGTCTGAGACGGCCTTTGTTGTGAAAGAGGGGGAGGAGTACCGGCTGCGCTGGTTCACCCCCGGCGGGGAGATCGACCTATGCGGCCACGCCACCCTGGCTGCGGCCCATATCATCACCAGATTCGTGGAGCCGGGAGTGGAGAGGGTCGGCTTCCAGACCCTCAGCGGACTGCTGACCGTGCGGGCGGAGGGAGAGCTGCTGAGCATGGATTTCCCCGCCTACCAGCTGAAGCGGCTGGAGGTGACGGAGGAGATCACCCAGGCCCTGGGGGCGCGGCCGTCGGAGGTCTGGCGGGCCCGGGACCTGCTGTGCGTCTTTGACCGGGCGGAGGACGTGCTGGCGCTGAAGCCGGACATGGACAAGCTGCTGAAGGTGAAGGGGGCCCTGATGCAGGTCACGGCGCCGGGGATGGAGGGGTACGACTGCGTCTCCCGCTCGTTTGCCCCAAAGATGGGGGTGCCGGAGGACCCTGTGTGCGGCTCCGGACACTGCCATATCATCCCCTACTGGGCGCAAAAGCTGGGCAAGACCCGGTTCGTGGCCCGGCAGGCATCCCCCAGAGGGGGGACCCTGTACTGCCGGATGGAAGGGGACCGGGTCATTCTGGCGGGCCGGGCGGTGCTCTATGCCCGGTCTGAGCTGATGCTGGAGGACAGACCATGAAACAGAGGATCGTGCCGCTGCTGGCGGCGGCCCTGGCCCTGACCGTGATGCTGGCCGGCTGCTCCTCCCAGGAGGAGGCGGAGCCCCTGCCCCAGGGCATGGACACAGAGGCCGTCCTGACCGCCGGGGAGGCTGTCCTGGACCAGCTCCTGGAGGGCGACTACGAGGCGGTATATGAGTCCTTCCGGGAGGATATCCGGGCAGACCTGACCGCCCAGAGCGTCCAGGACCTGGTGGAGCCGGTGTTCCAGGAGGCGGGGGACTATCAGGAGCTCAAGTCCGCCCAGGTCACTGGCAGCACCGAGGGGGAGGAGCACGGCATCGCCCAGCTCCTGTGCATCTTCTCCCAGGAGAAGGTGTCCATCCGGGTGGCCTTTGACCCGGACATGGAGCTGATCGGCCTGTCCGCCGGACTTCAGAAGTCCAGCTGGAGCCTGTCCAATCTGGTGAACAATTTCACCGGCCTGTTCCGGGGCGACTGATGATATGGCCCGGTTATTTGTAACACAAAAACATGAAAAAATATTGGAGGTAGACCACCATGCGCGAGCCCAAGCCCTTTGGCCTGAATGAACTGAGGGAGATGTTCCTGTCTTTTTTTGAGAGCAAGGGACATCTCCGCCTGCCCAGCTTCTCCCTGATCCCCCAGAACGACGCCTCCCTGCTGCTCATCAACAGCGGCATGGCGCCCATGAAGCCCTGGTTCACCGGGGAGCAGGAGCCCCCCCGCCACCGCGTCTGCACCTGTCAGAAGTGCATCCGCACCGGCGACATCGAGAACATCGGCAAGACCGCCCGCCACGGCACCTATTTCGAGATGCTGGGCAACTTCTCCTTCGGCGACTACTTCAAGCGCGAGGCCATCGCCTGGTCCTGGGAGTTCCTGACCAGCCCGGAGTGGGTGGGCCTGGACCCGGACCGGCTGTATCCCTCCGTCTTTGAGGGCAACGAGACCACCCCCGCCGACGACGAGGCCATGGCCATCTGGCGGGACGAGATCGGCATTCCGGAGGACCGCATCTTCAAGTTCGGCAAGGCGGACAACTTCTGGGAGCACGGCTCCGGCCCCTGCGGCCCCTGCTCCGAGATCTACTACGACCGGGGCCCGGCCTATGGCTGCGGCAAGCCGGGGTGCACTGTGGGCTGCGACTGCGACCGCTATATCGAGGTGTGGAACATCGTCTTCTCCCAGTTCGACAACGACGGGGAGGGCCACTACACTGAGCTGAAGCAGAAGAACATCGACACCGGCATGGGACTGGAGCGCCTGGCCTGCGTGTGCCAGGGGGTGGACTCCCTCTTTGATGTGGACACCGTGATGAACATCACCCACAAGGTGTCCCAGATCACCGGCGCCCACTACGGCGAGAGCCACAGCAAGGACGTGTCCCTCCGGGTCATCACAGACCACATCCGCTCCGCCACCTTCATGATCTGTGACGGCGTGCTCCCCTCCAACGAGGGCCGGGGCTATGTGCTCCGCCGTCTGCTGCGCCGGGCCGCCCGCCACGGCAAGCTGCTGGGGGTGGACCACCCCTTCCTGTATGAGGTGTGCGACACCGTCATCCACGAGAACGAGGGCCACTATCCTGAGCTGCGGGAGCGCCAGGACTATATCACCAAGGTCATCCGGGTGGAGGAGGAGAACTTTGCCAAGACCATCGACGGCGGCCTGAAGATCTTCGGGGAGATGCTGGAAGGGCACAAGGCCCGGGGGGAGAAGACCTTCTCCGGGGCGGACGCCTTCAAGCTGTATGACACCTACGGCTTCCCCATCGACCTGACCATCGAGATGGTGGAGGACGAGGGCATGGAGCTGGACAAGGCCGCCTTCGACACCCTGATGGAGGAGCAGAAGACCCGGGCCCGGAAGGCCCGGGAGGCCCTGGGCGACCTGGGCTGGGCCGGCGTGGAGTTTGGCAAGGACATGCCCGCCACCCAGTTCCTGGGCTATGAGAGCCATTCTGCCCAGGGGAAGGTGCTGGCCCTGGTGGCGGGCGAGGAGCTGCGGGAGGAGCTGGGCACCGGCGCCGAGGGCATCCTGGTGCTGGATCAGACTCCCTTCTACGCCGAGATGGGCGGCCAGGTGGCCGACCACGGCGTGGTGGAGAACGACGGCTTCCGCTTCCAGGTCAGCGACGTACAGAAGAACAAGGGCGGGAAATATATGCACTACGGCCGGGTGCTCTCCGGCAATGTGAAGGTGGGGGATACGGTCACCGCCTCCATCGACGCCAAGCGCCGCCGGGCCATCCAGCGGGCCCACACCGCCACCCATCTGCTGCACAAGGCCCTCCAGACCGTGCTGGGCGACCACGTGCATCAGGCCGGCTCCCTGGTGGAGCCCGACTTCCTCCGCTTCGACTTCACCCACTTCTCCGCCATGACGCCGGAGGAGCTGAGCGAGGTGAACCGCCTGGTGAATGAGTCCATCCTGGAGGGATATCCGGTGGACACCAAGGTGATGGACATCGAGGAGGCCAAGAAGACCGGCGCCACCGCCCTGTTCGGCGAGAAGTACGGCGACACCGTCCGGGTGGTGGACATGGGGGGGTACTCCGTGGAGTTCTGCGGCGGAACCCATCTGGACAACACCGCCAAGGCGGGGGTGTTCCACATCTCCAGCGAGTTCTCTGTGGCCTCCGGCGTGCGCCGCATCGAGGCCACCACCGGGCAGGCGTCCCTGGACGTGATGAACCGCAACCAGGAGATGCTCTTCCAGGCCGCTGCCGCCCTGAAGGCCAAGCCCGGCGAACTGCGGGACAAGGCGGAGCACATCATGACGGAGATGAAGGAGCTGCGCCAGTCCCTGGAGAAATTCCGAGCCAAGGAGGCTCTGGGCGAGGCTGAGCGGTTCCTCTTCTCGGCCCACGAGGTGGGCGGCCTGAAGGTCCTCACTGCCACCGTGCCCGATGCCGATGCCAGCCGTCTGCGGAACATGGGCGACTTCCTGCGTGACAAAGAGCCCAGCGTGGTGGCGGTGCTGGCCTCCGTCAATGGGGAGAAGATCACCTTCCTGGCGGTGTGCGGCAAGGAGGCCGTCAAGCGGGGCGTGAAGGCGGGGGATATCATCAAGCAGGTGTCCGCCATCGCCGGCGGTTCCGGCGGCGGCAAGCCGGACAGCGCCATGGGCGGCGGCAAGGACGTACTGATGCTGGATAATGCCCTGGCCATGGTGGACAACGTGGTGTCCATGAAGCTGGGACTGTAAAGCCGCGGAAGCCGGCGTCTCTGCCGCCGGCCAAACCGGAGCCCAGCGAAGCGGGTCCGGTTTGGAGAGGACGAGCAAGGGAGCACGTGGAGCTTTCGCCAAAGGCGGAAGCGGAACAGGATCAGTTTCGATGATAAGAGATCGTCCGGGGCCTCGGCTCCGGACGATCTCTTATATCAAGCTGGCCATTGGCTGAGCCGGAGGTTATGAGGGGCCCTCCCCGGGGATGCGGCGGGAAACGGCCGGCGCCCATACAACGGACTTTTGGGCGGCCCTGCATACCATCTGGAAAGGCGGAAGCGCCCCGCTGTCAAAGGACAGCGGGGCGCCTTTTTGAGCTTACAGGACTTTGGAGAGGAAGAGCTGGGTGCGGGGGTGCTTAGGATTGGAGAAGAAGGCCTGGGGCTGCTCCTGCTCCAGGATCTTTCCGCCATCCATGAAGAGCACCCGGCTGCCCACCTCCCGGGCGAAGCCCATCTCATGGGTGACCACCACCATGGTCATTCCCTCATCGGCCAGCTGCTTCATGACCTCCAGCACCTCACCTACCATCTCCGGGTCCAGGGCGGAGGTGGGCTCGTCAAAAAGCATCACCTTGGGCTTCATGGCCAGGGCACGGACGATGGCGATGCGCTGCTTCTGCCCGCCGGAGAGCTGGGCGGGGTAGGAGTCCGCCTTGTCCTCCAGTCCCACCCGGCGCAGCAGGGTGGTGGCGGTGTCGTCGGCCTCGGCCTGGGTCAAGAGCTTGGTGCGCACCGGGGCGAGGGTGATGTTTTTTCGGATGGTCATGTTGGGGAACAGGTTGAAATGCTGGAACACCATCCCCATCTGCTGGCGGATCTGGTCGATCTTCGCCTTGGGATCGGTGATCTCTGTGCCGTTGAAGGTAATGGTCCCCTTGGTGGGGGTCTCCAACAGGTTGAGACAGCGCAGGAAGGTGGACTTGCCGGAGCCGGAGGGGCCGATGATGACCACCTTCTCCCCCACCTGGATGGACTCAGTGATGTCGTCCAGCACCAGGTGGTCGCCAAAGGACTTGCTCAGATTTTTAACGTCGATCACTTTGACGCAGCCTCCTTTCCAGTTTGCCCAGAAGCCAGGTGAAGATCATGACCAGAACAAGATACATGCAGGCGATGCCAATCAGAGGGAACATTGCCTCGTAAGTACGGCCCATGATGCCCTGAGCGGCGTGGAGCAGCTCCTTGCCGCCGATGACCGTGATCAAAGAGGTATCTTTGAGCAGGATGATGAACTCGTTGCCCAGGGCGGGGAGGATGGCCTTGATGGCCTGTGGGATGACGATGAAGCGCATGGTATCAAAGTAATTCAGCCCCAGGGAGCGGCCCGCCTCCATCTGACCGCCGTCCACCGCCATCAGCCCACCGCGGATGATCTCCGCCACATAAGCTCCGGAGTTGATGCCCAGGCCCAGGATTCCAATTTGGGTGAAATTGCGGCTGCTGACGAATACCACGGAGCTCCAAATCAGCAGCTGGACCATCATGGGGGTGCCGCGGATGACGGTGACGTACACCTTGCATACCCCGTTGAACAGGCCGAGGACCGGGTTCCTGCGGCGGTCGGCGCGCTGCTGGTCGTGGGCGGTGCGCACCAGAGCCACCAGGATCCCCAGGACTACGCCCAGGACCAGGGCCAGAGCAGTGGCGGTGAGGGTGGTCCCGATCCCGTCCAGATACTGTTTCCAGCGGTCGGCCTCAATAAAGGCCATATAGAACTTCACATAAAATTCCTGCCACCAGGCGACGGCGTCTGCAACAGCCGGGTCAGCGGAGAGCATCATCCCGCGCCATAGCTCATAATAGTAGGCCAGGTCCATTGTTCTACCCCTCTCTATGTCTTCGTAAAAAAAAGGGCGGCCAGGGGCCGCCCTTTCTTGATCTGGCGTGCGGACGATCAGCCCTCCGCGGGGATGTACTTCTCAATGATGGACTGAATGGTCCCGTCGGCGGTGAGCTCGGCCAGCGCGCCGTTCACGGCGTCCACCAGAGCGGTGTTGCCCTTGGCCACGCCGATGGCGTAGTCCTCGTTGGCATACTCGGTGTCCAGAATGACCAGGCCGGGGTTGGCGGACACGAACTCCTGGGCAGGGGCCTTGTCGATGACCACGGCGTCCACCTTGCCGTTGAGCAGGTCCTGCACGGCCACGATGCCGTCGTCATAGGCGATCACATGGTCCTCGCCGTAGTCGTCGGTGCAGTAGATGTTGCCGGTGGTGGCCCGCTGGGTGCCGATGAGCTGCTCGCCCAGGTTGTCCAGAGTGACGTCGGAGCCCTCGGGCACGATGACGACCTGGATGCCGGTGGCGTAGCTGTCAGAGAAGTCCATGACCAGCAGGCGGTCCTCGGTGACGGACAGGCCGGCCATGCAGATGTCGCTCTTACCCTGCTGGACCGCCAGCTGGGCGGCGTCGAAGTCCATGTCGTCAATGACCAGCTCCAGGCCCAGCTTGTCAGCGATGGCGCCGGCGATCTCGGCGTCGATGCCCACCACATTGCCGCTGTCGTCGGTCATCTCATAGGGAGGGAAGGCGGCGTTGGTGGACATGATGAGTTTGCCGGTCTCCACGGTGGTCAGCTCGGCGGGGGTGCTGGTGTTGCCGGTGCTGGAGCCGGCGTCCCCGGCGGAAGAGGACACGCCGGAGGAAGCGGCGGGGGCGGAGGAAGCGGAGCCGCTTCCGGAGCCGCCGCAGGCGGCCAGGCTCAGGGCCATGGCCAGGGACAAGGTCAAAGCAAGAAACTTTTTCATTCAAACAGATCTCCTTTATTTTGGTGCCCCGGCAAGCCAGGGCGATACCCTGAGTATAAACCACTATTCCATGCATAGTCAATAGATAAATATGCGAATTTGAGAAAAATAAGGCCGTCTTTTTGGTGAAAAAGCGAATACCAGAAAAGAACGCACCGGCAGGAGGAGAAAACTGAGAAGCAGGCCGCGGACGGGGAGGCGGCCCCCTGACAAATATTCATACAAAAGCGTATATTTGAATAGCAGAAAAAGGGTGGAACTTTTTTCCCTTTTCTTCGTCTATTTCAGAGGATACCCTGGAAAAGGATGCAGAGTTCATTAAAATTTGATGAAGGCTATTGCAATTTTTCGGGGACGCGCTATCCTATAAAAATACGGCATATTTGGTCTGCCGTTTTTGGAGGATAAACATGAGAGCGCTTTTCTGTAAAGATACCCTGCTGCGTCCTTTCCGAAGCATGCGGGGGGACCCGGACCGGTGGATCTCCCGTCTGGTGTTCCTGCTGGGGCCGTGGGCGGCCCTCTGGATGGTGGAGATCCTGAATGAGAACGATGTGTTCCAGGATCTGGCGGCCTGGCAGGTGCTGATGAACATGATCTGGTATTACCTGCTGTTCGCCCTGTGCCAGCTGATCCTGGGGCGGCGGCGGCGATCTGCGGCGGTGGCGGTCACCCTGTGCTTCCTGGTGGGGCTGCTCAACCACTATATCCTGCGCTTCCGGGGGCGCATCCTGTTCCCTGCGGATGTGGCGGGCTGGCGGACCGCGGCCAACGTGGCCAGCGACTTCGACTACTCGCTGGACCACTACATCGTCCAGGCGGCCGTTCTGCTGGTGGCCTACCTCTTCCTGGTCTGGGCCTGCCCGGCCCAGCGGCGGCGGGACCGGATGCCCCGGCTGGCCGGAGCCCTGCTGATCCTGTTCGGCGCGGGTTACAGCTTCGCCTTCTTCTGCACCGGGATGCTGCCCGCCCTGGGCATCTACACCCAGCAGTGGGTCACCCAGGCCAACGGCTTCCTGCTGAACTTCACGGTGGCCATGCGGTACAGCTCGGTGGACAAGCCGGAGGATTACAGCCGGGACCGGGTGCTGGAGCTGGCGGAGGAGTACCCGGCGGTAGAGGCGGACGGCTCCGTCACCCGGCCGGTGAACATCATCGCCATCATGAACGAGTCCTTCGCGGACCTGACCATTTTTGAGGGGCTGGAGCTGGAGGAGGACCCCACTCCCTTCCTCCACTCCATGACCGAGAACACCATCAAGGGCTGGATGTACTCCCCGGTCACCGGCGGCGGCACGGCCAGTGTGGAGTTTGAGTACCTCACCGGCTTCTCCACTCTCTTCCAGCCGCCGCACACGGTGGCCTATCAGCTGTATGTGGAGGAGGGCATGCCCTCCCTGGCAGCCCTGGCTGGGAGCCAGGGCTATGAGACGACCGCTTTCCACCCCTATCTGTCCTCCGGCTGGAACCGGCCCATCGCCTACCAGTGCCTCAGCTTTGACCACCAGCTGTATCAGGAGGACGTGGAGGACCCCTATCTGATCCGCCGCTATATCTCGGACAGATCGGACTACGAGACCATCTTTGACGTGACCGGGACCACCTCTCCCGCCTTTGTCTTCAATGTGACCATGCAGAACCACAGCGGATATGCCCAGGGATGGAACAACCTGACCAAGACCATCCGGCTGTCCACCCAGCTGCGCACGGCGGACAGCAGTGCCGAGCAGTATATCGCACTGGCCCAGGCCAGCGACGACGCGCTGGAGGAACTGATCGGCTATTACAGCCAGGTGGAGGAGCCCACCCTGATCGTCTTTTTCGGGGATCACCAGCCGCCCCTGAAAAATGCCTTCTACGAGGAGCTCTACGGGAAAAAGCTGTCGGAGCGCACCACGGCGGAGGTGCTGCAGCAGTACGCCGTCCCCTTCTTCTTATGGGCCAACTACGACATCCCGGAGCAGAGTGGCGTGATCCTCAGCCCCAACTATCTGGGGGTGCTCACCGCTCAGACAGCCGGCCTGCCCCTGACGGGCTACATGAACTTCCTGGCCCAGATGTACCAGGAGCTGCCGGTGATCACGCCGGTGGGCCTGATCACCGCGGACGGCCAGACGCTGACGGAGTCGGAGCTGAACGAGGAGCAGCAGGAATGGCTGTGGAAGTATGAGACGTTCAACTACTGCGGCATGATCGACCTGTTTGACGAGGCGCGGCCCTTCTTCTGCCCGCCGCAGGACAGGGAGCAGAACGGATAGATGCGGTGTGAAAAAGGCGGGAACATCTGAAATGATGTTCCCGCCTTTTTTACTGATTCAGTCATCGTTCTCTTTACGACGATCCTTCAAAAATAAATGCACACGCCGGATGCAGTATTGCGTTCTCATGACACAGTTTGATCGAACATGACCGCATCCGCTAAGTCTTGATTGGCATTTGATAGTTCTGGGTCTGCAATAGATACCGGAGCATCACGCTTCACGATCTCTGCTCCTGTGAAATCCCATCCGCCGCCAGGAGCGGCTTCGTTTGTATTCACCATGACTTCCATATCATGATACGTGAATCTTAACCAGCCCTCTCCAGTTATTACCTCTGGTCCCAACAAGTACTCATAGTCGTCCACACCGATCAAGGAAAAGAAATCTTCAAAGGGCATGTCATCTTCCATGTCTGGAAAGAGTATGCTTGCGGTGGTGACAAAACCGGCGCATTTCAGCTGGTCTTCACATTCGTTCATAGCCTTTTCAGCATCACCGCTCTGTGTTCCAAAAAAGTAGTAAAGATATTCCGCCTCGGGGTCCCCAAAACATATAGCAGCGCTATCCGGAGATCCATCTAATCTTACAATCAATTCGCCTTCAGGATGCTCTTTTTTTAATTCACTCAGTGTTTTTCCAATGTCATGAAAAAATTCAGGCGTTTGGCCGCTGGGGGCCGCAGGCGCGCAGGCAGAAAATGTGAATGATACAAGCAGACACATTATGATTGCAATGGCTGGGTTTCGCTTCATATTGACCTCCGTTTTGTGATATGATACTTTTATGGTCTAATATGGTCTTGCAGAAAAGAAATGAATTGATCTTTATTACCTGAGACCATGTCTTTCTTTTGCAAAATAGTTACCTGTTCATTCCATGTCAAAAGAAATAAATCTTTTGTTTCATATATAAAATTAAAATCAGAATATGGAACTGTCTGCTGGTCTGCAATTTTCATTCCGCCTTGCGTGAACTGAACACGAACAGGGGGAGGAGCCTCTAAACCCTTCAAAAGTTTTACTGCGGCTTGATTAAAACGCTCGCTTTGTAGCTTTTGGGCTTTACTGCTCCATAGAGTAAACACACCGAGCAAAAGGCCCAAAATACCCGCAAATAAAGGGACTGCCAATTCTTGCGGCTCCATTAATCCCGGGATAAGCAAAAATGCTCCCATAATGATAAGTAAAATACCATATACCCTGTATCGCAAGCGCCGTCTTTTTAAAACAATTTCAGAAACTTTTTTTGAGTTAAAATGATCGGTGATTTTCCACATCTTCGGGTATTTTTCTCTTGAGATGGATTCAGTCCTTTTTTCTAATGCACAACTGACTTGTGGAACAAGAGATGATCCATCATATGGAGAGAGCTGAAATTCATAATCCATAGCAGTTTCCCTTTGAAATGAAATATTGTGAGTGAAATATAGCATAGAACAGCGAAAAGGGCAAGGGCGGGAGTTGGCAGAGCGGAAAGCACAGCAGGAACAAGAAAAGTCAAAACAGGACTAAAGCACAGGGCGGGAACATCTGAAACGATGCTCCCGCCTTTTTATTAACTCTCGTTAGATGCTTTTTTCCCAAATAGAACAAAAATATATGGAGGCAATATCCAGTTGATTACAGCAGAAATCCAAACATTTTGAGTAACTTGGAATAGCAGGCTTGAAATAAGACTATCCCACTCTGTTAACTCGGCAAAATAAAAAGAAAACATTCCTTGCATTTTATAAGCAATTAAGCCAAATACAATATTGAGTACAACCAAAACAGACGCAGAGCAAAAAAGTTCTTTGTGAGTCATTTTACGAAAAAAGAAAAATCCACCAATTGCAACAACAATTATAAATAGCACAATATTAAGAATTAACCGTCGTGTACTATCTGTAGATATTGACCCGTCTGGCAATGTTACTATTGTCCATCTTACCAAAAAACGAACTTCCAGTTGAAAGCATATCCAACTTGCAACTATACAATATAGAGGAATTTTCCACCATGATTTTCTCATATAACACACCACCTTTATTCGGTTTATATAATTATATATGGATTTCATAAAAAAGGCAAGGGCAGGAAAACAATCCTGCCCTTGTCCATCAAAGCACATTTTCAATAGAAATGATAAATCCGAACTACATTACCCACTTGGATAATGTAGTTCGGATTATCATTGTTTGGTCCGAGTGCTGAGATTCGAACTCAGGGCCTCTTGAACCCCATTCAAGCGCGATACCAAACTTCGCCACACCCGGAAAGCCGCGGTCCGAAGTGAACTCACCGGACAGCTTTTGTATATTACCACACCTGTCAAAATAATGCAAGCCCTTTTTGAAAAAAACTTGAAAAATTTTTGGCGGGCGTCTCCGGGGGCGGGAGAGGGCCGATTGGGTCAGTCCTCAAAGAAGAAGATATCCTCCACAGTGCACCCAAAGACATGGGCGATGTCCATGGCCAGCTTCAGGGAGGGGTTGTAGTGTCCATTTTCCAGGTGGCCGATGGTCTCCCGCCGCACGCCCACCCGCTGGGCCAGCTCCTCCTGGCTGAGCCGGTCCCGGAGGCGGAGCTCCCGGATCTTGGTGCGCAGGCTCATGCGCAGTCCCTGCTTTCCTTCCACTCCAGCCAGGTGTGGAACAGGCAGAAGAAGATCAGGGAGAGGGCGAAGCTGAGGCCCAGGGCCTGGGGCATGGGACTGGAGCCGGGCTCCAGGAGGTAAAAGAGGAGCAGCAGCGGAGCCAGGAGCACGCACTCAGCCAGGAAGGCGCTGGTGGCCGCCCGGCGCAGGGTGAGCAGGAAGAGCTCGTCCGGGTTGACCCACAGGTAGCGCAGAAAGACCAAAAAGCCGAGAAAGCCGAGAAAATCCGCGTCCCCGGTGGGGAAATAGATCAGGGCGGCCAGGGCGGGGAGTGAGAGCAGAGACAGATAGTTGAACGGGTGCCGCATAGAGAGGCTCCTTTCTGAGATGAGAGATATTTCTCACACGTTGTGAGTGAAATATATCACATCCCTGGAGAGATGTCAAGAGAGATGTGCGAAAAATATCACACAAAAAGGAGGAATAGGCGGGGGCCTGTCCTCATAGGATGAGTCAAACGGAGGTGGACAGGCTGATGACGCAGAGAGAATCCGGCGTGGAGCAGGCGGCGCGGGTCCTGCCCCTGCGCCTGCGGAGCGGGGTGATGTCCCTGCCGGAGGACCGGCGGAGCCAGATCGAGGAGCTGCGGCTGCGGGTGGGGCTCCCTATGGCGGCAGTGCTGCCGGAGGGGGAGAGGGCACTGGCCGGGCCCCCCGTGACCCAGCAGGAGCTGGAGCAGCTGCTGGAACTGGCCAGCCGGGCCTCTGTCCACGCCGTGCTGGACCAGCTCAGCCGGGGGTACCTGACCGTCCAGGGGGGACACCGGGTGGGGCTGTGCGGCACGGTGGCCCTGGAGGACGGGGCAGTGCGGACCATCCGGAAGCTGTCCTCCGCTGCGGTGCGGGTGGCGCGGCAGTTCCCCGGGGCGGCGGAGGAGGTGCTGCCGTCGCTGTTAGAGGGCGGGCGGCTGGAGAGCGCCCTGATCCTGGCCCCTCCGGGGCTGGGCAAGACCACCCTCCTGCGGGATCTGGTGCGGGCCGTCTCCGCCGGGGAGGGGGCGCCTCCCCGGCGGGTGGGGGTGGCCGACGAGCGGGGGGAGATCGCGGCGCTGTTCGACGGGGTCCCCCAGCTGGACGTGGGCCCCCGCACCGATGTGATGGAGGGGTGTCCCAAGGCGTGGGGGCTGATGACCCTGCTTCGGGGGATGAACCCCCAGGTGCTGGCGGTGGACGAGATCACCGCGCCGGAGGACGTGGCGGCGCTGGTGTCCGCGGCGGGCTGCGGCGTGACACTGCTGGCCACCGCCCACGGGGCGGGACGGGAGGACCTGTCCCGGCGGAAGCTGTACCGGGGGCTGCTGGAGGAGGGAGTCTTCCGGCGGCTGGTCCGCATCCGCAGGGAGGCGGGCCGGAGGATCTATGAAGTGGAGGTGCTGGAATGATCCGGATGCTTGGCGCGGTCTGCCTGGCGGCGGGCCCGGTCTGGCTGGGAATGAGCGCTGCGGCGGAGCTGGCCCACCGGGAGCGGGCCCTGGGGGCCCTGTGCGCCGGACTGGAGCTGATGGAGCGGGAGCTGGCCCTGCGGCTGACCCCGCTGCCCCAGCTGATGGAGGAGCTGGCTCACCGGACGGAGGAGCCCGCCCGGCGCCTGTTCTCCGCATGCCGGCGGGCGCTGGACGGACTGGAGCGGGAGACCTTTGCCCACGCCTGGCGGCGGCTCACCGACCAGCTTCCCGTCTCACCGGAGGCGAAGCGGGCCCTGTACCCCCTGGGGGAGGTGCTGGGGCGCTATGACGGGCGGGGACAGCAGGCGGCCATCGCCGGGGCCCGGCGGGAGCTGGAGGGACTGCGGGCCCGGGCCGGGGAGGAGCGTCTCCGGCTGGGAAAGGTGTACGGGGCCCTGGGGGTGACAGCGGGGGCCTTTCTGGTCATCCTCCTTTTGTAAAAAGTGGAGAATCTGCCGCCGGCCCGGAGTTCCGACGGAAAAAACCGGGACAAGTCGGTACAGTTACTGAGGAGCGGAAAAGAGGGATCTGACGTTGGATGTGGATTTGATTTTTAAGATCGCGGCCATCGGCATCCTGGTCGCGGTGCTCAACCAGGTGCTGAGCCGGGCCGGGAGGGACGAGCAGGCCATGATGACCACCCTGGCGGGGCTGGTGGTGGTGCTGATGATGGTGGTGCAGGAGATCGCCCAGCTGTTCACCATGGTCAAGACCCTGTTCCACCTGTAATGGAGGGGATCATGCAGATCGCCGCTCTGGCGGTGACAGCAGTGCTGTGCGCCGCAGTGATCCGGCGGGGCGCGCCGGAGGCGGCGCTGGTGCTGGTGCTGGCGGCGGGGTGCTGGATGCTGATGCTGGCCGCCGGCGCCCTGGGTTCGGTGGTGGAGGCCATCGGCCGACTGGCCGGGCGGGCGGGGCTGGACAGCACCCTGGTGGAGCCGGTGCTGAAAACGGCGGCCATCTCCATCCTGACCAAGGTGACGGGGGAGGTGTGCCGGGCCGCCGGGGAGGGGGGCGCAGCGGCCTTTGTGGAGGTGGCCGGGACCATCCTGGCCCTGGCGGTGGCCCTCCCGCTGGCGGAGGGAGTGCTGACGATGATGGCGGAGTTGCTGGGATGAAACAGGTTTTGACAGTGGTGGCGGTGATGCTCCTGCTGGCGATGCCCTGCAGGGCGGCGGGGGAGCCGGAGCAGGTGGAGGGGCTGGACGAGCTGTGGCAGGCGGCGGAATCCTACGGCGTGGAGCCGGACGGGGATTTGAGCGGCGGCCTGTCCGGCCTGGCGGAACAGGCCCTGGGACAGGCGGGGGAGCTGCTGCGCCGCAGCGCCCAGACCGGGCTGAAGCTGCTGGCGGTGGCGGTGTTCTGCGGTCTGGCGGAGGGGGTGTACGCCGGAAAGCGGGAGGGGGGCCTCCAGGCGGTGCAGATGGCAGGCACCTTGGCGGTGACCGCCCTGTCGGTGAGCGACATGCAGACCATGATCGGTCTGGGGCGGCAGACCATAGAGCAGATGGACGGCTTTGCCGGGCTGCTGCTGCCGGTGGTGGCGGTGCTGACCGCAGCCACCGGAGCGGCCACCGGGGCGGCGGTGCGGCAGGGGGCCACCGTGCTGTTCTCCGACCTGCTCATCGGAGCCATCGACACCCTGCTGGTGCCCATCGTCTACGCCTATGTGGCGGTGTGCGCCGCCCACGCGGCGGTGGGGAACGAGGGGTTGAAAAAGCTGGCGTCGGTGCTGAAATGGGTGGTCACATCCCTGCTCACCGCCGTCCTGCTGGCCTTTGTGGGCTATCTCACCGCCAGCGGGGCCATCGCCGGCTCGGCCGACGCCGCCGCGATCAAGACAGCCAAAATGGCCATCTCTCGGGCCGTCCCGGTGGTAGGAGGCATCCTGGCCGACGCGGCGGAGACCGTGCTGGTGGGGGCCGGCGTGCTGCGGGGGACGGTGGGGATCGTGGGGATGCTGGGGGTCCTGGCCATCTGCCTGATCCCCTTCCTTCAGCTGGCATTTCACTACCTCACCTATAAGCTGGCGGCGGCGCTGATCGGGACGGTGTCTGACAAGCGGCTGTCCGACCTTCTGGACAGTATCGGCGGGGCCTTCGGCATCGTGCTGGGCATGACCGGAGCCTGCGCCCTGATGCTGCTGGTCAGTCTGGCCTCGGCGGTAAAGGCGGTGACACCATGATGGATGCGGCCCGGGAGTGGCTGCTGGGAGTGACGGCAGCGGCCATCCTGGCAGCCCTGGCCGAAGGGCTGATGCAGGAGGGCGGACCCAAGCGGGTGGGGCGGCTGGTGTGCGGACTGGTGCTGCTGGCGGCGGTGTTCCGTCCGGCGGCGGAACTCACCCTGCCGGCGGAGGGCGGGCTGTCCGGGTATTCGGCCCAGATCGAGGAACAGGCGGACCGGCTGAGGACAGATACAAATGACTGGATGAAGCTGGTCATAGAGGAGCAGTGTGCCGCATATGTTATGGACAAGGCGGCGGAGCTTGGGATCACCTGTCAGGTCCGGGTGACCTGCACCCAGGAAGAGGCGGGGGTGTTCCTCCCCTGGAGGTGCAGCGTGACGGGGGACCTGGCCCAGGAAGAACAGGAACAGCTTGTCCGGGAGATCCAGAGTGATCTGGACATCCCGGCGCAGCGGCAGGAATACATAAGGGAGGAGTCGCCGTGAAAGAGATCTGGCCCCAGCTGCGGGAGCGTTGGAAGGGGGCGCTGAAACGGTATCAGTATGTACTGCTGGTGATGGCGGCGGGGGTGCTGCTGATGATGCTGCCCATGGGTCCGTCCGGGGGGAGCGAGGAGGCCCAGGGCCCGCCGGAGGGGGAAGGTCCGTTCGACCTGGAGTTGTTTGAGGAGAAGCTGTCTCAGGTGCTCTCCGATATCCAGGGGGCGGGAAAGACCCGGGTGGTGCTGACCCTGAAGAGCGGCAGCCGCCAGATCCTGGCCCAGAACGTGGAGCGGGACGGGGAGCGATCCTCCGCCTCCGCCGTCACGGTGGGACAGGGGGCGGGGACGGAGGGGGTGGTGCCCCTCTACACCCTGACGCCCCAGTTTCAGGGGGCGCTGGTGGTCTGTCCCGGCGGGGGCGACCCGGCGGTCCAGCTGCGGCTGCTGGAGGCGGTCTCGGCCCTCACCGGCCTGGGCAGCGACCGCATCTCCATCTGTGAAGGAAATTAAAATTTTGAATTTGAGGAGGACATGGGTATGAAGACAAAGGGAAAGGGCGTGAGCCTGTCTCAGCTCTGGAAGCGGAACGCGGTGGTGGCCGCCATCGCCTTGTTCGTGTGTGCGGCGGTCTATCTGAACTGGAACTACGAGCAGGAGACGGCGGCGGGAAAGACCCTGGGGGAGTCCACCATGGTGGACGGACAGACGGAGGACCCGCTGGTGGGGGCCTCCGGCACTGCCGGACAGGAGGACCCGACAGCGGGCACGGGTGAGGCGGGGCAGACGTCCTCCTCCTCTAACAGCTACTTCGCCACTGCCCGCCTCAACCGCCAGCAGGCCCGGGACAGCGCCCTGACCCTGCTCCAAGAGGCGGCTGCCGGGGAGGATGCAGACCAGACCATGAAGGACCAGGCCAACGACACCATCCAGGCCATGGCGGACTACACCGTCACCGAGGCCCAGATCGAGAACCTGGTAGTGGCCAAGGGCTATACGGACTGCGTGGCCTTCATCGGGGACGAGAGCGTCAGCCTGGCGGTGGCCGCGCCGGAGGGCGGCATCACGGAGGCGGACACCGCCCGCATCGTGGACATCGTCACAGAGGTGGCCGGCTTTACCGCCAGCCAGATCAAGATCATTGAGGTGGAGTAGAGACGCGCGGGAAAACAGGATAAGAAAGAAGAGGGGAGCGCTGCTCCCCTCTTCTTTCTTATCTGATTTCTGCTGGGTGAGATGTCTCTATAGATCTCGCTATGTGTTGATTGAAGCAGAGAGACATGATAAAATAAGAAAAATTTGTTTTTCATCCCGCGTATTGCAGCATAATCGAAAGAATAAGAAATTTAACTTGTGAGAGAGGGTAGATCTGATGTTTTACAAATCAGTTGTCGTGGAATGTTCTACCGGTACAGAAGACCTGGCAAAGGCTATCGAAAAAAAGGCGGAAGAAATGATGAAGAAGGGTACATATAAATTGGCAGCCATGTCGACAGTCGGAACAGATCAAGCCATTCTGATATTTGAAATTTAGAGTATTGCCCATGAAATTTTCAAATTTATTGAGCAGCAGCTATCTGTGGACATATCTTCTTCCGTGATTTTGACGGTGGGAGGTCATTTATATCCAAAACCACTTCAAAAGGCAAAAGGGACTTTTTGAGGTTTCAGTTGTCAAAGCGCCTCTGCTGTGGTACAATAGTGAACAAGATCTCCGCAGACGCGGAAACTGTGACGTGAAGGAGCGTGACCATCCGTGAGTGAGAATAGAGAGTACGTCTCCCGCTCTGACGAGCTGGGCAATATCCATATTTCCGGGGAGGTCCTGGCCAGCATCGCTGCCGCCGCCGCTTTGGAGGTGGAGGGAGTCAGCGGGCTGAGTGCCAACCTGGGCAGCGACATCGCGGAGCTGCTGAGCAACAAGAAGAACCTGACCAAGGGAGTCCATATCCAGGTGGAGGACGAGCAGGTCACGGTGGAACTGGCGGTGCTGATGTCCTATGGACACACCATCCCCGAGGTGGGACGGGCCGTGCAGGACGCGGTGAAGAGCAGCGTGGAGTCCATGACCGGCCTGACGGTGGCCGCAGTCAACGTGGGCGTGGGCGGGATCACCCTGGAGAAAAAGGAGCAGCAGACCGGCTGATCTCTGCGGCCGCAGCTGAAAATGGAACAGAAGCGGGGGGCCGAGCCATCGGCCCCCCGCTTTTACAAGATCTGTGTCCCCTCCGCTGGTTTTTCTTGCTTTTTTTCGGAAAAAGAGGTACACTGAAACAAAGGCAGAGTAGGGGCATGCATGCTGGTCCCAAAGGGGACCGTGTAGTGCCGGCGGGACGGGGAGTTGTCCGCCGGACGAACAGCGCAGACGCGCGGCAGTGCATGATCCCGCATCCCGCTGCCGCATACCGGGGCGGGACCTCCGCTTCCTCTGTGCGGCAATCCCGAAAGGGCTGCCGGATCGCAGAAGGAGGCGTTTTCTTTATGTATCGAGACCAATGTTCCAAGACCCTGTACCGCACCCCGCTCCAGCCCGGCTGGTGGCTGGAGGGGAATCAGGCCATGAAAAGCCTGAAGCTGCTGATGTTCGCGGCACTGATGGTGGCGATGGCCCGGGCGCTGTCCCTCATCCCCGGCATCCCCATCGCCCACACCAAGATGACCTGGGGCTTTCTGGCCCGGGCGCTGTGCGCCCTGGTCTGCGGGCCGGTGATGGGACTGGTGTTCGGCTTTGTGGAGGATATCCTGGGCTTTATCCTCCAGCCCACCGGGGATTTCTTCCCTGGCTACACCCTGTCTACCATGGCAGGGGTGCTGGTCTATGCCCTGTGCTTTTACCGGGCGCGGATCACGGTGCTGCGCATCGTGCTGGCCAACCTGGTGGTGAACCTGCTGGTCAACGCCCTGATGGGCTCCCTGTGGAACCTGATGCTCCGGGGCGGGGTCTACTGGGGGTGGTTCTTGCCCAGCCTGGGCAAGAACCTGGTGACCGTCCTGCCCAAGACCCTGGTGATATATGTACTGTTCCAGGCGCTGCTGCCCATCCTCCAGCAGATGGGGGTCATCCCCAGACAGCTGGATGAGAAGGGGCGGCTCCCCCTGATCTGAGAGAACGGACAAAAGGCGGACAGAGAGGAGGAGAGGGCTGTGCGGGTGCTGGCAACGGCGGCGGGCTCCTTCTCTCTGGCCGTCTTTGCCGCCAACTGCATCCCGCTGCTGGAGGGGGCGCTGCTCCCGCTGAGCTGTGCCCTGGCGGCGCTGTGCGCCGTGGCCCTCCTGTGCCTCCGTGGGCGGGCACGAGTAAGAGGGGCCCTGATCTGCGGCGGGCTGGCCCTGGGACTGCTGTGGACGGCGGCCTATGGGGCGGTGTTTTATGCCCCGGCCCGAGCGCTGGACGACAGGACCATCCGGCTGTCCGGCACGGTGATGGAGTACCCCCAGGAGACCGACTACGGCTGGTCAGTGCTGGTCCGGGCGGACGGGGAGCCGGGGGCCCCGGTGCCCACGCTGGTCTATGCGGACGAACAGGGGGCGGACCTGCGGCCAGGGGACCGGGTGGAGACGGTGGCCCACTGCACCCTGGCAGAGCGGACCTTCGGCGGGGAGGAGATCACCTACTACACCGCAAAGGGCATCTTTCTGCGGGCGGAGGCTTACGGCGAACTGCGGGTGACGCGGCCGGAGCGGCTCCCGCTGCGGTATCTCCCGGCGGAGCTGGCCCACCAGCTCAAACAGGGGGTGGACGCCGCCTTCCCAGAGGATGCGGCGCCCCTGATCCGGGCACTGACCACCGGGAACCGGGACAACCTCACCGACCACTACACCTCCTCCCTTCAGCGAACCGGCCTGTCCCACACGGTGGCGGTGTCCGGGATGCACCTGTCCTTCCTGGCCGCCCTGGTCTCCGGCCTGCTGGGCCGGGGAAAGCGGCGCTCCGCCCTGGTCACCTGCGGGGTGGTGCTGGTCTTTACGCTCATTTCCGGCTGCACGCCCTCAGTGGTGCGGGCGGCGGTGATGCTGATCCTGCTGCAACTGGCCGCCCTGCTGGGGCGGGAGCGGGACCCGCTGACGGCCCTCGCCCTGGCCTTGATGCTCCTGCTGGCCTGGAACCCCTTTTCCGCAGCCCATATCGGACTTCAGCTCTCCTTTGCATCGGTGGCGGGCATCCTGCTTTTTTCAGACCGGCTCCAGGAGCGGATGCTGCGGGGGTGGAAGCGGCCGCCCAAGGACTCCATCCCGCTCCGGCTGCTGGGGGCGCTGGTCCGCTTCGGGGCGGCGGCCCTGTCCGCCACCCTGGGGGCCATGGTGTTCACCACGCCGTTGACGGCCCTCTATTTCGGGAGCCTGTCCCTGATCTCCCCCCTGGCTAATCTGATGACCCTGTGGGCCGTGTCTGCGGCCTTCAGCGGCGGGCTGATCGCTGGAGCGGCGGGGGCAGTGCTGCCGGAACTGGGCAGGGTGCTGGCCCTCCCGGTGCTCCCCTTTGTCCGCTATCTGGACTGGGTGGTGCCCCGGCTGGCCCGGGCCCCCTTCTCGGCACTGAGCACCAGCTCCTTCTACTATCTGGCCTGGCTGCTGTTCGTCTATGTCCTGCTGCTCCTGGGGCTGCTGTACCGGGGGAAGAAGGGATGGAAGACCCCTGTCTGTGCCTGTCTGGCTGCGCTGTGTGCCAGCCTGCTGTTCCACGCCCGGAGCTTTCAGGCGGGGGATATGACGGCGGCGGTGCTGGATGTGGGGCAGGGGCAGAGCGTCCTGATTCGGCTGGGGGACCACTACACCCTGGTGGACTGCGGCGGGGACGGACCGGACGACCCCGGGGACACGGCAGCGGACTGCCTTCAGGGGCTGGGGCGGGACCGGCTGGATCTGCTGGTGCTCACCCACTTCCACGACGACCACGCCAACGGCGTGCCCGAGCTGCTGGAGCGGCTGTCGGTGTCCGCCATCGCCCTGCCGGACGTGGAGGAGGACAGCCCCCTGCGGCGGGAGATCCTGACGCTGGCGGAGGAGAAGGGCATTCCGCTGTGGTGGGTCCGCCGGGATACCACAGTGGAGCTGGAGAAGGGGCAGCTGACGCTGTATCCCCCTCTGGGAGCGGGAGAGGCCAACGAGCTGGGGCTGTCCGTGCTGGCTGGCGCCGGCGGACTGGACCTGCTGGTCACCGGAGATATGAGCGGGGATGTGGAGGGCATGCTGGTGGAGCACGCGGGGCTCCGGGACGTGGAGCTGCTGGTGGCAGGCCACCACGGGTCGGCCTCCTCCACCTCTCAGGCCCTGCTGAACGCCCTTCAGCCGGAGACTGCCATCCTCTCAGTGGGGCGGGACAACGCCTACGGGCACCCGGCCCCGGAGACGCTGGAACGGCTGGAGCGCGCGGGTGCGGAGATCTATCGCACCGACCGGGACGGCACCGTGACCGTGAGGACCCGGTGAGCGTACAAAGAAAAGACGGAGGGAATGCTATGCCGCCCAAACAGAAGGCCGATACGGCCGGATATCAGCAGCTGAAAAAGGATCTGGTCGGGGGAGAGCCGGGGAGGCTCTATCTTTTCCACGGGGAGGAGACCTATCTGAGGGACCACTACCTGGGGCGGCTGAAGGAGCTGCTGCTCACCGGGGGGATGGGGGAATTCAACCTCCATACTATCCCGGCGCGGGAGATGTCCCCCCGCCGCCTGGAGGAGGCGGTGGACTGCCTGCCCATGATGGCGCCCCGGACCCTGGTGCTGGTACGGGATTTTGACCTGTTCAAGGCGGGGGAGAAGGACCGGGAGGAGTATGCACGGGCCTTTGCCCAGCTCCCGGACTACTGCTGCCTGGTCTTTGTCTATGACCTGATCCCCTACAAGGGGGATGCCAGGACCAAGCTGGCGGCGGCCATCAAGCAGAACGGGACGGTGGTCAACTTCGCACGGCAGGACCAGGGGGACCTGGTGGACTGGGTGCGCCGGCGCTTCCGGGCGCTGGGCAAGGAGATCGACACCCGGCTGGCCTGCGATTTGATCTTCCTGTGCGGGGACCTGATGACAAATCTGATTGGGGAGATCGAGAAGATCGGGGCATATGCCAAGGGCGGGCGGATCACCCGGGAGGACATCGACGCGGTGGCCACCCCCCAGCTGGACGCGGTGGTGTTCCGCATGACGGACGCCATCGGCGAGGGGAACTTCGACCGGGCGGCCTCGGTGCTGGGGGAGCTGTACCAGATGCAGGAGCCGCCCATCCGCATCATGTGGTCTCTGGGCCGGCAGATGCGCCAGCTCTACTCCGCCCGGCTGGCCATCGAGAAGGGGAAGGGGGCCCCCTATGTGGCGGGGCTGTGGGGGCTGAAGCCCTACCCGGCGGACAAGCTGATGACCTCGGCCCGCCGGTTCTCCCTGAGCTGGTGCCGGCGGGCGGTGGTCCGCTGCGGCCAGACGGACCTGGCCATGAAGTCCACCGGACAGGACGCCCAGGAGCTGCTGACCGGCCTGCTGCTGGAGCTGGCGGCTCCGTCACGGCCGGCGGGGCGGCAGGGGGCCCGGGGCTGAGAACGGTCCGCAGGCGAATGAGAGGAGGAGAGGAGATTGCTTCACATCCGGGAGGCTGTCGTGGTGGAGGGCCGGTATGACAAAAACGCGCTGTCCCAGGTGGTGGATACCCTGATCCTGGAGACGGCGGGCTTCGGTATCTTCAAGGACCGGGATCAGATGGCCCTGCTGCGCCGGGCCGCCGAGCGCCGGGGGCTGATCGTGCTTACCGACTCCGACGGGGCGGGCTTTGTGATCCGAAGCCGGATCAAGAGCTGTATCCCGGGGCAGTATCTGAAGCATGCCTATATCCCGGACGTGTACGGCAAGGAGCGGCGGAAGAAGCAGAGGGGCCGGGAGGGCAAACTGGGAGTGGAGGGGATGCCGCCCCAGGTGCTGATCCAGTCCCTCCGACGGGCGGGGGCCACCTTCCTGGAGGAGGGAGGGACGTGCGCCCCGTCGCCGGGGCTCACCAAGGCGGACCTGTACGCGGCGGGGCTGTCAGGCCGCCCCGACAGCGGCGCCCGGCGCCTGGCCCTGCTGCGCCGGCTGGAGCTGCCGGAGCACCTTACCGCCAACGGCCTTCTGGCGGTGCTGAATGCCTGCTACGGGGCCGGGGAGGCGGAGGAGATTCTGTTTTCCGAGGCCCCCGCGGCGGCCGGTCGGGAGGCGGAAGAAAAGAAAGAAAAAATTTTTCCAAAAACCCCTTGACAATTCCGCACAATTTGCTATAATAACGTTCGTGCTCGCGAGAGCTACAAAGAAATAGCGGGATTGTGTAAGGGTAGCACGACAGACTCTGACTCTGTTTGTGAGGGTTCGAATCCTTCTCCCGCTGCCATGTCGGGGCAAAGTTCGCTTTGCTCCGACATCTTTTTATCTCTATAGAAAAAACATCATCTGCCCGTTCCATTGTCCCTCATTTTCCGATTACGGACGTTTCGCTGGGCTGTGATTTGGGGTCCACTGCCGGTCAGGCGGCCTTTGTTTCCGGAAAAGATGGTCCTGATTTTGTCTTCTGAACAGAAAGGCATCTGCTTTTGCAGATGCCTTTCTGTTCAAGTTCCCGCCGTCCTCTGGGCGGCGGGAACCTTTTGTGAGACAGCCTCTCGGGCAGGCCGGAACATTTGAGCCTAAGGCGGGGATTACTGGGGAGTCTTGTTGGGGTCGAACTGTCCGATGGGCCAGTTATAGCCGTAATTTTTGTCCAAGACCCGATCCAGCCATAGGAACAGCAGATGGGGCCATTCAGCCACACTCTGGACATAGGGGGCGGGGCCCTTCTGCAGCTGAACATAGGGCTGCTCCCGGTAATACTTGAAGTCGCCCATGCCGAACCCGTGGGAGATCCCGTCATAGATGTGCAGCTCCACGGCCACCTTGTTGACAATCAGATCGTTGAAGAAGGGCATGACCCGCCAGATGGAGAAGTCCCGGTTGCCCATGATGCCGAAGGTGGGGGGAAAGTCCGCGTAGTTGCTGGCGGCCTGCCAGGGGAAGGTGGCCGGATATTCGGAGATGTAAGCGTTCAGCTTTGCGCTCTCCCGGTCGATCGCATCGGAGACATAGGTGCTGTCGATCTCGTGGGGGTCGGTGCGGATGCCCAGGCTGTTGATGAGGTCGATGGTGGGCCGGTTGCCCATAGACAGGCCGAAGGTGACGATCTGGTCCCGGTCCACCCCCAGTTCGTCGGCATTGGCCCGCACGATCCGGATGGCCCGCTGGAGATCCATGGCGCGCACCAGAGACTTCCGCACCTCCAGGCCGCCGCCGTGCCGGTCATTGAGCACAAAGGCGTTGTAGCCGTGGGCAGCCATCATCTCCGCCACCGGGCGGCCGCCCCGCAGGTTCTCCCGGTAGCGGCCGCCCGAGATGAAGACAGCGGGGTGCTTCTTGCCGTCGTTGACTAGGTATTTGACGATGTGGGGGCGGAAATTGGGGGCGTCAAAGCTCTTTTTCGACCAGCCGCCCGCGTCCAGCAGGTGCCAGGGCATATTGTCCCCGCTCCACAGATAGATCTTATCCGCCTCAGGATCATGGAGGGGCTCCAGAGTCCGTTCCGCCGCCTGGAGCGTGCCGTGGATGCGCTGCAGCTCAGCGTCGGTGAGCTCCGGTCTGGGTACCACCTCGCCGGTCTCCCGGTCAAGGGTAAAGAGCTGCTCAAAGGTCAGGTAGAGCTGAACGACAAAGCTGTCCCACTGATCATGGGGGTAGGCAGCGGTCTCGTCGGCGTAGTGGCGGCAGCTGAGATAATAGTTCTTGACGGATTCAAAAAGTGCGTTGTCCATGGTTTGAGATCCTCCTTATGAATTAAGAGAGTGGTCCTGGCCGGGGACCAGCGGGTGAAATCAGATGTTGTAGAGGCCAATCAAGATACAGACCTGAACCAGAGCAAAGGCCAGAAGGACAGTGAAAATCTCACTGACAAAGACCTTCTGCTTGTCCTTCTCGCCGATGACGCTGTATGTGACAGCGCCCATGGTAGAGAAGGGGGAGATGCCGGCCATGCCGGAGCCGATGGTGAGGGCGGAGACCATCAGTGCGGGGGAGATGGACATGGTCTCAGCCAGGGAGAAGGCGATGGGGTAGAAGGTGGGCAGGACGACGCTGATGGTGGCGGTGAACAGGGACATGCAGCCTGCGCTGAGAGCCAGCACCGAGGGGACCCAGGCGGGGTCCACGTTGTTGGAGATGAAGGAGGACAGCACATCCACTACGCCCAGCTCGGTGCAGACCTTGATGAAGGTGCCCATGCCGCCCACAGTGATGAGAGCCATCCAGGGGACGGTATCCAGCATCTGCTTCATATCGCTGAGCTTCAGGATCAGGCAGAGGAGCGTGAACACACAGGCCAGCGTGAAGAGGTTGAGGCGGGCGTTGATAAAGTCCAGGGCGGCGCTGTCGATAAAGTTGCCCAGAATGGTGGGGACCATATAAATGAGGACGAAAGCGGCGACCAGGATCAGGGTGACCCGCTGGTCTCTGGTAAAGGGGGTGGGCTTGTCAGTCACCAGGGCCTGACACTTCCAGCCCTGGAAGATGACATAGCCCACTGCGAAAAGGAGCAGAGAGGTGAGCAGGTAGTGCAGTCCCAGCTTGGTGCCGATCTCGGTGGCCTGCTGGGTGGTGAAGCCGGCGTTGGCCATGATCCCGCTGGCCACGGCGCCGTCTCTGGAGAAGATCTGCCAGGAGCCGGCGTTCAGGCCAGCAATGACGATGATGGGGATGAAACCGGGCTTCATCTTGATATCCTTGGCGATGAGGTAGATGGGCAGGGCCATGATATACACGGCGGTGGAGCCGGTGCCCACCAGGGCCACCAGGAGGATGGACAGGTAGAGCAGAAACGGCATCAGCGGCGCGAAGCCTCGGCCGGCGTAAATGATCTTGTCAGCCACGGCCTTGAAGGTACCGTTGGTCATGGCTACGCCGAAGAACAGCATGATGCAGATGACCTGGGTCATGACCGAGATGGGCCACATGCCCAGAATGTTCCCGGCAGGGATCCCGCCAATCACAGAGCCGCAGATATAGGCCGCTACAAGGCCCAGGACTCCCAAGTTGATATTCAGTCTGATCCCGACTACGATAATGGACACCAAAACGATGAGGGCGATCAAGCATGGTACAGACATCATAATTCCTCCCTGTATTTTTTCTGCCGGCGGTACGGCCGGACGGTCCGCGGAGATTGAGAATAGCTGACAGATCTGCGGGGAAGAGCGGAGATCCGGGAGCGGAGGCACCCGAAAATCGCCACCGGTCCCGTGCGGTGGAAAGCTCCCTGTCCGATGACACACACATCCTTTCCTGCTGTTCTCTCATTTGGCCAATATGAGGAGCCGCCTGGAGGGCGGCCTGAAAACGGGACCATGCCCGGTTTTCTCTGAATTGAAATGGAGTGGATTCTGTGCTATGATGGGTCCAGATACAAAAGAAAAGAGGGACGGCGATGGAACTGCTCCAACTGGAGTATTTTGAAAAGGTGGCGCGCTTCAACAGTGTGTCCAAGGCGGCCTCGGAGCTGTGTATTTCTCAGTCCTCCCTGAGCGGCTGCATCCTGCGCCTGGAGAAGGAACTGGGAATGCCGCTGTTTGAGCGCAAGCACCGGAAAATGATCCTGACCAGCTACGGGGAATATTTTTTATCCGTGACCCGTGAGATCCTCCGCCTGCTCAGCGCCAGCCGCCTGTCATTTGAAGCTCAGCTGCCTGCCCGGATCTCAGTGGCCTTTTTGAATTACAGTGAGGAACTCCTACAGCTGATCCAGCGATTTCAGAAGGAGCACCAGAATGTGGAATTTGATGTCCACGGCAGCACGATGGCGTCTCCGGTCTCCATCCACTCCTTTGATTTTGTGGTATGCAACTCCAACACAGAGTTCAAGCTGCCCATGAACAGGCGCCACATTATGCACCAGGGCTACCATGTGGTGATGCCTGTCAGCCACCCCCTAGCTGGCCGTACGTCTGTTGATATCCTAGAGCTACAGGGAGAGTCGTTCTGTTTTCTCCAGAAGGAGACCGGTCGGCTGGAGGCGTCCTATCAGTTCTGCATTGACAGCGGCTTTGTCCCCAAGTGTGTGTTCATCACCAACAACGCCTACTATAAATCCCGCTATCTGTCCTACGGCGAGGCGATTAGTCTGGTGCCCAGCGGACTAGCAGGATCCTTTCAGGATACTCCTGGCCTGACGGCGGTGCCGCTGAAGGGGTACGAGCACAGCTCAGATCTCTGGTTCTGCTGGCGGAAGGAGTATCCGTTGTCCGCAACAGCCCGTGAATTTCTCGATTTTGTACAAAAATCTCTGGCTTTGGAACCCTTTTGATGTCTCTATTTTAAACTGGGAATGTATAAATGTAAAATACTTGTTCAGGACGAAATGATAGGTTTAAAACGATAGATTTAGAGCCAGCCAGGGAGGGGCCGTGCGGACAGCGCCGGTCAAAAGAAAGGATGTAGTTGAGATGCAGACACTCAGACGCAGAGACCAGCTTTTGGTGGGGTTTACGCTGTTTTCCATGTTTTTTGGGGCGGGCAATCTGATCTTTCCTCCTCAGCTGGGGGCACAGGCCGGCGTGGACACCTGGCCGGCCATGGCAGGACTGGCGGTGAGTGCTGTGGGACTTCCCATTCTGGGTGTGATCGCAGTGGTGCGGTCGGGAAGCCTGACACGGCTGGCGGGCAGGGTCCATCCCGTCTTTGCCACGGTGTTTACCATTTTGATCTACCTCTCCATAGGCCCCTGCCTTGCTATCCCCAGGACGGCCAGCACCTCCTTTGAGATGGCCGTGCCTCCCTTCCTGCCGGAGGGAACGCCGCTGATCTGGTTCCGGCTGGGCTACTCCGCCCTGTTTTTCGGAGCGGCCTTTTTGGTGGCCCTCCGGCCGGAAAAGCTGACCAGCCGCCTGGGGAGGCTGCTGTGCCCGCTGCTGCTGGCGCTGGTGGCTGTGATGTTCCTGGGATGCCTGATCCACCCTGTGGGGGGCTATGGTCCCGCGCTGCCCCCCTATGACAGCGCGGCTCCGGTGGAGGGCTTCCTCACCGGCTATCAGACAATGGACACCATTGCGGCCCTGAACTTCGGCATCGTGATCGTAATGAATATCCGGGCGCTGGGGGTGACGGAGGAGAAGGCCGTTCTCCGCAGCACCGTCCGGGCAGGCGGAGTGGCGGCGGTGCTGTTCCTGTCAGTCTACTCCATGCTGGCCCATATCGGGGCGCTGTCCGGCGGTGCCTTTCCCGGGACCACCAACGGGGCCGCTACCATGACCAATCTGGTGGGAGCCATCTTCGGCCCCTGGGGCAGAGCGATCCTGGCAGCTGTCTTTGTCATCGCCTGCTTCAACACCTGCGTGGGCCTGCTCAGCTCGTGCAGCACCTACTTCCACACCCTGCTCCCCAGGTTCCCCGCGTCTGCCTGGGCGGCTTTTTTCGCCCTGCTCAGCATGGTGATCGCCAACGCAGGACTGGACCAGATCCTGGAGTTCTCCGTCCCGGTGCTGAATATTCTGTATCCGCCGGCTATTGTGCTGATCCTGCTCTCCTTTCTGCCGGAGCGGCTGCAGCGGCTGCGGGTCATCTATCCGGCGGGCATCCTGTTTACTGGAGCGGCCAGCATCCTGTACACGGTACAGGGACTGGGGGCAGCTGTTCCAGTCCTGGACGGGGTGCTTTCCGCCGTCCCCCTGGCGGAGGTGGGCCTGGGATGGGTCCTGCCTGCCCTGGCCGGCGTCCTGCTGGGAGCTGTCCTCTCCCTCCAAAGGGAAAGCAAGGAAGTCCGATGAGCCGGGGGAGGACACAGAGAGGAGGAATGAGGGGTGCAGACCATCGACGAGGCGCTGGAGAAGCTTCAGGCGTCCCCCTTCCGGGCGAAATTCCGGCTCTCAGAGCGGGAGCGGGCCTATATAGGGGAGAAGGGGCTGGACACCATTCGGGAGCACGCCCGGGGGTTCATTGAGACCCGGCTGGCTCCGGCGGAGCTGCCCAACGACGGGCGGCAGACCCCCATGCGGGGACACCCGGTGTTCCTCGCCCAGCACGCCTGTGCCTGCTGCTGCCGCAAGTGCCTGTACAAGTGGTATAAGATCCCGCCGGGCATCCAGCTGAACCGGCGGCAGCAGGAGAAGATCGTGAATCTGCTGATGGCCTGGATCCAGCGGCAGCTGTGACCGGGCTGCGGAGGAGACAGAGAGGAGCGCACAGCGATGACAGAAGTAGTGGCGGCCCTGATCTGGGAGGGGGAGACCTTCCTCATCTGCCAGCGCCCGGCCCACAAGGCCCGGGGGCTGCTTTGGGAGTTCGTGGGCGGAAAGGTGGAGCCGGGGGAGACCCGGGAGGAGGCCCTGGTCCGGGAGTGCCGGGAGGAGCTGGACATCCGGGTGGCGGTGGGGGAGCCCTTCATGGAGGTCATCCACGCCTATCCCGACCTTACCGTCCACTTGACCCTGTTTCATGCCTCCATCGCGGAGGGAACGCCCCGAAAGCTGGAGCATCAGGACATCCGGTGGATCCGGGCGGCAGAGATCCCGCAGTATAGATTCTGCCCCGCAGACGAGGCCATCCTGGAGCGGCTGCGGGAAGTGGCCGGATGCGGCGGTCCCACACAGGTTGGAAGATAAGACAAGGCCAGCGCCTGAATGGCGCTGGCCTTGATGCGTCGGGAGTACGGCTCCGCCATATGACAGACGGGGTCCTCACAGGGGATCAGAACTACAGAAGGGCAGGGGGACAGGACCCATGCCCTTCTCATCTTATCCTGTCTTGCTTCCGGTCGGGGTCGGTCATCCCCGCGTCTCTGCGCTCCGCCCACTACTCTGGGAAGAACGAGGGACCTTTTGCAGCTCCAGCCGCCTGCCCAGCCGAGAGAGAAGCTCATTGGTGATGGTGCCGCATCGGGCGGCCAGCTCCTCGGCCCGGAGCTCCTGCGCTCCGTCCCGGCCGATGAGGGTGACCACATCCCCGGCCTGGACACCGGGCAGGGCGGTGACATCCACCAGCAGCTGGTCCATGCACATCCGTCCCGCCATGGGACAGAAAGCGCCGCGGATCAGCACACGCCCGCCCTGCTGGGGCAGTTGGCGGGGCAGGCCGTCGGCGTAGCCGATGGTGACCACTGCAAGCCGGGTCTCCTGGCGGGCCTGGAAGGCCAGCCCATACCCGGCCCGCTCCCCGGGGCGCAGGGTGCGCACCGAGGCCACCCGGGCCCGGAGGGAGAGGACGGGCTTCAGGTCCAGGCGGCGCTGGACCGGGGAGAGGGAACTGTACACACCGTACAGGGCGATGCCGGCCCGGGCCCAGGCGCATGGCTGGGGCGGCAGATTGAGGACCCCGTAGCTGGCCTGGATGTGGACGCGGCCCGGAGAGAGGTTTTGGGTGCGCATCCAGTCCAGCGTGTCATAGAACAGGGTGAGCTGTTCCAGAGTCGCGTCCATGTCCTCTTTTTTCAGGCTGTCGGAGACGCACAGATGGGAGAACACCCCGTCGATGCGCAGGTTTTTCAGGCGGTACATCCGGGCGATGGCGGAGCGGTCCCCGGCGGGCAGCCCCAGCCGGTGCATGCCGGTATCCAGGGCCAGGTGGACCCGGACGAGTCCTCCCTGGGCGGCAAGCGCCCGGCCGTGAGCCTCGTCGGCCACCGTCTGGGTGAGATGCCAGCGGCGGAGGAGGGGGACCTCACGGGGCGGGGTGTAGCCCAGAATGAGGATGGTGCCCAGCACCCCGGCCTTCCGAAGGGCGATGCCCTCAGCCAGACAGGCCACCCCGAAGGCCCGCACCCCGTCCCGCCGCAGGCAGCGGGCCACCGGCACCGCCCCGTGGCCGTAGCCGTCCGCTTTGACCACCGCCATCAGCGTGCAGCCGGGGGACAGGGCGGAGCGGAGGGTGCGGGCGTTGTGCCGCAGGGCGTCCAGGTCCAGCTCCTTCCAGGCCCGGCCGCCGGGGGCGGGGCGGAGGGGACGCAGGGCGTCCAGCACCAGGGCGGCGCACAGGGTGAGCGCCGCCACGGCGCAGAAGTGGGCCAGGCTGTTCTGGATGAGCAGGGCCTCCAGCCCTGTCAGCTTTGCAGCGCCCCGCACCAGCACGATGCTCCAGGGGTGGAGGAGGTAGATCAGCAGGGACAGCCTGCGGGCGGTGCGGTCCTGCCCCCGGCCGCCATTTAGCAGCAGGGAGAACAGGAAGAGCATGGTCAGGGGGAGGAAAAGATACATGCTGTCGTGGCGGGGCCAGCCCTGGGCGCGGAGCCAGAACGCCTCCAGGGACATACCGGCCAGGGAGAGAAGGGTGCCCAGGGCGGAGATCCCCCGGCCCAGCCGGACTCCCGCCGCCCCCAGAAGCAGGAAAAGGGGGGCCAGGAACAGCCCGTTCCGGGTATAGGAGCACAGGCGGAACAGCCCGCCATAGAGGGCGTCCAGGGCGGGCAGCTGGGCGGTCAGGCCGTAGTAGCTGTCCCCGCCCAGGCCGATCAGGTAGAGGAGCAGGGCAGCCTCCAGGGCGGCGGGCAGCCCCAGCCGGGCCAGGCCGCGGGCGATCACCACCCCCAGCAGGACCGCCGGAAAATACCACAGGTGGTACAGGGTGCCGTCTATGAGCAGCTTTTTGAGCCACTCCAGGGGGGAGAAGCCCCCGTTGTACCAGTTCAGGGGCAGATAGAGCAGAACTGCGGCGGCGTAGAGGGTCAGCGTCCGCTTCAAAAATCTGCCCGTGCCCCTCCAGCCGTCCCGGGAGAGAAAGTACCCGCTGACCATGAGGAAAAAAGGGACCGCGATCCGGGCCAGCACCCGGGTGAGCCAGAAGTCGGCCTCCGGGGCCAGTCCGGCCAGAGGGGCGGTGTGGTTGCACACCGCCAGGAACGCCGCCAGCAGGCGGAAGCGGTCCAGCACAGGGACATCCCGGCGGGCGCTCATGGCTCTCCCTCCCAGACGGTGAGGATGAACCCGCCGCAGTTGTCTCCGGAGAGCTGCCAGCACCCCGCCGGCGGCTCCAGTTCCAGGACGGCGCTGGGGCAGGGGAGTCGGGACACCCGGGCGGTCCTGCCGCTGCCCAGCCGGCAGAGCCGGGGGGACACCTCCAGGAAGGGGACGTACTCCTCCAGACAGAGCCCGTGCTCCTCCATCAGCTGGGCGTGGGGCGCCCCCACATAGCGGAAGTGCCAGGGCTCAGCGGCGATGCCGGTGAGGGCCTCCTTCTCCCGGCAGTACCGCTGGAGGAAGCCGTACCGGGCCGCTGCCCGTCGGAAAGCGCCGCAGGCCCCGGAGTCGGGGAAGCTGGGGCGGATGAAGTCAAGATCGGGGACGTCCTCCCCCAGGTCAATGGCCAGGCCGGTCTGGTGCTCGCTGCACCCCGGAAGGGCCACGTACTGCCGGGTAAAGGCATCCCCCTCCCGGGCCCGGGTGTCGTCCCAGATGGCCTGCTGCTCCGCCCGGCTCCGCCAGCCGGAGACGGGGACGATGGTCCGCCCGCCCCCCACGGAGCGGATGCAGGCGGCCAGCAGCCGGGCCGCACGCCGCTCCAGGAGCACCTGGGGGTGGAGCCGGTCCACGGGGACCAGCTCCGGCGGCGCCCCCTCCTGGAGGGGGTGTGCCCGATCGATCAGGACCAGCGGGCCCTGGCAGGTCTGCTCCCGGCGGAGCCGCAGGGGCCTCATGCTCCCACCCCCAGCCGGATCATGCGGCTGACCAGGGAGGTGAAGTCCAGGCCGGCGCCCTGCATCATAGTGGGATAGCGGCTGTGGGGGGTGAAGCCGGGGATGGTGTTGACCTCGTTGAACAGCAGCGCCCCCTCCGGGGTGAGGAACAGGTCCACCCGGGCAAAGCCCCGGCAGTCCAAGGCGCGGAAGATGGTCCGGGCGGCCTCCTGCGCCCGGGCGGCCGCCTCCGGAGGGATGCGGGCAGGGCAGTGGATGGCGGAGGTCTTGAGGGTGTACTTCTCCTCAAAGTCGAAAAAATCGCCGGACAGTTGGATCTCGTCCACCAGGCCCACTGTCAGTTCTTCGCTGCCCAGTACGGCGCAGCCCACCTCAAAGCCGGAGACCGCCTCCTCCAGCAGGACACGGCGGTCATAGGCCAGCGCGGCCCTCACCGCCCCATCCAGCTGCTCCGGCCCCTCCACCCGGCTCACGCCGAAGGAGGAGCCCGCCCGGACCGGCTTGACAAAGAGGGGGAAGCCCGCCGCCTCCGCCCCCCGGCGCAGTTCCGCGGGAGAGAAGCCGGGCTCCAGCACGATCCCTCTGGGGCTGGGGACCCCGGCCAGGGCGGCCAGCTTGTGGGAGCGGTCCTTGTCCATGCACAGGGCGCTGGACAGGGTGCCGCAGCCGATGAGGGGGACCCCCGCCAGCTCAAAGAGCCCCTGAAGGGTGCCGTCCTCCCCGTTGCTGCCGTGGATCAGGGGAAAGGCCCCGTCAAAGGCAAGGGTCCGGCCGGAGCCGTCCAGCAGGAGCAGGGCGGCCCCGCCCCGGTCCAGCCGCAGGGTGCAGGGGAGGCAGGCGGGCTCCTCCTGCCAGCGGTCCTCCGGGATGGCCTCCAGCGCCCCGCCGTACCAGCGCCAGGCCCCCTCCCGGGTGATGCCCACAGGGATGGGCTGATACAGGCTCCGGTCCATATGGGTGAGCACCCCATAGGCGGAGGCCAGAGAGACGCTGTACTCGGGGGAACACCCGCCGAACAGCACCAGGATCTGTTTCATATTCTGTCAACTCCTTCTGTGTGGGGGAGGGGACAGACCAGAAAAAAGCGCGTCCCCCTCCGATGACCCTATGGTATCAGAGGGGGGCGCACCTTGCTTGGAGTCTTTCCTGCGAAAGTCTGATAAGATCCGTAAGAAAATCTTGCGATTTTCTTACGGACCGGTCTGGTCCAGAAGATAGGCGGGGTAGGGGCGGTCCAGGCGGTAGCCCAGCTTCTCCGCCAGGGCGGCGGAGCGCCGGTCGTGGGCGTCCCAGGAGGGGAGGAGCCCCTGGTCCAGGCAGGTCAGGATCAGCCGGGCGCCGCAGGACAGGGCCAGCCCCCGGCGGCGCAGGTCCGGCCGGGTGTCGATCTGGATCTCGATGCCGCCGTCCCAGACGGCGTAGGAGGAGGCGCCGGCCGCGGGGACCCCGTCCCGAAGAGCGATGACCCCCAGCCCACGCCGGGCGAAGTCGGGACCGTCCCGGAAATTGCCGCACAGGTCCCGGGACCAGTCCTGGGCCGTCAGCAGGGGATAGTGCCCGGCCAGAATGGGGGAGAGGGAGAAGCCTGGGGGCAGGGCGGCGGCGAAGGCGGCCAGCCGGTCCCGGTCAAAGTCCTCCGGGGCCCCACAGAGGGCATAGCGGAGGAAGGGGACGGCACGGCGGCCCCACACCGCCCGGATCACGGGGGCCCAGTCCCCGGTCCGGGGGACCAGCAGGGGCCGGTCGGCCTGCCGCACCAGGGCCGGGTCCGGCCGGCCGGCGAAAAAGCAGAAATCTCCGATGGCGCACAGGGCGCTCTCCGGCGGATGCCCGCCCCCGGTGCGCACCTGGCCCATGTGCCCCTGGAGACAGGAGAGGATCATCCCCTTCTCCCAGCCTGCGAACAGGGGGGCGGCGTCATGGCTCACGTGCTGGACCCTCCTCCCGCCGTCCGCCCCGGGGCAGCGTCACCTGGAAGCAGACCTGATCCTCCCGGCTCCAGGCGGTGATGGTCCCGCCGTGGAGAGTCAGGATCTCCTTGGCTATGGCCAAGCCAAGGCCCGCGCCCCCCGTCCGGGTGGCGCGGGAGCTGTCCAGGCGGAAGAACTGGTCAAAGATGCGCGCCAGCTTCTCCGGGGGGATGGTCCGCCCGGAGTTGAGGAACCTGAGGACAATGGAATCCCCCTCCTCCCCGCCGGAGATGCGGACCACGCTGCCGGGAGTGCTGTAATGGCAGGCGTTGCGGAGCAGGTTGTCAAACACCCGGGCCAGCTTGTCCGGGTCGCAGTCATATTCCAGGCTGGGGGGAAGCTCCAGGGCGCAGGTCAGGTCCCGCTCCCCCAGCATGGGGGCGAACTCGCTGACCACCTGCTGGAGCATCCGGCACAGGTCCACGGGCTGCTTCTCCAGCTCCAGATGGCTGAGGTTGAAGCGGGTGATCTCAAAGAATTCATTGATGAGCTCCTCTAGACGCTCCGCCTTGTCCAGGGCGATGCCGGTGTAGCGGGCGCGCAGCTCCGGGGAGAGCTGGGGCTCGTCACGGAGCAGTGTCAGATAGCCGATGACGCTGGTGAGGGGGGTCTTCAGGTCGTGGGCCAGATAGACCACCAGGTCGTTTTTCCGCTGTTCCGCCTCCCGGGCGGCCCGCTGGGCACGCAGGGCCTCCTCCCGGGCCAGGTTCAGCTGGTCCTCCACGCTCTTCATGGAGGCGGGCAGGCGGATGGGCTCCTCCGTGGGACGGGTGAGCTGGGCGGAGGCGCCGATCAGCGCATCCAGCTGGCGGACTGGGCGGGAGATGAAGTGCCAGCTGATGACCACCCAGCCCAGCAGGACCACCGCTATGCAGACGAAGAAGTAGTAGTCCCGGACCCACAGGAGCAGGTGGTAGAGAGGGTCGGTCTCATACCAGGTAAGGCGGCTGCACACCAGGACCCCCAGGGCGGAGACCGCCAGCACCACGGTCACCCAGGCCATCAGGGCCAGCAGATAATACCCCCAGCGCTGGAGGGCGCGGTAGAGCCCACGGTCTGTCTGGAGCCGCTGCGCCAGACGGGGCTTGCGTTCCTTACTCAATGGTGTAGCCCACCCCCCACACAGTCTTGATGAATTTCGGCTTTCGGCTGGGTTCGTGCATCTTCTCCCGCAGGCGGGCGATGTGGGACATGACGGTGTTGTTGCTGTCCATATACTTCTCTCCCCACACCGACTCGAACAGCTCCTCGCTGGACACCACCTGCCCCCGGTGCTGGCACAGGTACCATAGGATGGAAAATTCCAGGGGGGTCAGGGGGAGCTCCTCGCCGAACAGCACGCACTTGTGGGTGGCCCGGGAGATCTGGAGCCCCCGGAAGTCGTGCTCCTGCACCTCTCCCCCCGGCTGGCCGCCCTGGTTGTACCGGGTGTACCGCCGGAGCTGGGTCTTGACCCGGGCCACCAGCTCCAGAGGATTGAAGGGCTTGGTGAGGTAGTCGTCCGCCCCCAGGGTCAGCCCCATGATCTTGTCCATGTCCTCCACCCTGGCAGTGAGCATCAGGATGGGGAACAGGTGCGCCTCCCGGATCTTCTGGCACAGGGTGAAGCCGTCCATATCCGGGAGCATCACATCCAGGATGGCCAGGTCAAGCGGCGTGGAGGCCACACAGGCCAGGGCGTCCCCCGCGCGGCCGAACTTGTGGACGGTGTAGCCCTCATTTTTCAGATAGACCTCCACCAAGTCGGCGATGGCGGCCTCGTCGTCTACGATCAAAATGTTTGTCTCCATGTCCCGGGACAGTCTCCTTTGTGGTTTTGTCCATTGTACCACGGGGAGGAGGCCCTGTCGAGAGGCAGGGCCGGACAGAAAGCTCCCCCCTCGCGCTCCGTCCGACGGACAGTGCGCGAGGGGGGAGAATGCCGGGAACCGCCCGGGCGCGGAGGGCGGAGGCTACGGCTCCCCGCAGGGGCCGGGGGTGTTGTCCCTGTAATAATCCACGATGTGGCGGACAAAGCCGCCGGCCAGCCGCTGGCGGGCCTCCACCTCCTTGGGGACCACCAGCACGGTGTTGCGGGAGATGGGCGGGTCGATGGGGATGGCCTCCACGTCATACTGGGTGGCGGCAATGCGCTTGGAGAGGATGGAGATCCCGAAATTTCCCTCCACCATCCCCAGGATGGCGTCCACCTGGTCGCACTCGAAGGCGATGTTGGGCCGCAGGCCGCACTGGCGGAAGGATTCCCGGATGATGGCATTGAGACCGTAGCTCTTGTCCAAAATGACCAGCTTTTCCTCCGCCAGATCCTGCCAGGTGACCACATCCAGCCCGGCGAACCGATGGCGGCGGCTGACGATGGCGTGGTAGTTGTCCACCACCAGGGTATAGAGGCGGTAGTGGTCCAGCTGATAGGCGTCGATGTTGGACGCCTTGGAAAAGGGGGAGATGATGTGGGCGATGAAGGCCATATCCAGCTTTCCCGCCACCAGCTGGTCCATCACCCCCAGGGAGGTCCCCCGCTCGATGTCGATGGTGACGCCGCCGTCGGGATACTGCTTCAAAAAGGTGGAGATGGGGGTAGTCAGCCCCACCCGGCCCATGTGGTCCACACTGCCGATGTGCAGATGCCCGCTGTTGGAGAACCGCTTGATGGAGGCCATCATCTCGTCATAGTCGGCCAGCAGCTTTCGGGCGTGGGGCTCGAACTCCCGGCCTGCGGGCGTCAGCGTCACCACCCGGCGGCTGCGGTCAAACAGACGGACGTTCAGCTCATCCTCCAGCTTGCTGATCTGCTTGGACAGGGCGGACTGGGAGCTGGAGACCTCAAAGGCGGCCTTTGTAAAGCTCCGCTGATCCACCACATTGACAAAGCATTTCAACTGAAACAGGTCCATCTGACATCCATCCCTTGTGCAGATTGCCGTGATATGCCCTATGATACCATGGGGGGCGGAGAAAGACAACGAGAGTTTCCCAAAATCCCAGGCAGTATGATACCAAATTGGAAAATAAAAATTCCAAAACAGAATGATATGCTGTTTTGGAATGGAATATGCCTCGAAAATAGAATCCGATTCCGTTTCGGAAATATGACTTTCCAAGGTGATATTGCTTTTTGTTCCGGATTTTGGTTAAAATGACGCCAAACAACAGAAGAAAGAAGGGAGTACATGCAGCAAGAGACACAGTTTGATCTGATCGTGGTGGGAGGCGGCACAGCCGGGGCCTTCAGCGCCATCGCCGCGGCCCGGGAGGGGCTGAAGGTGGCCGTGGTGGAGCGGGGGACCTGCCTGGGCGGCCTGGCCGCCAGCTCCGGTCTGACCGAGATGAACGCGGCGGGCTTTCAGGGGGCGCCCCTCTACCGGGGGATCGAGCGGGAGGTCTTTGACCGCCTGATCTGGGGCGGACATGCGGCCTACCACTTCGCAGTCCCAATGTCCTCCAACAAAGAGGTGAAGATCGACCGCCTCCGCTATGACCCGGAGCGGCTCAAGCTTCTGCTGGAGCAGCTGGCCGTGGAGGCGGGGATCACCCTGCTCTATGAGACGGAGCTGACCGCGGCCAGAGAGGGAGAGGAGGAGTGTCAGATCACGGCCCGGGGGCCGTATCAGGAGATCGCCCTCTCCGGAAAATACCTGATCGACGCCACCGGAAACGCCTCCCTGGTCCAGGCGCTGGGCGGGGAGACGGAGGCGGCGGACGAGAGGGAGCGGATGATCGCCACCCTGATGTTCCGCATCTCCAACGTGGACCTGGACCAGCTGGACGCCTTTATCCACAGCCCACGCCTGGGGGAGACCATCCGGCAGGGCCGGGAGAGCGGTGTGCTGAAGGGAGGTATCCTGGCCTTTACCCCCATCCCCGGCACCCGGGACGTGAGCCTGAATGTCACCCGGGCCAAGTTTGACCACGAGGATCTGGCCGACGCCACCCGGGGGATGGTGGAGCTGAGGTCCCAGATCGAGCCCATCTTCCGCTTCGTCCAGCGGGAGGTGCCCGGCCTGGAGGGGGCCTACCTCTCCGGCATCGCCCCTCTGGCCGGTGTGCGGGACGCCCGGCGCATCCGGGGGGCCTACCGGCTGACCATCGAGGATCTGGAGCGGATGACCTGCTTTGAGGACCGGGTGGCCTGCGGATGCTATCCCATGGACCTCCACGACCCCGTGACCAACACCGTGGTGTGGAAGATGCTCCCCGGGGTCTATCATATCCCCTACCGCAGCCTGCTCCCCCTGGGGATGAAGCGGACCCTGGCGGCCGGAAAGTGCCTGTCCGCGGACCCGAAGGCCTTTGGGGCGGTCCGGGTCATGCCCATCATGATGAACGTGGGAGAGTCGGCGGGCTATGCGGCGGCATTGGCCCTGCGGGAAAACAAGACTCTGGACCAGATCTCCTCCGCCAGCCTGCGGAGCTGTCTGGATCAGAAATATGGTGTGTAAGAAAGAGAAGGGAGAGATCCAAAAGTGAAAGGCAAGACCTCAAAACTCGTGATGCTGCTGATCTCCTTTGCGTTCATCCTGCTGTTCCAGTTCATCCCCGCTCCCGCGGGCCTGAACCAGACCAGCATGCAGGTCATCGGTATCTTCATCGGCATCATGCTCATGTGGAACTTCATCGGCACCGACTGGCCCAGCCTGCTGTGCATGGCGATCCTGGCCATCTTCCAGATCATGTCGCCGGGGGATATCTTTAAAAGCGGCTTCGGCAACTCCACCATCGCCTTCCTGCTGGTGTTCTTCATGCTCAGCCACGTGCTGTCCCAGGTGGGCCTCACCCGCCGGCTGGCCATCTGGTTTTTTACCAACAAGCTGGCCCAGCGCAGCCCCTGGATGTTCGTGACCATGTTCCTCTTCGGGGCCATGTTCATGGCCTCCTTCATGTCTCAGACCGCGGCCCTGCTGGTCTTCCTGCCCATCGCGGAGCAGGTCTTCAAGGAGCTGAAGTATGAGAAGGGGGACCGCTTCCCCCAGATGCTGGTGCTGGGCCTGGGCATCGCGGTGGGGATCGGCTCCGCCAACACCCCCCTGGGCCACGCCATCATCCTGATCCCCATCCAGCTGCTGGAGTCCCAGACCGGCCTGTCCGTGAACATCATGGCATACAGCGCTTTCGGCATTGTCACCGGCCTGCTGATCTTTGCGGCCCTGATCCTGGTGTACCGCCTGCTCTACCGCCCGGACCTGAACAAGCTGCGCCACTATGATGCCACCAGGCTGCGCTCTGACCTCCAGCCCATGAGCGTGCAGGAGAAGATCTCCGCGGTCCTGTTTGTGGTGGTCATCGTGATCTGGCTCCTCCAGGGCTTCCTGAAGGACATCGCCCCCACCGTCGGCGGGTATATCTCTGCGCTGGGCAATGCGGTGCCTGTGATGGTGGCCATCGTGATCCTCTGCCTGACCAAGGTGGACGGCAAGCCCATTATGGATTATAAGGACGCGGCCGCCCGCGGCGTGCCCTGGAGCGCCCTGATCTTCAATGCCGCCGTCCTGGTCATCAGCGGCGCCCTGACGCTGGAGAAGGTGGGCATCTCCGACTTCCTTATCAGCAACGTCACCCCCCTGGTCTCCGGGATGAACCAGACCATCTTCATCCTGGTCATCGCCACCCTGTGCATCATCGCAACCAACTTCTCCTCCAACACCGTGTGCGCCACCGTGTTCTATACCATCTCCGCCCCCATCGCCCTGGCTATGGGCAACATCAATATGGTAGCCCTGGCCTCCGTCATCGGAGCCGCGGCCTCCTACGCCTTCGCCACTCCCCCCAGCACCATGCCCATGGCCGTGGTGGCCGGCACCGGCTGGGTGGACGTGAAGGACATGTTCAAGTACGGCGGCCTGATGGCCCTGCTGAGCATCGTGATCCTGGCCTTTGTGGGCTACCCCATCGCCGCCGCGGTGCTGTAAGCGGCCGCCTGGCACGCAAGATCTCAGAGCGGCGTGAGGCGTCCGCCCCACGGTGGATGCCGGAATGAAAAGCCCCGTGAGGTCCGCTCAACGGCAGACCCCGCGGGGCCTTTCAGGATATCGAAAAAAGGCTACGCCAGATTTTGAGTCTTGACATAATGATAAAAGGATCTCACGTGGGGCGGGATCTCTTTCTGGTTGAGGATCACCATCTGAGTGTCCCGCAGCAGGGCATCCTTCAGGGGGATGATGCACAGGTCGTCCGACTCCTCGATGACCAGGGGAGAGAGCATGGCGATCCCCATGTTCTGGGAGACCATATGCAGAACAGAGCGGACAGTGGTGCAGTACATGGCGATATGCAGGGGGACCCTGTGGGCGTAAAAGGCTTTCTGAACGGCCCTGTGATAGACGTCCATGGTCCGGTCCGTCATGATAAAGGGCTGGTCAGCCAGGTCCTCATATGTGAGCTGGCTCCGGCCTGCAAAGGGGTGGTCCCGGCTGACCACGATCTGATAGGACTCCCGGAAGCAGGAATGGGAGCGGTATTCTGGATACTGAGAGAAATTGGCCCGCTCAGCTCCTTCCGGGTACATGCTGGAGACAAAGACCACATCCAGCTCCCCTTTATGGAGATCCTGAAGGAGCGGCGTGGTGGTGGATTCCCGGATCTCGATCTCCATGCTGGGGTGGAGCTTGGAAAAATTGGCCACCAGAGGGGCCAGGCGGTTGTGCAGGCCGAAATAGATGCTGCCCACCCGGAGGGAGCGCTTGCCGTTGCTGCGGTGCTGTTCCATGGCGTGGAGCATCCCTTCATAACAGACCATCATCTGTTCGGCGTAAGCGACGAAGTCACGGCCTGCCGGGGTCAGCTCCACGCGGCGGGTGGTGCGCTCAAAGATGGAGATCCCCAGCTCCTCCTCCAGCCGGCGGATGCTTTTGGACAGGGAGGACTGAGAGCGGTTGAGCTGAAAGGATGCCTCCAGAAATGTGCGGTATTTTACCACCGCCAGCACGTGGCGGACCTGGTCCAGCTCCAACAGAGCACCCCCTCTCAGAATGATCCTTTTCATTATAGCATGACGCCTGCCCCGTTACAATGAGAATGGACCGAATGTTTTGGGGGCAGAGTGGAAAATACCAGGAGAAAGAGAGGGGAAAATGCACAAAAAAGGAATAAAAGATTCTATTTATTCCTTTTGAGAATAAATAGAGAGGGAAGAAGAATTGCTCCTGAGATGGTTTGCTCTATAATTTGACACAGAGAACGAGCCGGCTTGAAAATCAGATCAGGAGGAATGTGAGAAGATCATGAGTACGAAAAAAACGATCGCGACTATCATCGGCGTCCTGCTTATGTTTGGATGTCAGTTTCTGCCCCCCGTCTTTGGGCTGACCCCTCTGGGGATGCAGGTGGCCGGTATTTTCATCGGCACGATCCTGCTGTGGATGTTCGTTTCGGTCACCTGGCCCAGTATCCTGTGCATCATCGCGCTGATCCTGTCCCCGCTGTACACGTATTCCAGCGGCCTGTCGGGCTCTATGGGGGGCTGGATCACTTCCTTTGTGCTTTTCAGCTCCATGGTGACCTATACCCTGGGCCAGACCGGCTTCCTCAAGCGCTGCGCGGTCTGGTTCGTCACCCGGCCCTGGGCGCAGAAGAACCCCTGGCTGTTTTTGGGGCTGCTGTTTCTGGCTCCCCTGGTCATCGGTTCCTTTATGTCTCCCATCCCGGCCTTTATCGTCTGCCTGCCCATTGCAGAGCAGATCTTCAAGGAATTGAAGTACGAGAAGGGCGACCGTTTCCCTCAGATCGTCGTGCTGGGCATCCTGTTTTTTGCCTCCCTGTCCACTGCTGCCACCCCGATCGCCCACACGGTCACCACGATGGCACTCTCCCTGTATGAGAACGACGCCGGGGTCCCGGTGAATTTCGTCTCCTATACCATCTTCGGCGTAGCGGCATGCCTGGTCACTTTCGCGGCGTCCATGGTGCTGACCAAATTCGTCTGTCGTCCAGGGACGGAGCGCCTGAGCAGTCTGGACAGCTCTGTGCTGAAGTCTGAGACCACTCCGATGAGCCGCCAGGAGAAATATACGCTGCTCGTCTTCGTGCTGGTGGTGGCCATGTGGCTGCTGCCCGGGATCATTGCGCCTGTCCTGCCCGAGGTGGCCTCCGCCATCTCCTCGCTGGGGACGCCCACCCCGGCCATGATCGGAGCGTGCCTGCTGTGCGTCCTCCATGTGGAGGGGAAGCCTCTGATGAACTTCAATGAGGCCGTGGCCAAGGGGGTGCCCTGGGGTGCTGTGTTCATGGTGGCGGCCACCAGCGTGCTGGGCAGCGCCCTGACCCATGAAGAAGCGGGCATCACCGCTGTGGTCAGCGGAGCGCTCTCCCCCATCATCGGCAGTATGTCCCCCATTATCTTCGTGCTGTTTATCGCCCTGGCCACGGTCATGATCACCAACTTTGCCTCCAACACGGTCACCGTCACTCTGATGTACAGCATCTCGCTGCCGCTGGTGTATGGCGGAGCTATTTCCGGGGTCGATCCTGCCGCGTTGACCTGCGTGATCGGCGCCTGTGCCTGCGTGGCCTGCGCGACTCCGCCCTCCACGGCCCACGCCGCCATTGCGGCCGGGTCCGGATGGCTGAATACGGATACGATGCTCAAATATGGGCTCTTGTGGTCCGTCACAGCGGCCGTGATCTTTGCGGTGGTGGGCTACCCGATCGCCGCGGCCATCATGTGACAGAGGGAAAGGAGAGCTGCTTATGGAACGACAGTTTGATGTTATTGTGGTCGGCGGCGGTACCGCCGGTTTTGCAGCCGCTGTGACGGCCGCCAGAGGGGGTGCAAAGACGCTGCTCATCGAGGAAAAGGCGTATTTGGGCGGGACCGCCACCGGAGCGCAGGTGAGCATGTTCATGGGTTTTGCCGATGGTGAGCCGGACAGGCCTCAGCAGGGCATCATCAAGGACGTGATGGACGGCCTCGCCGCTGCGGGCGGGACCCCCGGCATCGAGACGATCTATCTATGCGGACGCAGAGACCTGGATATCCCAGTCATCCCCTATGAGTCCGAGATACTCAAAGATCTGATCTTCGATCTGGTGGACCAGGCGGGCGTGGAGCTGCTCCTTCATACCCGGGTCATCGGCGCGCAGGTAGAGGACGGCGTCATCACCGCACTGACCATCCACAACGAGCAGGGGGTCCAAACTGTGAGCGGCAAAGCGGTCATTGACGCCTCCTTCCATGGGAGCGTGGCGGTCAGTGCCGGCTGCCGCTGGGAGATAGGGGACGAAAAAGGAGTCCTTCAGCCCGGGACCTTGATGTACAAAATGGCCGGTGTGGACATAGCGCGGTATGAGCAGGTCAGCCAGCCGGAGCGGGAGCGTCTGGCACAGAAGGGGATCGAAGAAGGGTGCCTTTATGTCAATAACCTGTTGGCACGCCCCCTCCCATCCGGAACGATCTACTCCAATATGAGCCGAATTCGGATCGATCCTCTGGATGCGGCTCAGTGGAGCCGGGCGGAGATGGAGGCCCGGCGTCAGGTAAGGAGGATCAGCCGCTTCTTTATTGAAAACGTGCCGGGATTTGAGAAGGCCTACCTCATCTCTACAGGAGATTTCACCGGCCTGCGGGACTCCCGAAGGATCCAGGGGAAATATGTCCTCACGGGTGAGGACGTGGTAGAGGGGAAGCTCTTTGCAGACCCTGTAGTCAGAAGCTCCTACCCTGTGGATATCCATGACACCGACGGTGTCTCCAGCACCATCGTCAAGCCCAAGACGGGCGTGTTCTATATCCCTTACCACTGTCTGGTCACCAACGAGATCTCCAACCTCCTGCTGGCGGGGCGGTGTATTTCCACTGATTATGCGGCCCATGCCTGCATCCGTGTCATGATAACCTGTATGCGCCTGGGAGAGGCGGCAGGTCTGGCTGCGGCTGAGAGCGTGCACCTGGGGACAGCGCCCAATGCCCTGGACGGCAGGAGCATCTCAAAGCAGCTGGGCTTTTGAAAAATTGGATCTGGGGCTGCCGCAGGGATACCTGCGGCGGCCCCCCGTATTTTGATATTTGGCAAAGGAGAAAGTTTTGATGAAAACAGTGATGCTGCGCAATGTCGAGGTGGGCTGCGGAAAGCCCAAGGTGATCGTCCCCATCGTGGCCGCTACGGCCCAGGGCATCCTGGAGAAGGCCCGGGAGTTCCGTGCCCACGCCCTGGACGTGGTGGAGTGGCGGGTGGACTTCTATGAGGATGTCTTCCAGCTGCCTAAGGTGCTGAGCACACTGAAGGGGCTGCGGGAGATCCTGGGGGAGACCCCCATCCTGTTCACCTTCCGCACCAGGAAGGAGGGGGGCGAGAAGGAGATCGACATGGAGGCCTATACGGCGCTGAACACCGCGGTGGCCCAGTCGGGAGACGCGGACGCCGTGGATGTGGAGGTCTTCTCCGGGGACGAGGTGGTCCGCCGGAACATTCAGGCCATCCACGCCGCGGGGAAAGCGGTGGTGGGCTCCAACCACGACTTCGGCGGCACGCCGGACAAGGCTGACCTGCTCTTTCGCCTGCGGAAGATGCAGGAGCTGGGGGCGGACATTCCGAAGATCGCGGTGATGCCCCGGTGCCCGGGAGATGTCATTGCCCTGCTGGACGCCACCCAGGAGATGAGCGGGAAGTACGCCGACCGGCCCATCATCACCATGTCCATGGGGGCCGGGGTGGTCAGCCGCCTGTGCGGGGAGTACTTCGGCTCGGCCATGACCTTCGGCGCGGTGGGCCAGGTCTCCGCCCCCGGGCAGATCCCCGTGGAGGAGCTGAACGCCGCCATGGATATCCTCCACCGGGCCCTGGCCCCCCGGAGCTGAGGGGGAGGGGGATAAATGAGCCGTCAAGTCACCGGCCGCACGGGACTGCTGTGCCTGCTGGGCAGCCCGGTGGCCCACAGCATCTCCCCCGCGATGCACAACGAGGCCTGCGCTCTGCTGGATCTGGACTATACCTACCTGGCCTTTGACGTGGCGCCGGACCGCCTGGCCGAGGCGGTGGAGGGGCTGAAGGCTCTGGGGGTGCGTGGCTTCAACGTGACCATGCCCCACAAGACTGCGGCGGCGGCCCTGTGCGAGCGTCTCTCTCCGGCCGCCCGCATCTGCGGGGCGGTCAACACCGTGGTCAACGAGGGCGGAAGCCTGGTGGGCCACACCACCGATGGGGAGGGCTATATGAGGAGCGCCCGGGAGGCGGGCTTTCAGCCGGAGGGGAAGCGGATGGTCCAGCTGGGTGCCGGCGGTGCCGGCACCGCCGTCCTGGTCCAGGCCGCTCTGGACGGAATGGCGGCCATTGATGTGTTCAACCCCAGGGACGCCTTCTGGCCCCGGGCGGAGCGGGTGGCGGCCGAGCTGGAGCGGGCCTCCCAGTGCCGGGTGGTCCTCCACGATCTGGACGACCGGGAGGCGCTGCGGACCTGCCTGGGGCAGGCGGACCTTCTGGTGAACACCACGCCGGTGGGTATGGAGCGGATGCCGGGCTGCCTGATCCCCGACGCCTCCTGGCTCCGCGCCGGGCTGACCGTGTCGGACGTGATCTACCAGCCCCGGGAGACACAGCTGCTGAGGATGGCCCGAGAGGCGGGACTGAAGACCTTCAACGGGATGTATATGCTGCTCCACCAGGGGGCGGCGTCCTTCCGCCTGTGGACCGGGCGGGAGATGCCCATCCAGCAGATCCGGGAGAAGTATTTTCAATAGGGGACTGGCAGGGACCAAATCAGTGCGGCCAGCGCCGGGAAGGCGCTGACCGCACTGCTGCGCTTACAGGACGGAGCGGGCGGGGCCGCCGGGACCATACAAGTATCATGCTCCCCAAAGCCGGAACAGGCCAGAAGGACCATATTTCTTGGGGCGCTTGTCCGAAAACCAGGAAAGCGGCAAGCCGCCCCGCCAGAAGGAGAAGAAACGGCCCGGGGAGGTATGTACCACCGAGGAAGGCGGTGGTTTGTGGGGAAAGGGGCAGTTTACAGGGTCAGGACAGACTCACAGCAGCGGAAGTCGCTGTCGATGTTGTGGGCGATGAACCGGGCCTTGAAGCTGCGGGGGTTGCACATGACCTGGGTGGAGCCGCCAGAGATATCAAGATCTTCCGGAAGCACGAACTTGATGCATTTGACCAGCACATCGCGGCAGGTGGGGAAGTTATGGGCCGGGATGGTCATGGCCTTGCTCCCGCGCTGATACTCCATTCCATTTTCATCCACCTCAGTGAGAATGGCAGCCAAGGCCACCCGCTTGCCAGGGCATACATTCTTGATGGTCACATCCATCTGGATGATGCGGCCCAGGGACTCCAGATAGACATTGCCCATGTCCACCACCACGGAGTCCGAGCAGCCTTCGATGGTCAGGTCCGCCGGCACGGGGCACTCCTCAGGATTGACCACCACGTCGCACTCCACAGACACGGTGGGCTCAGGAAAGTCCACCACGTTCCCCTCGGTGTCGGAGTAGGTGATAGACTCATTGACCAGCTTGGTGCCGGGATTCTGGCCCACGTGGCGGATGAAGAACTCCAGCGCAGCACTCTCCGGGGAGGAGACGCCCAGCTGGGGGATGGTCCAGCGCAGGGAGGTGGCATTGAGCATGGTGGCGCTGCCGGCGGAGGGCGTCAGGATGCTGGTGATGACGAAATCAGCGGTCACGGTCTCGTTGATGACGATGTTGGTGGCACCAGTCTTGGAGATATTGGCCGCCAGCTCCGCGAAGAGCTCCTCCAGTTCGGCGGCGTCGGGGGTGACCGCTACGTGGCTGGCGTCGGGGTCGGTGGCCCAGTCGTTGAGAGCATTGACATCCACCCCGTCAGAGCCCAGCAGGCCGATGCAGTAGATGACGATGCCCTGGGCCCGGGCGGCGGCTGCGACGGGGGCCGGGGGCGCACCGGCGGTGGTCTTTCCGTCGGTGAACATGACGATGACCTTGTCATTGCTGGAGCTGGGGTCAAAGAGGGCGATGGCCTTGGAGAAGGCATCGGCATGGTTGGTGCTCCCGCCAGCTGAAAGGGAGTCTACAGCGTTCTTCAAGGTGGATACCGAGGTGATCAGCTGGGTGTTCTGCTGGGCCGTGTCGGCAAAGCTGACGATGCCGATGTGGCTGCCGGAGCCGATCTCACCGGAGGACTGGCCGCCGGTGGACTGGGAGATGATGTCGATGAAGGTCTTCGCGCCGGTCTTCATGTTGGTCAGCGGGGTCCCGGTCATACTGCCGGAGCGGTCCAGTACCAGCGCAATGTCAGTGGGGGTGGAAATAATATCAGGAGCGGCAGTGAGGGCCAGCGTGACTTTCAGGGAGCCGTCACAGTCGATCCTATCCGCATTGATCACTTTATTAGAATTTGTAATACCCATTCGTATTACCTCCTTCGGGGCGAGGCCCCAAAACAATCTATGCGCCGCTGTCCCACGTTGACACCGCCGCCCATAGAAAAGGCGTCCCCCTCCGGACCGGCCGGAGAGGGACGCCTCTGTGTGGTGGGGCCAATGCCCCCCATCTGGATGGGGGCGTGGGGCCTGCGGGGACCAGCCGGTCACAGCAGGTCCAGGAAGCGGCAGCGGTCAAAACAGGCGAAGATCTCCTGACGGCGGGGGCGGGCCAGAAAGGGGACGCCGGAGGGGGAGCCGCACAGGGCGGGCAGGCCCTGTTCTTCCATCAGCCGGTCCAGCTCGTCCACGATCTGGCGCAGAGTGCGCCTGCCGTCCATCAGGCGCCGCTGGGCGTAGACCATGCACCAGCCCAGGGCAGCAGACTGCTCGCCGTCAGCCAGCTGCTCCACATACCTCAGATCGATGGTCTCCCGATCGATGGATATGCCGTCCCGGCCCAGGGCTTTGAGCTTGATCCGGTCTCCCCGGAACTGGGGGGAGGGTCTGGGACAGCGGCAGAGACCGGGGGCGGGAGCAGGCTCCATGACGGCGCTCCCGGCGGGGAAGGCCCGGGCCTCCTCCTTGGCGGAGGCGGTGATGTCCCGGGGGACATACCGGTCCATCTGGATGATGCGGTCGGCGGCGTGGAAGAAGGCGCCGGAGCTGCCTGCCACGATGACAGTGGAGATGCCGTGGATACCATAGAGCTCCCGGATGCGGTCGAGGAAGGGGGTGATAGGCTCCATGTCCCGGTGGATGACCCGCTGCATCAGCTCATCCCGGATCATGAAGTTGGTGGCGCTGGTGTCCTCATCCATGAGGAGCAGGGAGGTCCCCGCCTCCATGGCCTCCACCACGCCGGCGGCCTGGGAGGTGCTGCCGCTGGCGTCCTCGGTGGTGAAATGGACAGTGTCCTTTCCATTGGGCAGGTTGTTGATAAGCATGGAGATGTCGGTGTTCCGGATGCTCCTCCCGTCCTCGGCACGGATCTTGACCGCTGTGCGGTCGGTGATGACATACTCCCGCCCATCCCCGGCGATGTGGTCGTACACCCCCAGCTCCAGGGCCTTGAGCAGGGTAGACTTCCCGTGGTAGCCGCCGCCCACGATCAGAGTGATCCCCTTGGGGATGCCCATGCCGGTGATGGTCCCCCGGTGGGGCAGCTCCAGGGTGACCGAGAGCTCTCTGGGGGAGCGGAAGGGGACGGCCTGCTTCATGGGCAGGGAGGAGACGCCGGAGGTCCGGGGCAGGATGCTGCCGTCGGCCACAAAGGCGCACAGGCCCAGGGCGGGCAGCTGCCGGCGGATATCCTGCTGGTCCTCTGCCAGGTCAGCCGCTTCCTGGAGGCGCTTTCCGTCCAGATTGCGGTAGAGCAGGGACTCCTCCACGCACCGGGGCAGCAGGTCGAAGAGGATCTTTTCCAGCTCCCGGGCGTTGATGGTGCGACCGTTGGCGGGGAAGCCCACCTCCAGCCGCAGCAGCAGATCGCCGTGCTCCGGGTCCAGGGCGCAGGCGGTCCGCTCCAGCACCTCCTGGCCGCACCGGCTGATAGAGATGAGGCCGCTGTGTCCCGAGCCCTTAGCCTGAAGGGAAGCCTGGGCCGCCCGCCGGCCAAACTGGCGGGTGAGCGCATCCTGAAGGGCGATGCGCCGGCAGGGGGTCTGATAGAGCTGCCTGGGGAATCCGGCCTGCTTTCCGTTCACATGGATGCTCAATTTGGAGGGAGCGGCAAAGGGGTCCCCCTGTACGTGGTCGATGGACAGCACGTAGGCGGGGAACTGATAGGCGCCCCGGGTGTCCTTATAGGCCGGATAGCCCTTGCGGTCGATGCGGGCCAATAGGTTTCTCAGATCTGTTGAAGTCTGCATAGCGATACTCCTGTCAATTTGCTTTTGTGCCCCGGAGAGCGGCACAGGGCCTGAAGTGCCTGTGGGAAAGGATGGGGGGAGCGCCTATCTCTCCTGCCGCTAGGCGAGGAAGTCGGAGATGGCCTCCACAGTCCGGGCCTGCTGTTCCTGAGGCGTGATCTCCGCCGGCGGGTCGCCCCGCTGGAGGCCGTAGCTGCCGAACTGGGCATGGTTGCCGCCGTCGATCTCCACCACATGTTCCGTATAGTCGATCTTGTCCTCCACGCTCTGATTCAGGGAGCCGTAGACGGTGAGGGTGTCTGCGGACGGGTATTCGCCGTAGAGATAGGCCCCCAGCAGGATGAGGCCGTCCACCTGGTCCCGGTGCCCGGCGGCGAATTGGGAGGCCATGGCTCCGCCCATGGAGTGTCCGGCCAGATACCAGTGCCGGATCTCCGGAAATTGGGCCATCACGTCTTCGGCGGCGTTGACATCAAAGATGGCCATGCGGAAGGGCATCTCCACCAGAATACAGGTGAGGCCGGTCCTCCGCAGCTGGTCCAGCAGAGGCAGGTAGGCAGCCCCCTCCACCTTGGCCCCGGGGTAAAAGATGATGGCAGTGTCCGTGGGATAGGACGGGGAGAGGATGGTCAGGCTGCCCCGGACCTCAATGTTCTCGCCGCTGGCCAATACATCCAGGGCCGCATCCTCTGCCCGGTAGTAGTCGGATACATACCAGAAAAATCCGGCCGCCAGAAGAAGCATCGCCAGCAGGACACCCGTGGCCAGCCGCAGCCCCTTCCGGTGAAAAACAGCTGTGATCTGCATAAGAGAGCCACTTCCCATCTGTTATGATCGGATCAGTTTCCTTGCTGGCGGGGGCTCGTGCGAAGTATCTCCGCACACCCGACCTGCGGGAGGCCTTTACTGGGGCTCTCCCCGTTTTTTTCGGAAAAGCCGATCCTTCAGCCCGTGGTGGATGCCGCTGTAACTGACCGGCAGCTCCACGGACAGCAGGATCTTGGCAAACCAGAGGAAGGACAGCAGGACCAGGACCGGGATGGCGCAGCAGGTCACCAGCATCACGGCCAGCGCCTCCATAAAGCGGTTGACCATCTCGCCCACTTTGTCCGTGATCCCGGAGACCCCGTCTGTCACGGTGGAGATCAGCCCGGAAAAGAAGCCTTTTTCTCCCTCGCCCGCCGTCTCTGATTCGCTCTCCAGCTCTGCGGCGGCATCTCTGGCTGTTTCAATGGTGGCCTCGATGGATGCCTGGTAGGAGTCCTCGATCAGATCAGAGACATAGACGCTGGCTGGGATGACCAAAAAGATCAGCAGTCCAAACGCGGTCAGCCTTGCCGCCAGCAGACGGAGGCTTTTCCAGTCAAAGAGGACATACAGCACATACAGCAGGCAGGACACGGGGATCAGGAAGGAAAAGGTCACCGTTCCGGTGATGGTCAGCAGATATTTTTCCAGGAACACGGCACACAGCACCAGCAGAAAATGGGAGCTCAGATCGGCCAGCTTGTCGGCGATCGGGGTGGCGACGTCACCGGGGATCAGCGTGATCGCCGCAGAAGCGGCGGCGGAGGCGGCGGACAATTCCAGCACGGTGGTCTGCTTCTCCTCCAAGGCTGCCAGGGTAGGGCCGTGAAGATCCGGGGACGAGGCGGGACCGGAAAGGACGAACACGGACAGCAGTGCGATGAGCAGCGGAATGACGACAAACAGCGTCTTTTTTTGCAGAACTTCCTTCATAGCTTTTCTCTCTTTCCATTTCTTTTTTGCATGAAAAAATGGCGGGCAGTGCAAGGCGGCGCGCTCAACAGTTACCTCTGTGGCCTGCCGTCTTCACAACAGTCTTTGCAGAGCTCGCGAAGCAGAGGAGAAAACTAGGGGGGATGCCCTGCGTCCCGCTCATAACAGCGATGCGGATATCCGCTCCAGCCCTGTCCCCAGTCCCTCAAAGCCTGCGCACCGGCTGGAGCAGGTGTTGACGGCGCGGTCCAGCAGGGGCTGGGCCTGGCGTTCCGTGTCCAGGCACAGGTCCAGCGCCAGCACGTCCTCCCACGCCCGGTTGAGGAAGGCCACCTCCCGGCGGCCATGAGTGCGGGTGAGGCAGGCGGGCCCGGCCTTTTCCAGATAGCCCTCCACCCGGGACGGGGAGAGGCCGGCGGCGGTGAGGCTGTCGGCCAGGCCTGCGCGGAAGAGGCCGGGGATGTCCTCCCGCTGGAGAGGGGGCACATCCCAGCGGACAAAGGCGTAGCGGCTGTGGCAGTGGACGGCCAGCAGGCACCCGCGGCCCCGCAGGCGGATGACATGCAGGTCCCAGCAGAAGCGCCGGTCCGGCTCTGTGCCCCAGGCCGGCGTTTTTATCCTCAGGAACCGTTGGAGGGGAAAGGTCAGTCCCAGTTCCATCACGCCGCCTCCTCTCTCACAGGCGGGTCAGGATGTCCCGGAAAAAGCCGCGGGCGCGGTCCAGGTCCCCCTCATCCGGCCGGCCCTTGGCCAGGCCGCCCACCAGCTTGAAGGGGCCGAAGGTGTCGTAGCCCTTGCAGCCGAAGGTCCCCAGCACGGCGCAGCCCCGCTCCCCGGCCAGCTCCTTCAGCTCCCGGGTGCTCTGTCCCATGCCGCCCCCGTAGGTGCAGACGAAGAACACAGGCTTGCCATGGGGCAGATACTGCCGGGCGGCGTGTAAGACGCTGGTGTGGAACTTCCCAAAGTAGACGCCGGAGGCGAAGCCGACGCAGTCGTAGTCCTCCAGCCGGACGGTCTGGCGGACGGTGGCGTCGATCAGGTCGATCTCCCCCTCCCGGGCCATGGCCTCCAGCACCTTCCGGGTGTTGCCGTGGTGGCGGGAATAGTAACAGACGGCGGTTCTCATGACATGACGCTCCTTTTAAATGAGGATGCCCTCGCAGTGGTCCAGCTCGTGCTGGATGATCTGGGCGGTCCAGCCGGTGAAGGTCTTACACCGCTCCTGGAAACGCTCGTTCTGCCAGCGGACCTTGATGGACCGCCACCGCCGGGCCCTCCGGGTGCCGGAGAGGGACAGGCAGCCCTCCTCCGCCTCATAGGGGCCGGACCTTTTGACGATCTCCGGGTTGAGCATGACCAGATAGCTGCCCTCGTTGTCAAAGGCGATGATGCGCTTGTTCACGCCGATCATATTGGCCGCCATGCCCACGCAGCCCGCGCTGTGGTGGGTCAGCGTCTCCAGCAGGTCCGCTGCCGCGGGCAGGTCCTCCGGCGTAGCCAGCTCGGCCTTCTGGGCCAGAAAGGTCTCGTCTTTGCAGATGTCACGGATCATAATTTCGATCTCTCCTTTTGCGGCAGGCTCACCCCGGCACAGCGCGCAGCGCCTGTCTGGAGGTCGGTGACCGTCCCCTCAAAGTCCGTTTCCCCCCTCCGGGCCGGACCCGGCTGGGCGCTTGAGCTCGAAGGAGTGCTGATCCTCCACGGAGAAGCCGGCGGCCTCGTTTTGGAAGAGGGGCAGAGATCTGATCTCGTCGGGCCATGGGTCCAGCTCCAGCCAGTTGAGAACGCGGCGGGGGCCATCCTCCAGTCCCCGCGTGATCCTCTCGCCGTTCTCAATGGCTGTGATACGCGCCTCCTCTTTCAGGCTGTCACAGGCATTATAGCACAGAAATGAGAAAAATGCCACGGGAACAAAGGAGCCTTTCTCCGCATCCATGCGGAGAAAGGCTCCCTAAAAACGAGTGAGACAGGCCGAATCAGGCCACGCCGATGGTGATCAGCAGGTTGGAAAAGATACGCTGTTCCCCGGTGGAGATGGCCAGCCGGACGCCGGGCTGACAGCAGGCGTCATAGAACTCATAGCGTCCCAGCTTGTTCAGCTCCATGCCGTCCAGCATGGTCTGGAACTCCCCGAAGATCTCCGGAGTGGTGCCGTCGGCGGGGTCCATGACCTCCGCCTTCTCGATATTCACCGTGCTCTGGATGGCGGCCAGAACGTCGGTAACAGTAGGCAGGCCGGGGGTCAGCCCCAGGTACACGGTCTCTGCCTGGCCGGTCTTGGAGTCCAGGGGGTAGTTGCCGTCTGCGATGAGGACCTTGTCCCCGTGGCCGCACAGGGCCAGGGCGGCCATGATGTCGGGGTGGATGAGCTTTCCTTTCAGCATTTGAATGACCTCACTTTTTCTCCGGAGGGGACGGGGCCCGCCCCGGAATGTTTACTTTTCGTTCTCCCGCAGCTCGCCCAGCTTTCCGCCGGGGTGGCAGCGGACGTATTTGACGGGGTCCCAGTCCTTCTCCACCTGGAGCGCCACAGAGAGGGCCTGAAGGGTGAGCAGCTCCGCCAGCACGGAGTTGCGGGGGGCCCGGTTCAGGGGGCCGCCCTCCGCCTTGACGCCGGCGAAGAGGAAGGCGTCGGTGTGCTTGGCAAGCCAGCTGTTCGGGTTGCCGGAGACGCCGATGACCTTGCAGCCGTTGTTCTGGACAGCCAGCACGGTGGCCTTCAGCTCGGCGGTCTCACCGGAATTGGAGATGGCGATGACCACGTCCCCGGCCGCCAGCTGCCCGCAGGAGCCGTGGACGGCCTCGGTGCCGTGGAGGTAGTAGGCGGGGTTGCCGGTGGAGGAGAACAGGGAGGCGGCGTAGGTGGACACATGGCTGCACTTGCCGATGCCGGTGACGTGGAGACGGCCGCCCTTGGCCTGGGAATCCAGGATCAGCTGGGCGGCGGCCTCGTACTCCTCGGGACTGCGTGCCTTCAAAAAGGCATTGAATTCGGTCTCTGCGGCGGCAAAGAAATTGGATACCGCCTGTTTGCTCTCAGGTTTCAGCATAACGACTCTCCTTATGGATAGGATTTGACTGCCCCCGCGGGGACGGGGACAGTCAAGGACAGATCACTGCTTCAAAGCGTCCAGCTCCGCCGGGTCAAAGCCCTGGTAGTCCCGCTCCACAAGGAGCTGCTGGACCTCCTCCACCGTGGGCAGGCTGGGCATGGCGCCCATACGGGACACAGTGATGGCGGCGGTGTGGCTGGCAAAAGCCAGGGCCTCGCCCTGGGGCAGACCGGCGGTGAGGCCGGTGCAGAAGGCGGCCACAAAGGAGTCGCCGGCGGCCGTGGGGTCGGCCACATGCTCCATCTTCACGCAGTGGGTGTGATGGATGCCGTTTTTCCCCGCCGCGATGGAGCCGTTTTCCCCCATGGTGATGATGAGGTTCTCCACCCCCCGGGCCTGGAAGGCCTGGGAGACCACGGCCACGTCCTCCATGTTGATGCCGCTGGAGACGTCGATGGAGTGGCCGGCCAGGATGGCGGCCTCGTGCTCGTTGGGGGAGAGGTAGGTGGCGCAGGCGAGCAGCCGGTCGGACATGGGGGCGGCTGGGGCGGGGTTGATCATCACGGGGACCCCGGCGTCGTGGGCCCACTGGGCCACCGCCTCGATGACCTCCATAGGCAGCTCGAACTGCATCATCACCAGGTCAAAGCGGCCGATCTCCTCCCGGAGCCAGGCCACGTCATCCACCGTGATGGTGAAGTTGGCGCCGGGACAGACAGTGATGCGGTTCTGGGCGCCGTGTTCCGTCACCTCCAGGGTGATGTGGCCTACGCCGGAGGACTCCTGGGGGTCCACTGACACATGGGACACGTCCACACCGGCAGCGGCAGCGGTATCCGTCATGATCTTACCGAACGCATCGTCCCCCACCTGGCCCACCATGGTCACGTGGGCGCCCAGGCGGGCACACTGGACCGCCTGATTGGCGCCCTTCCCCCCCGGCGCGGTCTGGAACTTCAGGCCGATGACGGTCTCGCCGGAATTGGGGGCGCGCTTGGTGGAGGCGATCAGATCCATCATAAAGCTGCCCACCACCAGAATATTTGGCTTTTTCAGCATGTCAGAGCTCCTCCTCTGGTATTGATCTTGCTCAGTGAGGATTGTATAACAATTTCCGAAAAATTGCAAGGAGATCCGGGAAATTCTGTCGGAGACCTCAGGGCTTGGGGGCACCGGCCCCCTTCAGCTTTTTGACTATGGGAGCGAGCAAGGGGGAGAGGAGGGAGATAAGGGCGATCAACAGGAACACGGCGCAGATGGGGTGGGTTAGGAAAATCATCAAGCTGCCATCTGACATCATCAACGCGCCACGGAAGTTGCTCTCCGCCATAGAGCCTAGGATGATGCCAATCACGATGGCGGACATGGAGAACTCCATCTTGTTCAGAAAATAGCCCAGGAAGCCGAAGCCCACCATGACGAACACGTCGGTAATGGAGTTGTTGTAGGCAAAGGCACCCACAAAGGTCATGGTGAAGATGATAGGCATCAGGTACTTTTTGGGGATGTTGATGACCTTGACAAACAGGCGAATGGCGGAGAAACCGAACAGCCCCATGAAGAAGTTGGCGGCCAGCAGGCCCAGAAAGATGGTGTACACCTGGGGAGCCTGGTTCTGGAACAGCAGGGGACCGGGCTGCATGCCCTGGACCATGAGGGCGCCCAGCATGATGGCAGTGGCACCGTCGCCGGGGATACCCAGGGTGAGCATGGGGATCATGGCGCCGCCGGACACGGCGTTGTTGCCTGCCTCAGGGGCGCAGATGCCCTCGGGAGCGCCGTCGCCGAACTTCTCCTTGTGCTTGGACCAGCGCTTGGCCTCGTTATAGGAGATGAAGGAGGAGATGTCCCCGCCGGTGCCGGGCACTGCGCCGATTACGGTGCCGATGATGGAAGAGCGGAGGATGGTGACTGCGCACTCCTTCAGGTCTGCCATGGTGGGAAAGACCCGCTTCAGCTTCACATCATGCTTGACATAGGTCTCGTTGTAGGAGTCCTCGATGGAGGCCAGCACCTGGGAGAAAGCGAACAGGCCGATCAGCACGGGGACAAAGGAGAGACCGCCCAGCAGGTAGGTGGTGCCGAAGGTCATGCGCATCTGGCCGCTCATCGCGTCGATGCCGATAGTGGAGATGATAAGTCCGATCACGCCGCCCATCAGGCCCTTGAGGACGGAGCCGGAGGAGACGGAGGTGATAATGGAGATGCCAAAGATGGCCAGGGCGAAGTACTCCGGCTTGGAGAACTGCAGCGCCACAGAGGCCAGCAGGGGGGAGAAGATCATCAGGCAGATGGCGGAGAAGATCCCTCCGAAGGTGGAGGAGAAGGTGGACAGGCCCAGGGCCCGGCCCGGCTGGCCGTACTTGACAGCCATGGGGTAGCCGTCGATGGTGGTGGCGGCGGAGGCCGGGGTCCCGGGGGTCTTCAGCAGGATGGCGGAGATGGAGCCACCGTAGATGGCGCCGCAGTAGACGCCCAGCAGCATCAGGATGCCGCCGATGCCCTGGAAGGAGAAGGTGAGCGGGAAGAGCAGGGCGATGCCCATGTTGACGGACAGACCGGGCAGCGCGCCGATGATGATACCCACCGCCACGCCGAAAATGAGGCCAATCAGGTTCAGCGGGGTCAATACATTGATAAATGCGGTAAGGATCGCGTCAAAATTCATAAAGCATCCACCTCCTTCAGCGCAGCCAGATGGGCTCGGGGATGGGGGTGTGCAGCAGCTTCACAAAGACTACATACAGGGCCAGCACGAACAGCACATCCAGGATGAACATGCCCTTGCCCCGGGCGCCCAGCATGTAGGCGGCCACAGGGATGAAAAGCAGGGCGGCCACGATTAGGCCCAGGAAATACATGACCACGCAGAAGAGGACGGTCAGACCCATGAACTGATAGACCAGAAAGTTGGCGGGGAGGGAGATGGAGAAGGTCTTGGACGACTCCTTGTCCTTGTTCTTCGTGGTCATGACGGCCAGCACCACGGCCAGCACGATGAGCAGTCCCCCCAGCATGGTGGGCCAGAAGCCGGCGCCTGGGTCTCCTGCACCGAACTCAATGGGGTACTGGGCGTTGATTGCGATGACCGCTCCGCCCAGAAGCGCAATGATGACAGCGACGATATAGTTCCATTTTCGCATGTTTGTCATGGAAATCACCAATCCTTATTTCAGCAGATTCAGATGTGGGAGCGGCCCACGGGCCGCTCCCATATCTTGATTTGAGACGGAAGATATCTTACACGTCCAGCTCGGCCAGGACCTCACCGAACATCTCGTGGTCCTCTTTCATCATCTGATAGCAGTCGTCGCCGATGATGGAGACAGGGTCGATGCCCTGGTTCATCAGGTACTCCTGATACTCGGGGTCGGCGCAGGTCTTCTCAGCGGCATCCCGCAGGATAGTGAGGATCTCTTCGGGGGTGTCCTTGGGGGCCACGATGCAGGCCCAAGAGCGGATGGTCATGTCATAGCCCAGCTCCTTGAAAGTGGGCACGTCGGGGAACATGACGGAACGCTCGTCGGCCATGATGGCCAGGATCTTCAAGGTGCCGGCCTGGACCTGGCTGACAAAGCTGGAGGGGTCGGCCAGGGTGCCGTCGATGTGACCGCCGGTGAGGGCGGCGGCGATGTCAGCGGTGCCGTTGGGATAGGGGATATGCTTCACCTCGATGCCGAACTCCTTCTCCATCTGAACGGTGGCCACGTGCCAGATGGCGCCCATGCCGGAGTTGCCCATCTGAACGGTGCCGGGGTTCTCCTTGCAGTAATCCACGAACTCCTGGAGGCTGTCATAGGGAGCGTCGGCGGGGACAATCAGGGCAGCGGGGGCGGCAATCTGGGCGCAGATAGGGGCGAAGTCTTCATAGGTCACGGTGCACTTGCCCTGATGGGGGAACATGGCCAGCTCCACGGTGACGGCGCCCAGGGTGTAACCGTCGGCCTTGGCGTTGGCGGTCTCCACCATGCCGGTAACACCGCCGCCGTCGGGCTTGTTGGTGGGAACGAAGTTGGAGCCGTCGATGTAATTCTTCATGTACTGGATGAGGCCGCGGGTAGACACGTCGGTGCCGCCGCCGGGGTTTTTGGGGATGATGACGGTGATGTCCTTGGTGGGGTAGTCCACGGACTGGGCGGCGCTGGAGCCGGCATTGGAGCCGGAGGCAGCGGGGGTCTGGGTGGTGCTGGAGCCGGAGCCGCCGCTGGAGCAGCCGGCCAGAAGCCCCACGGTGAGGGCGGTGCTCAGGAAGAGCGCAGTAAGTTTCTGGAATTTCATTTCAGTTCCTCCTTAAAAATTTAAATGTGGATGGATCACAAATATTTGTCAGCCATGCGCTTTGTGATCTGACGCAACATCTCCACTTCGGTGCGGAAGGTAGTGGTCAGGTCCTCAGCGCGTTTGGAACGACATTCGGTGGTGATGGACAGCCCCTCCAGGGACAGGTAGTACTTGGCGTTGACGGGGTAGAGCTGCCGCTCGATAAGGGAGCAGATGGTCAGCTCCTGAGAGAGCTCCTCCGCCTTCTCGTCCTGGGGATGGGCGCAGAGCCAGGCGTAGAGGTCGCACTGCATATTGGCCATGACGCCGCTGTATCCGGTGGCGCCGTACCGCAGGGACTCCAGCAGGGTGGAGGTATTGGCGTTGTAAAGCTTCAGGTTGCTGTCCCGGCAGATGTCCAACTTCTCCTTGATCTGCTGGATGTCGCAGCAGGTGTCCTTCAGGAAGAAGAAGCGGCCGCTCTCGGCACACCAGCGGGTCACCTTGGGGGAGAGCACCCGCTTATAGGGGTAGGGGCACTCATAGAATCCCAGGGGCACCTGGGAAGGGAGCTTGTCCAGCAGGGCTTGGAGGTTGGCCAGCCAGACCTCATCGCTCTCCTCCTCCTTGGCCAGGCGGTTGGTGATGAGGATGACGGCGTCTACCCCTGTCCCGGTCATGGCGGTCAGTTCATGGACCTGATCCTCAAATGAGTCCGAGATGTGGCCGGAGGCGATGACCGGGACCCGGCCAGCCGCCTTCTCATTGACGAACCGAGCGATGCCTACCCGCTCCTCCAGAGACAGAAAGAACATTTCACTGGACTGGCACACGGCGAACAGTCCGGATACGCCATGGGCGATATACCACTCGACCAGTGCTTCTAGTGCGGGGTAGTCCACCGCGCCGTCCCGGAAGGGCGTCAGCATCGTGGGCCATTCGCCGCCTGGAAAATGATTTACTGCCATTGCATTTACACTCCTTTTTTCATCGTCGCTCCCACAGGTAGTGCGGCATCCCCCAGAAGGATCTGCCAATAGGCGATATTCTCCCGCTTCCAAGTGTAGGTCACATGGAGCTGGGGACCGGAGGCCACCACGGCGGGATAGGCGAACTCGCCCTTTCCGCTGTCAAGGTCCAGAAGTTTGTCCCATGAGACGCCGTTGTCCCTAGAGACTAACAGGCTCATAGGGGTGCGCGCCCCCCAGTTGTCGGCTACCGGGTTACAGGCCAGCACCAGCCATCCGTTGGGGAGGCGGTCCAGGTCGATGCCGCTGTTGTTATTGGGGAGACCGGTGTCATAGGGAGGACACCAGGACACGCCGCCGTCCGTGGAATCGCTGCGGTATATGCTGCCCTCCGTGGAGCGGAGCAGCATGTGGACCGTGCCAGGGGAGGACTCCCACAGGGTGGGCTGAATGACGCCGCGACCGTGGAAGGACTGCTCCGACACCGCCACGTCGCTCTGCTGGACCGTCCGGGTACCATCGCTCCGCAGCCCCTGGATCAAGACAGGGGTGGAGCGGGTCCAAGTCAGGCCGCTGTCGTCCGAGCGGTCGGCGTAGGCGGTCCAGGGTCCGAGCTCAGTGGAGTTGGGGGCGAGGAGCCGGCCGGAAGAAAGCTGGATGACCTTGCTTCGGACGGGGCCGCGGCCCCCGCTCTGGTCACCGGGGACCAGCTCCCGGGGGATGTCCCAGGTCCGTCCCCCGTCCCGAGAGGCGCACACCATGGTGCGCCATTGGGCGATCACCGCCCCCACCTTGTAGTATAGGCGGATGGCCCCGTCGGGGAGCCGCTGGAGCACCGGGTTCCAGTGGGGCTCCTCCACATGGGCGATGGGGACCGGGACGGACCAAACGCCGTCCGCCCGGCGGGCAGTCCAAATACTGGTGTCCCCCTCCCCTTCATAGGAACCGCCGAACCAGGCACTGAGCACAGTCCCGTCGGGAAGAGGCAGTACCGTGCTGGCGTGGCACATGGCGGTGGGCAGCCGGGAGCAGATCATCTCCCGGCGCAGGATCTCATAGTTCATGGTATGACCCCCTGTTCCAATTCAGCGGTAGATGCGCTCCCGCATGCGCAGGGCCGCATTTTGCAGGATGCCGGCGCACTCCATCAGCTTCTCGTCCGTCATGGTAATGGCCGGGCCGGAGGTGCTCACCCCGGCCACCAGCTTGCCGGCAGAGTTGTACACAGGAACACCCACACACCGCACGTTGGGGTCCCGCTCGCTGTTGTCGATGGCGTAGCCCCTCCGGCGGGTGCGGCGGAGCTCCTCCACGATGGCGTCCAGGTCGGTGATGGTGTTGGGCTGAAAGCGGGTGCGCTCCGCGGGGATATGGGCGAGCCACTCCTCCTCGGGCATGTGGGCCAGAATGGCTTTGCCAATCCCAGTGCAGTAGAAGGGGGAGGTCTCCCCCAGGATGTCCCGGTAGGGGAGGACGCCCATCCGGTTGGCCGGGTGGGCCACATAGAGGTAGAGGACGTTGGTCCCGTAAGGCAGGCCGAAGTAGACGATCTCATTGGTCTTGCCGGCCGTGTCCACCAGGATATCATACACCGCGTTGGGGTAGCCCAGGTTCTGGTTGATGATGAAGGCGTACTCCAGGATCTTCAGACCCAGGGTGTAGCGCCCGTCGGGCAGCCGGTCCAGATACCCCATGGAAGTGAAGGTGGACAGAATGTTGTGGATGTTGGACTTGGTCACCCCGATCCGCTCCGCCAGCTCCGTTACCCCCAGGACCGGCTCCTGGATGGTGAAGCAGGAGAGGATCTTCAGGGACTTTGCCAGCGACTTCACTTTTGGTTCTGAACATTCATCCATGACGCCCACCTCCGTTCTTTAATAGAGAACACACTTCCTTATTGCAATACTATTATATAAATCTGCTCAAAAAAAGGCAAGAGGGCAATTTTTTTTCGGCGGAACGCCAGCGAAAAAGGGAGAAAAAGGAGGGTTTTGCGACTGGCGTTTTCTGATCGAGAACCACCTGGAAGCTTTTTTTGACAGGGAAGATTTTTTGCCGCTTGCGGAGGGGGAGGGAGGGAGATTATAATAAGGGTGCAAAGTCCTCTGAGGGCCCGCTGGGCTGGGACCACAACGAAAGGAGAAGACAAGTTATGATCTACGACAGTTTGAAGCATATGGAGGCGTATCAGGGTGTCCATCCCGGTATCTATAAGGGACTGGAGCTCCTAAGGGATACCGATTTCTCCAAGCTGGAGGACGCCCGGGTGGAGGTGGACGGAGAAAATCTGTTCTATTTGTTGCAGAGCTACGAGTCCAAGCCGGCCAACGACACTCCCGAGGCCCACAAGAAGTATGTGGACATCCAGTTTCTGATCTCCGGGCGGGAGAAGATGGGGGTCGGTGCCCTGGAGGACATGAAGGAAGAGGTGGAGGCCCACCCGGAGCGGGATATCTGGTTCTACCACGGCCCGCTGGACGAGATCACCCTGGGCGGGGACAAGTTTGTGGTCCTCTTCCCGGGGGATGCTCATGCCCCCAACATCGCGGTGGACGGACCTGAGCCTGTACGCAAGTGCGTGGTGAAGGTCAAGCTGTGACAACAGACAGACTGGCAGGGACAGCCTCTGCCGGAGGGAGAGAACGGCCGCCCGGTCCTGAGAGGACCGGGCGGCCGTTCTGCGTATTGGGATAAAGAATGCGGCGCAGGTGTTAAGAAAATGACAAGATATCTTGAGAAAAACTAATGAAAATAACAAAAAATAAAACAGTCAAAAAGGGATAAAAATTCGGGGAAAATCAATAAAAGTTAGGTGAAATCAAAGAAAATGTTTTATAATTTGGAGAAGTGAAGCGGAGGGACACAAAAAAATATATAAATGTCCGTAAAAAAGGGTTGCTTTTTTTATAAAAATCTGCTATGATTCTTATCAAGAAACCGTTAAGAAATAAAAATAGCCGACAAAAAAGTGTTAAGAATCTTTACAGGGGAGGAGGATGACCAATGGGACCTGAAAAGATTTTCCTGATCGTAGTGATCGGGCTGTGCGTCGTGGGCGCTATCCTGAGCAGCGTTACGAACAAAAAGAATAAGGACAACAATAAGTGATTGTACAAACGCGCAAAATTGAAAAGTGAGATAAGGGGAGGATGTGAGCACGCTCACATCCTCCCCTTATTATATATAATGAAAGAAAAGCACCGGCTGAGCTGGTGCTTTTGATGGAGCTCTGGGGAGGAGCTATCTGCGGGCAGGATGCTCATTCCCCTCCGTTTGCCTGACCGGCCGGACAAAGGCGCGCCTAACAATACAAAAAGCGCAGGGACATCCAATGTCCCTGCGCCTGAGTACGGATGGAGGCCGGGCGGTGCCCTCTGTTTTCTACCTCGCGCCACATGTGATCGGCCTGTTCCAGATGCCGGGGGTCATGTCCTGGAGCGGAAGGCGAAAAAGCGCTGTCCGAAGTAGTTGAGCAGGACGAACAGCCCGGAGCCCGCCAGCATGGTCAGGTTGCCCTGAAGCTGGGGGCTGAGGGCAGTGCCGCTCAGCAGGGCTCCCATGGCGGGCTTGGCCAGGCCGTAGGCTAGCAGCCAGCATACTGTGATATTGGCCGCGAAGCGGAGCACCACGCCGGGGCCCTTCTCCCGGCTGCGGAAGGTGAAGTGCTTGTTGAGAAAGAAGCTGACCACGCTGCCCACCAGATAGTTGGCGGCGGAGGAGATCCAGTAGCCCGGGTCTCCCCAGAGGTGGAGGCCGGCCAGGTTGTAAAGGCCGAACATGACACCATATCCCACCAGGGTGTTCACTACCCCGACCAGGAGGAAGCGGAAAAGGGTGGGATCAAAGATCTTTTTCAGCATGGCGCGCCTCCCCGCAGGTGTCGGACAGGATATACCGGGGCCTGTCTTTCACCTCCTCATAGATCTTGGCGATATAGTAGCCGATGATGCCCAGACAGATCATGAGGATGCTGCCGATGAACAGGATCAGTATGATGACGGTGGTGAAGCCCTCCAGGGCCTGCCCGGTGAACTTCTGCCATAGGGAGTGGACGCTGAGCACCACCGAGGCGATCAGTACCAGCACCCCCAGAAAGGTGACCAGTTGGAGGGGGGCGGTGGAGAAGGCGGCCAGATTGGTGAGGGCATACCGGAACAGGCTGCGCAGGGACCACTTGGAGCGGCCCGCCTCCCGCTCCCGCACCTGGAACTCCACCTGAGCGGTGGAAAAGCCGATCCAGGAGGACAGGGCCCGGAAGAAGGCGTTTTTCTCCCGCATGGCCAGCAGCACATCCACCGCCCGCCGGTCCAGCAGCTTGAAGTCGGAGGCCCGGGACATGTCCAGCCCGGTGCTCCCGCTCATGGCCCGGTAGAAACACCGGACCGCCAGGGTGTGCAGGGGGCTCTCCTTTCCGCGGCTCACCTTGACGCCTTCCACGACCTGGTAGCCCTGCTGCCACAGGCGGTACATGTCCACGATCTTTTCCGGCGGGTGCTGGAGGTCGCAGTCCAGCACCACACAGCAAGCCCCACGGGCCTGGGCCAGGCCGGCAAAAATGGCAGCCTCCTTGCCGAAGTTGCGGGAGAAGCGCACCCCCCGTACCTGGGGCAGGGCGCGGCTCTTCTCCTGGATGCGCGCCCAGGTCCTGTCCCGGGAGCCGTCGTCCACAAAGATCAGCTCATGGGGGATCTGGGCCTGCTCCAGCAGGGCGGAGATGACATCAGCTGCCCGGGGAGCCATCTCCTCCTCGTTGAAGGCGGGGAGGACCACGGAGAGCAGTCCGGAGTCAGTGGGAGCAGAATTGGGCATGGGACAGTTCATCTCCTGTTCTCATAGGCGATCTCAAAGTCGGATTTTGGGGTGTATTCCTCCTGCACCTTCACGACCAGGCAGCCGTCGATGATCTGGACGCTGCCGTCGTCGGGGTAGCGGGGCATGGCGGCGAATTCCGGCCGCTCCGCCATGGCCATAAGGTCGGCCTCGGCGGGCTCCTCGATAGGGAGGTTCAGCCAGTCCCGGAGGTAGTAGTAGATGTGCTTGTTCAGGGGAGCCACGGTGTCCAGGGGGACGCTGTAATGGTCCACCTGGGCAAAGCCCTCCACGCTGTTGTGGACCCGGTCGGTGGGGAAAGAGCCGATGAGATAGACCGGCATCCCGTGGGTGTAGCCGGGGCAGCTCTCGATGCGGGAGGCCAGCCGGGTGGCGTAGCTGAGGGTGGCGCGGTGGGCTTGGGCGGAGGCGGTGTAGAGCCGGTTGTTGGTGTTCAGGGAGAACAGCAGCAGCAGGACCAGCCACAGGGCGGCGCAGGGGGCCGCACGGCGGCGGAGCACGGCGGCGCCGGCACCGGCGGCGGGGAGGGCCCGGTCAGCCAGCAGCACCACCGCCAGATAGACCAGCACAAAGGCGTATTTCATCAGGGGGGTGGGGGCGGACCAGGGGCTGAGGATCTGGCCGAAGTTGATGCCCAGGGGGAGCAGGGCCAGCATGGCCAGCCCGCCCAGGGGGCGCCAGCGCGCCCGCCAGAGCCCCTCCTGCCCCATGCACAGCAGGAAGCAGCCCCCGCCCAGCGCCAGCGCGGCCAGATCCAGCACGGCCATCCAGCCGGAGGTGAAGGTGTTGGCGGAGCCGGGCAGGAAGAAGAAAGCCGCCACCTGCTTGTAGGTGTCCAGCAGCAGCCCGGGGAGGCGGGAGAAGGGATAGCCGGAGCTGGCGGCATCCATCCCCAGATAGGACAGCAGCTCCAGGTCCTTCACCTGAAGAAAGACCAGTAGGATGCCGTAGTAGAGGACGGCCCCCGCAGCCAGGAACAGCATCAGCCGCACCCCCAGGCGCAGGGTGGCGGAGAAGGAGGCGGACGGGTCCAGGGTCTCCCGGAAAATGACCAGCAGGGACAGGCCGATGGCCACCGTCACATAGGCCTGATAGGTGCCCATGGAGCAGGCCAGGAGCAGACAGCCTGCCAGCCAGTGCCACCGGCCCCTTCTGGCCAGGGAGACGGAGAGGACCGCCAAAAAAATGGCGAAGCAGTAGGCGGAGGCGGTGAACAGATAGAGAAAGGTGTAGCCCACGGCGGGAAAGGCGGCCATCAGCGCCCCGGACAGGGCGGAGAGGGCACGGCTGCGGATGCCCAGCAGAGAGACGGCCAGGGCGGCGGCCAGGGCGAGGAAGAGCACGGAGAAGAGGCCGATGACCGCCGGCATCTGGGTGAAGCCGTTGAAATAGGAGGCGAAGTGGAGAAACCACCGGCCGGAGACGGTCATCTGCTGGGGGTCGAAGATGCGGCTGAGACCGTCGGAGTTGGGGATGATGTTGGTAAAGACGTAGAGGTGGACCAGATAGCCCGACAGAAAACAGCCGAAAAAGGCCGCCTTCTGCGGGGGGGAGATCCGGGTCCACAGGGCTTTGAGCTTGTCGTCCAGCATGTCGCAGGTGCCTCCAGGGCGGCCGGAGCCGCGGATTTGAGAAAGAAAAGGGAAAATCATAGAACATCATATCATAATTTTCACATCCTGTAAACTCCGGGGCGGAAAGGGTGCTTTTCCCCGGAGGCCGGGGAGAGGGCGTTCTGCCGGAGCGGCGGAACTAAGGGCGGGGGAGAGGTATCCTTTTTGTGCCCCGGATACCCGGCGAGAGAGCAGAATAGAGTGGAAACGTGTTGCCCGGCGGGGACGGGTATGGTACAATCAAGAAAAAGATAAGGTGTCCGGTGGCCGATGGCGCCGGATACCCGGCGGCGCCCTCAAAAAATGTCCGGCGAGATCCGAGAAAAAACGGATTTTTCCTTGAAAAGAGGGGCAGGGATACGATATAATATAAAGAACGCCTTTTTGAGAGGAGGAGGGAGCGCTGTGAGCAAGACCGTGATCCGCCGGGTGGAGCCCCGGAGCCCGGCGGCCAAAGCCGGCGTCCAGGCGGGAGAGACCCTGGTGGAGATCAACGGGAAGCAGATCCTGGATGTGCTGGACTACAAGTTCTATTCCTATGACGCCCGTCTGACGCTTACCCTCCAGGCCCCGGATGGAGCCAGCCGCACCCTGCGGGTCCGCAAGGAGGAGGGGGAGGACCTGGGACTGGAGTTCGAGACCTATCTCATGGACCGGGCCCGCTCCTGTGCCAACAACTGCATCTTCTGCTTTGTGGACCAGATGCCGCCGGGGATGCGGGAGAGCCTCTATTTCAAGGATGACGACGCCCGGCTGTCCTTTCTGATGGGCAACTACCTGACCCTGACCAACCTCTCCCAGCGGGAGGTGCAGCGCATCATCGACCTGCGCATCTCCCCCATCAACGTGTCCGTCCACACCACCGACCGGTCGCTGCGGGTGGAGATGCTGAAAAACCGCCGGGCCGGGGAGAGCATCGAGATCATGCGCCGCTTCGCCCGGCACCAGATCACCATGAACTGTCAGATCGTCTCCTGCCCCGGGATCAATGACGGACCCGCCCTGGACCGGACCCTGAGGGACCTGGCGGAGATGTTCCCTGCCGTCCACAGCGTGTCGGTGGTGCCGGTGGGGGTGACCAAGTACCGGGAGGGCCTCTATCCCCTGCGGCCCTATACCCGGGAGGAAGCGGGGGCGGTGGTGGACCAGGTGGAGGCCTTTGCGGCAGCCCACCGCGACGCCCACGGCACAGCCTTGGTCTGGTGCTCTGACGAGTTCTACCTGCTGGCCGGGCGGCCCCTGCCGGAGGAGGACTACTACGAGGAGTTCACCCAGCTGGACAACGGGGTGGGGATGCTCCGCCTGCTGCGCCAGGAATTCCGCCGGGGCCTGGACCTGATGGAGGCGGAGGAGATGGAGAGGACCGTCCCCTTCTCCATCGCCACAGGCGTGTCCGCCGCCCCGTTTTTAACGGAATTGGTAGAGCTGGCGCGGAAAAAATGTGGTAAAATAGAGGGGACGGTGTACCCCATCCGCAACGACTTCTTCGGGGAGACCATCGTGGTGGCCGGACTGGTCACGGGGGGCGACCTGATCGCCCAGCTGCGGGGGAAGAAGCTGGGGGAGCGTCTGCTCATCCCCGCCAATATGCTCCGCCACGGGGAGCGGGTCTTTTTGGATGATGTATCCCTGGACGATGTGGAGCGGGCACTGGGTGTCCCCGTGATCCCCGTGGAGCAGGACGGCTATGAGCTGCTGGACGCCATGTGCGGCATCTCGTCCGGCCTCCCCCGACAGGAGCTCCCCCGGGAGGAGACGGAATATTATCAATACAACCCCTGAGAGGGAATTAGGAATGAGGAATTAGGAGGTAGGAATTATGGCGCGCCTGGGGCGCGCGGACTCCCCGGCGCAGGCCGCCCCTATCTCCTATCCTCTAACTCCTAATTCCTCATTCCTAATTCCTAACTCATCAAGAGGTGATATGTATGAAGCCCTTAGTCGCCATCGTGGGGCGGCCCAATGTGGGCAAGTCCATGCTGTTCAATAAGCTGTGCGGCCAGCGCCTCTCCATCGTGGAGGACACCCCCGGCGTCACCCGGGACCGGCTGTACGCCCAGTGCGAGTGGAGGAACCGGGTGTTCGACATCGTGGACACCGGCGGGATCGAGCCGGGGACGGACGACCAGATCCTCTCCTTCATGCGGGAGCAGGCCGAGATCGCGATTCAGACCGCTACGGTGGTGGTCTTTGTCTGTGACGTCAAGACCGGCATGACCGCAGCCGACCAGGAGGTGGCCAACATGCTCCTCCGGGCCCGGAAGCCGGTGGTGCTGGCGGTGAACAAGGCGGACCAGGTGGGCCGGGAGAACCCGGACATCTACGAGTTCTATAACCTGGGCCTGGGCGACCCCATCGCCGTCTCCGCCGTCCACGGCCACGGCACCGGCGACCTGCTGGACGCCTGCTTCCAGTACTTCCCCCCCGAGGAGGAGGAGGACGAGGAGGACGATGTCATCAAGGTGGCCATCATCGGCAAGCCCAATGTGGGCAAGTCCTCCCTGGTCAACCGCATCCTGGGGCAGGAGCGGGTCATCGTCAGCGATGTGGCGGGCACCACCCGGGACGCGGTGGACAGTCCCTTCGAGAACGGGCGGGGCAAATACCTGTTCATCGACACGGCAGGGATGCGGAAGAAGTCCAGGGTGGATGACCGCATCGAGAAGTTCTCCGTCCTGCGGGCCACCATGGCCATCGAGCGCAGCGACGTGTGCCTCATCATGATCGACGCCCGGGAGGGGGTCACCGAGCAGGACACCAAGGTGGCCGGTCTGGCCCACGAGGCGGGCAAGGCCTGCATCATCGTGGTCAACAAGTGGGATGCCATCGAGAAGGACGGCAAGACCATGGACAAGATGCGCCAGGACGTGATGCGGGACCTGAGCTATATGACCTACGCCCCCATCGTGTTCATCTCCGCTCTCACCGGCCAGCGGGTGGACCGGCTCTTCGAGCTGATCAACTATGTGAATGACCAGGCAGCCACCCGCATCTCCACCGGGATGCTCAACTCGGTGCTGGCCGATGCCACCGCCCGGGTGCAGCCCCCCACGGACAAGGGCCGCCGCCTGAAGATCTACTACATGACCCAGGTGGGCATCCGCCCCCCTCATTTTGTGTGCTTCTGCAACGACGCCCGGCTGTTCCACTTCTCCTATCAGCGGTATCTGGAGAACCAGATCCGAGCCACCTTCGGCCTGGAGGGCACGCCGGTGCGGCTGACCATCCGGCAGAAGGGCGAGAAGGAGGAGTGAGCAATGCTGGGCATGACTTGGGGGGACATCTCCCCCTGGATCTTTTATGACATGGGTCTGCCCTTGCTTCTGGTGGCGGCAGCGGCCTACCTGCTGGGCTGCTCCAACGGGGCGGTCATCGTCTCCAAGTACATCCTGCGGGACGATGTGCGCACCCACGGCAGCGGCAACGCGGGGCTGACCAACTTCTACCGCACCTTCGGCGGGCCGCTGACCCTGGTGGTTATTTTGTGCGATGTCCTCAAGGCGGTGGCCGCAGTGTGGGCGGGCATCCTGATGGCCCGATATTGGGACGGCGGCTTCTGGAGCCAAGAGGCCATCGTTCTGGTCTTTGCCAAGTACTGGGCGGGCCTGTTCTGCCTGCTGGGCCACATGTTCCCCTGCATGTTCCACTTCAAGGGGGGCAAGGGCATCCTGTCCGGCGGCACCATCGCCATCATGATCGACTGGCGCATTGCCCTGGTGGTGTGGGGGGGATTCCTGATCCTTGCCATTCTCACCCGATATGTCTCCCTGGGATCGGTGTGGGCCGGAGCCAGCTTTCCGGTGGCCACCTGGTTCGTCTATCAGGACTGGATCATCACCCTGCTGGGCCTGCTCTTGGGCGGCCTGGTGGTCTACATGCACCGGGGCAACATCCACCGTCTGCTGACCGGGACAGAGAACAAGTTTTCTCTGCACAAGAAGCAATGACCCCGTAGGGGCGGCCTGCGGCCGCCCGAACAGCCAAGAAAATTGAACAACGGGCGGTCACAGGCCGCCCCTACAACATATCTTGGGAGGTATTACCATGAAAATCACAGTCCTTGGCAGCGGAGGCTGGGGGACGGCCCTGGCGCTGCTGCTGCTGGAAAACGGACATGAGGTGACCCTGTGGTCCTACACCGAGGAGGAGTCCCGGGTGCTGCGGGAGACCCGGGAGAACCCCATGCTGAAGGGGGTGCCGCTGCCCGAGACAATGGGCCTGACCACCGATATGGGGGCGGTGAAGGGCTGCGGCGCCGTGGTGATGGCCACCCCGTCCTTTGCGGTCCGCGCCACTGCCGCCAAGCTGAAGCAGCTGGCCGACCCGGGGACCATCGTGATCTCCGTGTCCAAGGGCATCGAGAAGGACACCTCCCTCCGCCTCAGCCAGGTCATTGAGGAGGAGCTCCAGGGCCACTGCCCCGTGGTGGTGCTCTCCGGCCCCTCCCACGCCGAGGAGGTGGGCCGCCATGTCCCAACCGGCGTGGTGGCGGCCAGCGAGGACCTGGAGCTGGCGCGGCAGGTGCAGGACCTGTTTATGAACCCCCGCTTCCGGGTCTACACCAGCACCGACAAGGTGGGCACCGAGCTGTGCGCCGCCCTGAAGAACATCATCGCCCTCTGCGCCGGCTGCTGCGACGGCATGGGCTGCGGGGACAACACCAAGGCACTGCTCATGACCCGGGGGCTGGCGGAGATGGCCCGGCTGGGGGTGGCCCTGGGAGGAAAACAGGAGACCTTTGCCGGGCTGGCCGGCGTGGGGGACCTGATCGTCACCTGCTGTTCCATGCACTCCCGGAACCGCCGGTGCGGCATCCTCATCGGCAAAGGGGTGGAGCCCAAAGAGGCGGTGAAGGAGATCGGCGCCGTGGTGGAGGGCTACTACGCCGCTGTCACCGCCCGCACCCTGGCCCAGAAGGTGGGCATCGAGATGCCCATCGCCCAGGCCGCCTACGAGGTGCTCTACGAGGGGCGGGATGTCCACGCCGTGGTCACAGAACTGATGTCCCGGGCCAAGCGGTCCGAGACCGAAGAGTCCTCCTGGACCTGAGAGAAGAAGGATAAGCGGGCCGGACAGCCATTTGTTGGCTGCCCGGCCCGCTATTTCTCCGGCCAATAGACTGATAACCGGTGCCGATCGCTGTTTGATGCTCTGTACATTGAGGGGATACGGCCCTGTATTATAACGCGGACGGCACAATAGGTTAAAAAGCATATACCATGACATGCTCCCCGTTGGTATCGTACTCTCCATTGAAGTGAAAACCGATCTGCTGATAGAGATGGATCGCGTGGGAGTTGGTCTCATACACACTGAGATATATGGTATCACAGGAATATTCTGTTCGGAGCCTGTCAAGCAGGGCAAGCACGACCCGCTTTCCGTACCCTTTGCCCTGATACTTTTTATCGATCAGCAGCCGGTCCAGCCACACCTGCCCCGGGGCAGGTTCCGGAAAATAACCGTACATGGCAAAACCGATCAGCATACCGCGGTCATAGATGCCGACGGGCCTCCACAACTCCAATTTGTCGGCCTCCTGAAGGCACTGTGTCACGCTTTCGATGAAGCCGGACTGTTCCGCAAAGACCTCCAGATGTTCGACCTCCGCTCGGTTCCTGCTGTTTACCGCTTCAAAATGCAATGTGTGATCGCTGTGGGAATTCATTTTGTTTTCTCCTGCTTTCTCAGAAAGGGGACGATCTGCTTGTCTCTATTTTTCAAGGGGAAAAGCGTAAACGGTCTGGTATGGACCGCAGCCGGTCGTCCCGCGCATGGCTGATTTGAAATTATTTTGTCTCAGAACTGTCCCTGGGCGCATCCTCCTTTTCACACCCGATCAAAATTTGTGTTCCAGGGTGGAAGCCCTCTCTGGATGCCCCGGCCCACAGATGGGGGAGGGGGAACGCCCGGCGGGACGCTCCCCCTGATTAAAGGGATCTCTATTTTACCCGCAGCCGACGGGCCAGCTCCCCATCCGGGGCGACATAGGCGGTCTCATAGGTGGTGTAGACCACCATGCCGGGCCGGGCGCCCCCCGGCTTTTTCACATATTTTACCGGGGTATAGTCTACCGCCACTTTGCCGCTCTCCCGTCCCTGGGAGAACCAGGCGGCCAGCTGGGCAGCCTCCTGGATGCTGGTCAGGTCGGGCTGTCCCCCCTCGGTCCACAGGATGACGTGGGAGCCGTGAATCTTCTGGGTGTGGAACCACAGGTCGCTCTTGAAAGCCTGCTTGGTAGTGAGCAGGTCGTTCTGGGTGTTGTTTTTGCCCACGGAGATACGCAGGCCGGAGGAGGAGCGGAACTCCATGGGCTTCGAGGCCACCCGCTTGCCCCGGTCTCTGGCTTTGGAGGGGCGGCGGAGATATCCGGTGTCGGTGAGCTCCTGGCGGATCTCCTGGAGGTCCCGCTCTCCCTCCGCCAGAGCGATGGCCTCCAGCACGCTGTTCAGGTAGTCCAGGTCCCGCCGGCCTTTCTCTAGCTGTAAAGTTAAAATACTTTCCGCTGTTTTTGCCTTGTTGTACTCCTTATAGTACTTGGCGGCGTTCTGCTGAGGGGTGAGGAGGGGGTCCAGGGGGATGTGGATCTGAGGGCACTCCGGGTCATAGAAGTCGGCTGCCGTCAGCCGGGACATCCCCTTCTCCATGGCATGGAGATTGGAGGTGATGATGTCCCCGAACTGGCGCAGCCGCTCCCGGTCCCGGGTGGCGGCCAGCTCCTGCTCCTGAAGGCCGATCTTGCGGGCGGCGCGGTCCCGGGCGTTGGTCACGGAGCGGATCAGGTCCTGGCCCCGCTGGCGCACCCGCTCCTGGTTCTCCCGCTGCTCGTAAAAGCGGTCCAGAAGGGCGGAGAAGGAGGGGAAGGGGACGCAGGAGACGGCGGGGCCGTACTGGCTGATGGGCTGAAAGGTGAAGTCGGAGGGATGCCCCTCCTTTTCCAGCATGACAGGTGTAAAGCTGTTTTCCTGCACAGAACGCAGGAGCCCTTCCAGCTCATCCAGCAGCCGAGACCGGCCCCCTTCCCCCATCTGATGCAGCCGCGCGTCGGTGGCTCCCCCCGCCCGGAAAGCCAGCTCACGGCAGATGAGGGGGGAGAGGCCGCCGAAGGTGTCCAGCAGCCACTTGTCCGCCTGGCTCTCCTCCGGTGCGGCGGCCAGGGCGGACTCCAGGGCGGCGCGGTCCAGGGAGGAGGGGTCCAGCTTCTCCTGGGCGGGGGGGAGACGGTAGAACAGGCCGGGCAGCACCTGCCGCCGGGCGGACATGTCGCTGTCCACCCGCCGCAGGCAGTCCATGATCCGGCCCTCCCCGTCCAGCAGGATCAGGTTGGAGTGGCGGCCCATGGCCTCCAGCACCAGGCGGCGCTCCACCCGGTCCCCCAGCTCGTCCAGGGCCTCCAGCCGCAGGTCCACCACCCGCTCCATGGGTGGTTGGAGCAGCTCCAGCAGCCGGGCGCCGGACAGGTGCTTGCGCAGCAGCATGCAGAACATGGGGGGCTTGTCCGGGTTCTCCCGGGAGATCTGGGTGAGATGGGCCCGGGGGTGGCTGGGGTTGGCGGAGAGGAGCAGCTTCACATTGCCTGCGGGGGCCCGCAGGGCCAGGACCACCTCGTCCCGGCCTGGCTGATAGATCTTGTCGATTTTTGCCCCGGAGAGGGCGTTCTGCAGTTCATGGACCACTCCGCTCAGGCACAGCGCGTCCAAAGGCATGGGATCACCTCATTTATGTCACAGGTTGGGCGGGTCACAGCTCCCCCTCCATCATGGTGGAGAAGAGCTGGTTGAGCCGGTCGGTCCGGCCCTGGAGATAGAGCCAGCCGAACAGGGCCTCCAGGGCGGTGGCAGTCTGATACTCCCCACGGCTGGCCCCCTTGGGGACAGAGTGGGGGGCGGTGTTTCGGCCCCGGCGGAAGACATCCGCCTCCTCCTGGGTGAGCAGGGGGAGGATGCGCTCTGCCCGCCGGGCCTGGGCCGGCGCGGCCACATAGCCCACTGTGGCCCGGTGCAGGTTGCGGGCGGTGGCCTTGCCGTGGAGACAGAGCCAGGAGCGCACCATCAGCTCATACACCCCGTCCCCCAGGTGGGCCAGCCCCAGGCTGGACAGATTCAGCAGCTGTTCAGCGTCCATATTCAGGTGGAAGTAGTCGATCATAGGGTCCCCTCCGTCTCAGGCTTTCAATCTATCATCATACCACACTCCCCCCTATAAGACAATGCCTATATGCTGTAAAGATCACATGCGCACACACACGAGAGCAAAGAGAGCTGGTGCAGGCCGTTGCCAACCGGGCCGGGGTCTGGTACAATAGGGCCAAAAGAAAAGGGCCCCGGGACGGGGCGGAGAGGAGAAGCGCCATGCACAACGAACTGACGCAGAAGGACCTCCAGCTGATGCGGGAGGAGCTGGACTACCGCAGGGTCCAGCTGCGGCCCAAACTGCTGGAGGCGGTGAAGGAGGCCAGGGCTTTCGGCGATCTGAGCGAGAATTTTGAGTACAAGGCGGCCAAGCAGGAGAAGAACCGGAACGAGAGCCGCATCCGATTTCTGGAAAACATGATCAAGACCGCCGTGGTCATCGCGGACCATTCCGGGGCGGACACGGTGGGATTGTACGACCGGGTGACGGTCTACCTGGAGGAGGACGACGAGACAGAGGTGTACCAGATCGTCACCACCATGCGCCAGGATGCCCTCCACGGCCTGGTGAGCAAGGAGTCCCCCATGGGAAAGGCCCTGCTGGGCCGCAGGGTGGGGGACCGGCCCTATGTCCAGGTCAATGAGCAGTACGGCTACTATGTGGAGGTCAGATTCATCGAAAAGGGGACGGACGACGGCTCCGTCCCCCTCAACCGATTCTGAGCGGCGGGAGAGCAGGGAAAGGGGGGCACGGCGCAAGCCGTGCCCCCCAGCTTTTCCGGCGGTGTATCCTCACAGGTGGAGAAGCCGGCTGGCAATGGTGAAGTAGAGGACCAGGGAAAGGGCGTCCACGATGGTGGTGATCAGAGGGGCGGCCATGATGGCGGGGTCGGCCCGCACCAGCTTGGCCAGCATGGGTAGAGCTCCGCCGATGGTCTTGGCCAGGACCACCGTAGCGAACAGGGACAGGGTGACTGTGACGCACACCAGCTCGTTTCCCGGGTAGGAGAGGAGCAGGCGGACCAGGTTGACCAGGGAGAGGACCGCGCCCACCAGCAGGCTGACCCTCAGCTCCTTCCAGAGCACCTTGGGGAAGTCGGACAGGGCGATGTCCCCCACCGCCATGCCGCGGATGACCAGGGTGCTGCTCTGGCTGCCGGCGTTCCCGCCGGTGTCGGTGAGCATGGGGATAAAGGTGACCAGCAGGGGCATCACCGAGAAGGCGGCCTCATAGCGACCCAGGATGCCGCCGGTGATCATGCCGGAGATCATCAGCACCAGCAGCCACAGGATGCGGTTTTTGGCCAAGGCGAACACGCCGGTCTTGAGATAGGACTTTTCCGAGGGGGCCATAGCAGCCATGCGCTGAAAGTCCTCAGTGGCCTCCTCCTCCATCACATCCATCACGTCGTCCACCGTGACCACCCCGACCAGCCGGTCCTCCTGGTCCACCACCGGCAGGGAGAGAAAGTCGTACCGCATCAGGGCCCGGACGGCCAGTTCCTGGTCGTCGGTGGTGCGGACGGTGATCACGTTGGGCTCCATCAGCGTCCGGACGGGGGCGTTGTCGGGGGCCAGCAGCAGCTCCCGCAGGGTGACTACACCGTCCAGCACCCGGTGGCCGTCGGTGACATAGCAGGTGTAGATGGATTCGCAGTCTCCCCCCAGGCGGCGGATCCGGCGGATGGCCTCGGCCGCGGTCATGGTCCCTTTCAGGTCGATGAATTCCGCGGTCATGATGCTGCCCACCGACTGCTCCGGATATTTGAGGAACTGGTTGATGAGCCTGCGGGTCTCGGGCCGGGCGTTTTTCAGCACCCGCTTGACCACGCCGGCGGGCAGCTCCTCCAGCAGATCCACCGTGTCGTCCATGGCCAGCTCCTCCAGGATGCCGGCCAGCTCCCGGTCGGGGAGGGAGACGACGATCATCTGCTGGGTGTCAGGGGGGAGATTGGAAAAGACCTCCGCCGCCTGCTCCTTGGGCAGCGTGCGGAAGGCCAGCGCGCCCTGTTCCTGGGGCAGGCCCTCCAGAAGATCGGCCAGATCCACCGGGTTCTGCTCCGCCAGAATGGCAGAGAGCTCACGGTAGCGCTTGTCCCGGATCAGCTCCAGGCAGCGCTCCAAACATTTCTTGTTCTGCATTGGCAACCTCCTTTTTGTCAGGAAGCCTCCAATGGGACAGACAAAGCCGCACCGGCCCCCCGGAGACGGGAAAGACCTGTGCGGCGACATTCTCAGCGGGCGCATAGCACAGCGGAAGGGCCCCGGCGGGGCGCATAACAGACCTCCGCCTGTGCGGAAGCCAGGCGGCAGGGGGCGCTGTGCAGAGCTCCCTATGCCGGAGAAAAGGCAAGGGGGCCCGGGAGAGAACTGTCGCTGTCCGATTTGAGACTTCGGCCGTAAGCGTCCACTTACCTTTCCTCCTTTTTAGATCAGATGGGAGATGAAAATCATACTCCACCCGTAGGATAACACAGCAGACAGAGGATTGCAAGAGAAAACGGGAAAAAAACGGAAGGGCGGTCCCATACACCTGTGCTGATGGCCGATGTGTGCGGCCTGATGGGGATATCGGGCCCTGCATGGGGGCGTGGAAGCTGCGGCACACCCCGTGCAGAGGCGGGGCAGGGTCCCCGTTCAGCCCTGCGGATCTCCCGCTGGCGCTTCTGACCAAAAGAACAGATGTTTTGGGGTATTCTATTTTCCGGAGAGATTTGCTATAATAATAAAATAAGTCTCCGCGCGACCTCATTCTGATTGGACGGGAGGACCCTATGGATCGTTTTGAACTGCTGCGCACAGAGCTGACCCGACGCTGTCCCGGGCTGGAGCTGCGGGAAGAGGAGCCTATGGCCCGACACACCTCCTTCCGCATCGGCGGCCCGGCCCGACTGATGGCCCGGCCCAGGACGGAGGAGGAGGCCCGGGAGACCCTTCAGGCGGCCTGGGCGCTGGAGATCCCGCCATTTTTCCTGGGGAACGGCTCCAATCTGCTGGTGGCGGACCGGGGATATGAGGGCTTTGTGGTCAAGCCGGCCGGGGCGCTGGAGGAAATACGGGCCCTCCCCCCGGAACGGCCGGGGGAGAAGGGGCGGCTGGAGGCGGGAGGGGCCGCGCTGCTGTCCCGGCTCTCCAAGGCCGCACTGGATCAGGGCCTCACCGGCCTGGAGTTCGCCCAGGGCATCCCGGGGAGCGTGGGCGGCGGGGTGACGATGAACGCAGGGGCCTACGGCGGGGAGACCGCCCAGGTGCTCCTCCAGGTCACCGCGCTGGAACGGGACGGGACCCAGCGGCTGCTCTCCGGGGCCGACTGCGGCCTGAGCTACCGGCACAGCCGGTTTTCAGAGGGGGACCTGCTGATCTGCCGGGCGGTATTCGCCCTGCCGGAGGGAAACCGGGAGGAGATCGCCGGGCGGATGGCAGACTTTGCCCAGCGGCGGAGAGAGAAGCAGCCTCTGGAATATCCCAGCGCCGGCTCCACCTTCAAGCGCCCCCAGGGGCACTTCGCCGCCGCCCTCATCGACCAGTGCGGCCTGAAGGGCAGGGCGGTGGGGGGCGCCCAGGTGTCGGAGAAGCACGCGGGCTTCCTCATCAACCGGGGGGGCGCCACCTGCGCCGATGTCCTGGAGCTGGCGGACCAGGTGCGGCAGGAGGTGCTGCGCCAGACCGGCGTGGAGCTGGAGCTGGAGATCCGGGTGCTGGGGTAAGATGGACGGATATACGAGAGAGGAGCTGGACGAGGCGCTGACGGCCGTCCAGTCCATCATCCATAAGTGTGAGGCGGCCCGGAAGAAATTTCCGCGGGGCACCGCCCACCACACCCTGCTGGAGCGGCGGCTGAGGGCCATGTACCTGTCCCGGGCGCTGATCTGCCGGGAGCTGTCCGGGGCGGACGGCAGAGAGAGATAAGAGGTGTATAGCCATGGAATTTATCATCATTTCCGGCCTGTCCGGGGCGGGGAAGAGCAAGGCGGCCTCCTTCATGGAGGACATGGGCTTTTTCTGTGTGGACAATCTGCCCGCCCCCCTCATCCCCAAATTTGCTGAGCTGGGTATGGCCGGGACGGGGGAGTACGACCGGGTGGTACTGGTCACAGACGTGCGCTCCGGCACCAATTTCAGCGCCCTGTTCCAGTCCCTGGAGGCGCTGAAGGGGATGAAGTGCCCCTACCGCATCCTGTATATGGACGCCTCGGACGACGTGATCATCAAGCGGTATAAGGAGACCCGCCGCAGCCACCCCCTGGCGGAGGAATGCGACTCCCTGGAGGGAGCCATCGCCCTGGAGCGGCGGATGCTGGCCCCCCTGCGGGAGCGGGCGGAGTTCGTGGTGGACACCTCCGACCTGTCCACCGCCAAGCTGCGGGGCGAGCTGCTCCGACTCTTCGGACGGGGGAGCCAGGAGGGGGCTATGACGGTGAGCGTCACCTCCTTCGGCTTCAAGCACGGACTGCCCCGAGAGGCGGATCTGGTCTTTGACGTGCGCTTCCTGCCCAACCCCTACTATGTTCAGGAGCTGCGCCCCCGCACCGGCCTGGACGACGGGGTAAGGGACTACGTGTTTTCCGGCGGAGCGGCCGGGGAGTTCCTGGAAAAGCTTCAGGACCTGGTGGGCTTTCTCCTCCCCAAATATGTGGAGGAGGGGAAGACGGCGCTGGTGGTGGCGGTGGGCTGCACCGGTGGACACCACCGCTCGGTGGCCATTGCCCATGCGCTGGCGGCCTATATCCGGGGCAGGGGCTACCCGGTGACGGAGAGCCACCGGGACCTGGGCAGGACGTAAGGAGCGGACAGAGCAAACTTGAAGGGAGGTCCCGCTATGCCGGACACCATTCCAAATCTGCACCAGTGGGAGCGCGGCCCCAAGATCACCGCCATCGGCGGGGGGACAGGGCTGTCCACCATGCTGCGGGGACTGAAAAAATACACCAAAAACCTGACGGCGGTGGTCACTGTGGCCGACGACGGGGGCGGCTCCGGCGTGCTGCGCCGGGACATCGGCATGCCGCCCCCCGGGGATATCCGCCACTGCATGGAGTCCCTGGCCAACGTGGAGCCGATCATGGAGCGGCTGCTCACCTACCGCTTTCAGGAGGGCTCCCTGGCTGGACAGTCCTTCGGGAACCTGATCCTGGCCGCCCTCAACGGGGTGACCGGCTCCTTTGAGGAGGCGGTGGCTCAGATGAGCCAGGTGCTGGCCATCACCGGGCGCATCCTTCCCGTGACCAGCGCCGATGTGCAGCTGGAGGCCGTCTTTGAGAACGGGGCCCGGGTGGTGGGGGAGTCCAAGATCAGTTCCTTTAAAAAAGAGCAGGACTGCCGCATCGCCCATGTGGCACTGCTCCCGGAGCGGCCCGCTGCCCTCCCGGCCGCCCTCCAGGCCATTCGGGAGGCGGACCTGATCCTGATGGGACCGGGCAGCCTGTACACCAGCGTCATCCCCAACCTGCTGGTGGAGGGGGTGGTGGAGGCCATCTGCCGCTCCGAGGCGCTGAAGATCTATGTGTGCAACATCATGACCCAGGAGGGGGAGACAGAGGGGTACACCGCCGCCGACCATGTGGACGCCCTGCTGTCCCACGGGGCGCCGGGGCTGGTGGACCTGTGCCTGGCCAACTCGGCGCCGGTGCGTCCCGGCCTGGTGGAGAAGTACCGGGAAGAAGACGCCGCCCCCATCCTGGTGGACCGGGAGCGCATCCGGGCCATGGGGCTGGAGCTGGAGGAGTATCCGGTGGCCTCGGAGGGGGGCGACTATGCCCGCCACGACCCGGACCGGCTGGCGGCGGCGGTGCTGGACGTGTACCGCCGGCGGGCGGTGCGCATCTTCCGGGGCGAACAGCGGTACATCATTGAGGAGTGAGACCATGTCCTTTGCAGGAGAGACCAAGGGGGAGCTGTGCCGGACGGCGCTGAACCGGAAATGCTGCACCCAGGCGGAGGCATACGGCGTTCTGCTTTACTGCAACACCTTTTCCGGGCGGGAGATCCGCATCATCACGGAGAACGAGGCATTTGCCCAGCGGCTCCCTACCCTGTTCCGCAAGGCGTTCCGCCTCTCCTTTGACCGTCTGCCTGATGGGGAGGGGAAGTACAGCTTCGGCATCACGGACCCTGCCAAGCTGGCAGCAGTGAGCGGGACCTTCGGGATGGATGCGGGCAGTCTGGCAAACCACGTGAACTTCGCCGTGCTGGAGGAGCCCTGCTGCCGGGCTGCCTTCCTCCGGGGGGCGTTCCTGGCGGGGGGGTCGGTCACCGACCCCCGGAAGGCCTATCACCTGGAGCTGTCCACCTCCCACTACAACGTGAGCCGGGAGGTGCCCGCCCTGATGCGGGAGGCGGGCTTCCAGCCCAAGGAGGCCACCCGGAAGGCCAACTATATCGCCTATTTCAAGCAGAGTGAGCGCATCGAGGACTTCCTTACCGCCATCGGCGCGCCCCTGGCCGCCATGGAGATCATGAACGCCAAGCTGGAGAAGAACCTGCGGGGCAGCGTGAACCGGCGGGTGAACTGTGACGCGGCCAACCTGGACAAGGCGGTGGAGGCGGCCCAGGTCCAGCTGGAGGCGATCCGGAGCCTGGAGCAGTCCGGGCAGCTGGAGGGCCTGCCGGACAAGCTGCGGGAGACGGCCCGACTGCGTCTGGAGCACCCGGAGGATACTCTGGCGGAGCTGGCGGCCCTGTGTGACCCGCCGGCGACCAAGTCGGCCCTGAACCATCGGCTGCGTAAGCTGGTGGAGCTGGGGCAGGCCCGGGGCGAGGGGGCGGGGCCCGGCAAAACTATCTGATACCACGGGAGAGATCTATGACCTTGATTTGTTATCTGACCGCCGGAGCCGTCAACCTGTTCTGGCTGATCCTGGGGGACAGGCTCCCGCTCCCGGTGCAGATGGCGATCCCCATCCTGACCGTGCTGCTGGCAGGGACCGGGGTGCTGCTGCGTCTGAGGAAGCTGCGGGGAGAGCAGCGGCGGCGTTACCGCACGGGGGCCCTGTGGGTCCTGCTGCTCTACTACCTGTGCATCCTGTCGGTGCTGCTGTTTTTCGGCGGGCTGTTCCACCTGGACCGGGGCTATGGCGGGGCTGTGAATCTGGAGCCCTTCCACACCATCCGAAACTATATCATCTACTACCGGCGGACGGGCAGCTTTGTCAGCGTGACCAATCTGCTGGGCAATGTGGTGATTTTGGTGCCGCTGGGGGTGCTGATGCCGGTGATGTTCCGGCCTATGCGCCACTTCTGGACCTTTCTGCCCCTGGCCGCGCTGGTGTCCTGCGGCGTGGAGTACATCCAGTGGGTGACCGCCACCGGCGCGGCAGATGTGGACGACTCCATCCTGAACTTTATCGGCGCGGCCCTGGGATACCTGTTTACCCGGCTGTGTCAGATCACAGCGGGCATGATAGCAAAGCGGAGGAGCCGCGGGGAATAAATGGAGGCCTTTGGACGATATGCCATCTGGCAGGGGAGACCCTTGAAAAAGGCGGCGGAGGGATGATATGGAACAGGAAAAAGTATTCGCCATGAAGCTGTCGAAGATATATCCACTGCTGACGGCCAAAGCGGAGCGGAAGGGCCGCACCCGGCAGGAGGTGGATGAGGTCATCTGCTGGCTGACCGGATACGACCGGGCGGGCCTGGAGCGGCAGCTCAGCCTGGACATAGACTATGGGACCTTTTTCCGGGAAGCGCCCCGGATGAACCCCAGCTGCGGGAAGATCACAGGGACCGTCTGCGGCGTCCGGGTGGAGGAGATCGAGGACCCACTGATGCGGAAGATCCGGTATTTGGACAAGCTGATCGACGAGCTGGCAAAGGGAAAGCAGCTGGAGAAGGTCCTTCGGAAATAGAGACTCTTTGTGATGTGTGCCGCGGGGCGGCCCCGACCGGCGTCTCCGTGGGGCCGCCCTGCTGTATAGGATTTGAGAAGAACAGACCTGACCGACAGAGAAAAGAGGCAGCAAGAGGTCCTGCTCCAAATTTGTTTGCGTCTTTTCCGGAGAAGAAGGAGGGGCTTATGGCCTTTGTCCACTTACATCTGCATACGGAATTCTCCCTTCTGGATGGCGCCTGCCGCATCAAGAAGCTGGTGGAGCGGGTCCGGGAGATCGGACAGGACGCGGTGGCTATCACAGACCACGGGGTCATGTACGGGGTGGTGGATTTCTACAAGGCCTGCAAGGAGGCGGGCATCAAGCCCATCATCGGCTGTGAGGTCTATGTGGCCCCAAGGGGCCGGACCCGGTTCCAGAAGGTCCACGAGTTCGACTCCTCCTTCCACCACCTGGTCCTGCTGTGCCGGAATGAGGAGGGCTACCGCAATCTCTCCTACATGGTCTCTCAGGCGTTCCTGGAGGGCTTTTACATCAAGCCCCGCATCGACCTGGACCTGCTGCGGGAGCACTGCGGCGGCCTGATCGCCTGCTCCGCCTGCCTGGGGGGCGAGGTGCCCAAGCTGCTGGCTGCAGGGGACTATGACAAGGCCAAAGAGGTTGCCCTGGAGATGCGGGAACTGTTCGGCGCGGATGGCTACTATCTGGAGCTCCAGGACCACGGCATCCCGGTCCAGCGCCAGGTGAACGGGGGGCTGATTCGGCTGCACGAGGAGACGGGCATCCCCCTGGTGGCCACCAACGACGCCCACTATCTGCGGAAAGAGGACGCGGAGATGCAGGACATCCTCATGTGCATCCAGATGGGCAAGACGGTGGATGACCCAAACCGGATGAAGTTCGAGACCGAGGAGTTCTACGTGAAGACCGAGGCGGAGATGGCCGCCCTCTTTCCCAATTACCCGGAGGCCCTGGAGAACACCGTGAAGATTGCCCAGCTGTGCAACGTGGAGTTCGAGTTCGGCAAGTACCACCTGCCCCACTTCCAGCTGCCCGAGGGGTGGACCGATGGGGACGCCTACTTCGAGAAGCTGTGCATGGACGGCTTCCGCTGGCGCTATCCCTCCCAGCCCCAGGAGTATCTGGACAAGCTGCGCTATGAGATGGACATGATCCGCAAGATGGGCTTTGTGGACTACTTCCTCATCGTCTCCGACTTCATCGCCTACGCCAAGGGCCACGGCATCCCCGTGGGGCCGGGGCGGGGCTCGGCGGCGGGGTCCATGGTGTCGTACTGCCTGAACATCACCGACCTGGACCCCGTGAAGTACAGCCTGTACTTCGAGCGCTTCCTGAACCCGGAGCGGGTCACCATGCCCGATATCGATATCGACTTCTGCATCCGCCGCCGGCAGGAGGTCATCGACTACGTGGCCCAAAAGTACGGGGCGGACCACGTGGCCCAGATCGTCACTTTCGGCACCATGGCCGCCCGGGCGGCGGTGCGGGACGTGGGCCGGGTGCTGAACATGCCCTACGCCGACGTGGATGTGATCGCCAAGCAGATCCCCAGCGGGCCGGGGGCCCTGCATATCACCCTGGAGGACGCCCTGAAGCTGTCCAAGCAGCTCAAGGAGTCCTACGACGGCAGCCCTCAGGTGAAAAAGCTCATCGACACCGCCAGGGCCATCGAGGGCATGCCCCGGAACACCTCCACACACGCCGCCGGGGTGGTCATCACCAGCCGGCCGGTGAGCGATTATGTCCCCCTGGCCAAAAACGACGACCTGGTAGTCACGCAGTACATCATGACCACCCTGGAGGAGCTGGGCCTGCTGAAGATGGACTTCCTGGGCCTGCGGAACCTGACGGTGCTGGACGACGCGGCCCGGCTGGTCCGGCGCAGCCACCCGGACTTCCACACCAGCCAGATCCCGGAGGATGACCCGGCCACCTTCCAGATGCTCTCTGAGGGGCGTACTTCCGGCGTGTTCCAGATGGAGTCCGCCGGCATGACCGGGGTGTGCATCGGCCTGAAGCCCCAGAGCATCGAGGATATCACCGCCATCATCGCGCTCTACCGTCCGGGCCCCATGGAGTCCATCCCCCGGTTCATCGCCTGCAAGCACAACCCGGAGAAGGTCACCTACAAGCACCCCGCTCTGGTGCCCATCCTGTCCAACACCTACGGCTGCATCGTGTATCAGGAGCAGGTGATCCAGATCTTCCAGCAGCTGGGCGGCTACTCCCTGGGCCAGGCGGACATGGTGCGCCGGGCCATGTCCAAGAAAAAGGTGAAGGACATTGAGCGGGAGCGGGAGACCTTCCTCCACGGGGACCCGGCGCGGAGCATCGCCGGCTGCGCCGCCAACGGCATCCCCGAGGCGGTGGCCCAGAGCATCTACGACGAGATCTATGACTTTGCCAACTATGCCTTCAACAAGGCCCACGCGGTGTGCTACGCCGTGGTGGCCTATCAGACGGCCTGGTTCAAGTGCCACCACCCCAAGGAGTACATGGCCGCCCTGCTCACCTCGGTGCTGGACTCCAGCGACAAGGTGGCGGAGTATATCGCCGAGTGCAAGGAGTGGCACATCAGCCTGCTGCCCCCGGACATCAACGAGTCGGAGGCGGACTTCACCGTCTCCGAGGGGGGCATCCGCTTCGGCCTGGTGGCCCTGAAGGGTGTGGGCCGGAGCGTCATCAACAGCCTGCTGGAAGAACGGAGCAAGGGTGGACCCTTTACAGACTTTATGGACTTCTGCGACCGCATGTTCGACCATGACCTGAACCGGCGGGTGCTGGAGAGCCTTATCAAGTCCGGCGCCTTTGACCGCATGGGCTGTAAGCGCTCCCAGCTGATGGAGGTCTTCGGCCAGGTGCTGGACGGCATCGCCGCCAGCCGCAAGCGGAACGTGGAGGGCCAGCTGGACCTGTTCGGAATGGGGGGCGGGGAGGCGGAGCAGGCGGCCCTGCCGGCTCTCCACCTGGCCAATATCCCTGAGTACACCCCCCAGCAGCTGATGACCATGGAGAAGGAGGTCACCGGCCTCTACCTCACCGGCCACCCCATGGACGCCTATCGGGAGGCGGCCCGCCGCAGGGGGGCGGTGACCATCGGCTCCATTCTGAGCGACTTCGCCCGGGAGGACGGTCCCACCGTCTACCGGGACGGCCAGATGGTGAAGGTGGCTGGCGTGATCTCCACATATAAAACCAGGACCACCCGGAACAATACCTTGATGGCCTATGTCAGCCTGGAGGACGACACCGGGGGGATGGAGCTGCTGGTCTTTGCCCGCGCCCTGGACCAGAGCGGCGGATACATCCGGGAGAACCAGGCCATCCTGGCCAGCGGCAGGATCTCCGTCCGGGACGAGAAGGAGCCCCAGCTGATGGCGGACGAGATCCGCCCCCTGGACACACCCGAGGCGGAGGAGCGGCGGGAGGCGGGGGAGCGGAAGCTCTTCATCCGCCTGCCCGGCCTGGACGATCCCAGGACCCGAAAGGTGAAGCTGGCCCTCTCCTTTTTCCCGGGGGAGCAGCCGGTGGTGCTGTATTACCAGGATATCCGGAAGCGGTCCAAGGGATACTGTATGATACACCCCTCCCTGCTGGCCGACCTGAGAGAGCGGCTGGGGGAGGAGAATGTGGTGGTCCAGTGACCCACCTCCCGGAGAGAAAGAGAGACGGGGCAGGAGGCGCTTCCAACATGAAATGGAGAAAAATCAAATATATCCTCTTCCACCGCTCCGTGCTGGCGGGGCTGGCCCTGGTGGCCCAGGTCGCGGTGCTGTTCGTGATGGTCAACGAATTTACCGCCCATTTTGACTACTTCTATTGGTTCTGCATCTTCGTCAGCTTCCTGGCTACGGTGTGGATCGTCAGTGACCGCAGCGAGCCGGGCTATAAGATCGCCTGGCTGGTGGTGATCCTGCCGTTCCCGGTGTTCGGGGGCATCCTCTACCTATTGCTGGGCGGCAACCGGATCTCTGAGCGGACCCGCCGGAAGATGAAGGGCATTGCGGAGCGCAGCAACGAGGTGCTGCGGGGGGATTTCAAGGCGGACAGGCTGACCCATTTGGATGAGGACGCGGTGGGCCAGATCCGCTATCTGGAGCGGTACGCCTCCTGCCCCGCCTACACCAACACCCGGACCGAGTATTTCCCGGTGGGCGACCTGGCTTTCGTGCGGATGCTGGAGGAGCTGGAGAAGGCGGAGCGTTACATCTTCCTGGAGTATTTCATCCTCCAGGAGGGGGAGTGCTGGAACGCCATCCTGGACATCCTGGAGCGGAAGGCCGCCGCCGGGGTGGAGGTGCGGCTGATCTATGACGACTTCGGCTGCATGTTCACCCTGCCCCGCACTTATAATGACCAGATGGCGGCCCGGGGCATCCAGTGCCGGGTGTTCAACCGGCTGGTCCCGGTGCTGACCCTGCGGATGAACAACCGGGACCACCGGAAGCTGTGCATCATCGATGGGAAGGTGGGCTTCACCGGGGGGATGAACCTGGCGGACGAGTATATCAACCGCCGGGTGCGGTTCGGCCACTGGAAGGACAGCGCCATCCTCCTGCGGGGGGAGGCGGTGTGGTCCATGACCGTCATGTTCCTGTCCATGTGGGACTACTGCTCCGGCTGGGAGGAGGACTTCGACCTGTTCCGGCCCGAGTCCATGCCCCGGCTCCCCGGCTCCGGCTGGGTCCAGCCCTACACGGATACGCCCCTGGACCACGAGAAAGTGGGGCAGGCGGTGTACCTGAACATGATCTCCCGGGCCCGGGACTATATCTATATCACCACGCCCTATCTGATCGTGGACGTGGCCACCAACACGGCCCTGTGCAACGCCGCCAAAGCGGGGGTGGATGTGCGCATCATCACCCCCCACATCCCGGACAAGCGCTCCGTGTTCGAGGTGACCAAGGCCCACTATCCGCCTCTGCTGGAGGCGGGGGTGAAGATCTACGAGTACACGCCGGGCTTCATCCACGCCAAAAACTTTGTGGTGGACGGGCGGTATGCCACGGTGGGCACCGTGAACCTGGACTACCGCAGCCTCTTCCTCCACTTTGAGGACGGTGTCTGGCTGTGTGATGCCCCCTGCATCGCGGACATCAAGGCGGACTTTGAGAAGACCCTGGAGCAGTGCGAGGCCATCAGCCTGCGTCGGGCCAGGCACCTGAACATCCTGGTCCAGCTCTATCGCAGCGTCCTGCGCATCTTCGCCCCACTGATGTGAGAAAAGCCTCGGCGCTCCGAATCATCGGGGCGCCGAGGCTTTTGAGGCTTCCGGGATCTTTACCGCTTCCGCGCCTTCTCCTTGCCTGTGACCTCCTCCATATGGATGCCCCAGACGGCGGTGGACGGCAGGCTGCGGCGGACGGCCTCCTCAAAGCCCTCCATATGTCCGGGGGTCATCTTTTCACACAGGGCCCGCAGGGCAGCGGTCTTCTGGCCGGGGTCTGTGACCTCAAAGGCGGTGCCGGTGACCACGGCGCTCTGGAAGAAGGTGGTGTACATGTTGCTCTCCGGGAGGTAGGCGGGCTGGTCGGCGGCCACAAAGGTGACGCACACCCTGGGGTCCCGGCGAAGCAGGTCCAGCTTGCGGCCCTCCAGGGCGCAGTGGAAAAACAGGTCGTCCCCCACCCGCACCAGAGAGAGGGGGATGCAGTAGGGGCCCTCTCCGCCGGTGGAGAGGGCGGCGACGCCGTGCCCGCAGCGGTCGATCACGTCAAAGGCAAAGCTCCGGTCCCGGGCTCTGTCTGATCTTCTCATCAGGATCTCCTCTTTCCTGCATCAAATAGACTGGAGCTACCATAGCACAATTTGGGAGGGACTGCAAGAAAAACCTCCCCTCCGGCAGGAGGGGAGGTTTTGGGGGGTCAGCAGCTGCGGGAGCAGTTGCGGCTGCAGCTGCTGTTGGGCGGGAAGAATTCGTCCACGGGGAACTTGACCTGCCGGAAGACCTCGCAGGGGTCCTCCTGGCTGCAGTCGCTGCCGCAGTCGCACTCCTTCTCCGGCATGCAGTAGTCGTAGACCGGCATGAGCAGCTGGGTATCCCGCTCCAGGCGGATGATGGAGAACTGGCCCAGGGTGACGTACAGGCGGTGTACGTCGCCGCCCTGGGTGAGGGAGTCCCCGAAGCAGTCCAGGATGGCCTGGGGGATCTCGGTGAGGGAACAGTCGCAGGGGCGGCACTGGCATACGTCTACCAGCTTCATGTTCAGAATGATGGGGTCCACGGCCTCAGCCATTGCCTACAAAAGCACCTGGGGCGGCGGGAGGCTCCTCCGCCGGCCGGGCGGGGTAGATGGACACATCCCCCTTTTCGCTCACCGTGATGCGGTCGATCAGCTGCCGCAGCTCCCCGTTGGTGATGTCCTCCAGGGAGAGGACGCGGCGGACCTGCTCCGTGATCTCCGCCTCCAGATCCCGGGGCGGGTCCCGCGTCAGCCGGTCCAGATCCTCCCGGAGGCGGGCGCCCCGCTCCGCCAGGAGCCGCAGCCGCCGGCGCAGTTCCTCCATGGAGAGCAGATCGCCGGCGTAGAGCTCCAGATAGCGGGCACGCTGGCCCTCCAGCTGGTCCAGACGGCGCCGGAGAGCGGCGGCAGGGTCCTCCGCAGGCCGGGAGGAGCGGGCGTCCAGCCGGAGGCGTACCGCCTCCGCCAGCGCGGCGGGGGAGGAGATCTGGGCGGCCAGCCAGGCCCGGAGCTGGTCCAGCAGCCCCTCCTCCGGGAGGATGGTGCCGTTGCCGCAGCGGCTGCCAGCGTACTCGCTGTGGATGGGGCAGTGCCAGTAGACATACTGCCGCCCGGAGGGGTAGGCCACCCGGCGGCGGGTGAAGGCGCGGCCGCAGCTCTGGCAGCGGATGAGGGTGGAGAGGGGGTAGCGGCCGCTGTATCGGGTGGGAGGGGCGGAGCCGGACTGCCGCCGACGCTGCTCCATCAGCCGGGCCGCCTCCTGAAAGGTGTCAGGGGAGACGATGGCCCACTCCGGCCTGTCGTGGTGGTAGTGCATGTCCGGAGGGAGACGCTGGATCTGGCCGGAGAGGAAGTCGCTCACGGTGTATTTGTGGTTGACATAATGACCGCAGTAGATGGGATTTTCCAGGACGCGGCGCACCCCGCGGCTGTTCCAGCTGGCCCCCAGTTTGGTGGACGCCCCCCGCTCCTCCAGAGCCTGGGCGATCTTCCGGCAGCCCAGGCCCTGGAGGTAGAGGCGGAAGATCTCCCGCACCACCTCCGCCTCCGCCGGGACGATCCGGAGGGTGAAGTTGTCCAGCCGGTCGTAGCCGTAGATGCGGGGGGGCACCCTCCCCTTCCGGGAGGTGATGTCCTTCCCGAACTTCACCCGCTTGGACAGGTTGGCGCTCTCCTCCTGGGCGATGGCCGCCATGATGGTGACGATGAATTCCGATTCCCCCAGCACCTTGAGGGAGTTGTTGACAAAGATGCACTCGATGCCCAGGGCCTTCAGCCTGCGGATGCTCTCCAGGGAGTCCACGGTGTTCCGGGCGAAGCGGGAGATGTCCTTGACCACCACCAGCTCGAACTCCCCCCGCTCAGCGTCCCGGAGCATTTGGAGGAAGCCGTCCCGCTTTTTCAGCCACTTGCCTGAGATCCCCTGGTCGGAATAGACCCGGACCAGGGTGTGGCCCCTGGCCCGGGCGAAGTCCTGGAAAAAGGCCTGCTGGTGCTCCAGGCTGTCCCGCTGTTCCTCGTGGTCGGTGCTGACCCGGCCGTACCCCACCATCCTCATCTCCTGTCCTCCTTCCGGGGCGGGGCGAGGAGTCTGGCGGCGATCAGCTGGGACAGCAGCCGCTCCAGCGTCTTTTGGTCCTGTGGAAAAAAGGTATAGTGCAGCATATCGATCACCCCAGTCATGTGTATGGAGGCGGCGGAGGAGATATCCCTGGCGGGGCAAAAAAAGCCCCTCCGGGCCGTCAGGGCGGAGGGGCGGAGGGATCAGCGGAGGAAGCGGCGGATCAGCTTCTCGTGGAGGGGCAGATAGGGCTGGTAGCGCATGGGCAGGTCCATCCAGGTCTTTTTCTCCACGATGCTCTTGCGGTGGGAGAAGGTCTCGAAGCCCACCCTGCCGTGGTAGGCCCCCATCCCGCTCTCGCCCACCCCGCCGAAGCCCATGGCGCTGGTGGCCAGGTGGATGACCACGTCGTTGACGCAGCCCCCGCCGAAGGAGCAGCGCTCTGTCACGGCGCGAATGTGCCCTTTGTTCCTGGAGAACAGGTAGAGGGCCAGGGGCTTGGGCCGGTCCTTCAGCAGCTCCAGCACCTCCGGGATGTGGGAGAAGGTGAGGACGGGGAGGATGGGGCCGAAGATCTCCTCCCCCATGACCGGGTCCTGCCAGGTGACGGCGTCCATCACCGTGGGAGCGATGCGCAGGGCCTCCTCCTGCCAGGTGCCGCCGCACACCACCTTCTCCGGCTGGATCAGCCCCAGCAGTCGCTGGAAGTGCTTCTGGTTGACGATCTTCCCGTAGCTGGGGCTGTCCAGGGGGGCGGGGCCGAACTGGACAGTGATCTGCCGGACGATCTCCTCCAGCAGGGCGTCCTTGACGCTCTCCTGGCAGAGGAGATAGTCGGGGGCCACGCAGGTCTGGCCGCAGTTGAGGTATTTTCCAAAGACGATGCGCCGGGCTGTCAGCTTCAGATCCGCAGTCTCGTCCACGATGCAGGGGCTCTTTCCTCCCAGCTCCAGGGTGACCGGCGTGAGATACTGGGCGGCGTGGAGCAGGACCTCCCGGCCCACCGCCTGGCTGCCTGTGAAGAAGATATAGTCGAACTTCTGCTCCAGCAGGCAGGCGTTCTCCTGCCTGCCTCCGGTGACCACCGAGACATGCTCCGGGGGAAAGCACTCCGCCAGGAGCCGGGCGATGACCCGGCTGGTGGCGGGGGAGTATGCGCTGGGCTTGACCACCGCAGTGTTTCCGGCGGCCAGGGCATCGATCAGGGGGTCCAGGGTGAGGAGCAGGGGGTAGTTCCACGGGCTCATGATGAGGACGGTGCCATAGGGGGAGGGCTTGACATAGCTCCGGGCGGCGAACTGGGCCAGGGGGGTCCTGACCCGGCGGTCAGCGGCGAAGGCGGGGGTGCGGCGGATCATATAGGTCAGCTCACTGAGGACCATGCCCACCTCGCACATATAGCTCTCAAAGGCGCTCTTGCCCAGGTCGGCCCGGAGGGCGTCGTTCAGCTCCTCCTCCCGGGCAGCCACTGCGGACCTCAGGGCGCGGAGGGCCTCAACGCGCGCCCTGGCCGGCAGGGTCGCACCGCTCTGAAAATAGGCCCTCTGCCGGGCGACGAGCTGCCGGATCTCCATCTGATCCATGGGTGAGTCCTCCTTTTATTATCGTGTGATAAAAACGCTCCGGTTCTCCCGCGGCCCAGGGGACGGGAACGGGATACAGGGGATGTCAGGGGTGTATCTGGGAGTATAGAGGAGAGAGCGGGATCTGTCAACCGGCTTTTGACGCCGGTGGCCCGGACACGGCCTCTTGTAGGCAATGGCCTCCACGTGTGCGGTGGGGAGACTGCTGCCCATCAGATCCTGGCAGCTGCACACGCTGGGGGAGTCGGAGCTGAAGGACTTGGCGCCCCCCTCGCTGCCGAACAGGATGGCCCGCTTGTCAAATACGGCCAGACCGCATACCTCGATGGGGCGGGCGGCCCCGATGAACGCATCAGCGGTGATCCGATAAAAATACCGCACATCCACGGTATAGAACCCGCGGTTGAACCCTACGGGCTCCACATCGATGTAGGCGTACAGCAGCTCGGCTGTCCCGGCCTTGACCGACAGGGCCCGGTCAAGGACCTCCTGCGACCCGCAGGTGGGATAGACCCGCAGATCCTCAATGCAGTCTTTGTCGGAAGATATAGCGCTTTATATATTATGAAAATCCCAGGGATCAAGCGACTTTGCGGGGATCAGAAGGGCTTTAGATCCAGCTGGATGTCAAAATCATTGGGCTTTGTCTTTTTGGCTTTGGAGTACCACACCTGATCGATTACGGATTTGAGGAGTGCGTTGCGCTGGGCATTGTCGCTGCTCCCGTAGGCATCCAGGACGGCTCTGATCCGCTGAGCCAGGGCCTGGGGGTCAGCCGTTTTGGCGTGGTCGATGGTGCGGCGGGTCTCCGCCTCCTTGCGCTCCAGAGCAGCGATCTTCCCCTTGACCGCCTCCATCCGCTCCCGGAAGGTGGGGATGTCATACTCCCCCAGTTCCAGCAGCTCATAGAGACGGTTTTTCTGGCGGTTGGCGCCGGCCAGCTCCTTCTGGACGGCCAGCAGGGAGAGCTCCAGGGGGGAGGTATCCTGCACACCGGAGGCGGGCTTGCGCACGGAAAGCTGATCCAGCGAATCCTGGAGGGAGTCCAGGACCCGCTTTTCCACCAGCTCGAATTTTGTGCTGGCACAGCAGCCGGGGCGGGTGCAGAGCAGATAGGGGTACCGCTTCATGACCATGCGCTGCATGTTCATGCCGCAGTTGGCGCACTTGACCAGTCCGGCCAGCGGGCTCTTTACTGTGCCATCCCGCTTGGAGGGGATGTAGCGGCCCGCCATGATCGCCTGGACCCGGTCAAACAGCTCCCGGTCCACGATGGCGGGATGCAGGCCGTCGGTGATGGTCCACTTCTCCGGGGGCTGGTAGATGGTGATATGCTTGGGATTTCCGCGGGCTCCCTTTCGGATGTGCTTCTTCTGGTCCCACACGATCTTGCCGATGTAGGTGGGGTTTCGGAGGATCATATTGACGCTGCTGCGGTTAAATTCGGCGGAGCGGTGGGGTTTGGCGCCCAGCGCGTTGACCTGGCGGGCCACGGAGGTGCAGCCGAACCCCTGGGCGTAGAGGCTGAACATCATCTGGACGAATCTCGCCTCCGGCTCGTAGATCTCCAGGGTGGGCTTGCGGTCGATGACCGTTTTTCGGTAGCCATAGGGGGCGTTGGCCACGTAGCACCCCGCCTGGATAGACTGGCGCAGGCCGCGCTGGAGCCGCTTGTTGATGATCTTGTACTCCCGGCGGCTCATAAAGGTCTTCAGCTCGGCGTATTCCTCGTCGATGTCGTCTGACAGGTCATAGACTTTTTCAGGTGTGATGATCAGCGTGTCTGATTCCCGGAAGGTGTCCAGGATGATGCCCTGGTCCTTCATCCGGCCGCGGGAGAGCCGGTCCAGATCCATGCACAGCACGGCGTCATAGCGGCCCTCCTCCACATCCTGGAGGAGCCGGAGCATCTGGGGCCGGGCATAGAGGGATTCTCCGCTGACCACCTCCGGGTAGATCTCAATGAGGTGGATCTGGTGGGCGGCGGCATACTCCACGAGGGCCTTCTGGTGCTTGGACAGGACTTCCTGGGTGTCCATGCCCTCCTCCAGGCGGCTTTTGCGGATATAGGCGGCCGCATCTGTGCCGGCCAGATCCATGACAGTACGGTGATCCATAGCGCCTCCTGTGTCGAAAGAAAACGAATGTTCGAGTGTGGCGGTTTTGAGATGCCGCCCCGGGGTGGGGCGGCAGGGGAACTTTTGACTTTACGGGCAAATCCGTCCACGTGGGCGGATTTGGTCATGCGAGCCGGTACAGGTCCCGGAGCTCTGCCAGGGTATAGGTCCGTCCGGCCATCCGGCTGAGGATCTGGCAGGCGGTGGGCCAGGAGCAGCCGCAGTCATCAATGCAGTGGCGGAGCGCGGCGGCCAGGTCTGTTTCGGTCATGGTGAGGACTTCTTTCCAAAATATTTTTATGCAGTCACGGGTTCTTCTTCAGACAAAGCATCCTGAGCAATACTGGCGTTGTATTCTTCCCAACGGCGTTTAGCATCGGGATCATTCTTCATACTCTCTTCAATGGCCAAAGTCTCACGATATTCGGCAGCAGCGGCCTCCATGGTCCAGTTGGCCGTCAGCCCCATTTTTTCTACCAATGCATGAATATCGGACAGGCTTACCCGGAAGAACTCTTTTCTGGGATTGACCTTATTTACCTGCATCAAAGCAAGCGCTTTATGCAGTGTGTTTTCCAATGCGGGGGCGTCATCACTTTCGATGATCGCATGCACATCGAAGGGGAAGGGGACCGAAGCATCGCCCAGCTCCCGAACACGGTCCATAGGCTCCAAGCGGCGTGTCATACCGACTTTGTAGACGTTTTCGCCAAAAGAACCGATGTTAGAGATCACATATACATTGCCACGCTTGGTCTGCTGGGCCATGGAAAGGGCACGCTGGTTCTTTTCTTCAGCTTCCACCAGCTTCTGCTGCAATTCTGCCAGCTGGGCCTCATATTGGGCTTTCTGTTCCTCGGTGGCCTTCTCCATGGCAGCCTGAGCCTTCTCCATAGCCTTTCGGAGCATGGCCTCCTCCTTAGCTGCCTCCTTCTGAGCGCGCTCATACTCACGGCGGGCCTTTTCTTCCTCCCGCATTTGCTCACGAAGCTGGCGCTGCTCTTCCTGTTGCTGGGACTTCAACTCATGACAGACGACTGCCCATTTTAATTCTTCCAAACGAGATTCCAGATATTGCGGAGTAATCCTGGCCTCTCGGAAGGTGGCACCATTGGAATTCACCACGTTGTAGACATCGCGGATCTTCTGCTCCAGGACTCCGTAATTATCTTTTTTAGATTTTGCAAGAATAGAATCTACCTGACCGTTAAAGGCATACACAATGAAAGAAACAGCGCCCTCACGCTTATCTTTGGAGATATATTTGCTGGTGCCGGCGGTTCCTTCTTTGACCATCCGAAGGGAATTTTCCTGGGCAGCTTTCAGCCTTTGACCCGCTTCAGCATAGCCAAAATCAGCAGCTAACTGATCCAGCAAGGTAAAGGTAGGTTTGATCCATTGATCTCCATAGCCATCCACAATATTTTTCAGAGAGGTCACCAGGGCCTTGTACTCCTCAGCTCGATTCATTGCATCGTATGCGTTTCCGGCAATTTCCTTAGCCTTGGCTTCAGCTGTATCCACAATGCGCTTGGCCTCCTCGTCAGCACGATGAAGGCGCTGATTGGCCTCTGCTTCAGCCTTGGTTTTTGCCTGTCGGGCAGCTTCACGGGAGGATCTGGCATCGGAGCGCATCATGTCCGCATCGACCTGTGCTTTTGAACGGATCTGTTCCGCCTCCTGTTCTGCGCTTTGCCGGAGCTTTTTGCAGTGAGCTTCCACATCACGGATGTCCTGATATTTAGAGAGCTCATCCAGACGCTTATTTGCGGCAGCCAAAGTTTCAGAGGCCTGATCGGCTTTTGCCTTAGAGGATTTCTTTTCTTTGTTCCACAAAATGAAGAAAACGATTGACAGAATAAGAAACAGAATCTCCATATAAACCGCTCCTCATATAGCCTGATCAAGCCAGGCTTTCTATTTTATCGCCCTTTGGCGATTAGGTTACAATATAGTCTCTCTCTTGATAATATTTAAGTGCCCCACGAAGAAAATCTTCTGTCACGCCAAAATATTCGGCCAGTTCCCAGGGCTCACGATATCCCTGGAGACAGGCTTCTGCCAGCTCGTCCTGCGGGACGAGCTTTTTGTATGCCCATTTGTTGGCCCGGTTCTCATATTTCTGGCGGACATCCCGGGCCGCATAGCGGTTATAAAAGGCGCCGGTCTCGCAGTGGCCCAGCTCGTGGGCCAGCTTGACCTTCTCATCGGCCAGGGTGGACATCCGCCAGGGGTCCATGGCGATGGCACAGGAGCCGTCCTCCAGCGGAAGCGAGAGGGATTCTGCGGTCCCCAGGTCAAACCAATAGATCTCTGTCCCGTGTTCCTCGGCCAGACCGTAGAGATCCAGCAGATCAGTCATGTTTCTCTTTCTCCTCCCGGCGCTTCTGGGCGACAAAGGCGGCAAATCGTTCCACATCGTCCCACATGGCGTCCAGGTCCTCCTGGGTCAGATCCTTCTCGCCACCCCAGAAGGCGGCCTGAAGGTTTTCCCTGAAATTCTGCTTGGCATTGCCTTCTCCACCTAAAACCAGTTCTTTACCAAGCAATTCATCGGTAGTGACCCCAAAAATTTTTGCCAGTTTTACCACTGTCTCGGGGTTTGGAGTTGCTTTGTCAGTCTCCCATCTGGCAACGGCCTGCTGACTTACAAATAATTTGCCTGCGAGTTCTTTTTGACTTAAACCAGCAGCCAACCGATACTTGCGCAGCTGAGTACTAAACACTGATTCCACCCCCTGTTGCTACTAGAGTACAACATAAAATTGTAAATCGCAATAGAGAAAATAAAATTTGCTATTGACAACAACAAAAAATAGTACTATATTAAACGCACAACAAAAAGTAGTTAAAACAAAAGGGGAAGTAACTAATGCACAACATTAGGGTGTTGCGTGAGAAAATAGGTTTCTCACAACAGCAGGTTGCTGAGTCCGTCAATGTAAGCCAGCAGGCTGTAGCAAGATGGGAAAACGGTTTGGCAAAGCCAAGAGCGGATTTACTGCCCGAATTAGCGGTGTTATTCCACTGTACTATTGATGAACTCTTTAAGGAGCCTGACAACAAAACACCCCCGGCCGGGCCGGGGGCGGAGAGGGGGTGAGGGGATGGAAGTTGAAAAGAAACCGACCGCCCCCGCTGGACAAGAGCGGGAGCGGTTGGAAAAAGTCTTACAAAAAAATTTTACAGGGATGGAAGAACGGCGTCTATGTCAATTCCGATTTGAGAAAAATCAGCCCGCAACTCTCTCAGAGGTGGGAAGTGTGATCCCAGAAAAAATGAACACTTATCTGGAGAAAATTAAAAAGGGACAATCCACAATCAACGGAATCAGACAGGAGCTTGGATTGCCCCCTATTAAAGAAGGCGATCTATTATTAAAAAAGCGTAATTAAATAGGTCGCTATTGGAGGATCAGGCTCCCCTGCGTCCTGCAAAGAGATAAGCGATTCTGTTTTCATCCCTAATTCAGTACAGAGGTTGGGAAGCAGCCCGTTGAGATTTTCTAAAGAAATGTCAATCGAAAACTTTTCCTTCAATGTGTGAAGCAGTTCTATGGAACTGATTACATTCATTTTTGGTCCCATAAAAATCATGTCATATTTCTCTATGAGTGTATGCAGTTTCCCCTCTGTATTTTCAGGAACAGACAGACTTGCCTTCTTGAGCTCTAAAAGAGCAGCTTTAATTCTAATCCGTAAGTCCATAGTAAATCACCTCCTTTCTACCACCCCAATTTTACCATAGGCGACGGGAGGAGGGCAACACAAAATCCCCCGGCCGGGCCGGGGGCGGAGAGGGGGTGAGGAGATGGAGAGAAGAGATGTGTCTTTGGAGCAAGCTGTGAGAAATTTCTGTATTCGGGTATTGGAGGGCAATGGTCACCCCCAAGAAGTAGCGATCCTGCCACAGATGTTGCAATACGTGATGGGGCATGATCCAGAAGTAGAAAGCCGCCAGAACGAGCTGGCGGCAAAGGTCAACTAGGATTTGTAAGTATATCAGACAGAGCTTTTTTTACTGCTTTGCGAATAGCAGAATTTTGTAAATCGAATACATTTTTTACTCTCAACCAACTATATTCGTTTGCAAATGCCGCAGGATATAACTCTTGACTGACCAAAGGGTAGATTTCCGAAAGACAGGAATCAAATGCCGAGTCAACGGCTTTTTCGATTGTTGCTTTATCCACCTTGTTTCACCTCCTTCCTACCGCCCATATTTTACCACGGGCGGGGGAGGGGGACAAGACAAATGTTCGAGTGACAGCAGCACGAAAACGGACAAGCGCCGATGAATACCATGACGAGGGAGGTGACCGGCGTGGAAGTGACAGAGACCATGGACTATTGGTATGACATCGTGACCCGGAAGGAGTACCGGGTCAAAGTGATTCGCCGGGTGGGCCCTCATCAGGTGGAGGACCAGGATGGAAATCTGGTCCAGGTGACGGAGTCGGTCACCTTTGAGGCCAGCCCGCCCATGGGGACCCCGGTGATCTACATAGACGGGGAGAAGGCTGTGAAGGCCGATCTGGTCGTGGAGGTGACGCAGACTACGGAGTCAAACGGAGACAAGGAATATCCCTTGACAATTACGAAATGGAGCGGCCTGCATGAGATCCAGGACCGGCAGGGGAGGACCGTCCGGGTGGACCGGACCGTATTCTCGGACGCCGGGCCGAAGATGGGCATCTCCAGGAGCATGATTCGGCACCGGGAGATCCCTTACACCGCAGAAGAGAGGGAGGAGGGCCGCCGGAACATCCAGCGCGTGGTCACCCAGTGCCTCCAGGCGCAGGGGATCTGGTAGGGAGGCGGAAACATGTGGTCCAGACTGAAGAAAAAACACCCCTGGCTCTATGAGGCAGCGGAGTGGGGCATGCTGGCGCTTTCGGCTGGGGCCTTTGTCCTGGCCTGCGCCGTGTATTTTGGGAGGTAACAGTATGATGGCAACCATGACAACACCGGCAAATGTGTCGGACCAGCTGATGGGGCTGTACGGGCCGGAGCAGCTGAGAGAGGTGGAGCGTCTGTCCACCTACAACTACCGGGCCCGGCTGGCCGGCGGCGAGATCGTGCTGGCCGTGGTCCGGGGAGACGGCTCCCTGGTGCTGATCGAGCCGGAGATGGACGGATGAAGGGATATAAAAAGTCCCGGACGGCTCACTCAAACCGTCCGGGACAGTTGACAAAGGGGTTTGTCAACCATGAGAACGTCTGTATTATACCACGAGAACATGTGTTTGACAAGGGGGGATTGGGATGATCCCAGAAAATTTACGGGAACAGTGGGCCCGAGAGGTGGAACGCCAGGAGCTGCTGTTTTTGGCCTGCAACGGCGGCGGCTGGCCGGATGTGCTCAAAGACCTGGAGCCAGCGGGGCGCCGGGTGGCTCTGCGCCGTATTGGCTTCCGGGGGGCGGAGGAGTACGACATGCCCATCGATCCGATGAAGGAGGTCACGCCAGATAACCGGGAGCCCTGGGTCCGGCTGACAAATGGTGTAGCGGTCTGTCTTCGGGACGGATTTGTTTGCAGAGGGGTCGGAAGGCGGTGCCGCCATGGGTGAGAGCAGCGTCCGCAGCGGACGGAAAAAGGGCTATGTGGTCCTGTTCCGGGAGGTGGCCCAGGATGACCGACTGAGCCTGGAGGCCCGGGGGCTGTTCGCCCTGATAGTCTCCCTGCCTGACGACTGGGAGTACACCGTGTCCGGGCTGGCGGTCAAGGCCGGATGCGGCCGGGAGAAGGTGCGCCGCCTGCTGAAGGAGCTCCAGACAGTGGGCTACCTGATCCGGGAGCAGTCCCATGACAGCGGCGGCAAGTTCGGCGGCAACGTGTACGTCCTCCAGGACGAGGCGCCACCGTTGCCCGGAAACCCGTCCAACGGTGAAGCAGAAAAAACGCCGTTGCCCGAAAATACCGTCAACGGGGAAAACCGTCAACGGGAAACACCGTCAGCGGGTTTTCCGCCACAACAGAATAAAGACTTAACAGAAGAAGAGACTAAAAAACCCCCTAAAGCCCCCCAGGGGGGCAAACGGCCCAGCAAGTACGATCTGGCGGAGGACGCCAAGCCCCTCCTGCTGGCCTATGTGGGGGAGGACCGGGAGCTGCACCAGGCATTGGGGGCGTTTATCGAATTGCGGACCCAGCTCCGGGCCATCAACTCGGCCCGGGCGGTGAAGATGCTCCTGGGTGAGCTGGACAGGCTCTCGGAGGGCCGCCGGGAGGACAAGCTGCTGCTGATCCGCCAGTCTGTGGCCAACAGCTGGAAATCAGTCTTTCCTCTGCGCAGGGGCGGGAGCCCGGCGGAGCAGTCCATGCCGCCCCAGAGATGGGGGTGGGACTGATGGCGGACTATCTGCTGGCCCAGTCCAGCGTGCTGGGGTCCATGCTGATCTCCCCGCAGATCGTGGGCGACGTGATGACAAACCTCCAGCCGGAGGACTTCACCGAGCCCATGGGGCAGGAGGTGTTCCTGGCCATCCGGGCCCTGCACCTGGCAGGGGAGAAGATCGACCCGGTGTGTGTGCTCAACCAGATGGGCGGGCCGGACCCGGGACGCCGGACGTACCTGCTGGCCTTGATGCGGGAGACCCCGACGGCGCAGAACTACCGGGAGTACATGGACATTGTCCGGGAGCAGTCCCGGCTCCGGGAGATCCAGCGGGCGGGGCTGGCCCTGGCTGGCACGGATATCACCCTGGAGACGGCCCGGGAACCGGTGTCGCGGCTCTATGAGCTGATGATGGACCGGCGGGGCGTGGAGTGCGTGGACATGGAGCAGGGGATGCTGGACTTCTACGCAGAGCTGGAGCGGACGCCCCGCTATCTGCCCTGGGGGCTGGACTTCCTGGACGAGGGGCTGACGGCGGAGGGCGGAGACTTTGTGGTGCTGGGCGGCTACCCGTCGGACGGCAAGACCGCGCTGGCGCTGTCCATGGCCTACGCCCAGGCGGAGACACTGCGGGTGGGATTCTTCTCCCTGGAGACCAAGACCTCCAAGCTGTTCAGCCGCATCTGCTCCATGGTGGCCCAGGTCAGCAGCCAGCGCATCAAGCGCCGGGAGCTGACAGAGGAGGACTACTTCCAGCTGGAGCGCAAGGTGGACGAGGTCAAAAAGCGCAGGCTCTCCCTGATCCGGGCGTCCAGCATGACGGTGGAGGACATCCGTGCCTATACCCTCGCCCACCAGTTCGACGTGATCTATGTGGACTACCTGACCCTGATCCGGGCGCCGGGAAAGACCGAGTTTGACCAGGCGACTTACATCTCCAAGGCCCTGCACCAGATGGCCCAGGACCTCAACATCACGGTGGTGGCCCTGTCCCAGCTGTCCCGGCCGGAGGGCGGGAAGCCAAAGCCGCCCACCCTGGCCTCCCTGCGCTCCTCCGGACAGATCGAGCAGGACGCGGACGTGGTCATGTTCATCTTCCGGGAGGAGCCGGGGCTGTTACGGAGCCGGCGTATCCTCCGGGTGGCCAAAAACAAGGAGGGCGAGACAGGACAGATCCCGCTGGTGTTTCGTGGCGAGACCCAGACCTTCCGGCCAGACTCCGTGGGGATCATGCTCCCGCGGACCAAGGAGGAGCCGCAGTACAAGCAGATGGAGTTTGGAGCGCTGGAGGACCCAGGGGAGGATACCCCCGAAGAGTTCACAAAAAATTGACACAAAGGAGTTATCACCATGAGAACATTTGCAATCGTCAACCGAAAGGGCGGGGTGGGGAAGACGACCACCGCCGTGAATCTGGCCTATGTGCTGGCTACCAGCTGCCACCTGCGGGTGCTGCTGGTGGATGCGGACGGGCAGGCCAACGCCACCCAGATCCTGCTCCCACGGAGGGAGTACGACGGGCTGGGGGCCCTGATGCGGGGCATGGCTATCTGCTATGACGAGCTGGTGGTACATACCGACGTGGAGGGGCTGGATGTCCTCCCGGCGTCGGAGGATCTGTGGGCCCTGGACCTGGAGGCCGCCGGCGGCGAGGGTGGCCGGAGCTACCGGACCCTGCGGGACATGCGGGAGGCGGTGGACGAGGACGGAGCCTATGACGTGATGGTCATCGACTGCCCGCCCAACCTGTCCGCCGCCTGCGTGTCCGCCATCCTGGCCAGCGACGCCGTCATCATCCCCGTGCTGTCCGACGCCTGCTCTGCCACCGGCGTGGCCGACCTGATGGAGCAGATCGACAGCCTGCGGTATATCCGGCCGGAGATCCGAGTGGCCGGGGTGCTGGTCAACCAGTGGCACCGCTCCCCGGTGGTGGAGGATGCGGCGGCCTATCTCCGGGAGGACGGGCGGGTGCCGGTATATGACACCGTCATCCGCAGGACGGACAAGGTGCCGGAGAGCTCCTGGGCCCGGATGGCTGTCCAGCAGTGGAGCCCCTGGTGCTCCGCCGCCAGGGACTACCGGGCGTGGGCGGCTGAGCTGCTGGCAAAGGAGGGGCTGGACCATGAGTAAACCGGATCTGGGGCGGATCATCGCCCAGACGATGGCGCCGCCGGCAGACGGGCGGACCATTGAGACCATCACCGGGGACATTCTGGAGGCCCAGCGTCGGGGTGGGGAGGCTGTCCTGACCATCGGGCGGTGCCTCATCGAGGCCAAGGACATGTTACCACACGGAGAGTGGCTGCCCTGGCTGGCCGAAAAGGTGGGATACTCTGAAAAGACTGCTCAGAATTTCATGCGCCTGGCACGGGCGTTCTCAAATCCGCAAGCGATTGCGGATTTGGGGGCCACAAAGGCACTGAAGCTCCTGGCCCTGCCGCCGGATGAGCGGGAGCGATTTGTAGCCGACCACAATGTCATCGACATGACCACCCGCCAGCTGGAGCAGGCCATCCGGGACCGGGACGAGGCCCGGCAGGCCGCCGAGGCGGCCAAGGCGGACGCGGCTGCGGCGGAGCAGGCCCGGGCCAAGATGGAGGAGGACATGAAGCTGCTCAATGTCCGCTTGTCTGGGGCGCAGGAGGACCGGGAGCAGGCTGCACAGGCTGTGGCCAGGCTGGAGGCACAGCTGGCCGAGCTGAAGGAGCAGCCGGTGGAGGTGGCTGTAGAGACCGTGGTGGACCAGGCGGCCATCGACAAGGCCCGAGAGGAAGCTCAGGTGGCGGTGTCCATAATGCAGGCCAAGCTGGATAAGGCACGGTACGAAAAGGAGCGGGCGGAGGCCAGGCAGAAAAACGCAGAGGAGGCCCTGGAACAGGTCCGGCTCCAGCTGGAGGAGCAGGCCAGAGCGGAGAAAAAGGCCGCCCTGGGGGCGGACAAGGACGTGGCCCAGTTTGAAGTCCTCTTTGACCAGGGCAAGGATCTGGCCAACAAGATGCGGGGGATGCTCCTGAAGGCCCGGGGCCGGGAGGACCAGGCCGCAGCCCAGGGGATGGCCAAGGCCCTGCGGGCCCTGGCGGAAGCCATTGGGCGGTGTGCGGAATGAGCAGCTGGTTTGAGCAGGCCCGGGAGGATTGGATGAAGGAGGACCCTGATGCTCAATAGGATCGTGATCATGGGACGGCTGGGGCATGAGCCGGAGGTGCGGTACACCCAGAGCGGCAAGCCGGTGGCCTCCTTCTCCCTGGCGGTGGATCGGGATTTCAAGGATAAGGCCAGCGGAGAGCGGGCCACGGACTGGATCGACGTGGTGGCCTGGGACGCCAAGGCCAAATTTGTGCAGCAGTATTTCCATAAAGGCCAGCAGGCTGTGGTAGAGGGGCGGCTCCAGATCCGGGACTACACCGGCCGGGATGGGACCCGCCGGCGGGCAGCGGAGGTGGTGGCGGACAATATCTATTTTGCCGGCGCCAAAGCCGCCGCCCCCAGCGAGGGTAACGCACCGGAGGAGAGCCTGCCGCCAGAGCCCGGAGAGTCGTTCTCGGAGCTGGAGGATGAGGGCGAACTGCCATTTTGAGGAGGAGTCAATATGAGCCGGAAGACGAACCTGCGGAGGCTGTCTGTGCTGGTGACGGCGCAGACGCTGCATAACCTGGAGCGGCTGGCCGCCATGGACGGCAGCCGGAACCTGGGCCGGGTGGTGGACAAGCTCACCCGGGACAAGATGGTGTCGATGTGGTGGAAGGGGGAATTGACTGATGACGCGGGAAGACGCGGTTGAGATCCTGGAGACAGCCAGGAAGACGTATCCTGGGAAATCGGTAATCAGGGACGCATTTACGCTGGCCCTCGCCGCCCTCCAGCCCAGCAACGAGCCGCTGACGCTGGAGGAACTGCGGAAGATGGATGGGGAGCCAGTTTACATGACTTTCCCCTCAGACACTGGGAATCAATGCGGTCATTGGGCATTAGTTGGGACGCAAAGATGGGGTGCTGTATCGCTGATTTATGGTTGCGGATGGTCAAGTTATGAATCCGCCGTAGAAACTTTAGGGGCAAAATTTTACCGCCGCCCGCCGGAGGGAGAGGGCGATGGAGCAAAATAAGCCGTGGTGGGTATCAACAAAAGAATTCCTGCCAGATGAAGGGGAAAAAGTTTTGATTATCACAAGATTTGGAACTGTGACGGACGCGGCGCTTAGAACCTACCTTCATACTGGGAAACAAAAAATCTGCCCGGTATTGTTTTCCCCGGACGCATATAAGCCGAACGAGGATGTGAAATGGTGGATGCCGATACCGGAGGACGGTTGGCATGATGTCAAAAATGAACCCCCAAAAGAAGGGGCCATGTGCCTGATAATGGGAATGTATGGGAAAATTTCAAGCGCGGCTTGGAAACGCCCATTCGGAGTTTATGAACCGGAATTTATGCCATTTTCCGGATTCGAGGTTCTATTTTGGAGGGATATGCCAGAGTTGCCGCAAGGAGTAAAGCTACATTTTTAGCCGGAGGGAGAGGAGGACACCTGATGGACATTGAGAAGCTGATTGAGCAGTTAAAGAGCGCCGCAGGAGGACCAGAAGGCATTAAGATGTGCCACGCCGCCGCCACCGCCCTCTCCACGCTCCAGATTGAAAATCAGGCACTTAGAAATGCGGCCAGCGGGTTCAAGGCCGAAAACGAGAAGCTGCGGGAAATGTATCAGAAAGAAAAGGCGGTTTGCCATGCTACGCAGGCCAAGTTGGATCAGATGAAGCGGGAGAATGAGACCCTAAAACATGCATTACAAAATTGGCACGAGGAGGACTGACATGGAACGATACACGGAAAAGCACTACGATGGGAACGGCTATTATCTCATCTGTAGTGGGAATTGCGAAACGTTTAATTGTGGAGACTGCGGCATCTTAGACAAAATCGTTGACCGCCTCGCCGCCTACGAGGACACGGGGCTAGAGCCGGAAGACTTCAAGAGAACATTCACCGAGGACGCACTGCTAAAACTGACAGGCCAGCTTCTGGGCGTTACGCCTGACCGCCTCCGCGAACTGGCCCAGGCGGACCGGGAGGGGAGGTGCGTGGTGCTGCCGTTAGATGATTATACCTGGACTATTCGAGGGGACATTGTTCGTGGCATTATCAAAGCAAATTGTCGGGCTGCGAAGAAAGAGGCCGAGGCCGCACTACGGAGGGAGAAGCTGATGGCAAATAAACCTGTGATTGGCTATCAGGTATGTCCTTACTGCGGCGGAAAGGTCCCTGTAATTTGGGATGGAAACCGCAAGGAAACCTGTATGTACTGCAAGAAGCGGTTTCAACTGAAGCGGCAGAAACTAAAAAACACCATGCGGGTCAACTGCCCGCCGGAGGGAGAGGTGGGCATGGTTAAATACATTGGAAACGGAGGAGATCAAAATGGCGCGACTGACATATAAGACTAAGGACGGGAGCTGGGGGCTCCGGGGGGTGCCGTGGACGCAGCTGGCGGCACTGCCGCCGAGGGTGTATGGGGCCCTGGCCAAGCTGAAGGACATGGAGGAGCTGGTAGATCAGATCAATGATCCAGCCGGAGGTCGGAATGGTCAGGCAGACCTGGCAATGGAGGATCTGCTGGGCCACGGGGAAACGCGGACAAAAGAGGGAAGGGAGCTGGGAACAGAATGGATCATGAAGCGGTTTTGCCGGATCGAGTGAGAGAGCCGGGCTCCGTCCTGGTGATCCGGCTGCCTATCCAGAATGAGGTGCGCTCGCTCCAGAATTACCGGCGGTATGTGCTGGAGTCCATTGCCCAAGGAATCCTGGTGCTGGGCAAGGATGTGACCTACTGTGTGGAGCAGCTTGGGTGGATTCCTCCGGTGGTGCTGGGGGAGGAGCCGCCGGTGCCGGAGGAGCCGGAACCGTCCAGTCCGCAATGCACAGGGAGAAACGCTGCGGAGAAGCGGCGGATCTTTGAACGGCTCCAGCTGTTCCGGGGGGCCAATGGGCTGGGCTGTCTGCGCCGGATCTCTGATAAATGTACGTTTGGCATCACGGACGACCTGCTCCGGGACATCCTGACCGGCAATGCCTCCCCGACCATCAAGGAGTGGCGGGAGATCGGCCGGGCGCTGGACGAGCTGGAGGGAAAGGGGGCCGCCGGTGAGTAAGACCTTGAAGCAGGTCCGGGCCGGCCGCCTCGTGTGCGCGGTGGTCTACACCACGGCCGCCGCCGGAGACTCGCCCAGGGCCAGGGCCCAGAAGCAGCGGGCATCTACCGCCGCCCGGGAAACGCTGAACGCCAGGACCTCATTCCAGAAGCTGGAGCGGACACTGGCGGCCAATTTTGACAATGGGGACCTGTTTATTACCCTGACCTATGATGACAAGCACCTGCCGGAGGACCGGGAGGCGGCCATCCGGCGAATACGGTCGTTCCTCTCCAAACTGCGGAAGGCCCGAAAGACCCGAGGGCAGCTGCTCCACTATATTTATGTGACAGAAGGTGGATGTCCTGGCGGCCGGCTCCACCACCATCTGGTGGTCAACAGTACCGGAGAAGACCTGGAGGAGATCCGCCGGCTCTGGATCTATGGGGACAACGTAGAGGTCCGGCGGCTGGAGTTCAATCAGGGCCACACCTATGAGGACCTGGCCAGCTACCTGACCAAGGAGCCGCGGGAGTGGGGGCACCCACAGGTGGGAGAGCGGACCTGGACCCCCTCCCTGGGGCTGGCCCGGACAGAGTCGGAGACGGAGACCGTCCCGGACTATGTAACACTGGCAGCTCCACCCGAGGCTATTATCCTGCAAAATCAGGGACCTATCCGCAATGGATACGGCGAATTTGCCTGGATCAAATATATGCTGCCCTACCAGCCGGACCGGAGACGGGCCAGGAGCAAGCGGCGGCGCAGACGGAAAAAAGAATAGGCTTTTCTATTCTTTTCGGTCTCGGGGGTAAGTATATTCTCTTTGATTTCTCAGAAAAAGGGGGCAAAAAGATTTGCAATCGAACATGCGTTGTGGTAAAATCATCGTGAGGGATGGATGGGTGATCTGCCCGGTGTGCCAACGGGGGAAACTCCTGAAGGTCCGCGCAGACACGACCGCCCGAAACCTGCCACGCAAGTGCAAACGCTGCGGACAGGAGACCCTCGTGAATATCGAAGCGCCTGAGCCCGCGTCCAAAGTGACCAGCGCCTGAGCCGATGACAACCCGAGCAGTCGGGTGTCGTGGCTTGGGCGCTTTTTGTTTTGCCTGGAGGTGATAGCCCATGGCCCTGAAGCCGCTCAGGCCGTGCCGACACCCGGGGTGTGCCGCCCTGACCCGGGAGGGGTACTGTCCCAAGCACAAGCCCCAGAAAGCCCCTCGCCGGGTCTCGGCGGAATATCACAGCTGGTACAGCCTGCCTATCTGGACGGACGACCTGCGCCCGGCGCAGCTCCTGCGGGAGCCGTTCTGCCGCGAGTGCGCCGCGCAGTATCCGCCCGGAGACCCCAGGCACCGCACCCGGGCAACGGTGGTGGACCACATCAAGCCCCACCGGGGGAGCTGGCCGCTGTTCATCGACCCGGCCAACCACCAGAGCCTGTGCAAACGATGCCATGACCAGAAAACGGCACGGGAGCAGGCAGAAGAACGACGGAAACGAAACAGAATTTGAGGCTTCGGTTGGACTGGAAGCTACGTCCGCGCCTGGATGCGCAGGCGGGCACAGAGGCTCGTGCGCGGGGGAAAGCCTGTGGCTTTCCAGACCTACCCCCACCCCAAGAAAGTTTTGCGGGTGGGGGCGCAAGACCGCAGGCCCCCTCGTTTGTGAGAAAATGTCCCCGATCAGGGATCTGGGGGGATGGAGGTGAATGGGATATGCCGACGCCGGTCAAGGCGCTGGAGAACATGAGCAAGAATCTGACTGACGAGGAGCGGCAGCTCCGGGAGCAGGCGGAGGAGGGGGTGATCCCAGACCGGGGACGGGAGTCCAGGATGGAGGAGCCGGCCATCATGACCAAAAACCCGGCTGCCAGGCGCTACTGGCGGAAGGTGCTGGAGCGGATGGAGGGGCTGGTGATCCTGGACGACCTGGACAGCGACGCCCTGGGCGTGTACTGCGTGATGATGGCCCGGTATGAGACCCAGTGCCGGCTCCTGGCCCAGGCGGCCAAGGAGCTGAAGACGGCCAGGGACGCCCCGGAGGCCGTGGAGGCGGCCGCAGCCAAGCTGGATGCCGTAAGCGGCAAGATGCAGAGCCTGGAGAGAAACATCCTCCAGTATGCGGAGAAGCTGGGCCTTACCCCATCCGGACGGGTGCGGCTGGCCCAGAAGCGGGCCCAGGCGGCCGCAGGGGCCAGGGCGGACCCGGACAGTGATCTGTATGGGGACTGAGCGCGCAGGCCGTGAGCAGCGAGGATGGACCGGAGCGAGCGTGCCGGAGCGTGACAAGGGTCGGAGGTGGCTGACATGGCTGTACGGTGGCAGAGCGGCTTGCACCACCCTGTGAGCGTCTATGCCAAGCAGGTGACCCAGGGACGGCTGCGGGGGCAGTGCTGCAAGTATGAGATCCTGGCCTGCCAGCGGCACCTGGACGACCTGAAGCGCCAGGGGACGGAGGACTTTCCTTATGTGTTCGACACGACCCGGGCGGACCGGATCGTTCGGTGGTTCGGGCAGTGCATCCAGGTCCGGGGGGTGGACGCGGGGAAGCCCATCACCCTGGAGCCCTGGCAGGTATTCGACCTGGGCTGCACCTACGGCTGGGTACACAAGGACACCGGGGCCCGCCGCTTTACCCATACCTACAATAAGCGAGCCCGGGGCAACTATAAGAGCTCGGAAAAGTCATGCCAGGGCATTTATCACATGTGCGGGGATGCCTGTTATCCGCCCTACCGGCCGGAGCTGGCCCGGTTCGAGGAGGAGCCGGAGGTGGAGTGCGCCGCCGTGGACCGGACCCAGGCCATGCGGGTGCTGGGCGATGCCAAGAAGATCGCCCGGAAGAGCCCCAATATCGCCAAGCGGCTCCTGGTTCCCCGGTCCAACCCCATCGTTCACCGCACCCGGGGCGGCTATATGCGGGCCCTGTCCAAGGAGACCAAGAATAAGGACTCGGGCGCGCCCTGCTACTTTGTGGTGGATGAGTACCACGCACACCCCACCTCGGAGATCTACGACCTGGGGACCAACTCCTTCGGAAAGCGGGTCCAGTCCCTGCTGGATGTCATCACCACCGCCGGCGACGATGCCGGCAGCAAGCCCTGCTACATCGAGGAGACCTACGCCAAACGGGTGCTGGAGGACCCATCGGTCACCGATGAGAGCTATTTTGTGATGATACGGGAGCTGGACGAGGGGGACAACCCCCACGACGAGTCGGCCTGGCGCAAGCCCAACCCCTGTCTGCGGTACCCCAGCCGGTACAGCGAGATCTTACGCAAGCAGATCCAGGACGAGCACAACGCCGCCTACACCTCCAACGACTCCAGCAAGATCCGGAAATTTCTCACCCGGCGGATGTGTCTGTGGCAGGTGGGCAGCGTAAACCACTATCTGGACGAGCGGTGCATGGCAAAGGCCAAGGCGGCCATGGTCCCGCCGGAGGAGTTTGCGGCGCTGACTGACGGGCTCCACAACCACTGCGGCTTTGACCTGGGCAAGCGGATCGACCTGTCAGGAGCGGCGGCGGTGTTTGACCTGCCGGACGGCCGGATCGGGGTGAAGCTGCACGGCTTCATGCCGGAGAACGGGGCGGACCGCCACGAAAAGACCGACCGGGTGCCTTACACGGCCTGGGCACAGGGCGGGTACTGCACCCTCACTCCCGGAGATGTCACCGACAACAGCTATGTGTACAACTGGATCTGTGAGGGGGAGCGGGAGCACGGCTGGGAGGTGGAGGAGGTGGACTACGACGGACGCAACGCCACCGACCTGGCCATCCGCATGAACGAGGACCGGAACCGGGAGGACTTCTGCGTGGAGGTGTCCCAGACCTGTGCGGGGCAGAACCTGGCAGTCAAGACCTTCCGGGAGCTGCTGCTCCAGGACCGGGTGGTCATCGAGGAGAGCCCGCTGGTCCTGTGGTGCCTTCAGAACGCCATTGAGATCCAGGACAACTATGGAAACATCAAGCTCAGCAAGCGGCACAAGGACGACACAGAGCGTATCGACCCGGTGGCCGCCATGATGAACGCCCTGGCCCGGGTGCTGGTGAAGCGGACGGCAGGGAGCGATATCAACGAGCACATTTTATCCGAGGATTGGGGAATTTGAAATGAAAATGCTGAGACGGTTGGGCCATGGGCTGGCCCTGTATCTGGACGATCTGCTGCTCCTGGCGGGCTGCGGGTGCTTCGTCCGGGCGGCCTGGGAGGCATGGGGGCGGCCGGCGGCCCTGGCGGTGGCCGGGACGTGCCTGGTGGCCTATGCCCTGGTGATCGCCCGGGCCCGGGGAGGTGGCGGAAGATGATGCTGGCCAGATCCGTGGGGCGGCCCAGGGCATCCCTGGAGGAGCGCACCCTGTCCTGGGACGAGGTGCAGCAGGCCCTCCGCAGCGCCTTCTTCTCCGGCGAGGAGCCGGACACCGGCCAGAGCGGCGCGGAGCGGCTGTCCCCGGTGGCGGCGGCCCACCGCATCCTGACCAACTCCTTCGGGCTGATCCCCTTCGGGCTCTACCGCAAGGAGGGGGAGGAGCGGGTGGCAGTGGATACTCCAGAGCTGAACCGGGTGCTGAAAATTCGTCCCAACGATTACATGTCCCCCTTCATGCTGCGGAAGGTCGTCATGTCCAACGCCTTCTGGCACGGCTTCGGGGCGGTGTGGAACCGGCAGGGGCCCGGTGGCCGGGTGGTCCAACGCATCCCCCTGCCCAGCGACTGCTGCGCCATCCGAAAGGACCAGGAGACGGGGCGATACTGGTATGACTACAACGTGGACGGAGTGCGGCGGACCTTTGCCAACTATGAGCTGTCCTTCCTCTACTTTGAGACCTATGACGGCATCCGGGGCCGGGGGCTGCTGGACCTGGCCCGGGAGGCCATCGCCGTGGACGCCATGACCCAGCGGTACGGGAAAAAGTTCTACCAGAACGGGGCGAGGCTGTCCGGCATCGTGGAGATCAACTCTGATGCCAGCCCGGAGACCCGCCAGAAGGTGAAATCGCAGTTCCAGGCCTACGCGACGGACGATGCCTTTGCCGTGGCGGTGCTGGACCACGACATGAAGTTCACCCCGCTGGGGGTCAAGCAGAGCGATGCCCAGTTCATCGAGACCCGGGAGTTCAGCGTGGAGGAGATCAGCCGCTTCACCGGCATCCCAAAGCACATGCTCCAGACGGGCAAGGAGAGCTATGACAGCAACGCCCAGCAGCGGCTCAACTATGTGACGGACACCCTGCTGCCCTATGTGGTGCAGTGGGAGAGCGAGGACAGCTACAAGCTGCCCCTGCCCCAGGAGCGGGATGCGGGGGTCTATGTCCACGGGAACGTGGAGGCGCTGCTGCGGGCCGACCCAACCACCCGGGCAAACTTCTACGAGAAGATGATCCAAAATTCTGTATTCAACCCGGACGAGTGCCGGGCCAAGGAGGAGAAGAACCCCATCCCGGGCGGGTGGGGCAAGCGATTCCTGGTGACCAAAAATCTGGGCTCCCTGGAGTCCGTGCTGAAAGGAGAGGAAAGCAATGCCTGATATCGCACTGCGGGGGGAGCTGTGGGACAACGACAGCGCCGACGTGCTCCGCTTCTGGGGCTGGCGGGACATCACGGCCCCCATGGACATCCAGGCCGCCCTGGAGGCGGCGGGGGGCGAGGACGTGACCCTGCTGGTCAACTCCCCCGGCGGGGACATGACGGTGGGGCTGGAGATCCGGTCCATGCTCCGGCGCTACCAGGGCAGGACCACGGCCCTGTTTCAGGGCTACGGAGCCTCGGCGGCCACTCTGGCGGCCACAGGGTGCCAGACCATCCAGAGCGAGCCGGGGGCCCTGCTGTGCTACCACAACCCCAGCGGCGGGGCCGAGGGGGACTACCGGGCCATGCGCCGGTCCGCGGAGTCCCTGCGCAACGCCCGGGACTGCATCCTGGAGGTGTACACCGCCCGGAGCGGGGCCCGGGAGGGGATCAGGAGCCGGGAGGAACTGATCTCCCTGATGGACCGGGATATTTTCATCACACCGACCCAGGCACGGGAGTACGGCCTGATCGACGAGATCGTGGGGGCGGGGGCGGAGGTGGCGGACCCGGCGGCCTTTGTGGCAGCAGCCGGCAGCCGCATCCGGCTGACCCAGGCCATGCGGGAGGGATATCAGTCCCACGTGGCGGGACAGCGGGCCGAGGCGGCCCGGAAGGAACAGGCGGAGCGCATCCTGGCACGGCTCAGGGTGCTGGAGCGATTTTAAGCCCGCCCACCCACCCATTTTGAGGAATAGGGGGCGGAGCCCCCTATGACCCCCGAGCCCTGCGGGCGGCTTTGCCGCCCTGGGGCATAGAAGCGGAATAGGGGGCCTGAGCCCCTATATCCCCTGGGCCCTGCGGGCGGCTGTGCCGTCTCAGGGCTGGCATACAAGAAAACATGCACGATGAGAAAGGAGAAAAACATGGACTACATGGAGAAGATCACCGACCTCCGGGCCCGGAAAAAGGACCTGAAGGACCAGGCCGCCAAGCTGGTGGAGGAGGACAAGCTGGACGATGCCACCGCCCTGGCCGACCAGATGGAGGCCATCAACAAGCAGATCGCCGGGCTGGAGGCCCTGGCCAAGGCCAGCCGTGAGGGCGCCGACTCCGTCTATGACGGCGTGCTGCACGACGGCGAGGGCAAGCCCAGGGACGGCGGGAAGGACGCCCCCAAGCCCTTCGCTACCCTGGGGGAGCAGCTGAAGGCCATCTCTGACTTCCGGAGGAGCCACGTGGAGGACAAGCGGCTCCAGCAGGTGAACAACGCGGCCCTGGGGGCCAACGAGGGCACCGGCGCGGACGGCGGCTTCCTGATCCAGACAGACTTTGCCGGGCAGATCCTGGAGAGCGCGGTGCAGCAGAGCCCCCTGCTCAACCGGCTGGACCGACAGACCTGCTCCAGCGCGGCCAATGCCATGCGGTGGCTGAGCGTGGACGAGACCGATGTGAGCAAGTCGGTGTTCGGCGGGGTGCAGATGTACTGGGCCAGCGAGGCGGGCACCGTGGCGGCCAGCCGGCCCCAGTTCCGGGAGATGAAGATGGACCTGGAGAAGATGATGGGCTTTGCCTACGCCACCGACGAGATGCTCACCGACGCGGCCTTTATGACCGGCTTCTTCGGCAGCGCCTTCACCCTGGCGGCGGACCGGCTGCTGACGGAGAGCGTCATCTCCGGGGACGGGGCGGGCAAGCCCCTGGGCCTGCTCCACTCCAAGGCGCTGCTGGCGGTGGACAAGGAGAGCAGCCAGGCGGCGGGCACCTTCACCGGGGCCAACGCCATCAAGATGCAGGCCCGGGCCATGCCCCGGCACCGGGACCGACTGGCGTGGCTGATGCACCCCGACGTGGAGGAGCAGCTGCCCTATCTGGCCATCCAGAGCGGCGAGGCGGCCAAGTTCCTGTGGAACCCCGAGGGAGGCCTGGGCAACTTCGATACCCAGCGGGTGCTCAACAAGCCGGTGCTGTTTGAGGACAGCTGCTCCGCCCTGGGCAGCAAGGGCGACATCCTGCTGGTGGACCCCTATATGTACATCCTGCTGACCAAGGGTACGGCGAAACAGGACTGGTCCATCCACGTGGAGTTCTTGACGGACCAGAACTGCTTCCGCATGGTGTTCCGGTGCAACGGCGCGCCCAAGGTGAGCAAGCCCCTGACCATCAAGAACAGCACCAAGACCCGCAGCCCCTTTGTGGCGCTGGCGGACCGGAAGTAAGGAGGAGCGTCAATGAAGCGCATTTTTGAGAAGCTGGCCTTTGCAAACGTGTTTGCCCCCCAGTCTGTGGAGGCATCCACGGAGAAGACCACGGGATATGTGGACGCCTCCGGGACGGAGGAAGTGGCCTTTCTGATCTCTGCCGCCGCCCTGGGAAAGGGAAAGAGCCTGACGGTGACGCTGATGGCGGCTGATGACGCCTCCGGGAGCGGCGCCAAGGCAGTGGGGGAGGCCGCGGTATTTACGGACCCGGTGGGGACGGAGCCCCAGGTGGTGGCGGTGAGCTATCAGGTGTCTCCGCTCAACGGCCGGTATGTGGCGGTCAAGCTCCAGCACGACGCCGCGGCGGCGGTGGTGTGCGGGGTGCTGGCCGCAGCGGATGGGATGTATCTGCCCCCGGCCAATGGCATGACCCTGGTGGTATGAGATGGCCATCCCGGAGGAGCTGAAGACCGCGGTGTTCGCCTACTGCCGGGAGGTGGAGGACGAGGAGACCCTGCCGGCCATGACGGTGGCCTGGGATGCGGCGGTGGGGTATCTGGAGGGGGCGGGGGTGACCCGCCCCGCCCCGGAGAGCACCCGCCACGGCCTCTGGCTGGGGGTGGTGCTGCCCCTTACCCTGGATGCCTATGACCAGAGGGAGGCCCAGACCGAGGGGCAGAACAAGCTCCAGGACAACCCGGTGCTGCGGCGGAAACTGACCCAGCTGAAATTGACAGAAGGGATTTAAACCCGCCCACCCGCCCTTTTTGAAGGTGTGGGGGCTTTGCCCCCACGCCCCCGGCAGCCCTGCGGGCGGCTTTGCCGCCCTGGGGCAGGACGGGGGAGAGATAAGCCCCAGGGCGGCGGAGCCGCCCACCAGACCATGACCCAGGCGGGCGGAATGGCCTGTAGGGGCGCATAGTATGCGCCTGTGCAGCCGGCGGCAGAGGGCTTGTAGGGGTGCCGGGCGGATGATATCCGCCCCTACGGGTCCCACAAGGATATGGAGGCTACGACGACGATGGTATCGGCCAGCGGCCTGCGGGCTAGGATCACGATCTACCGCAGGAAAGAGACGGAAAATGAGCTGGAGGAGAAGACCTTCACCTATCAGCCGGAGCGGACGGTGTGGGCGGAGATCGTGCCCACTTCCGGCCGCACGGCTCCCCTGGAGGGAGCCGTGGAACGGGCGGAGATCACCCACCGGGTGCGGCTGCGGATCTCTGCCTGCCCCGTCATCGAGCGGGGGATGTATTTTACCTTCCGCAGACAGCGGTATGATGTGCTGTACGGCTACCCCATTTACAACCGGCGCGGGTGGCTGGAGCTGTATTGCAGATTGGTGGTGGAGGACAGTGTCCCAGGGATTTGATCTCTCGGAGCTCCAGAAATATGCAAAGGACCTTGCTACCGTGGGTCAGGAGTACGAGAAGGCGGAGCGGAGATTCCTCCAGAAGGAGGGGGCTAAGCTGCGCAGCAAGACAAAGGCACAGGCCCGGAAGCTGGGCAAGAAGACCGGAAACTACCTGAAGTCCATCAAGCGGGGCAAGGTGTACAAGTACCGGGGGGACAAGGCCGTCCGGGTGTACTCCTACGCCCCCCACGCCCACCTGATCGAGGAGGGGCACCGGATGGTCACCCACGACGGCCGGGAGGTTGGCTTTGTGAAAGGTCACCATGTGTTCGAGGTGGCGGCAAAGGGCTTTGAATCGGAGTTCTACACCGATCTGGACGACTTTCTCAGCGGAGAGGTGGTGGAGAAGCTGTGACGCTGAAAGAACTGAACAAGGCGGTCTGCGGTCTGGTGAAGCGGGCGGCGGAGGCCTCCGGCCTGGGGGCGGAGCTGATGGCGGAGGATCTGAGCGCTCCCATCCAGCGGCCCTCGCTCAAAGTGGAGCTGGAGGAGGACAGAGATGCCCGGGCCATCCGGCACCGGGTGGAGCAGGCCATCACCTTCCGGGTCTATTTCTTCGCAGCAGATCAGTACCGGCCCAAGCTGGACAACCTGGCCATGCGCCAGGCCCTGGCGGAGGCATTTCGGGACGGGGTCCCCGTGGGGGAGGAGACGGTGCCTATCGACGAGGGGCTGTCCTTTACAGTGACCGACGGGGTGCTGGTGGCATCTATGGACCTGACCCTGGACCAGCGCATCATTCCTGCTGAGGAAGAGGATGCGGAGCTCATGGAGGAGCTGAACGTGAATTTGGAGGTGCATTGAAATGGCGGTGACACTGCCAAAAATCGAAGTGACATTTAAGCAGCTGGCGGCCAGCTTTGTCCGGCGCTCAGAGCGGGGGATCACGGTGCTGATCCTGCGGGACGCCACAGAGGGGAGCGGCGAGAGCTTCTTCCGGTTTGGGGATGCTACCCAGGTCCCGGAGAATGAATTTACCGCGGCCAACCAGCAGTATATCAAGGATGCCCTCTCTTTTGGCCCCCTGCGGGTGTCGGTGGTCAAGGTGGGGGCGGAGGGGACGCTGGCCCAGGCTCTGGCCATTCTGGTGCAGAAGGAGCAGACCGGGTGGATCACCGTGTGCGACGGCACATCCAGCGACTGGACCGACCTGGTGAGCTGGATCAAGGCCCGGGAGAAGGAAGAGAAGAGCTGGAAGGCGGTGTGCTACGATACCACATCCCCAGACTGCATGCACGTGGTGAACTTTGTCAACAAGACAGTCACCTTTGCCGACGACCGGGGAGCGGTGGGGGGCGGCAAGTACACCCCCAGCCTGGCGGGCCTGCTGGCGGCCTGCAATGTGCTGCGGGGGGCTACCGGCTATGTGTGCAGCAACCTGACCACCGTAGAGGAGCCGGAAGACGCAGAGACGGCCGTGGGCTCCGGCAAGTTCGTCCTGGTCAACGAGGATGATGAGGTCCAGGTGGGGGTGGATGTGAACAGCATGACCACTGTCAACGGAAGCACCCAGACCGAGGACATGAAGTACATCGAGACGGTAGAGGCCATGGACCTGATACGGGACGACATCACCGCAACCTTCCGCAAGGACTACCGGGGGAAATACAAAAACACCACCGCCAACCAGATGCTGTTCCTGGCCGTGGTCAACGGCTATTTCCGGGACCTGGGGGACGAGAACGTCCTGGACCCCACCTATGACAACACCGCCGCGGTGGATGTGACCAGCCAGCGCAACGCCTGGATCGACTCGGGCAAGGCGGAGGCCGTGGACTGGGACGACGGGAAGGTCATCGCCACCCCGTACAAGCGGAAGGTGTTCCTGGGCGGCGATGTGAAGATCCTGGGCTCCATGACGGACCTCAAATTTGTGGTCACGCTGATGTAAGGAGGGGGATAGGCAATGGTGAAATATCAGGAGGTCCTGCACGGCTCCACCAGCGAGCTGTATATCAACGGGGAGCGGGAGGAGCTGGTCACCAAGATCGAAATCAAAATGACAGGGGACTTTGAGGACAGCTCCTTCTGCGGTGAGTACGGCACCTTCCCCATCTACAACGGGTATGCCATCGAGGGAACTATCTCTGGAAAGAAGCGCAACAGCACCCTGGAGAACGCCATCGTGGAGGGCTACCGCACCGGTGAGATGCCGGATATCACCGTCATCTCCGCCCTGGGGAGGGCGGGGAGCTCAGCACGGGAACGCTGGTCGGTGAGCGGCGTGGTGTTCACGGAGGCGGCCCTGGCCAACATCGAGGCCAAGAAGGCGGTGGAGCGGGAGTTGCCCTTTAAGGCGGTCCTGGCAAAGAATTTGGAGGCGATCGAGTGATGGCGAGAAAATTTAGCTTTGACGAGCTGCTGGCTAAACGGGAGCAGCGGGAGGCGGACAAGCTGAAGGTGGGGCTGCTGGAGCTCCCTGGCACCGGGAAGGGCCTGGAGGCCCGGATGCCCGGGCAGAAGACGGTGCTGGACCTGTACGGGGAGCTGGTAGCGGCGCAGGACGCCAGGGAGTCCCTCCAGTGCGGGAATCACGCCCTTTACGCCTGCTGCCCCCAGCTCTGGGACAGCAGGCTCCAGGAGGAGTTGGGCTGCAAGGAGGACCCCATGCAGGTGCTGGACAAGCTGTTTTCCCTCGCAGAGCAGGACCAGCTGGGCGGGCAGGCGCTGCGCTTCCTGGGCCTGCTCCCGGAACCGCCCCAGAAGACGGACGGGAACGACGGGGAAGAGAAGGAAGAGGCCCAGGGAGCGGCCCCCGGTATTGAGACGGTAAAAAACTGATCGCCCGCGACCCTCTCCTGGGGCTGTTCGCCTTCTACGCGCCCCGGGGCTGGACCCTGGAGGCGCTGAGCCGGACCAGTCCGGCGGAGCGGGCCTTCCTGGAGGGGGCGCGGGCGCTGTACTATGAGGAGCAGATCTCCATGGGCGAGGCGGGGACCGCCCTGGGGGTGGCACGGCTCCTGGCGGGGAGGTGACAGAGATGGCCACGAAAGTCATCAATACCATCCTCAATATGCGAGATAACATGTCCAAGGGCCTGCTGGCCACGGCCAAGAACATGGAAAAGGTGGACAAGGGCTCGGTGTCCGCCACCCGGTCCGTCCTGCGTTTTACCAACAAGGCAGGAAAGGCGGTCACCGACTTTGCCGCAAAGACGGTGAAGCGGGGCGCGGTGGCGCTGGCGGGACTGGCCACGGGCTTTCTGGCGCTGGACAACGTGACGGAGGAGTACCGGGCCGCCCAGGGCAAGCTGAACACGGCCTATGAGGCGGCGGGGTACAGCGCCCAGACCGCCGCCACCGCCTACCGGGAATTTTACAAGATCCTGGGGGACACGGACACGGCCACTGAGGCATCCCAGCTGCTGGCCAAGCTGACCCGCAGCGAGCAGGACGTGACCCGCTGGACCCGGATCGCCGCCGGCGTCAGCGGCACCTTCGGAGACTCCCTCCCCATTGAGGGGCTGATCGAGGCCACCAATGAGACGGCCAAGACCGCCAAGGTGACCGGCGTCCTGGCCGACGCCCTGAACTGGGTGGGGATCAGCGAGGACGACTTCAACAAGCGGCTGGAGCGGTGCTCCGGGGAAGCGGAGCGGAACAAGCTGTTGATGGACACCCTCACCACCGCCTATGAGGGAGCGGCGGACGCCTTCTACCGGAACAATGAGGAGCTGGTCCGGGCCCGGGCCAACCAGGCGGCGGTGAGCGCGGTCACCGCCAAGCTGGGAAGCGCGGCCCAGACGGCCAAGGGCTGGATCTGGCAGCTGCTGGGCGCCCAGGAGGACGGGAGCCTGCGGGCCGGGTCCGCTTTGGACTGGCTGAGCCAGCGGGCGGACGGCCTGATGCAGAAGTTCCAGCAGTGGTCCCAGGACGGAACGGTCACACGGCTGGCCCAGCAGTTCGACCAGGGGCTGGCCAAGGGGATCGACATGGCCAGCGCCGCCTTCCAGTGGGTGGTGGACAACGGGGACACCATCCAGCGGGTGCTCATCGGCGTGGGGAGCGCCCTGGCGGCGGTGAAGATTCTGAAATTCGCGTCAGACACCATCACGGCGGTGCAGACGGTCCAGAAGTTCATCTCCGTGGGCAGCACCTTTCTGGCCGCGAACCCCATCTATTTGGGCATTATGGCGGCCATTGCGGCGGGCGCACTGCTGATCGCCAACTGGGACAAGGTAAAGGCCACGGCCATCGGCCTGTGGGAGGGGGCCAAGCAGGTGTTCGGAGGCATCCGGGACAGCGTGACCGGGGCCTTTGACACGGCCAGAGAGTCGGTCTCCGGCTTCTTCAGCTGGATCGGCGACAGATTGAGCTGGCTGGATGAGACGGTGGAGGGAATCCCCATCCTGGGCTCCGTTTACAGCGGCGTGAAGTCTGTGGGAGGCTGGGTGGTAGACAAACTCCGGGGCAACGCCCTGGGCACCAGCTATTTCTCCGGCGGCCTGACCCGGGTGAACGAGCGGGGCGGCGAGATCATCGACCTGCCCAGCGGGACCCAGATCATCCCCCACGACGTGTCCCTGCGCATGGCGGAGCAGACGGCGGGGAGCAGCGTGGTCCACCTCGTGGGGGCGGGCCAGGAGAGATGGGGCGGCGCGGCTGTGCTGCTGGAGATCCGGGAGCTGCTGAGGCAGCTGGTCCGGCAGAGGAGCCGGGGAGATGTGCGGGTGACGGTCATTGTCCAGGGGAACGTCATCGGAAACCGGGCGTTTGCGGATGAACTGGGCCGCACAGTGGGGGAGCGTGTGCTGCGGGCGCTGGACAACATTTGAGTGCCCGCCCACCCGCCCATTTTGAAGGTGTGGGGGCTCCGCCCCCACACCCCCGGGCCCTGCGGGCGGCTTTGCCGCCCGCAGGGCAGGACGGAGGAGAGACGCGCACCCAGGGCAAAGAAGACCCGCCGGCCCCGTAAAAGCGGGGCCGGCGGGGACAATCAGAACGGAGTTTGTGCCGGCGGTGAGGCCGGCTGGCCGTGGGCCCAGAGCTCGGAGGCATCCAGGTCCAATTCGTCATTCCAGGAGATGCCGTATCCGCCGGGATCTACACGGACCTGCTGGAACAGGCCGGGCGTGTCCCGGAGGGCGGCCAGTGCGGGGACGCGCTGGAAGAGGGGGGACACCTCATAGGTCTTGGAGGGGCCCTCCGCAAAGGAAACCAGCAGGCGGAAATCTGGGAGCGGGGAGACAGTTTTTATTTTGTGGAACATAGAAAGACCTCCCTGACAGAGGAGAAAATCACTGGACCCCCAGGCGCTGGCGGAGACCATCCTGGAGGACCTGGGAAAAGTTGAGACCGGCCTTTTCCCCGAGTTCGTTCAGGTAGCTGGGCAGGGTGACATTGCGCCGCACGGTCCGCATATCATGCGCGCGGCGGTATGCGGCCAAATCGACATCTACCAGGGAAACAATCTCGTTATCCTGGTGCGGGACCGACTTGGAGGGGACAGGCAGCGGGTCGCCGTCGTCCTCGATATCCAGGCCGATCACCCCGATCGCGTCCCGGGCCATGAGAATGGCCTGGGCCAGGTCTTCGCCGTGGGTGTTGATTTTTAAGTCGGGGACATAGGCCAGATAGCCGCCCTCTTCCAAGGGGGTAAACACCACAGGATATACAACCGTCATAATTCTTCCTCCTTTATTTGCTGAGGCGGGGGACTTATTTCAGCCCCCGCCTTCGGATAATGGCCTGTGCAAGCGCTTCTGGGATTTCACGGTGCCGCTCCACAGCTTCCCTTTCATTGCCTTTGACGTAGACGTCATGATTTCCGCCCGCCCGTTTGAAAGTCCAGCCGTTTTTTTCAAGGAGCTTGATCAGATCCCGACGTTTCATTGTTTCACCTCTTGATATTATTATACACATTGAGTGTGTATTTGTCAAGAGAAATTAAAAATATTCTGCTCAATTAAGGGGGGGCCGGTATGGCGTACAAATTGGTCGTATCCTTCAACAACAATGAGGAGGTCATGGTGTGGCCCAGCGTCCCCCCGGACTTTGGCCCGGAGGTGGAGCAGCGCAACGGGACCTATGAGGGCATCTCTGGGGATTTCAACACCCTGGGCCCCATGGGCCTGCGGTCCATCCCCCTGTCCAGCTTCTTCCCGGTGGGCCGCCGGTATCCGTTCATGCCGCCGGAGGCGGAGACGGACGGGTGGAAGTATGTGGCGTTCATTCAGCGGGGGCAGGAGCGGCGCATCCCCTTCCGGGTGACCCTGCTGGACAACTCCGGCCGGTGCCGCCTGAATATGGCCTGCTCCATTGACGACTTCCAATGGAAGGTGAAGCGGAACGGAGATCTTGCCTATTCCCTGACCTTCCGGGAATACAAATTCATTCAGGGGTGAGAGCATGGGCAGCGCATACGTGGATGACCACCGCTTTTCCCTGTACCAGGGCGGGCAGTGGAGGGACATCACGGCATGGGTGGGCAGCCCGGAGGCCCGGGATGAGCTGGAGGCCCTGAGCGTGGAGCTGACCTTTTCCGTCCTGCGCAACCAGCTCTATGATGCCGGCATGCCATGGCCGGGCGTCCGGCCGGGGAGCAAGCTGCGGGTGGACAACCACGGGAGGGAGGTCTTTTCCGGGGTGGTCCAGACCGTGGGGCTGGACGGCAGCGTCAGCGCCAACGACAGAGGGTGGTATCTCACCAAGAGCGAGATCCTGCTGCAAGTGTCCAACGCGGCAGCGGACGACGCCATCCGGCGGATGTGCGCCAAGGCGGGGATACCGGTGGGGGAGATCCCCAGGCTCCCCACCCGGCTGTCCGAGGTGTGGACGGGGGATGCACCGGAGACCATTTTGCAGGACATCCTGAAAATATGCTCCGCAGAGACCGGAAAGCAGTATAAGCGGCGGGTCAAGGGCGGGGCGCTGTATGTGACGGAGCTGCCCGACACCCCCATGACGGCCTACCACAAGCCGGCGGACAACCTGGCCGCCTTCGACATCACGCTGGCCAAGGGGACCGTGAGCGGATCGGACAGCATGGGGGAGCTGCGGAACAGCGTGGTCCTGGTGGGGAGCGGCCAGACGGAGGTGCTGGGCCGGGGGTACAACCAGGCCAGCATAGACGAGTATGGCCTGGTCCAGACGGTGGAGCGCCTGAGCGGGGACGAGAACAGCGCCCAGGCCCGCCAGCGTATCCGCACCCTGCTGGATCAGAACGACCGGCTGACCATTGAGCGGCAGGTGGAGGAGATCTGGGGGGCGGACGAGGTGGAGAGCGGGGTGCTGCTCCGCTTCCAGAGCAACCGATTCGGCGTCACAGGGGACCAGCGGGTGGTGGGCGTGACCCACCGGTACGGCCCCACCCACCTTATGAGCCTGACCGTCCAGGACCCGGCTCAGGGCCGGGCGGCGGACGCCAAGGACACTGTGGAGGTGTAAGGGACATGACGTGGGATTATGAGCTGGCCCGGCGCATCCGGGCGGGACAGGAGCGCAGGGAGGCCCCCGCGGGGCTGGAGGGAGAGGTGGTGCGCACCGATCCCCTGACCGTCTCCCTGTACGGCGGAGAGGTGATGGCACCGCCGGCCCCCCTGAAGGTGGTGGAACACGCCCCGGGGTACACGGTCGTCCAACACGTCATCAGGAAGCTGTCCTGGAACGTGGGGGACCGGGTAGTGTGCTGCTGGATGGGGAAAAGCGTAGTCATATTGGGCCGATTGACGTGAGGTGAGAGAGATGGCAATGTTCTTTCCGATAATCCCGGAGGCCATTCCAGCCCAGGCGGCGGCGGAGATCGGGCGTGTGCCCGCCTTTGATATGGAGGCGCGCCGGTTCCTGCTGGTGGATGGAAAGCTGGTGGAGCGCACGGGACAGGAGGCAGTGCGGCAGTGGTTCGAGCTGGCCCTGCGGCAGCAGCCGGACCGGGTGCCCATCTACCGCACCAGCGGGGAGAAGCGGTACGGAATCGACCGGGGGGTGCTGGAGACAAAGCTGCCCTCCGGCTACGCGGAGGCGGAGCTGGAGCGCAGCGTGCGGGAGACCGCCAGCTTCTGCCCAGCGGTGCGGGCAGTCCGGGATCTCGCCATCTCCCGGCAGGGAAGGGCCTGCCTGGTGGAATTTACGGCGGTATTGCATACGGGAGAGACAGTGGAGGTGAGCGTGGATGTCTGACGCAGACAAGATCCTGGAAGAGATGCTGGAGGCGGTGCCGGATACCTACCAGAAGACGGTGGGCTTCCCCACCTGGGACTGGCTGGCGGCGGCCTCCATCCCCATTGCTCAGACAGAGGCTGAGCTGGAGGAGGCCCGGCGTCAGCTGGACCCGGCCAACCTGACTGGAGAGGCCCTGGAGGCGTACATCTTCCCCAGGACAGGACAGCGGCGGACGGCGGCCACCTGCGCCGTGGGCACCCTGACAGCCACGGGGAACGGGACCATCCCGGCCGGGGCGCTGTTTGAAAGCGGCGGCGGGGTCCAGTTCGAGGCCACGGAGACGGTGGTCATCGCAGGGGCAGGGACCGTGTCCATCCGGTGCGTGACGCCGGGGGCGGGCGGTGATCTGCCGGCGGAGAGCATCACCATGATGCCGGTGCAGATTGCCGGCATCGTGTCGGTGACCAACGAGGAGCCCACGGCGGAGGGATACGAGGCGGAGACGGATGCCGCCTACTACCAGCGGTTCCTGCTCCGGGTACAGACCCCGCCCACCAGCGGGAACCAATACCACTACCTGGAGTGGGCCATGGAGGTGTCCGGGGTGGGCGGCGTCCAGGTGTACCCCCTGGACCAGGGGGCCAACACGGTGGGGGTGGTGCTGGTGGATCAGTTCGGGGAACCCGCCAGCGAGGAGCTGGTAGAGCAGGTACAGACCCACATCGACCCGGACAGCAAGGGCATCGGAGAGGGGGAGGCTCCCATCGGCGCTTACTGCTACGTGTCCGCGGCGGTGGAGCAGGCGGTGGCGCTGTCCCTGACCCTGGTGCTGGCGGAGGGAGCGGAACAGGAGACCGTGGAGGCCGCGATCCGGGCGGCGGTGTCCGGGTACCTGAAAGAGCAGGCGCTGGAGGCGTACCAGCCGTCCCTCTCCCCGGAGAAGGGATACCGGGTGAGCTATGCCCGCATCGGCTCCGCCATCCTGGACACGGACGGGGTGGAGGACTACGAGGGGCTGACCGTCAACGGCGGGACGGCGAATCTGACCGTCCCGGCCAAGCACGCCGCGGTGCTGGGGGAGGTGTCTGTCTCCTATGCTGAATAATCTGCCCGTCCAGTACCGGCGGGACCCCTGGCTCATCGTACTGGCGGCCGCCCTTCAGGTGCCGATGGACCGGCAGGGGGAGGTCATCCGCTCACTGCCCAACCAGATATCTCTGGACCGGGTGACCTGGAACCTGCCGGTGGAAGAGCGGGTGGCGGGGATCGTCCCGCCGGCCGGGGCCACCGTGGAGCAGCGCCGGGCGGCGCTGCGGGCAAAGTGGCGTAGCAGCGGAAAGGCGACGCTGGCCCAGATCCAGGCGGTGGCGGAGAGCTGGGAGAGCCAGCGGGTGGAGACCTCCTTCCTGGCCGGAGTGATCGGGATCGACATCATCAATCTCCGGCAGGGGACAGTGGCGGAGATCCGGGAGGCGGTGGAGAAGATCAAGCCCGCCCACCTGCCGCTGGAGATCACGGAGAGACAGTATGTGGAGACCCCCATCCTTGTGGGGGCGCTGGCCCGGCAGGGGGACAGCATGATCTTGTGGGAGGTGGATTGCAGGAATGATCCCTAGTGTGAAATTGACCGCCGCGGGGGCGGCGCTGCTGGCCAAGGTGCCGGCGGGGAGCGGGGCGCCGGTGACCCGGTGGCAGATCGGGACGGGGGTGCTGCCGGCGGGGACGGACCTGACGGCGCGCACCGCGCTGGCGGAGCCGCTGAAGGATCTGCCCATCGCCCGGGTGACCAACTCGGGCAGCCAGAGCCTGGTGCTGGGGCAGTTCGTCAACGCCGGGATGGACGCCTTTGACTGGGAGGAGCTGGGCCTGCTGGCTCAGGACCCGGACGAGGGGGAGATCCTGATGGGCTACGGCTGCGCCTTTGGGGCCGGGGAGGCCATCCAGGCGGGGGAGGACCAGCTGCGGGAGTTCGTCTTCGGCTGTCAGCTGATCTTCTCCGGAGAGACCGCCGTGACGGCGGAGATCGACCGGACGCTGGTGTTCGCCACCCTGAAGGACCTGGAGAACTACTACACGAAGGGGGAGACCCTGAGCCCGGAGACCCGTGTGCTGTTAGGGGATGTAAACACCCCTGACGAGGCGTTCCTGGCACTGTA